>Ga0209573_1000079_pt1 | contig 275852 bp, 263 predicted proteins | sample TNRBio252014_DNA_FD_185870 | JGI IMG/M metagenome (GOLD analysis project Ga0209573, IMG submission 185870) | Wastewater treatment Type I Accumulibacter community from EBPR Bioreactor in Madison, WI, USA - TNR Reactor_6/25/2014_ DNA (SPAdes)... | ecosystem: Engineered > Bioreactor > EBPR >...
CCGTGGGGCTTACGGATCTTGAAACCCGGGTGGAGGAATGTTTCTCCACCTCCTAAAGAGGGGCTGTTCGGACTTTGCTTCGAACGCCGCCGGTTCTGCAATGCTGCTGCGCCCAAAAAAAAATCTGCATGTTTTCCTCGTCCTTCTGTTCTGTTTTTTTTCTCCCGCGCTTTTAAAAGCTTCCGATCTTCAACAGGGTCTTTCCGATGATGAACTTCTGGATGTCATTTCCCGAAAGGCCTTCGACTACTTTGTCCAGGAAAAAGACAGAGCGACGGGGCTGGTCAGAGACCGCGCCGGCAATTTCAGACGCGGAGGCCCTGGCGCGCCTGCCAGCATTGCGGGGACGGGCTTCGGACTGACGGCCTTGGGCGTTGGGGTTGAAAGAGGGTGGATTGACAGAGGAACTGCTCAGGAATCTGTCCGCCGCACCCTGGAGTTTTTCCTGAAGCAGGCGCCCGAAGAGCACGGATTTTTCTATCACTTTCTGGATCCTCGCACAGGAAAGCGTTCCGGAAAATCCGAACTTTCGCCCATAGATACCGCGCTTTTTCTCGCGGGAGCGCTCTTTGCCGCAGAGTATTTTGACGACCCGGAAATCCGGCAAATGGCAGACAGGATTTATCAGCGCGTCGATTGGCCCTGGATGCTGCACGGCGGAAAAACGCTTGCTCTGGCCTGGTCGCCCGAAGAGGGGTTTAATAAAAGACGGTGGGATCATTACGACGAATCCATGATCCTGTATCTTTTGGCCATTGGATCTTCGACGCATCCGCTTCCACCTTCCACGTGGCAGGAAATTGCCAGGCCTGTAGGAAGCTACGCAGGCTATCGTGTTATTCAAATGCCTCCTCTCTTTACCCATCAGTACTCGCACATCTGGATTGATTTCAGAAACAAAAACGATGGGTTCGCGGATTATTTTCAGAACTCTGTTAACGCGACGCGCGCGAACCGTGAATTCTGTATTCGCCAATCTTCAAAGTTCTCCAGCTACGGACCGAATTCCTGGGGTCTGACGGCCTCGGACGGTCCGTTTGGCTACAAGGCCTACGGTGCGCCTCCCGGCTGGGCAATTCATGACGGAACGATTGCTCCCACAGGCTGCGGAGGATCCATTGTTTTCACTCCCGAAGAATCGACAGCCTGCCTGCGTTATTTTTACGAAGAGCTGGGTGACCGTCTCTGGGGCACTTACGGGTTTTCAGACGCATTCAATCTCGACAAGAAGTGGTTTTCAGATCAGGCCCTCGCGATTGATCAGGGGGCGATGCTTCTGATGATAGAAAATCACAGGACGGGGCTCATTTGGGAAACCATGAAAAAGAACAAAGAGCTCGCTTTGGCCATGGAGAAAGCGGGATTTCGTGAAGGCACCAAGGAGCTCCCCTGGCCCGATCCGCCGAGGATGGAGGCGTCTTACCTGCCTCAGGGTCTTAAAATAGACGGGTATCTCAAGGATTGGCCAGGCTCGATTCCTCTGGTGCTTGGTCCCGCGAACAAAGAGGTGGGAAATTTTCAGGGTGAAAAAGATATCCGGGCAAATATCCGGTTTGCCTGGAGTCCGGAAGCTCTTTATTTTTCCGTGATTGTAACCGATGACAATGTGATCCTGAAACGCCGCGGAGCCCAGATCTGGCAGGACGATATTGTTGAAATCTACCTTGACCCGAAAGGTGACGGGCTTCGATGGAAGGACCCGGATGATTTTCAGATCGGCTTCAGGCCGAACTCTGATTCAGAAGAAGTCGAGGTCTGGTCCTGGTTTCAGCCCGGGAAAGAATCCGGCGAAGGCATGATCGCTGCCCGGGGATTTGCGTATAAAGATGGTTATGTCATTGAAGGCGGAATACGCTGGCATATGATGAATCTTGAGCCTGCGGCCGGGCTGGCGGTTAAACTGTCGGTGGCGGTGCATGATGTGGACATAGACCGAAGTGAAGGCAAGCTCCAGTGGTTTTTTAGAAACGAAGAAGATCTTGAACGTTTTAACCTGGGGGAAGTTATCCTGGGGTCGGAAAACAGTATTTCTTCAGCCGGATCCTATTCGTCCGGCGCTGAACAGAATGCCGGAGATCCCCATGAGTGAGCGCAAATCGATTTACCGAGCAATGCGGGAGAGTATTAAAGAAAAAGTAAGAAACCGGGAAAACACTGACAAACTGAATCTCGACCAGGTGGTCCGGAAAATCAGGGTCGCGAAGAAATTGACAGGTGCGGAGGTTTGCCGGCGCTCTGGAGGCGATCTTGATGCCAGAACGTTAACAGCTCTGGAGCGGGGACGGATCAAGAATCCGACAGTTAAAACCCTTAACTCGATCGCCTTGGGGCTCGGAATCACTATTTCGGATCTCTTCAGGCCTGGCGAGCTGAATCAGGAGCAGAACTACTGCTTTGGAAGCCCCAAAGGAGCATTTACCATGGATTTTGCCAAAAAAGGGGTCAAAATAGTCTCCTTTACGCCGTTGATCCATGATTTTTTCTGCGGTAAACTTATCTTGGCCTCAAAAGCAAAAGTTACAGATCAGTTATTGGATCATCCCTTTCCAATATTTATTTCTGTGTTGTTAGGCTCTTTAGAGGTTACACTTGAGGGATCCTCCAAAGCAGTTTTAAAAGAGGGGGACAATCTTTTCTTTCGGGGGCTTGTGAAGCACAGTTTTCAAAACATGGTTCATCGGGAGACTTCCGTGTTGTTTTTGACGGCACCTTCTTTTTTGAGATGAGGCTCCGAAGCTCTTTTGCGGTATCTATTTAAGTAGCTCTGCTGAAATGTCGATATTTTAGGGAGTCAAACCGTCCGGACTATTTTTTTGCAACCCTTTTAAAATAAAGCCTTTAGATGAAAAAGCGAAATTTGACTGTCCTGTTCGCTGTTCTTGTATGCGGCTTTTCCCCCCGGCTTTTTGCTGAGGAGGCTCTTGTTTCTTCCCCGTCTTCAAGCCAAGACCCTCTGTCCGGCATCACGCTTCAGCATCAAGAAGTGGCTCAGCCGAAGCTTGAGATTTCCCAGGATGATTTGACCAAACAGGCCATTCGTGATCGTGTTCGTACTCTGCGTCAGGAGAGAATGCAAATGATGCCTTATCTCGACCGCGGTTTTGTAAGGCAGGCGATCTACCCCAAACGGGTGGAGAGCAAAATGAAGTTTGTTCAGGGCGGCGAAAAAAAACTCCAGGATCTTGTCGCCCGCGCGATCCAGGCGCACACACCCACGCAAGCCGCCAAGGAACGTATTTCATTGGCCCGCCGCCGGATCCTCGTTGCCGTCCGTCAGCTTTTTCCTGAACTGACTTATACCTACGAAGACCGGGAAGGTTTTCAGAGTGACCAGAAATTCAACGGCCGCGACTATAACTTTGAACTTCGGCAGCCTATTTTTCGGGGCGGCATTTTATGGAACACTCTTTTACAGGAGAGGGCAGAGCTCAAAGCCGCTGAAAAAGAATACGATAAAATTATTCAAGACGTGGTTCGGGATGTTTCTACTGCGTATTTTGAATACAGCCGCGCGAAGCAGGTTGCGGATGACCGGCTTGAAGCGATCAGCCGGATGGAGAGATTTTCAACCATGTCGGAACAGAAATTTCGCGAAGAGCTGATTTCTGAAATCGAACACTTGAACGTCCAGTCCCTTTTCAGCCAGATGAAATACGATTATGAAACAGCAAAGCAGGAACTTGAGCTCGCGAAACTGGACCTGCAGAGCTATCTGGACATTGACAGCGAAGATGATGTCCAGACCGCGAGCATCTACAACATGGATGCTCTTGTCGAGAAATCGGCTCTTGAGAGCGCTTCAGCTGGAGATCCTGTTTCTCCCGAAACGTTCTCCGCAGACGGGTCCGCCGTGCAGGAAGTGCCTGAGCTGAAAGGTCTTGTCGATATGGCTTACGGCCACCGTGCTGAACTGCAGGTCGAAGCGGCCAAACTTACTTCAGCTCAGCTTAAAGAACGCATCCGTCTCGGCGAGCTCCTTCCTAAAGCGGACATTGTTCTGGAAATGGGCGCTCTCGGCGAAGCTTTTGACTCTGACGCGACGCGTCCCAAGAAGCGAAACGAGTTTCGAGCGATGCTGGAATTCAGCTGGAACGCCGGAGGGAACACGATCAAGTATGACTTTGAAAACGACGAAAACGCGCCTTCCGTAACCTCGTTTCAATCGGCTTCAGGAACTCAGACAACGCGTAATAATTTCAGCGTGGGTTTGTTTGACGGGCTGGACGCTCTGGCAGATGTCAAAGAGGCCGAAGCGGAAAAACTCGATCAGATTGTTGAGCTGGAAAATGCGGAGAAGGAAGTGATTCAGGACGTCAAGCAGGCTTACTATGATTATCAGAAAGCCTCCATCCAGGTGAAATCATCCATGCAGAGGCTGAATTACCGTCAACGGCTGTCGCAGCTTTCCAAACACCGTCTTGAACAAAATGAAATTCAGGTTTCCGAGTATATGCAGGCGGAGATCGACGCTCTTTCTGAAAGAGCGGAACTGCATAAAGCCCTGAACGATTATTTTACTGCTAAATCCAGCTTGAATCGCGCCGTGGGCATTCGCGACTACATGCCGATAGAGGAGTCGTATGGAGAATAATAACGACGACGATTTCGCGCCGCCGCTGCCATCATCGAGGAAAAATCCCGTTCAAAAGCTTTTGGCGCTCGCGGGCAAACTGATCAAGCTTCCGTTTGTGCTTCTGGGGGTTGTTAAGAATCTTGTTTTCCGGTCAAAGAGCGAGGCTTCGGCTGAACAAGCCGGCGGTTCGCTTTCAGCCATTCTGATAGAGAAGCCCGAGAAAAAAAGAGATGGAAACAAGAAGCTTCTTTTTATTGTTGCTGCCGTGGTTATCGCGGGTATCTTTTTTGGCAAGGGACTTCTTTCCAAAAAGGATGGCGATGAGAAGAAACCGTCTCTTGAAGAAAAACTGAGCGAAGTTGTCGCGCCCAAAGACAAAGTCGTGCCTGTTAAAGCCTTTAAAATTTCCCGGTTCAATTATGAAGACTCGCTCAATGTTCTTGGCACGATCAAGGGTGCCATGGAATTCAAACTCAGCTTTGAAGTCCCGGGTGTGATCAGTTCTGTGAACTACCGTGAAGGCGAACGTTATGAAGAGGGCGCCTTGCTCGTCTCCCTTCGTCAGGATGACATTCTGCTGCGTTTGAAGCGCGCTCAGGCCGAAATGAACAAGTCTGAGACGCAGGTTCAAATTATGACGGACAAGGTCAACGAACATGAGAAGCTTCACGCAATGGGCGCGATTCCCAAGCAGACTCTGGATAAAGTGAAGTTTGAGCTGGATGGCGCGAAGTTTGAAACCGAAGCGGCCCGGCTCGAGGTAAAAGCGAATGAGGCGATGCTGGAAAAGTCCAATCTGTATGCTCCCAGCGCCGGCATGATCGGTGAACTCAAGATTGAAGAAGGGGAAACGGTCACTCAGAACACGCTTCTTGGCACTCACATCATGACGGAATACGTTTACGCGGAATTTGGAATCGTGGAACGCGATGTGAACAAGATTGCTTTAGGTCAAAAGGCGCGTGTGTTCATCGATGCTTATCCCGATAAAACTTTTGAAGGTGTGATCGAGAATGTGGCGCCGGTTGTGGGCGGAACAAGCCGCACAGCGACAGCCAAAGTGCGCATCGAAAACACGGAAAGACTTCTTCTCCCGGGTATGTTTGCCCGAATCCGTATTCTGCTTTACAGCAAGAAAAATACGCTTGTCGTACCGACGGACTCCCTCCAGGGCAGCGAGGGTGATCAGTATGTGTTCGTCGTTCACCCTGAAGAGGGGGTCGCGGAAAAACGGGCACTGACCATCGGCTATACCCGTCCCGACTACTCGCAGGTTGATGCAGGTCTCTCCGAAGGCGAACTGGTCGCTGTTTCGGGCCTTGAAAAGCTGGAAGACGGATCCAAAATCCGGCTTCTTGAGACACAGGAAGCAGAAACCTAGGCATGAGCATCGCCTCATTTTCAGTCCGCAAAAAAGTGACCGTTGTGATGGTCACGGCCGGTGTTTTCCTTTTAGGCGTTATTTCCTTTATTCGATTACCGCAAGAGCTTTTCCCTCCTATTGTTTTTCCCCAGATCACGGTTGTCACCGAATACGCTAATGCCGCGCCTGAGGAAATCGAAACGCTTATTACCAAACCCATCGAAGAGTCGATCGGCTCGGTGACCGGTCTTAAAAGGGTTGAATCGATTTCACGTGAAGGCCGCAGCACAGTTCTGATTTCATTTAACTGGGGCCAGGACATTGATTTTGCCGCGCTGGCAGTCCGTGAAAAAATCGATTTAGTTAAAGAGCGTCTGCCCAAAGAAGCTGAAGACCCCGTCGTTCTCAAGTTTGATCCGCTCGCCCGCCCTGTGCTCATGCTGTCTGTCCGGGGGCAGAATATTCCCCCTGTTCAGCTTAAATACCTGGCGACAAAAATGCTGAAGGATAATATTGAAAAACTGGATGGTGTCGCGTCTGTGACGGTGTCCGGCGGCGCTGATCGAGAGATTCTGGTGAATATTGATGGCGCGCGCCTTGAAGCAAGTCACTTGTCGCTGCTTGAAGTAATCGAATCTATTGAGAACGCGAACGTTACTTATCCTGCGGGCAGTATTAAAAAGGGACTTTATGAATACCTCATCCGCACTGTCGGTGAATTCCGCAGTGTGAAAGAGATTGGTTTCTCGGTCGCGGGGGTTGACGTGGTGAAGGAAACCTCCCGCCCGGATACGAGTTTTCTGGAAAAGGGTGATCAGGGACCGCGCCAGACCCTTGATACGATGCGCGGCGAACAGGATCAATCCATCGCGGAGAAACGTCTTGTTCTGGTCCGAGATATCGCTGAAATCATTGATGGAACGGCGGAAAAAACAAGCGTGGCCCGCTATAACGGCGGCGACAACATTACATTGGCTGTTCAGAAGCAGGCTAACGCCAATACGATTCAGGTTGTTGACAGGGTTACAAAGGCGCTTGAGTTTCTTAAGACTGATTTGGAATCCCGGAACATGTCCTTCGAGGTCATCTACGATCATTCGGTGTTTATAAGGAAATCACTCGAAAATCTTGTAGGTGAAGCAAAAACAGGCGGCATTCTCGTTTTCGTTGTGCTTTTTCTTTTCCTGCGCACCCTGGGCCCGCCTCTTCTTCTGCTGTCGGCGATTCCAATCGCTATTTCCGGAACATTTCTTCTGATGGGTGTTTCGGGAATTACTCTGAACACGATGTCTATTGGCGGTCTGGTTCTTTCAATCGGAATGATTTCTGATACCAGCATCGTCGTGCTCGAAAATATTTTCCGGCACAGACAGGAAAAACCGGATAAATCACCTGAAGAAGTAGCCGCTGAAGCGACGGATGAAGTGTTGTGGCCGGTTGTTACTTCAAACCTTACAACGATTGCTGTGTTTTTTCCTTTGATTGCTTTTGTTCCCGGCATCCCAGGCCAGATTTTCAAAGACCTTTCATGGGCGATTATTTTCTCATTGGTTTGGTCTACGATCATTCCGATCACCGTCATTCCCATGCTGTCCGTCTATTTGAAAGTACCCAAAACTCAGTACAAACCGCTTCACTGGAACAGGTTCTTGGAAAAACGCCTTATTGGTGATCACATCAGTAACGGAAAAAAAATCGCATTCTCCGGCTCTGTTATTCTTTCTATTTTTGTGATGTGCGCGTCATCATTCTTGATTTTCAACGTGATGGAAAAAGAAGTTCTCCCCAAAGTCGACCAGGGGCAGTTTATGTTGAAAGTGAATATGCATATCGGCACGCGGTTAGAAATTACAGACCGTGTTTGCAAGCGCATTGAAGAAGTGCTCACGGGTTTCAAAGAGGTTAAAAATGTCGCGATAACAATCGGATCAGAGAAGAGCTCGAGAGGTGAGGTTAAGGTCGAGTCTCTGCGTCCCTCTCAGGCGCTTATTCTTATCACTCTGGAAAAAGGCAAAAAAGGGCAGACGGCCCGTGTTGTTTCCGAACTTCGGGAAAAAACCAGGAACCTCGATCTGGATGGCGGAAGCATTGATTTCGTTCTTCAGGAAAGCGAGTTTGCTTTTGCGGAAGGGGGTGCCAAACCTATTCTGATTGAGGCTAAAGGTTATGATTTTGATGAGATGACGAAGCTTGCCGAAGTCGTCAAGAAGCGGCTCAAACAAATTCCCGGCGTGATAAGCCCCCAGGACGATATGGGGGAATCTTCTCCGGAGACTAAGCTGGCCATCGATAAAAAGCGAGCCGCCCTTTATGGAATTTCTGCACTTGATATTTCCTTGATTACTAAAGCCGCGATCGATGGCGTTGTCGCGACCCAGTACCGGGAAGGCGGCAAAGAGTACGATGTACGCGTCAGGCTCAGTGAAAAGGACCGCAACAATATTGAAAACCTGAACAACATGCTGCTTTATTCCAAAGTTCTTAACGCTCTGATTCCTTTAAAGGAAGTGGCAGTTATCGAGAAGGGGATTGGTCCGAGCGAAATCAAACGCAGCGATCAGGAGAGAACGGTTATCGTATCCGCTGATATTGACAAGAATTTCAAAAGCAAAGATGTTCTCGACTCTGTTCAGGACCTTCTTAAGACGTTGGAGATTCCGCCGGATTTCAGAGTGCTGTTGTCAGGTAAAGCAAAAGAGGTGAAGGAGAATTTCTCAAAAGTTACATTTGCTTTTATCCTTGCCATAGTTCTGTGCTACATGATTATGGCATCGCAGTTTGAATCATTTGTACAGCCCTTCATTATCATGTTCACGGTTCCGCTTGCCTTGTTTGGTGTTGCGATTGCTCTTTTTGTTTCCAATACTTCGCTTAACGTTATCTCCCTGCTCGGAATGGTTTTTCTTGTGGGCACCGCAGTCAATAACGGCATCGTGTTGATTGAGTACATCAATCAGGCTCGTGAAGCGGGTTCTGGAATTGAGGAAGCGGCCTTGGATGCCGCCAGAATAAGAACGCGCCCGATCATGATGAGCGCCTTGACCACAGCGATTGGTTTGACTCCTCTGGCGCTTGGGCTTGGCGAGGGTGCAGAACTTCGGGCTCCTATGGCTGTCGCAATGTTGGGCGGGACCCTGTCCTCGACATTTTTCACTCTCATTGTAATCCCGATGTTTTATATTTTCCTGACACGGCTCACGGAGAAGATTTTCGGAGTTTCTTACGATGACGAGGACGATTTGGAAGATGACGAAGAGGCGCCTTCCGAAGCGCCTCTCAAGGGCTGACCATGGGGCTGCCGACCTTTTCTATCCGCCGTCCAGTTCTGACGACCATGCTCTTCGTCATTCTCCTTCTGTTTGGAATTATTTCCCTGACCCGCCTCCCTGTGGAGCTTTATCAAGGACAGAACCAGGGTATTATCAGCATCATCGTCAGGGCTCGCGGCGGTCTCCCTCCTCCTGAGGTTGAAAAAGCCATTACAAAACCTATCGAAGAAGCTGTTGCCACGGTTTCTCATTTAAAGAGTCTTTATTCAAGTTCCCGGGAGGCAGAGTCGCGAGTCACTCTCGAATTTGAACCCGGAACCAATATGAATTTCGCGGCCCTTGAAATCCGTGAAAAGTTTTCCCGCGTAAAACCACTTCTCCCAAAAGAAATAGAAAAGCCTGTTATTGCGAACTACGACGATGCTCAAGCCGCGGTTCTCATTTTTGCTCTGACCTCTGACACCCTGTCGCCGGAAGAAATTCGTGAAATGGTCGAGCTGGATCTTAAACCGATTCTGGGACGTATCGACGGTGTCGCGAGCATTGAAGTTTATGGCGGTCGCGAGCGCAAGATTTTGATCGAGCTCGATCGCGACAAGCTGGTGGCCTACAATATTTCTGTAGAAAAAGTCATGGATATTCTCGGTCAGAGTAACGTGAATCTTCTTTCGGGAACTGTGGATAAAGGAAAATACGAGTTTGCTGTTCGAAGCATGGGAGCTTTTGAATCAGTCGAGGAAATTGGAGATCTTGGGATTCAGGCCACGCGGCAAGGTTCGATTATTCCGCTCAAGGAAATTGCGACGGTTAAAGATGCTTATATGGAAGCCGAAGACGCGGCGCGTTTGAATCTTGATCAAAACGTTACGCTCTATATCAAGAAAACAAGCATGGCCAACACGATTCCTGTGGTGAAATCGGTTTTGCATTTTATTACAGAGTTTGAAAAAGAGCACGACGAAGCGCTCGATATTGTTTTGGTATCTGATAAAGCCAAGACAATTATCGACGCGATCACCGAAGTCCGCAATTCGATGTTCCTCGGAATAGGGCTGACTGTTTTAATGATTTACATGGCCTTGAGGCAGTGGATTCTTGCGCTGATTGTTTCTGTGGCTATTCCCTGTTCGGTTATTATTACCTTCGTCGCGATGGCCGCGATGGGATTTAGTTTGAACATCATGACGCTCAGCGGTTTGGCTTTGGCGGTAGGTATTATGGTGGATAGCGCCGTCGTGGTTATGGAGAATACTTTTGCCAAAAAAGAGAAAAACTATAGTGACGGCCATGCGATTCGTGAGGCGTCAGAAGAAGTCTGGCTGCCCCTTTTTTCCTCTCTAATCACAACAATTATTGTGTTTCTCCCGATTACGTTCGTAGATAAGAAGATTCAGATGACGTATTCCGGTTTTGCACTGACGGTTACGGTATCGCTCATTGTTTCTTTTTTTGTGGCCCTGATGCTTATTCCTGTTTTACTCATGCAGTGGGGAAGGGGGCGAATTCGTCCGCCTAAAAAGGAGCCGGGTCAGCAGCAAAGTCTTCTCCAGAGGGCTTACGGTTTTATAATGAAGTGGAATCTTAAGTTTCGTTACCCTGTGGCAGCGCTTACGATTGCCGCGTTTTGTGTGGCGAGCTACGGCATTGTGACCCGTGATATTGACTGGCCAAGCGCGATGGAAGAGAACGAATTCTCCGTGGTTGTCTTTCCTTTGGCTGGAGCAAGGCTGGAAGCCAATGATGATGCTGTCAAAAAAATCGAGGAAATGCTCAGCAAGATTCCTGATGTGGAAATGTTTTCGTCGACCGTTCGCAAAGACGACGTGCGCATTTTTGTGCGTCTGAAAGACAAGACGAAACGCCAGTATTCCAAAGATGAAATCATGGAGCTGCTCGATGAAAAAGGCAACGAGGCGGTCAAAGAAATTCACGATGACTACAGTCTCATTCTGGACGCGGGTGCGTCTTCGTCAGAACAGAAGAAGCTTATTGTGAATATTTTTGGTTACGAAAACGAGGAGCTTGAGAAGCTCGCGCGGGAATTTGCCAACCGGATGGGAAAGGTTCCGGGGCTGACCAATATTGTCATGACGGATTTGCGCAAGCGGCCGGAGTATTCTCTTGTTGTGGACAAGGGGCGTGCGGCGATCTATGGGCTGGATGTTAAACAGATTGCCGACTCCATTCACGCGCTTGTTCGAGGCATGAGACCGACCAAGTTTCATGAGCTGGGTAAGGGTGAAGAAATCGAAACGATCACCCGTCTGCAGGCTATTTACAGACAGAAAATTGAAGATTTGAAGCTGATTTATATTGCCAGCGATAAAGACGGTCATCAAATTCCTGTTGGAGAAATCGCTAATTTTTATGCCTCAACGGGACCTCAGACGATCGACCGTAAAGATAAATACCGGTACGTATTTGTGAAGGGTGATTCCAAGGGGGCATTGGAAACGGTGGCCAAGCAGGTTACGGAGGCTCTGAAAGATGTGCAAATGCCGGATGACTATTACTGGCGTTTTGGCGGAACCTATGAAGACCTGGTTGGAGGCAAGTCTGATATGAACATTGCGCTCGTTATGACGATAGCGCTTGTTTATATGGTTCTGGCCTGCACTTTTCAGAGCTATCTTCTTCCGGCGATTGTGATGCTCTCCGTCCCGATGGCCAGTGTCGGTATTTGGCTTGCACTGGAGATTTCCCAGAAACCTCTAAGTCAGCCGGTTTTCATTGGAATGATTTTGCTGGCCGGTTATGTCGTAAACTCCGCGATTATGATGGTTGATTTCATGCTTGTTGCGATTTCGCGCGGGAGAACAGTTTCAGAGGCGCTTTTGGAAGCGGGATCGGACCGCATTCGCCCCATTATGATGACCACGATTTCGACGGGGTTGGGCTTTGTTCCGATGGCGATAAGCCAGAGTCAATCCAGTGATCTCTGGTCGCCGCTTGCGGTAACAGTTATTGGCGGGCTCTTGAGCTCTACGATTTTGACGCTTCTCATTCTTCCGAACTTTATTGTGATTACAGAAGATATCAAGGGAGTCGTAAAAGGCTTTGCTGATTTTGTCGGCCGGCGGTTCAAACTTTTTAGGCCTCAGCTGAGAAGCGGGGTCTAGCTTTCAAAAATAAAACAGGGAGATTTTAACCCGGGAGAGAAGGTTTATGGAAAACCAGGAGAAAAAAAAGTCCTCGGAAGTTCGTCAGGACAATCGCCCTTACAGGCGCCGTGTCCGGAATATTCTTATTCACAAACCCATGCAAAGGGAATTTACCTTTGTCATGATATCGCTGCTTATGGTCTCGACGCTTGCTGTCGGGTTTGTGATTCATCAAACGATTCGTGAGGCGGCTTTTGGCGGCGGTTTCCAGTTTGGAAAGATCAATCCATACGACATTCTTTCAGAAGTCAGTTATCAGCTGATCATGCGTGTCAGCGCAGTTTTGTTTCTCACGCTGATCATCATCGGTGTCTTCGGTGTCTTTTTTCTTCACCGTGTCGCAGGTCCTGTTTATCGTTTCCGTCAAATTTTCATGCGAATCAACGATGGAGAATTTCCGAAGTTTGTCCGCCTGAGAGAGGGCGACTTTTTTAGCGAAACCGCTTCTGAGATTAATCAGCTGGTAAATAAGCTTCGATTTGACTATGAAAGAGATCGCGCGGCGAAACAGCAGTTGCAGCAAATCATTGAAAAAGCAAAGAATCCAGGGGCTCCTGTCCAGTCAGAACTTGTTAGTTTGAAAGAACTTATGGAAAAGCGGGCAGAGGTTTACAGCAAGAAGAATTTAACCAAGGAAAACTCAGTCGGATAGATTGATTTTTTATAAAAATAAGTTTAATTTAAAAGCATATATTTTTCTTTGATCTAGATTGACATTCCGGAGGTTGTCTCCTATACTTCCGGTGCTTCGCAGCAATTCAAATGTTTTAAAAAAATCTTGACAGTTTCCAGAGGTTCTGTACAATCCCCGTTTACCTCTCAAGGAAGAACTGTCTTTTTTTCTGTTTTATTACTTCACTTCAGCGTTTTGCTGGGGTAGCTCAGTTGGTAGAGCACGTCCTTGGTAAGGACGAGGTCACGGGTTCGATCCCCGTCTCCAGCTGAAACTCCAAGATCACTACCCCGGTTTCGCCAAAGAAGTTAGATAACCAAAAGTAGAGATCGCGTGCTCTGAGAAGCAGGGCAGGCGTAACTTAAATCAAGGATGAGGAGAGAGTCACATGGCAAAGGAAAAATTCGAGAGAACTAAACCGCACGTGAACGTCGGTACGATCGGACACGTTGACCATGGCAAGACGACATTGACTTGCGCTCTCACGAAAGTGCTCGCGGAAAAAGGTATGGCGACGGTTAAGGAATACGCTGATATCGCTAAGGGCGGTACGGTTCGTGATGATTCCAAGATTGTAACGATCGCTGTTTCGCACGTTGAGTATGAATCAGAAAAGCGCCATTATGCGCACGTTGACTGCCCAGGACATGCCGACTACATCAAGAACATGATTACGGGTGCGGCTCAGATGGACGGGGCGATTCTCGTTGTGTCCGCTGTTGACGGTCCTATGCCTCAGACGCGCGAACACATTCTTCTTGCGCGTCAGGTTGGCGTGCCTGCTGTTGTGGTTTTCTTGAACAAGATTGATCTTGTTGATGATACGGAGCTTCTTGATCTTGTTGAGCTTGAAGTTCGTGAGCTTCTTAAGAAGTATGATTTCCCTGGTGATACAACTCCTGTTGTTCGTGGTTCGGGTCTTCCTGCGGCTACGAATCCGAAAGATCCCAAGGCTACGGAATGTATTTTTAACCTCGTAAAGGCTCTTGATGAATTCATTCCTGAACCTAAGCGTGAAGTTGAAAAGCCTTTTCTGATGCCTATTGAAGACGTTTTCTCGATTTCCGGCCGCGGTACGGTTGCAACGGGTCGTATTGAGCGCGGTAAGGTCAAGGTTGGTGAAGATGTCGAGATTATCGGTCTTGTTGAAGGGCCTGCAATGAAGTCGACGGTTACGGGTGTTGAAATGTTCCGTAAGCTCCTTGATGAAGGTTTTGCTGGAGATAACGTTGGTCTTCTTCTTCGTGGTGTGGAAAAGGAGCAGCTTGAGCGCGGTATGGTTATCGCCAAGCCAGGTTCTGTGAAGCCGCACAAGAAGTTCAAGGCTCAGATCTACGTGCTGAGCAAGGAAGAAGGCGGACGCCATACCCCGTTCTTCAATGGTTACCGCCCGCAGTTTTATTTCCGCACAACGGACGTTACGGGTGTGGTTACTCTTCCTGCTGGAACTGAAATGGTAATGCCTGGCGATAACGTGGCTATTGAAGGTACGTTGATTATGCCGGTCGCTATGGAAAAAGAACTTCGTTTTGCCGTTCGTGAAGGCGGTAAGACGGTTGGCGCTGGTGTTGTAAGCGAGATCATCGAATAATTTCTGTGAGGGTTCCTGCATGGCCCGCAGCCATGTTTTCCGCGGCTGCGGGATTTTTTCCGCAAACACCCAGAAAAGAAATTCTCGGTAGTCTGCTGGTTCGAGGTTGGGATTTAATCTCAGCCTGGAAGGCAGTTTTTTATTCTCCGACACAATCGAGAATGATTGCGACTGTTGGAGGCCTGTAGCTCGAACTGGCTAGAGCGGCGGTCTCCAAAACCGCATGTTGCAGGTTCGAATCCTGCCAGGCCTGCCACTTTTTTTGAAACTTATTGCTTTAATGAAAGATGGGATCCATGTTCGGAAAAGTCGGGTCTTTTGTTCAAGAAACAAAGCAGGAGCTCAACAAAGTAACCTGGCCGAGCCGTGACGAAGTTGTTCAGGCTACGATCGTTGTCATTTTTACAACTTTCCTCATGGCGCTCTATGTGGGGTCGATTGATTTCGTCCTTTCGGGTGTTATGAGAGTGATCCTTGGATGAAGAGTGTTATGAGCGAAGCTAAATGGTATGTAGTTCATACTCAGACTGGTGTTGAAGCTCGTGTTAAGGCAAGTTTGGAAACGCGTGCTGAGACTGCTGGAATGAAGCATTTAATTCATCAGGTTTTAATTCCGACTGAAAAAGTAAGCGAAGTCAAAGAAGGAAAAAAGCGCATCAGTGAGCGCAAGTTCTTTCCTGGCTACATTCTCATTCAGATGGATCTTACGGATGACAGCTGGTATTTGGTTCGTAACACGCCGGGAATTTCTGGATTTGTGGGATCGGGTAAGACCCCGATTCCGCTCACGGAAGGTGATGTTGATCAGATTGTTCGGCAGCAGGAAGAAAAAACATCAAAGCCGAAGCCTAAGGTTGAGTTTACGGTGGGCGAGAGTGTCCGTGTCAAAGAAGGTTCTTTTGCGAATTTCAATGGAACCATTGATGAAATCAATCCCAATCGCGGGAAGTTGAGAGTGTTGGTCAATATTTTTGGGCGTTCCACGCCGGTAGAACTTGAATACTGGCAAGTTGAAAAAATCTAAACAGTAGAAAGTAAATTTGAGGCTCGAACGCAATGGCTAAAGAAGTCACAGGCAGCATTAAATTACAGGTTACTGGCGCGCAGGCTAATCCGGCGCCGCCTATTGGTCCCGCCCTTGGTCAGCATGGTGTGAATATCATGCAATTCTGTAAGGAATTCAATGAGCGTACGAAGGACCGCCCGGGTGTTGTGTTGCCTGTGGTTATTACTGTCTATAAAGATAAGTCCTTCACTTTTATTTTGAAATCACCGCCAGTTGCCAACGCGATTAAGAAGGTTGCGGGTCTTGCAAAAGCTTCATCTGAGCCTGGCCGCAATGTTATTGGCAAGATTACGCGTGATGAAGTGGCTGAAATTGCAAAAGCCAAAATGAACGATCTCAACACAACCAAGATGGATTCCGCTATGCGTATTGTCGAGGGCACGGCCCGAAGCATGGGAATTCAGGTTGTGGATAAGAAGTAAGGCGGAGGGTGTTACTGTGGCGCGTAAAATAAGTAAGCGGTATAAAGTTCGGTTAAGCGGTGTTGAGCGCGAAAAGCTTTACACGCTGGATGAAGCATTGCAGGCTCTTAAAAAAATTACCAACCCGAAGTATGACGAGACTGTTGCTCTCAACATACAGCTTGGTATCAAGCCTGATCAGAGTGATCAGTTGGTCCGTGGTACGGTAAGCCTGCCGAATGGCTCTGGAAAAGATATCCGCGTTATCTGTTTCTGCAAAGGTGAGGAAGCTAAGGCTGCGCAGGCTGCCGGAGCCAACCATGTGGGCGGAGAAGAGTTGGTTCAGAAGGTTCAGGAGGGCTGGTTTGATTTTGACGCTGTTGTTGCTCATCCGGACATGATGCGTGAAGTCAGTAAGCTTGGCCGGGTTCTTGGTCCTCGTGGGCTGATGCCTACACCCAAAACCGGAACTGTGACCCCTGACGTGGGGCGTGCGGTTAAGGAATTGAAGGCTGGGCGCGTGGAATTTAAGAATGATAAAACAGCCGGGCTTCATGTGATCTGTGGAAAATTATCATTTTCCGAAACTGCTTTAAAAGAAAATATTCAAGCGGCCATTAAGGCCATTCGCGACGCCAAACCGTCTTCCAGCCGCGGAGAATATCTGAGAAAAATCTCGGTTTCTCCCACGCAGGGACCCGGTATCAGTTTGGCTGTCAGCGCTCTGTAAGGAGATAGATCATGCCTTCACCTATTAAAGAGTTAATGCTTAAAGAAATTCGGGATGAGTTTGAGACAAGCCCGTATGCTTTTATTACAGGTTTTCAAAAAGCCACCGTTGCGGATTCTTCAAACTTCCGCCGAGCTCTTGAGAAAGTTTCAACCCGCTCGATGGTCGTGAAGCAGACTCTGGCGAAAAAGGTTCTCGGGGATATGAATTGCCCTGGTGTTGAGAAGTGTCTTTCGGGTTCTGTTCTGATGACATTTGGTGATAAAGATCCGCAGATCATTTCCAAGGCTATTGTGGATTTTGTTAAAACGAATAACAAATTCACAGTCGCGGGCGTTGTTTTTGAAAAGCAGATTTATGATCAGGCGTTTGTGCAGCAGCTTTCCAAGCTGCCCTCTCGCCACGAGCTGCTTACGCAGGTGGTTGTGCGTGTGAAGTCGCCGATCTCCGGTTTTGTGATGACGCTGTCGCAGGTTCTTCGGGGGCTGGTTGTGGTTGTGAGTGAAATTAAGAAGCAGCGTGAAGCCGGTCCGGCTGCAGCGTAAAAAATAAAAATTCCTAAGGGAGGCATTTAGTCATGTCTGATCAAACAACTGTTGAAGAAGTAAAAGCAGAAAATAAAGAAAAGAAAGAAGGTGGTAACGTGTCTGAAAAGTTGCAGGGTGTACTTAAAACGATTGAACAGCTTACGGTTCTTGAACTCGCTGATCTTGTGAAGGCGCTGGAAGACAAGTTTGGAGTTAGTGCGGCTGCTGCGGTTGCTGTTGCGGCTCCTGCTGCTGGCGGCGGCGCGGTTGCTGCTGTTGCTGAAGAAAAGGATAGCTTTGACGTCATTCTTACCGATGGCGGCGCAAAGAAGATCCAGGTTATTAAGGAAATCCGCACGATCACAAACCTTGGTCTGAAAGAAGCTAAGGATCTTGTTGAAGGTGCTCCGAAACTCGTTAAAGAAGGCCTCAAGAAAGACGAAGCTGAAAAGATCAAGAAGATTCTTGAAGAGCAGGGCGCGAAAGTGGAATTGAAATAACAGCTTTAAACACCCGACGCTTTTTAGGAAGGGTTTGTAGCTTCTTTGTCAACGTCACTTTGGAGGCGTGCTCAGTATGATTCCTGTAGCAGAGAGAAAAAATTTTACAAAAATTCACGACACGATGAATATTCCGAATCTCGTCGAGATTCAGGTCGAGTCGTATGAGAAGTTTCTGCAAACCGAAAGCCCGAAGCGCAAGCGCAAACGGCAGGGGTTGGAATCTGCTTTTCAAGAGTGCTTTCCTGTAGAGAGTGTTGATGGTACATGCCGTCTGGAATACACGGGCTATTCTCTTGGCAAGCCGAAGTATTCCATTGCTGAATGTCATAAGCGTGGAATGACTTATGCTGCTCCGCTCAAGGTCAAGCTCAGGCTTGTCCGTAATGGAGTCGCTAAGGAACAGGAAGTGTATATCGGGGAGCTTCCGCTCATGACCGAAACGGGCACCTTTGTGATTAATGGTGCTGAGCGTGTCGTGGTGAGTCAGCTTCACCGGTCTCCGGGTGTGTCTCTTGAAGAGGGTCTGCATCCGAGCGGTAAGAAGATTCACAGTGTGAGAATTATTCCGTATCGCGGCGCGTGGATTGAGTTTGAATCCGACATCAATGATGTGCTCTATGCGTACATTGACCGCCGCCGGAAGATTCTTGCCACAACGCTTCTTCGCGCTCTTGGCTATTCGAGCACTTTGGATATCCTCAAAGAGCTTTACACGATTGAATCAGCCAATATCAGTGATAAGGCTGGTCAGAAAAAAGTCGAAGGATTTTTTCTTGCTGATGATGCGCTTCATCCTCAAACGAAGGAAGTTGTCGCGCTTGCGGGTTCCAAGCTTACGAAAGATCTTCTCGCTGTTCTGAGCTCTAATGAGATTACCCATCTGAAGGTTGTAAAACTTTCAAACGATGACCTTGCGATTATTCAGACGATAGAGCGCGATCCCTACCGCACTACCAAGGATGCGCAAGTGGCTATTTACCGCCGCGTTCGTCCTGGTGATCCGCCTACGGAAGCCAGTGCGAGAGACCTGATTCACAAGCTGTTTTTTGATCCGCAGCGCTATGACCTTGGGCGTGTTGGACGTTTTATGCTTAACCGCAAACTTGGGATTGAGCAGGAAACAGATGAGACCACGCTTCGTCCGAAAGATGTGATGCGGGTGATCTCTATGCTTCTCAAGCTTCGTTCTGGCGAAGTTCGTAAGGATGACATTGATCACCTTGGTAACCGCCGTGTCCGGTCTGTTGGTGAACTTCTTGAAAACCAGTTTCGAGTCGGTCTCGTCCGTATGAAGCGTTCATGTCTTGAACGTATGTCGATTTATGATCTTGATGCGGCGATGCCGCACAATCTTATTAACCCTAAGCTGATTTCGGCTGCCATCAAGGACTTTTTTGGCCGCAGCCAGCTATCCCAGTTTATGGATCAGACCAACCCGCTTGCTGAGTTGACGCATAAACGCCGTCTCTCAGCTTTGGGTCCGGGCGGTTTGTCCCGGGAGCACGCGGGTTTTGAGGTCCGTGACGTTCATCCGTCCCATTATGGTCGTATATGTCCAATTGAGACGCCGGAAGGTCCGAACATTGGTCTTATCGCGTCTCTTAGTACGTTCTCCAGAGTCAACCAGATCGGTTTTCTTGAAAGTCCTTACCGTAAGGTTGAGAAGGGGCGTGTCACGGAGAAGATTGATTACCTGACGGCTGACATTGAAGATCAGCACGTGATCGCTCAGGCGAATGCCCATATCGATGAAAAGGGTAACTTTGTTGACGATCAGATTTCATGCCGTTCCCGCGGTGATTTTCCGAAGAAAAAGCCGGAAGAGATTGACTATATGGACGTTTCTCCCCGCCAGCTTGTGAGTGTGGCGGCGGCTCTGATTCCGTTCCTTGAGCATGACGACGCTAACCGTGCGCTTATGGGTTCGAACATGCAGCGCCAGGCAGTTCCGCTTCTTATCACGGATTCTCCTTATGTGGGAACCGGCATGGAAGGACAGGTTGCTTGTGATTCGGGGGCGACTGTCATTGCGAAGTCCCGCGGAACCGTGAAAGCTGTGAGTGGAAACGAAATCGTTGTTGATGACTTCGTTTATAAGCTCAAGAAATTTGAGCGTTCCAATGCCGGAACGTGCATTAATCAGCGTCCTCTTGTGAAGCCGGGCGATAAGGTTAAGCGCGGTGATTTGCTGGCTGATGGTACGGCTACGGATCTTGGCGAGCTGGCCCTTGGACATAACGTCCTTGTCGCTTTCATGCCTTGGCGCGGTTATAACTTTGAAGACGCGATCATTCTCAGTGAACGTCTCTGCAAAGAAGATATTTACACTTCTCTTCATATCGAAGAGTTTGAAATTGAAGCGCGTGATACCAAGCTTGGTAACGAAGAAATTACGCGTGATATTCCGAATGTGGGTGAAGACGCTCTTAAGGATCTTGATGAAGAGGGCGTGATCCGAATTGGCGCTGAAGTTAAACACGGCGATATTCTTGCTGGTAAAATCAGCCCGAAATCGGAGACTGAACTTTCTCCTGAAGAGAAATTACTGCGCGCCATTTTCGGTGAAAAAGCCGGCGATGTTCGCGATGCCTCTCTTGTGGTGCCTCCCGGCGTCGAAGGTATCGTTGTGGACGTGAAGGTGTTCGCCCGCAAAGAGTCCAAAGCAAAGAGCCGTGAAGAGCGCAAACAGGAAAACAAAGATGTAGATGAAATTAAAAACCGCTACCAGGAGCGCATTGATATCCTGAAGCGCGAACGTTTGAATAAAATTTCAGGGATGATCATGGGCAAGCGTCTTTCGGAAGACCTTGTGGATGACATTCTCGGTGAAATGCTCCTCAAGTCCGGCCATGTTATTTCCAAGAACGATCTCAAAAAGCTTGAGAATTGTGATTGGGAGTCCATTCGCCTGGATGATGAGCCTGAGCTTGAAGAAAGTGTGAAGAAAATTGCCCGCGTATGGGGAGACGAAATCGACGAACTTATCGGTGAGCGTACCCGTGAAGTAGAGCGCGTGAAAAAGGGCGACGAACTTCCTCCTGGCGTCATTAAGAAGGTTGTTGTTTATGTATGCTCCAAGCGCAAAATATCCGTGGGTGACAAAATGGCTGGCCGTCACGGGAACAAGGGTGTTATTGCGAAGATCCTTCCTGAAGAAGATATGCCGTATCTTCCTGATGGATCGCCTGTTCAGATTATTCTGAATCCTCTCGGTGTGCCTTCCCGTATGAACGTTGGACAGATTCTTGAAACCCATTTAGGTTGGGCTGCCAAAGCTCTTGGCGTTAAGGTTATGACGCCTGTGTTCAGCGGCTGTACGGAAGACGAAATCAAGCGCATGCTTCGTGATGCGAAACTTCCCGAAGACGGCAAAACAGTACTTTATGATGGAAAAAGCGGCGTTCCTTTTGATGAGCGCGTCACGGTGGGGCAGATCTACATGCTGAAACTTGCTCACCTTGCTGATGACAAAATTCATGCTCGTTCGATTGGTCCGTATTCGCTTGTGACTCAGCAGCCTCTCGGCGGTAAGGCGCAGTTCGGCGGACAGCGTTTTGGTGAGATGGAAGTGTGGGCTCTTGAAGCTTATGGTGCCGCGTTCACTCTCCAGGAATTGCTGACGGTGAAAAGTGATGACGTCGTCGGTCGTACCCGAGTTTACGAGGCAATTGTTAAAGGTGAGCCCGCTCTGCACGCCGGCACACCTGAATCATTCAACGTGTTGGTTAAGGAACTTCAGTCGCTCGCCCTTGATATCGTCCCGGAAAAGAATCAGGCTGGGTTGGAAGCTGCCGCCCTGCTCGATGCTAAAAGGATGAAAGCAGAAGGCGGAGACCGGAAAGATAAGGCTAAGGAGAAACTCAAAGTATGAACTACGAAATCAATACTTTTGACTCCGTATTAATTCGGATTGCTTCTCCCGAAACGGTTCGCGGCTGGTCGCGCGGTGAAGTTAAAAAGCCGGAAACGATCAACTACCGTACCTTGAAGCCTGAAAAAGACGGTCTTTTTTGCGAACGAATTTTTGGTCCGACGAGAGACTATGAATGCGCTTGTGGCAAGTATAAGCGTATTAAGCATAAAGGCATTGTTTGCGACCGTTGCGGCGTTGAAGTAACTCAATCCAAGGTCCGTCGTGAGCGTATGGGTAATATTGAGCTTGTGACGCCTGTGTCGCATATATGGTTTTTCAAGACGATGCCTTCTCGTATCGGTAATCTTCTTGATCTGAGTGTTCGGGCTCTTGAAAAAGTTCTTTATTATGAAGAATACATTGTGGTCGACCCGAAAGAGACGCCTCTTAAGAAGCGCCAGCTCTTGACAGAAGAGGAATATATCAAAGCTCAGGAGCAATATGGTCCCACCAGTTTTACTGCTGGAATGGGTGCTGCTGCAATCCGTGATCTTCTCAAGGAGCTCGAGCTTGACAAGATTGCCCAGAAATTTCAGCGGCAGGTGAAGACGTCTAAGTCAAAGCAGGCGCGCGCGCGTGCGGTGAAAATTCTCAAAATCGTTGACGCGTTTAAAAAATCAGAAAACAAGCCGGAATGGATGATTCTTGAGAGCGTTCCGGTTATTCCGCCTGATCTTCGTCCGTTGGTTGCTTTGGATGGCGGCCGTTTTGCGACTAGTGATCTGAATGACCTTTATCGCCGTGTGATTAATCGTAACAATCGTTTGAAAAAGCTGCTTGAGCTCAAAGCTCCCGACGTTATTATCCGAAATGAAAAGCGCATGCTACAGGAAGCTGTGGATGCGCTTTTTGATAACGGCCGTCACGGTCGTCCTGTGCTCGGTACGGGTAATCGTCCTCTGAAATCACTCAGTGACATGCTGAAAGGCAAACAGGGTCGTTTCCGTCAGAACCTTCTCGGTAAACGTGTTGACTACTCCGGCCGTTCGGTTATCGTCATTGGTCCGGAAATGAAAATTTATCAATGCGGTCTTCCAAAGAAAATGGCGCTTGAGCTTTTTGAACCTTTTATCATCCGTAAGCTCAAGGAACGCGGCCATGTTCATACGATCCGCTCTGCAAAGAAAATGGTTGAGAGAGTTAAGCCTGAGGTCTGGGATATTCTTGAAGAGGTGATTCATGAGCACCCGGTGATGCTGAATCGTGCTCCCACGCTTCACAGACTGGGTATTCAGGCTTTTGAACCGCTCCTTATCGAAGGAAAGGCTATCCGTATTCATCCGCTTGTTTGCGCTGCTTTTAACGCAGACTTTGACGGGGACCAGATGGCTGTCCACGTTCCTCTTTCCATGGAAGCGCAGATGGAAGCTCGTGTTCTGATGCTTTCCGCCAACAATATTTTCTCACCCGCCAATGGTCAGCCGATCGCATCTCCTTCTCAGGATATTGTTCTTGGCATTTACTACCTGACGAAAATTCGTGACGGGCAAAAGGGGCAGGGGTTATCGTTTGGAAGTCCTGAAGAGGCCTTGCTTGCTTTCCAGGATGGAGAAATTCACAAGCATGCGAAGTGTAAGCTTCGTCTGGAGAAGGGTGAGACGGTTGAAACAACGGTAGGACGCATTTTGTTCAATCAGAGTCTTCCCAAAGGTTTCCGGTATGTGAACGATATCGTCAACAAGTCGAAGCTTTCAAAAATCATCGCGGATTGTTACCGTGAGTTTGGCCACAACGAGGTCATTCAGCTACTTGACAGATTGAAATCACTGGGTTTTGAGCAGGCGACCTACTCCGGTGTGTCGATTGGCATTGATGATATCCGTGTTCCTGCCACCAAGATCTCGATGTTGGATGAAGCCCGAGCCAGCGTTAAGGCAATCGACTCCCAATATAAAAATGGTCTTATCACGGAAGGTGAGCGTTACAACAAGGTCATCGATATCTGGACCCACACGACAGATCGTGTTTCTGATCGTATGTTCGAGGAATTCGATGCGTTTAACTCCATCTTCATGATGGCGGATTCAGGCGCTCGTGGTTCCAAACAGCAGATCCGCCAGCTGGCAGGTATGCGTGGTTTGATGGCAAAACCGTCAGGTGAGATTATTGAGAGCCCGATTACGGCCAACTTCCGCGAAGGTTTGACCGTGTTGGAGTACTTTATTTCAACTCACGGTGCGCGTAAAGGTTTGGCAGATACGGCTCTTAAAACAGCTGACTCCGGTTACTTGACGCGCCGCCTTGTTGACGTTGCTCAGGATGTGATCGTTTATGAGATCGACTGCGGAACGGCTAATGGTAATTTCGTTGAAGCGATGTATGAGGGTGAAGAGGAAATGGTTCCTCTTCGCGATCGTATTATCGGGCGTGTTGCGCTCGATAACATCGTGGACGTTGTAACGGACAACCAGATTGTAAAAGCTGGCGAGATCATTGATGAAAAAGTCGCTGATCGTCTGGACGAAGTCGGTATTGAAAAAATTCGTGTCCGTTCCGTTCTGACCTGTGAAGCGAAGCGAGGAATCTGCGCCAAATGTTACGGCCGCGATCTTGCGACGGGTCGGCTTGTTGAGCTTGGTACGGCGTGCGGCATTATCGCTGCTCAGTCGATCGGCGAACCTGGAACCCAGTTGACGATGCGTACGTTCCACATTGGTGGTACGGCTTCACGTACAGTTGAACAGTCTTATTTTCGCGCTAAGAACGAGGGTGTGTTGAAGTATCACGCTCTGAAAACGGTTATAACGAAGACGGGTGAAATCGTTGTTCTTAATCGGAATGGGTCTTTGACGATCCATGATGCTGTCGGTCGCGAACTCGAACATTACGTTGTGCCGAGCGGTGCCATCATCGCACAAAAGGAAGGCGACCGGGTTAAGAAGGGTGACATCTTCGTGAAGTGGGACCCATACACGGTTCCGATTTTGACGGAAGTTTCTGGGCGGGTCCGCTACGAAGACGTTGTGCCGGATGTGACGATGAACGAAGAGGTTGACTTGACGACAGGTTTGACCGAACGCGTTATTATCGAACACAAAGAGGATCTTCACCCACAGCTTCTCATCATTGGTGCAAACGAAGAAATTATCGGATTTTATCCGATTCCGACCGGTGCGCATATCGTTGTCAACGAAGGTGATATGGTAACGGGCGGTACTTTGTTGGCTAAAACACCGAGAAAAACAGCTAAGACCCGCGATATCACGGGTGGTTTGCCGCGTGTTGCGGAACTTTTTGAAGCTCGCAAACCGAAGAATCCTGCGGTTATTTCTGAAATCGACGGCATTGTCGAAATTGGAGAAATCGTTAAAGGACAGCGCAAGATTATTGTGAAGAGCGCTGCGGGTATGAGCAAAGAATATCTTGTTCCGCACGGTAAGCACTTGAACGTATACAAAGGTGATAAGGTTCTTGCCGGGCAGCAGCTTGTTGACGGTCCTGTTGTTCCTCAGGATATTCTTCGTGTTTCTGGTGAACGCAGCCTTCAGGAATACATTGTTAACGAGGTCCAGGAAGTTTACCGTCTCCAGGGCGTTCGTGTGAACGACAAGCATGTTGAGGTTATCGTTCGGCAGATGCTTCGCAAGGTTCGAATTGATGATTCTGGTGATACGGAGTTTATTGTCGGCTCCCATATTGACCGTCTTCGTTTTCGTGATGAGAACGAGTTGATGGAGAAAAAAGGTAAACAGCAGGCTACGGCGACGCCGATGCTTCTGGGTATTACGAAGGCGTCGTTGACGACGGAGAGTTTTATTTCCGCCGCCAGCTTTCAGGAAACCACGCGCGTTTTGACAGAGGCTGCATCAGCGGGGAAGCGTGACTATCTCCAGGGTCTCAAAGAAAACGTGATCATGGGGCACTTGATTCCAGCTGGTACCGGCTTTGCGATTCACCAGAACATTGAGATGGTCAAAGAAGTAAGCGACCTGTTGCCGGATCCGGCAGCAAGTCAGGCTTCAAAAGAAGAAGCCGGCAAAACCAACGAGGAGAAAGCGTAATGGCTCCAACTATTAATCAGCTGATTGCCCAGGGTAGAAGAAAGTACAAGGCAAAGACGAAGTCTCCTGCCCTGCACGGTTCTCCCTTCCGTAAAGGGGTTTGTTTGAACGTCCGCACGCAGACGCCTAAGAAACCTAACTCTGCGCTGCGTAAGATTGCCCGCGTTCGCCTTACGAATGGGGAAGAAGTGACGGCTTATATTCCGGGCGTAGGACACAATCTTCAGGAACACTCGATTGTGCTCGTGCGCGGTGGCCGTGTGAAAGACCTTCCTGGTGTGCGTTATCACATTGTGCGTGGTAAGCTCGATACCCAGGGTGTTGCCGGCCGTAATCGTTCGCGCTCCAAGTACGGGGCTAAAACTCCAAAGAAAGAAACTCCTAAGAAATAGAGGATAAAGATTCATGAGACGCAGAAGAGCCCCTAAAAGAAAAATTAATCCTGACCCTGTATATAAGGATCTAATTGTAGCAAAAATGATCAATATGGTTATGGAAAGAGGCAAAAAGTCTACTGCTGAGGGTATTGTTTATGGAGCCTTTGAGACCCTCCAGAAAAAAACAGGAAAAGAACCTCTTGAAGTTTTCAAGCAAGCTGTGGATAATGTTCGTCCCTTGCTTGAGACTAAATCCCGGCGCGTTGGTGGGGCAACTTACCAAGTGCCAGTGAGTGTCCCGCCTGAAAGGGGAAGTTCCCTCGCCATGCGTTGGCTTAGAAATTATGCCAGAGCCCGGAAAGGCAAGCCGATGCAAGTGAAGCTGGCTGAAGAAATTCTCGATAGCTACAATAAAACGGGAACATCGATAAAAAAGAAAGAGGATATCCACAAAATGGCAGAGTCCAACCGGGCTTTTGCGCATTACAGGTGGTAAAAATAAAATGGCAGATGAAAAAGTAATCACCTATCCGCTCGATAAAATCCGCAATATTGGTATTGCTGCGCATATTGATGCAGGCAAAACCACCACGTCCGAGCGCATTCTTTATTACACGGGCCGCACTTACAAGATCGGTGAAGTGCATGAAGGTACCGCTGTTATGGACTGGATGGAGCAGGAGCAGGAACGCGGGATTACGATTACTTCAGCTGCGACGACATGCTTTTGGCGCGATTGCCGCATTAACCTCATTGACACGCCTGGCCACGTGGATTTTACGATTGAGGTGGAGCGTTCGATGCGCGTACTCGATGGCTGCGTTGCTGTGTTCGGTGCTGTGGAAGGTGTTGAGCCTCAATCTGAAACGGTCTGGCGTCAGGCGGATCGTTACCATGTGCCTCGCATTGCTTTTATCAATAAAATGGATCGCACAGGAGCTGTTTACTATCCGAATCTTCAGCAGATGCGTGATCAGCTTGGAGCTGTCGCTGTTCCTATCCAGATTCCTATCGGTAAAGAAGATACCTTTAAGGGTATTATCGATCTCGTTCTTATGAAGGCTTATATTTTCCATGATGAAACCCTGGGTGCGAAGTTTGATACTGTGGATGTCCCTGCTGAGTTCATGGATGAAGCCAAGAAAATGCGCGAAGAAATGATTGAGCGTCTTTCTGAGCAAGACGACGAGTTGATGGAAAAGTATCTCGAAGGAAAAGAAATTTCCAACGATGACATTAAGAAAGCTATTCGCCGCGCGACTATTTCAATTAAAATTACGCCGGTTATTTGCGGCAGCGCTCTTAAAAATAAAGGCGTGCAGCAGCTTTTGGACGCGGTTGTCGATTATCTTCCTGCTCCGATGGACATAAAAAGCATTAAGGGTAAAGACCCTGTGGATGATTCTGACATTGAGCGCATTCCTAATGAGCAAGCCCCGTTGACCTGCTTCGCATTCAAAATTGCGAGTGATAAGTTTGTCGGCAGTTTGACCTTTATCCGTATTTATTCGGGCATTCTGACCGCAGGTAGTTATGTCTATAATCCGCGCAATCAGCGCCGTGAACGTATCGGGCGTCTTTTGTTGATGCATGCCAACAAGCGTGAAGAAATTGAAAGCGCTGGTGCTGGGAATATTGTTGCGGCGGTAGGTTTGAAAGAAACCCGAACCGGTGACTCCCTGTGTGATGAAAATCATCCCATTTTTCTTGAAAAACTTTTCGTTCCGGAGCCTGTTATCTGGATGGCGATTGAGCCTAAAACAAAGGCTGACCGCGATAAGATGTCAGATGCGCTCGGGCGTCTTCTTGCTGAGGATCCCACGTTTCGTGTGAAAACAGATCAGGAAACAGTGCAGACGCTTATCGGCGGCATGGGTGAGCTCCATCTTGATATCAAAGTCGATATCATGAAGCGTGATTATGGTGTTCTGGTTAATGTTGGAAAGCCTCAGGTCGCGTACCGCGAAACCATTTCGATTCCTGCTGAGGGCGAAGGTAAGTTCATTAAGCAGACGGGTGGACGCGGTCAGTACGGCCATTGTTATCTCCGTCTTGAACCTCTTGAGCGCGGTAAGGGAAATGAGTTCGTTAATGAGACTGTGGGCGGTTCTGTTCCACGTGAATACATCCCCGCGATTGAAAAGGGTGTTGATGACGCTACGAACAATGGTGTTATTGCGGGTTATCCGGTTGTAGACGTGAAGACGACGGTATATGACGGTAGTTTCCACGAAGTTGACTCTTCTGAAATCGCGTTCAAAATGGCCGGTATTCTTGGTTTTAAAGAAGCCTTCCGCAATGCGAAGCCGATTCTTCTTGAGCCGATGATGAATGTTGAAGTGGTGATGCCTGAAGAATACGCGGGTGATGTCATTGGAGATCTCAATTCGCGCCGGTGTATTATTCAGGAAATGGGTAACCGCGGACATCTGAAAGCTGTTAAGGCTTTGGTTCCGCTGGCTGAAATGTTTGGCTATGCTACGTCAGTTCGCTCGCTTTCGCAGGGTCGCGCGACCTACACGATGGAACCCCATAGTTATCAAGAAGTGCCTCGCGTAATTGCTGAAAAAATCAAGGCCAGTTAAATTTCGCTGAAAAGGATCCGGTTGAGTGACCTATGACAAAAGAAAAAATTCGTATTAAATTAAGGGCTTATGACCATCGAATTCTTGACCAGTCGGTTCAGGAAATCGTGGACACGGCCAAGCGTACCGGAGCTTTGGTTCTCGGTCCGATTCCGCTCCCGACTCAAATTTGGAAGACGACGGTTTTAAAAGGTCCGACAATCGATAAAAAAGCGCGTAATCAGTTTGAAGTGCGCACGCACAAGCGTTTGATTGATCTCGAAGGACCTACATCAAGAACGGTGGACGCCCTCATGAAGCTGGATCTCCCGGCTGGTGTGGACGTTGAAATTAAACTCTAAAATTCAGGTGATTAAGTCATGTTAGGTCTCATTGGAAAAAAATTAGGAATGACGCAAATTTTTGACGAGGAAGGGAAGCAGATTCCTGTGACCGTTCTCGAGGTTGGTCCGTGTTATGTTACGGCTCTTCGGACACCGGATACGGATGGCTACAAAGCTGTACAGCTTAGCTATTCTGAGACCAAAGAAAAAAAACTTACCAAAGCTGATTTGGGACGATTCAAAAAAGCAGGCACTCCTAATTTCACGTACACCCGTGAGATTCGCACGGAAAATCTGGAAGGTTTGCAGCTGGGCCAGCAGGTTGGCGCTGACAATTTTGAAGCGGGCGACTGGATTGATGTGCAGGGTATTTCTGTTGGGCGCGGCTTTCAGGGTGTCGTGAAGAGGCATCATTTTAAGGGTGCTCAGACGATGAGTCACGGAACGAAGATGGGGCGGGAGCCTGGGTCTGTGGGATCTCGTGCTGGCGGCGTGGGTTGCCGTAAAAATACACCGAAGGGCAAGAGAATGCCTGGTCGTATGGGTAATGAACAGGTCACTGTGCAGAATGTTAAGGTTGTGCGAGTTGATTCTGTGAACAATCTCCTTCTTGTAAGAGGGGCAGTCCCTGGTCCTGAAAACCGCTGCCTTGTGGTTCGTACAGCCTTAAAGCGTCCTGTAAATCGTAACTGGAAAGTTCCTGCCGCGAAGACCGAAAGCTCGACTACGCAAGAAGCCTCCAGCCCGGATTCTCCGGAGAAAAATTCTTAATCTAACTTCGAAATGGAATGGAAAAAATGAAAGCGCCCTTATATTCAAAAGACGGCAGTCAGCAAGGCGATTTTGAGCTCAATCCTGAGATCTATGCGGCTAGAATCAATCCGCGGCTCCTGGAGCTTGTAAAGAACGCTTATGCGGCCAATTTGCGTCATGGAACGGTTGCGACGAAGACGAGAAAAGATGTTCGTGGCGGCGGCAAAAAACCCTGGAAGCAAAAGGGGACAGGTCGCGCGCGTGCATCTTCCATCCGCTCGCCTTTGTGGCGCGGTGGTGGTACGGTGTTCGGTCCTCAGCCGCGTGATTACTTTGTCAATCTCCCTTCTTCGATGCGTCGCAGTGCCTTAATTGCGGCCTTGAGCCAGAAAGCCAAAGCAAGTCAGATCATGCTTATGGAAGCGGTCGCTGTCGCGAATCCGAAGACCAAAGAGTTTGTGGCCTTGATGAAGGCTATGCCGCTTAACAACCGAAGAACGCTTTGCGTTGTGGCGGAGTTTGAGCCTGCCTTAAAGCGTGCGAGTCAGAATGTGAAATCCCGCGTCGAAGTGCGGAAGGCTTCTGATATCAATGCGTTTCATGTGCTGCAGAGAGAAAAGCTTATCATTGAGAAGGGTGCTCTCAAGGTTCTTGAGGCGCGGCTGCTCTCAAAAGATACCAAGAAGCAGGGGTAGAATATGAAAATTCATCTTTACGATATTATTCGCGAACCCATGATTACTGAAAAAGCGGCAAAAGACGCCGAGGCTTTTGGTAAATATGCTTTCAGAGTTCATGTGGATGCGAACAAGAAGTCGATTAAGTCGGCGATCGAGAAAATTTTTAACGTACATGTCGTGAAGGTTAACACCTCGTGTCAGGCTGGTAAATGGCGGCGTGTCCGCTTTCAGCCGGGCAAGACAGCGCAGTGGAAAAAAGCCATTGTGACCCTGAAACAGGGTGAAAAGATTGATATCACGGCCTAAGCCGTAGCTCGATATTAACTCAAAGGAGTTTATTACAAATGGCACTGGTAAAATTTAAGCCGACTTCACCTGGCAGACGTTTTGGGAATGCGGCAAACTTTTCAGAAATTACGGCCGATTCTCCGCATAAGCCTCTTACAAAAGCCCTGAGAAAAAAGGGTGGGCGCAACTCACACGGGCATATGACTGCTCGTCGCCGCGGCCAGGGTCATCGCCGTCGTTACCGTCTTGTTGATTTTCGCCGCAATCGTATTGATGCGCCGGCAACCGTGTTGTCGGTTGAGTATGATCCGAACCGCACTGCTCGAATCGCGCTCGTTCAGTACGAGGACGGTACGAAAAGTTATATTGTCAGCCCTGATGGTTTGAAGGTTGGTCAAACTGTGTCGACGGGAGCCGGTGCTGATATTCACACGGGCAACCATATTCCGCTGCGCAATATTCCGGAAGGTACGCCTGTGCACAACATTGAACTCCGTCCTGGTCTTGGCGCTAAGTTGGTTCGTGCGGCCGGTGCTGTGGCGCAAATTCTTTCGAAAGAACAGGATTACGCGCACGTTAAGCTTCCTTCTGGTGAGGTTCGTATGATTCACTTGGATGCCTATGCGACGATTGGTCAGTGTTCAAATATCGAAAATGAAAATTTGAAGCTCGGAAAAGCCGGGCGTGCCCGGTGGCGCGGCCGTCGTCCCGCTTCGCGCGGTGTTGCTAAAAACCCTGTCGATCATCCGATGGGTGGTGGTGAAGGTAAATCTAAGGGTGGTAATCATCCTCAAAGTCCCTGGGGACAAAAGTCTAAGGGACTCAAGACTCGCAAGCTTCGTAAATTCAGCACTAAGTTCATTGTGAAGGACAGAAGAAAATGAGCCGTTCAGCGAAAAAAGGCATCTACGTAGATGAGAAGTTGATGAAAAAGGCACAAACTGCCGTTCGCAGCAAGGACCGTCGTCCCATTAAGACCTGGTCCCGCCGCTCGACGATCACGGAAGATTTTGTTGGTGTGACGTTGTCTGTGCACAATGGCAAATCTTTTCAGAGCGTTTTTGTGACTGAAAACATGATTGGTCATAAAGTGGGTGAGTTTGTTCCTACCCGCACGTTCCGCAAGCATAGCATGGCCCAGGATAAGGCTAAAGCCGTCGCTAAGGGCGCGAAAACTTAATATAGAGAGAATGGATTAGGATCCAGGTATGGTAAAAACTAAAGCACCAACTAAAAAAGAAAAAAAAGCACAAAAGAAATCCGCGAAGGTTGTTCTTAAGTACCTCCGGATTTCTCCCAGGAAGGCGCGGCTTGTGCTGGACGCTATCCGGTTCAAGCCTGTTCAAAAAGCGCATTTCATCCTCGCTACGTTGAATAAGAAAGCCGCTGTTATGGCCAGCAAAGCGCTTTCCAGCGCAGTCGCAAATGCCAAGGTTTTGGGCATGGATGAAAATAAGCTTTATGTTTCCGATGTCCGTGCTGATGGCGGGCCGGTCTTCAAAAGGTTTATGTCGCGCTCTATGGGAAGAGCTGACCGTCTTTTAAAACGTACTACGCATTTGTCTCTATCGGTTTCAGAAGGTGTTCGTTCTTATGCTGAGGCTTCCGCAGAGGAAAAGCCGGCAAAAGAAAAGCTGACGACAACTTCTTCGGCCAAAAAGAAAAGCCCGGCAAAAAGCAAAAAAGCAGCCGCGGGCGCAAAGTAAGCGCGTTACAGGAGGAATACCTTGGGCCAGAAAACACATCCTTACGGACTTAGACTTGGGTACATTAAACCTTGGAGAGCCAAATGGTTTTCCAGGAAAGGTCTTGATCTTCTTCTTCATGAAGATCTGAGGCTTCGTGATTACGTTGAAAAAAAACTTGGATTCGCGGGTATTTCAAATATTGAAATTGAGCGTTCAAGTGGTCGCGTTCGGGTTCGTATTCATACGGCTCGACCGGGCGTCATTATTGGTCGCCGCGGTCAGGAAATTGATAAGGTTAAGGAAGATCTTGCTGCTCTCACAACCAAGGAACTGTTTGTTGATATCAAGGAAGTTAAATCTCCCCAGGTTGATGCTCAGCTTGTTGCAGAGAATGTGACGACACAGCTTGAAAAACGCATAGGTTTCCGCAGAGCGATGAAAAAAGCGATCCAGGTTGCGATGCAAAAAGGCGCGCTTGGAATCAAGATTCAGTGTAAGGGTCGGCTTGGTGGAGCTGAAATTGCCCGTGAAGAGAAGTATCATGAAGGCAAGCTTCCTTTGAGCACCTTTCGCGCGAATGTCGATTATGGATTTCGTGAAGCTCACACAACTTATGGCTCGATTGGATGTAAGGTCTGGATTTATAAAGGCGACATTCTGGTCAAAAAAGAAGAAGCCAGCCAAAGAATTGAGCGTCAGCGCAAGCAAGAAGAAAAGTGGAAAAGTGAAGAGCAACAGTCTGACGCGACGGGAGGGGCTTCCCAGGAAGCTCCGAAAGGAAAGCGGCCCCGTGCAAAGTCTGAAAAGACTGGCTCGGAAGATCTTGGAGCCGGGCCTGGCGCAAGTCAGCAGCCATTAGAGGGTGAGGGGAAATAAGCCATGCCAATGATGCCGAAGCGTGTCAAATTTCGTAAACAGCAAAGAGGCTGGCTTAAGGGTGTCGCTACTCGCGGTAGCACCCTTTCATTTGGTGACTTTGGCCTTAAGGCCATTGATCGCGGTTGGTTGACGGCTATTCAGATTGAAGCAGCCCGTGTTGCTTTAACCCGCCATGTCAAGCGCGGCGGTAAAATCTGGCTCCGCGTATTTCCCGATAAGGGCTACACGAAGAAGCCGGCTGAAACTCGAATGGGTAAAGGTAAGGGTGCTCCGGAGTACTATGTTGCGGTTATTAAGCCGGGACGCATTATTTTTGAGATGGGTGGTGTGCCTGAAGCTCTGGCGAAGTCGGCCATGCGGTTGTGTGCGCACAAGATTCCTATCCGGACAAAATTTGTTAAACGGGCAGGACATTAATTATGGCAAAAGCAAAAGTAAAAGAAATTAAGAATCAGAGCGTCGACGAGCTTCAGGATAAGGTTGAGAAGCTACGTAAAGAACTGATGCAGTACCGCTTTCAGGCAAAAACCGGGAAGCTTGAGCGCCAGAATGTGATTAAAGAAACACGCCGGAACATCGCGCGCATTCTTACGGCTATCAATCAAACTAAAAAAGTAAAGTGAGGGTTGATTCGTGAGCGCAGCCACAGAAGTTAATCAAACAACAGAAGCGCCGAAAGCCAAGCGTTTTCGTGAAGGCGTTGTTGTAAAAAATAAAATGAATAAGACTGTTATTGTTGAGATTACGCGGCTTACTCAGCATGCTCAGTTTAAAAAGACAATTCGCCGGAAAATTCGGTATGCGGTGCATGACGAGAATAACGAATCCAAGGCTGGAGACAAGGTCCGCATTCTTCAAACGCGTCCACTTTCCAAGACGAAACGCTGGACATTGATTAAGGTGCTGCCCAAATGATTCAGATTAGAAGTATTCTTGAAATTGCGGACAATAGCGGTGCTAAAAAGGCTTCTATGATCGGCGTTATTGGCTGCCATGGCAAGCTTAATGCGGAAGTAGGCGATGTTATTACGGCAGCGGTTAAAGAAGCGTTGCCGAACGGTACTGTGAAAAAGGGTGAGGTTGTGAAGGCTGTTATTGTCAGAACCCGCGGCCCCATTCATCGTAAGGACGGCTCCTCCGTGAAATTCTCATCAAACGCGATTGTGCTGATCGATAACAACAAAAATCCCAGAGGGACCCGCATTTTTGGACCTGTGGCGCGCGAACTGAGAGACCGGTCTTTTATGAAGATTATCTCTCTTGCTCCTGAGGTGGTTTAATCATGAAAATTCGTAAAGGCGACACCGTGGTGGTAATTGCGGGAAAAGATCGCGGCAAAAAAGGAAAAGTTCTTAAAACGTACCCCGGTGAACATAAGGTGCTGGTTGAGAAGATTAATCATCACACTGTTTATCTGCGCCGGAGTCAGCAAAACCCAAAAGGCGGGATTGCTAAGGTTGAAGGAAAAATTGATGTATCTAATGTGAAGTTGATGTGTCCTAGAACCAACAAGCCTACGCGTGTCGGGTATACGGTTCTTGCCGACGGCACCAAACACCGCCTCAGTAAAAAATCGGGCGAAATTCTCTAAGGATGGTATAAAGATGTCTACAACAACAGCAATTCCAAGACTCCTTGAGAAGTACCGCAGTGAGATCATTGCGAAGATGCAAAAGGAGTTTAATTATTCAAACGCCATGCAGGTTCCCAAGCTTGATAAAGTTGTCATCAATATGGGGGTCAAGGAAGGCGCATCGGATATCAAGATTATCGAGCATCTTGCGGTAGAACTTGGTAAGATAGCCGGACAAAAGCCCTTGATTACCCGGGCAAAAAAGTCGATTGCTGCGTTTAAGCTCCGCGAGAACTCTCCTATTGGACTCAAGGTGACGCTTCGCCGGGCGCGGATGTATGAGTTTGTCGATCGTCTTTTCAACGTCGCAATGCCCCGCATCAGAGACTTTCGCGGGTACTCGGATAAAAGTTTTGACGACAACGGAAACTACACGCTTGGTATTCAGGAGCAAATCATCTTCCCTGAGATCGAATTTGATAAAGTTAAAAAAGTTCAGGGAATGGATGTGACGTTTGTAACGACAGCAAATAATCGGGAGGAAGGCAAGGTTCTGTTGGAGCTCCTGGGACTGCCTTTTAAGAAGGGTTAAAGAGTCATGGCTAAAACATGTTTGGTAGTTAAGCAAAGAAGAGAACCAAAGTTTAAGGTGCAGAAATATCACCGCTGTCAGCGGTGCGGCAGGGCTCGCGGGTATATTCGCCGTTACGCTCTTTGTCGTATCTGCTTCCGTGAGTTAGCGCTTCAGGGCATTATCCCGGGCGTGGTGAAATCAAGCTGGTAATAGGGAGAGGGTATGCCGAGAACAGATTTTATTGCTGATTTTTTAACGATGATCCGTAACGCGTCGAAAGCTCATAAGGATAAGGTGACGTTGCCTGCATCCAATATGACAATCAAAATTGCGGAGCTTCTTCAGGAAGAGGGATTTGTTGAGCAGACAAAAGTCTTCTCAGAGGGAACAAAGCGTTTTGTTCGGGTGCATTTAAAGTATGTGCGCGGAAACAAGGCGGCTATTCAAGGTCTTCGCCGGATTTCAAAGCCGGGCCTTCGCCGCTATGTTGATGTCGATGCGATTCCCCGTGTTCAGGGTGGTTTGGGCATCGCTATTGTTTCAACGTCAAAAGGTGTGATTACTGATCGCAAGGCTCGCCAAGAAAATATCGGTGGTGAGCTTATCTGCAGTGTCTGGTGAGGGTGATATGTCTCGTATTGGAAGAAAACCTGTCGTAATTCCTGCTGGTGTTAAGGCTGAGCTTAAGGGGCAGACGTTTCATGTGCAAGGCCCCAAGGGAAAGCTTGAGATCTCAATACATCCTAGGATCAAAGTTAAGGTCGCTGCTGCGGAAGTCCTTATCGAGCGCTCAACGGACATCCCTACTGACCGTGCTCTTCATGGATTGACCCGCGCCATGATTCAAAACATGATGGTTGGTGTGACTCAAGGATTCCTCAAAGAGCTTGAAATTGTAGGTGTAGGTTTCAAAGCTGCGGTGAAGGGAAAGTTTTTAAACCTGGCATTGGGTTATACGCATCCGATTGATCACCCTATTCCCGAGGGTGTGCTCGTTGCTTGTCCGAACCCGACACGTGTTACGGTTTCGGGATGTGACAGACAAAAGGTTGGCCAGGTGGCGGCGGATATTCGCGGTTACCACAAGCCGGAGCCCTACAAAGGTAAAGGTATTCACTACGTGGGTGAACACATTCGTAGAAAACAAGGTAAGGCGGTGGGTTAGCGTCATGTTGAAAAAAGAGAAGAGAAGACTCAAAAGACACGGAAAAATCCGCAAAAAAATCACTGGAACTGTTGAGCGTCCTCGGCTTGCGGTACACCGTTCATTGAAGAATTTGTATGTCCAGGTGATTAATGATGTGGAAGCAAAAACGATTATTTCTTTTTCTACGCTCGATAAAGATTTTTCAAAGGTGAAGCCCAAGCAGGGGAAGGTAAGCGCTTCTGAGAAGCTCGGACAGTTCTTTGCTGACAGGCTTAAAGAAAAGGGCGTTAAGAAAGTGGCTTTTGACCGCGGCGGTTATAAGTATCATGGCCGCATTAAAGCCCTTGCAGAGTCCTTGAGACAGGCTGGGATTGAGCTATGAAAGGGGAATCAAAAACTTTGGACGCGACAACAACGACTAAGAAAAATTCGCAGGGAGGCCGTCCTTCTTCGCCTCGTTCAGCAAAGCCAGAGACTGGATCCGATGCGTTTGAGAAGGTTATTCAGGTTAACCGCTGCGCGAAAGTGGTTAAGGGTGGGCGCCGTTTCAGCTTCAGTGCTCTTGTTGTAATCGGTAATGGTGCGGGGCAGGTAGGGTATTCACTTGGTAAAGCCAATGAAGTTGCGGATGCGATTCGCAAAGCGCTTGTTGGAGCCCGCAAGAATATGATCACGATTAAGCTGAAGGGGACAACAATTCCGCATGAAATTATCGGGCGGTTTGGTGCGGCAAAAGTTCTCCTGAAGCCCGCGGCGCCTGGTACTGGCGTTATTGCGGGAGGATCAGTCCGTGCGGTTTGTGAATCTTGCGGAATTAAGGATATTTTGACCAAGAGCCTTGGCAGCGACAACGCGATCAATGTTCTGAAAGCGACGATCGATGGTTTGACTTCGTTGGTCAGCAAAAGAGAACGCCTCGATGAAACGGCTGAAGAGGTGGTGGCATGAAAGCAAAGTTCCCATATAAGAAAAAACCGAAACGCCGTGGTTTAGGTATCGGGTCAGGCACTGGTAAGACGGCCGGTAAGGGGCACAAAGGTCAGCGTGCCCGGTCGGGCGCTGGAACTCATCCAGCTTACGAAGGTGGGCAGAATCCTCTTTATCGCCGTTTGCCCAAGAGAGGCTTTAATCGTAACGCGCTTAGGGTTGAAATGCGCGTTGTTAATATCGATACCCTGGCGGCCCTCGGTGTTAAAGAGATCACGCCTGAGACACTGCAGCAGCATGGAATCATCAAGAACCTTAAAAATGGTATTAAGGTTCTTGGAACCGGTGATCTGAAGGTGGCTATTCAAGTTAAAGCGCACAGCTTTAGCGAATCAGCCAAGCAAAAAATCGAGAAGGCTGGCGGGCAAGCCATTCTTCTTACTAATTAAATCACTGGAAACTGATGTTACAAGCCTACGCAAACATATTCAAAATTCCGGAACTCCGTAAAAAGGTTCTTTTTACGCTGCTGATCATTGCTGTTTACCGTCTGGGTGCTTATATACCTACACCGGGCATCGACGGTACAGCTTTAGCTCGCTTTTTTGACAGCGTTTCAAGATCTTCGGGAGGGCAGATTTTTGGAATTATGGGAATGTTTTCCGGTGGAGCGCTGCAGAAGGCAACAATTTTTGCTTTGGGTATTATGCCGTACATTTCGGCTTCTATCATTCTGCAGCTGTTGACAGTCGTAATTCCACAGCTTGAAAAACTTGCAAAAGAGGGTGAAGAGGGCCGGAAGAAAATCATTCAATACACTCGTTACGGCACGGTAATTCTGGCGATTATTCAGACGTTCTTTATTTCTCTCTGGCTTGAAAATCCTAATGCGTTCCAGGGAACGGTTATTGTTCCGAATCCAGGCTGGGGTTTTCGTCTCATGACAATGCTCACCTTGACAACGGGTACTGCTTTTATTATGTGGCTCGGCGAGCAGATCGATGAATTTGGCATTGGTAACGGTATGTCGATCATCATTACTGCGGGTATTATCGAGTCGATACCGACAGCCCTTTGGCAAACATGGCTTCTCTTGTCCCCTTTTGATCCTGCCCGGCAGCAATTGGCCTGGTGGAAATTTTTGCTGATGATCTTTCTTTTTGTCGGCACAATCGTGGGCGTTATTCTGATTATTCAGGGGCAGAGAAAAATTCCTGTTCAGTATGCAAAACAGATGCGTGGAAACCGCATGTACGGTGGTCAAAGTACTTATCTGCCTATGAAGGTGAACCAGGCCGGTGTTATTCCGATTATCTTTGCGCAGTCGGTTATATTGTTTCCGGCTACGCTCGCTGGTTTTTTCCCGAATGCGGGGATATTAACTTCTGTTGCGCAAGGGCTGGCTCACGGGACTGTGACTTATACAGTTATTTATGCCATCATGATTCTTTTCTTCACGTTTTTTTATACGGCGATTACGTTCAATCCGCTTGAAGTTAGCGAGAATCTTCAAAAATTCGGCGGCTTTATCCCTGGAATTCGACCGGGTAAGAACACGGCAGAGTATCTGGATTATGTAATGACACGAATTGCGGCAAGTGGGGCTGTTTTTTTGGCGATTATTGCTCTTTTCCCCGATTTTGTGTCTTCGCCAAAGATTTTGAACATTCCGTTTTTGATTGCCAGCTTCTTTGGCGGCACGGGACTTTTGATTATTGTCGGTGTTATTCTTGATACGATGAAGCAGATCGAATCGCAGCTTTTGATGCGTCACTATGAAGGGTTTGTTAAAAAAGGAAAGCTGAAGGGGAGACGATGAAAGTTATTTTTCTGGGACCTCCCGGAGCCGGTAAGGGCACGCATGCAAAGATCATTGCAGATGCATACAAGTTGGCTCACCTTGCAGCTGGCGATTGTCTGCGCCGCCATATTAAAGGGAACACGAATTTGGGCGCGAAAGCCAAAGACATTATTGAGAAGGGGTCACTTGTTCCTGACCAGCTGGTCAATGAGATGATGGAAGAGGAAATGTGGCGTTCCCGGACGATGTTCCGCGGTTACATTCTTGACGGCTATCCCCGAACGATCAAACAAGCTGAGGCCTTAGATAAATACTTCAAAAAAGAAAAGACCTCTTTAAGTGGGGCTATTAATTTTAACGCAAGCGAAAAAATGATTTTAGAACGTCTTGGCGGCCGTTTGGCCTGCGTCCAGTGCGGTGCCAATTACCATGTGAAAAACATTCCGCCGAAAAATGCTGGCGTGTGTGATAAGTGTGGCGGGGAGTTGAAACAGCGCAAGGATGATACTCCGGAAACGATCAAGCATCGGCTTGAGGTATACCATAAGGAAACAGCGCCTCTGATCGAGTACTACTCGAAAAATAATTTGATGCATGAAGTCGACGGCGATCTTGGCATTAAGGATCTTCAGGAAAAGCTCGTAGCGCTCTTTGAAAGTTTTAAACAGGCGAAATGATTTCGTTAAAGTCCAAACGCGAAATCGAAATTATGGCTGAAGCCGGCCGTGTAATGAAGGCTGTTTTCACGGCAGTTGAGCCGATGGTTAAAGCCGGAGTTACGACTCTTCAGCTTGATCAAATGGCTGAAAAAGTGATCAGAGACGCGGGAGCAAAGCCCGCTTTTAAAGGGTACCGGAATTTTCCAGGGACCGCTTGTATCTCGGTCAATGAAGAGGTTGTTCACGGCATTCCGGGTGATCGTGTCATAAAAGACGGCGATATTGTCAGTTTTGACTGCGGTGTTCTTTTAAATGGATACAACGTAGATGCCGCACGCTCCTGGGGTTGCGGCAAGCTGACAGACCAGAAGCGAAAGTTGATTGCGACTGCAAGAGATTCATTTCTCTCAGGGCTTAATGCGTATGTTCCTGGTGCCAGAATTGGTGATTTATCAGCGGCTATTCAGGAGTGCATTGAATCTCGTGGTTTTCAGGTAGTCCGCGATTTTGTCGGTCATGGCATTGGTAAAGCAATTCACGAAGACCCGCAGGTTCCGAATTATGGAAAAGCCGGCCGTGGGCCAAAAATCGAATCAGGTCTTTGTTTAGCAATTGAACCCATGGTGACAGAAGGTCATTCTGCGGTTGAAATCCTTGAGGATGGCTGGACCGTTGTTACGCAGGACGGTAAAATGGCGAGCCACTACGAGGACACGATAGCTTTCACAGACCAGGGCATTTTGAATCTGACCTGTGATTGAATTATAACAATATTATTACGAGATCATGCCCAAAGAAGATGCGATAGAAGTAGATGGCGTTGTAGTCGAACCACTGCCGAATGCTATGTTTCGGGTGGAGTTGGAAGGCGGCCATAGAGTACTCGCACATATCTCCGGTAAAATGCGGATGAATTACATACGTATTTTACCAGGCGACAAAGTGAAAGTTGAACTGTCGCCGTACGATTTGACGCGCGGCAGGATAACCTTCCGCGTGAAGTAAACGGGTAGACCCGTAATAAATCAGCGAACATCTGAGGCTATTTTATGAAGGTAAGAAGTTCAGTTAGAAGAATTTGCGAAAACTGCAAAATTGTCCGCCGCAAGCGTACGGTTTACGTGATTTGCTCAAACCCGAAGCACAAGCAGCGTCAGGGTTGAAAGACCCATTTCGAGAAGAAGGAGTTTAAGTTATGCCGCGTATTATGGGTGTTGATATCCCAAGAGATAAGAATAACTGGGTCGCTCTGACCTACCTTTACGGTGTAGGCCGCACGACATCAAAGAATATTTTGAAAAAGGCGAACATTGATCCGAACAAAAGGGCCAAAGATCTGACGGATCAGGAAGTTTCCCTGATCACCTCAATTCTTCAGGAACAGTACAAGGTCGAAGGTGATTTGCGCCGTGAAGTTCAAACAAACATTAAGCGCCTTATGGACGTTCGCGCGTACCGTGGTCTTCGTCACATTCGGGGATTGCCGGTTCATGGTCAGCGGACACATACCAACTCCAGAACCCGTAAGGGCCCGCGTAGAACGATGAGCGGACTTAACAAGAAGCCGCCGACAGCCAAGTAACAGAGAAGCTTTTAAATTGACCGAAGGACTCAGAGGATAAGTATGGCAAAAAAGAAGAAATTGAAAACAGTCGTTAAGGGACACGCGCACATCAACGCGAGTTTCAATAACACGTTTGTTACGATCACGGATCTTCAGGGGAATGCCGTTTGCTGGTCTTCTTCCGGGTCTGCTGGCTTTAAAGGTTCAAAGAAATCTACTCCCTTCGCCGCGCAAGTCGCCTCTGAGCAGGTCGCAAAAAAAGCTATTGAAGCGGGCATGAAGGAAGTTGAAGTTTATGTCAAAGGTCCTGGTGCCGGCCGTGAATCCGCGATTAGAGCTCTGCAGGCTGCCGGATTGCAGGTCAGCGCCATCCACGACATTACACCCATTCCCCACAATGGGTGCCGTCCGCCAAAAAGAAGGAGAGTTTAATTTTATGGGAAGATATACAGGTCCTGTTGTTCGTTTATCTAGACGTGAAGGGGTCAACCTTTTCTTAAAAGGCAGCCGCCGTTCAGATGACAAAGTCGCGAAGAGACTGGAGCAGGCTCCGGGTATGCATGGAGCCCGCCGCGGTAAAACTTCCGATTACGGATTGCAGCTTCGTGAAAAGCAGAAGCTTAAGAGAATTTATGGTCTTCTGGAGCGCCAGTTCCGTGTGTTTTTCAAACGCGCGTCCCGCAAGCAGGGCGTCACGGGTGAGAACCTTATTATGCTTCTTGAATCGCGTCTTGATAACGTGGTGTATCGCCTTATGTACGCCCAGACGCGCCGGGAATCACGTCAGATGGTCAATCACGGCCATATTTGCGTCAACGATAAGCCGGTTGATATCTCGTCTTACGTTGTCAAGGTCGGCGATAAAATTTCACCCAAAAAGAAAGATGCGACGATTACCAGAATTAAAGCGCGCGTGGAATCACTGGATGATTATCCTCTTCCAGACTGGCTTTCACTCGACAAAACCACACTGGAAGGCAAAGTATTAAGAGAGCCTACCAAAGCAGATGCTAAGCTGCCCGTGGAAGAATCACTCATCGTTGAATTGTTTTCCAAATAAAAATCCGGAATTACGAGAAGCGCCTAGATTTTTTGTTGAAAGGCGAACGGCTTCTCAATACAAGCAGGCGCAACTTTACAAGTTAGTTCATCGCTGAGATCGATCTAAGGAGGAAGAAAATGGGAATTCGTTGGAAAACCTTCGAAATGCCGAAACGGCTCGAAGCTGACAAAGAAACCCTTACACCGACCTATGGCAAGTTTTTTGCTGAGCCTTTTGAGCGCGGGTATGGAACGACAATCGGAAATTCACTTCGCCGTGTTTTGATTTCTTCAATTGACGGTGCTGCTGTCACTGGGATCAAAATTAACGGAATGCTGCATGAGTTTTCCAGTCTTGAAGGTGTGTTGGAAGACGGTGCGCAGATTGTTCTGAATATCAAGAAAGTTGTTTTGCGTTATCATGGAAAAGGCCCCAAGACGGTCTACATTGACGTCAAAAAAGAAGGTCCCGTCAAGGCCAGCGACATCAAGGCTGATGATAGTATTGAGATCGTCAATCCTGATCACGTGATTTGCACCTTGACCAAAGAAGTGCATTTTCAGATGGAGCTGGAAATTGACCGCGGCCGCGGTTATGTCCCCGCCGAGCGCAATAAAAAAGAAGGTGCGTCGATCGGGGTTATTCCGGTTGACTCGATTTTTTCTCCAGTCACGAAGGTTAACTTTCGTGTCGAGGATACCCGCGTCGGGCAGACGACTGATTACGACCGTCTCATTCTTGAAATCTGGACAAATGGCGCCACAAGCCCTGAAGAAGCACTTCTTTATGCTTCGAATATCCTTCAGCGTCATCTGGATATCTTCGTGAATTACGGAGAGCTTCCGGAAGAAGAAGAGGAAGAGGATGTCGAAGAAGACGTCGCTTTTAAAGAAATGATTTCAAAGCCGATCAGCGAGCTGGAGCTTTCTGTCCGCAGTGCTAACTGTCTTGAAGCCGCTAATATCAAGACTATTGGTGATCTTGTTGTGAAGACAGAAGCGCAGATGCTGAAGTACAAAAATTTCGGCAAAAAGTCACTTTCCGAAATCACCGCAATTTTGACCGGTATGGGACTTTTCCTGGGTATGAACGTTGACGAAAGACTGAAGTCAGCGGCGGTTAAATCTTAACGAAGTTCCAAAAGAGGATTTTATGCATCACAGAAAAATGCGGAGAAAACTTGGAGTAAAAAGCGCACACCGCATCGCGCTATTACGCAACTTGTTGAAGAGTCTTGTCCTGCACAAGAGGATTCAAACGACAGTCATGAAAGCCAAAGAAGCGAGCGCGTTTTCTGACAGCATGATTGAACTGGCTAAAAAAGGCGATTTACATTCCCGCAGAGTTTTGGCTGCGCGGCTTGGATGCGCTGAAACGGCAGGGCTTTTGATTTCTGAGATCGCCCCGCAATTCAAAGATCGTAAGGGGGGGTACACCCGCGTTCTCAAGCTGGGTTATCAGCGTCCTGGCGACGGAAGTCAGAAGGCCATTTTGGAATTTACAGCGGCTTTTGAGACGACTCAGGAAAAGCGCGCGAAAGCTCTTGAGAAAAAGAAGAAGAAAGCGGAAAAAGACGCGGTGAAAGCTGCTGAAAAGACTGCTGAAACTTCAAAAGAAAAGAAGACGGCTAAAGAAAAGACGAAGGCCAAGGCTGAAAAGCCTAAAGAGGAAGAAAAGCCGAAGTCAAAGGCCAAGGCCGCCGCTCCTGAAACTCCTGAAGTGGATGCTTCAGAGAAGAAGGAAGGCGAGAAAAAGGGCGGTTTCCTCGGCACTTTGAGAAAGTTTCTTAAGGGAGACGAATAACTCTCTCTCATGAGCGCAGGCTCCCTTCAGGAAAAAATGGAATTATCAAAACGGGTTTCTCTTCTTGAGCCCTCAGAAACTTTAGCTATAGCGGCTAAGGCCAAAGAGCTGCAAGCCAAGGGGATTGACGTTGTTTCCCTGAGCGCCGGCGAACCTGACTTTGATACTCCCGGTTTTATCAAGGAAGCCGCTGCGCAGGCCCTGCTAAAGGGTGCTACTAAGTACACTCCAGCCACAGGAACGATTGAGCTGCGTGAAGCCATTGTCCGCAAATTCCAGCGTGATCAAGGGCTGACTTTTCCCGCCGATCAAATCATAGTTTCCAGCGGCGCGAAACACTCTCTCTTCAATGTGTTTTTTACCCTCCTGAACGAAGGGGATCAAGTCCTTATCCCGGCGCCTTACTGGCTGAGCTATTCGGCCATGGTGACGCTTGCCGGCGGTGTTTCTGTGATTGTACCAACGACGGAAGCAACGCAATTCAAACTGACCCCCGATGTTCTTAGAAAGTCTATAACTCCGCGGACAAAAATTCTCGTCCTTAACTCTCCTTCAAATCCCACGGGTGCTGTTTACTCAAAGGAAGAGTTTGAGGGGCTGGTTGAAGTCCTCAAGGATTACCCTAAAATTCAAATTGTAAGTGATGAAATATATGAAAAGCTCATCTTTGATGGGCTTAAGCATATTTCCATTGCGTCTCTGAATCCTGAGATCGCTCAGCGGACCGTGATTGTGAATGGGCACAGCAAGGCCTACGCGATGACGGGATGGCGCTTGGGGTATACGGCGTGTCCTAATAAAGAAATCGCAAAAGCCATTTCCAGCTTACAGAGCCATTCGACATCGAATCCAACTTCATTTGCGCAGGCCGGCGGTGTTGTTGCACTCGACCGGGGTGATGAAGAAGCTGCCCGTATGTGTAAAGTTTATGAAAAGAGGCGGGATCTTTTTTACAATCTTATTTCCGCGATTAAGCCTTTGAAACCTTTTCGTCCGCAGGGCGCTTTTTATCTTTTTGTGAACATATCCGAAACAGGTTTTAACTCATCTGATTTAATTCAAAAGCTTCTTGAAGAAGCTCATGTCGCGACCATTCCCGGTAAACCGTTCGGCAGTGATTCCCACATTCGCATGAGCTTCGCGACCTCAGAAGAGAAGCTTGAAGAAGCTGCGCGTCGGCTTAGCCGCTGGTTCGCCAGCCGTTAGATTTCTCCCCCTTTTTCAGAATCTCCTGCCTTTATCTTGTGTTAAATTGTTTTCCTGGAGGATTGAGCTCTCATGAAACTTCACCGTCTCTCTGTCGGCGAATCGCATGATCGGGACACCCTCGAAGAACTGCTGCAAGAGCTTAATTACCAGAAAACTGATCTTGTCTCCAAGCCCGGAGAATTTTCGATCCGCGGCTCATTTGTTGATATTTATCCCTTCACATACCGTTCGCCCGTCCGACTGGACTTTCGGCTCGACAAGCTCGCGTCCATCCGTGATTTCTCCCCGCTTGACGGTAAAACATTCAGCCATTATGACGAGGTCTACCTTTTGCCTTTGACTGGGGAAATCAAAGATAAGCTGTCACGTGCCCGTGAGCGGTTTTCATCGTATGAGGCTTTAACGGATTATAAGGATCTTGAGGCGGGTGATTTTGTTGTTCATTTTGAATATGGAATCGGACGTTTTTTAGGGACAAAAAGCATTCAAACGTCCGGTGTTAAGAAAAGGCACCTTGCGATTGAATACGCTGACCGCGAAATCCTGTATGTGGATATCAACGATCCCGTCGAACGTTATATCGGCGGTGAGGGTGCGGCTCCGCGCCTTACGAGGCTTAACACCCGAGATTGGGAAAAAGCCAAAGAAAAAACCCGTCTTGCTGTGCAGTCTGTTGCCCGGGGGCTTTTGGAACTGCAAGCTAAAAGAAGCTTGCGACACGGCACCCGCTTCCCTCCCGATGTTCCCTGGCAAAAAGAATTTGAAGCTGAGTTTCCTTTTGAGTTGACCCCTGATCAGGCCTTGGCAGTCAACGAAGTGAAGAAGGATATGGAAGGCGAGCATCCGATGGATCGTCTGATTTGCGGGGATGTGGGCTATGGCAAAACCGAGGTGGCCATGCGCGCCTGCTTTAAGGCTGTTATGGGAGGAAAGCAGGTGGCCGTTTTGGTCCCGACAACGGTGCTGGCTGAGCAGCATTATCTGGTTCTTAAGAAAAGAGCAAAAAATTTTCCCGCTTCCGTGGATGTTTTATCAAGATTTCGTTCGAAGAAAGAGCAGTCCGCCTCCGTCAAAGCGCTGGGAGAAGGAAAAACGGACATTGTGATAGGGACTCACCGGCTTCTATCGCAGGATATTGCATTTAAGGATCTTGGTCTGGTTATTGTCGATGAGGAGCAGCGCTTTGGTGTCAGGCACAAAGAGCGCCTCAAACAGCTGCGCTACTCCGTGGATGTGCTTTCTTTGACCGCGACACCCATCCCCAGAACTCTCTATATGTCCTTGATGGGTGTTCGGGATATGTCCATCATTAATACTCCGCCCAAGAACCGTCTTGCGGTTGAAACGCATGTTCTTGAGTACAATGAGCAAAAGGTGATTGATGCCATTCAGCGCGAGCTGGCGCGGGGAGGGCAGGTTTATTTTGTTCATAACAGGGTTCAGTCGATTGAGAAAGTGAAGGAAAATCTGCAGGAGCTTCTTCCTCACGTCTGCTTTGGTGTTGCGCACGGACAGATGCCCTCAGAAGCACTGGAATCGATTATGCAGGATTTCATGGAAAAAAGGATCGACTGCCTGATTTCGACTAGCATCATTGAATCCGGCATCGATATTCCAAATGCCAATACGCTTATTGTGAATCGAGCAGACCAGTTTGGCCTTGCTGACCTTTATCAGCTGAGGGGACGGGTCGGAAGATTCAAAGAGAAACGCCAGGCGTATGCTTATTTCCTTGTTCCTAAAAACTGGGTGCTGACAAGTGATGCTGAGAAAAGGCTTACAGCGATTGAGCGGTTTACCGAGCTTGGCTCAGGATTCAAAATCGCCCTGGAGGATTTAAGCATTCGGGGTGCGGGTAATTTGCTCGGGCATGAGCAGAGCGGCTTCATTCATGCGGTAGGATTTGACCTCTACTGCAGAATGCTTCGAAAAGCCGTTGAAGACCACAAGGTCGGGTCCGGGCAGGAGCAGGGGAAAGCCTTTCTTGAAAAAACAGGTAAGCTATGATAGAAGTCAATCCATGAAAAAATGGATCTGGGTGTTAACGCTTCTGGTTGTTGCCGTGGTGCCGGATTCTGCCTGGGCGCGGCGCGAACTTCTCGATCAGGTGATCGCTGTGGTTAATGACGAACCGGTGACGCAGAGCGAGCTCGATGTGCTTTTGCGGCCGCTCTACGATCAATTCCGGGAGGAGTACCGGGGCGAAGAGCTTGTTGTGAAGCTTAATGAGGCCAGGCAAAAACTTCTTAATCAGCTGATCGAAGACAGGCTTGTTTACCAGGAAGCCGTCAATCAAAAGGTTGAGGTTGATCCCTCCGAAGTCGACCGGGCTGTCGCGGAATTCAGGAAAAGATTTCCCAGCGAGATTGCCATGGAAGAGGTTCTGCGGGAGCAGGGTCTCGCATTAACGGATTTAAAAGAGCGTTTTCGCAGACAGGCGATGATTCGCCAGCTTCACAACATCGAGATCCGCTCCAAGGTTGTTGTATCTCCGAAAGAAATCGAAGAGTTTTATCAGAAGAGTCCCGAAAAATTTTCCAGCCGAGAACGTCTTAAAACTCGCTCCATTACGGTCAAGAAAAGTTACGAAACCCGCGAAAACGGAACTACGGATGAAGATGCGAAAAAGAAAATCGCGGATATCCGTGCCAGGATTCTTGCGGGACAGGATTTTGCCAGCCTTGCAAAAGAGTCGTCCGAGGATGTGCACGCGGAAAAGGGCGGTTTGAGTGATTGGGTTGAGCGGGGAACGATGATCCCGGTGATCAATGATGTCATCTTCGCTCTTAAACTGGGTGAAATATCCGAAGTGATTGAAACGCCTATGGGTTACCATCTTTTTAGAGTTGAAGAAAAAGAACAGGGTTCCCAAAAAAGTCTGGAAGAAGTGAGAGATCAGATCTTTGAAGAGCTGTTCAGACAAAAAGGCGACGAGCGTTTTTATGACTGGATGCAGGAGCTCAAAAAAAACGCTTATATTTCCATCCGTTAGTCTGGAGCTCCGGTGAAACCGATTCTGATAGTGACGATGGGTGACCCGGGAGGTATTGGTCCCGAGGTCGTGTTGAAGTCCCTTGGTTCGCCCGATGTCCTGAAAAAAGTTGTCCCTGTTGTTGTCGGCGTCAAATCCGCTTTTGAAGTTCTTGCCAAATCCAAAATCAATTTCTCCGATATTTCCCTTTTGAAGCGCAGGCTGATCAAACCCGGAAACTGCTATTTTTTTGATGTTTCCGGAAGAGCTCAGGGAATGCTGCTCGAGCACGACTTTCCGCTGTCTTCAGAGCCGCGGTTTTTAACCGGAAAGGTCTCACCCGTCAACGCGGCTTTGGCTATGGCTTCTTTGGAGGCTGCTGCGGATGCATGTTCTGCCGGCGAGGCAGACGGCATGGTTACTGCGCCTGTCAACAAAACGGCCATGAGGCTGCTTGATCCTCGCTTTCATGGACACACCGAGTACCTTGCAGATAAAACAGGCGTAAGAAAGTTCGCAATGATGTTTGTCAGCCCTCGTCTCTGTGTGACCCTGGCCACTGTTCATGTCGCGTTGAAAGATGTGAGTAAGAGTCTGACCCGTGCAGGTGTGTTTGAAAAAATCATTCTGACGGATCAGTTTTTGAAAAGCCGCATCGAAAAAAAGCGCCCCCGTATTGCGGTTTGCGCTTTGAATCCGCACGGTGAAGAAACAGGGACCGAGGAAGCTTCGATTATCCGGCCGGCTGTTAATCAGGCGCGAAAGGCAGGGGTTGATGTGTCCGGCCCTTTCGCTGCGGATCAGCTTTTTTACGAGGCTTATGAAGGGCATTATGATGCTCTTGTCAGCATGTACCATGATCAGGCGCTGGCACCTTTTAAAATGGTTTCCTTTCACGATGGTGTTAATGTGACGGCAGGTCTCCCTTTCGTCAGGACTTCCCCGGATCACGGAACCGCTTTCGATATAGCCGGGCACGGCAAGGCGCAAAGCGAGTCCATGACCGCGGCCATTCTTCTGGCGGCTCGTCTCGCGAAGCGCTGAGGTCATGAAAACACAAATCGAACTGCTTAAAGAATTCAAGATCCCCATCCGCGGCCGCATTGGCCAGCATCTTCTTGTTGATCCCAACATCCAGAGAAAAATTGTTGATCTCCTCACATTAAAAGACGGGGAGTGTGTGTTGGAAATCGGGCCGGGACTTGGAGCTTTGACCGGTATTGTTCTCGAGCGCGGAGGTTCAGTTATTGCTGTTGAAATGGATTCGCGCTTATGCGGAGTTTTGAATGAGATTTTTCCGGAAGAAATTAAATCGGGAAGATTGACTATCAAGAATGCGGACATCCTTGAAACCGATATTCCAGGCCTTATTGCGGGCGCAGGAAAGCCGGTTCGGCAAGTTGTCAGCAATCTTCCCTACTACATTACCGGCCCTATTCTGGCCCAAGTGCTGCCGCTTCGCATTTTTGACAGAGCTGTCTTTATGATGCAGCAGGAGGTAGCCCAGCGGATCTTTGCAGCCCCGGGAACCCGCGAGTACGGACGGCTGAGTCTGCTTGTCAGTTTTTTTTCCAAAGCGCGTTATGCGTTTGATGTAACCCCCGGATGTTTTACACCTCCTCCGGAAGTTAATTCCACAGTTGTTGCCTTTGATTTTCATGAATCCCTAACAACTCAGCATGTGAATGAAACACTGCTTCTGGACCTGGTCAAAGCCGCGTTCAGTCAGCGAAGAAAAAAGCTGATCAGCAGTTTGAGCCGGGCGAACATTTGGAAACTCTCCAGAACTGTTTGGCAGGAGATTTTTGAAGCGACAGGGCTGTCTGCGGATGCGCGTCCCGAAATGCTGAATCCCGCTGAATACATGACACTGGCAAAAGCTCTCGATCAACGTCTGAACAGCCAGGCGCCTTAATTGACAGGGGCTGGGGCGCGTGTTAACATCGCCACTTAATACTTTTAAGGAGCCTTATGAGTCTTCAGATTGAAAAAGTCGCAGAATTGGCGAGGATCTGTCTTAAACCCGAAGAGAAAGCCAAGTTACAGGCTGACCTCGGAGCCATCCTGGGTTATGTCGATCAGCTCAAAACGGTGGATACGTCCAAGGTTTCCGAAACGAGCCACGTCCTTGATTTGACCAACGTTTTCCGCAAAGACGAAGTGAAGACTTCTGCGGTGCGCGATGATGTGCTCAAAGCCGCCCCCGACCGCGATGGTAAATTTTTCCGCGTTCCCAAAACCGTGGATCGTTAACTATGCAGCCATATGAGCTGAGCTTTAAAGATGCCCGTGATTTTGCCGCAAAGGAAGGCTTTGCCCCTTTGCGTGACAATCTTCTTCACCGCATTGAGACCTTAAACCCCAAGCTTAACGCGCTTCTGCGCGTGAGTCCGGAAACAATTCAAAAAATCAAAGAGCTTACCCCCTCCGGCGAAGGCGTGCTTTCGATGGCACCCATCGCGATCAAGGATAATATTTGCGTAAAAGGAGTAGAAACCGCGTGCGCGTCAAAGATTCTCAAGGGACACATCCCTCCCTATGACGCGGCAGTCGTCGAGAAATTAAAAAATTCCGGCTCGGTTATTTTTGGACAGTGCAACATGGATGAATTTGCTTTTGGTTCGTCCTGTGAGACGTCGGCTTACGGCGTGGTCCGTAACCCCTGGGATCTTGAACGTGTTCCTGGCGGCTCCAGCGGCGGTTCTGCTGCGGCGGTCGCTGCGGGACTTGTTCCGGCGGCTTTGGGGTCGGATACCGGGGGATCAATTCGTCAGCCGGCCGCTTTTTGCGGAGTCGTCGGTTTAAAACCGACTTACGGCCGGGTTTCCCGCTACGGCCTGATTGCTTTTGGTTCCAGCTTCGACCAGATCGGCCCCATTACAAAGACGGTAGAAGACACCGCTCTTCTGATGAATGTTCTGGCCGGGCATGATGACCGGGATTCCACCTCAGCCCGGGAAAGTGTTCCGGATTACACGCGATCCCTTCGTCGTGACGTGAAAGGACTGCGTATTGGCCTTCCTGAAGAATATTTTGGCGAAGGGCTCGATTCCGAAGTCGGACAAAGGGTCAGGGAAGCCGCTGAAGTTTATAAGAAACTCGGAGCGGAAATTAAGACCGTAAAATTGCCGCATACTTCGCATGCTGTTGCCGTCTACTATATTGTTGCCGTCGCGGAAGCCAGTTCCAATCTCGGCCGTTTTGACGGTGTCCGGTTTGGAACCCGGGTGGCGGCAGAGACCCTGAAAGACATGTATCAGAACACGCGTGAAGAAGGATTTGGAGCTGAAGCCAAGCGCCGCATTCTTCTTGGGACGTTTGTTCTTTCCGCGGGATACTATGATGCCTACTACCGTCAGGGCCAGAAGGTCCGGACGCTTATCCGTGATGATTTCTCGAAAGCCTGGGAGTCGGTGGATGTTCTCCTCTCTCCGACGGCACCCACGCCAGCCTTTAAAATTGGCGAAAAACTTTCAGATCCACTGGCGATGTACTTGTCCGATATCATGACGATTCCTGCCAATCTTGCCGGAATCCCCGCGATTTCGCTGCCCTGCGGTTTTACCGCTGCCGGACTTCCGGTGGGTGTTCAGTTGATGGGGCGGCCTTTTGATGAAGAAACCCTGATTCGTGCCGCGTACACGCTGGAACAGGAAATTGAAGTTTATAAAAAACGACCGAAGATTTAGGGATATAAGATGACGACCGTCTATGAAGCCGTGATCGGCCTCGAAGTTCATACCCAGCTTGATACCCGCTCAAAAATATTCTGCGGGTGTTCGACAAAGTTTGGATCGGAGCCCAACTCGAACACCTGTCCCGTGTGTTTGGGGCTGCCTGGGTCTTTGCCTGTGCTGAATGAAGAGGCCCTTCGTTTCGGTATTAAGGTCGGGCTGGCGCTGAGCTGCAAAATTTCCCGGCGTTTGAAATTTGACCGCAAAAACTACTTTTACCCGGATTTGCCGAAAGCCTATCAGATCTCGCAGTTTGATATGCCCGTCAATGGTCCCGGCTGGCTGATGATTGAGACCAAGACTGAAGACGGGCAATGGAAAGAGAAAAAAATCGGCATTCACAGAGCTCATCTCGAGGAGGATGCTGGGAAACTGCTTCATGAAGGGATTGAAGGTGCAAGCCTGGTGGATTTTAATCGTGCCGGCGTGCCTCTTCTGGAAATTGTTTCGGATCCTGATCTTCGCTCTCCGGAAGAAGCCTACTCTTATTTGACCTCGCTTAAAGCCATCCTTCAGTACCTTGAAGTCAGCGACTGCAACATGGAAGAAGGCAGTCTGCGTTGTGACGCGAACGTTTCTATCCGGAAAAAAGGCGAAACGGCTTTGGGAACCAAGGCTGAAATCAAGAACCTCAATTCTTTCAAGAATGTCCAAAAGTCCATCCAGTACGAGATTGAGCGGCAGATTGAGGTTGTTGAGAGCGGCGGCCGTGTGGTCCAGGAAACCCGCCTTTGGAATGACGCGAAAGGGCAGACCTTTACGATGCGCTCAAAAGAAGAGGCCCATGATTACCGCTATTTTCCGGAACCTGATCTGGTGCCCTTTACAATTTCGGAAGAAACCATTCAGGAAATCGAGAAAACACTTCCCGAGCTGCCTTCTGCGAAAGCGGGACGTTTCCGCAAAGACTACGGTCTTGGCGAGTACGATGCTTCGATCCTTGTTCAGGACCGTGCCCTTGCGGATTACTTTGAGGCCGCAGTTTTAGCTCAGCCGAGCGCGAAAATGATCAGCAACTGGATCCAGTCTGAATTGCTCGCTCTTTTGAATTTGAAAAAAATTGAAATTCAAAACTCTCCTGTAAAACCGTCCGATCTCGCCCAGCTGGTTGGTCTGATTGAAAAAAACACGATTAATGGCAAAATAGCCAAAGAAGTTTTGCCGCTTATGTTTGAGACAGGCAAAAGCGCCGATGCGATCGTTCAGGAAAAAGGCTGGGTTCAGATGACGGATACCGGTGCTATTGAACAAATTGCGGACAGTATTCTGAGTGCGAACCCCCAGTCTGTGACGGATTACCGGGCCGGAAAAAAACAGGCTTTAGGTTTTCTTGTGGGGCAGATGATGAAAGCCTCGCAGGGGAAAGTTAACCCTAAGATGGCCAACGAAATCCTGACCCGAAAAATCGGGGTTTGATCCGCGCGTTATGCTCACTCTGGGCATTGAGACCTCCTGCGATGAAACTTCCTGCGCCGTCCTCTCCGGACCGGACACCATCAAATCCAACATTGTTTCTTCCAGCCTTTTTCACCATCAGCCCTTCGGGGGCGTCGTTCCCGAAATCGCTTCGAGGCATTGCCTGGAGCAGATGGATGTTGTTTACAAAGAGGCGTTGAAAAAAGCACGAGTTCGGGCCCATGAGCTTGATTTGATCGCTGTGACCAGGGGGCCGGGGCTTATCGGTTCTCTTCTTGTTGGCGTTTGCTTTGCCAAGACGCTTAGCTATCAGTTAAAGATTCCTCTCATTGGCGTCAATCATCTTGAGGCGCATCTGGCTGCCAACTTTATCGGTGAGCGGGAGCCCGAACGGTATATTGGACTGCTGATCTCGGGCGGCCATACCAGTATTTCGCTGCATGAAAAGCGGCGAATGAAGCTATTGGGTGAAACCGCTGACGATGCCTGCGGCGAAGCATACGATAAAGTTGCTAAACTTCTCGGTCTTGGATATCCGGGAGGGCCGGTCATTGATCACCTCGCCAAGGAAGGTGACATTCGGGCATTTCCCTTTACCCGGCCCAGGCTTGATAATCCCTATGATTTCAGTTTTAGCGGGATCAAGACTGCCGTGCTTTATCTGGTTCGAAAGCAAAAAAAAATCTCTCTCGCTTTCCAGCGGGATCTTGCCGCCAGCTTTCAACATGCGGTTGTCAGCTGGGTCGTTGATAAGACCTTGCAAGCCGCGGAGGCTGAAAGAGTCTCTGATGTGGCTGTGGGAGGAGGCGTTAGCGCCAACTCAGAGCTTCGTCTGAAACTCTCCGCAGAAGCCGAAACACGAGGCATCAGGGTGAGGTTCCCTTCGCTTGATTTAACTGGAGATAATGGTGCCATGATTGCTCGAAGAGGCCTGGATTTGTTCAAGTCCGGGTCACGGGAGGGGCTACGCCTCACCGGAAACCCCGGACTTCGCCTTGATGCCGCTTGTTGACACGCTCCAGTGAAACCGTTACAATCCGCACTCTTATGAAGAAACTCAAAATAGCTCTACCCAAAGGCAGTCTCGAAGAGGCTACATTCCGCCTGTTTAATAAGGCCGGGTTTAAGATCAGTGTGAGTTCCCGTTCTTATTTTCCGACGATTGATGACGATCAGCTCGAAGTGGTTCTTTTTCGTCCGCAGGAAATGCCCCGGTATATTGAGGATGGGGTCGTCGACTGCGGCTTGACCGGATACGACTGGATCTGCGAAAACGAAGCCAAAGTCGTCGAATTGTGTGAGCTTCAATACTCCAAACGCACGAAAAACCCTATTCGCTGGGTTCTTTGCGTTCACAATGATTCTCCTTTTAAAAAGGTGAAGGATCTTGAAGGAAAAAAGATTTCGACGGAGCTTGTAAACGTTACCCGGAAGTATCTTAAAAAGAACAAGGTTAATGCTGAGGTTGAGTTCTCCTGGGGGGCGACAGAAGTAAAGCCTCCGCGGCTTGCTGACGCTATCGTCGAAGCGACCGAAACAGGCTCCAGCCTTCGCGCCAACAATCTTCGGATTATTGATACCCTTTTGACCTCGGTTCCCAAGTTTATTTGCAACAAAGACAGCCACAAGGATGAGTGGAAGCGCAAGAAGATGGATAACATTGTCATGCTTCTTGAGGGCGCCATCCGTGCGGAAGAGAAAGTCGGAATCAAAATGAATGTCAGCGAGAAGAATCTTGCTGCCGTTCTTGAACTTTTGCCGGCTCTCAAGAAACCGACCATTTCCACGCTTTCGGCTGAAGGATGGTATGATGTTGATACCATCAGCGATGAGTGTATCGTCCGGGAGCTTATTCCCGCGCTGAAGAAAGCCGGAGCTTCGGGAATCATTGAGTACCCTTTAAATAAAGTTATTCCCTGAGCCGAAGAGGCTCTAATAAGAACAAGGAGAAAGTGTAATGCCCTGGGCACGTAAGCAGCGTAAGAAGAAAATGAATAAGCATAAGCGGAAGAAAAAGCTGAGAAAGCACCGCCACAAGAAGAAGTCCTGGTCCTAAGCTTCTCCCTTTGCCTGGTGATCTGCGCCGGGCTTTATAGCTGATCTGCAAAATGCAAGTGCCCCGGCGGTTTGTCCGCCGGGGTTTCTTATCTCCGGATAAAAATGCGCTCTCTCACCATTGCAAGTCCTGCCAAAGTTAATCTGAACCTTCGTGTTACAGGGCGGTGCCCTAACGGTTACCATGCGCTGCACACCGTTTTTCACCGGATATCTCTGGCGGATTCTCTGCGGCTGAGCAAAGTGAGCAGCGGTTTTTTTCTGCGAACGAACGTAAAAACCATTCCAACGGATGAGAACAATCTGGTAACCAAGGCCTACCGGATGCTGCAAAGTGCTGTGCCGGGATTGGGCGGGGTTCGTGTTTATCTGACGAAGCGTATTCCCTCCGGTGCGGGGTTGGGGGGCGGTTCCAGCAATGCGGCTTTTTTTCTTCTAGGTATGAACCGTCTGTACGATTTAAAGCTGTCACGCCAGAAATTGATCCGTATAGGCAAGCGTCTTGGGGCGGATGTCCCTTTCTTTCTCTATGATACGAATCAGGCCATTGCGGTTGGCCGGGGAGATATCATCAGGCCGAAGCCCGTTTCCCGGGATTGGTACTTTCTCTTAGTTATTGATAATAAAGAACTTAAGACGAAGGATGTGTTTGGCCGATTTACTTTGCCGAGACGGCCCGGCTTCTTGACAAAGGCAGGGCGCACCGCTAGAATGCTCTGCACTTTTTTAGACCGGGGAAACCCCTCCGCTTTGATTCCTTTGCTCCATAATGATTTGGAAAAACCGGCTTTTGAACTCAGGCCGTCTATTCGCAGTAAGATCGAGCGGCTGAATCGGGCTGGGTTGACTTGTGTTCGAATGTCGGGAAGCGGGCCGACAGTGTTTGCGTTATTGCCCCGGCAAAAAGATTTGAAACAGCATCTTCTGGCTGCCAGACAACTGTTTCCTGCCGCGCGGGTGGAAGGGGCGAAAACCCTCTGATTTCAGACCTTCGAAATCATCCCCCCGATGACTTTATTTTAAGTGCGATATTTCAGGCTGGACGCATCGAGCATCCTCCCTGCCGGATTTTTTTTCTCTGATTCTGGAGAAAAGAGTGCTGTTGAATTGCCCGGTGGTGAAATGGTATCACACTGCCCTTTGGAGGCATGATTCCTGGTTCGAGCCCAGGCCGGGCAGTTTCGAATGAGAATAAAATCTATATTTTAAGGCGGCGTCATGAACAGTAATACCAACTCCGAACGATGCTCGTTTTGCGGGCGGGACAAACGCAAAGAAGTCAGAAAAATCTTTGCCGGTCCGGGCGTATACATCTGCGATATTTGCATTAAAATCTGCGGCGACATCCTGGAAAAGGATCAGTCCAAAGCAGCCAAGCCCTCTTCGGAAAACCTTGTGTCCCGTCTGGTGGTTCCGAAACCCCGCGAGATCAAAGAGAAACTTGATCAGTATATTATTGGGCAGGAAGCAGCAAAAAAACAGATTTCGGTAAGCGTTCACGCTCACTATAAGCGCGTTAAGCAGCTTGGGCAGTCGCCAGATGATGTTGAGCTTGAGAAAAGCAATATTCTCATGATTGGTCCGACGGGGTCGGGCAAGACCCTTATGGCGCGGACACTGGCGAAGCTTCTGGACGTTCCTATCGCGATAGCTGATGCGACGTCTCTGACTGAAGCTGGCTACGTGGGTGAAGACGTTGAGAACGTCCTCTTGAGATTGCTTCAAGCGGCCAATTTTGATGTGAAGCGTGCTGAGTTGGGCATCATTTATATCGATGAAATTGATAAGATTGCCCGGACCACTGAGAATGTGTCGATTACGCGTGATGTGTCCGGGGAGGGTGTTCAGCAGGCTCTGTTAAAAATCCTTGAAGGGACGACGGCGAATGTTCCTCCCCAGGGCGGGCGCAAGCACCCTCAGCAGGAATACATTCAAATCAACACGAAGAACATTCTTTTTATCTGCGGCGGAACCTTTGCTCACCTGGATTCGATTATCAGAAAAAGAACGTCCAAGAAGTCGCTGGGTTTTGGGGTTGTTGCCTCCAAAGAATCCGAAGAACCGTCTTTGGGAGAAATTCTGGCCTTGGTTGAAACCGAGGATCTGTTGAAGTTCGGTCTGATTCCGGAGTTCATCGGACGATTTCCAGTGATCACGACTTTGCATGGCTTGAGCGAAGAGGATCTTATCCGCGTACTGACTGAACCCAAGAATGCTCTCACGAAGCAGTATGAAAAACTTTTCCGGATGGAAAATGTGGAGCTGAAGTTTATGCCGGAAGCGCTTCGCGAAGCTGCTAAGAAAGCGCTGAGAAAAGGAACGGGAGCCAGAGCTCTTCGGTCTGTTCTGGAAGGCGTTATGATGGACGCGATGTATGACGTTCCTTCGGACACCTCAATCAGCGAGTGCATCGTAACGCGCGAAGCTATTGAAGGAAAGTCCAAGCCTAAGCTGATTCGTCAAAATCAACCATGGGTAGCATCCGCTTAAGCGGTTAGATCAGAGGAGTTGACTTTGAAACCAATGAAGAACTCAACAAAGGAAGCGCTTGCGGGTTATGGTTTCTTAACCCCGAACCTTCTTGGTTTTCTTATTTTTACATCGATTCCGGTTGTTGCGTCAATGGTGCTCAGTTTTCTGGATTGGGATCTTTTGTCTCCGGCCCGGTTCGTCGGCTTTGATAATTTTATCGCCTTATTCCAGGATCCATTTTTCTGGCAATACTCATGGAATACGATTTATCTGATGCTGGCCATTCCCTTGAGCATGGCGGGTTCGCTGATCCTCGCGATCGGTATGAATCAGAAATTGAAAGGCATCATCTTTTTCAGAACGATTTATTTTCTTCCAACGCTGTGCGCCGGGGTTGCTATTTATATGCTGTGGCGGCTTATCTATAACCCCGAGTTTGGTGTTCTTAATACTTTCATCGCGAAAATAGGCGAAGTGTTGCATATTCCTCTGAAAGGTCCGTACTGGCTGACAGATGAAAGATGGGCAAAACCGGCCTTGATCATTATGAGCGTCTGGCAATCGGTGGGCGGTTACAACATGATTCTTTATCTCGCGGCGCTTCAGGGGGTTCCTCGTGATCTCTATGATGCTGCTGAGGTGGATGGAGCAAACGCCTGGCAGAAGTTCTGGGCGGTGACATGGCCGCAGATTTCGCCGGCGACTTTCTTTATCGCGATCATGAGTATCATTGGCGGCTTCCAGGCGGGCTTTGATCCTGCTTATATTATGACCGGCGGGGGCCCGAACGGTTCAACGACGACGATTATTTACTATATATACAACAACGCCTTTGAGTGGCACAAGATGGGCTATGCCGCGGCGATAGCGTGGGTTCTTTTTATTGTTGTTTTCATCTTTACGGTTCTGCAGTGGCGGTTTTTTGGCAAGCAGGTTCATTACTAGACTGCTTTTTGACCGTCTAAGCGTATGGCTTGGTTGTTTAAATAAAAAGTGTCTCTAAAGCATGAAACGGGTGGATTAATGTCTGATTCAAAAACGGCCTTGTTGCACAAAGCAAAAATGCGGAAGCTGCGCCGCGAAATCGTGGGCAAGACTTTTGCTTATCTGGTACTGACGATCGGCGCGATCGCGATGATCGGTCCTTTTCTTTGGATGGTGACCACATCCCTCAAAGAGCCGGGGCAGGTATTTTCTTTTCAGAAAAACTGGTGGGAAGAATGGGTGCCCACGACCTTTGTTTGGGAAAATTATCTCAAGCCCTGGAATGTGGTGCCGTTCGCCCGTTTTTATCTGAATTCGATTTTTATCGCAGTGTGTGTGACGGCTGCTCAGGTGGGTACAAGCGCGATGGCGGCATACGCGTTTGCGCGTCTGCAGTTCCCTGGCCGTGATAAAATTTTCTTTGGATACCTGGCCACGATGATGGTTCCTGGGGCCGTAACCATGATCCCCGTATTCATTTTGCTCCGCTACCTTGGCTGGGTTGACAGTTATAAGGCTTTGATTTTACCTGCCGCCTTTACGGCTTACGGTACGTTTATGCTTCGGCAGTTTTTTATGACGCTCCCCAAGGATCTCGAGGACGCAGCCAAGATCGACGGCTGTTCCTACGTAGGGATTTTCTGGCGCATTATTCTGCCCCTATCAAAGCCCGCGCTTGCGACGCTTACCACTTTTACGTTTATGGGTACGTGGATGAATTTCATGTGGCCTCTTATTGTGCTGAACTCCCATGAGAAGTTTACGTTGCCCGTTGGGTTGGCTTACTTTCAAAGTCTGCATCATACGGACTGGACGCTTCTCATGGCTGCGTCCGTGATGATGATTGTTCCGATTCTTCTGGTTTTTATTTTTAACCAGCGTTTCTTTGTTGAAGGTATCAAGTTGACCGGAATTAAAGGGTAGTTCTGATGCAGGCCATTGTTCTTGCTGCGGGTAAGGGTACCCGGATGAAGTCTCAGACCCCCAAGGTTTTACATGAAGCACTTGGCGTACCTTTGCTCGGTCACGTGTTAAAGAATCTTGAAGCTGTGCGGATTGAGAAGCCTGTTGTTGTGGTGGGGGCTGGCGCGGATCAGGTTAAAGCTTATCTTGGAAAAAGAGCCGTGCCTGTGCTGCAGGCCGAACAGCGCGGAACCGGGCATGCTGTGTTGATGGCGGCCAAGGCTCTGGAAGGTTATTCCGGAGACGTCATTATCTGGCCCGGCGATATGCCTCTGGTTAAGCTGGAGACCTTGAAGTTGTTTTTACGAAAGCACCGGAGTTCCGGCGCGGCGGTGAGCGTTCTTTCCGCTATACGTTTGGACCCTGCGGGCTATGGTCGCATTCTTCGCCGCGGTGGGGAATTCTGCGGTATCCGGGAAGAGCTGGATGCGTCTGAATCTGAGCGTCGAATTTGCGAAGTGAACACCGGTGTTTATATTTTTGATAAGAAAAAACTTTTTACCTCGCTGAAGCGGGTACGTCCGCAGAATAAGAAAAACGAAATTTACCTGACGGACACGATCGAAATTCTGGCCGCCGCAGGAGATGTACTGAAAGCGTTTCCTCTCGCTGAGTCAGATGAGGGGCAGGGCGTAAACTCTAAAGCTGATCTGGCCGAGGTCATGAAAAAGCTTAACGAGCGGTATATCCGTGAGCATCAGGACAATGGCGTGACGTTTGTTTTTCCTGAGCAAACTCTGATTTGCGCTGATGTAAAGATTGGCCAGGATACGGTTGTTTATCCCTGGACGTTTATCGAAAGCGGCGTGCGCATTGGCAGTGGTTGTCAGATCGGTCCTTTTGCGAAGATCCGTTCCGGAACAGTTATCGGCGACAGCAGCGTGATTGGCAGTTTTGTGGAAGTTAACCGTTCCAAGATAGGAAAAAAAGTTTCTGCCAAACATCTTTCATATCTCGGCGATGCCGTGATCGGGGATGGAACCAACATCGGAGCTGGAACGATTACCGCGAATTACGATGGCAAGCAAAAGCATCAAACCCGAATTGGAAAAAATGTAATGGTTGGCTCTGATACTGTTTTCGTTGCACCCGTTTCTGTTTCTGATTTTGCCCGCACCGGAGCCGGGGCTGTTCTTACAGCTGGAACCGTGATTAAAAAAGGGCAGGTCGCTGTGGGTGTGCCGGCAAAAACCTTAAACTATGGAAAGGCAAAATCGTGACTCACGACACCTTAGAATTGGGAGAGCAAGCCATGCTGCAGAATCTTGAGAAACGCAAATGTGATGATACCCTCGTGATTTTGGGCGGAAATTCGAACCCGGGTTTGGCGAAAGAAATCGCGGACATGCTCGGAACGCATACTGCCGACGTTCTTTGCGGCCGTTTTCCCGAAGGTGAAATCCAGGTTCAGATCCGGGACAATATCCGGGGCAAGGATGTTTTCATCCTGCAGTCGACCTGTACGCCGGCAAATGACAACTTGATGGAGCTCTTGATTTTGATCGATGCGGCCAAGAGAGCTTCTGCCAAAAGAGTTACGGCTGTGCTGCCTTTTTTTGGCTACGCGAGACAGGATCGGAAAGACCGCCCGCGCGTTCCGATTACGGCCAAGCTTGTTGCTAATATTATTACGAAAGCCGGCGCTGACCGTATTCTGACGATGGACCTTCATGCCGGGCAGATTCAGGGATTTTTTGATATTCCCGTTGATCATCTTTACTCAATTAATGTTGTCAGTGATTATTTGAAAAAGAAAAAACTTGAAAATCTGGTGCTGGTATCGCCTGATATCGGCGGCATCCGCATGGCAAGAGCCTATGCCAATATTCTCGGATGTCCTCTTGCGATTGTGGACAAGCGTCGCGAAGATGCCGCCAAAACGCATGTTATGCACCTCATCGGATCTGTTGAAGGCCGTAACGTTGTCATCACAGATGATCTTATTTCCACGGGCGGATCTCTCGTGGAAGCTGCGCGTGCGCTCAAGAAAGCGGGAGCTCTTGATGTTTACGCTGCTGTTGTTCATCCGATCCTGGCCGGACCGGCCATTGAAAGGCTTCAGAGCTCTGATCTTAAAGAGCTTATTGTTACGAATTCAATTCCGCTCGACGAACGCAAGCAGATCCCTATGATCCGCCAGCTTTCTGTGGCCGGACTTCTCGCGGAAGCAATTCATCGTATTCACCATAACGAGTCGGTTAGCGCTCTTTTCTCCAAAGCTGGAGTTGAGGCGTAGTATTCCGAAAATTTTAATACGAGTCTCAGGAGGACTTTGATATGCAGACAGTAGAACTTGGAATCAAACTTAGAAATAAAATCGGCGGTCGCCATTCGAGCCGTCTTCGCCGCCAGGGAGCTGTGCCTGCGGTGGTTTATGGCCACGGCATGGAGCCGATATCTGTTCAGGTTGATGCCCGCAGCCTTAAGCAGGCGCTCAACACCAAGGCCGGAGAAAACGTCATCGTCCGGCTTAACGCGGAAGGCGTGACGCTGAAAGAATCAACTTGCCTGATCAAAGAAATCCAGCATGATCCGATCACGGAGCACATTCAGCATGTTGATTTTACGATTGTTTCGCTTACGGAAAAAATCGAGGTTGAGGTTCCCGTGGTTGTGAAAAACGCTGACGAAGCGGCGGGCGTAAAAGCAGGCGGTGTTCTTGACGTTGTTCACCATGAAGTCAATGTCAGCTGCTTGCCTACGCAGATTCCTGAATCCATCACGGTGGATGTCAAAGCGCTCCAGATCAGCCAGGCGATTTACGTCCGTGACCTTTCCGTTCCGGAAGGTGTCGAAATTCTTATGGATGCTGAAGATGTCATTGTTGCGCTTCATCCTCCGCGTGACGAAGAGAAGGCTGCTGCGGGTGAAGAAGCTGCTGCCGGCCCTGAAGTTATCGAAAAAGGCAAAAAACCTGAAGAAGGCGAAGCTGCCGCTCCGGCCAAGAAATAGTTTTCTTGATTTCCGGATTGCCGTGAAGGAAGCTGACTATGAAGCTCATTATAGGGCTTGGAAATCCCGGCAATTCATACCGCTCAACGCGGCATAACGTCGGGAAATCTTTTGTCGGTTTTTTGGCGGCGCAGCAAAATGCGGGACCTTTTTCCAAGCAGAAGAATCTTATCGCTTCGCTGGTTCAAACAGATTGGCTGGGAGAGAAAGTAACTTTAGCCTGGCCGGAATCCTACATGAACCTTTCTGGGGAATCTGTTCGTCGTCTGGCCCAGGCCAAAACCGAAAAGATCGAACGGGATCTTCTGGTTGTTGTTGATGATCTTGCGCTTCCTTTTGGCAAGATGCGGCTGCGGGCGGAGGGTTCTGACGGCGGCCATAATGGCTTGAGGTCGATCCAGACGGCTTTGGGGACTAAGCAGTTTGCTAGGCTCCGTTTTGGTATTGGGCATCCTGGTAAAGAAGCGGATAACGGTGATAATCCGGATGTTTCAGAATATGTGCTGTCCGCCTTCACGCCGGAAGAGCAAAGGGCTCTTGAATCTTTGTTTCTCTTGATGATTGAAGGGTGCCGATTTTGGGCCCTGGGCGATTTTCAGAAGGCATCAAATTCTCTAAGTGATTGTATTAAAAAGGGTTAGAAATTAAAACATCCCTTGCCACTTAACTTTTTTGTGATAGAATACACGTTCCTAAAATCAGCAATACGACCGTCCTTTGAAGGAGATAACGCAGCATGAAATCGTATGAAGGAATTTTTGTGTTTCCGCCGACCGCGACGCCCGATGAACGCAAGGCTCAGGATAAGGCCATTGATACTCAGATTGACAAGTTTAAGGGGAAAGTTGGTCAGAGAGCCGAGTGGGGCAAGCGTTCACTTGGTTATGTTGTGAAACGTTTTCGGGAAGGACTTTTCTCTTTCGTTGAATTTGAAATGGATCCTTCTGGTGTTGTTGATTTTCGCAAAGCGCTCGAGGTCAATCCTGACATTTTGAAGTACATGGTGACGGTCAAGGATCCTAAAGCTGGAAAGATAGCTCCCCGGAAGAACGCCAAGAAGCCGGCTGAAGAAGCGCCTCAGGCTGTTGCTGCGAAAAGTTAATCAAAAGCGAGATTTTTTATGGCTTCAAGCTTCAATAAAGTTTTATTGATGGGAAATTTGACCAGGGACCCCGAGTTGCGCTATTTGCCGTCGGGACAGCCGGTGACCAGTTTTACAATTGCCGTTAATCGCAATTATGTTGCCCAGTCTGGTGAAAAGAAAGAAGAAGTCAGTTTCATTCGCATTGTTGTTTGGGCGCGCCGAGCGGAAGTTTGTAATGAATACCTTCGCAAAGGAAGTCCTGTTTTTGTCGAAGGGCGACTCCAAAGCAGAAGTTGGGAAGCGCAGGACGGCAGTAAGCGTTCTACCCTTGAGGTTATTGCTCAGAATGTTCAGTTCCTTTCCCGTGGAAAAGGCGGAGAAGGGGGCGGGGCGCCTGAAATGACCGATGAAGGTTTCGATGAAGGTGAGCCGACCCAAAGCTCCAAAGGTCCCGCAGCTGTTTCAAGCTCGGAGCTGCAGCCGGACGATGAAATACCCTTTTAAATCAAACTAAAATACAATCGAGCGGTCTCTTTTTTTGTGAGATTGCCGCGTGAAGCCTAAAAGCTTGCGAAATTGAAACTAGATTCACAAGGAGTTCAGCATGGCGTTTATACCTCGTAACGACAGAGAAGACCGCGGCGGTGAACGTGGCGGTGGTGAGCGCGGACCGCGCAGAGCGGGTCCTGGCGGTGAAGGCCGTAGAGGCCCCCGCTCGAAGAGCTCCGCTTTTCGTAAAAAGCAGAACCGCTTTAATATGGTTTTTATTCCCGGTCAGCTGACCGTTGATTTCAAGGATACGGATAAGTTGACGCGTTTTCTGACGGAAAAGGGAAAAATTATTCCCCGCCGGATCACAGGACTTACGGCCAAGCAGCAGCGCATGCTTGCCCGGGCGATCAAAAAAGCCCGTCACGCGGGTCTGGTTGCCTTTCAGACTGAATAATTTTCGCTGCGGATAACTAAAGAGACAAAGGGGCTTGATGTCATGGAATTGATTCTTTTGCAGGATGTAGAAAAAATTGGCCGTAAAGGCGAAGTCATCCGTGTTCGTGACGGTTTTGGAAGAAACTTTCTTCTTCCCCAGAATCTAGCGCTGGTTGCTACCCGTGAAAACCGCCGTTTCGTGGATGACCTTAAAGCTCGTGCGCTCAAGCGTTTGGCAGAAGAGAAAACTGCCGCTGAGAATCTGGCTAAAAAAGTCAACGGATTGAAGATTACTCTCGAGAGAGCTTCTGGCGAACAGGATAAACTTTTTGGATCTGTGACGGTCGAGGATATTCGCGAAGCGCTGGCCGAGAAAAAACATCATTTCGAAAAGAAACAGATTCACCTCAAAGATCCGATTCGTTCTTTGGGTACCTATCCCGTAACCCTCGAACTCTACCCGCAGGTGAAAGCTACTGTGTCGGTTGAGGTGGTTTCAAAACCCTGATCTTCCCCACCGAGGGCTGGCTGTGGCAAGTTCTGACGTCTCCCAAAATCTCATGGAAAAGCTACCTCCGCAGAATAAAGATGCGGAGGTTTGCGTTTTAGGAGCCATGCTTTTTGAGGTTGAGGCGCTTCTGAGGGCCATGCAGATTCTCCGGCCCGAGTTCTTCTATGAAGAAAGTCACCGCAAGATTTTCGCCGCGATTCAGGCTCTCTTTCAAAAAAATCAGCCCGTTGACCTTATCACGGTCGCTGAAGAACTGAGAAAGAAAAACCAGCTTGATGCCGCAGGCGGAGTCAGCTACCTCACGCACCTTACTTCGCAGGTCCCTACCGCTGCGCACGTCGAACATTACGCGCACATCGTTAAGGACAAGGCCCTTACTCGAGGGCTGATTCAGGCCGCAACTCAGGTGGTTCAGCGCTGCTATGATCCCGCAAGTGAAGCCAAACAGCTTCTCGATGAAGCTGAAAAGCTCATTTTTGATATCACCCAAAATCAAATTGAAGGCAAATTCTATGCTGTGAAAGACATTATTCACAATAGCATGGAAACTATTGACCAGCTTTATCAGCGTAAAGAGCACATTACGGGACTGGCTACCGGATTTCACGATTTCGATGTTAAAACAGCCGGTTTGCAGCCTTCGGATCTTATTATTGCTGCGGGCCGTCCTTCGATGGGAAAGTCAGCATGGGTATCCTGCATATGCGAACACGCCGGCATTATTTTGAAAAAACCTGTCGCTATTTTTTCTCTTGAAATGAGCAAGGAGCAGCTTGTTCAAAGAATGCTTTGTTCTCACGCGCGGGTTGACGCGCAGAAAGTCAGAACCGGTTATCTCTCTCATCAGGACTGGCCGCGCTTAACAAGCGCCGCCGGGAAAATATCAGAAGCGCCCATCTACATTGATGATACGCCGGGGCAATCGGTCGTTGAAATTCGGGCCAAGGCCCGCCGGATGAAAATGCAGCATGATATCCAGCTTGTGGTCGTGGACTATCTGCAGCTGATTCGCGGGTCAGGAAGCACCGAAAGCCGACAGCAGGAAATTTCAGAAATCTCACGATCTCTTAAAGAATTAGCCCGTGAATTGCGCGTTCCTGTAATTGCGGTAAGTCAGCTTTCCCGAGCCGTGGAAAGCCGCCAGGGTAACCGACCGATGCTTTCTGATCTGCGTGAATCCGGAGCCATTGAACAGGACGCAGATTTGGTAGTTTTCCTTTTCCGCGAAGAGTATTACAATCCCACAGATGAGAATAGGAACAAAGCCGAAAGCATTATTGCTAAACAGCGTAATGGTCCAGTCGGTACGACTGAGCTCGTTTTTCTAAAAGAGTGGACCCGTTTCGAAAACCCTGAGTTTGACCGGACCGAGGAGAAGGTGCTGTGAGAAAAATTCTCTGGATGACCTTTGTCTTGTTTGCTGCTGTGTCAGTGCGCGCTGGACTGATTCTGGCCGAGGAGCCGGCTACGCCTGCGTTTGAAGAAGAGCTCGACGAACTTAAAAAAGGTCTTGAGGATATGCCTGCAGGAGAAAGTCTGCAGGGTGAAGAGCAGATCCCGTCTCAGCCGGCTGCTCAGCAAGCCTCACCTGGTGAGCCTGACCGTCCCAACACCATTGTTGAAGTCGAGATCCGCGGAAACCAGATCGTCAGCACAAATACCATCCTTAGCAAAATAAGAACCCAGAAAGGGGAGCCTCTTCACCAGGATATCGTGAATGAGGACATCAAACGCCTCTATGCCACGGGATACTTTCAAGATATTAAAATGGAAGTAGAGGAACGTTCCGGCGGGTACGCTCTTGTGATTGGGGTCCGCGAGAAGGCCATTATCCGTGAAATCAAAATCGAAGGTTTCACCATATTTAAAGAAGACAAAATCCGTAAAGAGCTTGCCGTCATAGAAGGCCAGATTCTCGACCGCAAGGCCGTCAAGCAGGGCGTTGAAGCTATTCGCAAGCTTTACGCGAACAAAGGGTACCGGTTTGTTGACCTGGATTCTGAAGTGGATGTGAACGAGGAGTCCCGCGAAGCCACGGTCTACATCAAGATTACCGAAGGTGTTAAGCAGAAAATTAAGGAAGTCCGCTTCGAAGGTGTGACTGCATTTAAGCCCAAGAAATTGCAAAAGATGATGAAGACCAAAAAGGCCTGGTTTATCCGCTCGGGGGTCTTTAAAGAAGAAGAGTTCCAGAAGGACTTGGAGAAGGTGCGCTTTTTTTATCAGCAGGAAGGTTATCTTGATGCCAAGGTTCAGGCAGCTTTTGAGCAGGACCCTAAAGAACAGAAGATGATTATTGTCGTGACTGTTGAAGAAGGACAGAAATACAGCACGGGCGAGATCAAGATTGAGGGAAACAAACTTTTTCCGGAATCTGAAATTTGGCAGCAGCTCGAAATGCTTCCCGGTTTGACTTATTCGCAGTACTACCTTTCGCGCGATATTGAAAAAATTCGGGAATATTATAATGACCGCGGTCATATTGACGCGCGAATCATACCGGACGTTAAACTCAACAGAGAGTCCGGCAAGGTGGATGTGACCTACCGGATTGAAGAGGGCGATCTTTATTTTGTGGATAAAGTCCTTGTCCGCGGTAACACAAAGACCCGTGACATGGTTATTCGGCGAGAACTCAGAATACGTCCAGGTGAGCGTTTTGACGGCGAAAAGATCCGCAAATCGAAACAGCGTCTCGATAATCTCGGGTTCTTTGAAGAAATTACTTATGACACGCAGCCATCAGAAGAGGCAGCGAACCGCAAGGATTTGATTTTCCGCGTGAAAGAGAAGCGCACAGGTGAGCTTTCTTTTGGCGGCGGTGTGAGTTCTGTCGATAGCTTCGTCGGCTTTGCGGAAATATCTCAGCGGAACTTTGATCTGCTTAATTTTCCGCGCTTTACGGGAGCTGGACAGTCTCTTTCTGTGCGCGCTCGTGTAGGAACAATCACTCAGGATTACAATGTTAATTTTACAGAGCCCTATCTTTTTAACAAACCCATTTCGCTTTCAACAGACTTGTACAAAAATCACAGAGACAATAAGAATGTCGACTTTGATGAGGATCGCCTGGGTGCGGGTTTTACGCTTTCACGCCTCTTCAAAGATATATTCCGCATCGGCGGCGGATACACGCTGGAGCGCGTTGAGCTGGATGAAATTTCAGATGATGCGCCCGCGACGGTTCTTAAGTTTGCCGGCGCAACCTGGCTTTCAAAGCTCAGGTTTCTCTCCTCGATTGATACCCGTGACAATGTATTCAATCCCGCAAAAGGATCTCTTGTGACACTGAATGCGGATCTTGTCGGCGGTTTTCTCGGCGGTGAAGCTGACTATTTTATCGCGCAGACGAGCTATACAAAGTACTGGACGTTTCTTAAAAAGCATCTTATCGAATTCCGCACCCGCTTGGGCGCAGCTAACAGCTACGGAAGCTCTGACGAAGTTCCTGTTTTTGACCGCTTCTACGCAGGCGGTTTGGGCACTGTCCGTGGTTACAATTACCGGCGGGTCGGCCCTATTGAAAATGGCGGCGCTGTTGGAGGTGAAACTCTTGCGGTTGTGAATCTTGAATATAACGTTCCGATTCCGCGTCTCGATGCTTTCAAGGCTGCGTTCTTTGTGGATGCCGGCCAGGTTAATGCTGACTCGTTTAACGTCAACTTTGGTGATTTCGCTGTCAGCGTGGGGCCTGGCATTAAAGTGAAAACACCGATTGGTCCCGTTGCGATCTATTATGGGTTGCCGATTGTGAACAAAGATACGGAAGATGAGAATGGACGCATTGAATTTAGTTTAAGTAGAGGCTTTTAAACTCCAAAGGAGAATGATTCATGAAAAACAGTAACCGCAATATTCCGCTTTTTCTTATTCTTTTCGCAGGTTTTTTCGCCCTTGCCGCGCGTCCCGCGATGGCTGAGCAGTATGCCTTTGTTGATGTTGCAAAAATTTTTGATGAATATCAGAAAACAAAGGACAATGATGAAGCCCTGAAGGTTGTGGGTAAGGCGAAAGAAGACGAACGGGAAAATCTTGTGAAGTCTGTCCGCGCCCTTAAAGACGAACTCGTTCTTCTTACGGATGAAGCGAAAACCAAAAAGCAGGATGAGCTTGATGGAAAAATCCGCGAACTTCAGGATTTCGATCAAGCTGCGAAAAGAGAGCTTGGCGAAAAACGCAACAAGCTTGTTCGTGAAATCTTTCAGGACATCGACACGGTTGTTCAGAAGTTCGGTGAACGCAAAGGTTTTGATATGATTTTTAATGAACGCGCGCTGCTTTATCACAGCGGAAAGCTTGATGTGACGCAGGAAGTTCTTACCGAGCTTAACGCGGGTTATAAGAAGAGCTGATAAAAGACCGACTCGGACACTAAGATGACAAGCACCAGACAGAGGACTCTCACGCAACCCGCCGAATTTTGCGGCCGCGGACTGCATACCGGACAGGAAGTAAAGTTCCGTGTATCTCCAGCGCCGGAAAATACGGGTATCGTTTTCTGCCGCACGGACCTTGATCCGAATCTCCGAGTGCGTGCAAGTGTTGAAAATGTGCGCAGCGACGAGCTTCGCCAGACTGCTCTTGTTGTCGGCGGTGGTGTGATAAGGACCATTGAACATCTTATGGCGACCTTTCATGGGCTCGGAATTGATAACGCTCTTGTGGAAGTCAGCGGTGATGAAATCCCGGCCATGGACGGAAGCGCAAAGGATTTTTCAGAGACCTTCATGCGCATAGGGTTTCAGGAGCAATCGGCTCCTCGAAAGTGGATTGAGGTCAAACAACCTGTTTTTGTGGATCATGGGGATCAGAGCCTGATTTTACTGCCTGAACGGAGCCTCTCAATTTCCTACACGCTTAGTTACCGTCATCAGGATTTACAGGATCAGTTTCTTTCGATGGCGATTCTCCCTGAGATTTTTGAGCGAGAGTTGGCTTCAGCCCGAACGTTCTGTTTGAAGCAGGAAGCTGAATATCTTCTGGCGCAGGGGTTTGGCAAGGGGGCAAATGTAGATAACACGCTTGTTTTTGAGCGTAATCGCCCCATGGAAAACACATTGCGCTTTGAAAACGAAGCCTGCCGGCATAAAATGATGGACCTGCTCGGGGATTTGTTTCTCGCAGGCGGTTTTGTCCGCGGGCATGTTGTTGCAACACGCAGCGGACACACCCTGAATCTTGAACTGGTGAGGAAAATTCTAATGGCACAGGAAAAACCGTTCCCCGAACTTTCGTCAACGCTTACGGTTGATCAGATTCAGCAGATTATTCCGCACCGTTACCCTTTTCTTTTTGTCGACCGGATTGAAAAGTTTCAGCCAGGAGTTCGCGCTGTTGGTTTTAAACAGGTGACGATGAATGATTACTATTTTCAGGGCCATTTCCCGGGGCACCCTGTTATGCCCGGCGTTATTATCATTGAAGCCATGGCGCAGGTGGGCGGTGTTATCATGCTCAGTAAGCCGGAGAACAGGAACAAGATTGCCTATTTCATGAGTATCGACTTCGCCAAGTTCCGTCATCCTGTTCAGCCGGGTGATGAACTTCGGATGGAAGTTGAAGTCGGAAAAATCCGGGCGCGCACAGGTCAATGTACCGGGCACGCCTATGTTGGAGAGAAACTCGTATGCGAAGCACAGGTGAAATTCGCGGTTGTCGATCGGTAATGATCCACCCTACAGCGATTGTACATCCAGATGCTGAGTTGGGAAAAGGGGTTGAAGTCGGTCCCTTTTCGATTATTGCCGGAACTGTAAAAATCGGTGACGGCACCAAGGTTGGAGCTCGCGTCACGATTGAGGGTAATACAACGATCGGGAAGGATAATGAATTCTTTACGGGCGCGGTGATCGGAAGCATGACTCAGGATAAGAAGTTTGACGGTGGAACCAGCTTCCTCACCATCGGGGACGGGAACAAAATCCGTGAGTATGTGACCATTAACCCCGGTACGAAAGATGGAACGCAGACGCTTATCGGAAATTTTAATCTGTTGATGGCCTACAGTCATGTTGCGCATGACTGCATTATTGGTAATCATGCGGTTCTTGCAAATCAAGGGACTCTCGCGGGACACGTGATTGTTGAAGACCGTGCGATTATCGGCGGCTTGAGCGCTGTTCATCAGTTTACACGCATTGGCACCTTGTCGATCATTGGAGGCTGTTCAAAGGTTGTTCAGGATGTGCCTCCTTATATGATGGTGGATGGCCATCCCGCCCGCGCCTTTGGCATTAATTCTGTAGGCATGGACCGCGCGGAAGTGCCGAAGGATGAAAAGACATCTATGAAAAAGGCCTACAGACTCGTATTTAAATCCAAGCTGACGCTTAAAAAAGCCATGCAGCAGCTGGAAGCGGATCTGCCTCCAAGTCCGTGCCTTGAGACCTTGCTCCAGTTTCTTAAAAACTCGGAGCGGGGCATTTGCCGATAATTTGGCAACCCCTCCTTAATCACTGCATGAAAAAATTTGCCGGTTAGACATGAAAACAGTCGGCATTATCGCCGGGAACGGCCGATTCCCAATTCTTTCCGCTGAAGAAGCCCGCAGCCAGGGCTTCCGGGTTGTGGTCTGCGGCATCGAAAAGGAAGCGGACCCTGGCCTTGAGAATCTCGCGGATGCGTTTCTCTGGGTAAAAATCGGCCAGCTTCGCAAACTCCGCAGCTTCTTCCTCAAAGAAAAAGTTTCCACAGCCATCATGGCTGGAAAAATTGAAAAGGTCCGGCTTTTTCAGGAGAATGTCAGTCCGGATTTCGACATGCTTGCCGTTCTTGCCAAAACGCGCGATTTTAAAGACGACTCCCTTCTGGGTGCGATTGCCCGATACCTTCAGAATGAGGGAATAGAGCTTTTGGACTCGACGACGTTTGTCCGAAAATGGATGCCGGGTAACGGGGTTCTGGGCCGTAAAAAACCGTCACGCGAAGCCCTTGAGGACGTTGCCTTTGGTTATAAGATGGCGAAAGCTGTCGCTGGCCTTGATATCGGACAGACTGTTGTTGTCAGGAAGAAAGCTGTTTTGGCTGTTGAAGCGATTGAAGGAACAGATCTTGCCATTCGAAGAGCTGCGGATCTTGGCCGGGAAAAAATTGTAGTTGTGAAAGTGTCGAAGCCAAATCAGGATATGCGTTTTGATGTGCCTGCTGTTGGGCTTCGTACCCTCGACGAGTTAATCAGGGCCAAGGCGGAGGTTTTTGCATTCGAAGCTTCAAAGACCCTTTTTTTGGATCAAAATGATGTTGTTGAAAAAGCCGACCGCCATAATATTTCATTGATTGGTTACGCGGAGTAAAACATGCCTTCAGATCTCGGACACAGAAGTCACGACAATACCCTCATCGGTTTGGAAATGACGGCGCTTTATGAAATTTCCAAGGCGATAACTTCCACTCTGAATCTGGAAGAGGTCATGAAGCAGGTGATTCATATTCTTCATGACAAGCTTGGCATGGAAAGAGGAACTCTGACGCTTCTGGACATGAAAACCGGGGAGCTCATGATTGAAGTCGCTCACGGCCTTGAAAAAGAACAGATTGAGCGCGGCCGCTATCGAATCGGAGAAGGAATTACGGGAAAAGTGGTTGCAGCCGGCGAACCCATTGTGGTTCCTAACGTGGGCAAGGAACCGCTTTTTCTCAATCGTACAGGTGCCCGCCGCGATATTGAACGTACCAACATTTCCTTCATTTGCGTTCCTATCAAGCTGGATAATCGGACCATCGGCGCGCTCAGCGTGGACCGTCTGTTTAAAGAAAATATTTCTTTCGAAGAAGATGTCCGGCTTCTGACGATTATTTGTTCCATGCTGGCCCAGGCGGTCCGCATTCAGGAAATGGTCGAGAAGGAAAAGGAATCTCTCAAGACAGAAAACTTTCAGCTTCGCAAAGAGCTAAAGAAAAAATTCCGCGTTGAGAACATCGTCGGCGAAAGCAAGCGAATGGCAGATGTGTTTGCTTCCATTGAGCTCGTCAGCCAGACACGCGCCACGGTACTTTTACGCGGCGAAAGCGGCACAGGAAAAGAACGGGTTGCTCACGCGGTTCACTATCTGAGTGATCGCGCTGAAGGCCCTTTTATCCGGGTATCTTGCGCGGCTTTGCCGGACACTCTTTTGGAAAGCGAGCTTTTTGGTTATGAAAAGGGTGCCTTTACGGGGGCTGTCGCGAGCAAAAAAGGGCGCTTTGAAATGGCTCATGGGGGAACGCTCTTTTTAGATGAAATCGGTGACATTCCGATGACGACGCAGATCAAGCTTCTTCGTGTTCTTCAGGAACGTGAATTTGAAAGATTGGGTGGTACGCAGACTATTCGGGTGGATATCCGGCTCATTACCGCGACCAACAAGAACCTTGAGAAAGAAGTTCAGGCGGGCAATTTTCGTCAGGATCTTTATTACCGCTTAAATGTCATTCCTGTTTTTCTTCCCGCGCTGCGTGAGCGCAAAGAGGATATCCCTCTTCTGACGAATTACTTTCTCAAAAAAGCCAATGATGATAATGGAAAAAATGTTAAATATATTTCCGATGAAGCGATGGATTATCTGATGAATTATTCCTGGCCCGGAAATGTCCGTGAGCTGGAAAATGCCCTTGAGCGCGCGGTGATTCTGTGCAAAGGCGACACTCTCACCCCCGATCTTTTTCCGATACCGGGAACCAAAACTCACCCTGTTTTGACAGGGATGCAGGCTCCGGAACCTTTTAAAGACATCGAAACCCTTGAGAAAGAATCGTCTCTGACGGATGCTGTTTCAAATCTCGAAAAAAAGATGATTGCGGATGCGATGCAGCAAGTTGGCGGTAATCAGCGCAAAGCCGCAAAAATCCTTGGTGTAACAGACCGGATTTTAGGTTACAAACTGACCCGTTACGGACTCAAAAGCCAGAGCTGAGAGCCCGGTTTTTAAAAGGAGCTTTATGTCGACGCTTGTATCAGGAAAAGACCGTGAAGATGAGCACATGAAGTCGCTGCGGCCGTCCACTCCCGAAGAAGTCAAAAAGTATATTCTTAAACACAATATTCAGGTCGTGGATTTTAAATTTAACGATCTGCCGGGGCTTTGGCAGCATTTTTCCATACCCGCCTCTGAGCTGACGGATATTGAAAATGTCGAAAAGAGTATCTGGTCGGAAGGAATCGGATTTGACGGCTCCAGTATTCGCGGCTTCAAGAAAATCCAGGAAAGCGATATGATCCTGATTCCCGACCCCTCCACCGCTGTTCTTGATCCTGTCTGCCAGATCCCGACCCTTAGTATTGTCTGCGATATTTATGATCCGATTACGAAAGAGCCCTATACCAAGGACCCTCGTTATATCGCACGTAAAGCGGAAGATTACTTGCGTAAAAGCGGAATCGCCGACACCAGTTTCTGGGGACCCGAGACGGAGTTCTTCGTATTTGATGATATCCGGTTCGATCAAGGCGAAAATTTCGGCTACTACTATATTGACTCGATCGAGGGAGACTGGAACACGGGAAGGGATGAGAAGCCCAATCTAGGCTACAAGTCGCGTTATAAAGAAGGCTATTTCCCTGTACCTCCGCACGATACGCTTCAAGACTTCCGTTCCGAGATCATGCTGACGCTTCGCAAAATTGGCGTTCCTGTTGAGGTTCATCATCACGAAGTTGCGACGGGCGGCCAGTGTGAAATTGATATCCGCTATGGTACGCTGACGCAGATGGGGGACCATCTGCTGATGTACAAGTATGTTATCAAGAACGTGGCAAGAAAGTACAACAAGACAGTCACTTTTATGCCAAAGCCCATCTTTAAGGACAACGGCTCCGGCATGCACGTGCACTCAAGTTTGTGGAAGGATGGAGCCCCTCTTTTTTATGATGCCAAGGGGTACGCAGGCATTAGTGATATCTGTAAATGGTATATCGGCGGCCTCCTCAAACACGCAAATGCCGTGCTCGCGTTTGCGGCGCCGACAACAAACTCTTATAGACGTCTGGTTCCTGGATATGAAGCGCCGGTGAACCTCTGTTACTCTGCGAGGAACCGTTCCGCCGTCTGCCGAATTCCCATGTACTCCAACGCGCCGGCGTCCAAGCGAGTCGAATTTCGCGCGCCGGATCCGAGTTCGAATGGCTACCTTACGTTTGCAGCGATGCTTATGGCGGGTCTTGACGGAATTCGCCACCGAATTGATCCCGGTCTTCCCGTGGATAAAAATATTCATGATCTTTCTGCCGAAGAGCGCGCCAAAATTCCCAGCGTTCCCGCATCGCTTGACGAAGCGCTCGTGGCTCTCGAGAACGATCACGCGTTTTTGATGGAAGGCGGCGTGTTCACAAAGGATGTTATTGATACGTGGATTCAGTTCAAAAGAGAAGTAGAGATTGAAGCCATACGCCAGCGTCCGCACCCACATGAATTTTACATGTATTTTGATATTTGATCACAACGGGGGATGAAATGAAGCTGAAATGGACCTGTCTTTTTTCTCTGCTGCTGTCAGTGCTGTTTTCCCAGAATGCTTATTCTGCGGAGCTTGAAAATACGGGGACTGCGATGAGAAAACTGCAGCGCGGTTTTCTTAATATGGCGCTGTCCCCCTGGGAACTTGCCCATGAGCTTACCTACGATAAGAAGACAGATAGCGCCGTGCCTACGTGGGTGGGAGGATTAGGCCGGGGAAGTATTTATACGGCAGGCCGCGCGCTGACGGGCGTTTATGAATTGGTGACGTTTCCCATTCCGGTACCGCGCAACTACGAACCTGTGATCCAGCCGGAATTTGCCTGGCAGCACTTCGAAGATTCCAGCGAAACAGCATCTTAATTTCCGGCGGTATTTCTCTTTTTTAAGAACCTCAAGACAGATTCAGCCGCTCTCCTGCTTGCCCCTTCAGAACCCAGCTTTATTCGAACTTTCTCAAATTCTGACTTCATTTGCTCGTAAAGATTGCGGTTCCGAAGCAATATCCCGGCTTCATGCGCGATGACCTCAGGGGTTGCTTCATTTTGAATGAATTCAGGAATGACGCATTTGCCCGCCAGTAAGTTGACAAGTCCGAGAAAAGGAACTTTCACGAGCTGCTTCCCGATGAAGTAAGTAGAAGCGCTGGTTTTGTAGAGTAGAAAAAAAGGTGTTTTAAGCAAAGCTGTCTCAAGGGTTGCTGTTCCCGAGGTTACAAGTGCGAAATCTGAGGCATGAACAAACTCATGATAAGGGATCGAGGCCAGGGGAACCTTGAAGTCAGGGTGAAAGGAAAGACATTCCTCATAAATGGATGCAGAAAGATTCGGGGCCTTGGAATAGAAAAATTTGAAGGCCGGATTTTCTTTTGAAAGCAGTTTTGCGGCTTTAATCATAATGGGAAAAATCCGTTTAACCTCTTTTTCTCTGGAGCCGGCAAGAAGGGCTACGGCTGTTTCATGAGGGGCAATCCCCAGAGCTCTTCTGGCGTCTTCGCGGTTGTCCGGAATGCTGATCTCGTCCAGCAGAGGGTGGCCTACGAACTCGCAGGACAACGATATTTTTTCGTAGATAGAAACTTCAAAAGGCAGAATGACCATCATATGGTCAATGTGCTTTTTGATGTCGTGAATTCTTCTGCCTCCCCAGGCCCAGATTTGAGGAGAAATGTAGTAGATAACAGGGATGCCCGCAGGAATTTTTTTTGCCAGGCGAAGGTTGAACGCGGGAGAATCGATGACAATAACGGCGTCTGGAGCCCAGGTTTTTATGGAGCGGAGGGCCGCGTTAAAAACTTTCAGGTATTTGAAATACTGCCTTACGACATCGCCGAAGCCCAGAGCCGAGAAAAGAGTCATGTCCTGAAGAAGGCTTAATCCTGCAGCCGCCATGCGGGGACCTCCGAGGCCCTGAAACTCCGCGCCGGGCGAAAGCTTTTTTAATTCTTCAATAAGAAGCGCGCCGTGAGCGTCACCGGACGCTTCACATGCGACGAGGAAGTATTTCATAGCCATGGATTTATCCGGCCCGGCCGGACATCACTTCGGGGGAATTGTTGTGTTTGATTGCCGCGACAATTTCAATGGCCAGGGCCAAAGCGTTGCGGGCGGCGAGATCAGGCTTGCCCAGACTTTCTCCTGAATCAATCCGGGAAATAAAGTATTTGAGCTCTTCCTTGAGAGGTTCCGCTTTCTCAATATCAATGCTCTCCTGGGCGATACCAAAGCCCTGCTTGCGGAAAATTTTGCAGGTTTGGGTGCCATAGTCCATGGAGATATAAGCGTCTTCCTGAAAAATCCGGATCTTGCGCTGCTTTTCCGGAGTCAGGCGTGAGGCGGTGATGTCTGCGACAGCTCCGTTACGGAATTTAAGACGAACATTGGCTATATCCTCATAGGGAGTAAGAACATTGATGCCGACAGCATCAAAACTCGCGAGCTCGCTTTTCATAAGGTTCAGAACAATGTCCAGATCATGAATCATAAGATCGAGGACGACACCACAGTCCGTGATGCGTGTATTAAAGGGGCCGAGGCGGTGAATTTCAAAAAAACGGATGTTCTTGGCGATCTCACCAACGCGTTTGAAAGCGGGATTGTGACGTTCGATATGCCCAACCTGAAGGGAAAGATTTTTTTTCTGAGCGATTTCAATCAGTTCATCGGCCTCTTCGATTTTAAGAGTGATGGGTTTCTCAATAAGTGTGTGTACCCCGGCATTTAGAAAATCGCGGGCAACCTTGAAGTGAGTTGACGTGGGGGTTGCAATGCTGACGGCATCGACCTGACCGATGAGATCCCGGGGATTCTTGTAGAAAAGAACTCCCAAAGCCTCAGCCTTTTCCTTCTTGGAAGCATCAGAGTCGCAAAGACCTACCAGGCGGACATCCCCGCTGAGTTCATGATAAATGCGGGCATGTTCCTTGCCGAGATGACCGATTCCAACAACAGCGACTCTTAAGGGCATAGGTGGCACGGGGTTGTGGGCATGAAATTCACAATTTGAGGTTTTTGGATCGTAGCAAATGCTCTTGAGGGGTGTCAATCAATATGTTACAGTGACGCCTCTTATGGGAACTTACCGCCGTTTATTGGGTTACTTGAAGCCTCACCGAGGCCGCCTCGCGCTTGCGATTTTAGCTTCTCAAGGGTTTGCGCTTTCCACAGCGCTTGTGTCCGCCACACTTTACGTCATTATCAACGGCCTCCAGAACAAAAACGAAGTTGTTCTTAATAACATCCCGCATGCGGACTTTATTGATATCCGCTTTCCGGCCACCTACATCCCTTACATCATGGTCGGCGTTTTTCTGATGCGCAGCTTTTTTGAGTATATTTCCGGTTATCAGATGGCAAGCATCGGAATCCGCATTATCCGGAAAATCCGCGAAGATGTGTATAAACACCTCATGCATCTCTCAAGCGATTTTTATTCAAAAAACAGAACGGGTGACTTTCTTAGCCGGATCATGAACGACGTTGGTTCCATTCAGGGAGCCCTTACGGATGTGATCACGGATCTTATCAAGCAGCCTTTTATTATTCTCTACAACATTCCGATGGTTTTCATCTGGGGCGGCCCTTACGCCGTCTACGCCATTGCTATTTTCCCGATTGTCGCGGTGCCCATTGTTTTTTTGGGACGGAATCTTCGCAAGACGACCAAGAAGATGCAGGAGAAAGCCGCGGACATTACTTCCTTTATTGGAGAAACCCTTTCGGGAGTTCATGTCGTAAAAGCTTTCAACCGTGAAGCCGATGAGATCCAGAAATTTGAGAGGATCAACAAAAGCGTTTTTGATTTTTTCAAAAGGACCATACGCATTACCATGATTCAGCGCCCCTTGATCGAAGTGATGGGAGCTGTCGGGGCCGCAACCGCCGTTTACTTTGCGATCAAGCATCTTCCTCCTGACCGATTTGGCGCGTTTGTGATTTCACTGTTTGTTTTTTATGAGCCTTTGAAAAAATTAAGCAAGGTGAACAGTACGATCCAGCAGTCCGTTGCGGCTGGAGGTAGAATATTTGAAATACTGGATATGGATTCGAGTATTCAGGATGCGCCTGACGCCGAGGATTTTCAGGAGACGATCCGTGAGATCCGTTTCCGCGATGTCCATTTTTCCTACGTATCTGAGCGCACTGTTCTGAGCGGTATTAATCTCGATATTCAACACGGACAGGTGCTCGCGCTTGTGGGCCCCAGCGGGTCAGGGAAAAGTACGCTTGTGAATCTTCTGCTCCGTTTCTATGACCCAGTCAAAGGTTCTATAGAAATCAATGGCCGCAAACTGTCTTCTTTCACGATTCAGTCTCTTCGGGAAAAAATCGGCATTGTTTCTCAAGATACGATTCTTTTTAACATGACGATTGCCGAGAATATTGCTTATGGAAAGCGGACAGCTTCAAAGGAAGATATTGAAGGCGCCGCGCGCGCTGCTCATGCGCATGATTTTATTTGTGAACTTCCGCAGGGTTACGATACCAAGATGGGGGAACGGGGTCTTAAGCTGTCTGGCGGGCAAAGACAGAGAATCTCCATCGCTCGCGCGATTTTAAAGAACGCGCCGGTATTAATTCTTGATGAAGCAACTTCTCAATTAGATACTGAAAGTGAACGGGTTGTGCAAGCGGCTCTGGAGTATCTGATGAAGGGACGCACTGTCTTTGTGATTGCACACAGGCTCTCCACGGTTCAGAAAGCTGACAGAATCGTTGTTCTCGAGGCGGGTCGGATTATTCAGGAAGGCAGCCACGAATCCCTTGTGAAACAGGGCGGGCTTTACAAAAAACTTTACGATCTGCAGTTCAGTCTTTAGAAAAACGGAAACGCTCAGGTTCCCGGTATTTTGAAAGTGATCTTGGTGGTTTCTTCGGTGTTGGCTTCGGGTTCTGTGACCTGATAATTGTCTCCATCCGCCTGACCTAAGGTGACGACCTTCACTGCGCCCTTAACAGTTCCGTCGAGAATTGCTCCAGTTCCTTTTCTTGCTCCCTCAAGGGTTCCTATCACAGGGCTGTCTTCGCGTGTTGAATCCGCGGTTTCAGAAATGAAACCGCCGGCAGAGTCGACGGTCGCGGATTTAACGCCCTCGGCAATGCCTGTTGCCGGATTTGAAAAATTCCGCCGGCTTTTTTCTTCTTTTTCCGCCAGGCGGGCTTCTTCATCGTATTGACCTCTGCGGGACATCCCCAAAGACAGGGCGCTTGACCCTACGATGATGGCGAGAACGATGATGGATGATGATTTCATGGCTGGCCTCATAGCATTAAGACGCTTGGTGAAAAGTTTTAAAGTAAAACCTTCCTAAGTATAGCCAAACTCAGCCCGGTGTCCAAGCTTTTGAGCGAAAGAACCGTGATCCGGCGGACGCCTTGCAGCCCGTTGCAATTTAATAGGGGCTGGGCTATACTGCACGCCTTTAACACGGCCTTGGGATCTAGCCCGAATTCCGGCGATATCCTTTCTTTAAACTTCTATCCCGCAACTCTTTAGACATGGTTATGAAAAAATTACGTCTTGGACTTTTAGGCTTGGGTCAGGTTGGAAGCGGCGTTTATTCCATTCTGAAAGAGAAGCAGGCCTACTTGTCTTCTGAAGTGGGTGTTCAGTTTACTATCCAGAAAATCGCGGTAAAAAATCTGTCAAAAAAACGCAGTGTGCGGGTTCCCTCGGGATTATTGACCCGGGATGCCTATTCAATTGTCCGCGATCCTTCAATTGATGTTGTTGTTGAGTTGATGGGCGGCGTGGGAGAAGCAGGGCGTCTTGTGAAAGAGGCTCTTCGGCATGGTAAGCATGTGGTGACCGCAAACAAGGCTTTGCTTGCTGAAGATGGAGATGAAATTTTTAATCTGGCGGCGCGTCTCAAGCGCTGGGTTCTTTTTGAAGCCAGTGTCGGCGGCGGCATTCCTGTTGTAAAGTCGCTCAGGGAAGGCCTTGTCGCGAACCGTTTTGAATCCATTCACGCGATCATTAATGGAACAAGTAATTATATTTTATCTCAAATGAGCGAGGGCGGCGCGGATTTTGGCGAGGCGCTGAAAAGCGCGCAGCAAAAGGGTTACGCGGAAGCGGATCCCACTCTGGATATTGACGGGTCGGATGCCGCGCATAAGCTAGCGATTCTGGTGCGTGTGGGTTTCGGAGGTAAAGTGCGCTTTAAGGATATCTACCGTGAGGGCATTCAGCAGATTCGCGCCGAAGATATTGCCTTCGCGCGTGAATTTGGCTATAGGGTCAAGCTTCTGGCGATTGCCAAGGATTCAAAAGAAGGCATCGAGGTCCGCGTGCAGCCGACCCTGCTTCCCAAAGACCACATCCTCGCAAATGTGAATGGTTCTTTTAACGCCGTACTGATGGATGGCGATAAAACAGGCCCCGTTCTTCTTTATGGCCGGGGAGCGGGTTCCTTGCCGACCGCGAGTGCTGTGATTAGTGATCTTGTTGACCTGGCTAAGCGGTACGAACGGCTTGACGCTGAGGATGCTCTTGTGTTTCGCGGTAATTCCCGGACTCTCAAGCTGCTTAATATTTCATCGCTGCAGTCACGCTATTATCTTCGTTTTCACGTGGTGGATCAGCCTGGAGTGCTTGGAAAAATTTCACGAGTGCTCGGTGTTCACAGAATCAGCATCTCGGATTGCTATCAGAGGGAAAGCCGGATTGGCAGCGTTGTTTCTTTAATTATGCTGACACACCATGCTCACGAAAGCAGCATTCGGGGCGCGATCCGTGCGATTGACAAACTTGGCGTTGTGAAGGGGAAATCTCAGTTGATCCGAATGGAAGAAAACCAGGGATAAAAGAAACGAAAAGTCATGACAACAAAAAAATTCGCGGTAAAAAAAATCGGGATCATTGAACGGTATCAGGAATTTATGCCGGTGACAGACCGGACACCGATCATTTCTCTTAACGAAGGCAATACACCGTTGATTCTCGCGGAAGCTCTTCCCAAGGAGCTTGGGCTTGAGAACATACGTTTTTATTATAAGTTCGAAGGCCTCAACCCCACAGGTTCTTTCAAGGACCGAGGCATGACGATGGCGATTTCAAAAGCTGTTGAAGACGGTTCCAAGGCGGTGATTTGCGCCTCTACAGGGAACACATCAGCTTCGGCCGCCGCTTATGCGTCCCGCTGCGGGCTTAAATGCTTCGTGCTCATTCCTGAGGGGAAGATTGCCAAAGGCAAGCTGATGCAGGCCTACCGCTATGGGGCCAAGGTCATTATCGTGAAGGGGAATTTTGATCAGGCACTGGAGCTTGTCAAAAAAATCGGTGAGAACACTCCGATTACAATTGTGAATTCCATTAATCCGTATCGCCTTGAAGGGCAAAAAAGCGGAGCCTTTGAAGTTGTGGATGATTTGGGCGACGCGCCTGAGTATCACGCGATCCCTGTCGGCAATGCGGGCAATATTACGGCCTACTGGAAAGGCTACAAAGAATACAAACGGGCTGGCAAGTCGGAAATGCTTCCCAAAATGCTCGGCTTTCAGGCTGCGGGCTCAGCACCTATTGTGCTGGGTAAGGCTGTTGAGCATCCGGAGACTCTTGCGACGGCTATCCGCATAGGAAATCCCGCAAGCTGGAAAGGCGCTCTTGAGGCTCGCGATGACTCGGGAGGTCTGATCGAGGCTGTTACCGATGAAGAAATTACTTACGCTTATCGTTTTATCGCGGAACGCGAGGGCGTATTCGCGGAGCCAGCGTCCGCAGCGGCTGTCGCCGGCGTGATGAAGCTTGCGAAAAGAAATTATTTTCTGCCCAACACCCGGGTGGTGATGACCCTGACGGGATCGGGTCTTAAAGATCCTGATTTTGCGATGAGTTTTGAGGATAATCTGGAATCCGTTGACGCTTCATTTGACGCGGTTCGAAAGGTGATCGGGGTATGAAATACTTGGTTGTGACGATTCCGGGCGCCGCGGATCATCCGGCGGAAGAACTTGGCGGGAAAACGCCCCTTGAAGCGGCAAAAATTCCCAACCTTCATCATTTTGTGAAAATTGGGAAACTAGGGACTGTCCGGTTGTCTCCGGACCGCATTGAGCCAGCCTCTGACACATCCTTTTTTAATTTACTCGGCTATGACGCGGACAAATTGTATACAGGCCGCGGACCGATTGAAGCCGCGAATTTGGAACTCAAGCTCGAGGAAGATGAAATCCCGTTCCGCATGAATTTTATTACGGAGTTCGGCGGGAATCTCGCGGATCCTACTGCAGGCAGAATCGCGACAAAAGAAGCAAAGGCCCTGATTAATTTTCTTAATAAAAAAGTGGCCAGCGGTTTCGTCCGCTTCTTTGCGGGGCGCGAATACCGGCACGTCGCTGTGCTGAAAGACGCTCATGGATTTCAGGCTCTTTCCGCCAAGACAGTTTGCCCGGATACTATTGTGGGTGAAAAAATCGAGTCTCATTTTCCGAAGGGCCCCGGCGAAGAACTTCTCAAGAAGCTGATGTTTGATGCCCGCCTTTTGCTCCAGGATCATGAGGTGAATCAAGTCCGTCTGGATCTTCGTGAAAATCCGGCCAACATGATCTGGCTCTGGGGGCAGGGCAAGAAGCCTAACCTTGAGAAGTTCGCGGATAAGTACGGCCTTTCGGGCGCTGTTGTTTCAGGGATCGAATATGCCAAAGGGCTTGCCCGGCTTACAGGAATGACGGTGCTGGACGCGCCGGAAATCACCGGTGACTATGAAACAGACTTTCATAAGCGCGGCAAAATGGTCCTTGAGGCCCTTGAAGATAAAGATGTGGTTTTCTGTCACCTTGATGAGTGCGACGAGGCTTCCCGTGCGGGCGATTTAAAAACGAAAATATCCGCTTTGGAAGCGATGGATTATTTCTTGTTCTCTAAAATCAAGGAACATCTGGATAGTGACAAGGATACCCGACTGCTGGTGACAGCGATGCACGCGGTGCCGTGGAAGATGCGCCGCCATGTCAGGGATTTTGTGCCGTTCGTTGTTGCCGGAAAAAATGTGATGCCGGATGAAGCTGAAAAGTTTTCAGAGCTTGCGGCTAAATCGTCCGAGCTTAAAATTTCTGAAGGACATGAGCTTTTAGGAACTGCCTTTTTCAAAAATTAAACGGAAGGGTTTTATGGCCTTAATTGTTCAAAAATACGGAGGCAGTTCTGTCGGTAATGTCGACCGGATCAAAAATGTCGCGCGCCGGATCGCGACAAAGAAAGCACAGGGCCATCAGCTGGTGGTGGTTGTGTCGGCGATCGGCGACACGACGGATGAGCTGATTGACCTCGCTTCAAAAATCACCAAGAATCCAAGCACCCGTGAAATGGATATGCTTCTTTCGACGGGTGAACAGATTTCGGTGTCACTGCTCGCAATCGCGATCCAGCATCTGGGCGTGAAGGCAGTTTCTTTCACGGGTCCGCAAGTGGGGATTATCACAGACAAATATCACTCAAAAGCCCGCATTCTTGATATCAATGCCGAAAGAATACAGAAGGCGCTCAAGGAAGGTCATGTCGTGATTGTTGCCGGCTTTCAGGGCAAAACGGTTTCTGATGAAATCACGACGCTCGGCCGCGGAGGATCGGATCTTACCGCGGTTGCTTTAGCCAAAGTGCTGAAGGCAAAGCAATGCGAAATCTATACGGACGTCGACGGCGTTTATACGGCCGATCCGAGGATCGTTCCAGACGCTAAGAAGATTGATGTCATCAGCTATGAAGAAATTCTTGAGCTTGCTTCGCTCGGAGCGAAGGTCATGCATTCCCGTTCCATCGAGGTGGGAAAGAAATTCAATGTACCGATTTATGTCCGGAATTCCGGCAACAATAAGGAAGGGACTTTGATCACAAAGGAGAGCAAGAAAATGGAAGACGTGGTGGTTAGCGGTGTCGCTCTTATGGAAGATGAAGCCAAGATCACGATTTTCAAGGTTCCTGATCGTCCCGGTGTCGCGGCCAGACTTTTCGCGACGCTGTCCGAGGCCAATATCAATATTGATATGATTATTCAGAACAAAACCAGCACCAACACAACAGATATTTCCTTTACGGTTTTCAAGAATGAACTGAACCGCGCGATGCCCGTTGTAAAAAAAGCGGTGGCCCAGCTTGGCGCTGAAAAAATTGACGTGGACGGCAATATTGCCAAGGTCAGTGTTGTTGGTGTCGGAATGCGTTCTCATGCCGGCGTTGCTTCAAAAATGTTTGGCTGTCTTGCCCGAAAAAAAATCAACATCGACATGATTTCGACCTCCGAGATCAAAATTTCCTGCGTGATTAACGGAGCAAAGGGCAAAGAAGCTGTCCGGGAAATCCACAAAGAATTCGGACTCGGTTCCGGAAAAAAGAAATAACCTCAAGGCGGCGCCTTCGGGCGGCTAATCATGGATAAAGTCATTTTTTACGATACAACGCTTCGTGATGGAACACAGTCTGAAGGGATCAGTCTGTCTTTGCAGGATAAAATCCAGATTGCGAAGAGGCTCGACAGTTTCGGGATGCACTACATCGAAGGCGGCTGGCCGGGATCAAACCCGAAAGATCTCGCTTTTTTTAAGGAGATCCGCAAGGCGGGCATCCGCAAAGCCAAGATTGCGGCCTTTGGTTCAACCCGGCGCATGAATACGCGCGTTCAGGATGACGTAAACATCAAGTCGCTTCTGGAGTCCAAGACCAAGGTTGTTACGATCTTTGGAAAATCATGGGACTTCCACGTTACGGAAGTGTTCCGAACGTCTCTTAAAGAAAACCTTCAGATGATTTATGATTCCGTAGATTATCTGAAATCCAAAAAACTCGAAGTTATTTATGATGCCGAGCATTTTTTTGACGGCTTTAAGCATAATCCGGAATACGCGCTCAAGGCGATTCAGCAGGCTGTCCGCGCGGGCGCGGATAATATTTCCCTGTGTGACACGAACGGCGGCACCCTGCCGCATGAGATTCGGCACGCGATTCTCAAGGTGAAGAAGGCTGTGAAGACACCGCTTGGCATTCACTGCCATAATGATTCCGAGCTTGCAGTCGCAAACTCTGTACAGGCTGTCGGAGAAGGTGTTGTGCTCATTCAGGGGACCGTGAACGGCCTCGGAGAACGATGCGGCAACGCGAATCTGATGAGCATTCTGCCGATTCTTCAGCTCAAGATGGGACTTAAGTGTTTTCCCGAGAAGAAGCTCAAAGAGCTTACGCAAGTTTCCCGGTATGTTTCCGAGATCTGCAATATGCCTGTTCCGATCAATCAGCCTTATACGGGCCGCGCGGCCTTCGCTCATAAGGGCGGGGTTCATATTAATGCGATGGCCAAGAACCCGGGCACCTATGAACATATGAACCCGGAGATCATCGGTAATCACCGCCGCTTTCTGGTTTCGGAACTTGGCGGAAAAACCAATATCATGATGAAGGCCAAGGAGCTTGAGCTGGATCTTGGAAAAGAATCCGCTGAAGCCCGCGCGATCATGTCGGAAATTCAGCGCCTTGAGAATGAGGGCTATCAGTTTGAAGCTGCGGAAGCGAGCTTTGAAATGCTGGTTCACCGCTTGACCGGAAAATTAAAAAATTTCTTCGAGGTCAAAAAGGTGGCGGTGCGGACAGAAGATATTGGCGGTGCCGCCCCCAGCTCTGTCGCGGAAGTGAAAGTGACCGCAAAGGGCCAGGATTATTATGAAGTCGCGGATGGCGATGGTCCCGTCAACGCGCTGGACCGGGCTCTGCGCAAAGCTCTGCGCCGCTCTTACCCTGTCATTGATGAAACGCATCTCACGGATTACAAAGTGCGTGTCGTGAATTCTGAGGCAGGAACCGCGGCGAAGGTCCGCGTGTTTATTCAGTTCCAGGATAAAGACAAAACCTGGACTACTGTGGGTGTGAATGAAAACATCATTGAAGCCAGCTGGAAAGCGCTTGTCGACGCGATTCAGTACAAACTTTTCAAGTCCTGATCTCCGGTTGCATGCCAGAACTCGATAAACAATACAATCCCGTCCAAAGTGAAGCTGCCCGGTATAAAATCTGGGAAGCCAAGGGCTATTTCCGTCCGCGAAGCGATAAGGAAGGCAAGAAGCCCGGCCGCCCCTACGTCATTGTGATTCCGCCTCCGAATGTGACCGGCATTCTCCATATGGGGCACGCGCTCAATAATACAATTCAGGATATTCTCACCCGATGGAACCGCATGCGCGGTATTGATACGCTGTGGATTCCCGGTGTTGATCACGCGGGAATCGCGACGCAGAACGTCGTCGAAAAGAAGCTCGCCAAGGAAAAGAAAAAGCGTCAGGATCTGGGGCGTGAGAAGTTTCTGGAAGAAGTATGGCGCTGGAAAGAAGAACATGGGAGCACCATTACGAGGCAGCTTCGTTCACTTGGAGCTTCCTGCGACTGGTCACGTGAACGTTTCACGATGGATGACGGTCTCTCTCTCGCGGTTCGGGAATGTTTTGTCCGGCTTTACAAAAAAGGCCTGATCTACCAGGGCCATTACATCATCAACTGGTGCCCGCGCTGTCAAACAGCGCTGTCGGACGAAGAAGCCGAACACAAGGATACGAAAGGTTTTCTTTATCACATCAAGTACGCTGTTGCGGGAATGGGATCTAAATGTGAGCGGCCCGGTGAAGATCATGTGATTGTCGCGACCACGCGCCCGGAAACTCTCCTTGGAGATCTTGCTGTCGCGATTAATCCGGATGATCCGCGCTACCAGCATCTTAAGGGGAAAAAAGTTATTCTTCCGCTGATGAATCGCGAGATTCCCGTGATCCAGGACGCTTTTGTGGATCCCGCATTTGGTACGGGCGTTGTCAAGGTTACTCCCGCGCATGACCCCAATGACTTTGAAATGGGAAAGCGCCACAATCTTCCGCAGCTTAATGTCATGCATCCGGATGGGACTATGAATGTTCAGGCCGGTCCCTATGTGGGGCTTGACCGTTTTGAAGCGCGTAAAAAAATAGTGGAAGACCTGGAAGCTCAGGGACTCTTTGATAAAAAAGAACCGCACGGGCACGCCGTGGGGCATTGTTACCGCTGCCATACCGTTGTGGAACCTTTCTTGTCCAAGCAGTGGTTCGTCAAAATGAAGCCTTTAGCGGACAGGGCGCTGGAAGCACACAGGCAAGGCAAGACGACCTTTTATCCTGACCGCTGGACAAAGGTTTATACCAACTGGCTTGAAGGAATCCGTGACTGGTGTATTTCCCGGCAGATCTGGTGGGGGCATCAGATTCCGGTCTGGTACGATGACGAAAAAAATATCTATGTGGCTCTTTCCGAAGAGGAAGCTCGCGCCCAAGCCAAAGCCCGGCACGGAAAAGATGTGGAACTGACTCAGGATCCTGATGTTCTGGATACCTGGTTTTCTTCGTGGCTGTGGCCTTTCTCAACACTTGGCTGGCCGGAAAAAACCGAAGATCTCAAACACTTTTATCCCACAGCGGATCTGACGACAGCATCCGAAATTATCTTCTTCTGGGTGTCCCGCATGGTCATGGCCGGTCTGGAATTCATGGATGAGGTGCCTTTCAGCCGTATTTATATTCACGGTACCGTGCGTGATTCCAAGGGCCAGAAGATGTCGAAGTCGCTTGGAAACTCGATTGATCCGCTTGAGGTGATCGGCGAGATGGGGGCCGACGCGCTGCGCTACAGCATGATCATGCTTTCCTCGCAGGATGTTTATCTTTCCCGGGAAAAATTCGAAGTCGGGCGCAATTTTACGAATAAACTCTGGAATGCCGCGCGCTTCGCTCTGATTCAGCTCGATGGGTTCACAAATGGAAAATCCGAACTGGATGTGGAGATTAAAAAGCTTCCTCTTGCCAGCCGCTGGATTCTTTCAGCGATGGAAGCGCGGAGCCGTGAGGCTGACCGTCATCTGTCCGAGTTTGGTTTCGCGCAAGCCTCCGAAATTCTTTATCATTTTTCCTGGAATGATTTCTGTGATTGGTTTATCGAGCTGGCAAAGCCCGCTTTAAGCGGAGAATCCGAACAGGACAAGGAAAATACCAAACGCGTACTGTTCCATGTGCTTGAGCGTGTCTGCCGGCTTCTTCATCCTTTTGCACCGTTTGTGACCGAAGAGATCTGGCAGCACTTGCGCGTGATGGCCGCTGACAAGGATCTCTGGCCCGAAACTCTGATGCTGGCGGCCTGGCCTGTGGATGGTAAGTCCCATTACGCGGATGAGCAGGCCGAAAAGAGCCTGGATGTTCTTCGCCGCGCCGTTTCTGGTTTACGGGATTTGCGCGCCAATATGGGCATCTCTCCGGCGGAAAAGCTTCTGGCCGTGTTTTTGTGCCGGGATGATTTTTCCGCAGGGGTTCTGGAGACGTCCCGCGCAGAAGTGATGCGTTTGGCTCGCCTGGAATCTTTTGAAATTACGCGCTCTTTTGAGAAGAGCAAATCCTACGTTGGAAACTCTTATCCTGATTTTGAGGCTTTTCTCCGCGTGGAAGGTGTTGTGGATCTGGAAAAGGAACGCGAGCGCCTCCAGAAGAAATTACAGGAAAAACAGAGCTATGTGCTGGCTCTAGATAAGAAGCTTTCCAATGAAAACTTTGTCAAGAACGCGCCCGCGGATGTTGTGGCCGCGGAACGTGAAAAGCTTGATGAAGCCCGCCGTGTTATGACTGCTTACCAGGAGCAGCTGGCACTTTTCTGCTAACGCAGTCTATTTCCCCTAACTTCGGAACCTGCTCATGATTCTGGCTACTCTCTGCTACGTTAAACGTAATGGAAAGACCCTCATGCTTCACCGCGGTAAACGCGCGAATGATATCCATCAGGGGAAATGGAATGGCCTTGGCGGGAAAATGATTCCCGGGGAAACGCCTGAAGCCTGTGTGATACGTGAAGTCCTTGAAGAGTCCGGCCTTGTGATCCGCAGCCCGCGCCTCAGAGGTATTCTGACTTTTCCAAACTTTAATGGCGGTCACGATTGGTATGCATACGTCTTCACAGCAGAGGAGTTTGAGGGGGAAGCCTTTGCCGAGTGTGATGAGGGCCGCCTCGAATGGATCGATGACGATCAGGTTTTAAAGCTGCCTCTTTGGGAAGGCGATCCTTATTTTCTCCGCTGGATCTCTGAGGAGAGGTTTTTCTCCGGCTGCTTTTACTACGAGAATAATTCACTTAAAAAACACGACGTTGTTTTCTATCCCTAAGCTGTTCCTGCCTGCAAGTTCTATAGTCATAAACTATCTACATCATGATTAAAATCGATTAGAACAATACTCTGTCTTCCCGTATCCTCTGTTCATCAGCTTAACCGTCAAAAGGAGGATGTTATGTTAGGTGTTGGTCAGAAGTTCCCATCGTTTAAAGTGAAGGCCGCGGTGTCGAGCGACATTAAAAACGCTTTTGTCGATGTCGCCCAGGACAGCTATCCGGGAAAATGGCTTGTTGTCTTTTTCTGGCCTAAGGACTTTACCTTTGTGTGTCCCACGGAAATCGCCGCCTTTGGAAAAATGAACCGTGAGTTTCAGGACCGGGATGCCCAGGTTCTTGGCGTAAGCACGGACTCGGAGTTTGTCCACCTTGCGTGGAGAAAAGACAAGGAAGAGCTCAGAGACCTGCCTTTCCCGATGCTCGCGGATGTGAAACGTGAACTCTCGTCAGCTCTTGGAGTTCTGGATCCTTCGGAAGGCGTGGCTCAGAGGGCTGTTTATATTGTGGATCCTCAAGGTGCCATTCGTTTTGTCATGGTGACGGATCTGAATGTGGGGAGGAATCCCGCAGAGGTTTTGAGAGTTCTCGATGCGCTTCAAACGGATGAGTTGTGTCCCTGTAACTGGAAAAAAGGGGAAGACACGATAAAGGTCGGCTGAGGCCGGAAAGGAGCATTTATGACAGGCGGGATACAGGAATTCAAAGACAGTTTTCCAGAATACGCTAAGGATACCAGGATTAATTTTGGCACCGTTCTTTCGCATGAGGGAAGTCCGGGACTTACGGAAAGCCAGATTGCGGGGATTGCTCTGGCATCCGCTTACGCGGCGAAATCATCGGTGGTTGTGAAGGTCGTCCGGGAATCCTCCGCGGGTGTTCTTATGGAACAAGAAGTGAACGCTGCACGTGCGGCGGCAAGCATTATGGCGATGAACAATGTCTATTACCGCTTTGTTCATCTTCTTGAGGATAAGGAATATCAGTCCATGCCGGCCAAATTGCGCATGACTGTCATTGGCAATCCGGGGATCTCAAAAGCCGACTTTGAGCTTTATGCCCTTGCGGTTTCGGCGGTGAACGGCTGCGGGATGTGCATGGATTCGCACGCGCGTCAGCTGGTCAAGGCAGGACTGACTAAAGAGGCCGTGCAGTCCGCGGTCAGGATCGCGGCCGTCATTAATTCTGCAGCCCAGGCGCTCTGGATAACAGAGCGCGAAGCTGCGTGAAACTGGCCGGGCGGCCTTTCGGGGGAAGGGCTGCCCGGTTTAGTTCTGATATACTTATTAGAGGAGGCTTCTTAAGGCTTGATCGCCCCTTATGAAACCGCTTCCAGTGAGGTCAGCTTATGTCTGATTCCTATGAAGGTTTTGTTTCGCCGGAATACGTGCTCCGCGAGATTTACCCCAAGACGGCGCTTGAGCTCGGTATTCCCGAAAAGAGAAGAGATGAGCTTATTGCTGCTGCCATCTTTGCTTCCTTTCGCAATCACGAATTTGGAACGCATCTTTTATTCCGTCCTGATTATCACGAAATGCATCCCGAAGAAGACGCCCGCGGCATCGATATTATTCTGGAAGATCCGGGAGGCCGAAAAAAGAACCTTCAAATCAAAGGCGTGTACATTCAGCGCTCAATCGCCCGGCGGATTCATCATGCTGTTAAAGGGTCTCCTAAAGTGACCGGCCGCAGGACGAGGCGGCAGATCAAAAAAGACTCCAAAGAACTCACGGCCATCATGCGCGGCGAGCTGACCAAAATCATTCACGACTACAGCGGTCTGATTCTGATCATCCACGTGATTGCGGATCTGGCGACTCAAACAAGTCTTGAAATTGCCATTCGGAAAAGCCGGAAAATTGTCGCGAATCTGAAAGCCAAGGAAGTCTGGTTTCTGCGGCATATTCCGGTCCGCGCGCTTGACCCTCTCAAATCCCTGAATTGCCATGCCTACAAATTGATCAAGGTCGCACCTGACAGGCACACGTACGCCTTTTCCTTTGCGGTATAAGTTTTAAGATTAACGGGCGGGAGTGCCCAGGCGGGATTTGATTCGCTGGATGGCTTCTTCAATGTTTTCGCGGAAACCGAAGGAACTTAGGCGGAAATAACCTTCGCCGCTGGGGCCGAAACCGGCGCCCGGGGTTCCTACCACATGCGCTTCTTTAAGGAGCATATCAAAAAATTCCCAGGATCCCATATTTTGAGGTGTCTTAACCCAGACGTAGGGAGCATCAACGCCGCCATAAACCTTAAGACCTGTTGACGCGAGCCCTTCCCGGATAATGCGGGCGTTGTTCAGGTAATAGCGGATCATCTCATCCACTTCTTTTTTTCCTTCGGCCGAGTAAACGGCCTCCGCCGCGCGCTGCACAGGATAAGAGACACCGTTGAACTTTGTGCAATGGCGTCTGTTCCAAAGCGCGTGAACCCCGAATTTCTCGCCCGACTTGTTTTTGGCCATGAGTTCTTTAGGGACAACAGTAAAGGCGCAGCGAATCCCTGTGAAACCGGCGTTCTTTGAAAAGCTCCTGAACTCGATCGCGACGTCACGCGCGCCTTCGACCTCATAGATCGAATGCGGCAGCGAAGGATTTGTGATAAACGCATGATACGCGGCATCGAAGAGAATGATTGAATCGTTTTCCTTCGCGTATCGGACCCAGCGTTTGAGATCTTCGTGAGTCATGACTGTGCCTGTAGGGTTATTGGGGGAGCACAGGTAAATCAGATCCGCTTTTTCTTTGGGTAAGGCAGGTGTGAAATTGTTTTCTGCAGTCGAAGGCATATAAATGATGCCTTCATAGTGGCCGCTTGCGGAAACTTCGCCGGTGCGTCCCGCCATGACATTGGTATCCACGTAAACCGGATAAACAGGGTCTGTTACCGCGATTTTGCTGCCGATATCGAAAATCTCCTGAATGTTGCCGGAATCGCACTTGGAGCCGTCGGAAACAAAAATTTCATCAGGGTGAATCGTAACTCCCCGGCTGGCAAAATCGTGTTTGGCGATCGCTTCCCTTAAAAAGTCGTAACCCTGTTCAGGGCCGTAGCCGCGGAAGCTTGTAGGCTCTCCCATTTCGTCGACGGCTTTTTTCATCGCGTTGCGGGTCGAAAGAGGAAGCGGCAATACGACGTCGCCTATGCCCAAACGGATGATCTTCGCATTCGGATTCTGGACGGAGAATTCGCGGACCCGGCGGGCGATTTCGGGAAACAGATAGCCGGCTTTTAACTTCTGATAATGGGTGTTTAGAGTGGTCATGGGGGCGAAGTTTAACACAATCAGGTCAAGCCCCGCAAGAGCTTCAAAGAACTCAGGAAGAATGCCCGGATGGCCGATACTTTGCGGTATGAAACATCCCGTTATTTTCACCGCGATTCTGGTTTTGTTTATGCTGAGCGCTCAATCTCTGTGCGAAGCTTCCGTGAAAACAGACACGGATATACAAAAGCATCTCCAGCAGGGGGCTGAGCTTTTCCGTAAGGCTGAATGGGATCGATCACAGGCTGCTTATCTCAAAGCCGCGAAAAGCTCCCGCGTTGAAGACCGCATCGAGGCCTATGAAGGGTTGGCTGCGCTTTACCGGAAACTTGGTATGAAGAAAAAAGAGGCCCGCGCGGTTCAAAGTCTGAAAAAAGAAAAGGATTTTCAGAAGAAATTACTTCCCGAGACAGATGCTTTTTACGAAACTTACAAGCTGGTTAAAGGGGATACCTACGCCAAGATTGCCGCGCGGCGAAAAATCAGCGAGGAGTGGCTTAAACGTGTTAACGGGCATAAGCTTCTGGTAGAAGGAAAAAGCATTCGTGTTCCGAAGCAGGGTTATACGCTCGTGGTAGACAAGCAAGCCCGGAAATTATTCTGGAAACGCGGAAAGGAAACGCTGAAAGCTTATCCGGTCTCTGTTGGTAAAGAGGAGACCGAAACGCCGGAGGGAGAATTCCGTGTTAAGGAAAAAATTAAAAACCCCGTCTGGTACCGCATGAATCAGGTGTTTCCGCCCGACAGCCCCAAGAATCTTCTGGGAACGCGGTGGCTTGGTCTCGATCAAAAAGGATATGGGATCCATGGAACGCGCCACCCTAACAGCATTGGGTCGGCGGCAAGCCATGGCTGCATACGCATGTACAACCATGATGTGGAAGAGCTTTTTTCCTGGGTGCCGATTGGAACGCCGGTTATTATCCGCACGTCTTCAGCATCAGTTCGGCCGCAGGGGTAATTTAAAAAACGTTCAAGCGTCAAGTTTGGAAGCGGATCAGGAAAGAGAGACTTAAACGGCGATGCCAAGGGCAGCGTTAATCTCGTTTGGAATCGAGATGCTGTCGGTCGTGATCTTTATTCCCAGAGCTGTTTTCTGTCCCTGAAAGCAGCGCATAACCCGGCCTTCAATTTCGAGCCGCTCATGAGTTTCAGGATTAAGGATGACGTGCACACGAATTGATGTGTCCGGGCTCAGCAGGGTTTCGGTTCCTGAAAGAGGATGTTGCAGCTCAAAGAGGATACCGCTTTCGCTGAAATTAAGAATACGCGCCTGATTGATCCAGCTTTCTTCGCACGGCGAAGAAATGACCGCCTGCGCCTGGATAAAACAGCGATTCCGGAAGGCGTGCCTTCTGTCATCGTTCTCGGTTTCGGCAGGGGGTGCTTGAATGAACGCGGGAAGAGGTTTCACCGCCTGAGGCATAGGAGCCGTTTCACGCGCTCCTTGTATTTTTTTTAGTGCGTCGGTAAATTTGCTCATAGTATAAAGGAAGAACCTCTCTTTGATCGGCGGTTAAAAGCTGTGAAACAGTAGCCGGCGTTTGAAGAGAGTGCAAATGGACCTGAAAACAGGGAACTTTGCTGGCGGACAGAGACTTTTACTGCTATTTTTTACTAGAAGCGCATTTTGATACCAAAATGGCCCGCAGGCAATCTGCGTTTCAGATCCAGCGGAAAATGTCGATGCAAAAGGACACCCCCGGAATGCTCCAGCCCCCTCCGGGAGAATGACAGCGCCATTTTATTTAAAACGAAATAGAGTTCTGACCAAGGGGTTCTCACTATGTTCTCTCTGAAAGATAAATTAAATCCCGGCCAAGGGGATGATGACAGCTGGAGCTTTATTCTTATTCTCCCCTCACTTGCGGCTAAGGATGCTGTTGCGGCCCTTGTTGTGGATGCCTTTCATGTGACGGATGAGTTTGCCGCCCAGCTTTTGACGAATACGCCAGTGATTCTTCTGGACGGGCTATCTCAGGAGGATGCTTTGCGCGTGAAAGAGTATTTTCAGCAGCGCGGAGCGGAAGCCTGTGTGACCCAGAACAGGGAAGTGAAGAAGATCTGCTACCGCATAAAATGGCGGAGCGCGCCTTCTCTGGATTTTCTTTCGAATTTTCAGGCGTCCTCCGTGAGTCCCGCCAGTGAAGACAAGTCTGCTTTGGAGCGCGCGCTTCTTGAAAAAGACAGCAAGCTTCGGCAGGTTGAAGCGGACCGGCAGCTCGAAAAACGGATCGCGGATGAAAAAGTTATCCAGATCATGCGGGATCTCGAAGACTGGAAAAGTAAAGGCATGGCCCTTCGGCGGGATGTTCAGGTTTTGACAGAGGCCCGTGATCATTTGCAGAAAGCCCTGCTTGAAGCACAGCAGCTCCGTGGTGAGGCATCGAGAAGCCCATCGCAGCCTGTATTTCCAGCTGCGGCCGCAGCGCCCGTTTCAAGACCCCTGGACGGCGGCTCCGACACGCAAAAACTCCGGGAAGAAGTTCAGGAGCTTATCCGCGCCAAAGAACGGCTTGAAAGTCAGCTTCTTTCGGCCCGGGCTGAGCTTGAAGCCTCCGAGAAAAAGAACCGTCTTTTTGCGGTCGAGCGGGAGAAGCTCGAGCATGCCGCGATGGCCGCGCACGATGGCCGGCGTAATGCTTTGGAGGCGAGTGAAGAACTTAAAATCCAGATACAGTCGATGATGGATGAAGTTCAATCGCTTCAGGAAGCGCGTGACAGTTTTGAAAAAGCTCTTGCTCAAAGTCAGGGGCAGTGGGAGTGGGCGCGCAAAATGGCGCTTGTCATTGAAACGGACAGAGGGGGACTTGAGCGGTCGCTTCTCGAAGCCCGCAGCCTTTACGCAGCTCTCTTGAAAGATGCACAAGACTGGCAGCAGCGAGCGGGATCACTTGCTGGTGAAACGTCGGTTGAGAAGTTCAGCACGTCCCTTGAAGGCGGATCCTCGCCTGAGCTTCTCAAAGCTCTGGATGAGGCTCGTGACCAATACCGGAGACTCGAAAATGAATGCCGTCTTGTCCGTGATTTTTTTGAAAAGAAGTTTGAAGAAATCAGAAAATCTTCGGGATCTTCTCACTAAATGACGCCAATTACCATTTACGAAAAACCCACCTGCACGACCTGCCGTCAGGTTCACAAGGCACTGGAGGAAAGCGGTGTTGATTTTAAAGCCGTAAATTACTATATCGAACCGATCTCAAAGCCCAAATTACTTGCTCTTATTGGCAAAATGGGAATCAAACCGGCAGAGCTTTTCCGTACGAAGGAAGAGATTTACAAAAAGCTTAAACTTTCTGAGAAGAAGGTTTCAGATGAAGAAGCTGTCGATCTGATGATTCAATATCCCGATCTGATTCAGCGGCCGATTGTGGAAAAAGGAAGCAAAGCGATTCTGGCCCGGCCCGCCGAGCGTCTAAAAGAAATTCTGTAGGAGAAAAATGCCGCAGCGTCCCCGCCTTAAAAATGTTCAGGATTACCGCCCTTCATCCGCTGTCTTGCGTCTGATTCGCCAGTCGCTCGCCGAGGACCTTGGCGGCGGAGACAGAACAACGGATCTTCTTATCGCCTCCTCAGCCCGGGGACAGGCCGGCATTGTCGCTCGTGAAGATGGGATTTTTTGCGGAGCGCCTGTCATCAGTGAGATTTTTAAAGCTGCAGGCGGCGGCGACGTGCGTCTGGAATTCCCTGTGCGTGAAGGCGGCCGCTTCAGGAAAAACGCCACCGTGGTCAGACTTTCAGGCTCTGTTCGCAGCATCGTAAAAGGCGAAAGAACAGCGCTTAATTTCCTTGCTCGTTTATCCGCCATAGCCGTTCAGACCAGCCGTTTTGTTGAAGCGGTCAAAGGATACCCGGTTCTCATTCTCGACACCCGCAAGACCACACCCTTATGGCGGGAGCTGGAGAAATATGCGGTTCGCTGCGGCGGCGGCAAGAACCACAGGATGGGGCTTTATGATGCCGTTTTTGTCAAAGAAAACCACCGGCCTTACGGCGATCTATCGAAACTGGAGAAGGTTCGCGGGCACTTTGAAATCGAAGTTCGCAATCAGGCCGAGCTGAAAGAGGCCTTGAACTATCAGCCTCGCGTGATCCTCTTTGACAACTTCACACCGTCACGGCTGAACCGGGCCGTTCAGCTTTGCCGGCAGATGAGTCCGGAGACTACGCTTGAAGCGTCCGGCGGTATTACCCTGGAAAATGTGGCGCACTATGCCGCGATGGGGGTTGACTGGATTTCTGTGGGTGCCCTGACCCATTCTGTTAAAGCCCAGGATTTTTCCCTTCTGCTTAAATAGAACTTCCCTCCTGATTTGCCTTAAGGTTTACAATGAAGGGACACTCAATTATTTAAGGGAAACCCTATGTCTATTTTCAAGCTTGTTTCACCCATGAAACCTAAAGGCGATCAGCCTGAGGCTATTCGAAAAATTCTTGAAGCTTTCCGCTCTGGTAAAAAAAAGCAGGTGCTTGTGGGCGTTACGGGTTCGGGAAAAACTTTTACTGTCGCGAATGTGATCGCGGGGCTCGATAAGCCGGCCCTTGTGATGTCGCACAATAAAACCCTTGCCGCACAGCTCTATTCGGAGCTGAAAGAACTGTTTCCTGAAAACGCGGTGGAATATTTTGTTTCCTACTATGATTACTATCAGCCCGAAGCGTACATTGCAAAGTCGGATACCTATATCGAAAAAGACGCTTCAATCAACGATGATCTGGATCGTCTGAGGCTGGCTGCCACAAGTTCAGTTCTCTCCCGAAGAGATACAATCATCGTCTCCAGCGTGTCCTGTATTTATGGCCTCGGCGCGCCTGAGGATTGGCAGGGGATGCTGATTCAGCTCGAGAAGGGAAAGAAGAAGGACCGCGAAGAACTGATTTCAGAAATGGTCAAAATTCAGTATCAGCGCGTTGAGACGGAACTGACACGCGGAACTTTCCGGGTCCGGGGAAACAGAATTGATTTCTTCCCTTCTTACGGGGAAACACCGCAGCGCATTGAGCTTGATGACGAAGGCGTGTCGGGCCTCTTCACGCTCGACAAGGTCAGGCTTGTCCCTGTTCATGAGTTCGAGCGGCTTGCCATTTACCCGGCCAAACACTTTGTGACGACTTCTGAAAAATTAGAGGCGGCTCTTCATTCGATCGAAGCGGAGATGGTTGACCGTGTCCGCGAACTCATCAGCCAGGGCAAGGATCTGGAGGCCCAGCGCATCGAGTCCCGAACCCGTTACGATCTGGAAATGCTGCGCGAAGTCGGCTATTGCTCAGGTGTCGAAAACTATTCCCGGCATTTGACCGGCCGCGCGCCGGGGTCTACACCCTATACGCTTCTGGATTATTTTCCGGATGATTTTCTCACCATCATTGACGAGTCCCATCAGAGCATTCCCCAGATTCGGGGGATGTATCAAGGGGATGCTTCCCGGAAGAAAACGCTTGTCGAGCACGGCTTCCGTCTGCCGTCAGCTCTGGATAACAGACCGATGAGATTTGAAGAGTTTGAAAAAAAAATCGAACAGGTTCTTTTTGTTTCGGCCACGCCCTCCGAGTACGAAATGAAACGCTCGGATCAGCGCGTTGAGCAGATTATCCGTCCTACGGGACTGCTTGACCCCGAGATTGAGGTTCGTCCAAGCAAAGGCCAGGTTGACGATATTATTGCGGAGATTAAAAGCCGCGTGAAAGTCAGCGAGCGCGTCTTGATCACGACGCTGACCAAAAAAATGGCCGAAGATTTGAGCCGGTACCTCAAGGATGTTGGAATCGCGGTGCATTATATTCACTCCGAATTTGATGCTTTTGAGCGAGTGGAAATCCTTCGGGATTTCAGACTTAAAAAATACGACTGTATTATTGGCGTTAATTTGCTCCGCGAAGGTCTGGACCTTCCTGAGGTGTCTCTTGTGGTTGTGCTTGATGCGGACAAGGAAGGTTTTCTGCGCAGTGATGTTTCCCTGATTCAGATTACTGGCCGGGCAGCCCGCAATGTGAACGGTAAAGTGATTCTTTATGCGGATCGCGTGACAGATTCGATGAAGAGGGCGATGGACGAAACGCTTCGACGCCGAAGCCTCCAACGCACCTATAATGACGAGAACGGGATCAAGCCGGCGTCTGTTCAGAAGGCGATTCGTGAAGGTATTGAGAAGTGGAAAGCTGCAGAAGAGCTCGTGGCCGAAGTTGTAGGGGAAGACCAAAAGGCTTATGAAATAAAGACTTACCTAACTTATCTCAAAAAAAAGATGGAGGCCTCGGCGCGGGCACTGGAGTTTGACAAGGCCGCGAAATACCGCGATGAGATTCGGAAACTCGAAGAAAAAGAAGGGCTTTCAGAGAGTGTTCTAAAATTGCCAAAGGCTGGCAAAATCACGAAAAAACGTTGAAAAACCGACAATACTCTATTGACACTTATCCCGCGCCACGCCTATAATTCCGCCAGTCCAGAGCCAGGAGAAATGACTATGTCCGCTATTCTGAAAACGATTGAAGAAAACAAACTTATCGCAGTAGTTCGCTCAAGTTCAGGTGATGACGCCGATGAAATGATCAAGGCGGCTCTGGCCGGCGGATTTCGTGTTTTTGAAGTCTCCATGCAGACTCCTCAGGCTTTACGGATTATTGAAACTCACTCCAAGAAGGAAGGCATTCTCGTGGGTGCCGGAACCGTCACTGACGGCGAAATGGCTCAGCGCGCTATTAAGGCTGGCGCGAGTTTCGTTTCTACGCCGTATACGGACCGTGAAGTGATCAGTGTGGCAAAGCACAACAACTGCTTTGCGATTCAAGGCGCCTTGACGCCTACCGAAGTTATGGCGGCCTATCAAATGGGCGCCGACCTTGTCATGCTTAACCCCATTGCTTCTGCTGGGGGGCCTCAGTACCTTAAATCTCTCCGGAATGCTCTTCCCTCATCGATCAAGCTCATTGCTGCCGGCGGTGTCAGTCTCGAAAGTGTCTTTGATTATCTCAAGGACAGCGTAGCGGTATGCGTTAAGCAGTCGCTTTTCGAGAAGCCACTCGTACGCACCGATAACTGGCAGCAGATTACCGAGCGGGCGAGGCAGTTTAACGAGAAGCTAGAGACCATTAAGGTCTCCCGTTAACAGCCTTTTATCTCAGTTCTCTCTGCAGTAAAACCAGAAACCCTGGTTCAGGGTTCGTTCTGGCCGCCTTCTTCCCGTCATTTATTCCGTGTTTTGCCGGTGAAGCCTTCGGCCGGACCTGTTCCGGGCATTGACAATACCGCCAAGATGAATAAAATAAATCGTTTCTTTACAGGAAGTTACGTCAACGCAACGATCACGGATGAACCTTCAATCCTGCGGAAGGGGCGATGGCTCTTTGTGCGTATTTTGCTGGAATCTGAAATTATGAAAAAACTCCTGTCTAAGACGTTTGCGTGGCTGTTTCTTTTTGTTTTTTTTGCGGCACCTTTAAAGCCGGTTTCAGGCGATACTTTTTTCGGTAATCTTCCGACAGGACTTCTGGAACTTCAGAACTATCGCTATCCTGTTTATCTTTATGTTCCCGAGAACTATAAACCGGACAGGAACTACCCGCTTTTAGTGAGCGTGCCGGACGAAGGGCAGGCTCCCGAGGAACAGCTTCAGTACTGGGCGAACACGGCGAAGCGAAAGAGCATGTTTGTCCTGTGCGCGACAAACTTATGGCCGGAAGATGTGCCCTATAGCATGGATGAATGGCTGCTGGGAATTATGAGCGACGTGGCTCAGCGCTACAGAATTGATAAATCTAAGACTTTTCTTGTGGGAGAAAAAGGCGGCGCTCACTACGCGGCCTATTTGGCTACGAACCATCCGAGCGAATTTTCTTCTGCTGTTTTGCTCGATGGAACCTGGAGTGGTAAATTTGAAAAGCTTCTCCAGCTTCGTTCACGCGCGGCCAGGCAGGTGCCTTTTCTGGTTGTAGCGTCCAGCCAGGACGCCGACCGGTTGAGTCAAATAGAAAAAGAAGCCCGGGAGTACGAAAAAAAAGGATATCTGATCGCGCTCATGAAGGTTGAGAGCTGGGATCAAAGTAAGTCAGATTTGTTCAAACGCAAAGTTTTGGAGTGGCTTGAAACCAACTCTGAAACCTGGCAGAAGCGCATCCAGGACAGTCAAAAATCCTGGAAAGAAAAAACGGTATTATGGTTTGAAAATTTTTTCCATGTTTAAAGATACGGGGGTCGGTAGTTTATGAAGATGACAGGTGCTCAAGCAATGATCAAGGCGTTGGAAATGGAAGGGGTGGACTGTATTTTTGGTCTTCCCGGCGGGGCGATTCTGCCGACTTTTGATGCGCTCTATGATTCGAAGCAGATCAAATTTGTCCTTGTTCGGCACGAGCAGGGAGCTTCCCATATGGCGGATGGTTATGGCCGCGCGACGGGGAAGCCTGGCGTTTGTCTTGTGACTTCCGGTCCGGCAGCCACGAACACGGTGACGGGGCTCGCGACAGCTTTTATGGATTCGGCTCCGATGGTCTGTATTACGGGCCAGGTTGCCACGACGGCTATCGGCAGCGATGCTTTTCAGGAAGCGGATGTGATCGGGATCACTCGTCCCGTGACCAAACATAATTATTTGATACGTGATGTCCGTGACATCGTTCGTACGGTCCGCGAAGCTTTTCATATCGCGCGGACAGGTCGCCCGGGTCCCGTGCTCATCGACTTCCCGGTTAACATCAGCCGGCAGATGGTTGAATTTGAATGGCCGGCAGAAGTTCACATTCGCGGATATGAGATTCCCTCGAAAGGCGATAAAGTCCAGATTCAGAAGGCTGCGGACCTGATCAATCAAAGCACGCGCCCGGTTCTTTATGTCGGCGGCGGAGCGGTTGGATCAGGCGCGAATAAAGAGGTTTTGGAGCTGGTTGAAAAGACAGGGATTCCGATTACGACAACAGTTTTGGGGCTGGGTATTTTCCCGGAAAACCATCCTTTGTCTCTGCGCATGCTCGGGATGCATGGAACGGTGTACGCAAATTATTCCGTGCAGCGTTCGGATCTTTTGATTGCTGTCGGCGCCCGGTTTGATGACCGTGTCACCGGCAACATCGAAAAGTTCTGCCCGCACGCGAAGATCGTTCACATCGATATTGATCCGGCTTCGATTTCCAAGACTGTTAAAGTGGATGTCTCGATCGTCGGCGATGTCAAACACGTTCTCAAAGACCTTAACAAGCTTGTGACCGACCGGCGTAAGGATATCAAAGCCTGGACCGATCAGGTGGAAGAATGGAAGAAAAAGCATCCTCTGAAATACAAGGATTCCGGGGATGTGATCCGTCAGGAATTTGCGATTGCCAAGATCGGTGAAGTGACGAAGCATAAAGCTGTTGTCACGACCGGCGTCGGACAGCATCAGATGTGGGCCGCTCAGTGGTATCAGTTTGGCGCGCCCCGCAGCATGCTGACCTCCGGCGGACTTGGGACGATGGGCTACGGGCTTCCCGCTGCGATCGGCGCTCAGCTCGGCCGTCCGAATGAAACCGTTGTTTGTATTGACGGCGACGGCTCCGTGCAGATGACGATTTGCGAACTGACAACGGCAGCTTACTACAACATTCCCGTGAAGCTTTTTATCATGGATAACGAGTATCACGGAATGGTGCGCCAGTGGCAGCAGCTTTTCTACAACAACAGGCTTTCAGGTTCGGTGCTCGGGCCTTCAAACCCTGACTTTATGAAGCTTGCGGAAAGTCACAGAGTCAAGGCTTTCACCGTTGATAAGAAAGATGACATGGTGCCTACGATTGAAAAAGCGCTGGCCCACAAAGGCCCGGTGCTGGTGCGCGTGGTCGTGGCCAAGGAAGACAACGTTTATCCGATGGTCCCGAGCGGTCACGCCCTGGATCAAGTGATGGACATGGCCTAACCCACAAAATTGCGAAGCAACTGACAAGGAGTTTTTATGAAGCATATTATTTCAGCGTTGGTGGAAAATCATTCCGGTGTTTTGGCCCGTGTTTCAGGGCTGATTTCGGGCCGCGGTTTTAACATTGATTCGCTTGCTGTCGGAGAGACCCATGATCCTGATGTCTCCCGCATGACGATTGTCACAACGGGCGATGACCGTGTGGTTGAACAGATCATCAAGCAGCTTGGAAAGCTGATTGATGTGATCAAGGTTGTGGATATCAGCGAAGATGAAATCATTGACCGTGAGCTGGTGCTTGCCAAGATCAGCGCGACACCCGCGACACGTAATGACATCATGCAGATTGTTAATACCTTCCGCGCCAAGATTGTCGATGTGAACCCCAAGTCGCTTACGATTGAAGTGACGGGGAGTGAGAGCAAAGTTGATGCGATGCTCGAGCTTCTTCTTCCGTTCGGCATGCTTGAGGTTGTTCGGACAGGGCTCGTGGCAATGTCCCGCCGCGGTGAACTTGTAGCTCCCGAAAAAGTTGCAGCAAAAACAACCCGTGTGGTTTCCTCTGAAGAGAAACCCAAGGCGGGTAAAGGAAAGAAAAAAGCCGCTGGTAAAAAAGCTATCGGCGACGACTGGTACTAAAAACCTATCTAAGTTAATCACGAGAAAGAAGGATTGAGTCATGGCTAAAATGTATTATGAAAAAGATGCGGATTTGAATGTTTTGAAAGGCAAGAAAGTGGCCATTATCGGCTACGGTATTCAGGGCCGCGGGCAGGGATTGAATCTGCGTGATTCAGGCGTTGATGTCATTATTGGGCAGCGCAAGGGCGGCAAGAATTATGATCAGGCCGTTGAAGATGGTTTCAAGCCCGTGGACGCGGATGTCGCCGCCCGCGAAGCCGATATTATCCAGATCCTGGTGCAGGACCATTTGCAGGGTGATCTTTACGCGAAGAGCATTGCTCCGAATTTGAAAGCGGGCAAAGCGCTTCTTTTCTCTCATGGCTTTAACATTCATTTCGGCTACATCAAACCGCCGAAAGATGTGGATGTGTTCATGGTTGCGCCCAAGGGCCCCGGGGCTTTGGTCCGCACGCAGTTCCTGGAAGGCGGCGGTGTTCCTTGTCTGGTCGCGATCTATCAGGATGCTTCCGGTAACGCAATGAAGACAGCGCTGGCTTATGCCAAAGCGATCGGCGGTACTCGCGCGGGTGTTATCGAAACCAACTTCAAAGAAGAAACAGAAACGGATCTGTTCGGCGAACAGGTCGTTCTTTGCGGCGGTTTGAGCGAGTTGATCCGGGCAGGTTTCGATACGCTGGTAGAAGCGGGCTATCAGCCCGAAATGGCGTATTTTGAATGTCTGCACGAAGTGAAGCTGATCGTGGACGCGATGTTTGCCGAAGGTATCAGCGGCATGCACCGCCGTGTTTCGGACACCGCTGAATATGGCGATTATTCCCGCGGCCGCCGCGTGATCACCGCGCAGACAAAAGAAGAAATGAAAAAGATTTTGAATGAGATCAAGTCCGGCGCGTTCGCGAAGGAATGGATTGATGAGAATAAAAATGGACGCCCGAACTACAACAAGTGGCGCGAGGAAGCTGATGCGCACCTTGTTGAAAAGGTTGGAGCAGAGCTGCGCTCGATGATGCATTGGATCAAGCAGCCTGTTCAGCAAAATTCCGCGAAAGCCGGGGTTGCGACAAGGTAAAGTGAAAGCCAAATCCAAAAAAAGAAAAATTCACATCTTCGATACCACGCTGAGAGACGGAGAGCAATCTCCGGGCGCCTCCTTGACGCCGGACGAAAAACTGCAGGTGGCCCGGCAGCTGGAGCGTTTGAATGTTGACGTGATTGAGGCTGGATTTCCAGCCTCCTCACTGGGTGAAATGAAGGCGGTTGCCCGCATTGCGGAAACACTGCGCAAGCCGATTATTTGCGGTTTGGCGCGCATGGTTCCCCGCGACATTGATGCCTGCCGCGAGGCTTTGGAAAAAGCGCGCCGGAAAAGATTGCACGTTTTTTTGGCGACTTCGCAGATTCACCGCCAGTACAAGCTCAAAAAAGACAAGGGGGAGATTCTTCAGCTCGTCTCCTCGATGATTAAATCCGCGAAAAAAGATTTCGATCAGGTCGAGTTCTCTCCAGAGGATGCATCCCGCACAGAGCCGGATTTTTTGATTCAAGTTGTGCGCGCGGCTGTTGATGCAGGCGCGACATCCATCAATGTTCCGGATACGGTCGGGTATGCTGTTCCTCAGGAATTTGGAGATCTCATTGCCACACTGATCCGCAAGAGTCCTTCTCTTGGCAAGAAAGTAGTGCTTTCCGTGCATTGTCATAATGACCTGGGGTTGGCGGTGGCCAATTCTCTGGCTGCTGTTTTGGCGGGTGCCAATCAAGTGGAATGCACAATTAATGGAATTGGCGAGCGGGCTGGCAACGCGGCGATGGAAGAGATCGCGATGGCGATTGATACGCGCAGCGATTTGATGGACTGCTATACCGATCTGAAGCTCAATGAGATTTCAAAAACTTCCCGCCTTGTTTCATCCCTGACTGGTATGGTGGTGCAGCCTAACAAAGCGATTGTCGGCCGGAACGCATTCTGGCATGCATCTGGGATTCACCAGGACGGCATTTTGAAAAAACGTCAGACCTATGAAATTATGGACCCCAAACGCATTGGTCTGAAGGGAAGCCATCTGATGCTGGGCAAGTTGTCAGGCAGGCATGCATTTAACGAGCGCGTCAAGAAACTGGGCTTCAAATTGAAACCTGAAGATCTGATGCGCGCCTTTGACCGTTTTAAAACACTGGCGGACAAAAAGAAATACGTTTTCGATGAGGATATTGAAACGATTCTTGAAGATGTCGGGCTTGATATCCCGGAGACCTGGAAGCTGGATTATCTTCGCGTGATCAGCGAAACTTCGCGTAAGCCTTCTGCGGAAATCCGACTGATTCACAAGAATAAAGCCCACTCAGCTTCATCGGATGGTGACGGCCCCGTGGATGCCTGCTATAAAGCCATTGAGAAAATCGTGAAATCCAACGCGACTCTCGCGCATTACAGCATTCAATCCGTGACCGGCGGCAAAGACGCTCTGGGAGATGTTGCCGTGAAACTGAATGTGGGCTCCCAGGAAGTGACGGGGCGCGGGACAAGCACCGACATCATTGAAGCCAGTGTCAAAGCATACCTCTTCGCCCTGAACAAGATTTCTGCGGAAATGCCTTCTTTGCGGCTGAATCCGCAGACATCGCTTTGATCCTTTGGCTCTATCCGGCGGGAGGAATAGGGTGCTCAGTCTTTACGGTATTTTCGGTGATCCGCTGACGCACTCGCTCTCACCCGCCATGCAGGAACGTGCTTTTTCCCATTTTGGAATTCAGGCCCGTTATCTTGTGCTTCCCATGGGTAAAAAGCTTTTTCTCTCTGCGCTGTCCAGACCGGACCGCTTTCCCCTTCAGGGCTTCAATGTTACGATCCCTTATAAGGAAACGGTGATTCCTTGTTTGGACAAGGTGAGCGAAGAAGCTTTAAGAATTGGCGCCGTTAATACGGTTTACCGCCGCGGGCGGCGGTTACTGGGAACCAATACCGATGTTTTTGGGTTTCTTCAGTCGCTTCAAAAAGACGCGGGTTTCAAGGCGAAAGCTAAAAAAGCCGTTGTTCTTGGTGCTGGGGGAGCGGCCCGGGCGGCTGTCTATGGTCTTGCGATGGCGGGAGCAGCGGAAGTGGCCGTTTTCAATCGTGATGCTGTGAGAGCTGGAAAGATGGCCGGCCATTTTGCGAAATTTTTTCCGAAAACAAAAATTTTGGGCAGGGCACTCACAGATATTATTCTTGTGGATACTCTGAAAGCTTCTGATCTGGTGGTTAACGCCACATCCGTGGGACTGAAAAAAAAGGATGGGCTCCCTATTCCCGAAAAGGTTTTGCCTGGAACGAATCAGGGTGTTTCCAGAAAGCTTTTTTATGACATGATTTATTCACCGCCGGAAACAGATTTTCTGAAAGCTGCCCGCCGCAAGGGGCACGCGGTTCTTAATGGAGCTGGTATGCTTGTTTATCAGGGCGCTCAGGCTTTTGAAATCTGGACAGGCCGCAGAGCGCCTGTGAAAGAAATGCGGAAGGCTTTTCTGGAAGCCCTTTGTGAACGTGATAAGAACCGGAAGGCGGCCGCGTGATTGAATTTATTTTTTTTGCATTTGGCGCGGTATTCGGAAGCTTTTTGAACGTTTGCATTCACCGGTTTCCCCGGGAAGAGTCCATTGTTCATCCCGCTTCACATTGCCCGCAATGCTCCGCGCCGATTGCCTGGCATGACAACATTCCCGTCTTGAGTTATATCGCGCTGAAGGGGAAGTGCCGCAAATGCAAGGCGCGAATTTCCAGACGCTATGTAATGGTTGAAATTTTATCGGGTATTATCTGGATGGCGGCGGGATCTGTTTACGGAATTACCGGTCTGGCTTTCGTGAGTATTTTTTATTTCATGATTCTGCTCGGAGTGTCCATGACCGATGTTGAAACTGGATACATCCCTGACAAGTTTACGCTTCCGTCCATAGCGGTCGGATTGATTGCGAGTGCGGCTGTTCCTCAGATCCATAACCAGACCGAATGGCTGAATGGATTGTTTCAAGGATTGCTGGGAGTTCTTGTCGGCGGAGGAATCCTTCTGGGAACCGGGCTCCTGGGAAATCTTATTTTTAAGAAGGAGAGCATGGGCGGCGGAGATATTAAGCTCCTTGCCATGATGGGCGCTTTTTTAGGCGCTTCGAAAATCATTCTCGTGTTTCTTTTCGCGCCTGTCATCGCAATGCCGATGGCGCTTTATGTCCGGTATGTCCGTCATCAGGAAACTATCCCTTACGGTCCCTTTCTGGCGATTACCGGCGCGTGGATGTTTTTGTACGGCGAAGAATTGTGGAAAAGTCTTTTTGTTCTATCTTAAGGCGCGCTGATTGCAGGCCAGCCTGAAACCCAACTGAAGCGGAGTTGTTATGCTGAAATATATTACAACCGGGGAATCTCACGGCCAGTATCTGGCCACGATCATTGAAGGCATGCCCAGCGGTCTGGGTGTGAACCTCGATTACATCAATGGAATGCTGAGCCGGAGACAGCAAGGCTACGGGCGCGGCGGCCGTCAGAAAATTGAGCAGGATAAGGTGCAGATTCTGGGCGGCGTTGTAAAGGGACTTTCAACAGGGGCGCCGATCGGCTTTCTCCTTGTGAACAATGATTTCAAAATCGATAAGATGCCTGATCTGTTCCGTCCCCGGCCTGGCCATGCGGATCTTGTGGGCGCCCTGAAGTATCAGCAGGGGATTCGCCCTGTCCTTGAGCGTGCAAGTGCCCGTGAGACAGCGATGCGGGTGGCGGTGGGAAGTTTGTGCCAGCTTTTCCTGAATGAGTTTGGGATTGAAGTCGAGAATCATGTGATTCAGATAGGTCCTGTTTCCGTAGATGTTAATGATCAGCTGACTGCCGCAGATATACGGAAAATGAAAGAGGGCTCAGATGTCTGCTGTATCTCCCGCGAAGCGGAAAAGAAGATGGTCGCTGCCATTGATGAAGCCCGAAGAAATAAAGACACCCTCGGGGGATGTTTTGAAGTCCGTGTTTCAGGTGTTCCGATTGGTTTGGGTTCTCATGTTCATCACGAAAGAAAACTGGACGCGCGCATTGCCCAGGCGGCGATGAGTATGCAGTCGGTCAAGGCTGTGGAAATTGGCGCCGGCCGCGGCGTAGCCGGACTTTTCGGATCTCAAGCGCACGATGAGATCTTTTTTGACAAAGCGAAGCGCGAGTATTTTCACAAGACTAACCGGGCGGGCGGCATTGAAGGTGGAACCAGCAACGGCGCTGATATTGTGGTCCGTGTGACCATGAAGCCGATTTCTACCTTAGGCCAACCGCTGGCTTCCGTGAATATGCAGACCAAGGACGCGGAAAAAGCGGACTTTGAGCGCTCTGATTTTTGCGCGGTGCCCGCGGGCAGTCTCATCGGCGCGTCGATTATTTCCGTTGTGATCGCGGAAGCTTTTCTTGAGAAGTTCGGCGGTGATTCCATTGCCGAAATTCGCCGCAATTATGAAAGTTATCTGGAGCAGATCCGGAAAGCCTGATGAATATCTACCTTGTCGGCATGATGGGGTCGGGGAAGACCGTGACGGGCAAAGTTCTCGCTTCTCTCACGGGTTTCCGTTTTATAGATCTTGACCAGGTTATAGAATCCGAACAGAAGATGACGATTTCTGTCCTGTTTGAAAAAAAAGGCGAGAGTTTTTTTCGGGATCTGGAAACACAGGCGCTGAAGTCTGCGGCAGCAGGAACTCGGCAGGTCATTTCAACCGGCGGCGGCATTGTGATCCGTCCGGAGAACCGGGAAATAATGAAAACTTCCGGGGCCGTGGTTTTTCTTGAGACCGGTTTGCAGTGGCTGTTGAAAAGACTTCGAGGCAGCACGGATCGTCCGCTCTTGAGGACACCTGACTGGGCAAACCGGGTTGAACAGCTCGTGAAGGAACGAATGCCGCTTTACAAAGAGGCAGCTTCGGCAAGTGTTCTAACCGATGGCAAGACTGCCGCGCAATCCGCCGGTGAAATCGTTTCTCTTTTAGGGATTCAATCATGAACTCCATACGTGTTAAAAGTTTAAAACATAATTATGAGATCAAGATCGGCCGTGGCCTGCTTGAAAGATCCGGAGAGTTCCTTAAAGCGCTGGATTTTAAGGGGAAGGTGTTTCTTGTCACTCAGAGGGCCATTGCGAGACGCTTTCTGCCGCGCATTTCCGAAGGCCTTGATGAAGAAGGTTATCCGTGTGAAGTTTTGTATGTGCCCGACGGTGAAACCGCCAAGTCTTTTGATTCGTTGACGAAGCTCTATGATCAATTGATCCGCAGGGATTTTGAACGCCGTGATGTTGTGATTGCGCTGGGCGGCGGCGTGGTGGGGGACCTTGCTGGATTCGCGGCCTCAACGTATCTGAGAGGCCTCGCATTTGTGAACTTCGGCACGACACTGCTTGCCCAGGTGGACAGTTCGATTGGCGGAAAGACGGCCGTAAACCATAAGCATGGGAAAAATCTGATCGGCACTTTTTACCCTCCCCGCCTCGTCGTGTCCGATATCGAAACGCTTTCGACACTTCCCCGGCGGGAGCTCTGCTCCGCTCTTGCGGAGGTCGTCAAATACGGTATGATCCGAGACAAGGCCCTTTTCAAGACGCTTGAGAAGGAAGCCGGAAAAATTCTGTCGGGAGATCCTGATCTGCTTGAAGAGCTGGTGGTGCGTTCCGCGACGATCAAGGCGGAAGTCGTCAGCCGCGATGAGTTTGAGGTTAAGGGTGAGCGGATGATTCTTAACTACGGGCATACCTTTGGACACGCCTTTGAAAAAGTATCCGGCTACCAGGATCTTGCGCATGGTGAAGCTGTGAGTATTGGGATGGTTTGTGCCGCGAGGCTAGCGGTTTCGCTTAAAATTCTCGATCCGGATGTTGAAAAAAGGCAGACTAAAGTGCTCACGGATCTTGGGCTTCCGGTTAAACTCCGCGGCCCCGCTTACCGCATTCCGAAAATTCTTGAAGCGATGATGCGCGATAAAAAGAAAAAAGGGGGCAAACTCCGTTTTGTCCTACCTGAAAAAATCGGCAGTGTAACGGTTCTTGAAAATATTCCTGTTCAAGCTCTTAAGCCTGTATTGAAAGAGGCTGGAGCGCACTAGTCTCCTCTTTTTGTGAAACTCCGCCGGCAGCTGAGGCGCTGTTTCAATTAACCTGGTCTGCATTATTCCCCGCAGACATGATTTGCCGCTCAGCCCCTTTGAGCGGCTTCACAGGGTTCCCCTATGAATTCTAAAAACCACGAAAACCAGTGTGCTTTGCTTGTGCTTAACCGTCTAACCGGAGGTGATTCCGAAATTTCCAGGATGCTGAAGGAAGGGTGTTTGCCTGCAGAGATGCTCTCAAAGATCCGCGAAGAGAATCTTCTGGGATTCCGGCAAAGCCTGGAACAGCTTGAAAAAGTATTTCATCCGGAAGAAGAAATGGAAAGGTGCGGGCTTTCGGGAATCTCTTGCCTCTCTTTACTTGACCGCGAGTACCCCGCCGCGCTGAAAGAGATTCACGACCCGCCGATCGTTCTCTATGTGCGAGGATCTTTGCTGCCTTCGGATGATGCGGCCGGACTTGCGGTCGTGGGTTCCAGGCATGCCACATCTTACGGTTTGTATCATGCCCGCAAGTTCGCCCGTGAAATGAGTGAGAACGGTTTCACCATTATTTCAGGACTTGCCCGGGGGATTGATCAGGCCGCGCATGAGGGGGCCCTTGAGTTTCCATCAGGGAGAACCGTCGCGGTTCTGGGCAGCGGCGCGGATGAGGTTTATCCCCCAGAGAGCCGGAAGCTTTACTCCAGGATTGTTGAACGAGGCGCAGTGATTAGTGAGTATGCTTTGGGTGCGAAGCCGCTCTCACATCATTTTCCCAGAAGAAACCGTATTATTTCAGGGCTCTCGCTGGGTGTTCTTGTTGTCGAAGCGCATGTTCGCAGCGGTTCACTGATTACCGCTCGTCAGGCGCTTGAACAAGGCCGGGATGTTTTTGCCATGCCGGGCAGAATCGATCAGCTGACTTCCCAGGGAACTCATGAACTTTTGAGGGAGGGAGCCTGCCTTACGGACGCGTCATGGATTATGCTCGAAGCACTTGGTTCTGAAGCGCAAAGAAGACTGCAGCTTTTTTCAGCGCAAAAGGCTGCCTTCGACTTGAGTCCTGAAGGAGCTTCTGAGCTGCCAGGGAGGCCATGTCGCGGGCTTCCTGAAAAAGAGACGATTGGAGGAGATCCCGAGAACCATCGGCTTTTGGCCCTTCTTGGGCCCCAAGGGCTGACTTGCGAGGAACTTCAGGAACGTATGCGTATTCCGGCAAGCGATTTCTTCTCCCTGCTTTTGAAGCTTGAAATGACCCGGAGATTGCGGAAAAACCCGGATGGGAGGTATGTGCTAAACGTCCGATAAGGTTGCTTGAGGCTAAATTTTGACTCATCAAGATAGGATTATAACGTGAATTGATTAAAGAGTTTGCAGAGCGTGCCGTAACAAGCTATATTATTTGGGAATCATAAGACCCCACAGCGGAGAAGTACGAAAGGAGCAACACTATGGAATCTGTAAGCAGTGGCTTTGCGGGTCAGCAATTGCCAGCACCGAAAGGTCGCAGGTTTGCGGCGGCTTTCATCGACCTCTTTATTATCCCGATTTTTCTGGGTTTGATTGTGGGTCTGGTGATTCTGACGCTGCCAGACGCTGCGCGGAGTGTCATCCTTGTAATTGTGAACATTGGGTGGCTTATTTTCCGTGATACCGTTTACTCACCAGGACGCGCCATGGTTGGCCTTAAGCTTGTCAGCCTGACGGGAGCCAAAGTGACGGTTGCTCAGGCATTCATTCGGAATATTCTTATTGTGATTCCGTTTGTGCTGATCGTCGGATATATCGTTGAAATCATTGCTCTGTTGACGAAGACCGAACGTTTGGCTGATGGATGGGCCAAAACACGGGTTGTTTCCGCTTAAAGAGCTTTGACTAAAAAGCGTTCTTTGAAGCCCTCTTCCTTAGCTGTTAAGGAAGAGGGCTTTTTCTTCTCTGAAAAGGAATTGTTTCCGTCCCGAAAGGGTGCTACTTTAGGAAAAGGGATTTCAGCCTAAACATAATGCGCAAAAAACCTATGAAGAAAAAACTTTCGAAACCTGTGATTAAAAAAAAGCCGCTTAAAAAAGCGCGCTCGTCGGGGGATTCTTCCGCTCTTGTTAAAAATGCGTTATCTCTCCACGATGAATTGACCGCGTTGAAGAAGGACGCCAAAAAGCTTTCGGGAGAAAATAAAACACTTCAGGAACGGGTTCAGGATATAGAGATCCACGTCAATCTTTTGACCCGGCTGCTTACGACTCTCTGCATTGAAAAGTTTGGAATGCGTGTGGGTGTCCTTAAGCGGCTTATCAAACGCATCGAGAAAGAAGCCATTCGGGATTCCCAGATTCTTCACCTGGAGTCATTGTATAATTTGTCTCCCGGTGCCGCTGCCGAAGAAAAAAAGAACGAGCCCCCTCCCTCTGCTCCACCTGCCAAGAACGACCCTTGGGAAGACATTTCCTAACGCCTGCTTTAGCGTTCATGATCTTTTCCTAACAAATAGCATCGTTTCTCTTCATAAGAGAATAATCGCTTGAGCTGAAACCCTAAAAACGTCCTATAAACATAATATTTGCAAATCTCTTCTTTTTTTATAGAATGATCCCTTCATTTAATCCATGAAAGACCATCCAGAGCCGTTAATTGAGCAATTGTCCTGTTAATTTATGAAGGGTTCGGAAAAAGCATGGAAATCTATTTGAATGGCGAGAAAAAAAATGTCGGGGAGAACCTTAGTCTGAAAGGGCTTCTGGACAGTTTTCAGATCGATCCCTTTTCTGTGGTTGTAGAGAGAAACGAGGAAGTCGTTCCCAGCCGTTACTTTACGGAAACGCCTGTGAAACCGGGCGATAAAATAGAGATTGTCCGTTTTGTTGGAGGAGGTTCCTGACATGCCCAAAGCCGCTAAGGGCGAGAAGAAGAAAAAGAGCTCTGGACCCTCCAATCTTGTGATTGTGGAGTCACCCGCAAAGGCCAAAACGATCAATAAGTTTCTTGGCAGGGACTACCACGTCGAAGCCTCGATGGGCCATGTCCGGGATCTTCCCAAAAGCAAGATGGGGATTGATATCGAACACAATTTTACTCCTCAGTATGTGATCGTCGCGAAGTCGCGTAAGACAGTAAGCAATCTTAAAAAACAGGCCAAGGGCAAGGCTTGTATCTTTCTGGCGCCCGACCCTGACCGTGAAGGTGAGGCGATCAGCTGGCATCTTGCGCAAATTTTCAGAGAAGCGGATGCTGAAGTTCCGATTCAAAGAGTGGTTTTTAACGAAATTACGAAAGACGCGGTGACCAAAGCGTTTGAGAATACGCGTGAAATTCAGATGCCCCTTGTGGATGCTCAGCAGGCGCGGCGGGTACTCGACCGTGTAGTGGGGTATGAGTTAAGCCCGCTTCTGTGGCGAAAAGTCGGACGGGGTTTAAGCGCGGGACGAGTGCAGTCGGTTGCGCTTCGTTTGATCGTCGAGCGCGAACGCGAAATCCGGAAATTTGTTCCCGAAGAATACTGGTCGCTTGAAGCCAAACTGGCGGCGCAGGACAAAGCCCGGTCCGGGCACACTTTTACCGCGAAGCTGGAAAAAATAGGCTCAGAAAAAGCGGATCTTAAAAATAAGGAAATAACCAGCGGTATTCGGGAAGAGATTTTGAAACTTCCCTTCAAAGTTAACAAGCTTGAAAAGAAAATCCGCAAAAAAAATCCGCAGGCACCGTTCACAACGAGCAAGCTGCAGCAGGAGGCCTATAACCGTCTGGGTTTTCCGGCTGCAAAGACAATGAGCGTGGCTCAGCGCCTTTATGAAGGTGTGGAGCTTGGCGAAGAAGGCAGTATTGGTCTCATCACTTATATGAGAACAGACTCCGTAAACATTGCGGTTTCAGCCAGGGACGAAGCGGCTGCGTTTATCAAACAAAAATATGGCTCGGATCATCTGCCGGAAACCCCTCCTGTTTACAAATCCAAAAAAGGCGCGCAGGAAGCGCATGAAGCGATACGTCCCAGTTCTGTTCTGCGCGAGCCTGAAGCCATCAAAGGGTTTCTCGAAGAGGATGCATACAAACTTTATTCGCTGATCTGGAAAAAATTTGTTTCCTCGCAGATGGCTCCGGCTGTGGATGAGCATGTTAGTTTATGGACTCTGGCCGGAGAGAAGTATCACTTCAAAACAACGGGGCGGAGAAACATCTTCCCTGGATTTACGGCTGTTTTTGAAGAAGTTAAGACGCCAAAAACAGGGAGTGAAATTGTGGAGCCGGGTGAAGAAGAAGGCTTTCAGCAAAACGATCTTCCTGAGCTTCATGACGGTGAGCCTCTGAGCCTTCAGGAGCTTATGGGGTATCAGCATTTCACGAAGCCGCCCGGACGTTTTAACGATGCCAGTCTTGTCAAAATTCTTGAAGAAAAAGGGATTGGCCGGCCGAGTACTTACGCGCCGACGATTCATACCATTGTTTCCCGGGATTATGTGACGCGCAAGGGCGGAGCTCTGGTGCCCTCGGAACTGGGAGAAACGGTGACGGATCTTCTGGTTCAGTTCTTTCCGCATGTGCTCGAGGTTGAGTTTACGGCGCGCATGGAAGAAGAACTTGATAAAATCGAAGAAGGTCAGCTGGAATGGGTCAATGTGCTGAAGGATTTCTACAAACCCTTTGAAGAAAATCTCAAGATGGCGCGTGAGCAGATGGAGAGTGTCCGCTTTGAAGCGGAACCGACCGAGCACAAGTGTGAACTGTGCGGCAAACCCATGATGCTCAAGATGGGACGTTTCGGAAAGTTTCTTGCGTGTTCAGGCTTTCCTGAGTGCAAATCCACACGGTCGCTGCCGTCCGGGTTTAATTGCCCTGAGCCTGGATGTACGGGTGAGCTGGTAAAAAGAATGTCCCGTCTGAAAAGAACTTTCTACGGGTGTTCCAAGTACCCAGCGTGCACGCATATTTCCAACAAGCTTCCGAAGAAAGAAGGGGAGCCCGACGAGGAAAAGCCCCAGGCGCCGCGTCTGGAAACTCTGGGTCCCTGATGAAAAAGAACGTTGTGTCTTTTTTGAATTTTCTGTCCGCGGAAAAAAATGCCTCCCCGCACACAGTTAAAAACTACCGGATTGACCTGAGGGAATTCTCTATCTTCCTGAAGGAAAAAGATTGCCGCGAGGTGACTTACCTGGATATTCGGTCCTTTCTAGCTTACCTTAAAGGACGCGAGTATTCCCGCAGTTCGATTTCACGCAAACTGGCCTGTATCCGGTCTTTTTTTAAGTATCTTGCCCGGGAAAATCTGCTTGAGACAAACCCCGCTGCCGGGATTCAGACTCCGAAACGCGAAAAGCGGCTGCCCCAGTTTTTAAACCCTGAAGAAATGATCCGTCTTCTGGAAGCGCCTGCGAAAAACACCTGGGAAGAAAAGCGCGATAAAGCCATTCTTGAAACTTTATACAGTTCCGGGTTGCGCGTCAGTGAACTTGTCGGGCTGAACCAGGAAGATGTGGATGTGTTCGGCGGGCTGGTGCGGGTTAAGGGCAAAGGAAAAAAAGAGCGGATTGTTCCGTTGGGACAAATGGCGCTCAAAGCGCTTCAAACTTATGTAGAGCATAAACCTTCAAGGGATCACCGGAATGCCTTGAAAGCGCCGCTGTATCTGAACCGCTCCGGCGGGCGTCTCTCCGACCGAAGTATCCGCCGCATGATTCTTAAATATACGAGAAGAATTGCTTTGAATAAAGAAGTCTCTCCGCACACCCTGCGGCATTCTTTTGCCACCCACATGCTTGACCGGGGAGCGGATCTTCGCAGCGTGCAGGAGCTTCTGGGGCATGAAAATCTTTCGACGACCCAGATTTACACCCATGTGACAACCAAACGGCTTAAGGAAGCCTACGATGCCGCTCACCCTCACGCTTAGGATGGCTGAATGACCCTCCTTTACGATGCCGCTTACCTGGTGCTTGCGATTATTTCGCTTCCGGCGTTTTTAAAACGCCTGGCACAGGCGGAGTGCGCCAAAGAACTGCTGAAGCAGCGGGCGGGAGTTCTGCCGGCGAGTCTTAAAGAAACGCTGATTGGCAAGAAAGTGATCTGGCTGCACGCTGTCAGTGTGGGCGAGGTGATGGCGGTTGAGCATTTTATAAAGAGCCTGCTTCAGGAATGCCCCGGCTATCATATTGTCCTTACGACCGTGACGCCCACAGGCCAGCGGATCGCAAAAAAAATCGAAGGACCCCGGGTTTCTGTCTGTTATTTCCCGTTTGATTTCTCCTTTGCGGTTAAAAGTTTTATGCGTGATCTTCAGCCGGAGTGTCTGCTGCTTGCCGAAACCGAAATCTGGCCGAATCTTATTACCGAAGCGGCCCGATGCCGCGTGCCTGTCGGCATTTTGAACGCCAGGCTTTCACGAAGGTCGGTCCGGAATTACACGCGTTTTCGAGGCCTTTTCCATCCGCTCTTCAGCCGCCTCGATTTTGTTCTGGCACAGACGCGTGCTGACGCGGAGCGTTTCGAATCGGCCGGAGTTCCCCAGGCGAATATCGAAGTGCTTGGCAATATGAAATATGACAACGTTTCACTGGAAGATGCGCAGGGCGATTTAAATCTGGAGCTGCGCTCCAAGTGGGGCGTTTCAAAGGATGACCCTGTCTGGGTCGCGGGTAGTACGCACGCTGGAGAAGAAAAAATTCTGGGGCGTGTTTTTTTGAAGGTAGTGCAGAAGTATCCTGATTTGAAACTTGTTCTGGCGCCGCGTCACGTTGAGCGCTCCAGTGAAGTGGCGGGGCTTTTGAATAAAATGGGTCTGGAAACAGCATTTACATCCAGCCCGCGTATAGAAAAAAGTTCGTATAAGGTATTAATTCTGGATCAATTGGGAATTTTGAAAAAAGTTTACGCGATGGCGGATGCTGTGTTTGTCGGCGGCAGCATGGTGCCGAAACGGGGCGGGCAGAACCCAATAGAGCCTGCTGTCTTCCGTAAAGCGATTGTGCATGGGCCGCATGTTTTTAACTTTGAACGGGTGTACCAGATTCTGGATGAGGAAGGCGGAGCGATGCTGGCTATGGATGAAAGCGAGCTTGCCTTGGCGCTTGAGAGAATTCTGGGGAGCCCAGCAGAAAATGAGAGGCTTGGCAGAAGTGCTTACCAGGCGGTTGTTTCCCTTCGAGGGGCGACTGAAAAGCATGTCCGCTGGCTGGCGGATTTCCTGGCCTCTGAAACAGAACTTGTGAAAGGATGAAGCATGGGAAAGAATTTGAAAACATATTTTCGCCTGCTGGCCGAGGACCGGGAGCAGGGGAATGCCGCAAAGTTTTGGTATCCTGTCTTGAAAGCTGCCTCCAAGATTTATGGAAAGGGCGTTGAAGCGAAGAAAAAGAAATTTGAGGCGAAAGAAAACCGGAAGCGGTTAAAATTTCCCGTGATTAGTGTCGGGAATTTGACCTGGGGGGGCACAGGCAAAACACCTCTTGTCGAATATATTGTCAGGCTGATCAGCGATATGGATAAAACACCGCTGATTCTTTCCCGCGGTTACAGTCACGATGAGATTGAGCAATACCGCCAGCATTTGCCCCGAGTGCTGATTGGTGTCGGTAAAGACCGTTATGACACGGCGACCCAGGTTTCTGAAAAGAACCGTGTCGATGCCGCTGTTCTGGATGACGGCTTTCAGCACTGGGCATTGGAGCGTGATCTTGAAATCGTAACGGTCAACGCGCTTAACCCATTCGGGAACGGGGAGCTTGTTCCCCGCGGACCGCTGCGTGAACCTGTCGAAGGGCTGAGCCGCGCGGACATCGTCGTGCTGACGCATGTCAATCTGGTCAAGCCCGAAGAACTGGATGCGATTAAAAAGAAAATTATCTCTCTTGCGCCTGACGCGAGTCTTATCGAATCTTATCTGGAGCCGCTTTTCTTTTTTCGCGCGCGAAAACGCCAGCGTGTTCCTATTGAGAGACTCCAGAATCAAAGGGTCACTACTTTCTCAGCCGTGGGCGTACCCCGCTCATTTCAGCTCATTCTCGCGCACTCTCAGATTCGTCCGATCCGCAATTTCGAGTTTACGGATCATCATGAGTATTCGCGCCGGGACCTGGAGGAAATCAAATACGTGAGCGAAGCCGCTGCGAGTCATGAGGTGATAACGACGGAGAAGGATTTTTACCGGTCTCCAGGTGTGATTACGGACACCTTTGATCCTCTTGTGCTGGCCACACGTCTTTGCATCGGCGCCGGCGAAGATGTCCTCAAGGACCGTGTGCTGCGTCTCCTGGGAGCTCATCGTTGAAAGATGTTCTTATCGACACGGCCGGATTCTGGGCTGTTCGTTTTGCCGCGCGGATAGCGCAGGTGTTGCCGGAACGCGCGGCGCTTTTCCTGGGCGGCGTGTTCGGACAGGCCGCATTTTATTTTTCGCCGCGGCGTCATCAGGCCTACGCTGATCTGAAAGCTGCTTTTGGCGAAAGCTGGACGCCTCAAAAACGATGGTATACGATCCGCTGTCATTACAGACACATCGGTCAGAGCGCTGTTGAGCTTCTGCGTTTTCCTCTTCTGGATCTCAGCAAGGTTCATGAAAGTGTTGAGATCCGCCATTTTGAACGTTTTCAGAAGGCTGTGGGGGAAGGCCGGGGAGTGCTGCTTTTGACAGCGCACCTGGGCAACTGGGAGCTTCTTCAAATTGTTTCCAGTCTTTTGGGAAAGCCTATTCACGCGCTGATGCGGGAACAGAAACACTCCCGGCTGAACGCGCTTCTGAATAATTTCCGCCAGATTAAAGGATCCCGGGTGGTGCGTAACCGGGGGATGGATTTACGGGGATTGGTTCGGGCTTTAAAAAATGGCGATCTCGTCGGCGTTCTGGCAGATCAGTCGGCAGGAAAAAATGGGGGATTGATTCTTCCCTTTTTCAACCGGAAAACCACAGTGCCTACAGGCTCTTTTGAAATTGCCAGCCGGACAGGCGCGCTTCTTCTTCCCGCTTTTATTTCGCGCAAGACGGATGGAACGCATTTGATTCAGGTCGAAGAACCGATTGAATGTCCGCCTCATGAAAAAGATGCCGCAAGATTTGAGAAGCCCCTGAGGGAGTATCTGAAGCTGGTTGAAAAACATATCCGGGATTTTCCGGATCAGTGGCTATGGGCAAAAAAACGCTGGAAGTATTCCTGGACCAAGCGCCTCGTCATCCTTTCAGACGGTAAGCCTGGGCACGTTAAGCAGTCTCAGGCAATTGCTCAGGCTTTTCAGGCAATGGATTCACAATATGGCCGTTCGGGGATGGAGTATCCTCTCGAAACGATCCAGGTGCGTTACAAGTCTTCCTGGCACCGGAAATTTTTCTATTTACTCGCCTTTTTTATGGCGCCCTGGATTCAGGGAAGACTCTCGCTTCTGAGGCTTTTTTTTGATTGTGAAACGTCAGCTGCTTTGGAAAAAGCTCAGGCTGACTTTGTGATTTCAACAGGCTCAAGCCTTGTTCCCGTGAATCTCTGTCTGGCTAAAGAGAACCGTGCAAAATCTGTTGTCGTGATGAGGCCGCCTTTTCCTTATGACTTGTGCCGTTATGATCTGGCGGTGATTCCTGAGCATGATCTGGGCCGTGTGCCCGAACAATCGATCCGTCTGCTTTTGACTCCGTCAGCGCCGCATGCTCAAAGCCATACGGATGCTGTGAGTGCGCTTGCTTCAGAAATCAGCGGCCACGGAAAAGTTGATGCGGGGATCTTCCTTGGCGGACCCACACGCGATTATGAAATGTCCGGACAGGCCGTAAAAACGCTGTTTGATGCGTTTGAACGGCCGGAGGGTGCGCCTGCTTATGCGGTTACGACATCTCGGCGGACTCCTGAAGAGGTCTGCCGCTACTTGAAAGAAGAGTCGACTCGCTGGAAGAAATGCCGGAAGCTTATTATCGCGTCCGAAGACACCCGCTCCGGGGTTGTGGAATGTATGATTCAAATGGCGAAATTTCTGGTTGTGACCGAAGATAGTATTTCGATGGTTTCGGAAGCGGTAAGCTCAGGCAAAAGTGTGATCGTTTTTGCTTCAGGAGACACATCAAAACTCCCGCGAAAGCATGAACGCTTTTTGAACCTTCTTGAACAAAGAAAAGCGATTGTCCGGGCGGACGCCGGGACCCTTGCCGCAAAACTGGCGCTTGTCCAGAGTATGGATGCGCCCGTTATCGCGGAGCACGAAAAAGAAACTCTTAGAAAAAAGCTGCAGGAGATTTTGTGAAAACCCTTCAGGTTTTACCCTCACTGGAGCTGGGCGGCGTTGAGCGCGGTGTCGTGGATCTCGCCCGGGCTTTAAAAACGCGCGGCGAAGAAATGGTGGTTGTTTCTTCCGGTGGCTCCATGGTTGCGCAGCTTAACAAACTGGGAGTGCGTCATTACACGCTTCCTGTCCACAAAAAATCCCTCATGGCATTTCCTCTTGTAGACAAACTGGCGGAAATTATTCAGCGTGAGCACATTGATGTTGTTCATGGGCGCAGCCGGGTTCCCGCGTGGATTGCCTGGATGGCCGCGCAAAAAGCCCGCGTGCCTTTTGTGACGACCTGCCACGGCTACTATTCGGACCATTTTTTCAGCCGCGTGATGGGCTGGGGAAAGCGGGTGATTGTGATTTCCCGCGTTGTCGGGCGTCACATGATTGATGATTTTGGTGTGCCCCCGGATAAAATCCGTTTAATTCACCGGGGAATTGACCTTTCGCAATTTACATTTGTTCCGGATAAATATAACGCTCCCCGAAAAACGCTGCGCATTATTAATGTCGGCCGCCTGTCTCCGATTAAGGGACAGCTGGATTTTCTACGGGCCGTTCATCATGTGAGACGCGAAATACCGCATTTGGAAGTGTGGATTGTCGGCAGTGAAGGTAAGGGAAAGACCCGCTATACGGAACTTCTGCAGCAGACCTCCCGCCAGATGGGGCTTGATTCCTGTGTCAAATTTCTAGGAACACGCCGGGATATTCCTGAGCTTCTTGCCCAGTCGGATTTGCTGGTTCTCGCGACCCGTATCCCGGAAGCCTTTGGCCGTGTGGTTGTGGAAGCCGGCGCTGTCGGAACGGCGGTTGTAGCAACACGCGTGGGCGGTGTACTCGATATTGTTGACGAGGGCGAGAACGGTTTACTGGTGCCGCCCGGGGACGTTCAGGCTTTAACCCGTGCCATGGTCTCTCTTTTGAAGGATCCTGCCAGGAGCAAGCGCTTTGCGTTTTCTATGAGAGCTAAAGTTGAAAAGCACTTCGGTCTTGATCAGATGGTGGACAAGACGCTTGAGGTGTACCGCGAAGTTAAGGCGGAGAAAAAAATTCTGATCATCAAACTTGGCGCGATGGGGGATTTGATCCTTGCTGTTCCCAGTTTCAGAATGCTTCGCGAACGTTTCCCTGAAGCCCGGATTTCCCTGCTCGCGGACCGGAAGCTCGCGCCGTCTGTCTCCGCGTGTCCGTATCTGGATGAAGTGATTCCCGTGGACCGTTCCAAAATTTCAAAGCCCGCGTATTTGTTCCGGCTCGCGAAGCGTTTGCGCCGTGAAGGCTTTGATGTTTCTGTTGATCTGCAGAATTCCAAATGGACGCATTTGCTGGCCTTTTTCTCAGGTGCCCGTGAAAGGGCAGGTTTTAAGCGGGGGAGATTCGGATTTCTTCTGAACCGTTTTGAGAATCCGCCGAAGGCGGCTGAATCCCCTGTGCGCAATCAGTTCCGGGTGTTGAGCAAACTTGGAGTGAATCAATTTGATGAGAAACTGGAACTCTGGACGACTCCCCGTGCGGAACAAAATGCTTCGGAGTGGTTTTCCGCGATGCCTCCGGATAAGACCTGGGTAGGCTTTGTTATGGGCTCAAGCCCGCAATGGGAGACAAAGCGCTGGCCGATAGATTCCTTTCGTCTTTTGTCGGAGCGGCTTATGCGGGAATTAAACTGCGGAATCGTGCTGCTGGGTTCGCGCGATGATATTCCTTTGGCGTATCAGTTTTTGAAAGAGCCTGCTCAAAACGTTCTTGATCTGACCGGCCGAACGTCACCAAAGGATTTGATCGCGGTTGTAAAAAAACTCGGCTCCATGGTTTCCGGTGATACGGCACCGCTTCATGTCGCCGCAGCGGTTGGAACTCCCGTTGCGGCTCTTTTTGGCCCGACGGATCCTAAACGGCACATGCCTCCAGCGCATGATGCGGCGGTTTTTGCAAAACGCCTGCCCTGTCAACCCTGCTACAAAGGCCGCTGCCATAATTCCGAGAAAATGGCGTGTCTTAACCGTATTTCAGTTGATGAAGTTTTCGACGCTGTAAAGAAACAGTTGTCCAGAGCAGCCGTGCATTCGGGAAAGCAAGTTTGATGAAAATCCTTATTTTTACTAAAAACTGGGTCGGCGACATGCTTTTTCAGATGCCCGCGATTGACGCGATTGCGGCTCAGTGGCCGAAGGCTGAGATTGTCTGTCTTGTTCCGGGAAGGTGCCGGGAGATGCTCCGCGCGCATCCTCGAGTTAATCGTGTGATTGTATTTGATGAGAAGAAGGAACACCGGTCCTGGGTAAACAGGATTTCGCTGGCGATGACGCTTCGAAGAGAAAAATGGGATCAGGCATTTCTTTTTCACCGTTCACGGACGCGGGCTTTTGTCGCGCTGCTCGCGGGCGCAAAACGGCGGGTGGGTTATGGAAAAGGCCGCAAGTGGCTTTTGACAGATGCTGTTGCCGAACCTGCCGGGAAACTTCATCATGTCGATTATTTTCTGAATCTTGTCCAATCTTCGGGTGTAAAAGTTCCTTCAAAGGGTGTTTATCATTTTTACCGCAGTGATGAAGATGACCGTACGGCCCGGGATGTTTTGTCCGCCCAGGAACTTGCCCCCGGCCGTTTTGTCTGTTTTCATTTGGGCGCAAACTGGGAACCGAAACGCTGGCCGCCGGCTCATTTTGCGAGTCTGGCGGAAAAGCTTTTTGTTGAATATGGGTTTACGTCCGTTCTTACAGGCGCGCCTGACGACAAGCCTCTGGCGGCGCAGGTGATGAAGCAATCAAAGATAGCCCGGGTTATTTCTTTGATGGGGCAGACGCGTCTTGGGGTGCTGGGCTCGCTTTTTCGTCTGTCCGCGTTTGTGGTCTCAGGCGATTCCGGACCGATGCATATTGCTGCCGGCTCAGGTGCACGCGTGGCAGCTCTTTTTGGTCCGACCGACCCTGCCCAGACGGGGCCCCGGGGGGAAGGGGACAGTTTTGTAATTCACAAAGTTCCTGAGGGCTTTTCATGTCCCTGGTATGGAAAAGACCTGCCTCATGGCGGCTGGCTTTCTTTAATCCAGCCCGATGAAGTGATGACGGCGCTTAAACGGAAAGGGTGGCTGACGCAGCCGGCGGCCCAGCAGCCCGGAGCGGGGAGATGAACGAAGTAAAGCCCATGCATTTTCTCGTTGTGAGTCTAAGCAATATCGGAGATGTTGTTTTGACAACGCCCGTGATGACTCAAATTGCGGCCTCATATCCCGAAGCTCTAATGACCATAGTGTCAGGACCGAAAGCAGCGCCGCTTCTGCAGTCGAGCCGCAGTGTGCACAGGTTTGTCATGTATGACAAGCGGGCTTCTTTGAAAGAAAAGCTTTTCTTTGCGCTCTCTTTAAGAAAAAACCGCTATGAAGCTGTTATCGATCTGCGCAATACGGCGATTCCTTTTTTGGTTTCCGCGCGTCTTAGAAGCCCCCTTTTCCGGCGGCATCGTGAAACGAGCATGAGAGCCCGTCATCTGGAAGTTTTGAAATGGACGGGAGTTCCTGTTCGTCAGGAAGTGCCTGAATTTGATTTTTTTAACGAATCTGAAACTGCATCTGTTATCGCCAAACTCAAAGCCCGGGGTGTTTCTGACAAAGGGTGGATTCTCGCAGCTGCGGGTGCCGCAAGTTCTCAAAAACGCTGGCCCCTTGAGCGCTACAGCGAAGTGATCCGGAACCTTTTAGATTTGTCATCCTGCCCAGTGCTTCTGATTGGCGACAAGAATGAGCGCTCATATGTAGAGCCTCTTTGCGGCATTGACCCATCGCGGGTTATTAATTTGGCGGGAGAAACAACGCTTCGCGAAACTGCGGCGCTGATCGCACGCTGCGATCTGCTGCTTACAAACGATAGCGCGGCCATGCATCTTGGGCATGAGCTCAAACGTAAAGTCGCGGCCATTTTTGGGCCGACGAATGCGGATGCTTACGGACGGACGGGAAAAACCTTCCGTGTTCTTCGGCCGGATCCCTCCGTGGCGGCAGGGCGGGATCCCGATGACCTTTTCCCCGGCGTGACGCCGGATCTTGTGCTGCGAACCTGCCGGGAATTACTTGACCTCCAGGCGGCTTCCCAAATTTCTCTTTCATCGTGAGGCGAGATGTCCTTCGTGCCTGAAAACCCGCAGCGCATCCTGGTGACCCGGACCGACCGCATCGGAGATCTCGTTGTCTCTACCCCTGTCTTTAAAGCGCTGAGGGAGAGGTTTCCTTCTGCCAGAATTGAAACGGTTATCTTTCTTGAAAACCGGGAGCTGCTCGAAGGGAACCCTTACCTGGACGAAGTTATTCTTTATGACAAGAAAGGCTCTGAACGCGGTCTTGTTGGAAATCTACGGTTTGCTTCAAAGCTTCGCAGGAAAAAGTTCGACGTCGTCATTCATCTGCATGCGACTCACCGGATGCACCAGGCCGCGTTTCTTGCGGGGATTCCAACGCGTATCGGCTGGACGCGCAAAAGCCCGCAGTTACTTACTCATGGCTTCCAGGATGTGAAGAGTGAGGGGAAAAAGCATGAAGCCGAATATAATTTTGAACTGCTTCGGCCTTTTGGCATTGAAGCACCGAAGAATTTTGAATTGTACGTGCCTGCTTTGCCAAAATATGAAGCGTCTCTAAATGAGCTGACCGCCGCGTTGGGAATTCCTGGAAACCGGCCCTGGATCGTGATCAACCCTTCTTCCAGCTGTCCGTCAAAAATGTGGCCCGCCGTAAAATTCTCGGAGTTGATTGCTTCGCTCGGACGTAGGTTCTCTCCCGTGATTCTCGTGATGGGCAGTTCCCGGGACCGGGATTTAGCCGAAAGAATTCTGAAGGATGCTGCGTATTCCGATGTATTTGATTTTACGGGGCGTTTGACGCTGGGCACTTTGAGCGCACTGTTAAAAAAAGCTTCCCTCCTCATCTCCAACGATTCAGGTCCGGTGCACATGGCCTCAGCCGCGGGGACTCCCGTGATTTCTATTTTTGGAAGAAACCAGCCGGGTCTTTCTCCTGTGCGCTGGCGGCCTCTTGGCGAACGCTCCCGGGTGCTCTGGAAGGATGTGGGCTGCAACCCATGCCTCGCACACAACTGCCGGATTCATTTCTTGTGCCTTGATGTGATCTCTGTGGAAGATGTGATCCATGCGGTTTCGGATCTGGGTGCCGGATCCTGGATATCCTCAGCTGGAGAAGGCTCATGAAGACTTTGAAAAATGTGCTGATTGTGCAGCCTTATGGAATTGGAGACCTGCTTTTTATCACGCCGGTTCTTCGGGCGCTCAGGCTTATTCCAACGGTGCAGCGCGTGGATCTGCTTTTGGGTTCAAGGAATGCCGTGGTTGTCAGGAACAATCCTCACGTTGATGAGATTTTTGAAGTGGATAAGGATCTTTTTCACCGGCAGGGCCGCTGGAAAACATTCTGTGACGCTGCGGCTCTCGGCAAGAAGCTTCGCGGGCGTCATTATGATCTTTTGCTCGATTATTCTTTGCGCGGAGAGTACGGCTTTTTTGGGAAATGGTTTCTTGGAATTCCGAAGCGTGCGGGTTACGACTACAAACGCCGCGGTTTCTTTCACTCTCATAAGCTTTCTCTCAGCGGCGGTTTTTCCGGGAAACATGTGGCTGACACGTGCTGTGAGCTGGCTGAAAAGGCGGGCGTTCCGGTCCGTGACCGCTGGCTGGAATTTTATCTGGACGAGAGATCGCAAAAGAAGGCCGCGTCTGTTTTGTCTGCCGGTCCCGCGGCGTCCTGGAAGCGTTTCGCGGCAGTGAGCCCTGGAGGGGGAGAATCCTGGGGAAAGGATGCCCACTTCAAAAGGTGGGCGCCTGAAAAATTCGCGGCGTTTGTCGAAATGCTGAGCGTTCCGCTGGATCTTCAGGGAGTTGTGATCGTGGGCGGTCCGGCCGAGCAAGAGCTTTCGGTAAAGTTATTTTCAAAGCTGGGCATTCCGGCCGCGGATCTCACCGGTGAACTGACGCTGTCAGAAACTGCATCTGTGATAGAGGCGTCTTCAGTTTTTGTTGGTAATGACGGCGGACTCTTGCATCTGGCCTGTGCCCGACGAAAACCCGTTGTGGGCTTTTATGGTCCCGTAGATCCTGCTGTTTATGGTCCTTATCCCTTTTCTAAAACATCGGCCGCAATTTTTAAAGAAGGACTGGAATGCCGGCCCTGCTATCAAAAATTCCGATACAAGAGCGACTGCTCACACCGGAATTGTTTGACAGATCTTTCTGCCGCTGAGGCTTTTGCTTCCCTTGAAAGAAGCGGGTTTTTTCACGCTGCAGCTCTAAACCCATCCTTGCGGACATCCTTAAAACCGCTATAATCCACGAACTATGAAAAAACCGTTCCGCATTCTCACTGCTGTTTTTCTGGTTCTTGCTTTTGCTGCCGCTGGCCTTTTTTATCTCTTTCCCTTGCCCGGGCAGATTCCAGTTTTGATGTATCACTTTGTTGGAAGTCAAAAAGATGCCGCAGAGCAGAAGAACTTTGTGAGCCGTGACAGCTTTGCCCGGCAGATGGCTTTTTTGAAAAAGTTCGGCTATCGCCCGATTTCTCTCGAAGAGTATTACGAAATCAAAACAGGCCGTAAAAAACCCCTGGGCCGTGAAGTTTTAATAACATTTGATGACGGCAATTATACTTTCGGGACGGAAGCTCTTCCGATTCTCCGGCCGTACCGCTTTCCCGTAACCGTTTTTCTTGTCAGCGAGAGCGTGAAAGGCGGGCTGCACGGCAGCATGACCGAGCCTGTGATTCGTGAGATTCTCGCGAAGGATGATTTTGTCGAAATCGGGAGTCACAGCAAGACACATCCATTTTTGTCGAAACTTCCGGCAGAACAGCTGGAAGATGAACTTCTGGGTTCCAGGAAGGATCTGGAAATGATTTTTGACCGTCCGATTCGTTTTCTGGCGTATCCCAGCGGAGATCTGAACCATGCAGTTTTAACGGCCACGGAGCGGGCGGGCTATGACCTCGCATTTACGACGTCTCCAAAAAAACTGAAAGGTCTTGAAGAAGGACCTTTCAGTCTGACCCGGGTCAAAATCAGCCGTTCCTCAGATCTGGCTCCGGCCTTCTGGTTCAAGTTAAGCGGTCTTTATGGCTCCTACAAAAAAGCCTTCACCGAGAGCCCTTCCCGGCCCGATTTTCCTGCTCAAACTCGGCCTTTACCTGCCGCAGCTTAGGCCTGGCTGCCAGCCATAATCATAAGTTGTTTATTTTAAATGACTTATGATTATTTACCTGCATTGACACCCGGGGGGGGCGATGATAAGATATCGGGTCTTTTTCGTTTTCCTTCCAACCATTTTCAAATCAACAGTTTGCATATTTTTTTCGTGAGTCCGTTTTGAAAGACAAAAAGAAAACCCGCCTTTTGGATTACCTTAGGCTGTTTAGTAAAGCACGGATCCTTGTGATCGGGGACTTTATGCTCGATCAGTTTGTCTGGGGAAGCGTGAACCGCATCTCACCCGAAGCGCCTGTTCCGGTTGTGAATGTACAGCGCGAATCTTATATGCCCGGCGGTGCTTTGAATGTGGCCAATAATATCCGGACTTTAGGGGGCACTGTTTACCCCTGCGGTGTGGTGGGCCGGGACCTGGAAGGACGTATGCTGGTCAAGACCATCCGCCGGGAAGGTATTGAAACCGGCGGAGTTATTTATGACGCCTCCCGCCGCACGACCTTGAAAACCCGCATTATTGCGCACTCCCAGCAGGTCGTCCGCTTTGACCGTGAAAAAGGGGATGACATTTCCAAGGAAGACCGTGCGGCCATGATGCGCTTCATTCGGGCCGCGATTGAAAAAACAGATGTCATTATTGTCGAGGATTACGGCAAGGGCGTTATTCAGCCTGCCCTTCTCGAAGAGCTGTTGAAGCTTGCCAGGAAACATAAAAAACCCGTGGTTGTTGACCCGAAAGAAAAGCACTTTTCTTACTACAAAGGCGCGACGGCGATTACACCTAACCGCAAGGAAGCCTACGGCGCGATCGAGCATAGTGAAAAGCTTCCGATGAAGGAAGTTGGCAAGAAACTGCTCTCAAAACTGGCGCTGGAAGGCGTTCTGATGACCCTGGGTGAAGACGGTATGGCGCTTTTTGAGAAAGACGGATCGGTTACGCAGATTCCGACAGCAGCCCGCGAGGTTTATGATGTGTCCGGCGCGGGTGACACCGTGATTTCTGTGTTCAGCATGGCGCTTGCTGTGGGAGCTAAGATGAAAGATGCTGCGCGGATTTCAAATATCGCAGCTGGCATTGTCGTCGGCAAGCTTGGTACGGCGACGGTGACACCCGAAGAGCTTGAACGCGCGCTTCGCAAAGAGCCTTGATTTTTGATGAAAGCGATTGGAATTATTCCCGCAAGACTGGGCTCGACGAGGCTTTCTCAGAAGGTGCTTCGCCCGATCGGCGGGAAGCCGATGATTTATCATGTTTGGCAGCAAGTGAGCAAAGCACGGCTTCTTTCTGGGCTGCTTGTGGCCTGCGATGATGAAAGTATTGCGGCCTGTGTCCGCGGGTTCGGCGGAAAGGCTGTCATGACGCGGGTGGATCACCCCAACGGTAGTTCCCGTTTGGCTGAAGCGGCGGCCGCGCTTGATGCGGATGTCATTGTGAATATCCAGGGGGATGAACCCCTGATTGATCCGGGCAATATCGACTCGATTGTGAAAGCTTTTCAGGATACGCCGGGCGAGCAGGTCGTCACGCTTGCGGTTCGCAAATCTGACCGCAAAGAGTATGAAAACCCCAACGTCGTTAAAGCGGTTGTAGACGCTTCAGGCTACGCTCTTTACTTTTCCCGTTCACCGGTTCCTTTTTTCCGGGATCCGGAAGAAGGTGTTTTTTCTTATCTCAAGCACCTTGGGATTTATGGGTACCGCCGTGACTTTCTGCTGAAGTTTATTGCCTGGGAAAGCGGTGTGCTGGAAAAGATTGAAAAGCTTGAGCAGCTCCGCATTCTTGAACGCGGCTGTCGCCTCAAGGTCATTGAAACAGCGAAAGATTCGATTGGTGTTGATACAGAAGAAGATATTGTGAGAGTCGAGCAAGAACTTAAAAATCAGATTTCAGGAGCCGGGAGTTTTTAAATGCCGAAACATATTTTTATTACAGGGGGCGTTGTTTCCAGTCTGGGCAAGGGGATTGCTTCAGCATCCATGGGACGTATTCTTGAAGCAAAAGGGCTGAAGGTTGCGCTTCAGAAACTGGACCCTTATCTCAATGTTGATCCCGGCACGATGAGTCCTTACCAGCACGGCGAAGTTTATGTCACGGAAGACGGCGCGGAGACAGATCTCGATCTCGGGCATTACGAACGATACACGAATTCGGTGCTGGGGAAGGTCAATAATGTCACGACAGGACAGATTTACAGCGAAGTCATTCAGAAAGAGCGCAAAGGCGAGTACCTGGGCGCGACCGTGCAGGTTGTGCCGCATATTACGGACGCGATCAAGGAGCGGATTCGCCAGGTTGCCCGCGGGAAACGCTATGATGTTGTCCTGACCGAAATCGGCGGCACTGTCGGTGATATTGAATCACTGCCATTTCTTGAAGCTGTTCGTCAGTTCCGCCATGAAGTGGGCCGTGAAAACGCGATCTTCGTCCATTTGACTCTGATCCCTTACATTCGCGCTGCGGGTGAGCTCAAGACAAAACCGACGCAGCATAGTGTCGGTAAATTGCGTGAAATCGGTATTCAGCCGGACATTTTAATCTGCCGTACCGAGAAAAAAATTTCCCGCTCCATGAAAGAAAAAATCGCCCTTTTTTGCAACGTTGATGTCGAGGGTGTCATTGAAGCCCGTGATGTCCCCTCTATTTATCAGGTGCCGCTGATCCTGAAAGATCAGGGGCTTGATGCGGCGATCTGCCGCTATCTGCACATCGAATACAAAGTGGGAAGTCTGCATAACTGGGACAAGGACGTTGTGCAAAAAGTCCTTCATCCGAAGAAGTTCGTCAAGATCGGGGTCGTCGGAAAGTACATTGCCTTGAATGACGCTTATAAATCCATCTACGAAGCTCTTCAGCATGGCGGCATCGCGAACGACGCTCACGTCTCCTTCAAGAAAATCAACTCTGAGAAAATCACGGCTGAGAATGCCAAGTCATCCCTCAAAGGGCTGTCCGGCATTCTTGTTCCCGGCGGCTTTGGAAACAGGGGCATCGAAGGCAAGCTTCGGGCGATTCAATACGCGCGTGAAAACAAGGTTCCTTTTTTTGGAATTTGTTTGGGCATGCAGTGCGCGAGCATTGAGTTTGCGCGTAATGTGCTGGGCTGGAAAAGCGCCAACTCGACTGAGTTTAACAAGAAGTCGACACACCCCGTGATCAGCCTTCTGGAAGAGCAGGAAAAAGTTCAGAATCTGGGCGGAACCATGCGTCTCGGAGCTTTCCCCTGCGCGATCAAACGCGATACGAAGGCTTATGCGGCTTACAAATCCGATGAAATTGTTGAGCGTCACCGTCACCGCTTTGAGTTTAACAATGCCTACCGCGATGATTTTCAAAAGAAGGGGATGAAAATTTCCGGCGCGTCTCCGAATGGAAAGCTCGTTGAGATGATTGAACTGGAAGATCACCCCTGGTTTGTCGCGAGCCAGTTTCACCCTGAATTTAAGTCCAAGCCGGACAGGGCTCATCCGCTGTTCCGTGAATTTGTCGCGGCGGCGCTTGCTTACCAGGAACAGAACGCAACCTCCCGGAAAGAAGATAAGGAGTAATTGGATGACAACACATCCTGTGCAGGCTGGCAGTGTTACTTTTGGTGATCCGGGCAAGCTGGTCTTGATCGGCGGGCCCTGTGTTATCGAAAGTGAGGCCAGTGTTATGCGCCACGCTGAAAAAATCTCGGCGATCGCGCGCGAGTTCAATCTGCCCTATGTTTTTAAAGCCAGTTACGACAAAGCCAACCGCACTTCTTCGAAATCTTTCCGCGGTCCCGGAATCGAAGAAGGGCTTAAAATTCTGGCCAAAGTAAAAAATCATTTTGGACTTCCTGTTCTCAGCGATGTTCATTCTGCGGAAGAGATTAAAACCGCGGCAGAAGTTCTGGATGTTCTTCAGATCCCCGCCTTTCTCTGCCGCCAGACTGACCTTCTTGAAACGGCAGGCCGGACCGGCCGGATCGTGAATGTTAAAAAAGGACAGTTTCTTTCTCCCTGGGAAGCCAAGAACATTGTCGACAAGCTTGAGAGTATCGGCTGTAAGAAAATTCTTCTCACGGAACGCGGGTTTACTTTTGGTTATCAGAATCTGGTCAGTGATTTCCGGTCGATTCAGATCATGAAAGGATTTGGATATCCCGTTGTGTTTGACGCGACGCATTCGGTGCAGCAGCCCGGCGGGAAGGGAACGGCTTCCGGCGGAGCCGCGGAATTCATCCCCATGCTTGCCCGCTGCGCTGTGGTCGCGGGAGCGGACTCTGTGTTTATGGAGATTCATGAGAATCCGGCTGAAGCGCTTTCCGACGGTCCGAACGCCCTGCATCTTGAAAAGCTTCGCGGGGTTCTGCGCGTGCTTTGTCAGCTCAAAGAAGTCATGACGGAAAACCAAGAGGTTTTATCATGAGCTCTTCGGTTTTAAAAATGGCGCGGGAAGTGCTTTCCACGGAAGCAAAAGCCATTCAGCGCTTGACCCGGCGGATCGGTTCTGAGTTTGAACGGGCGGTTGCGGAAATGGCCGGATGTAAAGGCCGTGTGATCATTTCAGGTATGGGAAAGCCCGGATTTATCGCGAGAAAGATTGCCGCGACCCTTGCATCGACAGGGACTCCCAGTCTTTTTCTCCATCCTGCGGAAGCGATTCACGGTGATCTTGGAATGGTTAAGAAAGAGGATCTTGTGATTGCGATTTCCAACAGCGGTGAAACGGAAGAAATCGTTCGCATGCTTTCAACCCTGAAAAAAATCGGCGTGACGCTGATCGCTCTGACAAGCAACACGAGATCGCCGCTGGCTAAGAATGCCGATATCGTTCTGGATCTTGGCATCGACCGGGAAGCCTGTCCGCTCAATCTGGCGCCTTCGACCTCGACAACCGCTGCTTTGGCCATGGGTGACGCGCTCGCGCTGTCTCTTTTAAAAAAGCGCGGATTTCGCCAGGAAGACTTCGCCCTTCTCCATCCGGGCGGAAGCCTCGGCCGGAAGCTGCTGAAAGTCAGCGATCTGATGCGGACGGGAAAAAAAAATCCGGTTGTGGACGAGAACACCCCTTTGGAAAAAGCCCTGCTTGTGATTACTTCGGCCCGGGCGGGAAGCTGCACTTTGATAAATAAAAAGCGTAAGCTGACCGGTATCTTTACGGACGGCGATCTCCGCCGCCATCTCAGAGATGACGGCGGGCTGATTCTGAAACAGCCTGTAAAAAAATTCGCAACACTCGAGCCTCTCCGTGTTTACAAGGATCAGTTGGCTGTGGAGGCGTTAAATCTGCTTCGCTCAAAAAAAATCGATGAGCTTCCTGTTGTGGATCGTGAACAGCGCGTTCTTGGAATGCTGGACGTTCAGGATCTCCTTCGGGCGGGATTTGTTTAGAAGTGGCAAAAAAGAAACTGTACCGTTACCCGCTTTATCTTTTGGCCAGGGGAACGGCCGCGACGCTGGCGCTTTTGCCCAGGTCGGTTCTTCTGCTTTTTGCGCGCGGTCTCGGGAAAATATCCTTTGCTCTGATTACAAGGCAGAGAGACAAGACGCTTGAGAACCTGACCTTCGCATTTGGGCGTGAAAAATCGCCTGAAGAGATCAAGGATCTCGCGGGCAGGGTTTTTGAAAACGCGGCGATGACTGCTGCGGAAATTTTAAAATTTCCGGAAATGAACCCTGCGCGGATACAGAAGATTGTAGAGGCTGGGAACGCGGAGCAGGTATACCGAGACCTGCTCGCCCGAAACAAAGGGCTGATTTCCCTGACCGCGCATATCGGCAATTGGGAACTTCTTGCGGGTGCGATGGCTTCGCTGGGTTTTCAGGGGGGCGTGATCGCCCGAAGGATTTATTACGAGCCTTTCAATCGATGGATTGTCGGCCTGAGAAGTTCGGTGAACGTGCCGACGATTTACCGGGATGAATCTCCCCGGGCGCTGCTGAAGATCCTTAAAAAGGGCGGCATTGTCGGTATTCTGCCGGATCAGGACATCGATAGTCTCAAGAGCATCTTTGTCGATTTTCTGGGGCGTCCGGCATATACGCCTGTGGCGCCGGCAAAGCTTTCTCTGGCAAGCGGTGCGCCGATTCTGCCGAATTTTCTGCTTCGGTCAGAGCGGGGGAAGTACCGGCTTTTAATGGGTCAACCGATTGACCCGGCTGATTTTTCGAAAAGCGATGATGCTGTCCACGATTTGACGTGTGCGTGGATGAAGGCATGCGAAGAAGTCATACGTAAATATCCGGACCAATGGGCCTGGATGCATAACCGCTGGAAGACGCGGCCCGAAGATCCGCGCTTTTCAAAGACTTTGAAAAGTTCCCAGGCTGAGGCATGATGCAGGCTGGACGTTTGAAAGGAAACTAATGCTAAAAAAAGTTTTGATCGGAAGCATCGTTTTTGTGGCTCTCTATGCGGGGCTTGTTCAATTTCAGATTCTGGTAACTCAGAAGGCTGGCCGGGGGACTGGAATTGCAAGTAAAAAGGAAACGGACACTTCCCATAAGGTCTATTCCTTTTCATTTTCAAAATACACGCCTGAAGGCGCTAAGGAAATTGAAATTGAAGGGGACTCTGCGGACATTCTGGCAACGACTGTTTATTTGAGCAATGTTGTCGCAAAGGCCTATGCCGAAGAAGTGCCGGTTACGATGACCGCGGACAAGGGCAATTATGATAAGGCCCGCAATAAAGTCCATCTGCACGAAAATGTTGTCGCGACAACGGCTGACGGCGCGCGTCTGCTGACCGAAGAGCTTGATATTGATCCGACTGAAAAGCTCATGGAAACGCAGGTGGGAGTTCAGGTTAAAAAGGACAATATCAATATTGAGGGGCTTGGTGCTCAGGGGGATTCCCAGCTAAAGAAAGTTAAATTCAAAAAAAATGTGACGGTTGTGATTCAGAGTACCGAAGACGCGGTTCCGGGCGGCGGCCAGGCGGAGGGCGGTCCGACGGTGATCACCTGCGATGGCCCGCTGGTCATTGATTATTCCAAGAACATCGCGCATTTTAAGGATAACGTTGTCGCGGAAGACAAACGCGGGAAACTGATCGCGGACGTTATGGATGTTTATTACAACAAGGTCAGCCGCCGGGTATCCAAAATCGTGGCTCTTGGCAATGTTGTCATCGAGAATCCGGATGGCAACAAGACCTTCAGTGACAGCGTCATTTATCTGGCGGATGAAGGCAGAATTATTCTTGGTGGTGACACGGAGGCGCTTTATTTTGAAGGCAATTCCGATTCTTTCGCAGGAGGAAATAAACTTTTATGAATCTTCTTGAAACCAAACAGCTTCGTAAATCCTATAAGGGCAGAACCGTTGTTGATGGCGTGAGCATTACCATCGGCCGTGGAGAAATTGTGGGGCTTCTGGGTCCGAACGGCGCCGGAAAGACCACAACTTTCTATATGACCGTGGGTGTGATTCCTCCTGACGGCGGGCAGATTTTTTTTCGCGGTGAAGAAATCACGAATCTGCCGATGTATCAGCGCGCTCGGCTTGGAATCGGGTATCTTTCTCAGGAACCGTCCATTTTTCGCAAGCTGACCGTTGAGGAAAACATTATGGCGATTCTCGAGACTTTGGACATTCCCCAAAAAGAAAGAGATGTTCGCCTGATAAGTCTTCTTAAAGAACTCGATATTGAATATCTTGCCAAAAGCAAAGCCTACACACTTTCGGGTGGAGAGCGGCGCCGTCTGGAAATTACGCGGGCGCTGGTTACAAACCCTTCTTTGATTCTGCTGGATGAACCGTTCAGCGGGGTGGATCCGATTGCTGTTTTTGAAGTGCAGAAAATCCTGCAAAAGTTGAAGCAGCAGGGGCTCAGCATTCTGCTGACAGATCATAGCGTCAGAGAAACGCTGGCCATTACGGACCGCGCCTATCTTCTATGCGACGGGCGCGTGGAAGTCTCCGGAACGTCGATGTTTCTCGCTTCAGATCCAAAGGCGCGTGAGCTTTATCTCGGACATAAATTCACATTGGCATGACGGCACCGAAGGTGCCGCTTTAATAACAGAGGGAGAAGTTTATGGATATTCGTTATACGGGAAAGAATCTTCGGGTTACAAAAGCTGTTAAAGATCATCTGGAAGAGCGGCTGGGAAAGCTTGATAAGTACGCCCCCAGAATTGTGGAATGCCACACGGTGATAAAAAAGGAAAAGTACCTTTATGTTGTCCAGGTGACGCTGCTTGGCAAGGACATTCAGGTTTTTGGCGAGGGCTCGGAAAAAGAGAATCTCTACGCGGCGATTGATACGGCGGTGGATAAAGTTGAGAAGCAGCTGAAAAAATACCGCGACAAAATCAAGGATCACCGCAAGGAACACGGTGAATCCGCAGTGCCTCCGAAAATTAAAGCCGCGGCGCGCATGATGAAAGAAAGCATTTCTTCCCGCAAACCTTCCATTATTGAGGTTTCAAGTGATGTGAAACCTATGAGTGTCCAGGAAGCCAGTCTTCAGCTCGAACTTGGAAGAGATGAGTTTCTTGTTTTTTCAAATGCTTCAACCCGCCGCCCGAGTGTGATTTTTAAACTCGATGACGGGAACCATGGTTTGATTTCAGCTCGGTAGTGAAAGATTAGACTCAACAGTCCCCCGCACTTTGAACGTTTATTAAGGAGGCGATAACAGTGAAGATTATGGATTTTTTGGATAAGAAGGCAATCAAGCTGGACCTTCAGTCGGTTGAGAAAGAAGACGCCCTGAAGGAACTGGTTGATCTGCTTGCTGAAACGCAGGAAATCGGGGACAAAAAAGGAATTCTGAAGGCGCTGATTGAACGTGAAAGTCTAGGATCAACCGGTATTGGCCAGGGGATTGCTATTCCTCATGGAAAGACAGATAAAGTAAGCGAGCTTGTTGCGGTTCTTGGAATCAGTCAAAAGGGGGTTAACTTCGAAGCTTTAGACGGAGAACCCGTGTACATTTTTTTCCTTTTGGTCGCTCCGAAGGATACGGCGGGACCTCATTTAAAAGCGCTCGCCCAGATTTCACGTCTTTTACGCGATTCTTATTTTTGTGAGCTTCTCAAACGCTGCAAGACTGTTGATGAAGTTTATGACTTCATCCGCCGCGAAGAAGAAAAGAAACACTGATCTGGCTTTTTGCGGCAATCTTGATAGGAGAAGCTGACGCATGCAGTTTTTTAAGTGGTTGTATCCGGGTATAGGAATTAAGCGCTGGATAACGCTCTGCCTTTTGGGGCTTGGGCTTATTGTGTTTGTAGCGCTCGCGGCTGTCCGCACGATTTCTGAAACCAGCGTGATCCTGGCGTCTTTTGCCACGGCGCTGCTGATTTTTGGGATCTTCCTTGTTTATACCGCGATCAAGAATATGGTCAGAATTTTTGTCCGGGCACTGATGCCTCCGCACGCGGATGAAAACCTGGTGGATATTGTCTACCAAAGGCGCCAGAACGAATCGCTTCTGAGAGGGCCTCGGGTCGTGGTTGTCGGCGGAGGGACTGGTTTGAGTACCCTCTTGTCCGGGGTCAAACTTTACACCAGCAATATTACAGCGATTGTAACGGTGACCGATACGGGAGGAAGCTCAGGAAGATTGCGCGATGAAATGGATATGCTGCCGCCCGGAGACATTCGAAACTGTCTGGTCGCCCTGGCGGACGCTGAACCGCTGATCCGGGATCTTTTTCAGTACCGCTTTGAAGTGGGAGAAGGCCTTAAAGGCCATAGTTTCGGAAACCTTTTTATTACAGCGCTTTCGAAAGTCACGGGGGATTTTGAGAAAGCTGTGGCGGAATCGAGTAAGGTGCTTGCCATCCGGGGAAGAGTTATCCCTTCCACGCTTGAAAAAGTGACCCTCGTGGGTGAGTTTATGGATGGTACGACGCTTGAGGGCGAAACGACAATTACAGACGCCCAGAAGCCGCTGAAAAATATTCGTATTAAACCGGAAGACTGTAAGGCTCATCCGGAAGCTCTCGACGCCATCGCGAACGCGGATCTGGTGATTTTGGGCCCGGGTAGCCTTTACACGAGTGTTCTTCCGAACCTGCTGATTAAAGATCTTCATGACGCGATTTTGAAGACGGACGCCTACAAGGTTCATATTGTGAACGTGATGACGCAGCCCGGCGAGACCGACGGATTCAGTGCCTGGGATCACTTGCGTGTCTTGATTGAACATACGGATCCGCGCGTGGTGGACGCGGTTTTTGTTAATGTGCAGGAGATCCCGGAAAATCTTATAGAAAAATATCATGAAAAGGGCGCCGAAACGGTGCGGCTTGACCTGGATATTATCCGCGAAAAAGGTTATGCCATCATTGAAGGCCGGATTTTGAAAACAGACGGTCAAGTCCGTCATGATCCTGAGAAATTGGCCCGGCTTGTGTTTGATCATTATCTGAATACTTCCAAGGCCCCGAAGGTTTGATATGTCCGAAGAACTGCCTAAACCCGCATCGGCGGAAAAGAAATTCACTGTGAGCAACAAGCTGGGACTTCACGCCCGGCCGGCGGCTCTTTTTGTCCAGACCGCAAACCGCTTTAACTGTGAAGTTACTGTGAGAAAAGGCCGCCAGAAAGTGAACGGGAAGTCGATCATGGGGATCATGACTCTCGCCGTTCAGCAGGGAACATCGATTATTGTGAGAACGGAAGGCCCTGAAGCCTCGGAGGCCATGGCCGAAATTTCCCGTCTTATTGAAAGTAATTTCGGAGAAGAATAGTGATGAAAAAATTACGGGGTATCGGAGTCTCTCCTGGTGTGGTGATCGGAAAAGTGCATGTCCTGCACAGCGATGACTCTTTTACTGTTCCTCATCAGACGGTGTCCGCAGAGGAAGTGCCGAAGGAGATAGCGCGTTTTGAAGACGCCTTGACCCGCACCCGGGCCGAAATTCTTGGTATCCGGAAAAAACTCTCAACGCAGATTGGCCGCGAGCATTCTGAAATCTTCAATGCCCATCTTTTGATTCTGGAAGACCGCACGCTGATCGAGGATGTGATCGCGCTTCTGAAGGATCAGAAGGTGACAACGGAATATGCTTTTTCTCAGGTAATCCGCCGTTATTTCCAGGCTTTTTCTGAAATTGATGACGAGTATCTGCGCGAAAGAGTGTCCGATATTCGTGATGTCGCCCGAAGAGTTCTGCAGAATCTTTATGGCGAGGAAAAAGGCGCGCTCGAGAATTTGAAAGAAAAAGTCATTCTTGTAGCCCACGATCTTTCTCCCTCGGATACGGCGATGCTCGACAAGAACAAGATCCTGGCCTTTGTTACGGAAATCGGGGGGCCGACTTCCCACACGGCGATTCTGGGACGGTCCATGGAAATTCCCGCCATCGTCGGGGTTGCGGGAGCGACCGGAAGTGTGAAGGCTGGTGACCGTGTTATCGTTGACGGTACTCACGGAATTCTCGTGGTTCAGCCGGATGAAGAAAGCATCGAAGAGTTCACCCAGGAAGAAAAGCGTTTCAGCGCGTTTATTACGGAGCTGGATAAACTCAAACATCTTCCGGCTGAAACTCTCGACGGCCGCAAAGTGACCTTAGCCTCAAATATTGAGTTTCATGACGAAATCCCCTCTGTTATTTCTCATGGGTCTGACGGGATTGGTTTGTATCGTACCGAATACTTTTATATGAACCGCATTGACCTTCCGACAGAGGAAGAACAATTCCGAGCGTACAAGCAGGTCGCTGAAAAAATGAACCCCAGCTCTGTCATTATCAGAACCCTTGATCTCGGCGGAGACAAGTTTGTTTCTGCTCTGGATGTCCCCCATGAAATGAACCCGTTCTTGGGCTGGCGGGCGATCCGGTTTTGCCTGACGAGGATTGACGTTTTCAAGGTGCAGCTTCGGGCTATTCTGCGCGCGAGCGCTTTCGGGAATCTTAAAATCATGTACCCGATGATTTCAAATGTTCAGGAGCTGAGAAAGGCCAATGAGATTCTGGAAGAATGCCGCCAGGAGCTGATTCGTGAAGGTATCGCGTTTGATCCGAAAATGGAAGTGGGCGCCATGATCGAGATTCCTTCGGCCGCGCTGACAAGTGATATTCTGGCGCCCGAAGTGGACTTCTTCTCGATCGGAACCAATGACCTTATTCAGTACTGTCTCGCGGTGGATCGTGTTAACGAAAAAATCGCTTACCTCTATGAGCCGACCCATCCCGCAATTCTCCGGCTCATTCGTCAGACCGTTGAAAATGGGCACAAGCAGGGAAAGTGGGTGGGGATTTGCGGTGAAATGTCGGCTGATCCAGCTATTGTGATCCTTCTGGTCGGTCTGGAAATTGATGAAATCAGCACCAGTCCTGTTGTGCTGCCGAAAGTTAAAAAAACAATACGTTCCCTTTCTTTTGCTGACGCAAAAAAAATGACGGATGAAGCCATGAAGTTCGCGACAGGGGAACAGGTTCGGGAGTTTATCACCGCAAAGCTCAGGGAAGTGGATGGGGAGCTTTGGGATGGCTAAAGAACTTGAAAAACAAAATGCCGCGATGCGTTCGTATTTACAAAGTCTGCCGGAGCAGGTAAAGCAGGGCTATGCTCTGGGCGCGGCACTGAAACTTCCGGCGCGATATTTATCTGCGAAGCAGATTCTCTTCTGTGGTGTCGGAGGATCGGCGATTGGCATGGATATTCTCGCTCAAGCGATGAACGAGTCCTGCCGCATTCCGTTTTCTGTACATCGGGGGGACAACCTGCCCCGCTGGGTCGGGTCCGAAACGCTTGTCGTTCTGACAAGCTGTTCCGGTGATACCCGTGAAACTCTGGAGGCCTTGCGTGAAGCCGAAAGCCGTTCGGCCCGCGTGCTTGCGGTGACTTCGGGCGGGGTTCTTGCCCGGGAAGCATCCCGAAAAAAATTCCCCTGTGTTTTAATTCCTTCGGGCATGCCGCCCCGCACAGCGGTAGGTTATTTGACGTTTGCTCTCGGAGGCGTCCTGGTCAAGGGCGGGTGGGTGGACTTCAGCGCCCGGGAAGCGGCGGCGGTCAGCGCTGCGATTCCGAAGATGGTTTCAAAAGCTGCTTCAATGGCCCGTCTGTTGCGGGGACGAATGATTTTTCTTTATGGTGATGGCGGTTCTTTTGAAGTTGTGATGAAGCGATGGCGCGCCCAGTTCGCGGAAAACGCAAAAACTCTCTGCTCTTATCACAGCACGCCGGAAATGTTTCACAATGAAATGGAAGGGTGGAGTTTCCCAAAATTTCTCCCTGAAAAGTCCGCGGTCATCTTTTTTAGAGACCGCAAAGAGCCGAGAGGACTGAGAGTCAAGACCGATCTTGCTGTTAAATTTGTGAAGGCCTCCGGCGCGCTTGTTCTTTCCGTAACTTCATCTGAAACATCATCTTTCAGAAAGGTTTTTCCCCTGATTGCTTTTGGAGACTGGGTGAGTTTTGAACTCGCACGCCTCAATAAAGTTGATCCGATTGAAATACCGGTGATCCGGAAGATTAAAGAAACGCATTAACCGGCAAGGCTGCCTGTCAGTTCGGGCGGTCCTGCTTTTTTGATATCATGCGGCCCCCGGGCTTTCGGGGGCTGCGGTACTTTGAACCGTTTTAAACTCTGCTGAGCTTTGAATACGAAAGGACAAATATGAGCAAAGAACGCCATCTTTTTACCTCTGAATCCGTCAGTGAAGGGCATCCGGACAAGGTCTGCGACCAGATTTCGGACGCGGTTCTTGATGCTTTACTTGAGGGGGATTCAGCTTCGCGTGTCGCGTGTGAAGCCCTCGTGACAACCGGGACCGTGATTGTTTCCGGCGAGATCACCAGTAAAACCTATGTGGATATCCCCCAGATTGTCCGCGGTGTTATCCGCAGCATCGGCTATACGAATGCTGAATACGGATTTGACTACAAGACCTGCGGAGTTTTAACAGCCATTCAGCAGCAGTCTCCTGATATCGCAATGGGCGTTGATACCGGCGGCGCGGGTGACCAGGGAATGATGTTTGGTTACGCGACCGATGAGACCCCTGAATTCATGCCGCTTCCGATTGTTCTCGCCCACAAGCTGGTGCGCTATCTGGCGGACATCCGTAAACGCGGTGAGCTTCCCTACCTGCGGCCTGACGCGAAAAGTCAGGTCACGGTGGAGTACGAAAACAACCTGCCTGTTCGTGTGGATGCGGTGGTTTTGAGTTCTCAGCACGATGGCGATGTGACGCTGGAAACGATTTCTCATGACCTGAAGGAAAAGGTTATCAAAAAAGTCATTCCTCAGGATTTCATGGATAAGAACACGAAGATTTACATTAATCCGACAGGACGTTTTGAAATCGGCGGACCTCACGGGGATACGGGGTTGACCGGCCGCAAGATCATTGTGGATACCTACGGCGGCCTCGGCCGGCACGGCGGCGGCGCTTTCAGCGGGAAAGATCCTTCTAAAGTCGACCGTTCGGCTGCCTATTTCGCTCGCTACGTCGCCAAGAACATCGTGGCGGCAGGTATTTCCAAGCGCTGCGAACTGCAGCTGTCCTACGCCATTGGCGTAGCGCAGCCTGTTTCTGTGATGGTGGACACGTTTGGGACCAGCACGCTTTCCAATCAGGAAATCACGCAGGCTTTGCGTGATGTTTTTGATTTTACGCCGCAAGGCATTATCAAGAAACTGGATTTGCGACGCCCCGTCTATCGTGCCACAGCCGCTTACGGGCATTTTGGCCGCAATGAACCTAATTTTACCTGGGAAAAACTTGACGCTGTCGAAGCCCTTCGCAAGCGTCTGAATCTTTCCGGAGATAAAGTAAAAATTTCCTGAGTCCCGGCAGTCTTGGGAATTCAGAGGAGGCTTTTTAATGAAAGGAACAGATATGGCAGAAGTTAAGCAGGATTTTAAAGTTGCGGATATGTCTCTGGCAGAATGGGGACGCAAAGAAATTGAAATGGCTGAGAAAGAAATGCCGGGCCTTATGGCGTTGCGCACGAAATATGGCAAAGACAAACCGTTGAAGGGGGCCCGTATCGGCGGCTGTCTGCATATGACGATTCAGACGGCTGTGCTGATTGAAACGCTGGTCGAGCTTGGCGCGGAAGTCCGCTGGTCTTCCTGCAACATCTTTTCGACTCAGGATCACGCGGCTGCGGCCGTTGCGGCCCGGGGAATCCCCGTGTTTGCCTGGAAGGGTGAAACCGAGGAAGAATTCTGGTGGTGCATTGAACAGACCGTGATGTGGCCGGACGGTAAAGGTCTCAATATGATCCTTGATGACGGCGGTGACTTGACGGCGCTGCTGCACCAGGACCGTTATAAACACCTCATGAAGGATGTTCGGGGTATTTCAGAAGAAACCACAACCGGTGTTCACGCGCTTGAACGCATGGTGCGTGAGGGAAAGCTGCTTGTGCCGGCGATCAACGTGAATGATTCCGTGACGAAGTCAAAGTTTGACAACCTTTACGGATGCCGTGAGTCTCTCGCGGACGGCCTGAAGCGCGCGACGGATATTATGGTCGCGGGCAAGGTTGTTGTTGTGGCGGGCTACGGTGATGTGGGTAAAGGCTGCGCGCACTCGATGAAAAGTCTGGGCGCGCGCGTGATCGTAACCGAAATCGATCCGATCTGCGCTTTGCAGGCCGCGATGGAAGGTTATGAAGTTAACCGCATGGACAATGTTGCCAGCCAGGGTGATATCTTTGTGACAACGACAGGTGTCTGTGACATCATCCTCGTTAAACACATGGAGCAGATGCGCGATCAGGCGATCATTTGCAACATCGGCCACTTTGATGTTGAGATCGATGTCGCGGGTTTGAAGGCGTATCCTGGTATCCAGCGCGTCAATATTAAGCCGCAGGTCGACAAGTTCATTTTTCCTGACGGACATTCCGTGGTTCTTCTCGCGGAAGGACGTCTGGTCAATCTCGGCTGCGCGACTGGACACCCTTCGTTTGTGATGAGCAATTCTTTCACAAACCAGGTTATCGCGCAAATCGAGCTGTATAAAAATGCCAAGGCGTATGAGAAACAGGTGTATCGTCTTCCCAAGCATCTTGACGAGGAAGTCGCCCGCCTGCACCTTGATAAAATTGGCGTGAAGCTTGAAACGCTGACTCCGAAACAGGCACAGTATCTGGGTATTCCGAAGGAAGGGCCGTACAAGCCCGATCATTACCGGTACTAAGATCAGCTGTAATCAGGTATGAACAAAAAAGGCCCCGGAATTTTCCGGGGCCTTTTTTTTGTTCTATGAGGAAGTTCTTCGCGTATCAGTAAAAAAGGCGCTCTGTGAACTGAAGAAGGGCGGACGGCCATAGTCCCAGGACGAGTGTTCCGGTTAAAGTTAAAACCAGAACTGTTTTAAGAGGAATTCCGTAAGGGGATGGTTCGGAGCCTTCAGTAAGGCCCTCTGAGAAATAAAGTGTCTTGATGATTTTAAAATAATAGAAAGCGCCGATCAGGCTGTTGATCACTGCTGCGAAAAAAAGCAGAACAGCGCCTTCGCGCAGCGCGGCTGAAAACAGCTCGAATTTTCCGATGAATCCAGCGAGGGGAGGAAGCCCCGCCAGAGAGAGAAGAAAGATAGCAAAGCAGGCGGCGGCGAAAGGTTTTCGTCTTGCGCCGCCCGCGAGATCATCGAGATGATCGTTGGTGCCGCGCTCGGATAAGGCCATCAAAGCGGTGAAGGCGCCGAGATTGGCCAGCGCGTAAGCGGTCAAGTACACGAGAATGGCCCGGAACCCTTGTTCCGTGAGCAAAACGGCGCCTATCAGAAGATACCCCGCCTGGGCGACGCTTGAGTAAGCCAGAAGCCTCTTTACCTGGGTTTGAGCCATGGCCAGGATGTTTCCCGTAAACATCGTTAGAATGCAAAGAGTGTAAAGAATATGTACGACGACTTCGTTTAGTGCAGGAAACAATGCGGTAGCAACTCTGATCAGAAGCGCGAAGCCCGCAGCTTTGGGCGCGACCGTAAAGAAAGCCGCTGTGGGAGCTGGCGCTCCTTCGTAGACATCAGGAGCCCAGAAATGAAAGGGCGCCATCGAAATTTTGAAGCCAATGCCCGTAAGCAGAAATACCAGCGCGGCAATCCCGGCAGTCCTGTTTTCCGGCAAAGCGAGAGCTTGTTGAATTTCAGAAAAGTTAAGAGAGCCGGAAAGTCCGAACAAAAGAGAAATGCCATAAAGCATGATGGCGGAACAAAAGCTTCCAAAGAGCAGATACTTAAGACTCGCTTCTTTTGAACGGATGTCCCGGTAAGAAAAGCCTGCCAAAAGATAAGACAGGATGGAGACAAGCTCTACTGAAAGAAAAATGCTCAGAAGATTGGTCGAAGCTGTCATCAGAACCAGGCCGAAGCACAGGAAAAGCAGAAGTGTTACGTGCTCCGCGAAAAGATTAACACTCAGGGCTTTTGAAGAGGCGGCCATGAGCACTGCAGCTGCTGTCGCGGCGAGCATGAAAATTCTGAAAAAACGGGTGAAACCGTCCAGGGTATAAAAGTTTTGAAACAAAAAAACAGGTTCCTGCGGGCCTGTGAAACAAAGAACAGCGGACGCCGCCAGTGTCGCAAGGGCCGCTGCGGAGGGAAGCATTTTTCCCATTCGGGGTGATTCTGTGAAGAGGGTTACGCACGCGCCCAGCAGCAGGATCATTTCGGATTTGAAAAACGAAAGGCTTTGCAGCGTGCTCATTATACGATGCCTCCGCCGGGAAGAAGGCCGTTCAGGGACGCGGCTGTCAAGTTCATGAGAAGGGATGGATAAAGACCGATGGCCAGGATGAGAAGCACCAGCGGTATGAGAGGAAGCGCTTCCCGAACGTCAAGGTCGGGCAGTGTTTTCCAATGATCCGAAAGGGGGCCCCACAGCATTTTTTGAATCATGGTCAGGAGATAAGCGGCGGATAAAAGAATCCCGATGCAGGCAGCCGCTGTGGTCCAGGGGTGAGAAGCATGATTCCCAAGCAGCACAAGAAACTCTCCGGGAAATCCGCTGAGTCCCGGAAGTCCGAGGCTTGCCATGGCGAAGAAAATAAGACAGCCCGCGAAGCGCGGCATATTCCGGGCAAGTCCTCCGAAAGCGCCCATTTCGCGCGTGTGCGCGCGCGCGTAAAGAATTCCTGCCAAAAGAAAAAGCCCACTTGTGATGAGGCCGTGACTGATCATTTGCAAAACAGCTCCCCGAACCCCTGCAGCATTGAATGCCGAAAATCCCAGCAGAACAAAACCCATATGACTCACGCTCGAATAGGCGATCATTTTCTTAAGGTCGGTTTGCGCGAGTGCGGCGAAACCGCCGTAAACGATACCTGTAACGGCGAGTATTGTCATCAAAGGCTGAAACCAATGAGCAGCCTCAGGAAAGAGTGGAAAACAGAAACGGAGAAATCCATAAGCGCCGAGTTTCAGAAGAATGCCGGCTAGAAGAATGCTGACCGGGGTCGGGGCCTCGACATGGGCATCCGGAAGCCAGGTATGAAAAGGAAAGACAGGGACTTTGACGGCAAAGCCGATAAAGAACGCGAGGAACGCCATTCTTTGAAAAGCGGGTTTGAATTCATTCTTCAAAAGTTCGGTCACATTGAAGGTGTGAGGGGAAGATACGAAATAGACAGCTAAAATTCCGAACAGCATGAGAAGACTGCCCGCCATGGTGTAGAGAAAGAATTTAAGAGCCGCACGGTTTTTATTATCGCCTCCGAAAATTCCAATAAGAAAGTACATTGGGATCAGCATCATTTCCCAGAAAACGTAAAAGAGAAAAAGATCCAGGGCGAGGAAACTGCCCATAACACCGGTCTCGAGAAGAAGAATGAGAGAAAAGTATTCCTTTTCTTTGATTTTGACGTTTTGAGATGCCGCACAGGCGATGATAAATAAAAGAGCGGTCAGTAGAACGAGAGGAAAACTAAGGGTGTCTGCGCCCAAGTGATAGGAAACACCAAGTTCCGGGATCCAGGGAGCTTTTTCCAAAAACTGGAAATCGGTTAACGAGGAATCAAAGGTTCCCAGCCCGGCCAGACAGAGAACGCCGGTCAAAAGGGTGAAACAAAACGCAAGCGGGAAGGCTGAGCGCGAAAGCTTCCCGGGAAGCGCGAGAATAAGAAGAGCGCCCGCGAAAGGAAAAAAAATAATCGATGAAAGTAAGGTCATGGCCTTGTCCGGTTAACGATCGAGATTGTTTAGGTAAGGCACAGCACGAGAATCGTAATCACACCTGTAAAAGCAATTAAAAGATAATTTTGTATAAAACCCGTTTGAATGCGTCTGCCCACAGAAGCGGCAAGCTGAAACAGTGTGCCGGGAAGAATCACGAAGCTGTCGATGATGACTCGGTCAGAGACAGCGGCACTTTGAGCTGCGGCGGAACACCCCGCACCCATGCTTTTCGCAGCTGAGTTTGGAAGCCGCCACCCCAGGAATTCCATCAATTTTCGGACGAGTGCCAGCGGAAAGGCCGCGCGTCGGAGGAGGTTTTCATTTGAGAATAAAAGAAACGCCAGAAGAATTCCGCCAAGACTTGTTCCTGTCGAGAACAGAATAACCGTAAGCGGTACCGCATGGGCTGTGTTCTCATGTCCCGAAAGAAGAAAGCCCTGAAGCGCGTGATGGTTCCACGAAGACCCCGGAAGACCTGCCAGCAAAGCGAACGCAGCCAGGATCCAGAGCGGAAGGGTCATGTTTTTTGACGATTCGTGGGCGTGAAGCGCTGCACCCCGGGGATTGCCCGAAAAAACATTGAAGTAAAGACGGAAAATATAGAGAGCGGTTAAAAAAGCTGTGAGAAGAAGCACGGGATAGAAGTAACCCGATTGCTCCGAGGCAGAGGCGAGTATGCCTTCCTTGCTCCAAAAACCTGATAAGGGCGGCACGCCAGCCAAAGCCAGAGAGCCAATAAGAAAAGTCGCGGATGTTGATTTCATGGCAGATCCCAATCCTCCGAGCTCGCGGATGTCCTGCGCTTTGCATCCATGAATGACGCTTCCGGCTCCCATAAACAACAAAGCTTTGAAAAACGCGTGCGTGATCAGATGAAACATCGCGGCTGCGGGATTTCCAAACCCGACCGCCGCGGTCATGAAGCCGAGCTGGGAAATAGTTGAGAACGCGAGAATCTTTTTCATGTCCACGGCTGAAAGCGCGAGACACGCTGCCAGGAACGCCGTCAGCGTACCCGTGCAGGCAATAATGAAAAGAACCTGAGGCGATTTCTCGAGGAGCGGGAAAGCCCGAACGATGAGATAGACGCCTGCGGCGACCATGGTAGCGGCGTGGATCAGCGCGCTGACTGGCGTCGGACCTTCCATCGCGTCAGGCAGCCAGATATGCAGCGGAAATTGCGCGGATTTCCCAATGGTTCCACTGAAAATGAGAAGTCCGGCGGCCGACAGCCAGAGAGACGGCGCCAGCGTGTGCAGACGGGCGGCGAGTTCAGAGAATTGCAGGGTACCCGCGGCGGCAAGCAGGGTCAGGATGCCAAGAAGCAGTCCCATGTCTCCAAAACGGGTTGTCAAAAAGGCTTTCTTCGCGGCTTTGGAGGCCGCCTCTTTCTGGAACCAGAAACCAATCAAAAGATAAGAACACAGCCCCATGATTTCCCAGGCCATGAAAAAAAGAAGAAAGTTATCTGAAATCACGAGGGTGAGCATTGCGGCCATGAAAAGTGAAAGTATCGCGAAGAAACGCGGATAGTCCGAGTCGTCCTTCATGTAACCTGCGGCGTAAATTTGAATAAGAGTCCCGACGAGACTGACCACTGACAGCATGGACGAGGAGAGAGGATCCAAAAGAAATCCCGCAGACAGGAGCACAGAGCCGGCGTCCAGCCAGAGAACACTTCCCTGAGAAGCCCCTTCACGCAGAACATTCAACAGCAGCGGTATAGAAAGCGCAAAGCAGGTGAGGCTGGAAAGAATGGAAATCCAGGACGCCTTTGAAGAAAACTTTTTCCCGCATAACAGAATCAGGACAAAGGCCGTAAGCGGAAGACCAGGCAGCAGGAAAGGATTCTGAATGAGGGCTACCATTTAAGAAGATCCATATCATCGGTTTGAACTGTCTTTTTCGCGCGGTACAGAGATAAAACAATCGCAAGTCCAGCCGCAGCTCCGGCCGCCGCAAGCGCGATAATAAAGAAAGCCATGATCTGGCCGGATTCACTGGCGCCGGGCGTTGTCCGCGAAAAGATCACGAAATTCAATCCCACGGCGTTCAAAACAAGCTCCAGGGAGATGAGCACGCCAAGCGCGTTGCGGCGCGTCAGCGCGCCATAGATTCCGATGACAAAGAGCATCAGGGCGAAGAGCAGGTAATGGGATGAGGGGATAAGGGTCATGCCTTTTCCTTTCGCGCGACAACAAGAGCGCCGATCAGAACTGCGAACAAAAGAAAACCCAGCACTTCGAAAGGGAAAACGTAATCGCTCATAAGCCGGATGCCCAGATCTTTGACGCTGGGCGGTGAGGCTGCGTTTCCAGAATTGTTCGGCCAGGGCGTGTTCAGGATGACTCCCGTTAAAACCGCGAGAAAAACAAGACCTCCGGCTGAAGCCGCTATTTTCTGAATGCTCTGGGCCTGACTGTCCGGCGTGTCCAGCTTTCCGGTCAGCATGATCGCGTAAATCACAAGGGTCATGATCGCGCCTACATAAACCAGGATCTGCACCATGGCCAGAAACTCGGCTCCGAGAGAAACATAAATGCCCGCGATGGCGACAAGAACAGCCGCGAGCGCGAGCGCGGAATGAAAGAGGTTGGGCAAAATCACCGATGCCAAAGCGGCCGCCAAGGCGAGCCCCATCACCAGATAAATACCCTTAACCGCGATCAATTCAAGCATTGGAAGGTAAGCCCCTATTCAACAAAACGGTAAACACGCTTTTCGTAAGCATAGACCTTGTTAAAGAAACTAAGCATCATAAAACTCGCCAGAAGAATGGCAAGCGGAACGATTGTACTGAACGGCGCGGAAAGAAAGTGGCTGAGGGCCGCGGCCAGAATGTTAATGACTGACAGCGGCAGCATGAATTTCCAGGCCATGCCCATCAAGTGATCGGTGCGCAGGCGCGGCAAAGTTCCCCTGAACCAGAAGACAATGAAAATGAGAAGGTAGGTTTTCAGAAAAAACCACAGCCATGATGGCAGGAAAGGACCCTGCCAGCCGCCGAGAAAAAGAGTCACGGTCAAGGCGCAGATAGAAAACACATTCATGAATTCGGCCATGTAAAAAAGTGCGAATTTCATGCCGCTGTACTCCGTATGATAACCCGCCACGATTTCTGACTCTGCTTCGGGAAGGTCAAAGGGAGAACGGTTGCATTCGGCCATGCCGCAGACAAAAAAGATCAGACAGCCGAAAAATCCCCAGGGCGTTGTGACATACCAGTGCCCGGCCTGGGCTTCAACGATCGCTTGCGTTGAAAGACTCCCCGCAGCCATCAGAACGGGGACGATCGAGATAACGAGTGTGACCTCATAAGAAATCATCTGAGCCACCGAACGCATCCCTCCGAGAACGGAGTATTTGTTCCGGGAGCCCCAGCTGGCCATGAATATCACGAGCGTCGTTGTGGAAGAAAGCGCGACAAAATAAAGGATACCGACGTTGAGATTGACAGCCGCCATGTTTTTTCCGAAAGGAACCACGGCAAAGACAAGCATGGCGGGGATCAGGATAAAAATCGGTGCCAGGAAATGGACCACAGGGTCTGCTGCGGACGGACGAATGTCTTCTTTTGTGAGCATTTTGACTCCGTCTGCCAGCGGCTGAAATAATCCCCAGGGGCCTGCGCGGTTCGGACCGATTCTGTTTTGCATACGGGCGAGGACTTTGCGCTCCATCAAGGTCAGGTACATCATGATGAAAGGGCCAAGAAGAAGAATCGCCAGCGCGCTGATCAGCATGGCGTTGACGGTTACCGCCCACGCCGGCAGAAAACTGGAAAATCCTTCCAAGATGATATTCTTGAAACCGGTGAATATGTTTTCCATATTAGATTTAACCCGCAGCGCCTGAAGAGGGCGGCTCTGGTTTCTTTGCGGCTTCAGCCTTTGCTTTCGCAGCGGCTTCCGCGGCTCTCTTTTTTTCTTCAGCCTCACGGCGTCTTGCGTCGACCTCAGCCGCGTCCGAAGGACGAATCTTTTGAAAATACGTATTGGGTTTCAGCAAATCTTCTTTGTGATAAAGAAGCTGCTTCTGCCTTTCGAAACCAGCGATCTCAAATTCATGATCCATGTAAATTGCGTCGAAAGGACAGGTCTCTTCGCAGATTCCGCAATTCATGCAGACGGTGAGATCGATATCAAAAAGAGCGGGTTTCTTAAGGGGCTTTCCGTCTTTGTCGAAGTCCCTAATGATGGTGATGCACTTCGGCGGGCATTCCTTGGCGCAGATATCACAAGCCACGCAGCGGGGCTCTTCGGGTTTGTCATCATAAACAAGAAAAGGAAAGTTTCTGAACCGCTCTTTTGCGATCAGCCTCTTTTCAGGATACTCAACTGTAAAAAGGCCGCCTTCATCCGCTTTTTTGAAATAAGAATTCACAAAGCTTTTGAGCGTTACGAGCATGCCTTTGAGAACTCCGGCCCCGAAAATCAATGGTCGACCTCTCCGAGAACAATATCGATGCTGCCCAGGATGACCATGGCGTCGGCAAGCTTGTGGCCCACGCACAAATCCTCAAGGACGGTCAGGTTGATAAGCGATGGGGCGCGGACATGGTAGCGCCAGGGCTGAGCGGAGCCGTCGCTGACAACATAAAAACCCAGCTCGCCCTTGGGGGATTCCACACGTCCGTAAGCTTCTCCAACAGGAGGTTTAAAGTTTCTCGGGGCTTTTACAAAGGGCGCCATTTTTCTGTTCATGATTTCGCCGCTTTCAGGAATCTGCTGAAAGGCCTGGTCAAGGATTTTGAGCGACTCGCGCATTTCCAGGACACGGACGTAGTAGCGGTCGTAAACGTCGCCTTTTTCACCGACGGGTACGCGGAAGCTGAAGCGTTCGTAAACCGAATAGCGGTCGATTTTCCGAATGTCATAGCCAAGGCCCGAAGCTCGAAGCATCGGGCCGGACATCCCCGCGTTTAAAGCGAGTTCTTTTGACAGGACACCGACATTTTGACAGCGCAGGCAAAGAATATCATTTTCAGTCAGGAGGGCTTCAAACTCGTCCAGAAAGCGGGGCAGGTTAGCCAGCACGCTCTTGATTCGCTCACGCATACCGGAAGGCAGATCCCGTTTGACGCCGCCGAAGCGGAAGTAATTGCACATCATCCGTGATCCTGAAATCTCTTCAAAAAGATCCAGGATTCTTTCGCGTTCGCGGAACGCATAAGTCAAAGGTGTGAAAAATGCGCCGAGATCGTTCAAGAGAAAACCAATGACGGAAACATGATTCACAATGCGGGTCAGCTCCGCGAAGATGACGCGGATGTACTCCGCCCGCTCTGGCACGCTGATGCCCGCGAGTTTTTCCACGGTCAGCGCGTAGCCGAAGTTGTTGGACATGGAATTGAAGTAGTCAAGGCGGTCCGTGTACGGCATGGACGCGGCATAGGACATGTTCTCAGCGATTTGTTCGTGATTTCGGTGCAGGTATCCCATGACGGGTTTCAGTTTGATGACAGTTTCGCCATCCAGGGTGATGTCCATGCGGAAAACGCCGTGAGTTGCCGGATGCTGCGGCCCGACATTGATCTGAAGCGTTTGCGTGTCGAACGCGTCCTGATTTTCAGAAGCAGTAAAGCCTGTGTCCAAGAAAAATCCTGCTGTTTATGATTCGTTTTGACTGGGGCGCGCAGCCGAAGCCCGCTTGCCCTGAGATTTCAGTTCGGCGGCTATGGCCCTTAATTTTTCCGGAACCGGAATGTTGTTTTGATCGAGCCAGGCGACATCCGCGCTTTCCAGCACGTCGGAATCTTCCTGTTCATAGTCTTTCCGAAGCGGCCAGCCTTCAAACTGATCCCACATGAAAAGACGCCTCAGATCGGGGTGCCCTTCGAAAATGATGCCGAACATGTCATAAGCTTCCCGTTCCTGAAGTTCAGCGCTCCGATAGAGCGGAGTCAGGGAAGGAACTCGGGGTGCTTCACGTTTTGCGCGTACGCGTAAAGTTACAGGGCCCGTTTTAAGCTCGGTTGAATAGAAGTGATAAACGGTTTCCAGATAGGTCAGATAATCCGCGCCCGTTACCGAAGAAAGAAAATCCATTTTAAGAGAGGAAGTATTCTTGAGAAACTCCGCTGCTTTAATCAAATCATCCGGATTTTCCACGAGCAGGCTGTCCCGCACCTTCTTCAGGCGCAGCTCGGGCAGGCTTTGTTCCAGTTGAGTTTTAATCTCATCCGTTGTCATGAGGCTGCTCCGGCAGCTGGCGCGGAAGCCGGCGGCGGTTCGTCCAGATTTGGAGCCTTGGTCTTTTTTCCAATCAGGATGGGCTCGCCGTAGCGGTCTTTGCGATGGTCAACTTCGCGCGGCTGCCAAACCTCGGGATTGAATTTGGGAACAAGTCCGTGCGGTCCGAATTCGGGTACGGGATATTCGCGTTTCAGACCCTTCTGGTACCATTCTGTTTTTTCGATGACCTGCCCCGATATTTTTTTCTGAAGCTCCATGAGGCCGTGCAGCAAGGCTTCCGGGCGGGGAGGGCAGCCGGGTAAATGGACGTCCACGGGAATATAACGATCGATTCCCCTGAGCACATTATAACCGTCAATAAAGGGACCGCCGGCAATCGCGCAAGCCCCCATCGCGATGCAGTATTTGGGTTCCGGCATCTGATTGTAAAGACGAACAACCTGCGGAGCCATTTTTTTTGTAACCGTTCCGGCTACAATCATCAAATCGGATTGGCGCGGAGAGGCTCTGAAAAGTTCGGCGCCAAAGCGGGCCATGTCGTAGCGTGCACAGGCAGTCGCGATCATTTCAATCGCGCAGCATGCCAGACCAAACTGCATAGGCCAGATCGAAGAGCTTCGTCCCCAGTTATAAAGCTGGTTCAGCGTTGTAAGAACAACGCCTTTTTTTGCCAGTTCGCTTTTGAGGCCTTCGTCCACGGCGGATACATTCGGAGCATGTCCCATGAGGCTTATTCCCAATCCAGATTTTTTTTACGCCATTCGTACACGAGTCCGAGAAAAAGAATGCCGATGAAAAGACTCATCGCCAGAAAACCTTCAAAGCCTGTTTCCTTGAATGAGACGGCCCAGGGGTATAGAAACACAGCTTCGACATCAAAGACCACAAAGATCAGGGCAATCAGGTAGTACTGAACATGGAATTGGATCCAGGAATCGCCCTTGGATTCCAAACCGCATTCATAGGCCGTGTTTTTTATTTTCGAAGGCTTTCGGGGGGCTATTTTACCGGCCAAAAGTACGGGCAAAAGAGCAAAAGCAAAGGCCATGAGGGTAAAAAGGGCGATAAAAAAGTAATTGTAGAAATACGAACCGTTACTCAAAGTGAAAAATCCTTCGGGTTGGGGTTGGGACAGCTTCAATTATCGGCTTTGCGGAGGATTCTCTTGATCGACGGCCTGGTTTCCCGATAATACCCGCATGAACCCCGAAAGCGGACTGCCTCCTCTTTTCCTGGAAAGACTCAAGCGGCTCTTTCCCGGCGATCTTTACCCCGATGTGCTGGCGGGGTTTGAAAGCCTTAAGCCGCCCTCTGTCCGCATCCAGAAACCCGGTTTAACCCGGGAACAGATTCTCTCAAGCCTTTCGGAAGCGGGTATTTCCGCCCAGGCCATCCAGGACCTTCCATTTCCGGCTTTTTTTCTCAACAAAGAGGATTTCCGGAAATTTCAGGCTCATCCTTTGTACATGGACGGTGTGCTTTACGTACAGGGACTCTCAAGTATGCTGCCGGTGCTCGTCCTCGCGCCCCGCCCGGGGGAGAGGATTCTTGATCTGACAGCCGCGCCGGGAAGCAAGACGACGCTGATCGCCCTCTTGATGAAAGGCGAGGGGGATCTTGTTGCCAATGATTCCAATAAACCGCGGTTTTTTAAAATGAAAACCATTCTTGAACGGCAGGGTTTTTCCCATGTGCGGATGACGATGATGGCGGGAGAAGCCTACGGCCGTCAGGAGCCGGAATCCTTTGACAGGGTTCTCGTGGACGCGCCGTGTTCGGGTGAAGCTCGTTTTATCGCGGGTGACTCCGCAAGCCAGGGGTATTGGAAAATGATGAAGGTCCGCGAGCTGGCGAAAAAACAGAAGCGGCTTTTTTTGTCCGGCTTTTCCGCGCTGAAACCGGGAGGCGTGCTTGTCTATTCGACCTGTACCTTTGCACCGGAAGAAAACGAAGGTGTTCTAGCGGCCTGTCTCAAACGAATCGGCCCGGCCGCGGAGATTGAAGATATTGCTTTACCCGCCGTGAGGACGATGGAAGGGCTGACTTCGTGGGAAAAAGATGTGTATCCGCCTTCTTTGACGCGTACGCGCCGCATTGTTCCTGACGCCCGCAGCGAAGGGTTTTTTATCGCCCGCGTGAGAAAAACCGGGCCCTGGCGCTGGGGCAAATCCATGACTCAGGAAATTCTATGAGTGAGGCACCGGGAGCTAAAAAACGGGTAGATGTCGGCTGCGCCTTGATTGTCCGGGGAGAAGAGCTGCTGATCGCGCAGCGCAAACCCGGGACGAATCTGGCCGGTTACTGGGAGTTTCCGGGAGGGAAGCGCGAAGCCGGCGAGTCGCTGGAAGAATGCCTTTCGCGCGAAGTGTGGGAGGAGCTCGGGGTTATGATCCGGGCGCGCAGGCAAATCCGCGTGAATCAGCATGAAATGCCTGACCGCGTGCTTGACCTTTATTTTTATGTGTGTGACTGGATATCCGGGAAGCCTTACAGGAAGGACTGCCTTGATTTTAAATGGGTGCGGCCTGAAGAACTCAGAAAATACCAGTTTCCTCCCGCGGATCTTGATTTGATCCGGGATTTAACGGTGCGTCCGCGATTTTTTTTAAGCAGGTTCTTTTAGAAATTTCAGGCGGGCTAGTCGTACTTTTCGAAGAAAATCTGCTCTTTTGAAAAACCCATCTCAAGCGCGGTGCTTTCCACTTCTTTAATCATATTGCTGAGTCCGCAGATGAAGATATGCGTGCCCGCGCTGACGGCGATATGCTTTTTCAAAAGATGCTGAACGTATTCGGTTTCACCTTTCCATGTCTTGGGGCGGGAAACGGTGAAGATGTTTTTGAGATTCGTATTTTGGCGGGCCAGTTCTTCAAACTCTTCCTTGTATAAAACATCCTCTTCAAAGCGGTTTCCAAAAATATTCCACAAATTCACGGGTTCTTTTTTTGCAATCAGGTCATGGATCATGGAACGGAAAGGCGCGATACCGGTTCCTGTTGAAACAAAGACGATGGTCTGAGGAAGCGGCTTTTTGGGGGTAAACCGGCCGAGAGGGCCCTGAATTTCGAGCTTGTCGCCTTTTTTGAGCTCCCAGAGGTAATTGGTTGCGAACCCGCCCGGGACCCTTTTCCAGCACAGGTCGAGTTTGCCCTGAGCCGCCCATTGAGGCGGAGAGGCGATCGAATAGGAACGCTTGACGACTTTCTCGGGAGTGGGGATAAGGATGTTCAGAAACTGACCGGCATCAAAGTCAAAAAGGGTTCCTGCGGGGAACGACAGGCGGAAATGGCGCGTGTCCTGAATCCCGATATCCTGAATGTCTTCAATCGTTGTGGTAAAGATTCCGGCTTTCATAATCGTTATATAGGTGAACGGATTATAGTTAAAAAAACTAAAAAGCCAAGGCAAAAGAAGTCCTGGCAAAGAGTTGTGAACCATGCCTTTGCTCCAGCCTGTGAAAAAACCTGAGAAGTCATCGTTTCGTCTTTCCCTTCGATACAAGGTCGCATTACCTGTTTTGATCCTTGTGACGATGATGCTTTTTACCCTTTTCCAGAGTACTTTCCGGTTCGTCCGCGATCTTGTGCTTGAGCGAAATGAACGCCGGCTCATGTCCATTTCAGAGGTCTTCCGCGAGTCGCTGAAAGTTCCCCTGATTCTTGGGAACCAGCAGGTGCTGGAAGCGACCCTGCAATGGATGTCGGAGCGGGCGGATGTTCTTGAGGTTCGTGTTGAAAATGATCTTGGCGAAGTCATCGGCAGCACAAATCCCAAACAGCTGAAGCTTCCTAATCCTCTGGCAGTAAAAACCTTTACGGGCGCGCAGCGTGTTTCTTCTGACCGGTACGGAACCGCCGTGCGAATTGAAGTGGGGGAAAGAGTCCTGGGAAGACTCGTGATCGTTTTTTCCCAGATGAGTCTGGAAGCTGAGCTGAAACAGATCTTTATAGACAAGATGCTTCTGGCATTCACGATGGGAACCATCCTGGCCCTGATGACGGCCGGCGTCGTGTGGGTGGCATTGCGTCCGCTTTTCAAACTTAAAAGAACTGTGCAGCAGATTCTGGCCGGCAACCTTGAGGCTCGCGCGGACATTCATTCTTTCGATGAAATTCAGGATCTGGCTGAAGCGTTTAACGAAATGGTGTCGAGACTCTCACGAAGTCTTGAAAATCTGAAAGCGCGCACGCAGGCCCTGGAAGAATCCGAAGAGAAGTACCGTCTTATCGTTGACCATGCGAGTGATATTATTTTCGCGATGACACCGGAAGGCGAAATTGTGTTCTTGAATGAAGGCTTTTCGGGTTGCACGCGTGAAGAAATTCAGGATGGAGGAGTGGATCTGTTCCGTGAGCTCCATGATCCTGTGACGGTTGAGAAGTTTGATGAAGCTGTGAGGAATGTCCGGGAGACCAAGGAGTCAGTAATCAATATCGCAACGACGCACATCCACCGGGGATTAAACAGCGAAATTTTCTATCTGACCAATTTCACACCGCTTCTCGATCATGAGGGTGACGTCAAAATGATTCAAGGGGTGATGCGTGACGTAACAGAGCTCAGACGCATAGAGCTCATGAAAGAGTCCCTGATCCGCGATGTGGCGCATGAGCTGAAAACACCCACAGCCAAATTTGAAATGGCGGTGCACTGGTTTGAAAGAGAGATGGAGCAGAATCCCGAAATCCGCAAGTACGCGTCCGTGATTGAACTGCTCAAAAACAATACGGACCGGCTGATGCGGACGATCACAAGCATTATGGATCTTTCGAAGCTTGAATCCGGCATGCAGAAAATCGTGAAAGAAGAACTGGATTTAAATCAGATATTAAAACAGGTTGCCCATGACATCGAGCCGCTGGCCAAGAAAAAGGGACTTGTGCTTAACTCTCTTTTGTCGCCGGAACCGCTTCAGATACACGGCGACCGGGATATGCTCTACCGTCTTTTCGTGAATCTTGTGAATAACGCGATCAAATACACACCCAAAGGGTCGATTACGATCTCAAGCCGTAAGAAAGAAGGACATTCTCTCGCCGAGGTTCAGGATACGGGAATTGGTGTGGAAGAGCTTGACCTCAAAACCATCTTCGACCGTTTTGTTCAAAAAACTGCCGCGTCTGAAGGTATTGGGGTAGGATTGACAATCTGCCGAGATATTGCGGCTCTTCACCACGCAAAAATCTGGGCGGAGAGTGATGGCCTTGGCAAAGGGGCTGTTTTCAAGGTAAGATTCTAGAAAGTCACACATTTCGGGGACTCCTATGCCGCAGAAAAAAATCATGATCGTTGAGGACGACGAAGATCTTCACACACTTTATGGACTTTACCTGCAGGGGCAGGATTACGAAATTCTGCGTGCTTTCAATGGGGCTGAGGCCTTCAAGATTCTTGAGACCCAGATGCCTGACCTGATCATTCTTGATATGATTATGCCGGTTATGGACGGGGAAGAGTTCTTTATCAAACTCCGCACGGAAAAGAACATTACCGAAATCCCCGTGATTATCGCCAGTGTGAACGACAAAATATCCCCCAAGCTGCTGAAGCTTGGAAATATCCACAAAATACTTAAAAAACCCTTTAGCATTGAAGTTCTTCTTAAAGAGATAGAAGCCGGGCTCGCCGCCAGGCGTTGAATCTGCCTGTTTTAAGTTTCTCCTTGCCGCTGTCAGTTTCCGCGGGCGGGTCTGCCCTTTTTTCAGGCCGTTGTTGACCTTGCTGAAAATGCCCGTAGAATCGTAGCCGGATTTTGATTTCCACGCTTTAATCCAGGAGCTTCTGTGTCCAAAGAGTCGATTCTGATCGTTGAGGATGAAAAAAATATTCTCGAGCTGCTGGTTTACAACCTGGAAAAAGAAGGCTTCCGGGTTCACACGGCTTCTCAAGGGGATGAAGGTCTAGAGAAAGCCCGAAAGCATCACCCCTCGCTTGTCATCCTCGACCTCATGCTTCCTAACATGGATGGGCTGGAAATTTGCAAGGCCCTCCGCCAGAATCCGGCGACAGCGGCCATTCCAATTATTATTCTAACGGCGAGAAGCGAGGAAGTGGATAAGATCGTTGGTCTGGAACTGGGTGCCGATGATTATGTTACAAAACCGTTCAGCCCTCGCGAACTCACGGCCCGGGTCAAAGCCGTGCTTCGGCGCGGACAGGCAGCGCAGCCACAAGCGGTGCTTCAAGCTGGAACTCTTGAGCTGCAGACTGAAAAGCACATTGTGCAGCTCAAAGGGAAACCTCTGGAGCTCACCTCCAAGGAGTTTGGACTTTTGAAAATTCTAATGGAATCGGACGGACGCGTGTTGTCACGTGAACTGCTGCTTGAAAAGGTTTGGGGGCTTGACCGCGCGATGAATATCGAAACCCGGACCGTCGATATGCATGTGGGCCAGCTCCGCAAGAAACTCCGCCACGAAGCCGAGCGGATTGTGACGGTCAAGAATGCCGGCTACCGGTTTGAAAATGAAGATTAGCCGTAAGCAGCCTTTTGTTCGAAGTTTTGCTTTCCGCCTCGCGCTTTCTTACGGCGCGGTTTTTTCGCTGGTTCTAATTGTCTCCGGTTTTTATCTCACCCGCTACCTTGAAAAACAAACCTTTGAGCGCCTCAGGGAATCGCTTTCCCTTCAGGCTCGTTTACTCACCTATGTTGTGACGCCGGAAACGATCCGGGAAGGTAACGCTGAGCGGATTCAGGCGCTGACTCTTTCTGCGGGCGAAATCAGTTCCGCCCGGATTGTTGTGGTCAATCAAAGCGGAGAAGTTCTTGGGGACTCAAAAGAGACTCAGGAAGACCCGGGCGACCGTGAAACGCTGGCAGAGAGACCCGAAATCAAAACGGTGCTTTCCGGAGTTTCGTCTTCTCACATTGCTTACAGTAAAAGACTCGGCGCGGAAGTGCTGTATGCTGCGGTTCCGGTCAAAGAAGGAGATTCCGTTGTCGGCGCGATCCGCATGTCGCTTCCTCTCAAGGATATTGCGGAGGATCTCGAAGACGTAAGGCACCCGGTTTGGGTCGGGACCGCCGCGGGAATCGCTCTTGTTTTTGTTTTAGGACTTTGGCTCGGACGTAAGGTTTCCCGGCGGATTTCGCAAATGACTTGGGCGGCGGCGCGTTACGCGCGCGGCGATTTAAATGAAAAAGTTCTGATTGATGGGCGCGATGAAATTCAGACACTGGGAGATTCTCTTAACAAGATGGCGCAGGCGATCCGGTCGCGGATGGGCGAGTTTGAAGCCGAAAGAACGAAGCTCTCGGCTATTTTAGGGAACATGTCCGAAGGTGTGATGGCGGTGGACAAAAACCGGCAGGTTTTGCTGGCCAATCCCTCGGCTGAGCAGATCTTTGATGTTCAGGCAGGCGCCGCTGTCGGGAAAAGTCTGATGAGTTTGACCAAAAAGCCGCAGCTCGATGAACTGATGTCGCGGGCCATCCGAGAAGGCAAAAGCGCGGTTCAGGAAATCGAAATTGTGCAGCCGAATGGGACCCGGGTGTTGCAGGCCAATGCTGTTGGCTTCTCGGAAGCTGCGGATCTGGTTGCCGGGATCATGGTTCTTTCCGACATGACCAAGGTGCGGCGCCTGGAAAACCTTCGGCGTGAATTTGTTGCGAATGTTTCTCACGAACTTAAAACGCCGCTGACCTCAATCCGGGGTTTTATTGAAACTCTGTTGTCCGGCGCGCTTGAAGATGTGAAGACCAGCGAGCGTTTTTTGCGCCTGATGGAAGATGATGCCGGCCGTCTAGAGCGTTTGATTCAGGATCTTCTTGAAATTTCGCGGCTCGAAGACAAACAGGTCCATTTAAAACTTCAGGCGGTAGATCTTTCCGAGGAGGCGGCCCATGCTGTTGAGCATCTGCAGCCGCAGCTCAAGGAGAAGGCTATCCGGATCGAGAACAGAATTTCCGGAGCACTGCCGAGCGTTCAGGCAGACAGAGACAGAATTCGGCAGGTTTTTCTTAACCTGCTCGACAACGCGATAAAGTTTAACCGGCCAGAAGGCTGGATACGAATGGAAGCTTTTCTTGAAAATGGGAGTGTGAAGATTCTTATCGAAGACAGCGGTATCGGGATTCCCTCGCAGGCGAAGGGCAGGATTTTTGAGCGCTTTTTCCGCGTGGACAAAGCCAGATCCCGGGAAATGGGCGGAACAGGGCTGGGGCTGTCGATCGTGAAGCACATTGTTGAAGTCCACGGCGGCGAGGTTGCCTGCGAAAGCGAATACGGTAAAGGATCGAAGTTTTACTTTTCCCTGCCTGTCTTCAGGGACGCCGCCGCTTTCCGGGGTTGAGCCTTCGTCAGGAATCTGATAATCTTTCATTCTTAACCGCCGCCGCGAAGGAGAAATTTTGAAACGCCATTTTGATGATGAGCTTAAAAAAATTAAAGAAAAAGTATTCCGTATGGGGCTGCTTGTTCTTGAAGCGATCAAGGATTCCACGGACGCACTTTTTGAACGCGATTCCCGGAAAGCGCAGGATGTTATCAAGCGTGATCAGGAAGTGAATCTTCAGGAAATAGAAATTGATGAAATGGGACACGAGCTTATCGCTCTTTATCAGCCCACGGCCTCGGACCTCAGGCTCATTACGATGGTTCTGAAAATCAACAACGATCTTGAACGTATGGGCGATCAGGCTGTGAACATCGCCGAAAAAGCGATGATTCTGAATCAGGAGCCGCCGGTGAAGCCTTTTCAGGATCTTCCCAAGGTTGTTGAAACTGTTTTGAAAATGGTCCGCGATTCTCTGGACGCCTTCATGGAAGAAGACGCGGCGAAGGCTAAAACCATTCTTGAGGCGGACGATATCATTGACCGTTCGAACGATCAGATATATGAAGAAGTCCAAAGCATTATGGAAAAAAACCCGGGTAACACACGTGCCGGTGTAAGCCTCATCATGGTGTCCCATAACCTTGAGCGTGTTGGAGATCTGGCCACGAACATTGCCGAAGATGTCATTTATGTAAACCGGGGCGTTGATGTCCGGCATCATATCCGTGAACGCCGCGAAGAAGCCTGATCTTTTGTTTCCTGCCTTAAATTTTTAAACCTATATCACAAAAAGACTTAAAGTGTCCTGCCTAGACAAAGTCCGGGGGGTCATGTATCATATCGGGCCTCAAGCTTCAGGCTCGCATCCCGGTGCCTCGCTCTCAGCAAGTCTTGAGAAAATCCTTTTAGCTCAGAACCGGCAGGCGCGGAGCTTCTTTTCCCCGAAAATTGATTTCCGGATGTGTCCGGTAAGCGGAAAGCCGGAAAAGAATTATTAATAGTTTGCCCTTAAGGGCTGTCTTTAAATCAGATTTTATGTTTCAGGAGGTTTTTCGCATGAGTCTTCGTGATCCGTGGGTGAAAAAACGCAGCGGCAGCCCAAACCAGAGCCAGATGTATTTTGCCCGTCAGGGTGTTATCACGGAAGAAATGGAATACGTGGCCAAACGAGAAAAGCTGGAAGCTGAGTTTGTCCGCTCTGAACTGGCCCGCGGGCGCATGATTATTCCGGCGAATATCAATCACCTGGGCCTTGAGCCGATGGCGATCGGTATTAATGCTACCTGCAAGATCAACGCGAATATCGGCAACTCTGCCGTGACCTCTGACATTCCCAAAGAAATTGAAAAGCTGCGCCTCGCGATCAAGTTTGGTTCTGACACCGTGATGGATCTTTCCACGGGCCGTGATCTGGACGCCACGCGCGAAGCGATCATCGCTCACAGCCCCGTGCCCGTCGGAACAGTTCCGATTTATCAGGCTCTTGAAGAAGTGAACGGGGTTCCGGAAAAACTGACACCCGATATTATGTTTGGTGTTATTGAGCAGCAGGCGAAGCAGGGTGTGGATTACATGACGATTCACGCCGGTGTTTTGATTGAGCACCTTCAGCATGTTTCCACGCGTCTTACGGGAATTGTCAGCCGCGGCGGCGCGATTCTCGCCCAGTGGTGTCTTCGCAATCACAAACAGAATTTTCTCTACACCGAATATGACCGCCTTCTTGAAATCTGCCGCAAGTATGACGTGACGATCAGCCTTGGTGACGGCATGCGTCCCGGCTGTCTCGCGGATGCCAGCGACAAGGCTCAGTTCGCTGAGCTTGCCACGCTTGGTGAGCTTACGAAAAAAGCCTGGGAAAAGGATGTTCAGGTGATGGTGGAAGGGCCCGGCCATGTGCCGCTCGATCAGATCCCGATGAATATTCAGAAGCAGATTGAGATCTGTCATGAGGCGCCCTTTTATGTTCTCGGTCCGCTTGTGACGGATATTGCGCCTGGGTATGATCACATCACGTCCGCGATAGGCGCTGCCGTTGCCGGACAGTCCGGAGCTGCGATGCTTTGTTACGTGACGCCCCGCGAACATTTGGGCCTTCCTGACCTGGATGATGTGAAGCAGGGGGTTATCGCTTACAAAATCGCGGCGCACGCGGCGGATATCGCCCGCAAACGTCCGGGCGCCCGTGACCGTGACGACGCGCTTTCCAAAGCCCGTTTCACTTTTGACTGGAACAAGCAGTTTGACCTCTCCATAGATCCCGAACACGCCCGCGCGCTTCATGATGAAACACTTCCGGATGATTATTTCAAGGAAGCGGAGTTCTGCTCGATGTGCGGTCCGAAATTCTGCTCGATGGCGCTTTCTCAGGAACTGACGCAGCTTGGCCAGAACAACCAGTCCGGCCGCGAACAGAAAAAAGAGGAAAGGCGGACCAAGCTCCTGCAGTCATGAAAACTGTCTACAACACGATCCAGGACGAAATCCGCGCTTTAAAAGTGAAGCGCAAAGCCGTGATCCTGGCCCACAACTATCAAATCGGCGAAATCCAGGATATTGCGGATTTTACCGGAGACTCTCTTAAGCTCGCCCAGCAGGCCCGTAAAACGGACGCGGAGGTCATTCTCTTCTGCGGTGTCCATTTTATGGCCGAAACCGCGAGCATTCTCTGCCCGGACAAGACGGTGCTTGTTCCCGATCTTCAGGCGGGATGCTCTTTGGCGGATATGGTTCTTCCCGGTGATATCAAAAAATGGAAAGCCGCGCACCCGAACGGTGTGGTGGTCTGCTACGTCAATACTTCTGCCGTGGTGAAAGCGGAGTGTGATTACTGCTGTACCTCCTCAAATGCCGAGAAAGTTGTCCGCGCGATTCCGGAAGATAAAGATATTCTTTTTGTGCCCGATTTTTTTCTGGGGTCTTTTGTGAAGAACCTGACCGGCCGCAAAAACATGGAGCTCTGGAAAGGCTATTGCCCTACCCATGTCATGATTCAGAATAAACGCATTGAGGACCTTAAGCAGTCTCATCCGGGCGCGCAGTTTGTCATGCATCCGGAATGCGGCTGCACGACGAAGTCGATGCACCTGGCCGATAAAGTGCTTTCGACGGAAGGTATGGTTCAGTACGTGAAGGAATCACCTGCTAAGGAATTCATTGTGGCGACTGAGACGGGAATCCTTCACCGTATGCGCAACGACAATCCCGGAAAAACATTTATCGCGGCCAGCGAGCAGGCTGTCTGCAGCTACATGAAAATGAACACGCTGGAGAAAATGGTCGATTCTCTCGAAAACATGAAATACGAAGTCCGGGTGCCTGCAGAACTGGCCCTGCGCGCTTCAAAATGTATTGAGCGCATGATGGAGATCGTATGATCGAAAGACGCAAAACGCGGCAGGTGAATATCGGCGGAGTGACACTCGGCGGTGATGCTCCTGTCCGCATTCAATCCATGTGCACCACCCACACACGTGATGTGGAAGCGACGGTGGATCAGATTCACCAGCTTGCTGAAGCGGGCTGCGAACTTGTCCGCGTGGCTTGCCCCACGGAAGAAGATGCCCGCTCTCTGGGAAAAATCCGCAGCCGCATCAAGATTCCGCTGATCGCGGACATTCATTTTAACCAGCGTTTCGCCCTGATTGCTCTTGATGAGGGTGTGGATAAACTCCGGCTGAATCCGGGCAATATCGGCAAGAAGGAACGCACGGTCGAAATTGTCAAAAAAGCCAAGGAACGGAAGGTTCCGATCCGCATCGGTGTGAACGGCGGTTCGCTGGAAAAAGACCTGATGGAAAAATTTGGACCGACACCGGAAGCGCTTGTCGAGAGTGCCCGCCGCCATGTGCAGATCCTTGAAGAGCTTGATTTTCATGACATCATTCTTTCCTTGAAGGCATCCGATGTTCCGAACATGGTGGCCTCTTACCGTCTCGCGAGCAAAACGTTTCCTTATCCGCTGCATCTGGGGGTGACGGAAGCAGGCTCTCTTCTTAGGGGCAGCATTTATAACGCGATTGGAATCGCGACCCTTCTTCAGGAAGGGATTGGGGATACGATGCGTGTTTCACTTACTGCGGAGTCCGTGGAAGAGATTAAAGTTGCGAAAATGATTCTCGAAGCCCTTAACCTGCGTAAAGGCGTCCGCGTGATTTCCTGCCCCAGCTGCGGCCGCGCGGAAGTCGATGTGTTCAAACTCGCGGGCGAAGTTGAAAACCGCGCCATGAAACTCAAGGATCCGCTTACGATCTCTGTTCTGGGCTGCGTGGTGAACGGTCCCGGTGAAGCCCACGAATCCGACTTCGGAATTACCGGCGGAAAAGACAAAGGGATGATTTATATCAACGGCCTTCAGCACCGCGTTGTCGATGAACACGCGCTTGTGGACGAATTGTTTAAAGAAATCGAGAACAGTAAAAAAACGCCAGCCGGAGAAGTAAAGCAGGAACCGGTAAAATAGAAAAGCGGCTTAAATCGATGAATTCCTCTTCCTTTGATTTCGGACCTTTCCAGGATATTGCCGAAAAACTGGACGCAGGCGTGCGTCTCACTCTGGAGGACGGCGTAAGGCTTTATCAGACCAATGATCTTCCCACGCTTGGAGCCCTCGCCCAGAAAGTCCGTCTCCGTATGAATGGACGGCGGGTTTTTTATTCGATTAATCTGCATATGAATCACACTAACGTCTGCACGCTGCGCTGCCTGTTCTGCGCCTTTTCAAGACGCCCGGGCGAAGAGGGCGGCTATACGTTCTCAACGGATCAGATTCAGCAGAAGGTCAAGGCTGCGGTTGAGAAATGGCGGATCAACGAAGTGCATATCGTCGGCGGGCATAATCCCGATCTGGGTATGGACTATTACGTGGAAGTCTTCCGGAAAATCCGTGAAACCGCGGGGGATATTTACATCAAAGCGCTGACCGCGCCTGAAATTGATGACCTGGCTCAGCGCTCCGGACTTTCTTACCGCGAAGTTCTTGAACAGTTGAAAACTGCCGGTCTGGATGGCATGCCCGGCGGAGGCGCTGAAATTTTCGCTCCGAAAACGCGCCGAAAAATATGTCATGAAAAAATATCGGCGGAAACCTGGCTTGAAATCCATGAGATCGCTCACAGTCTTGGCCTTCGCACGAACGCGACGATGCTCTACGGCCACATTGAGACCGATGAAGACCGCGTGGATCATGTGCTGAGACTCCGTGAAGTTCAGGACCGAACGCGCGGTTTTTATTCGTTCATTCCGCTGGCCTACAACGCCGAGAATACGCCCATGCAGAAACTGGGTGAGGCGGGCGGTTACCTGGATTTAAAAGTCTACGCGATCTCCCGGCTTCTTCTGGACAATATTCCGCATATCAAGGCTCATTGGATCACCACAGGCCTGAAGATGGGGCAGGTGGCTTTGTCTTTCGGCGTGGATGATCTTGGCGGAACCAACTTAAACGAAAAAATCGTCCATGACGCGGGTTCTGAAACCCCGGTGGATTTGAGCCAGGAAGAGCTTGCCCGTCTCATCCGCGAAGCGGGATATGACCCCTGCCTCGTGGACAGTTCCTACCAGTACGTTTCCTGATTTCCGGTTTTAAGAAGAAAACCCCTGCCTTGATTTGCGAAACCTCAAATTCACGAGCATACTTCTGCTAAGCCGGTTTTGCCGGAGATCTGTCCCTGGAACCGATTAACGTGATGGCTTCATCCTCATGATGTCTGCATGAAAGAGTACAGCCGGTATCATCGTCAGATCATCCTCAAGGAGATTGGCCGCGAAGGTCAGCGGCGTCTCGACCAGTCCCGTATTGCCATTGTCGGGCTCGGAGCGCTTGGGTCTGTTTCAGCAAACCTTCTTGCCCGTGCCGGGGTCGGCACGATCCGGCTCATCGACCGTGACTTTCTTGAACTCACCAGCCTTCAGCGGCAGGTTCTCTATGATGAAGAAGACGTTACCCTGAGCCTTCCCAAGGCCGTGGCTGCTGCCCGAAAACTCGAAAAGATCAATTCTGAAGTCAGGATCCAGGCGCATATCGCCGACATTCGCGCGTCTACAGCAGACGAACTGCTGGGCGATGTCGACCTGATCATTGATGGGACGGATAATTTTGAAACCCGCTTTCTTTTGAATGATTACTCCCTCTCGCGGAAGATTCCCTGGATCTACGGCGGCGCCGTTCGGACAGAAGGGATGTCCTATGTTGTTTTTCCGGATGACCCGCCTTGTCTCAGGTGCCTGTTTGGCGGAACTCCTCTTCAGGACGAAATGCAGACTTGCGATCAGGTTGGCATTCTGGCACCTGTGGCGCATTTGATCGCGTCTTTTCAGGCGACCGAAGCCATCAAGATTCTCGCGGGACACCGGGACCGGGTGGATCGCCGCCTCTGGAAAGTGGATGTCTGGAGCCGGCAGTTCAAATCCATTACCGTAGAGCATCTTCAAAATCTTCCCTGCAGCGGGTGTTCCTCTGATGACTTTCCGTATCTTCGGTCGGAGTCTGAAAACAAAAGCCTGGCCCTTTGCGGCCGCAATGCTGTCCAGATTTACCAGTATCCCGAAATGAATTTAAATTTCCGCCTGATCGCCGAGAAACTGTCCGACCAGGCGGAAGTTTCATTTAATCCCTACCTCATGAATATCCGTATCCCTTCTTACGAGATCACAGTCTTTAAAAACGGCCGCGCCATTATCCGGGGAACGGAAGATACCGGACGGGCCCGCAGTCTTTACCAGCAGTACGTCGCGGCCTGAGCCCCCAGGATTAAGGCTTCCCGCCGGCCCGTCTTTGTGATAATTTATTCCCCGCTAGGATCCTGACAATGACCGACTCTATGAATGAAGGGCAGGCTGTGACGACATGGATAAAGTAATTCTGACCAAGGAAGGCTACGAAAAGCTTCTTCAGGAAGTTCAGTATCTCAAGACGACGAAGCGCCTGGAAGTTGCAGCTGCGCTGGAGAAAGCGCGCGCGCACGGCGACCTGCGCGAAAACTCGGAATATGACGCAGCCAAGGATGCAAAGTCTCATCTCGAGGGACGCATAGCTTCGCTTGAAGAGCGTTTGTCCCGAGCCACAGTTGTGGATCTTAAAGACATTCAGTCTGACAAGGCCTATCTCGGAGCGACGATCAAGGTCAAGAATTTGAAAACGGGAGATACGTTTGATTACACGCTGGTCACGCAGGATGAAATGGATTTTGAGGCGGGTAAAATATCTGTCGCTTCGCCGATCGGCCGAGGTCTTCTCGGCAAGATGATAAAAGAAGTTGTCGAAATCAAAATCCCTGCCGGGACAATCAAACTTGAAATTGTGGAAATCAGCTACGGCGTTTGATGAAGCTTTTGACCGCGCCCTACTACGCGCTTTTCAGTCTTGAGTTTTATCAGCAGGTTCTTCTCAGCCCCTTGAAAAAGGGGCTTTTTTATCTCCTTTATCTGTCCGCTCTGGTCATGTTGCTTTTCAGCGCTCATTTCGCTTTTTCGATTATGCCCCGTATTGACGCATTTGCCGAATGGGCCGCCACGGAGCTTCCCCCTATGACCTGGACTCCTGAAGGCCTGGTTATGGACGCTCCAAGCCCCTATCCGATGATCCACCCCGAGTACGGCTTTCTCGCAGTGATTGACATGACAAGGCCGGAAATCTCTCAGGAAGAAATGGGGGATGCTGCTGTCTTTGTGACTTCCCGGTATCTGTATATGCGTGATGGAAACGGAGGGGTTCGAGTTCATAGTCTGACGCGTCCTGCGGATAAGGTGAATCCGGATCAGCTTGCGGTGCTGGTGGATGGGGATCTGGTCCGTAAAATATACGGGGACCTCAGGGTGTGGATTTTTATTGTTCCTGTGCTGATCTCATTCCCACTGATCTTAGTCACAAAGCTCGCGGAAGCGGCTGTTTTTTCTCTGCCGGGTTTTTTTATCGCCCGAACGCGGAGGCAGCCTCTGGAGTATTCCGCGGTTTTTACGACAGCCTGTTTTGCTGTCACGGCCGCGACCCTGGTTGAAGTCCGCTGGATTGTTCCTTTTCTCGCCGAAATTCCGTTTGGCTTTATCGGTTCAGCGATTTTGACGACCGGATATCTTTTTTTTGCCCTGAAGAAAACCGAACACCCCGAAATTCCGCCCGCTATTTAACCGCCTGCTTTTTTTTGACCGTCTGCCGCAATGTTCCATAGTGGGACAGAAGGCAACCTCCCGCGATAATAATGAAAGCTCCGGCAAGAGAAATTGCCGCGATTTTCTCTTCAAAAAAAAGAAACCCATAAATAAAGGATAAAAGCGGAGTCAGGTAGGAGAACGGGCTGACCAGGGAGGCCGGTGCCCGCCTCAGCGCGATCGTCATCCAGAACTGCCCGAAATATGATCCCAGGCCCACACCCAGCAGGTAAATCCACTCCGCGGCGTGAGGCCATACAAAGCCGCGCAGGAAGCAGACAGAAGACCCCAGCATGGAAATAGCGGTGAAATAGAAAATGATGGTGAGGGGCTTTTCCCGCCGTTTGAGTGAAGCGATCGTCAAATAGGCAAAAGAGGAAAATACGGCGGACAGAAGTCCCCAGAAGACGTCAGCGTTCCAGGCTGTAAAACCGCCCTCGATCAGCAGGTACACACCAAAAAAACTCAAACCTACAAGAAAAGGTACTGCGGGATGCGTCCGTTCTTTCAGAAAAAATAGCGAGAAGACAAGAATGAAAAGGGGAGCTGTGTAGTTCAGGAGCACCGCTGTCCCAAGGGGCAGTTTTGCCAGCGTGTAAAAGTGAAGAGAGAGCGCGACAAAGCCAAAAATACCTCGGAGGGCGAGCTTGGAGCGTTCCTTGCCAGCCAGAGAAACCTTTTTGAAAGAGGCGACGCCCAGAATCATTACGCAGCCCAGCAGGCTTCGAATAAAAACAATTTCGAGGCTTGGAAGACTGCCGCTCACTTTTTTGACGCAGAGAACCATGATCGAAAAGGCCACTGCTGCCATGATCATCAACCGTACGGCAGAGAGCTTGGTTTTGGAATATTTCATAATCTCTTTTAGAGGAGGGCTTGAGTCTGCTGCTTAACGTAAAGCGGACAGCGCGCGAAAGGCGACAAGCTATCCAAAAAGAAGCCCGAAAGCAAGATGAAAAGCGTTTTGTCCTGTGTGATAAAATAATCGAATCAAATAAAAAAAGGCGTGGGATGAAAGAAAGCCGGGTCAAAAAAAGAACGCGGGCGGGGCTTATTGTGGAAAAGCTTCGGAAAACCTATCCTGACGCGAAGTGTGCCCTTGATTACTCCAATCCTCTGGAGCTGTTGGTGGCGACGATTCTTTCCGCCCAATGTACAGACAAGAGGGTCAATATCGTCACACCGGCTCTTTTTAAAAAGTACCGCAACGCGGAGGCTTACGCGCGTGCGGTCCCTTCTGAGCTTGAGCGTCTGATTCAGAGCGCTGGCTTTTACAAAAACAAGGCCCGCAGTATTCAAGGAGCGGCTAAGCGCATCGTCGAAGTTTTTGGAGGAAAGGTTCCACAAACGCTGGAAGAACTTGTGACGCTTCCGGGTGTTGGACGCAAAACAGCCAACGTCATTTTGGGGAATGCTTTTGGCGTTCCGGGGTTGACCGTGGATACGCATATGATCCGCTTAAACAACCGGCTTGGACTTACTTCCGAAAAAGATCCTGTTAAAATCGAATTTGATTTGATGAACCTGATTCCCGCCGAGAACTGGACGGAATATTCTCATCTGATCATTCATCATGGCCGCAGCCGCTGCGGGGCCAGAAAGCCTGATTGCCCCTCCTGTGAGCTCCAGTCCTGGTGCCCTTCGTTCTCTAAATTCTAAGTCTCTTCTTTTTAGTAAGTCCCACCTAAGCTGCTGCTGACATTGCATTTACAAGCAGCTGTTCAATCTTGCAGATAAATATCAAAACATATCATTACTAATAAATAAGCGTCAATTATTTGCTTTAGAGAGCTTCTTTATGTAACTTTCTATTAGTGAATGAACCCTAATTTCCAGGAGAGCTTATGGAACCTACTAACGTGAATGCCCAGGGTCAGCCGATGCCTGAAATCATGACACTTCAGGAAGTCGCGGACTATCTGGGGCTGCATTACCTGACGATTTACCGTTTGATCCAGGAACGGAAAATTCCTGCGGCCAAAATTGGCGGCAGCTGGCGTTTCCGAAAGGACGTTTTGGATCAATGGATCCGCAACGATATGCACCAGCGCTATGTAAAAACCAGAAACAAAAAAGCGGCTTGATATCTTAAGCCTGGGAACCTTAAAGTGACCGTCGAGAAGAAAATACATTTTCTCCTGGTGATTCATGATGCCAGGGAACGGCTTCAGCTCATCAGTCTCGTGCAGGAAAGATTTCAGCAGGCAGGCTGTTTTGTAGAAGCAGTATCTTCAGCCGCTGAAGCTCTGGACAAGCTGGAAGCTTATCCCTGTGATGTGTGTTTCCTGGACGCGCATCTGCCGGGCAAGGAAAGCCTATCTTTTCTCCAGGATCTTGCGGGGCGGGGAATCACTTTTCCCGTTATTTTCCTGTCAGATCCCGGCAATGAAAACCTGGCGTCCGAAGCGCTGCGCTTAGGCGCGAAGCAGCACTTGATCAAATCCGCGCTCAGCCCCGAACTTCTCTCCGCGACCGTGCGTTATGTTCTTGTCCTTGAACACAATGAAAAGCGCCGACATAAAGCCGAAAGTGAGGCGGCCCATGCCCAAAAGCGCAACCAGCACTTGCTGCGCTCCATCAGTTCGATCCTTATCGGCGTCCGTGAAGACGGGATTGTGACTCACTGGAATACAATCGCGGAAAAGACATTCGGCATTTCCTCGGATTACGCGGTGGGGCGCGCGCTTTCGGATTGTCCCATCGGATGGAATTTTGATTTTATTCAAAGAGCGATCGCAGTTTGCCTGGCGGATAATAGTCCGGTTTCCCTGGACGATCTTCCTTTTTCACGGGGACCTGGAGAACATGGTCTGCTGGGATTCAGCATTAACCCGCTCGAGGGGGAAGGGAGCGGCCGCGGGGAAGTTCTCCTTCTTGGAGCGGATATTACGGAGAAACGCAAAGCCACTGAAGAGCTGAAGGCCTACACCCGTCAGCTTGAGCACGCCAATGCGCAGATTAAAAAAGAGAAGGCCAAGGATGAGGCGATCCTTGCCGGTATCGGCGAAGGGCTTGTGGTGACGGATGACGAGGGCTGCATCACTCTGGTAAACAGGCAGGCGATTTTGATGTTCCGCTGGCCCGGCCGGCAGGTCATCGGTCAGAAGCTTGTCCGTGAAGTCGGGCTTCAGGACGACCGCGGACAGAAAATATCGAATGAAATGTACCCGGTTGAACAAGCTCTTAAAACGGGCCGTAAAGCGGTTGCGACGGGAACGCATCTTTTTGAAGACAAGACGGAACTGCCTCTCCAGATCACCGCCTCGCCTGTCGTGCTCGACGGAAAAATTACTGGCGTGATCAGTATCTTCCGGGATCTCACGCGCGAAAAAGAGGTCGACCGGACGAAGACAGAATTCATTTCCACAGTTTCACATGAGCTGCGTACGCCGCTGACTTCCATCAGGGAAGGCGTTGCTCAGGTTTTTGAAGGGATTCTCGGAGATGTGAACCAGGACCAGAAAGAGTTTCTTGGTATTGCTCTTGAAGAGGTCGACAGACTCGCTGCGATTATTAACGATCTTCTGGATATCTCCAAAATTGAAGCGGGCAAAGTGGTGCTGAAGAAGAGCTGGGTGGATTTGAAGGAGCTTGTCGAGCACGTTGTCTTCAGCTACCAGTCACTGGTGAAAAATAAACGCCTCGAACTCAAGGCCATTGTGCCGGATCAGATGGTGGAAGTTTTCTGCGACTCCGATAAGGTGAAGCAGGTTTTGACCAATCTTCTGACGAACGCCTATAAATTCACCGAAGAGGGAGGAAGGATCACAATCCATGTTGAAGCCGACGAGCATTCTGTCCGGGTAACGGTTGAGGATAACGGCATCGGGATCAGCGCGGAAAGCCTGCCCAAACTTTTTGATAAATTCGTTCAAGTGGGACGCACAGCGGGTCCCGGAATCAAGGGAACGGGGCTGGGTCTTACGATCAGCAAAAGTCTGGTCGAGATGCACCAGGGCAAAATCTGGGTCGAATCCCGGGTCCGCGAGGGAAGCCGTTTTATTTTCACGCTTCCAAAGCTCGAAAAAGATACGGCTGCCCGTGAGAATATTGAACAGGAGCTGGAAGGTTCTGAGCAGCTGTCCATTCTTCTGATGAAGCTGTACCGCCCCAAGAACGCGAGTCTGAAACCCGGCAGCCTTAAACCTCAGCAGATTCTCAAAAAGTTTTTGCAGAAAGCCCGTCTCCGCCATCTCGAGGACAATCAGGATATTTTTCTCAACGGCTCAGACGAAACACTGGTCATTCTTCCCAAGGTTGCAAAGGACAAGGCCCTTGAGTTTGCAGACACCCTCAAGTCCGCGCTGCTGGAGATGATCCGCGAAAGCAGTGAAGGCAAGCAGGAGCCCTTTCTGGTCCACATCGGCGTTTCTACTTACCCTGAAGATGCAGCCTCGAGTGAAACGCTTATCACCAAGGCCCGTGTTTCTGTAAAACCCGCGAGCTCCGGTGAAGAAAGACGCGTCTGCATGCGTATTTACTACCGCCTTCCTCTCAAACTCAAAGCGGGGAAGGGGCAGGCCTGGGAAGCTCAGTCCGCGGATCTCAGTGAAAGCGGTGTCAGGATTTTTGCTTCCTGCAGAATCGCGGTTGGGACGGTCACGGATGTGATTCTTAAGCTTCCGCAGGATTACGGATCCATCACACCCAAAGCGATGGTCGTCTGGGTCCGGGAGCATGAAAAAGACAAACGCTATGAGCTGGGGCTTCAGTTCGTCGGGATTTCCGAAACTTTGAAAAACAAGCTTCGCAGGTTTATTGAATCAGAAGCAGGACAGTCTTCAGGGGAGGAAGACGACGGATATCAGGAACGCCGTAAAATCGCCTAAAGAAAGAGGAGTGTTTATGGGAAATAAAAAAATTCTTTTTGTGGATGATGAACCGATGATTTCAAAAATCATGCAGAGCCGGCTGAAAGCCAACCATTTCGATGTGGAGACGGCTTCCAATGGCCAGGAAGCGATTGAAAAGGCCAAGACCTGCAAGCCGGACCTCATCCTTCTGGATATTCTGATGCCCGTGATGGATGGTTACGAAGTTTGCCGGCGCCTTAAAAGTGATCCCGTGACCTGTCTGATTCCGGTCATTATGTTTACGGCCTGCCAGGATGAGGAGTTTGTCCGGAAAGCGATGAAGACCGGGGCTGAAGACGTGATTAACAAGCCTTTTGTCGCTGAGCTTTTGGAAGCGATCCACAAAGTCTTTGAGAAGAACAGCGAAGAAGCGGCTTAGACGGAGAAAGCATGCTGAACCCGGATCTGGAAGTTTTGCTGATTGAGGATGACCCGCGGGACGCGGAGCTTATTCGTCAGTATTTCAGAACGGCCGATTTGAAGATGTCTTTGAGGGTCGAAAAAAGTCTCAGCGGCGGGGTCTCCCGCCTTGAGGAAAGTCCGCAGGCAGCGGTTCTTGTCGATTTAACTCTCCCCGACGGGCGCGGAATTTCGGCCATTACCCGCCTTCATGAAAAGTTTCCGGCGATTCCGATTGTGGCGCTTAATGTTCTCGAAAATGAACTGCTTTCGATTGAAGTGATGCGCGAAGGTGCGCAGGATTACCTGGTCAAGGAAGGCCTGACCCCGGAAGCGCTCAAGCGGGCGATTCTTTTCTCCATTGAACGCAAGAATGTGGAGCGTGAGCTGGCGAGGCTTGCTTCTTTTGCCTGGCAGAATCCCAATACAATTCTCGAATGTGATTTTTCAGGAAAGCTTACTTATCTTAATCCGGCCGGACAGATCCTTTTTCCGGAAATCCAGAATGCTGCTTCAGAGCATCCTTTTCTTGAAGGTATGGAACAAGTTCTGGAGGAGCTGCGGCGCAGCAGTAAAGCTTCTTTAACACGCGAAATTATTATGGGCCCCAAATGCTTTGAGCAGCATTTGTCGTTTGTGCCTGAACGGCAGGTGATCCGCAGCTACATTGCCGACATTACCGAGCGGAAGCTTGCTGAAGAGGCTCTTCGTGAACGCACGGCAGAAGTGGAGCGGATGAATCGCGCCATGGTGGGCCGGGAACTGAAAATGGCGGAACTGAAAAGGGAAATTGTCGAATTGAAAAAGGGGATGGGCCGTGCAGCCTGACGCCGCAGATAAAGCCGGGGCGCCGCAGGATAAGCGTTCAGGATTAAGATCTTCCAGCCTTGGACGCCGCCTTGTTCTGGCTTTTCTTTTTTTGTCATCTCTTGTTGCCGCAGTCGGTTTTTTTTCATATTGCCAGCTCAATAAACTGATTGAGCCTCTGACCGTTGACATCCCGCAAGGCCTTGATGAAGTTCAGCGCACATCCCACCTGGACAGTCTCGCCCAAAAGATCAGGCTGTACGACCAGATCCTGACTGAGTCTCTGAAGGACTACGTTAAAACCGGAGACCGTCAGCACAAGTACCGTTATCAGGAATTTGAGCCCCGCCTGGCGGCTGTGATCCGTGAAGCGCTTGAAAAAGGTGATGAGACGGATAAGAAGATTTTCGGCGGAGTGCAGAATGCCAAGCGCGCTTATGCCGAGCTGGATCTTCAGTGTATCCGCTTTATGGAATCCGCTCAGACGGAAAACGCTCTCGGTATTCTGGAGAGCCGTGAGTACTGGGAGGCGAAAAGAGCCTACAAGCAGAGCCTTGAGCCGTATGTCGAACGCAGGGGAAAAGAACATGGTGAATCACTTGACGCTACAGCCGAAAAAGTCGATCTGATCGTTCACAGGACGCATGCTCTTGTTGAAGAGTCTCTGCGCATGCTTCTTGTTTTCAGTCTTGCGGCTGCGCTTTTGGCCGTTTTCCTCGGTATGCTGGTTTCCCGCACCATACTCAGGCCGATCAAGATTCTCCAGAGCGGCGCGGAAATCATTGGCCGAGGGAACCTTCTGCACCGGATTAATGTAAAGTCCCGCGATGAAATCGGACATCTGGCGGAAGCCTTCAATGAAATGGCAGAAAAACTCAGCGAGTTCTATTTAGGACTTGAGGACAAGGTGCGGGAAAAGACCCGAGAACTTGAACAAAAGTATGAAGAGGAAAAAGAGCAGAAGAAAAAACTCGAAATGTCCAAGGCTGCGATGCTGAACCTTCTGGAAGATCTTGAACAGGCCAAAGCGGAGATTCTGGAAGAAAAAGCCAAGGACGAAGCCATTCTTGCGAGCATCGGTGACGGCATGGTCGCGACGGATCCCGACGGCAAAATCATGATGATGAACAAACAGGCGGAAGTGATGCTGGGTGTTGAGATGAAGGAGGCTGCCGGAAAAGACTACTTTGAAGTGATTCCCGGCTTTGACGACAAAGGGGCATCTCTGGAACGTTCTTCGAATCCTTTGAGTCACTGCCTTTCGGCGGGAAAGAAAATTGTGTCAACGGCCTATTTCCGCCGCCGGGACGAAACTTTTTTCCCCGCGGCCATCACAGTCTCGCCGATTCAGCGCGAAGGCCGAACCCTTGGAGCGATTCAGATCTTTCGGGATGTGACGCGTGAAAAAGAAGTCGACCGGATGAAGACGGAGTTTATTTCGACCGTATCGCATGAACTCAGAACTCCTTTGACTGTGATCCGTGAAGGCGTATCCCTGGTCATTGATGGTGTCCTGGGCGAGACCACGAAGGAACAGCGCGAATTTCTCGGAATGGCGATGACAGACATCGACCGCCTGGGGCGCATCATCAATAACCTTCTCGACATATCCAAAATCGAAGCCGGCAAGGTGGAGCTAAAACGCGGCTACATCAACCTTACGGAAATTGCAGACAGTGTTGTGTCCACGTTTTCAGCTCGGGCGAAGGGCGCGGGGCTGCTGCTTAAAAAGAGATACTCGGTGCCGGATATCGAAGTTTACGCGGATCGTGACAAGCTGGTTCAAGTGTTTACCAATCTTGTCAGTAATGCCCTGAAGTTTACTGAGAAAGGATCGATTGAACTTTCTCTTTCCGATGAAAACGGGCAGGTGATTTGCCGCGTGGCTGACACCGGCCGGGGCATTTCTCCGGAAGATATGAAACGTGTATTCAGCAAGTTTCAGCAGTTCGGCGGCGGCGCAGTGACCGGAGAAAAAGGGACAGGCCTGGGTCTTTCCATCGCACGGGGAATTGTGCAGCTTCATCAGGGGACCATGTGGGTTGAGAGCGAGCTGGGCAAGGGCACCGCTTTCTTTTTCTCTCTGCCGAAAATGACTCCTCTGGAAACTTTTCAGGATCAGGTCACACGTGATCTGCGTTCAGCGGTCAGCGACCATTCCTCGCTTTTGATCACGGCTTTTCATATTGAAGGAGACTCCGCTTCATCCGCGCCTGTGGAATGTCTTGAGGAGCTGATTCAGATTCACGCCCGCGGAAAAGCCAGCAGGCTGCTTCGGGATGGCCAAACGGTTTACATGCTTCTTTCCGGAATCACCAAGGAAGAAGGTTCAGTGCTGACCCGTAAAGTCGAAAATGATTTCCGCACAGCGGTTGAGAGCGGAAGAATTCCGGCGCTTCATGGTTTGCGCCTCAGAAGTGTCGCGTATCCGGAAGACGGCAGTACCGGCGAGGAATTGATGGCGCATTTGAAAGCCGCGTAGAGAAATGAGAAGGAAATGAAAAAAAGAATCCTGCTGACGGATGACGAACCGAACATTGTGCTTGTTGTGACCAAAAGACTTGAAATTCAGGGCTATGAGGTTCTCATCGCAAGAGATGGGGAAGAAGCCCTTAAAAAAGCCCGTGAGCTGAAACCGGATCTTGTTCTGCTGGATATCATGCTTCCGGGCGTCGACGGTTTGAATGTGTGCCGGATTTTGAAGGCGGACGAAGCGACACGAAATATCCCCGTGGTTCTTTTTTCGGCGCGTGCCCAGACCTGGGACAAAGAAGCGGGCCGGGAATTTGGCGCGAACGCCTATGTGGAAAAACCTTTTCAGCCCGAAGAATTACTCGCAACGATTGAAAAACTGCTAAAATCCTCCCCCTGATCCCCGGATACAGTCCGTTTCTCGAATGACAGATGTTTTAAAATCAGAGGTTATTTCCGTGATTAATCCTTCAAAAGGGTTCGCTTTGCCGGATGCTGTGATGGGGCTTGTGATTCTCGCGATCCTTGTTTCTGTCGCGGCAGCCCTGTGCAAAGATCTTGTTTCCACAAGCCGGCAGGGGGAGGATAGACCTGTTTCAGGCGTTCTGACCGGGCAGAATCATCCCTCTGCCTTCTGAGTCATCTTGTTTATGCTTGAGGGTTTAGCGACATTCTGTCCTTAAAACCGGGATGCGGCGGCTGGACAAAGTTCAGGGCCTGCGGTATATTAAACGCTCTTTTCTCAACGGATCTTTGTTCTTTCAGGAGAGCTGGCAGATGGGTAACGAAAAAACTTTTACAGACTCTAATTTTCAGACCGATGTTCTTGCTTCCAAGGAACCTGTCCTTGTCGATTTCTGGGCGGAGTGGTGCGGCCCCTGCCGGATGCTTGCTCCTGTTATCGAGCGCATTGCAGGCGCTAATCAGGGTAAAATTGTTGTCGGAAAAATGAATGTGGATGAAAATCAGTCCACACCCCAGAAATACGGTATTCAGGGTATTCCGACACTTATTATTTTCAAGAATGGAGAAGTGGCAAACCAGCTTGTGGGTTTTCAGTCACAGGAAAACATCCAGCGCGCCATCGACGAAGCTGTCAAAGCGTAGGTCTCGCCGCCGTATCTGTCACTCATCAATCCCCCGAAGTATCTAAATAAAACTTAAGAGGAGCTCTCAATGCCTGTTGCTGATTATAAAACTTATTGCAAGATGCTTGATTCCGCGATGCAGAACAAGTATGCCTTTCCCGCTATTAACGTGACTTCCATTGTCACTGCGAACGCGACGCTGCGCGGCCTGGCTGAGTCCAAGTCGGACGGCATCATTCAGGTTTCCACGGGCGGCGGTCAATTTGCCTCGGGCTCCTCCATCAAGGATATGGCGCTTGGCGCGATTACGCTCGCCGAACACGTGCACCGTGTCGCTGAGCGTTACAATATTTTTGTCGCGCTTCATACCGACCATTGCCAGGCGGACAAGCTTGATAAATTTGTCGGCCCCCTGATTACGGAAACCGAGAAGCGCCGCGCCGCCGGTCTCCCCAATCTTTTTAACAGCCACATGTTTGACGGCAGTGAACTTTCTCTCAAAGACAACATGGATCTTGCGGTTCCGCTTCTTCAGCGCTGCCAGAAAAACGAAATCATCCTCGAAGTCGAAGCGGGTGTGGTCGGCGGCGAGGAAGACGGTGTGAACACCGAAAATACGCCGGCGGAAAAACTTTACACAACCCCTGAAGACATGGTCGAAGTCGCTAACCGTCTTAACTCGGTCAAGGGTGCCCGGTACATGTTTGCGGCGACCTTCGGGAACGTGCACGGCGTTTACAAGCCGGGCAACGTGAAGCTGAAGCCGGTCATTCTGAAGCAGGGCCAGGATGCGGTGATCAAGGCGCATGGTCCTGATTCAAAATTCTATCTCGTTTTCCACGGCGGTTCAGGTTCATCGATCCAGGAAATTCATGAAACCCTGGAATACGGCGTGATCAAGATGAACATTGATACGGACTGCCAGTACGCGTTTACGCGTCCGATCGTAGATCACATGTTCAAGAACTATGACGGCGTGCTCAAGGTGGACGGCGAGGTCGGAAACAAGAAAGCCTATGACCCTCGCGGGTATCTGAAAGCCGCGGAAATCGCAATGGCTGACCGCATCAAGCAGGCCTGCGATGACCTCAAGTCGACCGGAAAAACCCTTCGTCAGGGAGTGACCGTTGGCTAACAGACCGTGAAATACCGCGGGCTTGGCAAAACGGGACTCGAAGTCTCTGAAATAGGATTTGGTGCTTGGGCCATAGGCGGAGACGCTTATGGCCCAACGTCTGATATGGACTCTTCGGCCGCGCTTGAGAAGGCCTGGGAAAAAGGTGTTAATTTTTATGATACCGCGGATAGTTACGGTAAAGGGCACAGCGAAACCCTGATCGGCCGTTTTCTTAAGGGAAAGCCGAGGGAAAAGATTTTTATCGCGACCAAGGCCGGCTGGGATTTTTACCGGGATCCGGTGAAAAAGCGCTTTGACGCGGAGTATATAGGCTTCGCGTGTGAAAGAAGTCTCGCAAGGCTCGATACGGATTACGCGGATTTGTTTCAGCTGCACAATCCTTCGCTGGCTTTGATTGAAAGCGGTGAGGCCGCGGATGTTTTAGGCTCACTGAAGAAGTCCGGCAAAGTTCGATTTACGGGCTTGTCCGTGCACCGTATGGAAGAAGCCCGGGCCGCGCTTCGGTTCTCAGAAATTGACACCCTGCAGATTGTTTTTAATATTCTGGACCAGCGCATGAGCGCAGTGTTTGAAGAGGCCGCAGGGAAGGGTGTCGGGCTTATTATTCGGGAGCCTTTGGCTTCAGGGCTTTTAACGGGCAAATACGGTTCGAAACATGAGTTTCCGAAAGGAGACCATCGGCGGCGCTGGATCGCTGAAAAGCGCACGCTGGATGAACAGAAGCTTACGCTGATCCGGGACAGGATTCCGGGCGCTGAATGGCCCAAGACCGCGTTGGAATTTGTGCTCGCGGAGCGGTTTGTTGCTTCCGTCATTCCGGGGATGAAAACTTCCTCGCAGGTGATGGACAATTTACGGGCTTCTTCCCAGACGGAAATTTCTCAGGATCAGATACAAATGCTGCGCGGACTTTTTTGGGACGCCGCGATTTTTCAACAAGGATTGAATCCGAGCTAAACGAGGTTATATGGAACAGGATATGGAACTGACATCAGAACAGCTGACGCGCTACAGCCGCCACTTTATTCTCCCCGAAATTGGAGAAGAAGGGCAGAAGAAACTGCTCCGCTCTAAAGTGCTTCTCATCGGATCCGGCGGTTTGGGCTCTCCGATCGCGCTTTATCTCGCGGCGGCGGGTGTGGGAACGCTTGGTCTTGTGGATTTCGACAAGGTGGATCTTTCCAACCTGCAGCGGCAGATTATTCACACCAACGATTCGATCGGAACGCCCAAGATTGATTCCGCGGAAAAACGCATCAAGGCGATGAATCCTGATACCAAAGTTGTGAAGTATGAAGTGAAGATCACATCGGCCAATGCCATGGAGATCATCAAGGACTATGACCTTGTGATCGATGGTACGGACAATTTTCCAACGCGCTATCTGACCAGCGATGCCTGCGTTTTTTTGAACAAGCCGAATATTTACGGCTCCATTTTCCGCTTTGATGGACTCGCGACCGTTTTTAAGTCGGACGAAGGCCCCTGTTACCGCTGTCTTTATCCGGAACCGCCTCCTCCTGGAATGGTTCCCAGCTGCGCGGAAGGCGGCGTGCTTGGTATTTTGCCGGGCGTCATCGGCCTGATTCAGGCGACCGAGGCCGTGAAGATTCTTTGCGGAATCGGCCGTACGCTTGTCGGGCGGCTTCTTGTCTATGACGCGCTGCAAATGACTTTCCGTGAATTGAAACTCAAGAAAGACCCGAACTGTCCCGTGTGCGGAAAGAACCCCACGATTACAGGTCTTATTGATTATGATCAGTTTTGCGGGCTCAACCGCGGCGGCGCGGCTTCGGACGGTATTGCGGATATTTCCGTTGAAGAGCTCAAGAAAAAAATGGATTCAAAAGAGGACTTTGTGTTTATTGACGTGCGTGAACCCTTTGAATACCAGATTGCGCATATTGAAGGAGCGAAACTGATTCCCCTCGGAGCGATTCCTGACCGCATGAGCGAGCTTGAGCCTCTGAAGGACAAGGAAATTGTGGCGCATTGCCATCACGGCGGACGCAGCCGCCGCGCGCTGCAGATGCTGCAGTCACGTGGCTTCAAAAAATTGAAAAATGTTGCAGGCGGCATTGACCACTGGTCCGAGCGGATTGATCCCGCTGTGCCGCGTTATTAGAACAGCCGGGGGCAGGCAGAGGCCCGTTTTTCCGGAGCTTCCGGAACCGCGAACGGATTTTCAGGTATGAATTCCTTCTGGAAAAAAATCCGTAAAGACTTTCCCATCACCCATGCCCATCTTTATCTGGATCATGCCGCGGGCGGCCCTGTCCCGGCGCCGGTTCAGGCGCGCATTCAAGAAACGCTGAAAGAGAACGCCCAGGAAGCCGATTTTGCCTGGCCACGCTGGATGAAGCGCGCGGAGCATTACAGGGCGCTTGCCGCGAAATTCTTGAATGCTGAGCCCGAAGAAATCGCCTTTACACACAGCACTTCTCAAAGCATGAACGCGGTAGCGGAAATGATCGCGGGTGAAGGCGCTGTTCTGACGAACACCTCTGAATTTCCCTCCAGCACTTTACCGTGGATATGGCGCAAAGCGCGCATGATTTATCAGGAACCTGAGGCTCACGGTCATCTTCCGCTTTCGAAGATGAAGTCTTTGATGGCGCCCGGTGTAAAGACTTTGCTGGCAAGTTATGTGCAGTACGCGACAGGTTTTCGCCAGGATCTTCAGGCTGTTGGAAAAATGAAAGGCTCCCGGTATCTTGCCGTGAATGCCACACAGGCGCTTGGCGCGTTTCCTGTTGATGTCCGCGCTTGGAAAGCGGATTTTGTCTGCGCGAACAGTTACAAGTGGCTGATGGCCGGCTATGGCGGGGGATTGCTTTATGTCCGCAAGCCGCTGCTCAAGAAACTCCGGCCGTTGTCGATCGGCTGGCGGAGCGTCAAAGATCCTGACGCGATGGATAACCGCAAAACAGACCTTCGCTCCTCGGCTGCCCGCTACGAGTTCGGCTGCCCGAGTTTTTTAACAATCTTCTCAGTCGGCGCTGCGATTGAGTATCTGTCCGGTATTGGAATGGATAAAATTTCAGCGCGGATTCTTGATCTTACCGCTTACGCGGCGGAGCGGCTTCAAGTCCGCGGATTTGAAATTCTTTCTCCTCTGGAAGATAAATTCCGGTCTGGTATCGTCATTGTAAAAGTGGATCAGCCGCAGACGGTATGGAAAAGACTTCTCGGACAGGGCATTTTTGTTTCACCTCGGGGCGGAGGCCTGCGTTTAGGGCCTCATTTTTATAATACTCATGAAGAAATGGACGCCTTTGTTCAGGCCTTGTGCGCCTGCCGTGACAAAGGTGTCCGCGAGGGACAAAAGAAAGGAAGAAAAACATGAAGATCGGAGTTGTTCTTTCCGGGTGTGGTGTTTACGACGGTTCGGAAATTCACGAGTCGGTGGCCGTGTTGATGGCCCTCTCGGCTCAAGGCGCGGAAGCGGTTTGTCTGGCTCCTGACGCGGATCAGGCGCATGTGATCGATCATTTGTCAGGAAACCCATCGGAGGAAAAGCGTTCGATACTCCGGGAAGCTGCCCGCATCGCGCGGGGAAGCATTCAGAAAATCGATTCGTCCTTAGTAAAGGATCTGGATGCCGTCATTTTTCCAGGCGGTTACGGCGTGGTGAAAAACCTTTGCACGTTTGCTTTTGACGGCACGGATTGCCGGGTTCATCCCGAGGTAGAGAAACTGATTTCGGCTCTGTACGCGGCGGGTAAGCCGATCGGAGCCGTTTGTATTGCTCCGGTTCTTGTAGCCAAAGTCCTGCGGGGCAAATCCCTTCGGCTGACGATCGGCAATGAAGTTGAAACCGCGGCGGCTATTGAGTCCCTGGGACACTCCCATGTCGTCTGTGATGTTCACGCTGTTTGTGTCGATAAAAAGAACAGGGTCGTTTCGACGCCTGCCTATATGCTGGCAAGGAACATCGGGGAAGCGGCCTCGGGAATTCAAAAGCTTGTAACAGAAGTTCTGGCTATGGCCAAGGAGCCTGCTTCCACATGAGTCCTGTGTCGAAAATAACCCCTGTGAAAAAAATGAACTCTTTTGAGGCGGTCAATTTCTATCTGGGAAAAGCGTTTGATTTTTTGGGGTATAAACCGTCTCTTCGGCAGCTTTTGACGGAACCCTGGCGTGAAATCAAGGTGGCGGTGCCTGTCCGTCTTGACAATGGAGACCTGAAAATTTTTGAAGGCTACAGAGTCCAGCACAACGGTGCCCGCGGTCCCTATAAAGGCGGTATCCGCTACCATCCGGATACAGATCTGGATGATGTCCGAGCACTCGCTTCGCTGATGAGCTGGAAAACGGCGCTCGTAAATATTCCTTTCGGCGGCGCGAAAGGCGGGGTGGCCTGCAACCCCAAAGACCTTTCTCCGCGCGAACTGCAGACGATGACACGCAGCTACATCAATAACCTTGCCAGCGCTATCGGGCCTTATCAGGATATCCCAGCGCCGGATGTCGGTACAAATGCGCAGGTGATGGCCTGGATCATGGATGAATATTCCATTACTCATGGACATTCTCCTGCCGTGGTGACGGGAAAACCTCCGGCTCTCGGCGGTATGAAAGAGCGTGAAGAGGCCACCGGTCGAGGGGTAAGTCTTTTCGGCGAGATGATCTGCGAAGACCTGGGACTTTCTCTCTCAAAAACAACATGCGCGGTTCAAGGGTTCGGCAATGTGGGTTCTTGGGCGGCTCATATCCTTTGGGAAAAAGGCGTGAAGATTACAGCGGTTTCTAACGTGAAGGGCGGTTTGTACAACCCGAAAGGTCTGGACATCGGAGAGCTGACGACGTTTGTTTCTCAAGGGGGAGATTTGACGGATTTTTCGAAAGGTGAAAAAATCACGAACGAGGAATTGCTCGCGCTTAAATGCGATATTCTGATTCCCGCGGCCATGGGAAATGTTTTTCAGAAAAAGAATGCCGAAAAAGTCCGCGCCCGCGTGGTGCTTGAAGGCGCCAACGGGCCGACCACACCTGAAGCGGATGAAGTCTTCCGCTCTAACGGAATTGTCGTGATTCCGGATATTCTTGCAAATTCCGGCGGCGTGATTGTTTCCTATTTTGAATGGGTTCAGAATCTTCAGCAGTACTCCTGGGAAAAGTATCACGTCAATGCCGAGCTGAAGAAGATTCTCGCCAAGGCTTATTGGGAAATGAAGGATACTGCAAAAAAGAACAAGCTTTCCAACCGTATCGCTGCTTTTGTCATCGGCGCGGCGCGTGTGGCGGAAGCAGAAAGTCTCCGCGGTACGTGATGCGCCGTTTCCTGCTGATTGTTCTTCTTGCGTTGACGGCAGGACTGTATTTTTCAGACAGGATCGCGGGAGCTTTCATCCTTCCTGTTCTTGAAGTCAAGCTGAGCCGGCTTTTCGGCATGCCTTTTCAGGCAAAGTCCCTGCGCGCCAATCTGGTGACGGGCCGCGTCACGGCACGGGCAGTCCAGTTCATGAATCAGGCCGGGTATTCCTACGCGCCCCATCTGCATGTCCGTGAGATGATTTTTTATATCGATTTTCCGGCGCTTCGGGAAAAACGCGTTGATATCAGCCGCATTGAGCTGATCGAACCCTTTTATCTGATTGAGCGTAGAAATTTTGAGGGCGGCAAGGCGAGCAATATCAAGGACTGGATTAATAACATCAAGGCCCGGCGCAAAAAGAAAAAAGAGGAAGCGCCCCCGCAGTCTGTTGAAAAGAAAGGTCCGTCCTGGCAGGTCAGCATCCATAATATTCTGATTCGGCGGGGCGTGTTTATCTATGATGATCACACGCAGAGTGACATTTCCAACCGCTTTGTGTTTCATCATCTCGAAGGAAATATGAGCGGATTTGAATGGCCTGCCGGCGATCCCTCACATCTCAAACAAACCCTTAATCTGCGCGGCCTCATTGGGGACCGTTATCCCGCTCCGGTGGAGGTCCACGGCGCGGCTAATTTCCCGACAGGCAAAGTAAGCTTTGATCTGGAAGGACGCATTCACGGCGGAACCATGGCGGAATACCGCCGGTTCTGGAGTGATCTGCCTATTGTGATTCAGGAAGGCCAGTTTGATCTTCATATTCGAATGTTTTGTGATCAGAAGAAAGTGAAATCCGACAGCCAGTTAAGACTTTACGGTTTGAAGGTTGCGCCCGGCGCTTCCGCGTCCGATCTTTTCTGGGGGATTCCGATGACGGGCGCGCTGGGCTTTCTTCAAAATCAAAAAGAAATTCTTCTCAAGGTGCCTGTCTCAGGAGATATCACGGACCCCCAGTTTGATTTTTACAGAGGGTTCAGCAAAGCCTTTCAGAACTCTTTGGGACAGAAACTCCAGAGCGGGGTTAAAATTCTGACCCAGACCCCGGGTGTGCTCGTGGAGCAGACGCGTTCGGTTGTTTCCAAAGCTCCGGGTATGATTGTTCAGGCTCCGGTGGCGATTGTTCAGGCCCCTGAAAAGCTGGCGGCAGAAATTACAACAAGAATTGAAAATATAGGAACTGCGGTTGTTCCCAAGAAGGAGACGTAAAGTGAGTCAGAGAAAGTGCGGTTTCGTGTCGATTGTTGGAAGGCCGAATGTCGGTAAGTCAACGCTGCTCAATCAGCTTGTTGGAACCAAGATTGCCGGAGTGTCTCCGAAGCCTCAGACGACAAGGGGTGTCGCTCAGGGAATCGTAACACAGCCCGAAGGGCAGATTATTTTTCTCGACACGCCGGGCCTTCATAAGCCCAAAGATAAGCTCGGGCACTGGATGATTCAGGAAATTGAAAAGGCTCTGGAAGGCGCGGATGTGATCTATTGGCTCGTGCTTCCGGGCGCGATTGATACCGGTGATCTGGCGATTCTCGAAACTCTTAAAAAGAAAGAGCTCCCGATTATTCTGCTCGTCAACCAGGTTGACCGGTTTCCGAAACCCGAAATTCTTCCCGTACTCGATTTTTATTACAAGGAATATTCGTTCGCGGACATGATCCCTGTTTCCGCGAAACTTGGAACGCAGATGGATGTGCTTTTACAGAAAACCTTTGAGCTGCTGCCGGAAGGCCCCCTTGTTTTCCCGGAGGACCAGATTTCTGATCAAACAGAACGTGCGATTGTGTCCGAGCTGATCCGGGAAAAAATTTATCATTTCACGACCGAAGAAATTCCTTACGGGACTACGGTGACGGTGGATAAATTCGAAGAGCGTCCGGACGGAATTGTGGAAATCCACGCGTCCTTCACGGTCGAAAGAGAATCTCAAAAAGGGATCGTGATCGGCCGTCAGGGGCAGATGATGAAGCAGATCGGGCAGGCAGCCCGTGAGGACGTGGAAAAATTCCTCGAAAAGAAAGTCTTTTTGAAGCTTTGGGTGAAAGTTGTTCCTGACTGGAAATCGGATCCAGGAGCTTTGCGTAAACTGGGATACGAATAAAGCCGGGTTCCAGGCTTGCGTCCTCTTCCCGCGGGCACTAAGGTTTAAAGAGAAGGCCGTTAAGGCCGCATTTCAGGGACCTGCGCGGTTTGTTTACCGGGCATTGAACTTAAAGGAGTGTCATGAGCAGCAGTCCGCATTTTTTGATGTGTCCGCCGGATTATTTTGAGGTGGCCTATGAAATCAACCCCTGGATGAGTGTCCAGCGGAGAGTGGATCACGGCAAGGCCGTTTCTCAGTGGCAGGCTTACCACACGCTGCTGACCCAAACCCTCGGCGTGAAAGTGGAACTGATTCCCGCGGTGAAAGGGCTTCCGGACCTTGTTTTTACGGCCAATGCGGGACTTGTGCGCAAACGGATATTTGTCCGAAGCAACTTCCGTTTCAAAGAGCGCCGCGGCGAAGAACCTTACTACGAAAAGTGGTTCAAAAAAAACGGCTATATTCTCAAAACCGTCGACCGGCCTTTTTGCTTTGAGGGCGAGGGGGATGCGCTCTTTATGGGGAGCGATCTTTTCATGGGGTATCATTTCCGTTCGGATCTGGAAGCGCATGAGCTTGTCGCGCAGCTTGTGAAAACGAGCTACTTTGCTCTCGAGTTGTGCGATGACCGGTTCTATCATCTGGACACCTGTTTCGCTCCGCTGGACGATCAGACCGCGCTGATTTTCTTTCCGGCTTTCGAATCCTGCTCTCAAATGATCCTCTGGGAGACCGTGCCGGACCCCATTCAGGTGCCCGAAGACGAAGCTGTCAGGTTTGCCTGTAATGCTGTTGTTCTTGGTAAGCGCGTCATTCTTCCCGAGGGATGTCCGCAGGTCTCAAAGGAACTTGAAAAAAGAGGGTACGCTGTGTATCCTCTTGATTTCTCGGAGTTCATTAAAGCTGGCGGGGCCGCAAAATGTCTTGTCCTGAAACTTTGAAATTCTTCTCTTAATTAATCCCATTTCTGAAAGCGGGTTCGGCATGAAAAAGAAAAATCCTGAAATCGAGTCTGTTATTTTTGACCTCGGCAATGTTCTCCTTAACTTTGACGCCAAGAAATCGGCACTGCGTTTCGCAAAGGATTGCGGCGTGTCCATGACGAAGGCGTGGGAGCATTTTTTTACTTCCAAGACCGAGAAGGCCTATACGCGCGGAGAAATCACGTGCCGTGAATTTTATGAGCATTCCCTGGAAGTGCTGAAAACGCCCGTGGACTTCAAGACTTTTAAACATTACTGGAATGACATTTTCTGGGAAAACGAAGGGATGGACGCGCTCCTTGAGCAGCTGAAAAAAAACTACCCGCTTTATCTCATCTCCAATACGAACAAGATGCACTTTGATTACATTAAAAAGAACTTCAAGATTCTCCGTCATTTCAAAAAAACCTTCCCGTCTCACGAAGTTGGCGCCCGGAAGCCGGACGCGCTGATCTATACCCGGGTGCTTAAGGCGGTCAAGCTCAGGCCGGAGCAGACCGTGTTCGTGGATGACAAAATTGATTTCATCAAAGGCGCCCGCGAGGTTGGAATGTACGGAATCCGTTTCCGGAACCGCGACCAGCTGATCCGCGATCTGAAGAAAATGGGTGTGAAGGTCCGCTAAGTTTTTTTTGACAGCAGGGTTACAATAAGGGCATGAACAACGCTCTTAAAACCACACTGCTTTTGAGTGTTCTGACCGCGCTGCTTGTTTTCTTTGGACGGGTTGCCGGCGGCGAATCCGGAATGCTTACGGCATTCTTTTTTGCCTGCGTGATGAATTTGGGCGCGTATTGGTTCAGCGATAAACTTGTTCTTTCTCTCTATCGAGCTCAGCGGGTTTCGGAAGCGGAAGCTCCGGAAGTACATGAAATTGTCCGCACTCTCGCCGGCCGCGCGGGGATTCCGGTTCCCGAGCTTTATGTGATTCCGTCCGCGGCGCCGAACGCTTTTGCCACAGGCCGCAGTCCATCGCACGCAGCGGTTGCCGTAACCCGGGGGATTCTGGATATCCTGAACCGTGAGGAACTTGAAGGGGTGCTGGCCCATGAACTCGCGCACATTCTCAACCGGGATACGCTGACGGCCGCGATCGCGGCCACTCTGGCGGGTGCGATCAGCATGCTGGCTTCAATGGTCCGCTGGACGTTTATGTTCGCGGGCGGCGGAAGGCGAGGCGGACGGGAATCGGGAAGCAATCCTGTCGGGGCTGTTCTTGCCGCTCTTTTGATACCCTTTGCGGCCGCTTTGATTCAGCTGGCGGTTTCAAGAACTCGTGAGTATGAGGCTGACAGCGAGGGCGCCCGGCTTTGCGTGAACCCCCTTTATCTTGCGAGCGCGCTTCGGAAACTCGAATCGACGGCCCGGCGGCTCCCGATGCAGAATGCCGAGCCGGCGACCGCGCACATGTTCATCGTGAACCCGTTGAAAAGCGGCGGATTAATGGGTCTGTTCAGTACACACCCGCCTGCTGCGGAAAGGGTTGCCCGGCTGGAAGAAATGGCTCGCGCAAAAGGATATTAGATACTTTTACTTTATTTCTTTGCAAAGTTGACGTTAAATGAGAGCAAGAACGCACTCATTCATAAAGGTTTAGAAAGGGGTGACTTAAAATGGCGTACGTTATTACAGATAAATGTCTTGGTGAAAGATACGGTTCCTGCGTGGCGGTTTGTCCTGTGGACTGCATTTACCCCGGCGATTACAAGGGTGAAGAGTTTATGGTGATCGATCCGACCATTTGTATTACCTGCGGGGCCTGCCTTCCGGAATGTCCGATTGGAGCGATTGTCGAATCTGAAGACTACAGCCCCGATTGGGCCAAGGTAAACGCTGAACAGGCCGAGGGATTCAAGGCGAACCCCAAGGTTCCTGAGCGGGCGAAAGATGATCCGCCCCGCAAGCCAGGCAACAAGCTGGTTCAGTAACGGTTAAAGTCTCACGACACCGCCGGATTTCCTCCGGCGGTGTTTTTCTTTTAAGGACCTCATGACTCGCGACCCTCTCGAACTTTTAATTAAATGTTATCTTGATGATTTTGTGGCGCATAACCGCGCGGCCAAAGTGATTGCTGACGGTCTTCGGGTTGTGGGCACGGGGCTTCGTCCTGTGATTGATCACATCACTTTCCGAACGCTGAAAGTGGATGAGCGGGCTAAAGAGTTTCTCGATCACGGGTACGAGTATGACAGCCGGCTTGGCGTTATCGAATATGAAAACTGGTGGGCAAAGGTTTACCGCAAGCCGGGCTACCCGGTGCTTTTTCTTGACCAGGCTTTTGACGGCGCGCGCGGCAAAGGTTCCCTGATTCCCGATTGGGTGAAGCTGTTTGGCGACAAGGGGCTTCATCATGTCGCGATCCAGGTGGATGACATAGAAACGGCCGTCTTTTATCTGGAAAAACAGGGTGTTTGTTTTGCTGGTTCCGTAGCGGGCGGCCGCGACTCTGATTTAAGGCAGATTTTCACTTCTCCCGAGATGCGCGAGGGCAAACCCTTCAGTGTCGTGGAGCTGACCGAGCGTCATCGGGGCTATGCCGGCTTTCTCCCTCCCCAGGCGGAAAGCCTGATGCAGTCCACTAGGGCCAAAAGCTGATCCTGTTTGATTCTTTTTGCTTCCTATCTCGCTCTTGCCTGAAAGCCTTCCTTCGATTATGATGACAGCATGATTATCGGTCTCACAGGAAAAAACGGCGCCGGAAAAGGCGAAGTAGCGAAATACCTTCAGGACCGCGGATTCTGCTATTACTCGCTCTCGGATGTGCTTCGCGAAGAGGCCCAGAAAGAAGGCAGAGCCGTCTCCCGCGACGTTCTTGTTGAAATGGGGAACCGTCTGCGCCGCGATCTTGGGCCGGGCGCACTTGCCGAAAAGATTTTCACCCGTTTGGATCCTGAGAAGCATTATGTGATCGATTCTGTCCGCCACCCGACAGAAATTCAGGTCCTCCGCCGCCGCTCTGATTTTCTTCTCGCCAACGTGAAGGCGCCCGAAAGACTTCGCTTTGAACGTCTTCGCCAGCGCGCACGCGAAAGAGACCCCGTGACTTTTGAAGAGTTTCTCGCGCTTGAACAGCGCGAAGCCGCGAGCCAGAATACGACGGATCAGCAGCTTGATAAGGCGATCGCTCTGGCCGATGTAACGCTTGAAAATACCGGGCCGATCAAAATGCTGCATGATCAGGTCAAAGATGTCCTCCTTGAATTTTCCAAAAAGCAGAGCCGTCCCGACTGGGATGAATACTTCATGGGTATTGCCAAGGTGGTGGCACTTCGCTCCAACTGCATCAAGCGCAAGGTCGCCGCGGTTATCACCAAAGAAAAAAGAATTATCGCGACGGGCTATAACGGAACGCCTCGGGGTGTGAAGAATTGCAGTGAAGGCGGGTGTCCCCGCTGCAACGCGATTGACAGCTCCGGCAAGGGGCTGGATGAATGCTTATGCTCCCACGCTGAAGAAAACGCCATTGTTCAGTCCGCTTACCATGGTGTCTGTATCAAGGACTCGGTGCTTTACACGACTTTTTCCCCATGTCTCATGTGCACGAAGATGATTATTAACGCGGGTATCCGCGAGGTTGTTTTTAATGTGCAGTATCCCATGAGCGAAACCTCCCTTCATCTCTTACGCGCCGCGGGCGTTCAGATTAAACAGTTTCCCACGAACGCGATATGAAAGACGGGAAGGACGCAGTTTCGTCCTCAGAAATCCTCAAGTCAGAAATCATCCGTAAAAGCTTCGGCCTGAAAAAAGAAATCCAGCCCCAGCTTGAATCCGCATACAGCAGCCCGCTGATTGACCGCATCAAAGCGGAAGGGTTCCGTTATCAGTCCGGACGGCTGACCGTGCTTCTGGCTGAAGAGTTCGGTTTTTGCTACGGGGTTGACCGCGCGATTGACTATGCGTATGAAACAAGAGCCAAGTTTCCTGACCGGCGCATTTTTCTCACCAATGAAATTATTCATAACCCTCGCGTGAATTCCAAGCTTCTGGAGCTGGGAATTGATTTTCTTTCCCGTGAGCAGGGCACGGGCGTGACGATTGAGGATCTGAAACCGGAAGACGTTGTGCTGATTCCCGCGTTTGGTAATCCAACCGCGGAGCTGGAGAAGCTTCAGAAACGGGGCTGCGTGCTTGTGGATACCACCTGCGGTTCCGTGATGAGTGTCTGGAAACGAGTCGAGTCTTATACCCGCGACGGCTTTACTTCTGCGATTCACGGAAAGTATGACCACGAAGAGACGCTCGCGACGAGTTCCCGGGCGAAGAAGTATGTGATCATTCGCGACAGCGCCCAGACCCGGATGGTGTGCGATACGATCGAGGGCAGGATGAGCCGCGCGGAATTTCTGAAAGCGTTCAATCATGCCGTTTCCCCTGGGTTTGACCCGGACACCGATCTGGGGCTTATCGGGTGCGCGAATCAGACAACGATGCTTTCCAGCGAGTCTCTTGAGATTGCCAATATGCTGAAAGATGCCATGATCCGCCGCCACGGGGAAGAAGAAGCTGCGAAACGCTTCCGTCATTTTGACACGATCTGTTCCGCGACGCAGGACCGCCAGGACGCTGTTTTGAAACTCGTGCGCGAAGGGGTAGATCTGATGATGGTGGTGGGCGGCTATAACTCCAGCAATACGGGGCACCTTGTCGAGATTTCTTTGGAGTACTGCCCCGCCTATCATGTCAAAGACGCGGACTGCATTCTGTCCGGTGAAGTGATTCAGCATAAAAAGGTGATGACGTCTGACATCCTTGAAACAAGGGGCTGGCTGCCTGAAGGTCCTGTGCGTCTTGGTGTGACGGCTGGCGCGTCAACCCCGAACCGTGTGATTGAAGAAGTGATTCAGCGCATCATTCAAGTGGCCTGAGGGCCGGTCAGGAGCGGGGCATGGCAAAGCTCGTTAAGGTTTATTCGACGCAGTACTGCCCTTATTGCACGCGCGCCAAGAGTCTTCTGAAAAGCCGCAACATTGATTTCCAGGAAATTGATTTGTCGGATGATCCTGATACGCGGGAGCGCCTGCAGTCTGAGACGGGATGGATGACGGTGCCGATGATTTTTATCGGTTCCGAGTTTGTCGGAGGCTCGGACGACCTTCAGCGGCTTGCCCAGACGGGTGAGCTGGATCGAAAGCTTAAGGATTAGAAGCTGTCCGGGGCGTACCCGCAGCTTTCGCGCTCCAGATTAAAAAGAAAAGCCCCGCGGCGGCAGGAATGACCAGTATTCCCAGCCCCTCTCTCATTCCGAACCTGTCCGCACAAAGACCGTAAAGAAAACTCCCCAGAACAGACACCTTGGTTGTCAGTCCGTAAATTCCGAAATATTCGCCCGTTTTATGCGGCGGCGCGAGCTCGAGCAGAACTTTTCTTCCCGATGTCCAGACTCCAGCCAGGGCAAAGGCTCCGCCCAGAAAGCAGACAGACATGAAGACCGGAAAGGAAAGCGGCAGCATCAGCAGAATCAGCGTCAGCGTTAAAGAGACCGCGGACGCGATCAAGACTTTTGACGCGCCGATTTTATCCGAGAGAAAACCACTGATCAGGCCGGCGATGAAAGCGCTGACGTTGAGGCCCATGAGGACCAGGATGAGCTGATCCTGCGTGGGTTGGAAAACATCCCGGGTGTAAACCGAGAGCCAGAAAATGACGCTGTTCACCGCGTCGACGAGAAAGAAATTGCCGATAAAAAAAAACATCACCTTCGGCGAAGAAGGAAGCGATCGAAGCGTTTGAAAAATATTTTTCCACTCAGAAGCAAAGCTCTGAACGTTAAAGGGCTCCGGCCGCGCGACGCTTCTCTCCGGAACAAAGAAAAACAGGGGCAGACTGAAGGCCAGAAAAAGAAAGCCGCTGGCAAGAAAAACCGCGGAAACCCCGGACGATTTATCGAGGGTGTTCATGAGCGGAAGAACGCAGACAACGCCGAGATAGCCCAGACCGGTTCCTAGACCGGATGCGAAACCCTGCTTTTCGGGCGCTGCGGCGACAGACAGCAGAGAGTTGTAAAAGACCAGGGAAGCGTGAAAGAAAAAGCAGGCGGCTATGAAACAGACGATCAGCGGAGCAGGAGAGCGGAAAAGTGACAAAACAGACACTGCTGTGACGCAAGCCAGGGTTGAGAAGATCAGATATCGCTTGGTCTGACCCGTTTTATCGCTCAAAGCGCCGATCCAGGGGGTCACGAGACCTGCCAGGATCATCGCACCGGTGGTGGCGGCCCCCAGGATAGAACGGGAACCCGCAAGCGAGGTCAGATAGAGGGGAAAGTAGACGGTCAGGACAACCGCGGAGAAGATCGTGTTCGCAAAATCATAAATGGCCCAGCTTGAAAGCCGGATAAAAGGACTTCGGGAGTAGGGCAAAAAACACCTTCCAGGTTAAGGCCCTTAAGCATAGGGGGCCAGCTGTCTTGCGTCAAATGCAAAAAACTTTTGACACACATAGGGAAATACCCCAAAATAGCCAGCTCTCAAAAAAGGACTTCTTAATTTTTTATGAAAAAACAAGGTCTGTACGATCCTCAATTTGAACACGATGCCTGCGGCGTTGGTTTTGTGGCCCATATCAAGGGCAAGAAATCTCACGAAATCGTTCAGCAGGCTTTGACGGTTCTAAACAATCTCCGTCATCGCGGTGCTTGCGGCTGTGAAGCCAATACCGGTGATGGCGCGGGTATCCTCATTCAGGTTCCGCACCTTTTCCTAAAAGATGCTTGCGCCGGCGTCGGGATCCAGCTTCCCGAAGAAGGCCAGTACGGCGTTGGGATGGTTTATCTTCCCTCTGACAAGAACGAGCGTAAGGCCGCCGAAAAAACTCTCGAAAAGATTATCAAGGAAGAAGGGCAGCAGCTTCTCGGCTGGCGCAAGGTTCCCACGGATAATTCCTCGATGGGTCCGACAGCCCGTTCTGAAGAACCTGTTGTGAAGCAGGTGCTTGTCGGCCGCGATCCCAAGATGACCGATGCCCTTGCTTTTGAGCGCAAACTTTATGTGATCCGCCGCCGGGCCGAAAATGAGATCCGTTACGCCGGCGTAAAGGGCGGACAGTTTTTTTACATTCCCAGTTTTTCTCACCGGACCCTGATTTACAAGGGCATGCTGATGTCTGAACAGGTCGGCGAATTTTATCCCGAGCTTTCGGATCCTAAACTTCAAAGCGCTCTGGCGCTTGTGCACTCCCGCTTCAGCACCAATACTTTCCCGAGCTGGGACCGCGCGCACCCTTACCGCTTTATCGCGCATAATGGTGAAATCAACACGCTGCGCGGCAATGTGAACTGGATGCACGCTCGTCAGGCGATGTGCGCTTCCGAGCTTTTCGGCGAAGACATGAAAAAGCTGCTTCCCGTGATCGCTCCGGACGGCAGTGACTCAGCGATGTTTGACAACTGCCTTGAATTTCTCGTGCTGGGCGGACGTTCGCTTCCGCACGCGGTCATGATGATGATTCCGGAACCCTGGTCGAATCATGAAAGCATGAGCGATGAGAAAAAAGCCTTCTATGAATATCACTCCAGCCTGATGGAGCCTTGGGACGGTCCCGCGTCGATTGTTTTTACCGACGGCGTGCAGATGGGCGCGATTCTGGACCGTAATGGTCTTCGTCCCTCGCGTTACTATGTGACCAAGGATGATCTCGTGATCATGGCCTCCGAAGTCGGCGTTCTCGAGATCGCGCCCGAGCGTATTCTTGAAAAAGGACGTCTGCAGCCCGGCCGGATGTTCTTGATCGATACGAAGGAAGGCCGGATTGTCGCGGATGAAGAAATTAAGCAGAAGATTGTGAATGAACACCCCTATCGTCAGTGGCTCAAGGATAATCTTGTTTACCTTGAGAATCTGCCGGAAGCGCCTCATGTGCATGAGCCTGATCACAAGACCATTCTTCTTCGTCAGCAGGCTTTTGGCTATACCTTTGAAGACCTTCGGGTGGTGATGGCTCCGATGGGCCGCGACGGCGTTGAGCCTGTGGGTTCCATGGGCACGGATACGCCGCTGGCTGTGCTCTCCAATAAATCCCATCTGCTCTACAATTACTTCAAACAACTGTTCGCGCAGGTTACGAACCCTCCGATTGATTGCATCCGCGAGGAAATCGTGACCTCTTCGGAAACGAACCTGGGTCCGGAAAGAAATCTTTTGAAGCCTGAGCCGAAAAGCTGCCGGCACATCCGCCTGAAAAGCCCGATCCTGAGCAACGAAGATTTTGAAAAGCTTCGTCACATCAGCCACAAGGATTTCAAGTCTGTCACGCTTCCGATTCTTTACCCGGCCGATGGCGGGGGTAAAGCTCTTGAAGCCGCTTTGCAGAAAATGTATGAGCTGGCCAGCCGAGCGATCCGTAACGGCAGCAATCTGATTGTTCTTTCCGACCGCGGTATTGGTCATGAGCACGCGGCAATTCCCGCGCTTCTCGCTGTGGCGGGGCTGCACCATCATTTGATCCGGGAAGGGACCCGCACGAAGGTCAGCATTATTCTTGAATCGGGCGAACCCCGCGAGACGCATCATTTCGCGCTTCTGATCGGGTACGGCGCCGGCGCGATTAACCCTTACCTCGCGTTTGAGACGCTGGATGACATGATCCGCCAGGGATTGCTGAAAGGCGTGGATCACAAGACGGCCGTGAAGAATTACGTGAAGGCTGTCACGAAGGGTGTCATTAAAACGATGTCCAAAATGGGTATTTCCACGATTCAGAGTTATTGCGGCGCGCAGATCTTTGAAGCCGTGGGTTTGAACAAGGAAATTGTCGACAAGTACTTTACCTGGACGCCGTCGCGTATTGAAGGTATCGGGCTTGAGCAGGTTGCTGAGGAAGTCCACCGCCGTCACCGCCATGCTTTTCCGGACCGCCAGGTGAACGGTCAGACGCTTGATGTCGGCGGGCAGTATCAGTGGCGCAAAGACGGGGAGTACCACCTTTTCAATCCCGAAACGATTCACAAGCTCCAGGCCTCCACGCGGACGGGCAATTTCAAAATCTTCCGGGAATATTCAGACGCGGTTAATCAGCAGTCCCGCAACCTCTGTACGCTGCGCGGACTTCTGGACTTTAAATTTTCTGACAAGTCCGTGCCTCTTGAAGAAGTGGAACCGGTCGAGTCTATTTTAAAACGTTTCAAGACCGGTGCGATGTCCTATGGATCAATCAGCAAGGAAGCGCATGAAGGTCTTGCTGTGGCGATGAACCGCATCGGCGGCAAGAGCAACACCGGTGAGGGCGGCGAAGATCCCGCGCGTTATATCCCTGAAGCGAACGGTGATTCCAAGAACAGCGCGATCAAGCAGGTCGCTTCCGGCCGTTTCGGTGTCACGAGCGAGTATCTCGTCAGCGCGCGTGAAATCCAGATCAAGATGGCTCAGGGCGCCAAACCGGGCGAAGGCGGACAGCTTCCCGGAAGCAAAGTGTACCCCTGGATTGCCAAAGTCCGTCACTCCACTCCGGGTGTCGGTTTGATTTCACCGCCTCCGCACCATGATATTTATTCGATCGAAGATCTCGCGGAATTGATTCACGATCTCAAGAACGCCAATACGCAGGCCCGCATCAGTGTGAAACTGGTCTCTGAAGTGGGTGTAGGCACGATTGCCGCGGGTGTCGCGAAAGCCCACGCGGATGTCGTTCTGATCAGCGGTTATGACGGCGGCACCGGCGCTTCGCCGCTTTCCAGTATCAAACACGCGGGTGCCCCCTGGGAACTGGGGCTTGCTGAAACTCACCAGACACTTGTGCTGAACAATTTGCGCAGCCGTATCGTTGTTGAAACCGACGGGCAGCTTAAAACGGGCCGTGATGTGGTTATTGCCGCGCTGCTGGGTGCTGAAGAATTTGGTTTTGCGACGTCGCCTCTTGTGGTGCTTGGCTGCATCATGATGCGCGTTTGCCACTTGAACACCTGCCCTGTGGGTGTGGCGACGCAGAATCCCGAGCTTCGCAAGAAGTTTACGGGTGATCCCGCACACGTTGTTAACTTTATGAAATTCATCGCGGAAGAAATGCGTGAGATCATGGCCAAGCTGGGCTACCGGACGGTTAATGAGATGATCGGCCGCACGGAACGCCTTGATTCCAAAAAAGCTATTGAGCATTGGAAAGCCAAGGGTCTTGATCTTTCCCCGATTCTGTATCAGCCGGAAATGCCGGCGACGGTCGGACGTTACGCGCAGATTCCCCAGGATCACGGGCTGGACAACGCTCTTGATAATCAGGTGCTGCTTGAACTTTGCGAGCCCGCTCTCGCGCGCGGCGAGAAAGTGAAAGCCACCATTCATGTCCGCAATACAAACCGTGTGGTGGGAACGATTCTTGGCAGTGAAGTGACCCGGCGTTACGGCGCCGAGGGTCTTCCGGAAGACACGATTCATCTTCACTTTACGGGGTCCGCGGGACAAAGCTTCGGTGCTTTTATTCCGAAAGGCGTGACGCTCGAGCTTGAAGGCGACGGCAACGACTATGTGGGCAAGGGCCTCTCCGGCGGCAAAATCATGGTTTATCCGCCAAAGGCAGCGACTTTTAAATCGGAAGAAAACATCATTATTGGAAACGTCGCTTTGTACGGCGCGACCGAAGGCGAAGCTTATATCCGCGGTATGGCGGGCGAGCGTTTCGCTGTCCGTAACAGCGGTGTGAAAGCTGTCGTCGAAGGCGTCGGGGATCATGGCTGTGAATATATGACAGGCGGCCGCGTGGTGGTTCTTGGAAACACCGGGAGGAATTTTGCCGCAGGAATGTCGGGCGGCGTTGCCTATGTTCTCGATCTCAGCGGTGATTTCGCGTCCAAATGTAACAAACAGATGGTGGCGCTTGAACGTCTTGAAACGGCTGACGAAATGGTTGAGCTTCGCGGCATCATCGAAAAACATCATCAATATACGAAGAGTGAAAGGGCCGCGCATATCCTCAAGCTTTGGGAAGAAATGCTTCCTAAGTTTGTGAAAGTCATGCCCAAGGATTACAAGCGCGTTCTGGAATGTCTTGAAAAAGTGAAGGGAACCGGTCTCAGCGGAGAAGAAGCGATCATGGCAGCTTTTCAGGAAAATGCCCGTGATCTTTCCCGCGTCGGCGGTAACTAAACGGACTTATGGGTAAACCTACCGGATTTATTGAAATTCCCCGTGAAATTCCAAAAGACCGTGATCCTAAATCCAGGATCAAGGATTCGAAAGAATTCCATGATCATATGCCTGAGGATAAACTTCAGGCTCAGGGCGCCCGATGCATGGACTGCGGTATTCCTTTCTGTCATACGGGAACGCTTATTTCCGGAATGGCGTCCGGCTGCCCGGTTAACAATCTGATTCCCGAATGGAATGATCTTGTTTACAGGGGGCTCTGGCGTGAGGCTCTGGAACGTCTTCATAAAACAAACAATTTCCCTGAGTTTACGGGCCGTGTCTGTCCCGCGCCCTGCGAAGGTTCCTGCGTCCTTGGAATCAGTGAACCGCCCGTCACGATCAAGAACATCGAATGTTCTATTGTGGACAAGGGGTTTGAGGAAGGCTGGATTACGGCCGAGCCTCCGGCAAAGAGAACCGGAAAGAAAATCGCCGTTGTCGGTTCAGGTCCTGCGGGGCTTGCGGCGGCCGCTCAGCTTAACAAAGCGGGTCATCTTGTGACGGTTTATGAACGCGCTGACCGCATCGGCGGACTTCTCATGTACGGTATTCCGAACATGAAGCTCGATAAAGCTATTGTGCAGCGCCGTGTGGACCTGCTTGCCGCCGAAGGTGTCAAGTTTGTGACCAGCACGGAAGTAGGCAAGGACTATCCGGCTGAAAAGCTGATGAAAGATTTTGACGCTGTGGTGCTTGCCGGCGGAGCGACCAAGCCCCGTGACCTTCCGATCGACGGAAGGCAGCTGAAGGGCGTTCATTTCGCGATGGAATTTCTTCATGGCAATACGAAGAGTCTGTTGGATGGAAAGAAAATAGAAGGTTTTATTTCCGCTGAAGGTAAGGATGTTGTTGTCATCGGCGGCGGTGATACCGGTACCGACTGCGTTGGAACATCGATGCGCCACGGCTGCAAGAGTCTGATTCAGCTGGAAATTATGCCGCAGCCTCCCGCGTCCCGCGCGGCCAACAACCCCTGGCCCGAGTGGCCCAAAGTTTACAAAATGGATTACGGCCAGGAAGAAGCCGCCGCTGTTTTCGGCGCGGATCCCCGCCGTTACCTTGTTACTGCCAAGAAGTTTGAGAGCGATGAAAAAGGGCAGGTGAAGGCGGTTCACATTGTGGGCATCGAGTGGCAGAAAGACGCCAATGGCCGCATGGCCCCGAAAGAAATCGCGGGAACCGAAAAGGTTTTGCCCGCGCAGCTCGTGCTTCTGGCGATGGGTTTTCTGGGTCCTGAAGACACGGTTCTCAAAGGACTCAACGTTGAACGCGACGAGCGTTCCAACGCGAAAGCCGAACACGGCAAGTTTGCGACCAGCATCCCGGGTGTTTTTGCCGCAGGGGATATGCGCCGCGGTCAAAGCCTTATTGTGTGGGCCATCAACGAAGGCCGGGGCGCCGCGCGTGCTGTGGACCTTTATCTGATGGGCGCCACCGATCTTCCTTCCTGATTTTCCCGGCCGGATTTTTTACGCCGGTGTTTTTGAAACTCCAAAGGCTCGCGCATGAATCTCCAGGGAAAAACCGTTCTGATTACAGGGGCCGCCAAACGGCTTGGCCGTGAAATTGCGCTGATGCTCGCTGAGCGCGGCGCCGGCATTGTGGTTCACTGCAATGAATCCTTTAAGGAAGCCGAGCTTTTGCGCCGTCAGTTGACGGGGCTTGGGAGTCCCGCCTGGGTTGTCCGTCAGGAATTTGATCTCCCGCAAGGCCGGGTGGAGAAGTCCGTCAAAAGTTTCGCGCTTGATATTGCCCGCAAGTGTCCGCCTGTCGATATTCTGATCAATAACGCCTCGATTTTTTATCCGACTCCTGTGGATAGCGTCACCGAGAAGGACTGGGACGCGTTTCAAACCGTGAACCTCAAAGTTCCTTTTTTTCTGGCCCGCGAATTCGGACGCGGAATGGTCCGGCGCAAACAGGGAAAGATTATTAATCTGGTCGATTGGACGGGCTGGCGCCCCGACCCGCGTTATCTGCCTTACGCGGTTTCCAAAGCGGGACTTATGACGCTGACCGAAGGCCTCGCGAAAGCCTTCGCTCCGCATGTGCAGGTGAATGGTATTGCTCCCGGGCCTGTTTTGAAAGCCAAAGGAATGACCCGGGCGGGAGAGAAAGCCGCCATGGCTAAAACGCTGGCCGGCCGTTTCGGAAATCCGAAAGATATCGCGGAAGCTGTACGTTTTCTTTGTGAATCCACTGACTTTGTGACGGGTGTCTGTCTGCCGGTTGACGGCGGATGCCGAATCGCTTGAAGGAGTTTGTATGTTTACAGTAGGACGTGAAATTCATTTCAGTTACGGGCACAGGCTTCGGGATTACGTGGGTAAGTGCGCCCACCTGCATGGGCACAACGGCCGTATTTTGATCGAGCTTTCAAGTAAAGAGCTGAACCATCAAGGGATGGTGATGGATTTTTTTGAAATCAAATCGACGCTTGGCGCCTGGATCAATGAACACCTGGATCACAGAATGATTCTTTCACGCAAAGATCCTCTCGCTGAAATTCTCAAGCAGAACGGTGAACCTGTCGCGCTCATGGATGAAAACCCCACGGCGGAAGCGATTGCGCGCTGGATTTTCCGGGCCGCGCGTGAAATGAAGCTGCCGGTTTACCGCGTCACTCTCTGGGAAACCGAAAACTCGTTTGCTGTCTACGAAGAACCGCCCGCGGCCTGATTCCGCCGGCCCTTTTTCACGGAAGGCTGAATGATGACCCGCAAGATCCTCCTCACCGGACCTGCCGGTTCGGGTAAGACCTTTTCAATTCTCCAGGACTTTGAGCAGACATTGCGCGAGTCCCGGGACCCTCTTGCCGAGGATTTTTTTCTCGTGCTCCCTTCTGCCGAACACACAGAGCGGATGATTACGCTGATTCTTCAGCGAAACCTCAAAGGATTCTTTCACCGCCGCGTGACCACCCTGTCCCGCTTAATCAGCACGCTTTTTGCTGTGGGGGATGAAGGGGTCGCGACGAATGTGACGCGTTATCTTCTTTTACGCGACCACCTTTCTTCCGCTCCCCAGGAATACTTTCAGGAAGTGCAGCAGACCCCGGGTTTTCTCAATCTCCTTCTGGGTTTTGTCACCGAACTCAAGGAATCCCTGATTCCGCCGGATCTTTTCCGCGAACGCATGAACGCCCTGAAACGTCTTGAACCGGAACTTTCTTCCAAGTATGAAGCTCTGGCGGGCCTTTATGAGCATTATGAAAAAGAACTTAAATCACGCGGGCTGCGGGACCGTCAGGACGCGCTTACGGTTTACCGTGAAAGGCAAAAGGGACAGCCCCCCAGAAAAAGCAGAATCCGGAAAGTCTGGCTTGATGGTTTTTTTGATTTCTCTGAACTGCAGGCAGCGTATCTTGAAGAACTTTGCGCTGCTTCCGAAGAAGTTGTGATCACGCTGACGCTTGACCCCGACCCTTCCCGGGCGGATCTGTTTGATGTCGCTCGAAAGACGGAAAGTGCGCTGCTTGCGATGGGTTTTGAAAAACAGGAGCTGCCCCGTCGCTCCGAAGAAACTTTTCCTGTCTCTCTTGCTGTTGTAGAAAAACATCTTTTTCAAAGCCCCCGGCCCGCAGTGACTCCGGGACGTCCGGCCAGGGATATTACTGTTTTTGAAGCGGTGGGTGTCGAAGGTGAAGTCGAGATGATCGCCCGCACGATTGAACATCTGCAGCGCCAGGGTAAATTCCGCTTCAGTGATTTTGCCATTCTGCTCCGCAACATCGGAGAGTATGAAACAGTGATCCGCTCCGTGTTTTCCAGGTACGGCATTCCTGTTGAAGTTCACGAACGCGAGAAACTTTCTTTTGCTCCGATGATGCCCGTGGTGAGCGCCCTGCTGAAAATCTTCCGCGATGGCTGGAAGCTTCAGGATCTGATGACCTTTTTAAAGTCCGGCTATGTCCGCAGCCTGGGCGACGAAGCAAATACCTATGAGTGGGCTTCGGCGCTGGAGCATGGCGCTCTCAGACGCAAGGTTCTTGAAGGCCGTGAGGCCTGGCTTGAACCGTGGGGGGAAGGCGACTCTGAGGCAATTCGCCGCAGGAAACTGGGCGTTATTGCTTCGGTTGAAGACCGCCTGCGCGCCGCCCATTCTTTTGCTCAGCAGAAAGCTGTTTTTCGCGAAGCTGTTGAGAATATTTTCCGCATTTTTGAAGTTCAGGATTCCAGCGAAGAACATGTACGGCGTGATGCCGCCAGCCACAGGCGCTTTGTGTCTCTTCTCGATGAAATCGAAATTTCGTCAAAAGGAGAGGCTCTGGATCCGGGAATGCTGGCGGACCGGTTTTCCCGTCTGCTGGAACTGGATCTGTATTCGCTGCATGATCACGACCGCAACCGTGTGCAGGTCTATAACGTGTCGCTTGCGCGCCAGAAAGAGTATCAGGTGGTCTTTGTCGCGGGACTTCTGGAAAAAAAGTTTCCCGTGCAGATCAAGGAAGATCCGCTTCTTTCGGATTGGGAGCGGAAACTCTTTAATGGGCAAGGGCCTCAGTTTCACCTGAAAGAACGTCTTCCCAGTCAGTCGCTTGAAAGGTATCTTTTTTATGTGGCTGTAACAAGGGCCCGGCACAAACTGATTTTGACTTACCCGCGTCTTGACCTCGAAGGGAAAGAGTCTTTACCGTCTTTCTATGTGGATGAAGTGAAAGCATTGTTTGACGGACCGCTGCCGGAACGCAAGCAGCGCCTTTCGCAGCCCTTTCCTGGACTTGAAGACGCGGTGAACTCAAGAGAGCTTGAAATGGCGCTCATGGGCGGACTCTGGGATCCTTTAAAAACGGGGAGCAGCGCGGAGCCGCTTCTTCTGGAAACAACAGCCTCTCTGCTGGAAAAAGAAGAATCACGGGACAGGTTCGGCAGAGCTTTTTTTGAAGTGCGCGACGAGCTTACGGACCCTGAAATTTTAAAGAAGGATGTTTTTAAGCCCTGGCAGACGAGCTCAACCGCGCTTGAAGAATACGCCAAGTGCGCCTTTAAATATTACGCACACCGCGTCCTGAGGCTCGATGATCCGGAAGAAGATAAAAACGTCACGAACCGGGGCAATATCCTGCATGAAGTTCTGGAGCTTGCTTTCAAAAGCTGGATTGAGCGGCCCGAGATCCTGTCCAGCCCGCAGCTTGCGGTTCAGGAAGCCCTGATGCTTCTTGAAAAAGCCCTTTTGAATTATCCGCTTTTATCCGCGCGGCGTTATCAGTATGAACTGGAAATGTCGGATTTGCGCGAAACGCTCGTGCGGTTTCTGGAAGAGGAACTCTCGCGCCTGAGTGAGTCGCCGCTCAAGCCTGCCTATTTTGAACTCGCATTTGGAACCCAGGGAGCTGAGCACCCCGCCCTTGTGATTCCTGTCGATGGGAAAGAAATCAATATCCGTGGAAAAATAGACAGGATCGATCTTGACGCGGCCCGTAGCGCGGGACTTGTTCTGGATTACAAACGAAGCGCTGTTTTCAGCCGCTCGGCACTTGAACTCGGCACACTTTTGCAGCTACCCATCTACTCGCTTGTGCTCGAACGTATTTTAAAAATTCAGCCCGCAGGCGCGGAACTGTATTCATTGAGAAACCGAGAGAAAAAAGGATTTTACCGGTCTTCGCGTAAAGATCTTTTCCCTGGACTCTCTTCCCGAAGCATGATCCTTGAAGAAAAGGAATTCGGGGTAGTTCTGGCCCGGGCGGAAGCGTTTATCGCAAAGTTTACCCGCGAACGGGCTCTACATAAGATGGAGGCAAAGCCCCGCGACATTCTGGGATGCCGCAAGTTCTGCTCCTACAGCACCGTTTGCCGCATTCATAAGTGGAAGCTTGAAATGATAGCGGAAGAGATTAAAGCGTCCGATGTGAAGGAACTGCCGGAGTTTTTCGGTAAAGCCGCTGCCGTCCCGGAAACGGGAAGCGGGGTGTCTGAATGAAAGTGACTCAGCCCCTTCAACTGAACCGTCTGCAGGAGGCCGCTGTTAAAGCCCAGGGCAAAAATATTCTTGTCTCCGCGGGCGCCGGGACAGGAAAGACCCGGGTTCTCGTGGAAAGATTTCTTCATTTTGTGACGACGGGGCAGGCTCAGGTAACGGACATTCTCGCTCTGACGTTCACGGAAAAGGCCGCGAATGAAATGAAGAAACGCATCCTTGACCGCTGCGGAGAACTGGGGCTTGAAGGGCCTCGCCGCAGTCTGGAATCCGCTTATATTTCCACGCTGCACGCGTTTGCCGCGAGACTGCTTCGTGAGCACCCTGTTGAAGCTGGTGTTGATCCGGATTTTCGCGTGATCGAGTCCATCGAGACGGTTTTTCTCAAAGATCAGGTTCTGGAGAACCTTTTTGAAACGCATTGCCGGGCAGGAACAGAACTGTTTGAACTGCTGCGGGTTTATGGAGAAGGAAAAATCCGCTCAGGACTTCTTGCCGTGCATGAGGCCGCAAGACAGTCGGGTCAGACGCTGGAAGAGTTCTTTGCCGTGCTGCCCGCGCGCGATGAAGCGGGTGAGCTGTCCTCGGCCAGCCGCGTGATTCTCGAAAACCTTCGTGCCCTTGAAGAGAAGGAAACGGCGGAAGGCTGGGAGCGGCTGCTGAAAGAATCTTCCTGGACCTGGGAAACTGTTGAGAAGTTCAGGCTCTGGAGGCAGGGGTTCTCAAGGAAGCGCGGGAAAAAAGGCGAAAGTTACTGGCCGGAAGTGAAGCTCGCAGCGGACGAGTATCTGGCCGTCAGAATGGAAGCCTTCGCGAAACCCTGGCGCGAAAAGTTTGAAAAGCTGGCGCTTCTTTTTGAGGGCTCTTACGAAGCACGTAAGAGAGAGCGGGGCTTTCTGGATTTTGAGGATCTCGAAATTCGCGCCGTAAGGCTTTTCTCCCGGGCAACGCCAGTCCACGCCAAGCTTCTTGGACGTTACCGCGAAAAGTTCAAGCACATCCTTATTGATGAGTTTCAGGATACCAATGCTCTTCAAATGAAGCTGATCAGCCTCCTCTCCTCGGGAGACAATCTTTTCTTTGTAGGGGATTACAAACAATCCATTTACGCGTTCCGCGGAGCGGAGCCTTCGCTTTTTCTTCAGCGCGAGCGCGAACACAAAGCGGAAGACGGCCCCGGCGCTTTTATTCCCCTGTATGAAAATTTCCGGACTGCGCCCGGAGTCCTGAATTTTGTGAACTCTTTTTTCGCGCGTCTTTGGGAAGAAGAAGGTTTTAAATTCGAACCTCTCGAAGCCTGCGGGAAACACGCACAGGAGGGAGCTGTAGAGCTTCTTGTGGTAAGGCCTGAGGAACGCGAATCTCTTGATTCCGCGCGGATGCGCGAGGCGGAACTGATTGCCGAAAGGATGCTGAGTCTTCGCGAGCAGGGCATTCCCTATGGTCACATGGCGGTTTTATTTCAAGCTATGACTCATGTCGCGTTGTACGAACAGGCACTCAAGAAAAGAGGGATTCCTTCCTACGTAATGTCCGGAGGCGGTTTTTATCATCAGCCGGAAGTCCGCGACATGATCAGCTACCTGGGCTTTCTTGAAAATCCGCTCGCGGATATTCCTCTGGCAGCAGCCCTGCGCTCGCCTTTATTTCAAGTAAGGGATAACACGCTGTTCTGGATTGCCGATGCGGCCAAGGCCGCTGACCGGGAGAGAGGTCCTGTGACACCGCTTTTTTATGGCGTTGAAAAGGTGCTTCAATCCGGCGCCCTGCCTGAAGAGGAGTTGAAAAAAGTCCGTTTCTTTCAGGCTGTCACGGCTGAAATGCTGGGGTTGAAGGATAGGCTGAAACTTACGGAGCTTCTGGACCGTATTCTGGAACGGACTTCTTATGAATTGACGATGCTTGCCGATCCTCAGGGCGCCCGCCGTTACGCGAACCTGCGCAAGCTGATGAATTTAGCGCGGCAGTTTGAAGTGTTCGAGCCTCTTCCTCTTGGGGCTTTTCTTCAGGCTGTTAAACGGCTGGAAACTCAAGGTGTGCGTGAGTCTGAAGCCCAGATTGAAGCCGAAGCCGGCGGGGAAGCCGTTCGGCTGCTGACCATTCACCGCTCCAAGGGCCTGGAGTTTGAAGCTGTCTTCGCGGCGGATCTTGGCCGCGAGCGTCAATCGCCTGACACCAAAACCATTCTGGCGGATTCCGGCCGAGGATACGCGATGCAGATCCGTAATGAAACAACGATGGATTGGGAGAATCCGGCGGGGTGGAATGAAACCGATGAACGCCTCACCCGCAAAGACAAGGAAGAGTGGAAGCGTCTGCTTTATGTCGCGATGACGCGGGCCAAATCAAGGCTTGTTTTAAGCGGGGTATTTAAAGAAAAGAAAAAAGAAAAAGAGCTTTTTTCTGAAATGAGTTCGTGGATGGACTGGCTCATGTGTTCCGAGCTGGAGAACGTCCATGTGTCGGAGTCTGTTCAGGCGGATCCTGTGAGCAAGAAAAAGTCCCTGGCGGAAAAGTCAGATTTGAAAAAAAGCTTCGGCGATTTCGATGCCGCGAAAGTCCGCGAAAAAATTCCCGCGAAAGCCAAAAAAGCCGCCGCAGCCGAGGCTCAGGCGCTTCTGAAAAGTCTGGAGCGTTTACCGCCTTCACCCTCGCGGGTGATACATCTTCCAGTTTCCGCTTACGCGGCCTATGCCAAAAGTCCGCTGGATTACTGGCGTTCTTATGAGGTGGGCATTTCGGAGGACATCAATGAGAAGCCTTCTGAAACGGTCTCCGCCGCTCCTGACGACTCGCCCAGCCCTGCGGATTTTGGGACTGCTATGCACAGAGCCTTGGAGCTTCTTGATTTCCGCAAGGCGGATGACGAAGCCCTGGATCGGGTTGCAAGGGAAGCGTTCAGGGCTTTCTCTCCGGCCGTTCAAAAGGAAGGTCGCGTTATCCTTGAAGCTTTTCGAAGCAGCTCCCTTTTTTCAAGGCTTGCATCCTCGCGCAGACTGCTCCGTGAAATACCTTTTATTTTAAGAGAGCGTCACGGGTTGATTCATGGAGTCATCGACGTGCTGTTCCAGGAAGGGGATGGCCGCTGGCATGTTCTGGACTACAAAACGGCGGCAGGATCCGATGAGAAGCTTCAGGCCTCGGGCTATGAAACCCAGATCAAACTCTACGCCCATGCGGTTTACCAGATTCTGGGATCGGCTCCGGCCTCGGGGATCCTTTACTTTTTGAAAAATGACTGGCAGCACGAAGTTCCGCTCGCGGAAAAAGACTACGGCCCTCTTGAGCTGCAGGTGAGGGCCTTGCAGGACAGCATTCTCAAGTGTTCGGGGCGGGAAGTTTTCAAGTGACAGCCCCCTTGAACTGTGGTAGATAATCTATGGCAGTTCCCCTGTAATGGAGCCCTTCGATGGATAAAACAAAAAAAATTCTGGTTGTGGACGACGAAGATGATGTAAGGCTCTTTCTTCAGGACTTTCTGAGTGAACGTGACCTGCAGGTGATGTCCGCATCCAGCGGTGAAGAGGCTTTAGAGATCGTAGACAAAGAGCGTCCTGATATCGTCCTTCTTGACCTTATGATGCCCGGCATTGACGGTCTGGAGTGCCTTGAGCGGATCATGAAAAAGAACCCCGCCACCAATGTTATTATGATCACAGCCCTGAATGATGATGTGCGTGTTGCCAAAGCCCGGAAGCTTGGCGCCCAGAACTATATCCTCAAACCCTTCAGCCTCGGTTATCTCGAAACGGAACTGATGAAGCTGCTTGGCGATTAACGAACCTTGTCTGTCTTATCCGCAAGCTGACTGACCCGCCCTATTGAGCAAGGAACCTTTGAAAAAGCTGATCGCCTACGACCTCGATGGAACCCTTGTGGATACCCGTGAAGATATTATTCTGGCGGCGAATTACATGCTGACTTCTATGGGCCGCTCCCCGATTTCCGGCGAGGCAATCAAGAGTTATGTGGGGCGAGGGCTTCACGATCTGGTGAAAAGCTGTCTTCAGGCCACGGATGAAAAAGAAGTAGAAAAAGGCGCGAAGATTTACAGGCGTTATTACGGGGAGCACATGATGGATCATACCTGCTTATACCCCGGAGCGAAAGAAACGCTTGAGCATTTCAAGGGCCGGTGTCAGATGGTGGTTACCAATAAACCCAGCCCTTTCTCCGAGCAAATGCTTGAAGCGCTGGGTGTGGCCGGCTTTCTGTCGGTGATTTTGACCGGCAGTTCCGATCATCCTCCCAAGCCGGATCCCACAGGACTCCTGAGGGTTCTCGAGAAGGAAAAAGTCAGTCCCTCTGACGCTTTGCTTGTAGGGGACAGTGAGGTGGATCTTGAAACCGGCCGCCGTGCCGGAATGGAAACGGTTTTGATCGCGCATGGATTTGTCAGCCGCGATGCGTTAGAATCCCGCAAGCCAGAATGGCTTGTAGGCAGTTTTGAAGAGTTTCTCGCGCTGGCGCGGGAACAGTCCTGGTAGAAAGGAAATGACCGACATGGAATCCGTTGAAGGAAAAACAAAGCCTTGCACAGAGCGTCCGGGTTCCGGCCGTAGCGCGCTTATTCAGGAAAGAGACCTGGTTCTTCTTTGGTTTGAAAAGGTCAGCTACCTTGTTGAGGTTATTCCTGGCCGTAAAATCGGCATTCATTGCGGTAAGCCTCTGGCGATCGACGAATGGATCGGCAAGGAATTTGGTACCAAGGTGGTTTGCGAGCATGGAGAAGGTTATCTTTTTAAACCCACCGTTGAAGATTTGATGATGAAGGCTTCCCGCGAAAGCGGCATTATTTATCCCAAGGATGCGGCCTTTCTGATGATGAAAGCGGGCATCGGACCAGGCTCCAAGGTGCTTGAAATTGGAACGGGGTCGGGGTCTTTGACGATGGCTCTTGCCAGTGCTGTTCGTCCGAACGGCTGTGTCTGGACTTTTGACCGCCGTCTGGACCTTCCCCAGAACGCGCATAAGAATGTGACCCGCGCGGGGTTAGGTCAGCATGTCGTTTTCTGTCAGCGTACTTCCGGGGAGCCTATTCCGGAAGAAGGCTTTGACGCGGTCATTCTGGACATTCCGACGCCCTGGGAAGAAGTCACTGTGGTGAAGAGAGCTTTGAAGGGCAGCGGCCGTCTGGTCAGCTTGAACCCCACCTTTAACCAGATTGAACGTATGGCTGAGGCTCTCCGCAAGGAAGGTTTTCTGCTCGTCGAAAGCCTGGAATTGCTGGAACGTGAAATTCTGGCCAGGGAAGGCAAGACAAGACCTGTGCAGCGGATGGTATCCCATACCGAGTTTTTGCTGTTCGCGGTTAAACCGGCTTGAGAGGCCTGTCAGAGCTTGATTTTCTCGTCGTTAAGTAGTTGATTTCAGAGTACTGTTTTGTTACACTCCAGCGTTCGCATTAATCCATCAATCGTACCTCAACCGATCCCTCTAAACTAGACAAAGCAAGGAGAATTAAAATGGCAAGAAGTCTGATGATGAGTTTCATGGGTCTCGTGCTGGTTATGATGACCATGACCGGCTGCGCGTCCAAAAAAAGCACGACCAAGCAGATCAATGCTCTTCAGGCTCAGGTCGGCGTTCTGACGGATGAAGTGATCCGTCTTGATGATTCACTGGCGTCCACTCGTTCGGCTCTGCAGGATGAAGAAAACCGCCGCACGGAACTGAACAGCCAGCTTTCCCAGTCCAACGCGCGCATTGGTTCTCTTCGCGAAGAAGAATCCGTGATCCGCGGTATTTACCGTACGCCGTCAGGTTTCGAACTTCCCTCGGCCAGCATCCAGAAAGCCCTGAAAAACGCGGGCTATTATCAGGGCGCTGTTGATGGAAAAATTGGACCGGCAACACGTCAGTCCATCGAAGCTTTTCAGCGTGATAACGGACTTTCGGCCGATGGTGTTGTGGGCCGCAAGACGTGGAGCAAGCTGAAGGTGTATTCCGCTGGAGCGAAATAAGTTACATCGATAAAAAGAATTTTTTTACCCTCCGGATCTTTGGGTCCGGAGGGTTTTTTTTGCCCGGAAGTGATTCTAAATTGGCAATTCCTGTTAGCGGGTGCTACAATCGGCTTCATTGCTTTCCATATAAAAGCCCGGCTGCTCTACCTTCCGGCGCGAGGAGAAACACATTTGAGAAACGCGGACTTTGATGCCCTTCACGGCGTTGAAACAGGAAAACACCTGTATCAGTTTTATAAAAGCCAGGAAGACTATCTTCGAATCCTGACGGGTTATTTCGTTGCAGGCCTTGAAAAAGGTGATGCCTGCGTGTGGCTCGTTTCAGAGAAGACCGGCATGCAGCGTGTGCTTGAGTATGTCCGCGAGCGCATTCCTGATTTTGATGCGCACCATCAGGCAGGGCGCATGCAGATTTTGTCCGCCGAGAATTGGTATCTGGATAAAGGATCGTTCAACGAAGAGAAGTCTCTCTACAATGCGGTTCAGATGGGTAATCGCGTTCGGGATCTGGGATGTTCCCGTCTTCGCGGCGCGGGAGATGCGGCCGCGATTCCGCATGAACAATGGGCGGCAGTTCATCAGTACGAAGAAAAAATTCACGAGGCTCTGAAATCCGTTCCCTGCGTTCTCTTGTGCGCTTATCCGATTTTGGATTGTTCCATTTCTGACACCCGAGCGGTTTTAAAAAATCACGACAGCGTTCTTGTCGGGCGTCTCGAGTAATACGCTTCCGTATCTCTTTCTTGCCAGTTACTTTCTACCGCTGTTACAATGCCGCATGATTCCTCGTTTAATGTTTTTACTCATGGTTTTCTGCCTGCCTGTTTTTGCGCCCGAGGTGTTTTCCGCTCCGGCGAAAGTGGAAATAAAAAAATCCCAGCTGCCTCTTCCCGCTCATCCCGAAGACTACGAACTTATCCGTGTTCTTGTTCAAAAGAGCAGCCAGTCGCTGCTTGTGGAAACGGCTTTCCCCTACGAGATTTTTGATGAGAAGGGGCAGTTCCTTTTCGGCGGGACAAAAATTGCGCCGACCCGCGTCAATACCGTGCCGGGTGGAATTCAGATCGGCCGCCAGTCCTTTAAAACCAGCCTGATGCGTTTGCAGATTCAGGAAGGCGTCATTATCGTTGGTAAAAGAAAATATCATCATGCCCTGGATATTCTTAAAGATGACAAAGGCCTGCTGAAAGCGGTCAGCGAGTTGTCTATGGAGGAATATCTGAAAGGGGTTCTTCCGGTGGAAGCCAGCCCGGCATGGGGAACGGAGTTCTTGAAGGCGCACGCGATTGTTTCCCGAACCTATGCGCTGTTTAATCTGCTGGAAAAAGAAGGAAAGCCGTATGCCGTTGCCGCGGATGTCTCAAGCCAGGTCTACGGCGGCCTGGGAACCCATGATCCCAGGACGGATGCGGCGGTTGATGAAACCTATGGACAGATTTTAACCTACAACGGGAAAATCTTTCCGGCTTACTTTCATTCAACCTGCGGTGGGACAACGGCGCGGGCCGACAAGGTTTGGACCATTGAGAAGCACCCGAGTTTAATGGGAATTGAATGTGAATTTTGCCGCGGTTCCAAGCACTACCGCTGGGATGGAGTTTTTACTCTCAAACAAATAGAAGCCCGGCTGAAAAAAAACGGTTTCAACGCGGTTGGGGTCAGCGGGGTGTCTTCGGAAGCTAAAGATGAAAGCGGGCGCGTTACAAGTTTTCTCATTCAAACGGCTAAAGGAGAGAAAAAAATATCGTCGAACGGCTTCCGTATGTTTATTGGGCCGTCGCATTTCAAGAGCACCCTTTTGACGTCGCTCAAAAGAACCCCTGAAGGGTATCAGTTTAAGGGGAAAGGGTGGGGGCACGGGGTAGGGTTTTGTCAGTATGGCGCGAAGAAGCTGGCGGAGCTTGGGTACAACCACAGACAGATTCTGGCCTTTTATTATCCGCATTCCTCGATTACGAATTTTTCCGCAGAAGATAAGTCTTCCCGGGCGCTCTAAAGCGGTTGAATACCCCGCCGGAATTTGTCATACTGGTCAACCTTTTGGCTGTTCCGTACCTGCTGTTGAACAGCGCGCGGTTTCGGTTAATCATTTCCAAGGTTACTAGCGCCCGTAGCTCAATTGGATAGAGCGTCGCCCTCCGGAGGCGAAGGTTACTGGTTCGACCCCAGTCGGGCGCACCAAATTCCCGAAAAGGGTTTGGCTGCCGCGCTATGTTGTCACGTCAGGTTCCGCAATCGTTGTAACATCGTAAAGGCCGCCGCTCCATTATGAAAACATCCTCTCTTCTTAACGCGCTTCTTGCGCTTATTGTCGCACTCTCTTTTATTTCCGGAGCCTTCTGGGTCAACCGCTGGCTGGAAGAGGCCCGCGTTTTGCGCAAGGTTGTGGACCGCCTTTCCGCTGACTCCCGTATCGCGGAAGTGATGGTGACAAAAAGCGAATACAACGAAACTACCAAGAAAATCGAAACTACAATCAAGTTTCTTGAATATGACGCCAAGGGCAGCCCGATCACGCCCAAGTATTTTACCTTTCACGGCAACATTATTCAGTTTCAGTCGCTGGTCATCCGCTTCTCTGATCAGTTGGTGAAAGCGGGTGATAAACTGAAGGGCAAAAGCGCGATTCTCTTTATGAAAGCCTTCGTTTTGGAAGGCGAGGAAACCCAGGTGTTTGAAATCAGCAAAGTGAATCAGATCCCGACAGGTTATAAAACCGACGAAGCCCGATCGGAGTTTGAAGCCCGTCTGTGGGAAGGGTTTTGGCAATACGCGCTGGATCCCGACGCCCGTGAACGCACGGGGATCAAAAATGTTCAGGTTGAAGCCCCAGGCTCTATTTTTGTACCCGGGACAATTTACACACTTTCCATCGAGCATGACGGTGGTATTCGAATTGATGCCCGTCCCGTTCCTGAAATTTTAAAGGGCGAGCAGATCTGAGCATGTTTTGCTGACTCTTTCCGTGATTTCATGAGCGTTGAGCCGAAGAACAAACTGTCTGATTACGATTATGATCTTCCCGAAGAGCTGATTGCCGAGATGCCTTCAGCGAAGCGGCCTGAAGCCCGTCTGATGAGGCTTTCCCGCACTGAAGGCGTTGCTGGTCATGGATCTTTTTTTGACGTCCGGGATCTTTTAAGAGCCGGAGATGTTCTTGTTTTAAATGATACAAAGGTCATTCCCGCCAGGCTGCTCGGAGCGAGAAAAAGCGGCGGGAAAGCTGAGGCGCTGCTCCTCTGTGAATTTGAAGACGGCACGTGGGACGCTCTTTTAAAACCCTCCAGCCGTATTTCAAAAGGAGACCCTGTTCTCTTTGAAGGCGGCGGCGAGAGTCTTGAAGCGGTTGTCCTGGACGATTCGCGCGAAGGAAGCGGTACTCGAAGAATCCGCTTTTCTGGAACTGACGTAAAAGAAAAGATAAACCGGGTGGGGCAGATGCCGCTTCCCCCCTATATCCGCCGCGAGGCAAGACCTTCGGATAGGGAAGATTACCAGACTGTTTTTGCCCGGCATGAGGGGGCTGTTGCCGCGCCGACAGCAGGTCTTCACTTTGACCGGGAGCTTCTGGAAGCTCTTCGCGTCAAGGGGATTGAAATTGTGACCGTGACGCTTCACACGGGCTACGGGACTTTTCAGCCGGTGAACGCTGAAGACATCCTCGAACACCGGATGTTCGAAGAAGCTTTTGAGATTACGCCTGAGTCGGCCGCGAAAATTAACGCTGCCAAACGGGAAGGCCGCCGGGTGATTGCCTGCGGAACGACTTCTGTAAGAGCTTTGGAGGCCGCTGCGGATGAAAACCGCCGGGTAAGGCACGAACGAAGCCGCACGGCGCTTTTTATTTATCCGCCGTACACGTTTCGAATTGTCGATGGTTTGATCACGAACTTTCATCTTCCCAAGAGTACGCTTTTGATGCTGGTCAGTGCCTTCGCGGGGTATGAAAATTTACGCCAAGCCTACCGCATCGCAGTCTTGGAAAAATACCGTTTTTACAGCTATGGCGACGCCATGCTGATTCTCTAAGAGAGGTTCTTTTGAAGACGATGGCTGAACAGCAGAATGTTTTTGGTTTTGAAGTGCACTCCAGGGATTCTTCCTGTCAGGCGCGGACGGGAAAAGTACGCACCGCGCATGGTGATTTTTTGACACCGGTTTTCATGCCTGTAGGGACCCATGCGACGGTCAAAGGGCTTTTGCCGAGAGACCTTGAAGATCTTGGCGCCCAGATTATTTTGTCCAATACCTACCACCTTTACATAAGACCCGGAATCGATATAATCAGGCAGGCTGGAGGTTTACATCGTTTTATGGGGTGGTCCGGCCCGATTTTAACCGACAGCGGCGGCTACCAGGTTTTCTCGCTGAGCCGTCTGCGCCAGATTTCTGAGGAAGGGGTTTCGTTCCGCTCTCACTTTGATGGGAGTGAGATTTTTCTCGGCCCCGAAGTTGTGATGGATATTCAGGAAGTGATCGGCAGCGATATCGCGATGATTTTTGATGAGTGTCCGCCGGCGACTAAAGACAAAGCCCGCATCCGCGAAGCTTGTGAAATCACCCTCCGCTGGGCCGAACGCGCTAAAAAGCATCACAAACTGAAGTCCCAGGCCCTTTTCGGTATCGTTCAGGGCGGTGTGTTTCCGGAACTGAGGCTGGAGCACCTCAAGGGAATCAAGGATATTGGTTTTGACGGGTACGCTCTTGGCGGTTTGTGTGTGGGTGAGAACAAGGAAGATACCTTCCGGATCTTTCGTGAAGTGATTCCGGCCCTTCCCGATGAAAAACCCCGCTACATGATGGGGGTGGGAACTCCTCTTGATTTTCTTGAGGCTGTGGAACACGGAGCGGATATGTTTGACTGTGTGACGCCTACCCGATACGGCCGCAACGGCACGGCTTTTACTCCCCGGGGCCTTATTGTGGTCCGAAACGGGAAATATCAGTCGGATTTTTCACCGCTGGATGAAACCTGCGGATGCTATACATGCCTGAACTTTTCAAGAAGCTATCTTCGGCATCTTTTTAATACCGAAGAAATGGTCGGGCTTCAGCTGGTGTCGCTTCACAACGTTTATTTCTTTGTCAATTTTCTGAAATCGATCCGCTCGGCCATTGAAACCGGAGGTTTTCTCGATTTTAAGAGAAAATTTACCGACAGCTTTGACCCGGGCTGCCGATAATCTCAGCTAACATTTAATTGGAGGTTTTATCGTATGCTGGAATCCACTCTTCACTCGATGCTTGCGGTTCAAACGGCAGGCCCCGAAGCTAATCCCATAAGCCTTTTTTTCCCCTTCATTCTCGTTTTCGTCATTATGTATTTTCTGATCTGGAGGCCTCAGCAGAAGCAGCGTAAAGAGCTGCAGCAGACTCTTGATGCTCTCAAAAAGGGCGACCGGGTGGAAACTATCGGCGGCATCATCGGAACCATCGCGGGAATTCAGAAAGATTACGTGGTTTTGAAAGTTGGAGATAACGACAACACCAAGATGGAAGTCTTGAAAAGCGCTATTAGCGGCTTGAGAAAAGAGTGAGGATATAAATGGGCAAATATTATAAATGGAAAGTTCTCCTGATCATCTCAGTCGTTGCTTTTTCGATTTGGAGTTTTTATCCGCCAAGCCAGAAAATTAACCTGGGCCTGGATCTTCAAGGCGGTATGCAGCTGGTCCTGAAGGTTGAAACGGCGGATATTTCTGAAGATGCCCGCGAAGATGCCACAGACCGAGTTGTTGAAATTATCCGCAATCGTATCGACGAATTCGGCGTAAGTGAACCTGTCATTTCCAAGCAGGGCAGCGAGCACGTTGTGATTCAGCTTCCGGGTGTGACAGACCGCGAAAGAGCCAAGGAAATTGTCGGCAAAACCGCTCATCTGGAATTCAAGCTCGTCTCCAATGATACGGATCTCATCACCAAAGCCGAGCAGGGAAATGTCCCGGAAGGCTATGAATACAAGGATGTGCAGGACGCGTTCGGCTCGAGCAAACTCCTCCTCGACACCAAACCGCTTCTTACGGGCGAGCATTTGACAAAGGCCTGGGTCGGCTTTGGGCAAATGGGCGAAGCTAATGTACAGATCCAGTTTGATCACGACGGCGCAAAGCTTTTTGATCAAATTACGTTTCAAAATATCGGCCGCCAGCTGGCCATCGTACTGGACGGAAAAATTCATTCCGCGCCCGTCATACGCGACCGGATTCCTAACGGTCAGGGTGTTATTTCCGGAAATTTTACCGCGGATGAAGCCAGTGACCTCTCCCTGATTCTTCGAGCGGGCGCTCTTCCCGCACCCGTGACCATCATTGAAGAAAGAACCGTTGGTTCAAGCCTTGGGCAGGATTCCATTCAAAAGGGAATTTACTCCGGTCTCATTGGAACGATCCTGGTTTTTGTGTTCATGCCTATTTACTACATGATTCCAGGGTTTGTTGCGGTGATCGGTCTTTTTCTTTATGGCTTGATTCTGATCGGATTGCTTGCGGCTTTCGGGGCATCGCTCACACTGCCGGGTATCGCGGGTTTTGTCCTGTCGATCGGTATGGCGGTTGACGCCAATGTGCTGATTTTTGAAAGAATGCGTGAAGAAAAAGAAGCGGGAAAAACGTCCCGGGGCGCTATTTCTTCGGGCTATCATAAAGCCTTTTCCGCGATTCTCGATTCAAACCTGACAACGCTTCTGACGTCAGCCATTCTTTTCATGTTCGGAACCGGGCCCATCAAGGGTTTCGCTGTAACGCTGACGATTGGTATCGTCGCCAGTATGTTTTCTGCGATCTTTATCACGCGCGTGATCTTTGATTTTCTGAGCAACCGCAATCCCAATCTTAATCTTAAGATGTTCAAGATTATCGGGGAAACTCACATCGATTTTTTGAAAGGCCGTGTTTTTGCTTACGGTTTTTCGGCGATTGTTCTCGCAATCGGTGTCTTCACTATTTTTTACCGCGGCCATCAGAACCTCGGAGTTGAATTTACCGGCGGAACACTTGCGCAGATTCAGTTTCAACAGAACGTTGAAATTGGAGACTTGCGCGAAGGTCTTGAAAAAGCGGGCATTCGCGGCGCTGTGATCCAGCATTATGGAGACCGTTCCGAAAATCAGTTTATTATCAAGGCTTCCGAACCCGATACGCACATTATGGAAGCCGTGGCTGAGAAGCTGGCACCCGGAAAACATCAGACGCTGCGTGTTGACCGGATCGGCGCAACGGTCAGTGAAGATTTGACCAAGAAGGCCCTTATCGCGGTAGCCCTGTCATCTCTGGGGATTTTGATCTATGTTGGGTGGCGTTTCGAATGGAAGTTTGCGTTTGCGGCCGTTGTCGCTCTCGTACACGATACGGTTTTCACGTTCGGAATCTACGCTCTAAGCGGAAGGGAAATCAACCTTCCTACAATTGCCGCGATTTTGACCATCATGGGTTACTCGGTCAACGATACGATCGTCACGTTTGATCGCGTTCGCGACAACGTTAAACTGATGAGACGGGCCAAGTTTTCGGATGTGGTCAATCTCAGTATCAATCAGACCTTGAGCCGCACCATTCTCACCAGCTTGACCGTCATTTTGACGACGCTCGCGCTGTTCCTGTTCGGAGGCGCCGCGATCAACGATTTTGCTTTCACGATGTTGATTGGGTTCATCGTCGGTATTTATTCGACGGTTTTCGTGGCGAACTCCATTATTGTGGATATGAAAGCGCGTTGAGCACGGTTGATCAAAAACCTGTCTATACTTCAAGGTTTCTTCAGCTTCTCAAACTGAGAGGGCTGGAACAGCCGGATGTCATCGATGAGTTTTTAAAGGCGGATCTCCTAGCGCTCACGGATCCTTTTCGTATGAAAGGCATGGCGCAAGCCTGCCAGCGCATTCAGCAGGCTGTGAGCGGCGGCGAAAAGGTCCTCATTCACGGCGACTATGACGTGGATGGGATTACCGGTTCGAGTATTGTCGCCAAAACGCTCCGCATTCTTGGAGTAGAACACCGCGTCTTCCTTCCCAACCGGTCTGAAGACGGCTACGGAGTCAGTGAGCGGGCAATCCGAGAAGGCGCCCAAAACGGCGAATCTCTTTTGATTACCGTGGACTGCGGAGTTGCGGCGGGTTCAAAAATCGCCCTCGCCCGTGAACTTGGTCTTGATGTCATTATTATTGATCACCACAAAATTCCTTCCGACGGCCTCCCTCCGGCCAACGTAATTCTTAATCCCATTCAGTCCGAATGTTCTTATCCTTTCAAAGATCTGTCCGCGGGCGGTCTGGCTTTTAAATTCAGCCAGGCTCTTTTGGGTGAGCGTGCTTTTCAGTTTTTGGATCTCGCTGCTGTTTCCACGGTTTGCGATGTCGCGCCCCTTCGTGAGGAAAACCGAATCATCGTGAGAAAGGGCTTGAAGCTGTTGACCCAGCGCACGAGCCTTGGCTTCAAGGCCCTTTCCGAAATCGCGAAAATCGGAAACCGTGAGGTGAATGTGGGGCATATCGGGTTTGCTTTTGGTCCCCGCATCAATGCCGCGGGACGCATGAGCACGCCGGAAATCGCGCTGCGGCTGCTATTGACGGAAAGTCCCCGGGAAGCGGAGAGCCTGGCAAAAATTTTGGACGAAGAAAACAAGGCGCGTCAAAAAGAAGAGCGTCAGACCGTGAAGGAAGCTGTCAGGGAAGTGGGCCTTGTGACAAACTTCAGCCGCGACCGCGTTATTGTTGTCGGCCGGGAAGGCTGGCATCAGGGTGTTATCGGGATTGTGGCTTCTCGGCTTGTTGAAAAATATCACCGGCCGGCCATTGTGATCGCGTTTGAAGACGGAAAAGGAAAAGGGTCCGGCCGCTCAATCAAAGGATTCAGCCTGTATGACGCTCTGAGTGACTCTCAGGAGCTCTTTCTGGAGTTTGGAGGGCATGCTCAGGCTGCGGGGCTTTCGATGATCAGCAGCAAGCTGGACGAATTCCGCCGCCGGATCAATGATTATGCCCGGGAGAAGATGCGCGCCGAGGATCTGGTGAAATCTGTTCCCGTGGATCTGGAGATTGCCCTAGAAGATTTGACAGCGCCTTTTGTCCAGGAGCTTCAAATGATGGAGCCTCACGGGATGGGAAATCCAAGGCCCGTGTTTCTGACCCGCGCCCTGCAGCTGAAAACCCAGCCCGTCAAACTGAGTCCGCAGATGCATCAGTTTTACGTCACGGACGGCGCTTTTGTCTATGAGGCCTTATGGACAGAGAGAACCCCTGTCGAAGGCACCGAAGGAAATGACATGATCCTTAGATCCCTTCAAAAGGGGAAAACATTCGACCTCTCTTATTCCTTGAAGATTAAGTCTTGGGAAGGAAGAGAGCGCGTGGTTCTTGAAGCGAAGGAGATCAAGCCGCAGTTTTAGCCGCTTTGGCTTTCGTAAGATAAGCCTTGCGGTGATTTACTGCCTTCTTGACTTTGCCCGCCTGAAGCATTGACGCAGCCACCCAGATCCGTTTCACGGTGCCGTTCGGGAGAACGACTTTTACCCGCTGCAGGTTCGGATAGAAACGACGGCGCGTAATGCCCGTAGTTTTCTTACCGACACCGCCGGATTTCTTGGCGAGACCGCGACGAGCGATCGAATTACCAACGATAGGTTTTTTACCTGAAATTTCACAGCGATTCATGGGTGCGGATAATAGAGAAGAAGATGCCCCTTGGCAAGGTCTTTTTTCTGAGATATACTCGCCACCCTTGATTTTAAATGGTTAAAACGGTGACCTGTGGCTTCTTCCAAGCTCTCAGATGAACTGCAAAAAGCTGTTTCTTTTGAATATTTCGCCCCCGAAGCCGAGAGCGTTTGCCTCGCTGCAGCTTTTAATGGGTGGAATCCGGGGCTTACACCTCTGAGGAAATCCCGGAACGGGACTTGGAAGGTCTCGGTAAAACTGGCGCCTGGACGGTATGAATACCGTTTCTGGGTTGACAATACCTGGCAGAACAATCAAAAGCCGGTGGAATGCGTTCCGAATGCTTTCGGTACCTGGAATTGCGTCATCGAAGTTTCCTGACCCCCTTAAATCATTTTGAGAAAACGAACCATGAAAATTGTATCAGTGGCATCGGAAATGATTCCGTTTGCCAAGACTGGCGGACTTGCCGATGTGGCTGGAACCCTGACGCACGAGATTCGCGCGCTGGGCCATGAGGTCATCGCTTTCCTGCCGCGTTACAAATGCGTTGATCTTCAGAAGGGCGGCTTTAAGGTCGCGATTGACCGCCTGCTTGTTGAGCTTGGCGGCGAAAAAGAATCTGCCCGGGTCTATCACGCTGTTGATTCCAAAGGTGTTCAGCTTTATTTCATTGATCACCCCGGGTTTTTCCAGAGAGATCAGCTCTACGGCACGCCGATGTCCGACTATCCGGACAATGACAGGCGCTTCATTTTTTATCAGCGTGCCGTTCTTGAGACGCTCCGCGCTCTGGGGATTGCTCCGGATATTATTCACTGCCATGACTGGCAGACAGGTCTTATCTGCAGCTACCTGAAAACCCTCTATGCGCGTGAGCCGCTGTTCAAGAAAACCAGAACTGTTTTTACAGTTCATAATCTTGCCTATCAGGGCAACTTTCCTCCGGACTCCCTGCCTTTGACCGGTCTTTCCTGGGACGAGTTCAAGCTTGAGAAACTGGAGTTTTACGGCAAGATCAGTTTTATGAAGGGCGGTCTCGTTTACTCGGATGCCGTGACGACCGTCAGCGAACGCTACTCCCGCGAGATTCAGTCCAAGGAATTCGGCTGTGGTATGGAAAATGTTCTGGCCAGCCGGAAAGATTCGCTCTTCGGCGTGATCAACGGGATCGATTATGATGAATGGAATCCTGAGACTGACGCTGACCTTCCGCAGAAATTTTCTGTTTCCGCTATGGAAGGCAAGAAGGTTTGTAAGGCGGCCCTGCAAAAAGAAAACGGATTCAAGAGCCGTCCCGAAGTGCCTGTGATCGGCATGATTACACGCCTTGTGGATCAGAAAGGTCTCGATATCCTGATTCCCGCGATGGAAGAAATGGCGGGGCGCGATCTGCAGTTTGTTCTTCTGGGGACCGGTGATGAAAAGTATCACAAGATTCTTCGCGAGCTCGCCAAGAAACATAAAGACCGTTTTGGTATCCATATTGTTTTTGATGGCAAGATGGCCAAACGGATTTACGCTGGAAGCGATTTATTCATGATGCCGTCGTACTACGAACCCTGCGGGCTGGGACAGATGATCGCGCTTCGTTACGGCACGGTACCTCTTGTTCGGGCGACGGGCGGTTTAGCGGATACGATTCAAGAGTTCAATGCAAAAACGCTCAAAGGGACGGGCTTTGTTTTTGAGGATTACTCCTCGGAAGCTCTGCTGCAGGCCCTGGGGCGGGGCCTTAAGGCCTATCAAAACCAGGAGAACTGGAGTGTTCTGATGAAGAACACGATGACGAGTGATTTTTCCTGGTCCGCTTCCGCCCGCAAGTACGTTGAAATCTATCAGGCTGTTTCCCGCGGTAAGCTCAAAAGCACCGAAAAATAATTCCTCCGGTTTCCGGTAAAATTCCGAAAAGGCAGGAAAAGGGTGAGTGTTATGAATTTGAAAATTGGGAAATACGAACTTTCTTCACGGCTTATTATTGGAACCGGAAAATACGCGTCCATGGAGCAGATGGCTCAGGCGATGGAAGCTTCAGGTTCCCAGATGATCACGGTGGCCATTGGCCGCGTCGATCTTGAAAATAAGAGAGAAAAAAATATCCTCGATTATATAGACCGGAGCAAAATGATTCTCCTGCCGAATACGGCAGGCGCTTATACGGCCAAAGATGCGGTCCGGATCGCCCGGCTTGGCCGCGCCGCGGGCTGCGGAGATCTCGTGAAGGTGGAAGTGATTGGGGACAAGAAGACGCTGATGCCGGATGTGATCGGCCTTCTGGAGGCGACTGAGGTTCTTGTGAAAGAAGGTTTCACGGTGATGCCTTACACGAATGATGACCCGGTCATGGCCAAGCGCCTGGAAGACGTGGGCGCGGCCTGCGTGATGCCTCTTGCGGGTCCCATTGGTTCTGGCCGCGGGATTCAGAACCGTCTGAATTTACAGTTTATTCTGGAAGCAGTTTCCTGCCCTGTCATTGTTGACGCGGGCGTTGGTACGGCATCCGATGCCGCTGTCTGCATGGAGCTTGGCGCTGCGGGCGTTCTCATGAACACCGCGATTGCTCAGGCGAAGGATCCTGTGCTGATGGCGCATGCCATGCGCGAAGCGGTCAGCGCCGGACATAAAGCTTATCTTGCTGGCCGCATGCCGATACGCGAGTATGCCGCGGCTTCAAGTCCCCAGGAAGGCCTCGCACTTAAACTCTAAACGTATTTTTTGAGGATAGAAGATTATGTACAAGATTGTGCTTTTTCCCGGAGATGGAATCGGCCCTGAAGTTACAGAGCAGGCAGTTCGCGTGATTCGTAAGCTTGGCCAGGATTTTCACCTTGTCTTTGAGATCGAAGAGGATCTTCTTGGCGGGTGTTCGATCGACAAACATGGCGTTCCTTTGACGCCTGAAGCATTGAAGAGAGCCCAGAATTCAGACGCTGTTTATCTCGGCGCTGTCGGCGGCCCGAAGTGGGATGATGTGGATCCCTCTGTCCGGCCGGAGAAAGGGCTCCTTGGTCTGCGCAAAGGTCTCGGTGCGTTTGCGAACCTGCGTCCTGTGAAAGTGCTGGGTGATCTCGCCCGAATTTCCACCTTGAAAGAAGAAGTGGTGCGCAACCTTGATTTCGTGATTGTCCGTGAATTGACAGGCGGGATTTATTTTGGTGAGCCCCGCGGCATTTCTCTGCTCCCTGACGGCAAAGGCGAAAAAGGCGTGAATACGGAAGTTTATACAACACCGGAAATCGAGCGGATCGCGCACAAAGCCTTTGAACTCGCGCGCCGCCGCGCCCGCAAGGTGACATCAGTTGACAAGGCCAACGTGCTTGAATCCAGCCGCCTTTGGAGAAAAGTGATGAACACGGTTCACGCTCAGTACCCGGATGTCACGCTGGATCACCGCTATGTGGATGATTGCGCGATGCAGCTGATTCGCAACCCCCGCCAGTTTGACGTGATGGTTACAACGAATATGTTCGGCGATATTCTCAGCGATGAAGCGGCAATGCTGACCGGCTCTATCGGTATGCTGCCTTCGGCTTCTGTGGGGTCGGGTTCGGCTCTTTATGAACCCGTGCACGGTTCTGCGCCGGATATCGCGGGAAAAAATATTGCCAATCCTCTGGCCGCGATTTTGTCTGTTTCAATGATGCTGGAATACAGCTTTAATCTGCATGAAGTGGCGGCGGTTGTTGAGAAAGCTGTGGTTAAAACGCTGGGTGAAGGTTACCGCACGGCGGATATTTTTGAAGAAGGTATGAAAAAAGTTTCCTGTTCGGACATGGGCAGCAGGGTTCTCCAAAACCTGACTGTGTAGAACGAGCCCGGTACTTTCCGGGGAAAGGTGATAGACAATGAAGCAGTTCAATGTGGCGATTCTTGGTGTGACAGGCGCGGTGGGGCAGGAACTCTTGCAGCTTCTTGAAGAGCGGAAGTTTCCTATTGGCTCTCTGAAAGCTCTTGCCTCGGCCAGATCCGCGGGCGAAAAATTTAAATTCCGCGGCCAGACCCTAACGATTGAGGAAGCCCGCGAAGATTCCTTTAAAGGGATTGACCTCGTGCTCTCCAGCGCCGGCGGTTCGATCAGTAAAAAACTTGTCCCTTTCGCCATCAAAGCCGGCGCTCTGGTCGTGGATAACACGAGCGCGTTTCGCATGGATCCTGAGGTTCCGCTCGTGGTTCCCGAGATCAATCCTGAAGATATTGCCAAACACAAAGGCGTGATCGCGAACCCGAACTGCTCCACGATTATCATGCTGGTTCCTCTTTTCCCGCTGCATAAAATCGCGCGCCTGAAACGGGTCATCGTGTCCACGTATCAATCCGCCAGCGGTGCCGGAGCGAAAGCCATGATGGAGCTTGAAAATCAGGCCCGCGAAGTGCTTGACGGCAAGACACCGACCAAAAATGTTTTCCCTCACCAGATCGCGTTTAACCTTTTCTCTCATAACAGCGCGATGGATGAAGCGACGGGATTCTGCGACGAAGAAAAGAAAATGGTTCAGGAAACGCGCAAGATTTTTCACGATGCGTCGATCGAAGTCCTGCCGACAACTGTCCGGGTTCCGGTTTACCGTGCGCATTCGGAATCGATCTACGCGGAATTTGAAAAGCCCTTATCCGTTGATCAGATCCGCCAGGCGCTTGGAAGCGCTGCGGGTGTGAAACTGGTCGATGACCGTAAAAACAATTATTTTCCGATGCCGATCGAGGCCAGCGGGAAAGATGATATTCTGGCGGGACGTATCCGGGTGAATGAAAAGCGTCCGAATGAAGTCTGCCTTTTTGTGAGCGGGGACCAGATCCGTAAAGGTGCCGCTTTGAACGCTGTTCAGATTGCTGAAATCTGGGCCCGGACCGCGGTGCCCGTCCATTCCTGAGAAAATGCAGTCTCCAGCCCCGGAACGCAACATCAAGCTTGTTCTGGAGTATGACGGCAAAGCGTTCTATGGATTTCAAAGACAGCCCAACCATCTCACGGTTCAGGAAGTTTTAGAGTCAGCCCTGTCGCGGCTTTTTAACCGGCCTGTAAAGATTCAGGCCGCAAGCGGGCGCACGGACACGGGCGTCCATGCTGAAGGGCAGGTTGTTAATTTCAGGATCGCTTCACCGCTGTCCTGCGAGGCAGTTCAGAAAGCCCTCAACGGTATTCTTCCGGGGGCTGTTGCTGTTCGTCAGGCTTCGAATGTCCCTGAAGATTTTCACGCGCGTTTCAGCGCGTCAGGAAAAACGTACGAATACAGGATCTGGAATTCCCGGGTCAGGTCGCCGCTTCTTGCGGACAAAACCTGTCACGTAACACAGCCTCTTGATATTGCAAAAATGAGAAAAGCGGCCGCTTATCTGAAGGGGCGTCACGATTTTCGCTCTTTTTGCGCTGAGGACCCTTCCAAAAAGGGGGATCGTAATACAATTCGGACCATCCGCCGTTTTACGGTCGGATCGAAAGGAAGTCAGATTTCCATCCGGATTGAAGCGGATGGATTTCTTTACCGGATGGTCAGGAACCTTGCGGGTGTTCTCGTGGAGGCCGGATCAGGCAGGATAACCCCTTTGAGAGTGAAGGAAATTCTGGAGCTTAAAGACCGGCGGCAAGCTCCAAAAACAATGCCGCCGCAAGGACTTACGCTGGTTTCAGTAATCTACTCCAAGAACGGGAAAAAGAGGTCTAAAAGAGAATAAACGAAAAAACTTTGACACTTTTGGAAAATCTTTGGTACAATCCCGGCTCTTTATACCCTTGAGGAAAGCAGACCCATGAAAACATATAGACCCAAGCCAGACAGTTACGAAAGAAAAACTTACCTTTTTGACGCCTCCGGAAAAACGCTCGGCCGTCTTGCCACGCGGATTGCCCAGGTTCTTAACGGCAAAAGTAAAACCTTTTACACGCATGACATGATTTGCGGTGATCAGGTCGTTGTGATTAACGCCGCGAAAGTTTATATCAGCGGCCGCAAGCCTCAGGATAAGGTTTACACCCACTATACGGGATATCCGGGCGGTCTGCGTTCTTACACCTTTGAAAAGCTCCTGGAAAGAAAGCCTGAAGAAATTATCATGAAGGCGGTTTCCAGAATGCTCCCCAAGAACAAACTCGGCACCGAAATGCTTCGCCGTATGCGCGTTTACGCGGGCGACAAGCATGAACAGCAAGCGCAAAAGCCTGAGCCGGTCAATTTCTAAACGAAGCGAGATAGAAAGATTATGACGACAAAAGCAGCCTCTTACTACGGAACTGGAAGAAGAAAGTCAGCCATCGCCAGGGTCTGGATTTTCCATGGTCAAAAAGGTTTCAGCGTGAACGGGCGCACATTGCCCGGCTACCTTCAGCGCAAGAGTCTTGAGATGCTTGCGGAAATGCCTTTGAAAACTCTTCGTTTGGATGATCAGTTCCGCATCCGCGTGAATGTGGTTGGCGGCGGACTTTCGGGACAGGCTGACGCGATCAGTCTTGGTATTTCCCGCGCGCTTGTGAACTATGATGAAAAGCTGCGCTCACCTCTCCGTCAGGGCGGTTTTCTGACCCGCGATCCGAGAGAGAAGGAACGTAAGAAGTACGGCCGCAAGGGCGCTCGCAGACGGTTCCAGTTCACCAAGCGTTAAAAAGCATGAAACGGTTACTGTTCTATTCCCTCCTTGTCCTGGCAGGGGCTATAACCGCATCTGGTTGCCAAGCCTTCCTGGAAGATTACAGTTACTCGCCGCTGACTTCTACGGCTTCCTAATCGAATCTTTCTGGCGGGCGGAATTAGCGCTTAAGTCAGTTCGAGAGCGTGGATGCGTTTACACCCTTTAAAAAAGGTCCTCCGCTGCGCATGAAAAAATTGCTGGGTATAGCCGCTGTTCTCGGCATTTTAATTACGGCCGCCGCTTTTCTTTTACCGCCTGTTTTACTTCGTTCCCAGCCCGCAGAAAAAATGATTCTCCGTGAAATTGAAAAAATCACAGGCGCCTCCATCGAGTTTGAATCTCACCGTATTTCCTATTTTCCTTTCCTGTCAGCCCAGTTTCGAAACGTTAAAGTCATGACTGAGGGCCGCCGGCCTTTGACTTTTCAGGCGGCCGAACTCCGTATTCGTCTCGCGCGCCTTCCGTTTCTTCTTGGACGTATCCAGATGGCAGGTCTCGATCTGGATAAGATCCGCTGGCAGGTGCCGCTTGCCGTTGAGGGGGGCGCAGAGACCCTGGATATTCATGATGCCAATCTTCGAATGGGGACTCTTGCCGCGGGTAAACCGATTAAGGTTTCTTTTACGGGCGCGTTAAATAACAATCCCGGAGTGTTATCTGCAAAAGCAGTTTTGACATTCAAATCACTTGAGGTGCTTGAATGGCAGGATATTGCGATTGACGCGGTTGTGAATCTCCAGGATGTTCCTCTGAAGATTTTTGAAAAGACGATTTTTAAATATATACGCTCCGAGCTTCTTCAGGGGATTGCCGGCGGAAGGTGGACTTTCCGCAAGGACCCCGGAAGTGACGTTGTGAAGGCTCACGCGGAAGGACACGTTAAAAACTTTATCTACCGCTATTCAGGAAACCCTGACGAATCGGCAGCTCCTTCGATCGATATGGGGTTCAGGTACCAGCTTAACTGGAACCCCGTGACCGAAGTTTTTAATGTTCAGACGGCTTCCCTTACGACTCCGATCGGAAGGGTCGAAATCAGCGGGAACATGTTTGGCGCCGACGAGGGAGTTCAGGATATCCGCGTCACGGCTTCTGATGTTGTTCTGGAAAGCATTCCCCAGTATTTCGTTGCTCTTAAAGATGCCATTCCGTTTAATATCGGTTTTTCCGGATTAAGCCGTCTTGAAATGTCGATTTCGGGAACCTGGGACCTTCTTTCCGTGAATGCGAAGCTCGATCTGACCCAGGCATTACTGACCTACGCCCGCTACTTTTCAAAGCCCAAAGATCTTCCCTTTGATGTGGTCTTTGACTATGAGCTCAAGGGCGGGAGTGTTTTGACGGGAGATTTCTCAGTCCGTTTTAAAGATATGACCATGAAGGGGTCTTTAACGGATTTGAATCTCGCTAACGGCGAGGGACAGCTGAATGTGATTACCAACAAGTTTCAGCTGAAGGAATGGGAATCTTTTATACCGCTTTTTCAGGGATACAAGCTGGGCGGGGATTTAAAGCTGCTGGCCAATTTCAAGGGTGATTTGCAGAAGCTCTATGAAACCCGGGCAATGTTTAATTTCACTCTCGAAAACGGCCGGGTCATGGGGCCTCAGGGCAAGGAACTTACGGACATTAAAATGTCTCTGGATTTGAGCCCGATGGCTCTGGAAGTCCGGGATACTGTTTTTAAATCCGGCAGCGATACTGTCAGCGGAAGCTTCCGTGCCTATAATCTTCTTTTGAGCCCGATTACCAGGCTTTCTCTTAAGTCCGATCATGTCGATGCCGCGAACCTCATTGCGAATGTCAATGATCTGGCAGCTCCGTGGCTGTCTGAAAACCTTAAAGGCATGCTGGGCGAGTGGCACCAGACACTGCTTTATTTTTCGCCGGCGGGCGAAATCTGGAAGAATTTTCTTCTGGAGCTTACTGTTGAAGACGGACGCTGGCAGGTTCCCGCGTGGCATTTTGATGCTTATCAGGGAACGATCAATGCTCAGGGCGAAGGTGCTTTTGCAGGAGATACCGCGGGTTCCCGCTGGGACATCAAAGCAGACCGGATAAGCCTCGCGAGATTTGGAAAGCGTTTGGGAGGCGAGTTCAGTCCGATTGAAGGGAATCTCTTCCTGGAGGCGCATCTCAGGGCTCCCGTGAAATCAGAAGCTCTATGGCAGGATGTACTTGAAGGAGACGGCATCTTTCTTGTTACAAATGGCGAGTTCCGTACATTTAACCTGATGGGAGTGGTTTCCGGCATTCCTGATTTCTCGAATGTCTTCAAAGCGCCCGCTGTTGAGACGACGCTGTTTCACGATTTGCAGTCGGAGTTCCGTATCGCAAACCGGAAGATAACGGCTGAAAAAATGGTTCTTCTGGCGGACGATTTCCAATGCGAAGCAGGCGGGTCCTGGACTTTTGACGGGGTCTTGAATTACCGCATGCAGGTTTTTCTGGATTCTGAAAATCTCATTCTGGAAAAGGCTGCGGAAGGAAATCTGAAAGAGGAAGAGATGCTGGGTCCGGTTTCGCTGCTTCTATCGGGTCCGCTTGAAAAGCCTGAACTCAAGCCTGATCCCGCGCTCATTCCCCAGGTGTTTCAGCAGCTGCTGACCAGCAAGCGTTACCGAGCGCTCGATAATTTTCTTTCCGAGGATTTTTTCAAAGCCCCTGAAAAAGCCTGACGGATCTGAGCGGTTAATTTCCTCGCCGCCTTGATTTCCGCAGCCTTGCGCGTTGAAGCCTCCGCAGAAGCCCGAAAAACCTCGTTAATCTCGACCTCAACGGTTACCCCTTTTGTGCTTCTTAAAGTTTTGTACGACGGCAGTTTTTGCCAGTGACGCTGGCAGAGAATCTGCAGGGATCCCTTTGGGTTGGGGTCGAGACGGTTCAGCCGCCCCGCGTTTAGATAAAGCGAGAAGATCTTTCCCAGAAATTTTTCTGTTTTCGCAAGCCCTTGATCCAGAAAAACCGCGGCGATCAAGGACTCCAGCGAATCGGCAAGAAGCTTTTCCTGGGCTTGCGGAGGTTCATTTTTCACCCCGGGACCCAATCGAAGAAGGGGTTTGATCTTAAGCTCTCGGGCGATCCGGGCCAGGATTTTTCTGGAAACCAGCGTGGAACGCAGGCGGGACAGCTCGCCTTCATCTGCGGCGGGGAAAAGCTTGAACAGAGCCCTGCAGATCACAAAGTTCAGGATGGCGTCGCCAAAGAACTCCAGCCGGCCAAACTGCTCCAGAGCGGCTTTCCTGTCCGCATTTTGATAGGAAGGGTGAGTCATGGCCGCCTCAAGGAGGCCGGTCTTCCGAAAAGGACTGAGCTCAGGATGGCGAAAGGATGTCTTTGGGGGTGCTGGAGTCCGCCGTTTCATGAACACACGATAAGGGGCTGGCGCCGGAGTGTCAAGCGCCGTCCCTCCTTGTGATCCGTAGGGCTTCCGGCCCGCATAGAAAATTGACATCCCGTCAGGGTTACCCTATAATTCGGCCTCTAAAATATGGAGTTTAAGATGCCTTCTTTTCTGGAGAATGACTACTAAATGTTGAATTGCGCCGTGATCGGAGCCACCGGTTACACCGGGATGGAACTGATCAAGATTTTGCTGAAACATTCTTACGTCCGCATCAGCGCGCTTACGACCCGCCAGAAAGAATCGATCCCGGTACAAACTCTGATCCCCAGTCTTCCTAAAGATATCGATCTGGAAATACGGCAGCATTCTTCTGTTGAGCTCAAACGTTCAAGCGATCTTTTTTTTCTTTGTCTTCCGCACACGGAAGCCATGGAAACTGTTGAAAAACTTCGCCTTGATGGAAAGATCGTGATTGATCTGTCCGCGGATTTCAGACTTCAGGAGTATTCGGCTTATGAAACGTGGTATGGCGTAAAGCACAGAAATCCCGCGAGATTAAAAGAAGCTGTCTACGGACTTCCGGAATTTTTTCGGGACGAGATACGCAAGGCAAAACTGATCGCGAATCCTGGCTGTTATCCGACGGGCGCCGCTCTGGGAATTTTGCCTCTTCTGCGCGACGGTCTTGTGGAACGCGAAGGTATTGTAATTGACGCTAAATCAGGCGTCAGCGGCGCGGGCAAGAAACTCAGCCTTTCCAGTCATTTCTCCGAATTGGATGAAAACTTTTACGCGTACAAAGTCGGGAAGCATCAGCATACGCCTGAAATTGAACAGACGCTGTCGACGGTGACGGGCAAAAAGATAACGGTTTCTTTTACTCCGCATCTTTTACCGCTCAAGCGCGGCATTCTTTCGACGATCTATCTTAGGAAGAAAAAAGGTGTCTCCGTAGAGCGTCTTGAACAATCTTTCCGTAAGGCTTATGATAAGGAGCCTTTTGTCCGCTTCAAAGGCGCTGGGGAGTTCCCGGCTTTGAAAGATGTCCAGCACACGAACTACTGCGATATTGGTTTTCATTTTGATTCCCGTACAAACCAGGTGACCGTGATTACGGCCATCGACAATCTCTTAAAAGGGGCCTCCGGCCAGGCGGTCCAAAACATGAATCTTTGTCTCGGTTTTCCCGAGCAAGAAGGATTAGGGTTATGGTAAAACCGTTTTGGGAACGCAGAAAAAAAGGAACTGTCACGACACCCTTGGGTTTTTATGCCAGCGGCATGTATTGCGGAATTAAACGCAATAAGCGCAAGTACGACGCGTCTTTGATTTATTCCAAGAAACCCTGTGTCGCGGCCGGCACTTTTACGACCAACAAAGTAAAAGCCTGGTGCGTGCTTCACTCCATGAAAACCGTAAGCGCGCAGAAGCATCACGCGATTCTGGCTTCCAGCGGCAATGCGAACTGTATCAATGGCCCGACGGGCAAGACGGCAATTGATGAATGCGTGACCGAGCTGGGCGCACTTCTTAATATTGAAAAAGATTCTGTCCTTGTGGCCCAGACCGGCCTGATCGGTATTGAATTTCCCACGCAGCGCTTGAAGCGTTCCCTTCCGACCCTGGTCAAGCGCCTCACGGATGAGGATAACGGCGGACGCGCGGCGGCCAAAGGAATTGTGACCACGGATAAATCGCTCAAGCAGGTGGCGCTTTCCTTCATGCTTCAGGGCAAAAAAATCACGATCGGCGCGATCAGTAAAGGTGCCGGCATGGTTCATCCGAATATGGCGACGATGCTGGCTTTCATTACGACCGACTGCGCGATTACCAAGCCTCTCCTGCGCAGAGCCTTGCGCCACGCGGTTGATGACACCTTCAATCAGATCGCGATTGATAATGATATGAGCACCAACGATATGGCTTTTGTTCTGGCCAACGGCGAAGCCGGTAATCCCGTGCTTCATAAGGTCGATCACAACTATCACCTTTTCCGTGAAGCGCTTGAAGAAGTCTGCCGTGTCATGGCTTACGAAATGATCCGTGACGGAGAAGGCGTGACCCATGTCTGTACGCTGAGACTGAGCGGCGCCAAGAACCCGACCGAAGCTGAACGCGCGGCCCGCCACATTGCAAACTCGATGCTCTTCAAGACGATGCTGGCCGGATCCGACCCGAACTGGGGCCGTATCGCGGCGGCTATCGGAGCCAGCGGTTTGAGCCTTAACCCCGATAATCTGAATATCTCCTTTGGGGATGTAAATGTGGTTAACCACGGCAAAATCAGGGCTCTGAATCTTCCCAAGGCGCGGCGTGTTCTGCAGCGGCGGGAATACACAATTGATGTTGTTGTCGGTAAGGGACGCGGTAAGGCGGAGTTTATCACTTCCGATCTCACGACCAAGTATGTGATGATTAACGGATCCTATTCTTGACAACCCCCCCTCTCTTTGATAAAGACACTCATTCCTTGAACTTTTCCAGCCAAACATGTCATTAAACGGGCCCGGTTTCCGGGCTTTTTGACGGGAGTTCCATGCAAGATCTTGTTGAAAAAGCGGATATTCTGATCGAAGCACTTCCTTACATTAAGCGCTTCCGCGGGAAGGAAGTTTTGATTAAGTACGGGGGCGCGGCGCTCACGTATGACAACATCCGTGACAATGTCCTTCATGACCTTGTGTTTATGAATTACGTTGGTATCAAGCCGATTTTGATTCATGGCGGCGGCCAGTACATTACGGAGAACCTGAAAAAGAAGGGCGTGCAAAGCCGGTTTGTGAACGGTCTTCGTGTGACGGATAAGCCCACGATCGAAGTTGTTATCGATACGCTGGCGGATATCAACAAAGGCATTGTTCATGACATCAACCGTTTTGGTGCCCGCGCAATCGGTCTTTCGGGGCATGATGCGGATATCCTCCATGTGACAAAGCACACGGAAGCCGGGGATGTCGGGTATGTCGGCGACGTGCACTATGTGAATGTGTTCCCGCTGAAAGAACTGACAGAATTCAATATTATTCCGGTGATTTATCCGATCGGCATCGACGAGAGCGGCGAGGCTTATAATGTGAACGCTGATGAAGCTGCGGCGAAAGTCGCGGCAGCCATGGGTGTGCAGAAGCTTGTTGTTCTGACCAATGTCCACGGCATTATGCGCAATCCCGAAGACGAAGAATCCCTGATTTCATCGCTGCATGCCAAGGATGTGCAGGATTTGATCAATAAGAAAGTGATTACCGGCGGCATGATTCCCAAGGTCAAAGCCTGCATGGCGGCTTTGGAAGGCGGCGTTAAAAAAGCGCATATTATTGACGGGCGCATCAAGCATTCTCTTCTGCTTGAAATTTTTACGGACAAAGGAATTGGTACTGAAATCAGCATTTAACCGTTTTCCCCAAACGGTTCACGACCGGACCTGACCCATGAAAACCCAAGACGTTCAAAATCTTTACAGTGAATATATTCTTCCGACCTATACGCAGCTTCCCGTCTGCCTCGTTAAAGGCAAAGGGTCTCGGGTGTGGGACCTTGAGGGGCGCGAATACCTGGATTTTTTTCCGGGGTGGGCGGTTTCGGGAATCGGTCATTGCCATCCCGACGTTGTGAACGCTCTGAAGCACCAGGCCCGGAAAATTCTTCATATCTCCAATAATTTTCTGAATATCAAACAGGCTGAACTGGCTCGTGAAATCAGCACGCATTCTTTTCCTGCGAAAGTTTTTTTCTGCAACAGCGGCGCGGAAGCGAGTGAGGGGGCCATTAAATTTGCCCGGCGCTTTGGTTTGAAAGAAGGCCGGTTTGAGATCATTACGTTCCGGAAATCTTTTCACGGACGCACGATGGCCGCGATGACGGCGACGGGGCAGGAAAGAATTCATCAGGGGTTTGATCCTTTGCCGCAGGGATTCCGTTATGCCGAATTTAATGATCTGGATTCAGTAAAGGCGCTTTTAAACGATAAGACCATTGCTGTTTTTCTTGAACCTGTTCAAGGTGAGGGCGGCGTTAATATCGCGTCTCCTGAATTCATGAAAGGCCTCAGAAAAATCTGTGACGAGCGGAAAATGCTGCTTATGGTCGATGAGGTGCAATCGGGCATGGGGCGCACCGGAAAGATGTTCGCTTATCAGCACTATGATCTCGAGCCGGATGTGATGACGCTGGCGAAGTCTTTGGGCGCCGGTGTTCCGATTGGAGCCTTTGTGGTTCACCGTAAAGTGGAAGCCGGTGTTTTGACTCCCGGTACCCACGGCTCAACGTACGGTGGAAATCCGCTGGTCTGCGCGGCCTCTCTGGCGGTATTTAAAACGATCCGGAAAGATCAACTGCTGAAAAACACGCAGGAAATGGGAGCCTACCTTCTTGCTCAGCTGACAGCCCTGAAAGACAAGTATCCCGTTATTGCCGAAGCCCGGGGGGTCGGTCTGATGTGTGCGCTTGAACTCAAACATCCGGGCGCCGCGGTGGCTGATGGTGCCCGGGCTCAAGGGCTTTTGATTAACTGCACCCAGGAGAAAGTTCTCCGCATCATGCCGGCCATGACTGTCTCAAAGAGGATTATTGACCGTGCCCTCAGGATTTTAGATACTGTTCTCTCGGAGTGGAAACCTGGAGAGGCAAAATAATGGGCAGGCATCTAATTTCAATCGAAGACCTGAGTCTTCGCGACATCAAAAAAATATTTTCGCTGACCGAAGAGCTGAAGCGTTCGCCTGAAAGCTTTCAGAACGCTCTGCGCGGCCACAAATTCGCGCTTATTTTTGAAAAGCCGTCCACGCGCACCTGGGTGTCTTTTGAGACGGGTATTTTTCAGCTTGGCGGCAGTTCGGTTTATCTCGGTCCCGGCGATATCACGCTGGGCATTCGTGAAGAAACGCGCGATGTCGCCCGCGTTCTGGACCGTTATCTGTCGGGTGTTGTGCTTCGGACCTTTGCTCATGACACCATCACCGAGTTTGAGAAGTACTTCACCAATCCGGTGATTAACGGGCTCAGCGATCAGGAGCATCCCTGCCAGGCGCTTGCGGATTATTTCACACTGCACGAACACTGCGGAAGCCCTTCGAAACCCGTGCTCGCTTATGTCGGTGACGGGAACAATGTTTTAACGTCTCTTTTGTATCTGGCGGCGCGCCTTGGCGCTACACTGCGCTACGCGACTCCGAAAGGTCTTGAGCCTGCGGCCGGCGTTCTGGCGAAGGCTTTGAAGATGGCGGCTTCGACAGGCGCTATCATTCAGGGGACTTATAAGCCCGATGAAGCCGTGGATGGAGCGGATGCTGTCTACACCGATGTCTGGGTGAGTATGGGTGAGGAAAAAATACGCGCGAAGAAGCTGAAACAGTTCAAAGGCTTCCAGTTGAACGCGAAGCTCATGGCCGGAGCGAAGAAGAAAGCGCTCGTCATGCACTGTCTGCCGGCGCACCGCGGTGAGGAAATCACCGAAGAAATTATGGAAAGTAAAAACTCTGTTGTTTTTGATCAGGCGGAAAACCGTCTGCATGTCCAAAAAGCTGTTTTATTATTTTTGATGGGATCCTGAAAAGGAAACCAAAACTTGAAAAAGGGGATTTGAAGATGAAGAAGAAAGTAGTGCTCGCATATTCCGGCGGTCTTGATACTTCCTGCGCGATCCGCTGGCTCCAGGATAAATACAATGTGGATGTGGTTTGCTTTTCGGCTTTTATCGGTGAAGTTAAAGACCGCAAGAAACTGGAAAAAAAGGCCCTGATTTCAGGCGCGAAAAAAGCCTATATTCTGGACCTCAAGGAAGAATTTGCCCGCGAATACATTGTGCCTTCTCTCTGGGCCCACGCCCGCTATGAAGGTCAGTATCCGCTGGCAACGGCCCTGGGCCGCCCGCTCATTGCCAAGCACCTGGCGCGTGTCGCCAAGCTTGAAAAGGCGGATTATGTGGCTCATGGCTGCACGGGCAAGGGAAATGACCAGGTGCGTATTGAAGTCGGCGTTAAGACCTGGGCGCCTAACATTAAAATCATTGCCCCTCTGCGTGAATGGGATTTCAAATCCCGTGAAGAAGAAATTGACTACGCAAAGAAGCACAAGATCCCCGTGGACGCGACGAAGGCCAGCCCCTACTCGATTGATATGAATATCTGGGGCATCGCGATTGAAGCCGGTATTCTTGAGCACCCCTGGACGGAACCGCCCAAGGACGCGTATGTCATGACGCGCAATATGGACAAGGTTCCGAACCAGCCCCGCTATATTGTCATCGATTTCGTAAACGGCGTTCCTGTCAAGCTGAACGGTGTGAAGAAGGATCTCGTGAGCATGATCGAGACGCTCAATGAAATCGGCGGTATGTACGGTGTCGGCCGTTTTGACATGATCGAAAACCGTCTCGTCGGTATCAAAAGCCGTGAAGTGTACGAAGCTCCGGCCGCGGAGATTCTCCTGCGCGCTCATACCGAACTTGAAGGCATGGTGATGGACCGCGAGTTTATCCATTACAAACGGCTGCTCTCCGAAAAGTACGCTCAGCTGACGTATTTCGGGTACTGGTTTACGCCGCTGAAAGAATCGCTCGACGCGTTCTTCAAGTCGAACCAGAACCGCGTGACCGGCAAGATCCGTATGAAACTGGACAAAGGGCACGCGGTTTGCGTGGGCCGTGAATCCAAGTATTCTCTGTACTCCGAAAAACTTGCGACGTATTCCGCCGCGGACGCTTTTGATCACAAATCCGCTCAGGGATTCCTCAAAATGTGGGGCCTTCCTTACGAAGGTTTAAAAGACAAGGACTAACATGGCAAAAGGGCTCTGGGGCGGACGCTTCAAAAAAGGAATGCATCCGCTTCTCAAGACATTCAGCTATTCGCTTGCGACCGACATTGAGCTTCTCGATTCCGAGATCGCGATCGATGTGGCCTGGGCCAAAATGCTGGGACGTTCCAAACTTATAACGTCCACGGAAGCAGCCCGTCTTGTCAAAGCCCTTAAGGTCATCGGCACGGAAATTAAAAGCGAAATGGGAAAGCCCGGCTCGCTTTATAACTGGATGAATGAGCACGAAGACATTCATACGCTCATCCAGACGCTGCTTGAAAAGAAAGTCGGCGCTCTTGGAAAAAAAATCCATACGGGCCGAAGCCGCAACGACCTTGTCGTGGCATCCACGCGTCTTTACCTGAGTCATAAAGCAGTTGCGATCTCGGAAGCCATTTCCGGACTGCAGGCCGCCCTCGTTGTGACAGCTCGCCGCGCTGGTCCGGCGATGATCAGCGGCTACACGCATTTGCGCAAGGCGCAACCCGTTCTTCTCGCGCACCATCTTCTGGCTTATGTTGAAATGCTGGAAGAAGACCATGACCGTCTGCTGGACGCGATCAAGCGTTTGGATGTTCTTCCTTTAGGATCCGCCGCGCTTGCAGGTTCCGGACTTCCGATCGATCAGGAGTTCCTTGCCAAAGAACTCGGATTTTCCCGCATTACGGCCAACAGCCTTGCGGCCGTGAGCGACCGCGCGTTTATCACCGAGTTTCTGAGTGTGTTCGCGATCCTGTGGATGCACCTGTCGAGACTCTCTGAGGATTTTATTCTCTGGAACTCGGAACCCTTCGGTTATGTGGAGCTGGATGATTCCTTTTCAACGGGATCCAGTCTGATGCCGCAGAAAAAGAATCCGGATGTGTTTGAATTGACCCGGGGCCGCACCGGCGTTATTTTTGGGTATCTTCAGGCCTTGCTCGTGATTCAAAAGGGATTGCCGCTCAGTTATAACCGCGACCTGCAGGAAGATAAACCGCAGCTTTTTGACGCGTTCTATAAAACAGAAATAACTCTCGACCTCCTTTCTCTCACGGTGCAGACCGCGCGCTTCGTGCCTGAAAAAATGAAAGCATCCGTTGAAGAGGATACGCTTTACGCGACGGATATTCTCGATTATCTGGTCCGCCGGAAAGTCGCGTTTAGTGACGCGCATTCGATTTCGGGTCAGATCGTTCATTACGCGCTGGAGCATTCGCAGCCGATCCGCAAGCTGACGCTGACCGAGTTCCGCCAGTTTTCCGCGCTGTTCGATGATGATATTTACAAAATTTTCGATGCGGAAACATCCATCCGTTCAAAGAAAACCCGCGGGAGCACCCATCCAGCTTTTGTAGCCAGAGAGCTTGAGAAATGGGAAGCCGCGCTTGGTCTTTTACCCGCCAGGCGTTCAAAGTCCCGGTAATCCAATCCAGAAAAAGAGGCAATCATGCACGATTTCAAATATGTTGGCCAGGAACTCTACTGCGAAAAAGTCCGTGTCCGCGATATCGTTGAAAAAGTAGGAACACCGGCCTACATTTACAGCTACAAAACCTTTACTGACCACATCATGAAAATCCAGAAGGCATTTCAGAGCGTCAATCCGCTGATCTGCTATTCGATGAAAGCCAACTCCAGCCTGGCGATTCTTGATGCCGTTGTCAAAAAAGGCGCGGGTCTTGATATTGTGTCTGGCGGAGAGCTTTACCGCGCTCAGCGCGTGGGCTGTCATCCGCAGAAGATCGTCTTTGCCGGTGTCGGAAAAAGCTCTGAAGAAATCGAATCCGCGCTTCGTTACGGCATTCTTTTTTTTAATGTGGAATCAGAGCCTGAGCTGAAACTGATCAATCACATTGCCGCAAAAATGAACAAGAAAGCGCGCGTCTCTCTCAGAATCAATCCGGATGTTGACGCGCATACGCACGATCACATCACGACAGGGAAGGCCGAGAGCAAGTTTGGAATTGATCTGGGAACGGCAAAGGCGATTTTTTCACGCCAGCGCCAGTATCCGGCGATTCATTTCTGCGCGATTCATGTTCACATCGGAAGCCAGATTGTCAGCGGTGATCCTTTCGTGAAGGCCTTCAAAAAGGTTCTGAAGTTTATTGATGAAATTGAAAAGACTCATCATGTCCGCATTGAGTATCTCAATCTGGGCGGGGGGCTCGCCGCGGTTTATAAGAATGAAAAGCCGCAGACTGCGGAAGATTACGCGCGCAAAATCCTTCCGCTTTTCAAGGGCCGCAAGTTCCGGCTCGTATTTGAACCGGGCCGTTTTGTTTCCGCGAATGGCGGTATTCTGGTGGGCAAGGTTTTGTATGTGAAACAGACGAACGTGAAGAATTTCGCGATCGTGGACACCGCGATGAATGATTTGATCCGCCCGACGCTTTATGAAGCGCATCATGAAGTGCTGCCGCTTCTGCAGAAGCCCAAGGCCAAAAAGTGGATCTATGACGTTGTCGGGCCTGTCTGCGAGAGCGGAGACGTTCTTGCCCGCGACCGTCACCTTCAGGAAATGATTACCGGAGATTATGTGGCGTTCATGACGGCCGGAGCTTATGGCTTCGTGATGGCGTCCAATTACAATTCCCGTAACCGTCCGTGTGAAGTGCTTGTGAAGGGAAACCGCTTTGAAGTCGTGCGCAAGCGCGAAACCTACCCGCAGCTTATCGCAGGCGAGACCATTCCGAAGTTTTAAGGAGTTGTTTTAAAAAAGACGAAACGCTCAGCGGGGAAGGTTTGAAAGCTGATCGTTGTGGTTCTTTTCAAACGCGCTGATCGCGTCGGATTCTTTGAGCGTTGTCCCGATGTCATCGAGACCGCTGATCATCCTGGCCTTGACCGCAGGATCGATTTCAAAACGGAAGGAGACTTCCGTCTTGCCATGAATGGTGACCTTCTGTCCTTCCAGATCAATAGTCGCTTCCAGCCCTGATTGACCCGAAACCAGTTTAAAAATCTGATCCACTTCCTGTTCGGAAAGTTCTATGGCCAAAAGGCCGTTCTTCGAGCTGTTGTTGCGGAAAATGTCAGCGAAGCCGGGGATGCGTGTGTCTCCCTCGCCTTTGAACGGAGCGATAACCGCGCGGAAACCGTACTGCTGAACGGCCCACACGGCATGCTCGCGGCTGGAACCGCAGCCGAAATTATTGCGGGCCACTAAAACGGTCGCTCCCTGGAATTCCTTGCGATTGAGCGTAAAGTCCGGATTGATGCGTCCGTCCGGAAGGTAGCGCCAGTCATGAAAAAGATGTTCGCCGAATCCGGTTCTTTTAATCGACTTGAGGAATTGCTTGGCGATGATCTGATCCGTGTCCACATTGGCTGTGTCCAGAGTTGCCAGAATACCGCGGTGAGTTTTAAATGCCTGCATGGGAATTATCTCCAGGTCCGGATATCGACGAAATGCCCGGCGACCGCTGCCGCGGCGGCCATCTCGGGGCTCACTAAATGGGTGCGTCCGCCTTTGCCCTGACGTCCTTCAAAGTTGCGGTTTGAAGTCGAGGCGCAGCGTTCTCCGGGGCTTAACTGGTCAGGGTTCATGGCCAGACACATGCTGCAGCCGGACTGACGCCAGTCACAGCCGGAAGCCTTAAAAACCGCGTCCAAACCTTCCGCTTCCGCCTGCTTACGGACGCGCTGGGAGCCGGGAACAATCAGGGTTCTCATGCCGGGCGCGATCTTGCGTCCTTTGAGGATTGCGGCCGCGGCGCGCAAATCTTCAATGCGCCCATTGGTGCAGCTGCCGATGAAAATCGTGTTTACTTTGACTTCCGTGAGCAGTGTACCGGGTTTAAGCCCCATGTAAGCCAAAGCCTGTTCGACGTCTTTGGCGCTGTAGCCGGCGACCTGTCCGGGTTCCGGGATGCGTCCGTTGACGTCCATCACCATTCCAGGGTTTGTTCCCCATGTCACCTGAGGAGCCACGGAAGCCGCATCGATCACAAGTTCGCGGTCGAACTTCGCGCCTGGGTCAGAAGGAAGGGTTTTCCAGTAAGCGATCGCTTTATCCAAAGCCGCGCCGCGGGGAGCGAAAGGACGGTCTCCTGAGGCAATATAAGCAAAGGTTGTTTCGTCCGGCGCGATCAATCCCGCTCGGGCGCCGGCTTCAATGCTCATGTTGCACATCGTCATGCGGGCTTCCATCGAGAGCGCCCGGACCGCTTCTCCGCAATACTCGAAAACGCAGCCGGTTCCGCCGGCGGTTCCGATTTGGCCGATCAGTTTCAGAATCAGGTCTTTGGCGGTGACTCCGGGGCCGGGCCGTCCCTTGAATTCCACCCGAAAAGTTCTGGGGCGGGATTGGGGAAGGCACTGCGTGGCCAGGACATGCTCGACTTCGGAGGTTCCTATGCCGAAAGCCAGAGCGCCGAAAGCGCCATGCGTTGAAGTATGGGAGTCTCCGCAGACAATCGTGTTGCCAGGCAGGGTCAAGCCAAGCTCAGGTCCGATAATATGAACTATGCCCTGGTCCCGGCTCTTTAAGTCATAAAGCTTGATGCCGAATTCCCGGCAGTTCTCGGAAAGGGTGTCTATTTGCGCCTTGGAAATGGGGTCTTTGATGTTTTCCCGGTCTTCGGTCGGAACGTTATGGTCCATGGTCGCAAAGGTCAAATCCGGCCGGCGAACCTTGCGGGAGGTCAAACGGAGCCCCTCAAAAGCCTGCGGGCTTGTGACTTCATGGATCAGATGGCGGTCAATGTAGAGGAGGGCTGTGCCGTCCGCTAAAGTCTTCACCAGGTGCTGATCCCAGATTTTCTCGAAAAGGGTTTTTGCCATAAGCGGAGTAGTATAACGGGAATTTTTTTAAAACCAACTAAAAATTGGGGGTTAAACCCTTTCCCCATAAGGGCTGCTGAAGCGAAATGCGTTGTTTCCAAGACTCCTTTCCCATGATAGGATACCAAGCTTCAACACAAGCCCCTGACAAGGTTTGAAGAAAAACGGAGTAAAAGATGGCATCCTCTTTGTCCTTTTTTAAAATGCAGGCATCCGGCAACGATTTTGTTGTCGTGGATAACCGCCGCGCCGTGATCAAAAACCCTTTGGTTTTTACCCGCAAAGTGTGCGCTCTGCACACAGGCATCGGCGCGGATGGTGTCCTTCTTGTTGAGAAATCCCGCAAGGCCGATTTTAAAATGAGAATTATCAACTCGGATGGCTCTGAAGCTGAAGCCTGCGGAAATGGTTTTCGCTGTATTGGGCTTTTCGCGAACAAGAAGCTGGGTTTCCCTGCGAAGTTTACTTTCGAAACTCTCGCCGGGCTTGTTGCCGCGTCTGTAAAAGGCAGCCGTGTCCGTGTCCGTATGGTGAAGCCGAAAGACTTGAAAGAGCGGGAGGCGCTGAAAATCGGCGTAAAAAAACTTCCTTATTCCTTTCTGAATACAGGTGTTCCTCACGCTGTTGTATTCACACAGGAACTCGACAAGATTGACGTCCATGTTCTCGGCCGTACGATTCGTGAACATCAGGCGTTCAAACCCAAAGGGACCAACGCGAATTTTGTTGAGATTAAAAGCCCTCATTCAATCCGCGTCCGCACCTATGAACGCGGTGTCGAGCAGGAGACTTTGGCTTGCGGAACGGGATCTACGGCCTCCGCCATTCTGAGTGCCGTGCGGGGCTACACAAAGCCGCCTGTTCAGGTGCACACCCGCGGCGGGGAAATCCTGAATATCAATTTTAAAATCAACGGTCGTGAAATCACAGAGGTCGACCTCGAAGGCGAAGCCCATATCGTTTTCGAAGGAAAAATTACGGCCTGAGCGATCACCCAAGCGAGGTTGTTATGAGTCAGAAGAAACGGATTTTTGAAGGTTCCATGGTTGCTCTTGTCACGCCTTTTAAAGGCGGCAAGATTGATTTCAAGACGCTTAAGAAACTTGTCGATTTCCAGATTGAAAATGGAACGGATGTCATTATTCCGTGCGGCACCACCGGTGAGTCCGCGACGATGTCGCACGAAGAGCACCGCACGGTGATGTCGTTTGTCATCGACTGCGTGGACGGCCGCGTTCCCGTTGTCTGCGGCGCCGGGTCGAACAACACCGTTGAAGCGCTGGAGCTCGTAAAGCACGCCAAAAAGAGCAAGGCCGACGGCGTTCTTGTGGTTACGCCTTATTACAACAAACCGACTCAGGAAGGTCTTTACCGGCATTATGAGTATCTTGCCGGCCATGTTGATATTCCGATCATTCTTTATAACGTTCCTGGACGCACCGGTGTTTGCATGGCGCCTCAAACAGTGGCCCGTCTTGCGAAGCTGCCTCAGGTTGTCGCGATTAAGGAAGCCTCCGGCAGCCTGGATCAGGTTGATCAGATCCGCGAGCTTTGCGACATCACGATTATTTCAGGCGATGACGCTTTGACGCTTCCGATGATTGCGATTGGCGCGCGCGGTGTTATTTCGGTCGCGGCCAATGTTGTGCCTGACAAAATCAAGAACCTTGTTGAGGCGGCTCTTCGAGGTCACTTTGACGAGGGCCGGAAAATTCACCGGGAACTTTTTGAACTCAATAAAATTCTTTTTGTGGAGACCAATCCCATTCCGGTGAAGACGGCCCTTGGCCTCATGAAGAAAATTTCTCCTGAAGTCCGTCTGCCGCTGTGTGAACTCAAAGCGGAGAATGTCCAGAAACTCAAACAAGTTCTGAAAAAACTGGGAGTCCTGTAATGATTAAATTGGCTGTGGCTGGTGCGGCTGGAAGAATGGGCGGAAGAATTCTTACGCTTGCTTCCGCGGATGAAGATTTTCGTGTAACAGGAGCTCTCGAACATCCCGATCACCCCCATCTCGGTCAGGATATCGGCCAGTATCTGGGGCTGAAACCGCTTGGCGTAAAAGTTGAAGCGGACCCTGAGAAGGTTTTTGCCAAGGCTGATGTCGTGATTGATTTCTCCCACCATTCTATCCTTCAGGATCACCTCAAAGTAGCCGTGAAGAAGAAGGTGCGCTATGTCATTGGAACTACGGGGCTTTCCGACCTCCATTTGAAGGCGATTAAGAGTGCGTCCAAATCGATTGCGATTGTGCAGTCTCCGAACATGAGCGTCGGGGTCAACCTGCTTTTCAAGCTTGCGGAGCTTGCCGCAAAGACGCTCGATGAGAGTTATGACCTTGAAATTTCTGAGACGCATCACCGCATGAAAAAAGATTCTCCCAGCGGGACAGCGGTAAAGCTGCTTGAGATCCTCGCTGCTGCCCGGAAGAAAAATGTTGCCAAGGATACGGTTTACGGACGGGTGGGGGAAACCGGAGCTCGTCCGCGCGGCCAGATCGGTGTTCTTGCCATGCGAGGCGGCGATGTGGTTGGGGACCATACGGTTTTTTATTTCGGCGACGGCGAGAGGGTGGAGTTGACTCATCGTGCCAGTTCGCGTGATGCCTTTGCTCAGGGAGCTCTTCGGGCGGCAAAATTTCTTGCCAACCGAAAAAGCGGTCTTTATGATATGCAGCAAGTCCTCGGTATTGCATCCTTGAGCTGAAAAACCGGATTTACGCGTCGAGGCCATATCCGGGCCTTCCTTATATAGGCACAAGATTGCAGGAGGCGTTTTGGTCACTTTTTTTCATGCTTTAGTAACCCCGAAATCCCTCTCATGAATTTAAAGCGGTACGCGGCGCTCTTAATTTTACTGCAGATCACGTCTCCGCTTCCTGTTGTTCAGGCGGATGATCCGGGCTGGGATGAGCTGGAGAACTGGGTGGAGTCTGAAAAAGGCTCTTCCTCAGGAGCTGTTTCAGCGCCTTCGCTGGCCGCTTCAGAAGCTCCTCAATCTGTAGCCCAGCACCAGGGGGTGGAAGGACTTGTCCCCGCTCCTGTGACCCCAACAGCGGGCACCGTCGCGCCCTCTATTTCCGCCGCGCCTGCTTTCGAGAACACACCGCCGGCCCTTGTTCAGCCTGCTTTGATTCAAAGCAGCTCTCCCATGCCCGTTCCCGCTGAAGCGGTTCTTCCGCAGTCTTCTTCCGCGATCACCGGTTATTCATTTGTTCAGTCTCAGCCGGGACAGGAGCAAAAAGAGAAACCCGTCCGCAGACGCAAAGAAGCCGCGCCTCCCGAGCCTCCGCGCCCCCGGAATACTTTCGCGGAACATTTTTATATGAACCCCGATCAAAAGCTCCGCTACCAGACCTCCGAACTTGACGGCTTTGTTTTTGTTGAAACACCGGGTAAGGGCGGAAAGCCCGAATACGCGCTTGTGACGGGTTTCGGCGGCAGTGTGATCCGCACTCAGAAGGTGGGCCACTTTGAAGATCTGCAGGGCGCGAGAAAATGGCTGAGCGCGAATCTTGAAACTCAAAATTTCGAAGGTGTTGAAGTCCGCAAGCTTAAAGTGCCGGGCCCGGAAGGAGCAGAGCGCGAGATTTTCTGGGTTGGGAACAAAAGCTATCCTTCCGCGGAAAATGCTTTCACCGAAGTCGCGATGATGAAGTCCGCGATTGAAGCTCAGGGCGGTAATTTTCCCGTGATGGTTCAGGAAGCGCAAACGATTCCGCTGCCCCCCGAGGAGCAGGCTCCCATCCAGCTTACACCCGCCGAGTTTGAAAAACAGGAGCAGGCGGTTCTTAAAATGTTTGACGCTCTGGATGTCGGCAACAAACTCTTTGGTCCGCTGCAGGGCGAACCTTCCGGTGAGCCGATTATCTGGCAGTCCTTTGGTGAAACGAGCTGGCGGCTTACAAACTTAGACAACCCTCAGTATGATTCGCAGGTGGGTTTCTGGACCAACCGTCTTCTTTTCAAGGGCATACGCGCTCCGCTCAGCACCATCGATCCTTTTGTTGAATCAACGGTGGCCATGGAATCCAACGGCACAGACTTCAAAGACAACATGAAGCTCTGGGCGGGGTTGGAGTGGCGTCCTTTTTCACAAAATCCCTGGTTCCTTAATTTTCGTCCCTGGAGTCTGCCCCTTCTTGAATGGGTTCGCAATTACCGTGTCTATGTCATGTATGGCGAATTGATCAACCTGAAAGATGAACTTGAAGGCGGGCCTTCGGATACAGATCTTCATTATGGAGTTCAGATTTTTTATGAGTGGGGCATCGACCTTCCTCCGGCGGGAGAAGGGGAGCCCAGCGCGATTCCCGATTACCTTCGGGAGTATGTCTGGGGCGAATACTTTGGGAATTACCGCTTTGAAAAGACCAATTTTGGAGGTCAGGATGATTTCAACGCCTTCATCCTCAACTCCTCGATTCTTGTCGGTTTCCGCCTTCCGGGCATTCCGCTTCCTCCGAATCCCATCAACGATGAGTTCGTCCTTATGCCTTACATGCATTTTGAACATGTGAACAATACGGAATTTTCTTTCCCGTTCCAAAATCAGTACTTTGTCGGGGCTGGTGTCCGATGGATGCCTTTCCGTACATACAAGTTCAAAGAAAATGAGTGGCTGTCGAAAGTGAAAGTTTTTGGGGAGTATGTCGGCGTCGGCAATGTGCAGCACGCCAAGCAGGACGGCGAAGCGCCTAATGCGACGCGTTATGATTGGCGCGTCGGTGTCAGTATGTCGAGCCGCCGTTTTTAACGGAAGTTTTTCTGGAGTGCGCATTTTTTCATGAAATTAAAACGGTTTTCAATCTGGAGTCTTGTAGCCGCGCTGACCTTCACGGGTCTTCCTGCGCCGGCCAGCGCTTCTGTTGCCAATGTCCTGAGAAACCCGGGCTTTGAACTTCCACTTGGCGGATCCAACAACTGGAATAATGACGCGGGCCGCGGTATTACGGTGATTTCAGCGGGGGCGCCCGTCGGCTCCAATTTCCTTCGTCTGGATGAAAGCCAGATCGCTGTCGGACAGTTCAGCTTTACTTTTCAGACTGTGACGGGTGTGAGTCCCGGCGCCCGTGTTTCTCTCAGCGCCCTTGCCCGAGAAACCCTGCAGCCTGCGGACAATGAAGACGGTGAGCTTCGAATTGAGTTTCAGACGGCAGGGGGAACCTTTATTTCGTCCATCGAGTCTTCTATCACGACGACAACTTTTGCCCGTCATTTTGTGAGCGGGATTGCCCCTTCAGGTACCGGGCAGGTGACGTTTACACTGCGCATTCAAAACACGGAAGATGACGGCACTGGAACTACGACCGTTGATTTTGATGACTTGATCGCGACGGTGAGTACTCACCCCGTTGTTCTTTCCAGCGCGACAAGTTCAATTACCACAAGCCCTGGGGATCTCACGACGGCCATTGTGAGAGTTGATAACACGACAAGCTCTCCGTTGACGAATGTTGAGGTTGTCGCCACGCCGCAGGCGGGTTTGAATATTCGCCCGCAGGATGCCTCTTTAAACGGGCAGCGTGTTGATTCCCGTGACGGCTCCGTGATCTTTACGATTGGAACACTTGTTCCTGCCGCGGAGTCGATTTTGACTTTCCCTTTGCTGCTGACTTCCGGGGTTGTTCCCGGAAAAACCTACGAAGTTTCTCTTTTCGCACGTTCATCCACAGGCACGGGGCTTTCCCAGGAAATCAGAATTCAGGTGCGAGCTGAATTGGATCCTGTTTTTGATGAAGGCACGATCATCGGTAAGGTTTTTAATGACTTGAACCAGAACGGTGTGCAGGATTCCTGTGTCAGCACCGAAGGCGAAGAACGCTGTACCGGCGGTGAAAAAGGCGTTCCCTGGGTCAAGCTTGTGACCGAAGAGGGGATCATCATTGTGACTGACGAGCATGGCCGGTATCACATCCCCGCGGTTCGTCCCGGGCGTCATCTGGTCAAGATCGACGGACACTCACTTCCCGAAGGAACCAAGTTTATTACCGAAGAAGCCTTTCTTGTTAAATCGACGCCGGGCATTATGAGCAAAGCCAATTTCGCGGTTCTCCTGCCGCCGTCCGACATTCCTCAGGATTTTCAGGACGCCCTGTCCGTGAACTTTACTCAGGGGCTCGATACAGCGAGGCCCACACTGCAGGTCAGAATGGAGCCGTTTGTTCTCAAAACCTCTCTGGGTATTCTGGAAAAAGAAGCTGTTTTCAAGTTCAAGCTTAACTACCCTGACTTTGTGAAAAACTGGTACCTCGAAGTGAGAGACGAGCTTGGCTTTGAAGTCTGGACAGGCTTTGGTGTTTCCGCGCCGCCTTCCGAAGTAACCTGGGCGGGGCAGACAGAAGACGGTCTGTTGATTAAGCCGGGTGTTTATTCTTATCAGCTCAAAGTGGAAGACTATGACGGCCATCAGGACTGGACCCCGCTGAATTTTTTCCGGGTTCTTTCAAAAGCAGATGCTTCGACGCAGGAGAAAAAACTCGCCGAAATTCCGCCTGTCGGGGATTTCAATATATTCAAAGACGGTAAAAGCAGCATCCCCCTTGTGGCGAAACCGACAGTCCGGGTGCAGGGTAAAACCAAGCCGGGCTACAAAATATCGGTCAACGCCCAGCCCATCGAAGTGAATACGGATACCGGATATTTCAATCATGAATTCTATGTGACGCCGGGCGACAAGGAGTTTCTTGTTGAAGCCGTGAGTCCCGAAGGAGAGGTCACTTCTTATAAAAAGGCAATGAAAGTTAAGGACAGCACCTTCTTCATGGTGGCTCTCGGGGAACAAGAGCTCGGCCTCAACATGGCGGACGGGAATCTTGCCGCCGCAGCGAATGATCCCCAATACAAAAACAGTTTTTATCAGGATGGACGCTTGTCTTATTTCCTGAAAGGTAAACTCAAAGGCAAGTTTCTTGTTAAGTCGAAGTACGACACCTCCGATGAACGCACCGCTTTGTTCACCAACCTTGACCCCGATGATTACTATCCTGTTTACGGAGACGATTCCACGATTGACTATGAAGGTTTGAACACACGTCAGCGCTTCTACATGCTGATCGAAATGGACCGGTCGTTTGTCCGCTGGGGAAGTTTCCAGACCGCGTTTACGGACACAGAGCTTTCCACTTATAACCGGACTCTTTCCGGTCTCCAGGTCAATTATGAGTCGCTGCAAAGCACGCCCTACGGCGATCCCAAAAAAGGTTTCAAACTTTTTACGGCTGAGGCGCGGCATCAGGCCGATCATAATGAATTCGCGGCCACCGGCGGATCGCTTTATTACGTGCGCTATCGGAATGTGATCCAGGGCAGTGAACAGATTCGTGTCGAGGTGCGTGACAAGATCCAGGATATGACGATCGCCAGCTACGACTTGAAAGAAGGCACTGACTATGAAATCGACTACGCCAACGGGCGTATTATGCTGACGCGCCCGCTCTCTTCGGTCGCTGCCTCAGACACCTTGATTTCCGCCGACATTCTGGATGGCAGCCCGGTTTACCTTGTTGTGGATTACGAGTTTGATCCGGGCGCGAGCGCTTTTGAACGCAAGAATCGGGGGCTTCGCGGGTTCACGCATTTCGGTGATCACCTGCGCTTTGGCGCGACGGCCGTTCAGGAAGAACGTCATCTGGGGCACGGTAACAACTATGATATGCGCGGAATCGATGTGCAGCTCAAAGGCGGCCGGAACACCAAAATCACCGCGGAATACGCCGAGACAAAACAGGAACAGCGCGAACAGGGCGTTTCCTTTGACGGCGGTATGTCTTTTGCTGATCTGAATCTAATCCGGGGTGAAAACAGCCGCACCCGTGAAAATGCTTATCTGATCCGGGGCGAAACCAAACCTTTCAAGAGCATGGATGTGTCAGGTTATGTTCAAGGCCTTGAACCCAGTTTTTCGAACAATCAGCTGCGTTCCCAGGAAGGAACAAAAAAATACGGACTCGCGACAAAATACAAAGTCACGGAAAATCTATACGCCCGTTACCGTTACGACCATGCTGAGGTCATTGGTCAGCTTCTTCCGCTGACATCGGCGAATATCCGCGCGGAATATGAAAACAAGGTCAGCCATACGGCCCAGCTTGTTTATGACAATGGGAAATGGCTGGCCCAGACCGAGTATCTTCGTCAGATGGTCGACCTTCCGCAGGATCCCGCGTCGCGGATCGCGAGTCTTTTTTCTGAATACCCGTTTGATCATGCCGTCAGCGCCAAGCTTGGCTATCATGTCACGGACGGGTTTTTGCCGTATGTTAAAGTTCAAACAGCCATTCATGAAGAGCGTAACTTTCAGGCCGGAGGCGGCGTCCGCTACGAGCTGGTGAAAGACACTTTTGCCTATGTCGAGCAGATGTTCGGCACGGTAGGTGATTCAACACTTTTTGGTCTCGAAAAGCAGCATGATGAAAAAATGCGTTCCTACGCCAATATCCGCATGCGGGATCAGGGCGTCGGCACGAAGACCCTTTCAAGCGCGATCGGAAGTTCTTATTCACTCACAGAGCAATCCCGGATTTACTCAGAACGCGAACGCTCCACCTATGAGGCCATTGATGGTCAGGCTGATGTCACCGGTTACGAAGGTAAACTGAATGATCACTGGGATTACGATCTGCGCTATGAGCGGCGCCATCTTGACGGCTCGGGTTCACGTCTTCTCGATCAGGAAGCCGCCAACAGTCTGCGCCGGACGAACACCTTTAACACTTATTCCGGCGCGTTGGGTTATAAAAATGGCGAGAAATTCCGGGTCAGAACTTATCTTGAAGGCCGCCGCGATCAGGACATTCCTAAAATGCTGCAGTGGGTCACCCGTAACGATCTTGAATACCGGATTACTCAGGATCTTCGTTTCCTCGGAAAACTGGATTTCGGCAAGAGCCGTTTTCTGGATCCGAATGATACTCCGGCCGACTTCATGGAGTTCAGCACCGGCTTTGCCTTCCGCCCTGTAGACAATGATAAACTTAACGCGCTGACCCGTTATACTTACCTGCGCGACAAATCAAATGATTTCCAGTTTGCTCAGCAGTTCCTTGGCGTTGAAACGGATCAGGCCGCCCACATCATGGCGATTGATCTTGCTTATGACATCCACCGGTACTTTGGCATTGTCGAAAAACTTGCGTATAAGACCGCTACTTACAACTCCTCCGTCAGTAATGAAATGATCCTTCATACCTTTTTATCTGTTCACCGGCTGAATATGCATATCACCCGCAAATGGGATTTGGCGCTTGAATACCGCATGCTCTGGCAGTTCGACGTGGCGCAGAGTCTCAAACAAGGCGCTTTGATTGAAATTGACCGCGAATTTTATGATTACGTCCGGTTGGGAGTGGGGTATAATTTCACCGACTTTGACGATGATATCCGTAACACGAATGATTATGACAGTCACGGCCCGTTTGTCCGTATGACCGGAAAATTTTAAAGGCTAAGGAGAATCTCGATGAAGCAGATGACGTGGGCGATGCTGGCACTTCTCGTATTGGCACCTTTGACTGGCTGTGCCACTTTTCGCGATGAAGACGTTCCCGCGCACACCGAGGTTCTTGTCTACAATCTCCCATATGACCTCACCTATCTGAGAGCGATTGAAGCTGTTGAAAGCGTTGAAGGCTGGGATCTCGATGAAACTGAAAAAGAACGGGGAACTATCCGCGCCCGTAACACAGAGTTCACGAATCTTTCAGATAAAGACAAAAGCTCCGCGACGTTTATTATTAAACGCCTTGATCGAGGCCAGACTTCTATTCAGCTTGCCCCTTATTCCCAGCGCGTTGTCGGCGGTGCGAAGTTAATGAAGCGTATTTCGGAATACGTAAGCAGCGAACTGTAATCAAAGACCGGTTTTCCTGCCGCTGAAGCCCCCTCAGGGCCCGATGTTCCGGAAAAAGGAATCACCTCTGTGGACGCGATCGTCCTTCACGGAATTAAAACCCATAATCTCAAGAATCTTGATCTGGTGCTGGAGCACAAAAAGCTCTATGTTATCACCGGTGTTTCAGGATCAGGAAAATCGTCGCTCGCCTTCGATACTCTTTACGCGGAAGGTCAGCGGCGTTATGTGGAATCCCTTTCCGCGTATGCCCGCCAGTTTCTTGAACGGATGGAAAAGCCGGATGTAGAATCCGTTACAGGTGTTCCTCCCGCTCTTGCCATTGAAGCCAAGAACACGGTCAACAACGCCCGCTCGACGGTGGGCACTCAAACCGAAGTGAATGATTATCTGCGCGTTTTATTTGCCCGTGTCGGTCAAACCATCTGTCCGGACTGCAAAATCAGAGTCGTTAAAAACCAGCCGCAATCCATCGCTGAACATCTTCAGAAAAATTACCCAGACCGCAAAGTGTGGGTCCTGTTCAAGGTTTCGCTCGGAAAAAGCGCTAAGTCATATCTCAAAGAAACTTTGGCGGAACTTGAGCGGCAGGGATTTTATGAGTTTTACCGCGATGGTAAAATTCTAAAATCGGACGAAATCCTTACCGGTGCTTCTAAACAAGCGGGTGATTTTTTCGCGTCAGCGGATGCGCTGGCGCTGACTGTCAAATCCCGCAAGCGTCTTGTGGATTCACTGGAGCTCGCCGCCAAAAATGGACGCGGGGAGATTTCAGTCTGGACAGGTGAAAAGCTTTTAAGCTTTTCCGAAGACCTGAAATGCTCCGGCTGCGGCCGTGTTTTTCGCGAACCCACCCCCAATCTTTTCTCTTTTAATAGTCCCTTGGGCGCATGTCCCTCGTGTCAGGGGTTTGGACGCGTGATCACCATTGACTGGAACCTGGTGGTGCCGGACACCCGGCGCTCTCTTGAGGCCGGTGCCATTGAGCCCTGGACGAAACCAAGTTCGGAATGGGAATTCCGCCAGATGATTAAATTCTGTAAGGCGAAGAAAATTCCGCTCGATAAACCCTGGTCGAAACTTACAGAGTCCCAGCGGACGATGATCCTGTTTGGTTCAAAAGGGGATGATTATTTCAGCGTCAAAGATTTCTATGATTTTCTGGAAAAGAAAACCTACAAGATGCATGTGCGGGTTTTTCTGAGTAAGTACCGCTGTTATACGCCGTGTCCCGAGTGTCATTCGACCCGCCTGAAACCGGAAGCTCTTGCGGTGCTTGTAGACGGAAAACACATCAGTGAAGTCATGGATCTCAGCATTGAAGATCTCTGCCGCTTTATTGACGCTCTCGAGTTTTCCAAAGAAGACCGTGAACGCGTCGAACCCGTGCATCTGGAGATCAAAAAGCGGATCCGTTTTCTTAAAGAGGTGGGGCTCGGTTACTTAAGCCTTTCCCGTCTTTCCCGAACCCTTTCGGGCGGGGAGGTTCAGCGTATTCATCTCGCGTCTTCACTGGGGTCCGCTCTTGTCGACACGCTGTATGTTCTGGATGAGCCCAGCATCGGTCTGCACGAGCGCGATAATGACCTGCTGATCCGCCTTCTCAAAGAGCTTCGTGATCTTGGGAATACGGTGGTGGTGGTTGAGCATGACCGTGCGATGATTGAGGCTGCGGATGAAGTGATTGATCTGGGCCCTCTGGGCGGAGAAAAGGGCGGGCGCATTCTTTTTCAGGGCCCTGTCCAAAAAATTACACAGGCGCCTGAGTCCCTGACCGGGCGTTACTTTTCCGGAGAACTCCAGGTCAAAAGACAGCCTGCTCATTGGAAAGGCAAAGCCTCTGAAATTCATATTGAAGGCGCTTCACAGCATAACCTCAAGAACCTCAGCGTCCGCATCCCTTTGCATCAGTTAACAGTTATCACAGGGGTGTCCGGCTCAGGGAAAAGCACCCTGCTTTACGACATTCTTTATCACCACTACCTTCGTTATAAAGGTCAGCCTGTTCAGGACCTGGGCGCGGTCCGTTCGATTAAAGGGTTTGAAGGGATCGATGAAATGGTTCTGATTGATCAGTCTCCGATCGGCCGGACGCCGCGCTCCAACCCGGTCACTTACCTTAAGGCCTTTGATGATATCCGGAAACTTTTCGCCGCGACGCCTCAGGCTAAAAGGGAAGGTTTTGACGCGGGACATTTTTCTTTCAATGTGGACGGCGGACGGTGCGCGGAATGCAAGGGGGACGGACGCATTAAAGTCGAAATGCATTTCCTTGCGGATGTTTTCATTCCCTGCGAAGCCTGTCAGGCAAAACGTTTCAAACCCGCAATTCTTGAGGTGGAGTACAAGGGTAAGAATATCGATGATGTTCTTGCTCTGACGGTTGAAGAAGGCATCGAGTTTTTTAAAAGCGAAAAAGGACTTTGTTCAAAGCTGGAGCTTTTGCGCAAAGTCGGGCTCGGCTATTTGAGGCTGGGGCAGTCCGCCACGACCCTGTCGGGAGGCGAAGCCCAGCGTCTGAAACTGGCGGTTGAAATGATTGAGCGCCGGGCGAGCCATGTGGTTTATCTTTTTGACGAGCCGACCACCGGTCTTCACTATCATGACATCCATTATCTGATGGGGGCTTTTGACGAGCTTCTCCAAAAAGGGCACTCCCTCATTATTATTGAGCACAATATGGAGATCATCCGCTCCGCGGATACGATCATTGATTTGGGGCCTGACGGGGGTGTGAAAGGCGGCGAGTTGCTTTTCTCAGGCTCCGTCGCTAATTTGATGAAAGATCCTAAGTCATTTACAGGAAAGTATTTAAAGAGATACAACGAGCTTCTGAGACAAGGGGCTCATTCTGGTGTTTGATTCCCCGTCTGCCTGACGCTACACTTTATGTGCTAAGATCCAATTCCGGTAGTAAAGAATGAGCAACAGGTTGGCTCTAAACCTCCCGTGAATCAAACCGCATCCCCCGGCGTCAAAGCTGCGCGGGGAGGAGTGTATCCGGCTATGACAGTGAGAATAGTTCCTTTTCTGATCCTTGTTTTGCTTCTGAACTCAGGCGCTATCCGGCGTGAACGGGACATTATCAGCGAAACTCAGACGGATCCCATCAGCCTTAAAAAGAAGCTGGAAGAGCTGAAAGACGGAGAAAAAGGGCCGACAACCCCATCCTTTGAGTTCTATGAAGGCAAAGACTTTCAGACGAAAGCTCCGGTCGATAACAAGCCGGAAGCGGCAGGTGTCGACGAAACAAGGGATCACATCCCTCAATATGGCGATCCTGTACCCGAAAATCTTGAAGGGATCGAGGCAGAAAAGCAGGGTGAGGACGATTGGTGGACCGAGGGCTGGGGCGGCGAGAGTGAGCCTTCGAAAGACGCCAAAAGCGCCCAGTGGGAAGAAAAGTGGTAGGCTGAAAATAGAAGTTAAGTCTAATGTTCAAAAAGACGTAGCATTTAACCGCCCCGGTTCCAAAAAAAGCGTGAAAACCCTTGTCCTCCCGTTGGTTGACAAAGTTTTTGGCTTGGATGTATAGTGTTTGGATAAACCAGACGGCATCTTATTTAAATCATTATAAATAAACAACTTTGAGGACTCCGATGAACCAGAATCTTAGACGCCTGAGGATGCACTACCTGAATCACCGCGTGAAACTTTTCATCACGTTGGGTGTGCTTGCGCTTATCGTTTTGTCCGTCTACGGCATGATGTCTCTTGAAAGTTATTACCGGAACATCACGCTGGCTCAGATGCCGATTTCGATTCTGCTGGTTCTCGTCAACAGCGTCGTCTTCGTTTATATGTATATGATGGTTCTTCGCGGCGGCATGTCCAACATCGATAAGAAAAGCGTCAATCCGAAACATGTGAATATCCGCTTTTCCGATGTTATCGGTCTTGAAGATGTCAAAGAAGAAGCCATGGAAGTTGTCAATCTGATCAAGGATCATGCGCGCATCAAGAAAATCGGCGGAAAAATTGTCCGCGGTATTCTGATGATCGGTCCTCCAGGCTGCGGTAAAACGTATATTGCCAAAGCCATGGCCACGGAAGCGGGCCTTCCGTTCCTTTCAATGGCTGCCAGTGAATTCAATGAAGTCTTCGTCGGCGTCGGCGCCAGCCGCGTCCGAAAAATCTTCGCGACCGCACGCAGTCTCGCGTACGGCTACGGAGGCTGTGTGATCTTTCTGGACGAATTGGACGCGTTGGGACACCGCCGTACCTTTAACCAGTTCGGCAGCGGTGAATCCAACACGACACAGAACCAGCTTCTTGTCGAGATGGACGGCATTCAGGCGGGGAAGACCGAAAACATTATCGTGATCGGCGCCACCAACGCTCAGGAAGACAGTCTTGATCCCGCGCTTCTGCGTCCGGGCCGTTTTGACCGTAAGCTTTATATTGCCAAGCCCGGCCTTGAAAGCCGCGAAAACCTTTTCAAATATTACCTCGGCAAGGTCAAGCATGAAGCTTCCATTGACTGCCGCCGTCTTGCCCGCAAAGCCGTCGGGAAGAGCCCCGCAGATATTGAAAACATCGTGAAAGAAGCCGCTTTGATCGCGACCCGTAAAGGTCAGGAAGTGGTCACTCACAAAGAAATCTCTGAAGCGATTGAGCGTATTGATCTGGGCACCAAGGCCCGCATTACGATGAACGCGAAGGAAAGAGAAATGACCGCGTATCACGAAACGGGGCATTTGATGGTCACGTTTCTTATGCACCCTCGTGACGACGTTTTCAAGGCCTCCATCATTCCGAGAAAATCCAGTCTTGGTGTTGTTCATCCGACAGCTCTTGAAGAATGGCACAGCCAGGACCGCGAGTCTCTGCTTGCTGACATCAAGGTATGTCTGGCCGGGTATGCCGGAGAAAAAGTGAAATACAAGACCACGACGACCGGCGTTACTTCCGATTTCAAAAAAGCCATGGCTATCGCGCATCACATGGTTTGGGAATGCGGCATGGGTCCCAGCGGCCTTGTCGGTGATTACGCGATTGTCGGCAAGAATCAGCTTTCCGAAGAAGTGAAGAACAAGCTGACCCAGGATGTCGATGCGATTATCAAGAAGTGTCTCAAAGAGGTTGAAGATCTGCTCACCGCCGAAAAAGATCTCTTCGAGCGTTTTGCGCGTGAACTTCTGACCAAGGACGAACTTGATTACGATCAGATTGAAGCCATTTTCAATGAGTTTGGAAAAACCAACCCCCGTCACTTTGGCGGCATCGATGGAGACGGGGAAGAAGCTTCCAAAAAATAAATGAAGAACAGAAACCGAATTCTCCTGCTCTCGGCTTTTTTAGGTCTGGCTCTCGCGGGCAGCGGGTGTTCGGTTCAGTCCTATCCGTCCGCATCGCTCAAGGAAGCTCTCGAAAAAATCTGTTTCGAAGAATACGGTATCTCCAACATTGAAGTCAAAATAGCTGGAGAGACCCTCGCTGTTTATCTTCCTCTGGATAAACTCTTTGCCACAGACTTCAAGGGCTCTGTCATCGCGGGCAAGGTCCGCAACCTCGAAACCCTCTTTGAGCCTTCTCCTGAAGCGCTGGAAAAAGTCGAAGACGTCCTCTTCTCGATATCCCGTGTTCTGCTCAGCACAGACAAGGATTTTAAATTTTATCTTGTGCAGGCCACTGATATTGAGAACACAGGTCTACAGCTCATTCTTAAAGGCTATGTGAACGATGTCCGCCGTGTGCGCATCTGGGATATCTCCCGCGAGGAATACCGCAAGCGGGTGATCCACGAAATGAAGCAGAACCGCGCCGTATTGTGGCACCGCCCGGTCCGCAAATTTTTTGACGATCTCGAAAGCAGGGGCATTGAAGAAATCATCGAAGCCTATTTTGATCCGTCGATGAAGCCTGAAGCCGTGCAGAATCTCTTTTTTGGAGCGCTTCGGCCTGTGGGATCCACTGATCCCGCGACGCACTGGGACATCAAGGATATCCGCAGCGCCCGCGTTCAGCGCGGTGAAGTCCTTGTTTACGCCAGCGTCCATCCAGTCCGAAGCTCCAAGCCCGTGATTCCCGAAGGTGTCGATGCCCAGTTCCTGTTTCTTGTTTCCTATCGTGACAACGAGCCTAAAATCCTTCGCGTCATCCCGTTCCAGTATTTAAATGAGCAGGGTGTCCTGCAGAAAATTCCGTTCCCTCAGGATATTCAGATTGAGCAGAGCCTGGAAAGCTGGGAGCAGGAGTTTCCCGTGGAAGAGATCCACCTGGGTGATTTTCTCGCGGAGCAGCTGACGCGCCGTATTCAGGGCCTTGTCGGCATGGATGAACGTATCGCGAACACTTTCCGCGACGTTAAGATTCGGGTGGTTTATGAGAAAGAGGCGGAAAAGCCCTTCTTCTCTTTTGTTTTTGACTCCGTCTCCCTGAATGACTTCAACAATTACAGCCGGAACTCTCTTTTGACCCATGAGGACATGCTTTACCTGCTTTCCGTCATCTCAAGAGAGTTTGTGGACCTTTTAAGGAGCTACCAGTTTGGAGATTTTGACCATTTGAGCCTTTCGATAGCCCAGGAATCCTATGAGCATGTTATTTCCCGGGATACCCTGGAGCTGTTCCGCCAGAAAAAGATCGATTTCCAGGGCGTTCTCTCCGCAAATCCGCTTCTGTAAAATCCCCCTTTCGCAGGTTGAGCCTTTCGCTTATTTTTGCTAATATACGCACCTATGCGGGATATCTCTCTCAGGCAGGAAACCATTCTAAGCTGTGTCGTGGAAACTCATATTGAGACGGCCGCGCCTGTAGGCTCCAATACGCTACGCGAACGTTACCATATGGATTATTCTCCGGCCACGCTTCGTCATGAAATGGGCTCCCTTGAAGAACGGGGATACCTGACGCATCCGCACACCTCTTCGGGCCGCGTTCCGACAGACCGGGGATACCGTTATTATGTGGATCATGCTGTGGAAGCATCCGCTCCCGCGGAAACCTTTGAACGCGTTGAAGGGGACCTCCTTGGCCTCTCCAGGCAGGCGCGTGAAACCGAGTCCCTGATGGAGGATGTTTCCCGTCTTGTCTCAGCCTGCGCGCGCGAAGCGAGTTTCATTTTAATACCGAATGCCCAGGGCGCGTCTTCCAACAGAGTCCGGCTTTATCTTCAGGGCTCCATGCATATTCTTGATAAGCCTGAGTTTCAGGATGTCAGCAAGGTCCGTAATCTTTTCCGTATCTTTGAAGAAAAGAGCCGGCTTGCCGAATGGATTTCTTCGCAGCAGTCTCCCAATCAGGAAGTTTCGATCCGGATCGGTCAGGAAAACGAACCGGAAGCTTTTCATGATTGTTCAGTTATTTCGGCCCAATACGATCTTCCGGAAGGTGTTACAGGAACGATCGCGATTGTGGGGCCGAAGCGGATGCGTTACTCCCAGACGATTCCGCTGGTTTCCCGCATGGCCGGCCTTATGAAACAAATCCTGGATGACCGGATTTCCGGCTAGTTTTTACTAACCCACTTAAATCTGAAAAAGACAATGATATGGAAAATGCATCTCAGCACGAACAGCCATTGAATGAAGATCCGAAGAACGAGACGGGTGAAAGCGCCGAAGTCACGCTCTCCCGCGACGAGTACCAGAATCTCCTGAAACGTCTCGAAGAGCTCGAGGGCCTGAGAGAAAAACTCATGCGCTCCGCGGCCGACTTTGAGAACGCGAAAAAGCGTCTGGCCCGTGAGCGGGATGATTTTGTGAAATTCAGTCAGGAAAATTTTATCCGTTCCATTCTCCCGGTGCTGGACAACTTTGAGCGCGCTCTCCTTCACGCGCAGACGCAGCAGCAATCCGTCCCCGCGGAGGCGCAGAATCTCAAAAGCCTTATTTCCGGGATTCAAATGGTTCATAAGCAGTTTACAGACACTCTGAAGAGCCAGGGGCTATCAAGGATTCAGTCGCTCGGCGAAGTTTTTGATCCTCACAAACATGAAGCGATCGCTCATGTTCCTGAAAACGGGCCGGAAGATGTCGTGATTCAGGAGCTCGAAGCGGGATATATGCTGCATGATCGTCTGCTGCGCGCGGCGAAGGTGAATGTCCGCGTGGCTCCGCCCGCGTCAGGCCCGAAAGAAGCTTAATGCGTCTGAACAGGAGTATGGAATTCAACGCGAAGCTTTCCTCAAATCCATTTTAATCATGATGATCCGGAGATAAAAAGATGGCCCAGAAAAGGGATTACTACGAAGTCCTGGGTGTGACCCGCACCTCAACCGCCGATGAGATCAAAAAGTCCTACCGGAAAATCGCGCTGCAGTATCATCCTGACCGCAACCCGGGAAACAAGGAAGCGGAGGATAAGTTCAAGGAAGCCGCGGAAGCGTACGCTGTTTTAAGCGATCAGCAGAAGCGCGCGCAGTATGATCAGTTCGGACACTCCCTGGGCGGACATGGTTTTCAGGGGTTTGAGGATTTTGCTGAAAGTTTCGGCGGATTCGGCGATATTTTCGGTGATTTGTTCGAAGACTTTTTCGGCGGCAGCCGCGGTGCTTCGGGCGGCAGAAGACCCCGCCGCGGATCTGACCTCCAGATGCCTGTGGAAATTACGCTTGAAGATGTCCTGCATGGCAAAGATCTTCAACTCGAGATTCCCAGGCTTGAGATATGCGCGGACTGCAAAGGAACCGGCGCGGCCTCGGGCTCCAAGCGCAGCACCTGCGGTGACTGCGGCGGTCGCGGAGAAGTCCGGGTTTCCCAGGGATTTTTTACCTTAAAGAGAACCTGTCCCACCTGTCAGGGCGCGGGAGAAATTATCGAAAAGCCCTGCACGGCCTGCGGCGGAAAAAAGCGCGTCCGCAAAACGCGGAAGCTCAATTTGAAAATTCCCGCGGGCATTCACAGTCAGGCAAGACTCAAGGTTACGGGTGAAGGCGAAGCTGGGGAAGTCGGCGGCCCGCGCGGCGATCTCTATGTGGACACCCACATCAAGGAACACAATTTTTTCGAGCGCAAGGAAGAGAACCTTTTTTGCGAACTGCTGATTCCCTATACCACAGCCGTTCTTGGCGGGTCGGTTTCCTGTCCGACGCTGACGGGGAAAACGGATTTGAAAGTTGGCGCTGGAACTCCTGCCGGAAAAATTCTTCAGATTAAAGGCGAAGGGCTGCCGCACTTCAATCATCCCGATGTTCGGGGCGATCAGTATGTGCGTGTTGAAATCGAAGTTCCGTCCAAGGTCAGCGCTGAAGAGAAAAAACTTCTTGTCGAGCTCGCGATGCTTCGCGGCGAAAAAGTTCAAACCCGCAAGAAAGCTTTTTTTGACAAACTCAAAGATTCCTTCTAGGGAGGCATCTCATGCCGCTTCCGGATCGCTGGCGCGGGGTTCTTTCGGGAGCGGTATTTTCCCGAATCATTTTCCTTGTCTATAACCTTCTTGTTTTCGGCGCTGCCGTTGTTCCGGGTCCGAACCTTCCTGAAATTGTCAGTTCGTTCAATGACAAGTTTCTGCACGCTTTGGAATACTTCCTTCTTTTCGCGGTTACAGTCCGCGCGCTTAAAACCCTGCCGGCCCATCTGCCGCCTGTCCGATTCCGGGGTTTTACAGCCGTTTCCTGGAGTCTTTCAGTGGGAATTCTCGCGGAAGCTCTTCAGACACAGACCGTCGGCCGTTCAGGCGACCCCGCGGATGCTGCCGCGAATGGGGCCGGTATTCTGTTTGCTTATGTGGTCTGGAAAATGATGGAGCAGAAAAGAAAGCAGAACGAAGAAGGGGAGAGCTCAAATGGAAACTTTTGATTTTGAGTATCGTGTCCGTTACGGCGATACGGATAAAATGGGAATCAGTTATTACGCCAATTACTTTGTGTGGTTTGAAGCGGCCCGCACGGAATATTTTCGCGCGCTCGGCTTGCCTTACACTGAATGTGAAAAGCGCGGTTATTATCTTCCGGTCGTGGAAACGCAGGCGAAGTATATGCATCCTTCCACTTATGACGATCTCGTGGTCGTGCGCACCAGCGTCAGCGAAATGACAAAAGCAAAAATGCGTTTTGAATATCAGGTATTCAACAAAGCCTCGGGACGCCTTCTCGTTACAGGGTTTTCTCTCCATGTTTTTGTCGATACCTCCATGCGTCCTGTCCGCATTCCGGAAGATGTCGAGTCTCTCGTCACCGTGCACAAGCTTCTTGGCGCGTGATCCTTTTTTGCCAGGTCTTCTGCCGTCCCCGTCAAATAAGGAAAAATCTTAAAAATAGTTGTAAAATTCTTTGACCCGCCTGAATTTACGTGTTAAATTAACGCCGTTCTGAGCCTTGTCCGACAAGGGATTTCACGTTTTCTGTTGAACCTGCGTTTTACGGATTTGGATTGTTTTGAATGAAACAAAAATTCAAAATTACGGTTCTTGGTGACGGCGGCTGGGGAACAGCGCTCGCTGTTGTCGCGGCACGAAACCAGAACCAGGTTATGCTTTGGTCGGCTTTTTCCGATTATGCGGCCACGCTCAAAGCCAAACGCGAAAATATCAAGTTCCTTCCCGGTGTTCCTCTTCCAGAAAGTCTTCAAATCACGGCTGACATTAATGAAGCCGTCAATTTTGGAGAAATTGTCGTCCTGGCCGTTCCGACCCAGTTCCTGAGGGCGGTCCTTTTCAAAGTAAAAGACACGTCTTATGCCGGAAAAGTCTTCGTTTCCGTGGCCAAAGGCCTGGAAAAGAAGACCTGTCTGCGTCCTTCCCAGATTATTTACGCCGCGCTGGGGGCTGAAGCCCCTGTGGTGGTCATTTCAGGCCCCTCCCACGCGGAAGAGGTGGCTCGGAACATGCCGACGCTTGTCGTTGCCGCCAGCGATCATCCCCAGCACGCCCAGAAGGTTCAGGCTGCCTTTATGGATAAGTTTTTCCGGATCTATTCCCAGGATGACATTATCGGGGTCGAGCTTGGCGGAGCGCTTAAGAACGTTATCGCGATTGCCGCGGGTGTTTGTGACGGCCTTAAGTTCGGGGATAACACGAAATCGGGTCTTATTTCCCGAGGTCTTTTTGAAATGACGCGCCTGGGTATCCGGCTCGGCGCCAATCCCAACACATTTTTTGGTCTTTCAGGTCTGGGCGATCTCGCGACCACCTGTTTTTCCCAGCATGGCCGCAACCTGCGCGTGGGCCGTCAGATCGGAGAGGGAAAAAAGATCGAAGAAATTCTGAAGGGGATGGAAATGGTTGCCGAGGGTGTTGATACGGCGGAGAGCGTCCATCAGCTTTCGCAGAAACTCGACGTTTCCCTGCCGCTCATGAATGAAGTTTACGAACTTGTTTTCAAAGGCAAGGATGCGCGTTCCGCGGTAGCCGACCTTTTGAGCCGCGACGCGCGTGAAGAGTGGAAGCAGTACTGATTTTATACTATCGCTAACGATGAAAGGGGGTGACACAATGAACAAGTCTCAGCTCGTAGAAGAAGTTGCAAAGAAAACGAGTCTTTCCAAGGCTCAGGCCTGGAAGACGATCGACGCGACTTTCGATGCCATTAAGGGTTCCCTTAAGAAAGGCAAGAAAGTATCGCTCATCGGTTTTGGTAGCTTTCTCGTGCGTAACCGCAAGGCGCGTACGGGTCGCAATCCTAAGACTGGTGCGACGATCAAGATTAAAGCCCGCAAAGTTCCTGCTTTTTCAGCAGGTTCTGGGTTGAAGGACGCCGTCCGTTAGTATTCAGGGCGGATCAGACTCATCCTTTAAAAGATGATTTCTGATCCGCCCTTTTTTTTTGCCCTCAGAAGGATGATTTCCCTGTTTTTTTCAAAGCCCGGGACTTCCCGATTCAGGGGTGACAATATTTCTGAAATCTGTTAAACTCCTCGGACTTTGCAGCAGTCTCAAGACCCCTTTGTTGCAGGAAACTTCTAAGTCATTGAAGTTATAAGATTTACGTCGGGGCGTAGCGCAGCCTGGCTAGCGCACACGCTTGGGGTGCGTGGGGTCGAAGGTTCAAATCCTTTCGCCCCGACCATTATAAAAAACCCGAAGGGTAACTCCCTTCGGGTTTTTTATTTTGTGACCGGACGAAAGGATTTGAAGGGTTTGTCCGCCGACCCTAGGGAGGAAAAGGCCGTAAGTCGAAGACCGCCGTCAGTGAGCGCCGGGAGGCTACGCAGCGAGGCTCCGTCCGAGTGTAGTAGCCAAATCCTTTCGCCCATCTTGAGTTCTTCTCTTCGCAGGGCGGAATGCCTTCATTGCGCCACGCTCGGCAGATCTTGAGGATCTGCTCTTCGCAGGATTTGCCCTGATGCCGGATGCATCAGGAGGCTCTCTGAAGCCAGTGGGCTTCAGTATTCGCACAAGGGCGTGTCCGCCGACCCTAAGGCCAAAAGCTCAATGCTTTTAGCAGGTTCGCGAGACTTTGACAGTCTCGTCTTCACTCGGAGGAAAAGGCCGTAAGTCGAAGACCGCCGTCAGTGAGCGCCGGGAGGCTACGCCGCCGGAATCTCTTGATTCCGGCATGCTCGCGAAAGCTTGATGCTTTCGTCTTCGCTAGCGAGGCTCCGCCCGAGCGTAGTGGCCAAATCCGCTTTGAGAGAGTTTTTGAAATGGCAGATCTTGAGGATCTGCTCTTCGCAGGGCGCAATGCCTTCATTGCGCCACGCTCGGCAGATCTTGAGGATCTGCTCTTCGCAGGGCGCAATGCCTTCATTGCGCCACGCTCGGCAGATCTTGAGGATCTGCTCTTCGCAGGATTTTACATAAAGTTTAAAAGGAATTCTTTCCCCTGGAACTTCTCCGCATTAAAATACCGGAATGTTTTCTAAAAAAACAGAATCTCCGCTTTTTAAACATTTCATTCTGACACGCTTTAATCTTCCTTTCTCCGTAGAGCACCTCAAAAAAGATAAGCTCTCAAAGCCTGTGTGTGACTCCGACTGGATGCGTCATCGGTTTGATTTGTTTGAGCGGTATTGTTTACCGTCCATCAAGAACCAGACCTGCCAGAACTTCGAATGGCTTGTTTTCTTCAGCGAACACACTGCCGATGAAGACCGTAAACGAATTGAGGCATGCCAAAAAAAATATCCCAGACTCATTCCTGATTTCATGGGGATTCACAACCTGGTCGACGTTGTCCGCAAGAGGGCGGCTTCCGTCCCTTATTTGATTACAACAAGACTCGATAATGATGACGCGCTGCGCCGTGATGCCGTCGCTGTAACCCAGGCCGCCTTCAAAAGACAGAGTTTCGAATTTGTAAATTTTCAAAAGGGCTATAAATTCGACCTGAAGACAGGCCGGTTTTATCCTCACCAGGATGAAATCGGTCACTTCATGACCCTCATTGAAAAAAAAAGAGGCAATTTTAAAACCGTTTTTCTGGCGCCTCACCAGGAAGTCGGGAAGCACGGTTTGATCAAACAGCTTTCGGGCGGCCGTTATTGGGCTGAAGTCATCCATGACAGGAATCTCATTAATGAGATTCCTGAGGGCGCTGCGCCTCAAGCGGCTCCGTTAGGGTTCTTTGAACGTGCTGCCGCCGCGTGTTTTGAAGCGGCAAAAGGCTGGCGAAGAGAAGCCCTTATGAAGTCTTTTTGTTTCGCGGGCGCCGTCCGGGGGGGAAAGCTTTTTTAGGCAGGTTTTTTACCGCCTCTTGCTGGGAATGGACACCCTTGCGCCTGATATTTATTCATGGAACACCCCATTGCTTATCGCGGCTTGCCGGGCTATGATAAACCCCTGTCCTCATCAATCGCTTCTAACATTCAGGAGTAGCTTCTATGAATAAATCTTTCTATTCTTCCCGCGGTCATCTTTTCAGATACGCTTTTTTTGCGGCAGGTTTTTTGGGAGCTGTTCAGCTGCCTCTGGCGGCAGAGACGACGGATGCTGCTTTGGAAAAAGCGCCCGCTCTGGAGTCTGCAGCCGCAGCAGCGAAAGAGTCCTTACCCGCAGCGGCAGCGCCTGCCCGGCAGATCCCTGCGCTGCAGTCCGCTGTGCCGGTCATTGTTAAAGCTCCAGAGGTTATTGTTCCTGGCGGCGTGCCTGCCGCTACGCAAGAGATGCAGGAAAAGGTAACAGAGGCGCTGCCTGAAGCACCGCCTCTGCCTGCCGTTGAAGAGAAGATTCAGGCTGTGAAGGCCGAGATTCCGGCCGCACTTGAAATGCCTGCCGAGCAGTCTGCGCCCGAGCTGATCGACGCGCCGGAAGTTCCAGAAAAAACCGTCGCAGCCGCTGCTGCTGTTGTTTCCGAACCGCCCGCTGAAATCGCTGCTAAGGCTCCGGAAATCATGCTTCCAGGCGATATGGAAATTCCCACACTGGGCCCCAAGCCCGGAAGCACCTTTGTCCGCACAGGGCTTTACATCGAGGGCGTCGGCCTGACCAGCAGTCACAAGCCCTTTATTACGCAGCGTCCCAAAGAGCCTGTCGAGTCCCGGAGCGAATTTTCTGATGAAACGAGCCAGATCTTCTGGTTCGCATTCTTTCAGGAAGGCCGCACCCATGAGGAACGCATGAGACGTCCTCAATTTTCAGTGGAATGGTTTGCGCCGGATGGCCAGCTTGTGTATTCAGGCACTTTTCGCGCGAACATCGCTTATCCGGAACATGTTAAAACGCGGCTGCCCCTTGCAACGCTTGGAATGCCGGTTATTACGGGCCGCTGGCGCGTGAAAGTGATGTGCAGTGATCAGCTTGTGGATGAACGTCACTTCATGGTTGCGCCTCTCGCGGCGCAGGCCTGATCTTTATAAGGCGTAGAAAACAGCGGTTTTATTTCCTAAAATAAAAAAGCTCCCGGCATGGTAATGTGCCGGGAGCTTTTTTTATGCGAAAAATAAATTTAGATCCGGGCTTCTTCCAGGACCGGCGCGCCGGCGGAGAAAAGAGCCCAATGATCTGCTTCTTTGAGGTTGATAAGATCCGGAGGCATGACCCCGATTTTATTTTTGTAGGCCTGTGAGGTCTCGAACCTGTCTTCGTGAACGCGGACGACCTGGCGGCGGCGGATTTGTCTTTTCATCGCTCGCTCAGAACTGCGGTATTTCTCACAGTAGAGGATTTCAGAAACCTCAGGATGCTCTTTCAGGTAATGCCGCAGAAGCTGAATGGGATCATTCTGCCGCTCACTCTCAAGAATGAAAAAGGGGATATACAGCCGTGAACCGCTGTCCGTTTCCGGAAGTTCATCCAGATAACGCTCTTCCCACTCGGAAACCTTACATAATCCCGCAATCGCCATAAGCTCATCGCCTTTAAAACATCCGTAAAGAAGGCCCCGGTCATAGAGACGGATCATGAGTTCACACCAGAAGGAGAGGGACTCTTCCTCGAAAATGCTGGATTTGGCTACGAAATCAAAAGCTTTGATCAAAAGACGGTTTTGGCTCACAAAAACTCCATGAATAAAGACGGTTCCTGCCAGATAAGGGTATCCTCAATTAACGAACAAACTCGCCCGGAAGTTAAGTGCTAATAATCAGATACAGCTTTTTTTAAAATTATGTAAAAAAGAGCTTTAAATATTACAAAAAAGGAATATACTATTTATGTAATTTAGGAGGTTCCATGAAGAAAACAGCTCTTGAGCTCAAGGCCATTAAAGAAGCTTCTCTCGTGCTTAAGTCCATTGCCCATCCCGTGCGCCTGAGAGTCATTGAGGCCCTTGATCTGGGCGGAGAAATGACTGTCAGCCAGCTTCTGGAAAAGATCCCGGTCAGTCAGGCAGAATTATCAAAGCAGCTGGCCCTCTTGAAGTCGCGGGGGATTCTCAAGAGCGCCGTTGACCGTAACTACCGTCTTTATTCCATTGCCTTTCCGGGCGTGATCAACGTGCTGGATTGCATTCGAAAACATCATTCCAAGGGAGACTAACCATGCCGACGACAGTCAAAACCATCAAGGCGGATGTCTTTAAAACACGTGCTGCCTCCGCCGAGGAAAAAGTTCTCGATGTGCGTGAGCCTGCGGAATTCGCGTCCGAATCCGTTCCGGGTTCCGTGAATGTGCCGTTGTCCAGACTCGACAAAGAAGTTCCGGGAATTTCAAAAACCGCGCCGCTCTATCTCATCTGCAGAAGCGGAATGAGATCCATGAAGGCCGCGGAAAGTCTTCAGAAGATGGGCTATGAAAATATTTGTGTTGTTGAAGGCGGACTCGAAGCCTGCAAGGCCTGCGGAACGGAAGTGCGGCTGGGCAGCGTAAAAGTCTGGTCTCTTGAAAGACAGGTGCGCTTTGCTGCGGGATTTCTTGTGCTGATGGGGCTTCTGTACGGATACAAAATTCATCCGGGCTTTTATCTGCTTTCGGCGTTCGTGGGCGCCGGACTTATCTTCGCGGCCGTCACGGATACCTGCGGAATGGCGATGATTCTTGCGCGCATGCCCTGGAATCAAAGAAAAGATGAGAAAGGAAGCGCGTCATGAAAAAAATCCTTGTGGTGGGCGGTGTTGCTGGAGGCGCGTCTTTCTCGGCTCGCGCGCGCAGAGTTTCCGAGAAATCCCAGATCATTATGTTCGACCGCGGCGCGTTTGTTTCCTTCGCCAACTGCGGGCTGCCTTACTATGTCGGTAATGTGATTAAGGAAGAAGAAAATCTCATTGTCGCGACCCCGGAGCTTTTTAAAAACAGGTTCAATATCGAGGTTCGCCTTCGCAGTGAAGTTCTTAAAGTGGACCGCCAGATGAAAGAAATCGAAGTCAAAGAGCTGGAGACTGGCCGTGTTTACCGTGAAAGCTATGACGCCCTGGTGCTCGCTCCCGGCGCGGCGCCGATACGTCCGCCGCTTCCGGGTATTGATCTGGAAGGGATTTTCGCGCTTCGCACGATTCCCGACAGCCGCCGCATCCGCGAGTGGATCAAAACAAAAAAGGTCAGCCGCGCGGCTATTGTCGGCGGCGGTTTCATTGGTCTGGAGATGGCGGAGAATCTGGTCCGTGAAGGTCTTGAAGTTTCCATTGTTGAAATGCTTCCGCAGGTGATGCCGCCGCTGGACGCGGAAATGGTGGAACCTGTGCACGCGCATTTGCGTGAAAAGGGCGTGATTCTTTCGCTTGGCGATGGTGTGGAAAAATTTGAAAAGAATACGGACGGCAGTCTTGCGGTCTGCACAAAATCCGGAAAACGCGTGAACGCGGAACTGGTTATTCTGTCGATCGGCGTTCGGCCCGAAACAAAACTCGCGGTGGATGCCGGTCTTGAAATTGGAGAGCGCGGCGGAATTCGCGTGGATGATCAAATGCGGACCAGCGACCCTGCCATTTGGGCCGTCGGCGACGCCGTTGAAGTCCGTGATGTGGTTACGGGACAGTGGACGGTGATTCCTCTCGCGGGACCCGCCAATCGGCAGGGAAGAGTGGCCGCGGACGCGGTTTTTGGAAGGCCCTCGTGGTTTCGCGGAATTCAGGGAACCGCAGTATGCGGTATTTTTGACATGACCGTCGCGATGACAGGGGCTTCTGAAAAAACACTGCTCAGAAACAAGATCCCGTTTCAAAAAATCTATCTTCATCCGGGACATCACGCGGGTTATTACCCCGATGCCCGGCCGATTGACATGAAACTGCTGTTCAATCCGGATAACGGCAGGATTCTGGGCGCTCAGGCGGTGGGCTTTGAAGGTGTCGAAAAGCGCATTGACGTGATCGCGATGGCTCTTCAGAAGAGCGGCACGGTCTATGACCTGGAAGAAGCCGAGCTTTGCTACGCGCCTCAGTATGGCGCGGCCAAGGACCCTGTGAATGTTTCGGGGATGATCGCGGCCAATGCCTTACGCGGGGACGCGCCTGTGATGCAGTGGGCAGACGCGCTGAAAGAAGGGGTGACGCTTCTGGATGTCCGTGACCCCGCCGATTATCTCGCGGCCCACGCGGAGGGAGCTTTGAATATCCCTTTGAATGATCTGCGTTCGCGTTTAACCGAAATTCCCGGACATAAGAAAGTCGGCGTGTACTGTCAGGTTGGGCAGCGCGCTTATTATGCCGTCCGTGTGCTTCGTCAGAACGGCATGGATGCCTATAATCTCAGCGGGGGATTCAAAACGGGCGCTGCTGTTAAGCCCAGCCCAGCCATGCCGGTCTAAGAGATGCTTTTGAAACCGTTGTTGCATGTGCCCGGCTAAGCGTTATATCCTTCTCTATGGAAACCCGCTCTCGAAGTCTTGTTAAGGCGCTCAGCTGGCGCTTTGTCGCGACCATCATCACGTCATTCATTGTATGGATGTTGACAGGTAAAGCTGATTTTGCGGTGACGGTTGGTGTTATCGATACCACCGTAAAACTCCTCGTTTATTTTCTTCACGAGCGATTGTGGCTCCGTGTCCCTTTTGGAAAAACCAAACCCGAATTTGAAATTTGATGTTAAGACGCCTGCTGTTTTGCGACAATTCTGTCCACATGTGTCAGAAGAATGTGCCAGAAAAAACCTTTTCTTAAATCCCGCCGCCTTATTTTTTTTTGCTCGCCCGATTTCATGCCTGCTTAAGTCGTTGAATCTTTAAAGGGTTGCGGTTAGTAAAAGCTTTTATCGCTAATTTTAAATTTTTGCTGGCATACAAGATGCAAATTCACTCTCAGCCTGACGACTCTTCAACAAGATCAGGCAAGGGGGTTTCATGAATAAAGCATCTGCTCTGAATCTTTCTTCGCTTTTGCTTCCTGCCTTATTTGTGGTGATGCTTACCGCAGTAAAAACGCCGCTGGGATTTTCCATGGATGTTTCCGTCCCGTATGCTGTGATCTCTGTTGATTCCGCGCGTCTCAATCCTGTTGAGATCCAGGCCGCCTGGCCGCGGCCCGGGGAAACCGGGGAGAAAGCACCGGTTTTAAAACCCAGAAAGCTGACGAACGCGGAGAAGCTGATTTTAAAACTTCAGCGGGAACGCGCCATTCAGCAGGCTTTTGCGCGGTCCGCTTAAAGGTACCGTTTACCTTAAGGGGACACGTAACATGTTACATGTCCCACGGAAAACGGTACCAGATTAAGGGCTTTCCCGTTGCGCCCCCGGCCGGTGTTCCCTATAATCCGTCTCCAGGATAAATTGTGTACCTTACACAGGAGGCAGACTATGGCAGGGCAGGGTTCTGGCGGAAATGTTCTCGCGGCAATCTGCAGCTTTATTATTCCCGGTCTCGGACAGCTTTTTCAGGGCCGTCTTTTAGCGGCGATCCTGCACTTTGTTCTGGCCGCTGTGTTATGGGTTGTTTTGATGGGCTGGATCATTCATCTCTGGTCCATCCTCGACGCGGCGAAGTTTAAACCTAAAGCCTGACCCTCGCGTGCCGGCCCCCGCGTTTTATAAAAAGAAGGCCTTCCGCCAAAGACTCTTCAGCGGTCTTTACTTCGCTTTTTGGGGCGCGCTTCTTAATTACGGAATGATGTTCACTGGCCCCGTTCCCGCCGAAAATTCCACGATCCTTTTTTATACTGCCGCGGGCCTGCTTTCCGGTCTTGTGCTCGGTGCGGTTTTCTCCGTTTTCTTTTTCTTCGACACAGAGGAATCTCTCGCCCCGTCACGGAAGCGTGTTTTTCTGAATACGTTGGCCGGCGGACTTCTCATCGGCTTATTCGCGTGGCCGTTTGTCGGTTTTCTCAGCACCCTGTTTGAAAGTTTTCTCAAACAGGAATCTTTTGATGCGGCTTTTCTTCTCGCGCTCAAAGGCGCCTTCTTTTTCCTGATCCTTGGCGGACTTACTGCGCTGGGCTGGACCGTCACGCTTTTCATTGTTCTGGCTGCCTTTCTTTTCCGCTCGGCGGTCAAATACCAGCGCTTAAACGCCGCCCTTCCAGGAGTGTCGAAATGGCAAAAGTAGAGACTCTGAACGCTCTGATGAACAGCCGGAAAACAAGGGGCCGCTGGCAGCTGGATAAACGCCACCGGCTTCTGTACGTTTATGACGAAGACACGGAGCAGGGTGAGATTGGCCTTGAGGCGGCGCTTGTTGCTGCTGAGGCGGACGCGCTGATTGCCGCGGTTTCCGAGCGGCAGAAAAACGGAAAAACTGTCACGCGTACCGCGCGCCTTGAAGGTTCATGGCGGGCCAATGAAAAAAATCAGCTCGAATTTGAAATTGAACGCTCGTCCGGAGCCCATGATGTGCTCACGTTCCGCGGCGCGTGGAAAATCGGCAAGGCGCAGGAAATTATTTATACCTGGCGCAGAACCGCTCTTAAAACCCGCACACGTTCTCTGGAAACACTCACGTTTAAAGGCTGGTGGGATGTCACTAAAGATCACCGCCTCACTTACACGCTGCAGGGCGCGCGCAATGAAACCTTCCGTTTCACGGGAACCTTTCAAACCCGCAGCATCCTCGCGAAAAAAGGGGAGTTAAGGTATCAGCTGGGCGCGTCGCTGGAAGGCAGACGAAGAGGGCGGGTGCTCACGCTTTTTGGAAAGTGGAAAGTCTCCACGGCCCTTGAACTCGTTTTTGAAATCGATTGCGCCGACGGGCGCGCGCATGAAATGCGCTTCGGGGCAGAATTTGAAATCGCGAAGGACTTTTCCGTTGCGGCCCGACTGACAGCCCGTGACGGCGAGCCTCTTGGCGCGGAAATTATTTTCAGCAAAGAATTCCTCAAAAGCGGCGCTCAGGGGTTTGTGCGCCTCAGAAAAACACTTCGTGAATCTGCCGTTGAAACCGGCGTTACGATCCCGTGGTAGAAGCTCTGCGAGGGCTCGCGCCGATTGCTTTCTCTTCGCCGCGAATCCTGATCCTGGGTTCCTTTCCGGGTGAAGAGTCCTTGCGTAAACAGGAATACTACGCGCATGAACGCAACGGCTTCTGGAAGATCCTCACCGCTCTTTATGAACCCGGCCGTGAATTAAAAACCTACGCGTCAAAGAAAGCTTTCATAAAAAAATACCGCCTCGCGGTTTGGGATGTCATTCATTCCTGTGAACGAAAAACATCGGCGGACAGCAGAATCAAAAATCCCATACCCAATGATTTTGCGGCTTTCTTTGCCCGGCATCCTGAAATCAAAAAAATCCTTTTAAACGGGCGCACGGCTGAAAAAGCCTGGCAGACGCTGGCCGCGCTTAAGGTGCCGGACCTTAAGAAAGGTTCCCGAAGGAACGTGTTTCCGACGGCTGTCTACGTACCCTCCACAAGTCCCGCGCTCGCATCCCTCACATGGCAGGCCAAAGCCGCCCTGTGGCAGCAGGCGCTTTTCAGCCGCAGGTAGCCCGCCCGCCGAATACAGGCCACCCGTTTCTTTACCCAAAATTTACTTTCTCCAGCCAGGAGCGTAAAACGCCCCAGGCAGAATTCAGGTGTAAAAAGGGCCGGTGTGAGGCCAGGTCTCATGGGGTACACACCCCACAGAGGGCCGGGCATTGGTCAGGTACAATTGAAGTGTGGATGAAGCTGTTTTTCACTCACAAGGAGGATTCTATGACACGTTTCAATGCAGGCGATTTCAGACTGATGCTGGCAGCCGTTCTTCTCTGGAGCTTTGCGGTTGTCTGCTTTTCTGATGTTACGCTTCTTTCCATTCCCCGCTAGGCACGTTCTCAGCCCAGGCTGATGTGAACTTGCTCTGTCTGCTTTTTCGGGCACCTTTGTCCGAAGCCCCGGACACCTTTTACCCTGCCCGCACCCCTTTCTCTCTATGAATGTCCTGGCACACCCCTTGCGTTTACTGCTGTGTGATTGAACAGGGCTGTGATGCGGTAATCGGGTTTGTCTTTAAGCCCGCGTGACTTTGCCGCCTTGCCCTGAGAACAGCAACGCTTTTGCTCTGTAAAAAAAGGAGATTCAAATATGAATAACAACATCAGAACTCTTGTCATGCTGGCCATCATCACCTCGGCCGTGAGCACAACACCCGCGTTCGCGGAAGCCATGCAGGTTGTCCACACCCCGGAAAGCATCAAGGCGGTCAATCATCTGATCGCGCGCTACGGCGACGCGGTGAAAGGGTACCGTGACGCGGCCGACGAAATCGATGATGCCGGTTTGAAAGCCCAGCTTCTCAAAAAGGCG
>Ga0209573_1000080_pt1 | contig 271410 bp, 260 predicted proteins | sample TNRBio252014_DNA_FD_185870 | JGI IMG/M metagenome (GOLD analysis project Ga0209573, IMG submission 185870) | Wastewater treatment Type I Accumulibacter community from EBPR Bioreactor in Madison, WI, USA - TNR Reactor_6/25/2014_ DNA (SPAdes)... | ecosystem: Engineered > Bioreactor > EBPR >...
ACAGCTTCGCCGCCAGGCGTTTGGCTCCGTCCCGGTAGGACCGTCGCCACAGGTAGCCGAGGTTCGTCCGCGACAGCGGCACGTCCTCCCACACCACCGCGCGCTCGGCGTAGACGATCCGGTGGCCCGCGGCCCTGAGCTTGCGGAAGAACAGGGCGTCGCTGCCGCCGGTGAGGCCCAACCGAGGGTCGAAGCGCAGGCCGCTCTCCGCCACCGCGGCGGCACGCACGAGCACGGCGTTGGTGGCGGCGGACGGCAGTTCCTGGAGGTCGGTCCACGTCTCGCTCCGGAACGGCGAGGCCGGCAGCGGGTAGCCGAAGAAGCCGCCCTCGTCGACCCAGGCCGGCACTCCCTCCGGAAAGGCCGGGCGGACGCGGCCTTGCACCACGTCGGCGCCGGTCGCGGCCTGCGCCAGCAGCAGCTCCTCCAGCCACTCCGGCTCGGGCCGCTCGTCGTCGTCGATCATGGCGACGAAGTCCGCGTCCGCGGCGACGGCGTCGAGACCGCGGTTGCGGGCGAAGGCGATGCCGCGCCGCGGCTCCACCAGGTAGCGCACACAAAGGCCATGATCGGCCACGAAGGTCGCGCAGATGGCCTCTGCCCGCGCGCTGCCCTCGTTGTCGATGATCAGGATCGACACGTCCGGCGGGGCGATGCGGCGGAAGCTCTGCCGGCGCAGGCCGTCGAGCAGCGCCGCCAGCCCGTCGGGCCGGCGGAAGGTGCAGGCGCAGACGGCGACGCGTGACGCCGTTTCTTCGCTTGAGCGCGGCTTGGTCTTCGGCGTCAACTCGACCGCCTCGCCTTACGATTGAAACAGGACGCTGGCATCATCATACGCAATGGTCTAAGTCCCCCGACGGCTTACGCTGCGCCCCCGCTCGCCCCGCCCCGGGGCGTCCCTCCTGAAAGGCCTCAATTGAGACCCATGAGAACGTTCGCGGCAGTCACCACCTGCAACGCCGCCGGCTACGAGCAGTACGGCCGGGACATGATCGCTTCCTTCGACCGCCACTGGCCGGCCGAGGTCGCCCTGCACGTCTACGTCGAGGGGTTCGTTCCCCAACCGTCGAGCCCGCGCATCGTCTACCACGATCTGCTGGGGGAATGCCCGGATCTCGTCGCCTTCAAGAGCCGGCACGCCGACAGCCCTCACGCCCACGGCCGGGTCGGCCGGAGGCGGTGGAAGGTGGCGCTCGACTGGCGCAAGCCGAAGCTCAGGGTCCGGCGCATCGACTGGGGCCTCGGCTACCGGTGGGACGCGGTGCGCTTCAGCCACAAGACCTTCGCGCTGTTCCAGGCGGCGCGCACGGTCGGCACCGACGTCCTGTTCTGGCTGGACGCCGACGTCCGCGTCTTCGCCGACGTCTCCGCCGCCTTCCTTGAGGCGACCATGCCCGAGGACTGCCTGCTCGCCCATCTCGCCCGGCCCAAGTTCAGCGAGTGCGGCTTCGTCGGCTACAACCTCCGCCACCCGTCCGTCTCCGCTTTCATCGCCGCCTACGAGGCGCTCTACACCGAGGACCGGATCTTCGCCCTGGCCGAGTTCCACGACTCGTTCGTCTTCGACGTCGTCCGCCGCCGCTTCGAGCGCCGCGGCTGCAGGAGCCACGACATCGCCCGCGGCCTCGGCGCCCGCTCCGGCCACGTCTTCGTCAACAGCCCGCTCGGGCGCTACATGGACCACATGAAGGGCGAACGTAAGGCCACCGGCGCCAGCCGCCGCAGCGACGTGGTCGTGCCGCGCGGCGAGGACTACTGGCAGGACGTCGCGGTGTAGGCTGCGGGTCAAAAGGAACCAGGCTTGTTGACCGCTTCCTGCTGCGGATTTTGTTGAATCGAGTCGATCATGCCGGCTAGGTGATGTGGTTGAATATCCTTTGCCGGACGGAGTTCGACAGCGCGGCTGAAGAAGATGGACGTGGACGAAAGCCATCTGCACATGGGGGAAAGCCCAATAAAATCCACTTGCAGCAAACCATGTTCGCGAAAATGCTGAGTGATTGCCGGATAACGCTCGGAATTGTCCAGTATGACCATGCCGTTCGGCGAGAGAGCTCCGAGCGCAGCAATGGCGCAATCGTAGCGCCAGCGACCGTCAATGACGATTACATTGTGAGGGGCGCCGCGCGCACAAGCCGCGACGTATGCGTCTCCGACGCCAATGAGTAGCTCCACCCTAGGCAGCTGCAGTGCTCTGATTCTGCCGGCCCATTCCTCATCATGCTCAACAGAGACGACCTGATTGGCGCGAGCCGCCCAGAACTGCGTAGAGGACCCAACGCCGTATTCGAAGACGGATGAAGCAGAGAAGTCGATCTGCTTAAGATAGCATATACAAGGATAGGTGACCCAGGGAATAGGATTGTCGTTCTCGTCGAGTACAACCCGATCTTGAACCGTCCTGCCGTGCTTAAAGAAGTCAGGTGCGCCGTACTTGATGTGGGCCTCCACTTTCTTCCTCTTCTTGATCTGACGCTTGATCGGCCTTAAGATCCGCATAGACAAGCCTCTGATGCCATGTTGGGAACGGCTAATGCATAACAGATCTGCGAGCGCAAAAAAACGCGAAGTAACCTAACCGAAAGACACTCATATGGAGGCAGTGCCCGACGCGAACGGCGGGCTGGTCCCGGCGGCAAAAGCGGTGAAGCGGCTCCGCATCCTGCATGTAAACACGCTGGACGTTGGCGGCGGAGCCGAGCGAATCGCCACGGAGCTGGCCGCGGGGGGTCGCCGGGCAGGGCATGACGCTTGGCTTGCGGTCGGCAGGAAGCAGGGCGACGACCCGCGCACGCTCCTGATCCCGGACGAACGCGGCGGCGCGTGGTCGCGGGCGCTGTTGGCGGTGGGCGCCAGCTACAGACCTATTGCACGCAAGGTCAAGCCGCTGCGCCCGAGCCGCCGTTGGTTTGATGATTTTGCCTATCCCATTAACTACTTCAATAACCTTCGCGGCCGCGAGGACTTCCACTACCCGCAGACCCGGGGCCTCTTGCAACTCCCGCCCGAGCGGCCGGACGTGCTGCACGCTCATAACCTTCACGGGGGCTATTTCGATCTGCGCCGGCTGCCTGCCTTCAGCCGCTGCTTGCCCTGCATCGTCACCCTCCACGACGAGTGGCTGCTCACCGGGCACTGCGCCTACGCGGGGGCGTGCGCGCGGTGGCAATCGGGATGTGGGGCCTGCCCTGACCTAAGCATTTACCCGGCGATCCGACGCGATGGCACTGCCCAAAATTGGAGAGCCAAGGCGGACATCTACCGCGAGAGCCGGCTGTTCGTGGCCACACCGTCCCGTTGGCTTCTGGACGAAGCGAAGCGGTCGATGCTCGCGCTGGGAATGGCGGACGCGCGAGTAATCCCCAACGGCATCGACACCCGCCTGTTTCGACCTATCGATAAGCGTATCGCGCGCGACGCGCTTGGTCTCCCGGAGGATCGCCAGATCGTGCTGGCATCCGCCAACCGCATCCGAAGCAACCGCTTCAAAGACTGGTCGACACTGCAAGCAGCCATGAATACCGCCGCACTACGTATTGTCGAGGGCAAGATAATGTTTATAGCGCTCGGCGAAAGCGGGCAGGCAAAGCGGCTTGGCCCGGTCGAGATCCGCTTTGTTCCTTACGAGAAGCATCCTGGCAGGGTTGCGCTTTACTACCAAGCGGCTGACCTTTTCATACATGCGGCCAAGTCGGAGAACTTCCCGACAACAGTCCTGGAAGCTCTGGCCTGCGGTACGCCGGTCATCGCAACGGCCGTCGGCGGCATCCCGGAGCAGATAAAGGACCTTGCCGATCCGGCGATTGGCCATCAGGCCACCGGCGTTCTCGTTCCGCCCGCCGACGCGGAGGCCATGGCTCACTGGATCATGGTGCTTCTCGCCGACCCTGAGCTTCGTGCGAGGATGGCAGACCAAGGGCGGGAGGATGCTGAAACACGGTTCGGATTCCCACGGATGCTTTCAGCATACCTCAAGTACTACGAGGATGCGTTGCAATCGGTCAGGGTCCCTGACAAAAGTAGAGGCGGATGAATCGGCTCGTCTTCGTCGAACCGGGTTTGGCGGCCGAGGCCGGACACCCTCAGGCACACGCTCGCGCGCTCGCGGCGGAATGTTCGCGCCGCGGCTGGGTGTTCGAGTTCCTCACGAACGCGGGCGTCGGCGAGACCTTCCTCGGCGACCTGCCTGCCACGGCGGCCTTTCGGGTTAATGTCTATGCACAGCCGCGCTTCCGTCATCCGCTGTTTGTCCTGGAAGCCTGGCGGTCCTGGTCGCGGAGGTACCACATGGACTTCGCGACCGCAGGGGACGCATTGTGCCTGAGCGGGAAAGACATCCTCATTTTGAACAGCGTCCGCATCGCGGTTCTTGACGGGTACGCGCGCTGGCTCGCTAGCCGGCCCGTAGATGCGCGGCCAGCGACGGTCATCATGCTGCGCATGGCCGTTGAAGATGGTTTGCCGGGTGCCGCCCTCCCGGCGGCGTCCAGGTGGCTCTACCGGAGAATCCTTGGGAAGCTGCAAGCGCTCCTTGCCTTGCGACTGCGACTCGGAGCTGACACGCGGCTGATCGCGGAAGATTTCGAGCGGCTGACGGGGCTTCCCGTGGCCGACATTCCTTTTCCGGTCGAGATCCCGGCCCCGTTGCCGCCCAGGGAATCGTCAGCCTCGACACACCTCGTCTTTCCCACGTCCGGAAGGGGCAGGGGCTTCCATCTGCTGCCGGACGCGCTTGCCCCGGCCCTCGCGCGCTATCCTGGGCTCGCCGCCACGGTCCGGGTGCCGTACCAGAAGCGCAAGTTCAACGCGCCCTACATCGCCCGCCTCGCCGGCATGGCGCCGCGGGTTCGTCTGATCGAAGGCGACCTCGGCGAGCCCGAGTTCTACCAGCTTCTTTCCGACGCCGACGCCGTTCTGCTTCCCTATGACCCAGGCGTGTTTGCCAAGCGAAGCTCGCAGATCCTGGTGCAGTCGGCGGCGCTGGGTCGCCCGGTGATCGTGACGCGTGGGAGCTTTCTCGACTACGAGTGCCGGACCACCGGCATCGTCGGCGTGACCGCCGAGGCGTTGACGGCGGAAGCACTGGCCGACGCAATCCAACGGTTTGTCGAGGATCGGGAGCGGCTGGTCGCCGCTGCGTGGGCCGCGTGCCCAGAACAGCGTCGCCGCCATACGGCCGCCGCGTTCATGGACCGGCTCATCGAGTTCGCCGAGCGCGGCAAAGCTCCGGCTGGCGGTACAGGGACGGCGCATGGCGTCGTGAATTCGTCAGGATGAGCAAGATTAAGGTTCACAAGCTGCTCCGCCCGGCGCGCGAGACATGGCGGGCCGCGACGGAGCCATGGCCGCGGTTCGAGCGGCTCGCGCGCCGGCATCTGACCCCCTGCTCCCTGAGGCTGGAGCGCTTGGGCAGTGACTACGGCGGCTGGTATGTTCCGATCGACAGGCTGACCCCCCACTCGATCTGCTACCTGGCGGGCGTCGGCGAGGACATCACCTTCGATCTTGCGCTCGTCGCCAGATGCGGCTGCCAAGTCCACGCTTTCGACCCCACACCGCGCGCTGCCAGGCATGTCGCGGCAGCGGCAGGAGACGTCGAAGCATTCCATTTTTACGAGCTGGGCCTCTGGTCGGCGGATGAGAGCAAGCGGTTCTATGCTCCGCGCGACCCTCTCCACGTCTCGCACTCGCTCCTCAACCTGCAGAGAACGGACGAATTCTTCGAGGCTCGCTGCCGGCCGGTTGTGGCGATCATGCGCGATCTGGGGCACGACCACATCGACCTGCTGAAGCTGGACATCGAGGGAGCTGAGCACGAGGTGATCGCCTCGATGCTGGCCGATGGCATCCGGCCGCGCATCGTCGCCGTGGAGTTCGACCAGCCCGTTCCCTACAGGCGGATGCGACGGACGTTCGACACGCTGCTGCGCGCGGACTACGCCCTCGTCTGCATCGACCGGCTCAACCTGACCTTCATGCGACGCGCTGAGCTGGACGCGGAGCACAGCTAATGGCGCACTCTCTCCCGAAGGTGACCTTCGGCGTCATCGTCCTCAACGGCGAGCCGTTCGTTCCGTACACCCTGAGGTCGCTCTACCCTTTCGCCCACCAAATCATCGTCGTCGAGGGCGCCGCGCCGGCCGCTGCGGGCATCGCCACCGCGAGCGGCCATTCGACCGACGGCACGCTCGATGCGCTTCGCCGCTTCCAAACTGAAGAAGACCCGGAAGGCAAGGTCATCGTCGTCACCGCAGAGGACGAGGGCCACCCCAACGGCTTCTGGCCCGGAGAGAAGGACGAGCAAAGTAAAGCCTACGCGAAGAGAGCTAAAGGCCAGTATCTTTGGCAGGTGGACATCGACGAGTTCTACCACCCAAAGGATGTGGCGGCAGTTTTGACAATGCTGCATGATGACCCTGAGATTTCTCACGTGTCGTTCAAGCAGATCACTTTCTGGGGCAACTTCAACACGACGACAGACAGCTACTATCTTCGTTCAGGAGCTGAGGTATGTCCCAGGTTGTTCATCTGGGGATCGAATTTCACCTATGCCTCTCATCGTCCTGTGACGGTGTGTGATGGTCAAGGTCGCGATGTAGCCAGCGGCAAGCGCGTGCATGGCGAGCTGTTGGCAAGCCGCGGTATCTACTTTTACCACTACTCTCTATTGTTCCCTAAGCAGGTCATCGAGAAGTGCGAGTACTACGGCACGGCAGAGTGGGCGAAGCGCTCGGGCGCGCAGCGCTGGGCGCAGGAGGCCTTTATGGACCTGCGCCGGCCTTTCCGGGTCCACAACGTCTACACCCACGTGAGCTGGCTGGAGCGGTTCCGCGGCAGCCACCCGCCGGAGATCGAGCGCATGCGCGCCGATATCCTCAGCGGCAGGCTGGACATCGCGATGCGCCCGACCGCTGACGTCGACGCGCTGTTGGCGTCCCCGCTCTACCGGGCGCAGCGCGCGGTCCTGAAGGCCTCGTTTCCGCTTTACCAATGGTGGCACCGAGCGTTGCGCCCCGGAACGACGCTTTACCGCACTTGGCGGCCGGTGCGCCGGATCTTGCGCAAGGTCCGCAAGCAGCTCCCTGGCGCGCCGAAGAAGCCGAAGCAGGCGAAGTACGGCTGAGCGCTCGGCCGGCGACAGCGCGCATTAATCTAGCTCCCCCTCCAGCTCCTCCGGCGTCGCGGCGTCGAGGATGCGCCTGGCGGTGGCGTAGGTGAAGCCGGCGCGGGCGAAGGCGGCGAGGTCCTTCTCCCGGCTCGCAGCCCGTGCCTCCGGTGGGCGGAACGGCCCGAGCCTGCGCCTCCGGGCGAGGTTGACCGCGGCACGCAAGGCCGCGTCCCCACGGCCTTCGCCGGCGCCCCCGCCGGCGCCGTCGCCGTGGCCGTCGGCGGAGCGCTCGCTCAGGCTCGCCAGCGCGTCGGCGACGAGCTCCGGGGCGATCCCCTTGCCCCGCAGGTGCGCGGCGATCAGCCGCGGCGAGCCGCCGCGCGCCTCGAGCCGGGCCGCCCTGGCCACGGCAAAGGCGCGGTCGTCGACGAGGCCGGCCGCGACCATCCGCGCCACCACCGCCTCGGCCATGGCGTTGCCCTCGGCCCGGTCGGTGTCGTGGACCCTGGCCGAGCGATCGACCCGACGGCGCAGGACCCGGCGCAGGCTTTCGGCGGACGAGGCGAATCGCTGCAGGTAATACAGCGCGACGTTCTCCAGATACCGCTCGCTGACTTTCTTCACCGCGCGCATCGAGAGTGTCCCAGCCGCCCGCTCGGGCCCGGAAATGCTGGCGACTTCAGGGCGCGAACCACCACATGGGCACCTTTTTTCCGATGCCGGGCACAAGGTTTGCCTCGGCAGCGTGCTCGTGCAATGCACTTGCGGTGAGCACCGGCCGGGCGCGGCAGCGCCGGCCGATGGACGAGCGGGACCCATCGCAAGAGCGAGAGCGAACATGCCACATTCCTCCTCCGGCCGCGCTTTGCCGCGGACACCCCTCGGCGTTCCCCGGCGCACCCGCGTCGGCGCCCCCGTGAGCGCCCCCGTCAGTGCCGGCGCCTGGGCGATCCTCCTCCTCGCTCTGCTGGTCCTGGCCGTGGCCGGGCCGCGGCAGGGGCTGGCGGCGACGCCGGTGGGCGAGACCGAAGAGGACGTCTTGGTCCGCCACGCGACCGAGCCCTGGACCGGCGACTTCGACGCCATGAGCAAGCGGCGGATGATCCGCGCCCTCGTGCCGTTCAACAAGATGATGTACTGGCTCGACGGCGCCAGCCAGCGCGGCACCGCCTACGAGGAGCTGAAGGCGTTCGAGGACGGCATCAACGCCAAGATCAAGGACAAGGCGCTGGGGGTGCGGGTGATCTTCATCCCGGTGCCGCGCGACCAGCTCATCTCCGGGCTGGTGGAGGGGCGCGGCGACATCGCCGTCGGCAACCTGACGGTGACGCCCGAGCGGGCGAAGCGGGTGGAGTTCTCCGCGCCGTTCCTCACCAACGTCAAGGAGGTGGTGATCACCGGCCCGGACCAGCCGCCGGTCACGAGCCTCGACGACCTGTCGGGCCGCGAGATCCACGTTCGGAAGTCGAGCAGCTACCACGAGAGCCTGATCCGGCTGAACGAGCGGTTCGCCGCCGAGGGGAAGGCGCCGGCCATCCTCCAGCTCGCCGACGAGAACCTGGAGGACGACGACCTGATCGAGATGATGAACGCCGGGATGATCCCGACGCTGATCATGGACGACCACAAGGCCCGGTTCTGGGCGCAGGTGTTCGACGATGTCCGGGTGCACGAGGACGTTGCGGTCAGGAGCGGCGGCCAGATCGCCTGGGCTTTCCGCAAGAACAGCCCGAAGCTGAGGGCGGTGGTCGACGCGTTCGCCGAGAAGCACAAGAAGGGCACGCTGTTCGGCAACATAATGTTCAACCGCTACCTGGCCGACGCCAGTTACGTCAAGAATTCGCTGACCAAGACCGACGTCGCCAAGTTCAACCAGACCATCGGCTTCTTTCGCAAGTACGCGGGCCTCTACGACTTCGACTACCTGATGGTCATGGCCCAGGCCTACCAGGAGTCGGGGCTGGACCAGACGCGCAAGAGCCGCGCCGGCGCCGTGGGCGTGATGCAGGTGCGCCCGGCGACGGCGTCCGATCCCAACGTCAACATCGCCGGCATCGACAAGCTGGAGAACAACATCCACGCCGGGGTGAAGTACCTGCGCTTCATCACCGACCGCTACTTCGCCGGGGACGGGGTCGACGACGTGAACCAGACGCTGCTGGCCTTCGCCGCCTACAACGCCGGCCCCGCCCGCGTCGCCGGGCTGCGCAAGCTGGCGGAGGAGCAGCGGCTGAACCCCGACAAGTGGTTCCAGAACGTCGAGATCGTCGCGGCGAAGAAGATCGGCCGCGAGACGGTCGATTACGTCGGCAACATCTACAAGTACTACGTCGCCTACAAGATGCTGGTCGACCAGCAGGCCCGCCGCGACAAGGCCCGCGAGGCGCTCAGGGGCTGACGCTCGCCTCGAGCCCCTCCGCGGCGGTGAAGTGGCTTGCCCGGCGGGGCGCAGAGGCCATGTCAGCGGCTGCGGCGGCGAGGGTGCTCGGGAGGGCGCTCCGGCCGGCCGCCGATCCTGAGCTTTTCCCGAAACCGGCGGTGCCTCGATGCAGAGCGTGCGCTACTCCAATGCCCTGGGCCTGTGGACCCTCTACTGGCGCGAGGTCCGCCGCTTCGCCAAGGTCTACAACCAGACGGTGCTGGCGCCGATCGTCACCACGCTGCTGTTCCTCGCCGTCTTCGCCCTGGCGCTCGGCCGGGCGGTGGAAACCGTCTTCGGCGTCCCGTTCATGGAGTTCCTGGCGCCCGGCCTGATCATGATGGCGATCGCCCAGAACGCCTTCGCCAACACCTCGTCGTCGATCATCATCGCCAAGGTCCAGGGCAACATCGTCGACACGCTGATGCCGCCGCTCACCGCCCACGAGCTCACCCTCGGCATCGCCCTGGGCGGCGTCACGCGGGGGATCATCGTCGGCCTGGTGGTGGCCCTGGCGATCGAGGTCTTCGTCCCGCTGCACGTGCATAACGTCTTCGCGATCGCCTTCCACGGGGTGATGGCGGCGCTGATGCTGTCTTTGCTCGGGATCGCCGGCGGCGTCTGGGCGGACAAGTTCGACCAGATGGCGGCAGTCACCAACTTCATCGTCACGCCGCTGTCGTTCCTGTCCGGGACCTTCTACTCCATCGACCGGCTGCCGCCGCTGTTCCAGCACATCGCCCACGCCAACCCGTTCTTCTACATGATCGACGGCTTCCGCTACGGCTTCATCGGCCACGCCGACGTCGATCCCAGGATCGGCGTCATCGTGATGGTGGCGATCAACGCGGGGCTGTGGCTCCTCTGCTGGCGGATGTTCGCCCGCGGCTACAAGCTCAAGGCCTGAGGCCGCGCGCCGGCCGACGGCCTCTGCTTTCCCTTTCGGATTTACTCCAGGCGAATACCGCTCGGCATGCCACATGTTGGTCCGCGAGGACCGGTGCTTGGCCTATTGTCTCATCCGGAAACGCTCTCTACGATGTGCCGCCGGTGGACGTTCTCGCGGCGCAGCCGCTGGCCGTAAAGCAGTCTGAAGCGGAAGACGCAGATGCCTGGCCTCCTTGGGGCGCTTCACCAGCATTGACGTAGATCGACGGGGCCGCGGGCTTGTCTTGGAGCGTCTAGCGCGATGTCAGGGTGCGGGAAACGCGGTGGCTAAGATCCCGACGGGCTTGCGCGTTCTCGTCGTCGAGGACGAGTTCATGATCGCGATGGCGGTGGAGGCGGTCGTGACCGACGCCGGGGGCGTGGTGGTGGAGATGGCGGCCACCCTGGAACAGGCCCTGGCCTTCGCCGAGCGAGCCGAGTTCGACGCCGCCCTGCTGGACATCAACCTCAACGGCGAGAACAGCTTCCCCGTCGCCGACATCCTCGGCAGGCGCGGCATTCCCTTCGCCTTCGTTACCGGCTACGGGCGGAAGATGGTGCCGGACACCTTCTCGACGGCGCCCATCCTGACGAAGCCGTACGCGCGCAGCGACCTCATGCGGGTGCTGGGAAGCCTCTCCGAAAACCCCGTTACTTAATCGGCAACTGGGAGCGCCGTCGATGACGGGCGGCAGCGACTCCGACCGGCGCCGGCACGCCCCGGCGGCGCTGCGCAACCGCCAGCCGATCCTGGACGTCCTCCGGAAGGTTCTGCCGGCCAGCGGTTGGGTGCTGGAGATCGGCTCGGGGAGCGGCGAGCACGTCACCTGTTTCGCGGCGGCGTTGCCCGGCCTGACCTGGCAGCCGAGCGACGTCGACGGCGACAACCTCGCCAGCGTCGCGGCCCACGCGGCGGCGGCGCCTCTGGCGAACCTTCGCCCGGGGCTGCGCCTCGACGCGGCGAGCCCGCCGTGGCCCGGCGTCGAGCCGCAGACGTTTGCCGCCGTGCTCAGCATCAACGTCATCCACATCGCCCCCTGGGACGTGTGCCAGGGGCTGATGGCGGGCGCTGCCCGGGCGCTGCGGCCGTCCGGGCTCCTCGTCCTCTACGGCCCGTTCATGCGCGACGGCCGGCATACGGCGCCGTCCAACGCCGCCTTCGACCGGACGCTGAAGGCGCACGACCCCCGCTTCGGCGTCCGCGACCTCGCCGACGTCGAACGGGAAGCCGGCCGCCACGGCTTCCGCCTCAAGGAGGTCGTCGCCATGCCGGCCAACAACCTTACGGTGCTCTTCCGCCTGGGCTAGGCGCTTCGAGCGTGCGCCGGGGCGCCTACCGGGCGTCCTCCACGGCGGGTTCGCGCACGGGCGCGCCGCGGACCAGCCGCACCAGGAGCTTGCGCGCCTCCTCGGCCAGCAGCACGGAGGAGGCGACGGCGACCGCGAGCCCCCAATCCTCCAGGCTCAGCGCCGTGGTCTTGAACACCGCCTGCGCCGGCGGCCAGTAGATCGCGGTGACCTGCAGGGCGATCACGCCGAACAGCGCCAGCCACAAGGCCCGGTTGGAAAAGAAATGTCGGCTGAAGGCGGAGCCGGACTCCGCCCGGGCGTTGAACACGTTGAAGAACTGGAAGAGCACGAAGGTTGTGAAGGTCAGGGTCGCCGCGTGCAGCTGGTCGCCCGTCTCCCTGGCGTAGTAGTAGACGCCGAGCGTGCCGGCCATCATGACCGCCGCCAGAAACATCAGGTTGGCGAGCCGGCGCAGCGTCAGGATTTCCGCGCCGGGCCGGCGCGGCGGCTCGTTCATGATCCCGGGGCGCGCAGGGTCGACGCCCAGCGCCATCGCCGGCGGCCCGTCCATGATGATGTTGACCCAGAGGATCTGGATCGGGTTGAAGGGCACCGGCCAGCCGAGCAGCACGGCGGCGAGGACGGTGGCCAGGGCGCCGATGTTGGTGGCGAGCTGGAAGCGGACGAACTTGACGATGTTGGCGTAGATCGTCCGCCCTTCCTCGACCGCCTGGACGATGCTCGCGAAGTTGTCGTCGGTGAGGATCATCGCCGCCGCTTCCTTGCTCACCTCCGTTCCGGTGATGCCCATGGCGACGCCGATGTCGGCGTTCTTCAGCGCCGGCGCGTCGTTGACGCCGTCGCCGGTCATGGCAACGACGTGGCCGGACTGCTTCAGCGCGCGGACCAGCTTGACCTTGTGCTCGGGCGCGACCCGGGCGAAGACGCCGACCTCGGGGATCCGCCGGGCGAGCTCCGCGTCGTCCATCCGGTCGAGGTCGCCGCCGCCGAGCGCCTCGCCCTCCAGCGACAGCTCCCTGGCGACGGCCTTGGCCGTGGCCTTGTGGTCGCCGGTGATCATCTTCACCTGGATCCCGGCGGCGCGGCAGAGCGCGATGGCGTCGCGTGCCTCGCTCCGCGCCGGGTCCTTGATCCCGATCAGGCCCTGCAGGCAGAGCTGAACCACCTGCGGCTCGGGGTCGCTCGCCGGGTCGAACGCCTCCGCCGGCAGCGTCCTGGAGGCCACGGCGAGCACCCGAAGGCCGCTTCGCGCCATCGCATCCAGCTCGCGCTCCAGCCGCGCGTGCGCCTCGCCGTCCAGCGGCCGCTCCCCGTCGGGGGAGTGGACCGTGCTGCACATCGGCAGCAGGACCTCGCTTGCGCCCTTGACGAAGAGGCGGACCTCGCCGCCGTCGCGGTGGAACGTCGCCATGTACTTCCGCGCCGAGTCGAAGCCGATCTCGGCGACGCGCGGCAGCCGGCCGCGGGCGTCCTCGACGTCGATGCCGCCCTTGTGCGCCAGGGCGACCAGCGCGCCCTCGGTCGGGTCGCCGATGAGCTGCCCCTCGCTCACCCGGCTGTCGTTGCAGACCGCGGCGGGGACCAGCAGGAACGACAGGTCGGGCGCCGCCTCCGCCGCCTCGTCCGCGCCCATGATCTCGCCCTCGCCGCCGTAGCCGCCGCCGGAGACGGCGAAGGTCCGTCCGCCCGCCCAGACGGCGCGCGCCGTCATCTGGTTCAGCGTCAGCGTGCCGGTCTTGTCCGAGCAGATCACCGTCGTGCAGCCGAGCGTCTCGACCGCGGCGAGCCGCTTGACGATGGCGCGCTGCGCCGCCATCCGCCGCATCCCGAGCGCCAGCGTCAGGGTCACCACCGCCGGCAGACCTTCCGGGATCGCCGCCACCGCCAGGGTGATGGCCGTGAGCGCCGCCGCCGCCAGCGGCTGCCCCTGCAGCAGGGTCAGGGTGAAGATCAGGGCGACGACGACCGCGGCGATGAGCGCGAGGCGCTTGCCCAGCCGGTCGAGCTGACGCTGCAGCGGCGTCATCCCCTCGGGGGCGTCGCGCATCATCCCGGCGATGCGCCCCATCTCGGTGTCCATGCCGGTCGCCGTGACCAGCATCTCGCCGCGGCCGCGGGTGACGACGGTGTTCATGAAGCTCATGTTGCCGCGCTCGGCGAGCGGCGCGGCCTCGTCGGCGTCGCCGGCGTGCTTCTCCACCGGCTCGGATTCGCCCGTCAGCGCCGCCTCGTCGATCTGCAGCGCCTTGGCGACGCAGAGCCGGCCGTCGGCGGGCGTCTTGTCGCCGGCCTCGAGCACGACGAGGTCGCCCGGAACGAGGTCGGCGGCGTCGATCTCTTGCTTGGCCCCGTCGCGGCGGACCCGCGCCTTCAGCGCCAGCATTTTCTTCAGCGCGCCCAGGCTCTGCTCGGCGCGGTGCTCCTGATAGAAGCCGAGCAGGGCGTTGAAGACGACGACGACGAGGATGACGATGGTGTCGGTCAGGTCGCCGACGAAGTAGGCGACGACGGCGGCGACCGCGAGAATGAGGATCAGCACGCCCTTGAACTGATCGAGCAGCCTGAGCCACGCCGGCCGCGGCGGGATCTCGCTGAGGCGGTTCGGACCCTGCTTCGCCAGCCTGCGCTCGGCGTCGGCGGCGCTCAGCCCCTGCGCCGGATCCACGTCCAGGTTGGCCGCGACCGCCTCGGCACTGAGCGCGTGCCAGGCGCGGTCCGGCGGGCTGGGCTCCGGCGTGACGGACATGGCCGAAGGATGCCTCCGATGTTCAGGATAAGGATGGCCGCGCGTCGGCCCGGGTCGCCGTTCGGCCGCCGTCGGCGCTGCCGCCCGATGATCCAGGCGACCGTGCAGCGGGTGTAGGCGGCGCCACGCGTCGATGCAAGCCTACCAGCGCAGGCAGGGGAACGCCCCGGACGCGGCTACGCAACTCCGGTACCGGTATGCGATTGCAACTCAACCAGCAGCCGCCTTTTGCCGCAAATATGAGTTGAAATTGCGGCAGGTTCGTGCTTATTGGCAATTAAAACGGGTATAGTCTTGAATGGCAAAGGCTCGTCGTAGTGCCGGCAGGCCAAGCCACGGAACCCCGCGCAACTGGGAGGTGATGGGATGTCTTTCGAAGAAAAGTCAGGCGAGAATTATTGGCGAGCGAATATGAGGCTCGTCGGTATTCTCCTGGGGATTTGGGGGCTGGTTTCGTTCGGCTTCGGGATTCTCCTGAGGCCGCTGCTCGATGCGATCGAGATCGGCGGCGTGGGCCTCGGGTTTTGGTTCGCTCAGCAAGGGTCGATCTACGTCTTCGTGGTCCTGATTTTCGTCTACACTTGGCGAATGAACAGGTTGGACCGCGAATTCAACGTCGACGAAGTCTGAGAGGATCATAACCAATGGACCTTATGACGCTGACCTGGCTGTTCGTCGGCGGTACGTTCGCAATCTATTTCGGCATCGCCATCTGGGCCAAGGCATCCACGACCAGCGAATTCTATGCCGCTGGGCGCGGCATCAATCCCGTCGCCAACGGCATGGCCACGGCCGCGGACTGGATGTCGGCCGCGTCCTTCATCTCGATGGCGGGCCTCATCGCCTTCATGGGCTATGACGCCTCGCTGTTTCTCATGGGCTGGACCGGCGGCTACGTTCTGCTCGCCCTGCTCCTCGCTCCGTACCTGCGCAAGTTCGGCAAGTTCACCGTTCCGGAGTTCATCGGCGACCGGTTCTATTCGCAGTCGGCTCGCATCGTCGCGGTGGTCTGTCTGATCATCATGTCGGTGACCTACGTCATCGGGCAGATGAAGGGCGTCGGCGTCGCCTTCTCCCGCTTCCTCGAGGTCCCGTACGAGGTCGGACTGTACATCGGCATGGGCATCGTCTTCGTCTACGCCGTGCTCGGCGGGATGAAGGGCATCACCTACACCCAGATCGCCCAGTACGTCGTTCTCATCATTGCCTACACGATCCCGGCGATCTTCATCTCCCTGGCTCTCACCGGCCATGTTCTGCCGCAGATCGGCCTGTTCAGCGACCTCAGCACCGGCGCGGCAGCGGGCACGTCGCTGCTCACGAAACTCAACGCGACGATCTCCGACCTCGGGTTCCCCGACTACACGTCGCAGAAAACGTCCACCCTCAACCTGATCCTTTACACGCTGTCGCTGATGATCGGCACCGCCGGCCTGCCGCACGTGATCATCCGCTTCTTCACCGTCCCCCGCGTCCGCGACGCCCGCTCCTCGGCCGGCTGGGCGCTGGTCTTCATCGCCCTCCTCTACACCACCGCACCGGCCGTCGGCGCCATGGCCCGGCTCAACCTGGTCGACACCATCCAGACCGGAGAGGTTGGTGCGCCGCAGTCGAACCTGGCCTACGAGAACCGGCCGCAGTGGTTCAAGGACTGGGAAAAGACCGGGCTGCTCAAGTGGAGCGACAAGAACAACGACGGTCTCATCCAGTACTATAACGACCAGAGCGCCGCGTTTCAGACGAAGGCGGAAGGTTTCGGCTGGCAGGGCAACGAGCTGACGGTCGACCGCGACATCATCGTCCTGGCCAACCCGCAGATCGCCGGCCTGCCGAACTGGGTGATCGCGCTCGTCGCCGCCGGCGGCCTGGCTGCCGCCCTGTCGACGGCGGCCGGTCTCCTGCTCGCGATCTCGTCCTCGATCTCGCACGACCTGCTCAAGGGCGTGTTCCTCAAGGGCATTTCGGAACGTGCAGAACTGATTTGGGCGCGGGTGGCGATGACGGGAGCAATCCTCGTCGCCGGCTACCTGGGCCTGCATCCGCCGGGGTTCGCCGCGGAGGTGGTCGCGCTCGCCTTCGGCCTTGCGGCGTCGTCGATCTTCCCGGCGATCATGCTCGGGATTTTCGACAAGCGTTGCAACAACCTGGGCGCCATTGCCGGCATGCTCGTCGGCATCACGACGACGATCATCTACATCTTCTGGTTCAAGGGCTGGTTCTTCATCCCGGGAACCAACATGGCGCCCAACCTGCCGGACAACTGGCTGTTCGGCATTGCTCCGGAGGCGTTCGGTGCCGTCGGCGCGATCCTCAACTTCGTCGTCGCCTTCGCGGTGTCGCGGGCGACACAGGCTCCGCCGGAGCACATCCAGCACCTCGTCGAGGACATCCGCGTCCCGCGCGGTGCCGGAACGGCAACGAGCCACTGACACGACCTGCGACGGCGGGACCGGCAGTCGTGCCGGTCCCACTCGCGGATCGAGCGACCTGGGCCCCGCCCGTGGATCACACCCGTGCGGGGTCCTCCGTTTTCGTGTCGCCGCGCGACGGCCTGGCGAACACCGACGCGCCGCGGTTGAAGTCGCGTGCGCCGGGGTGTACGGCTTGCAGGCGCACGGCACGCAAGTGAACCGTTCTGCGGCAGACGGTGCGGACATGGCCCCTGCAGACCCAGTTCGTGGCGCCGGTGCCGGCGCCGGCACCAGCACCGGTTCATCGCCCGCCGATCTCACGGCGGTGTGCGGCTTCCTCGCCGAGACCCAGCCGTTCGACAGCCTCCCCGCCGACGTTCTTGATGCGGTGAGCCGATCGCTCTCCGTCGTTGCCCTCGAGGCCGAGGCGGTGGTGCTCAAGCCGCACCAGCCGGTCAACAACCTCTACCTCGTGCGCTCCGGGCGGATCGCGCTGTGCGGCCCCGGCGGAGCGGTTTGGTCCGAGCGGGTCGCGGGACAGACCTTCGGCCTCCGCGCCCTGCTCAGCGACGGCTTCGCCATGTTCCGCGCCATTGCGGTTGAAGACAGCAGCCTGTACCTGATCCCCGCCGCCGTGTTCACCCGGCTGAAGCTCGACCATCGCGACGTCGATCGCTTCTTCACCCCGGTCGGCGGTGCCAGTCAAAGCCTGAGCCATGCCGACGACCGCCTCAGCACACAGTACCAGAGCAATCTCCTCGCCCTGCGGGTGGGCGATTTGATGACGCCGAACCCGGTGACGATCGAGTTCGACCGGCCGATCCGCGAGGCGGCCCGGCTCATGCGCGATCACCGGATCTCGTGTTTGCCGGTGACCACCGCCGGCGCGCTCAGCGGGATCATCACCAACGTCGATCTCCGCGACCGCGTCGTCGCCGAAGGCGTGTCCGCCGATGCCGCCGTCGAGACGGTCATGACCCGCGACCCGCTGACCCTCCCGGCGGAGCGGCTGGCCTACGACGTCCTGCTGACGATGCAGCAGCGCCCGGTCCGCCACCTCCCGGTCACCGACCAAGGTCGCCTCGTCGGCGTCATCACCAACACCGACATCCTGCGCCGGCAGATCAGTAACCCGGATTCCCTGAGCGGCAGCATTCTCCGCCGGCCGACCGTCGCGAGCCTGGCCGAGGTGGTCGCGCAGGTGCCGCAGCTGCTGGTCGTCCTGGCCGAGACCGGGGCCACCGCGCACAAGATCGGCCTGACCATCACCACCGTCGCCGACGTGACCAGCTATCGCCTGCTTCAGCTTGCCGAGGACCGCCTCGGGCCGCCGCCGGTGCCCTACGTCTGGCTCGCCAGCGGCTCACAGGCCCGCCAGGAGCAGGCCGGGGTCAGCGATCAGGACAACTGCATCATCATCGACGACGGCTTCGCGGAAGCCGAGCATGGCCGGTACTTCGAAGAGCTAGCCCGGTTCGTCTGCGACGGGCTGAACGCGTGCGGCTACGTCTACTGCCCGGGCGAGATGATGGCGCTGACGCCGAAATGGCGACAGCCGCTGGCGCAGTGGAAGCGCTATTTCCACGCCTGGATGGACGAGCCCGCACCCGAGGCGCGGATGCTCGCCAGCGTCATGTTCGACCTCCGGCCGATCCGGGGCGACACCCGGTTGTTCGACGAGCTGCAGCACGACACCGGCGAGAGGGCCCGGAACGACAGCGTGTTCGTCGCGCACATGGTCGGCAATGCCCTGACGCACACGCCGCCGCTGGGCGTGCTGCGGCGACTGGCACTGATCCGGCGCGGGGCCGACGTGCTCGATCTCAAGCTGCAGGGCACCGTGCCCATCATCGACATTGCCCGGATCCACGCCATGCGTGCCGGCGTGAGGTCGGCGAACACGCGGGACCGGCTGATCGAGGCCCACCACGCCGGCGTGATCAGCGCACGCGGCATGCACGACCTGATCGACGCCTTCGAGTTCCTCTCCATCGTCCGGCTCAAGCATCAGTCGCGGCAGATCAAACTCGGCCAGCGGCCCGACAACTTCCTCTCGCCGAAGGAGCTGTCACGGATCGAGCGCCAGCACCTGCGCGACGCCTTTCTCATCGTCCGCGCCATGCAGACCAATCTGGCCAACACCTATCGCATTAGCCGCTGAGCGCTCAGGACCCGCATGCTCACGTCCCTGTTGGTCACGTTCCTTCTCGCCTTCCTCGCCGGGGCGATGGTCTGGCTGCCGTACCGCACCTTCCGCCGGAACCCGCCGCGCTTCCTCATCCCCACGGTCATCGGCGCAACGATGCTCGCGTTCACCATTTGGAACGAGTACACCTGGGCGCCGCGGACGATCGCGGCCCTCCCCGCCGGGGTCGAGGTCATCGAGCGGATCGAGCGCCACACGCCGTTGCAACCCTGGACCCTGCTGTTCCCGCGGGCCGACCGGATGGTCGCCGTCGATCGCGGGGGCATCCTGACCAACGAGCGGTTCCCGGACCACTACCTCGTGGAGTTGGTGCTGCTCGAGCGGTTCATGCCGGGGCGGTTGACCCGGGTGATGATCGACTGTCGCGGTGCCAGGCAGGCGAGCGTTGGCGAGCCGGCTCTGGATGCCGGGGCCGTCGAGACCGCGCCCTGGGCGTCGATGCGCCGCGACGGCCCCCTGTTTCGCAGCGTCTGCGCACCGCCGGCGGCCTCGTCGGCCGCGCCGACGGCGCTGCGTTGAGCGTCCAGTCGAAGGTCCCGGCCGGTCGGGTGAGTGCGACCGCGAGGGGGCTTGTGTGCGGCGCCGTCCCGATGCAGTTTCCCGGCGCACGCACGCGAAGGGAAGCCGCGCTTGGGGAGACGGTCATGCGGGTAATCGCCATCATCGCGACGGTCGCGGTGCTGATCCTGGTTTCGTTGACGTTGCTTCCGGAGACGGCTGCCCACCAGCGCGCCATGCTGATGGCCGCCATCGCCAGCGCCGCCGTCGCCTTCATCTGCATGCTGCTCGCCGGCGGCAGACGCGCACCCGAGGCCGAGGCCGAGGCGAGGCCACAGGTGGAGGCGCCCAGGCCCGCGGTCCAGCCGCTGGCGGAAAACCAAGCCGACGCCGAGGTCGTGAACTTCCTCGCCACCCTGCAGCAGCGCGGCCGGCTCCTCGACTTCCTGATGGACGACATTACCGCGTATTCGGACGCGCAGGTCGGCGCCGCCGCCCGCGTCGTCCACGACGGCTGCCGGGCGGCGCTGAAGGAGCACCTCGGCATCCGCCCGGTCCGCGAGGAGGCGGAGGGCTCGACCGTCGAGGTGCCGGCCGACCACGCCGCCGACGAGTACCGCCTGGTCGGGCGGATCGCCGGCGAGGCGCCGTTCACCGGCACGCTGGTCCACCGCGGCTGGACGGTCGAGGAGGTGCGGCTGCCGCGCCTGCTGCGCCGCGACGACGGGCGGATGCCGACCATTGCCCCGGCCGAGGTCGAGCTCAAGTAGCCGTTTCCGCCGCCCGCCCTGCCGGGCTGGCCATCGGGCCGCCGGCAGATGTTGTTCCCGTCCTTCCCGGCTTCGCAGGCATACACCCGCATGAGCAACACGTTCAGTCTCGGCATCGACCTCGGGACCAGCAACAGCGCCATCGCGATCACCGACCTCGGCACCGACCAGACCGAACTCGTCGAGGTCACCCAGATGGTCGGGCCCAACCAGATCGGCGAGAAGCCGACGCTGCCGTCGGCGCTCTATATCCCCCACTCCGCCGAGTTCCCGGAGGAGGCGTTCGTCCTGCCATGGCACGACGGGCAGGCCGGGACCGCGGGCGGCACGATCGTCGGCCAGTTCGCCCGCGACCACGGGGCGCTGGTGCCGGACCGGCTGGTCACCTCGGCGAAGTCGTGGCTGTCGAACCCGCACATCGATCCCCGCCAGGCGGTCCTGCCGTGGCGCTCGCAGATCGCCGAGCCCAAGCTCTCCGCGCTGGAATGCTCCCGCCGCTACCTGGAGCACATGCGCGAGGGACTGCTCTACGCCGAGCGGCGCAAGGGGCAAGACTGGACGCTTGCCGACGGGCAGATCGTGCTGACGGTGCCGGCGTCCTTCGACGAGGTGGCGCGGACCCTGACCGCGGAGGCCGCCGAAGCCGCCGGGCTCGGCAAGGTGATCCTGCTGGAGGAGCCGCTCGCCGCCTTCTATGCCTGGACGGCCCAGGCAGGGCGGGACTGGCGCAGCCAGGTCGGCCCGGGCGACGTCGTGCTCGTCTGCGACGTCGGCGGCGGCACCGCCGACTTCAGCCTGATCGCCGTCAACGAGCGCGACGGCGATCTCGACCTCGAGCGCATCAGCGTCGGCGAGCACATCCTGCTCGGCGGCGACAACATGGACCTGGCCCTGGCCTACGCGCTGAAGGCGAAGCTGGAAGCGGCGGGCACCGGCATCGACGCCTGGCAGCTCCTCGCCCTGGTCCAGGCGGCCGGGAAGGCGAAGGTGACGCTGTTCGAAGACGGCGGCCTGGCGGAGGCACCGGTGGCGATCCCGTCGCGCGGATCGAGCCTGTTCGCGGGCTCGGTCTCGACGACGCTCGACCGGCCGACGCTGGAGCAAATCGTCGTCGAGGGCTTCTTCCCGCTGACCGCCGCCGGCGAAATGCCGAAGGCGGCGCGGCGCGCGGGCTTGGGCGAGTTCGGCCTGCCCTACGCCGCGGACGCCGCGGTCAGCCGGCACCTGGCCCGCTTCCTCGCCCGCAGCCTGACCAACGTGCAGGCCAGCGAAACCCTGGCCGGGCTGGTCCGCGACGAGGCGCGCAGCAACGGGCTGCTGATGCCGACGGCGGTCCTGTTCAACGGCGGGGTGTTCAAAGCCTCGCCGCTGCGTCGGCGGGTGATCGAACTCCTGACCGCCTGGAACGGCGGCGTCGCCGTCCGCGAGCTCGCCGGCTTCCAGCCGGACCTGGCGGTGGCGAAGGGCGCGTCCTTCTACGGCCGCAACCGCATCACCGGCAAAGGCATCCGCATCCGCGCCGGCGCGGCGCGGTCCTACTACATCGGCCTGGAAAGCTCGATGCCGGCCATCCCCGGCTTTATCCCGCCGGTGAAGGCGCTCTGTGTCGTCCCGCAGGGGATGGAGGAGGGGAGCGAGATCGTGATCGACGGGCAGGACTTCGGCCTAGTCACCGGCCAGCCGGCGGAGTTCCGCTTCTTTTCCTCGGAGGTGCGCAGCGGCGACGTCGCAGGCCAGATCCTCCCCGACGCCGAGGCGGAGCTGGAGGAGACCAGCAGCCTTGAGGTCGAGCTCCCGGCCCTGGCCGATTTTCCCGCCGGGCAGGCGGTGCCGGTCAAGATCAACCCGGTGGTCACCGAGCTCGGCACTCTGGAGCTGTGGATGAGGCACACCAACTCCGACCGGCGCTGGAAGGTCGAGTTCCAGGTCCGGACCGAGTGAGCCGAGGGGCCGGATCGTCGATGGCCGCGGACCTGGCGCCGCCGCGCTTCAGCATCGGCATCGATCTCGGCACGACCAACTCGGTCATGGCCTACGCGCCGCTGGACGATGAGGCGGCGGCCTCGGCGGTGCTCCCGGTGGCGCAGTGGGCTTCGCCCTCGGCGTTGATCGAACGGCCGACGCTGCCCTCGTTCCTATACCTGCCCGAGGAGGAGGTGCGCCGGCAGATGCTGGGCGGCGCGCTCGCGGCCGGGGACTGGATCGTCGGCCAGTTCGCCAGGGCGCGCGCCCAGGACGCGCCCGGCCGGGTCGCGCATTCGGCCAAGTCCTGGCTCTGCCACCACGGCGCCGACCGCGAGGCGGCTTTTTTGCCATGGGGCTCGCGCGAGCTCGCGGCGGCGGAAAAAATTTCGCCGGTCCGGGCCTCCGCGCTGATCCTCAGCTATCTGCGCGGCGTCTGGAATGACCGCCTCGCCGACCGAGGTCCCGACTGGCGTTTCGACGCCCAGGACGTCACCGTCACCGTCCCGGCGTCGTTCGACGCGGCGGCGCAGCGGCTGACGCTGATGGCGGCGGAGGCGGCGGGCTATCCGCGGGCGGTGCGACTGCTCGAGGAGCCGCAGGCGGCCTTCTACACCTGGCTGGAGCAGCACGGCGGGGAGGGCGGCGCCTGGCAGGCCCTCGCGTCGGCCGTCGGCGACGTGGCCGAAGAGGGGGGGCCGCGCCATGTCCTCGTCGTCGATATCGGCGGCGGCACGTCGGACTTCAGCCTGTTCGCGGTTCAACGGGAAGATGGCCGCGGCAAAAACGGCGGCGGTGCTGGCATCCGCCGGATCGCCGTCAGCGAGCACATCCTGCTCGGCGGCGACAACATCGACCTGGCCCTCGCCCACGCGCTGGAGGCCCGGCTCGCCGGGGAGGAGGGGAGGCTGGACGGCGCCTCCTGGGACTTCCTCGTCGCCCGCTGCCGCGACCTGAAGGAGCAGACGCTCGCGGCCCCGGGCACCGAGGACGAGTTCTACCAGGTCGCCATCCCCGGCCGCGGCTCCGGCCTGTTCGCGGGAACACGGTCCGCCGCCATCGGCCGCGGCGAGATCGACCGCATCGTCCTCGACGGTTTCTTCCCCGCCTGCGCCGCCGACGCGGCACCCAAGCGGCTGGCGGCGGCGCTGCAGGAATGGGGCCTTCCCTACGCCGCGGACAGCGCCATCACCCGCCACCTCGCCCATTTCCTCCGCGACCGGCCGGCGCCGGACGCGGTGCTGTTCAACGGCGGCGCCCTCTACCCGGCGGCGTTGCGCCAGCGCCTGTGCGAGCAGATCACCCGGTGGCAGAAACGGCCGCCCCTGCCGGCGCTCGTCAACGACGCGCCCGACCTGGCGGTTGCGCGCGGTGCGGCCCGCTTCGGCAGGCTGCTCCGGCTGGGCTCCGGCCGGATCGCCGCCGATGCCGCCCGCGCCATCTTCCTCGAGGTGCAGGCGCGGGGAGGGGGCGAGGGCCCTGCCGCACCGGCGCTGGTCTGCGTCCTGCCGCGAGGCGCCGCCGCGGAGGAGACGGTCACCATCGGCGATCTCGCGCTGGAGCTCAGGATCAACCGGCCGGTGCGCTTCCAGGCCTACGCCTCGACCCGTCATGACGAGGCTCGGCCCGGAGAGGTGATCGACCGGCAGGCCGAGGACCTGCAGCCGCTGCCGCCGCTCGAAACCATCGCCCGGGTCGACCGGCCGCCGGCGGAGCAGCGGACCGTGGCGGTCGCGCTGGAGGCGAAGATCAGCGAGCTCGGCCTGCTCGAAGTGTCGTGCCGCAGCATCGACCCGCGGCTCAAGGCGTCGTGGCCGCTGGCCTTCAACCTCCGCGCCGGCAAAAGCGCCGGCGGCGCCGATGTCGTAACCGGTGCTGCGCCGGCGGAAGCGAACGCGCCGGCGGCGGCGATCGCCGATGCCGGTGCGATCCTGGCGCGGCACTTCTCAGGCGGGCGAGCCGGGCTCCGGGCGGGCAAGCTCGCGGGAGGCAAGCTCACGGGAGGCAAGCTGACGGCGGGCAAGGTCATGACCGGGCTAGAGAAAGCCTTGGGCCTCGGCAGGGGCGAATGGAACTGGGTGCTGGTCCGCAGCCTGTGGCCGGGCCTCGCGGCCTGCGCCGGGGACCGGGGGACCTCACCGGAGCACGAGGAGACCTGGCTGATCCTGGCCGGCTTCCTGCTTCGCCCGGGCTTCGGCGCCGCCGCCGACGAGGCGCGGATGGACGAGCTGTGGGAGATCCTGGCGCCGGGGCTCCGCTTTCCTCGCAAGCAGGTAAAGCTGCAGCAGTACATCCTGTGGCGGCGGCTGGCCGGCGGGCTCTCGCGCGGGCGCCAGGAGGCGGTGCTGTCGGCAGAGATGGAGCAGATCCGCCGGCAGAAGACGCCGGCGCCGGAGCTGGTGCGCATGACCGGCGCCTTTGAGCGGCTGCCGGTCGAGACCAAGGCCGAGCTGGCCGAGCGCTACGTCGACCGGGCGCTGGAGCTCGCGCGAGCCGGCAAGCATGCCGCCCCCTACCTCGCCGCCCTCGGAATGCTGTTGAACCGGGCGCCGCTCTACGCCGGCCCCGAGGACGTGGTCGCCCCGGAGCTGGTCGAGCGGGCCTACGACGCCTTCGCCAGGCTCGACTGGGCGGACCCGGAACTCGTGGAGCTGCAGACGCTGTTCCTCCGGGCGGCGCGGGTCATCGGCAACCGGGCGCTGGACGTGCGCCAGTCGGTGCGGGGCAGGATTGCGGGCAAGCTGGAGAAGCTGGGGCTGCCGGCCTCGCGCACAGCCAGGCTCAGGGCGCACATGCCTATCTCGCCGGCCGAGCGCCTGGGCCTCGTCGGCGAGGCGCTGCCGCCGGGCCTGATCCTGGGCGACGGCTGAGCCTGCAGCAGGGCGGCAGCAGCGGGGCGAAAGCGTCAGCGGGGCGGAGGCACCCGCCCCGCGCCGGTTCAGTAGGCGTTCTTGCTGGTCCAGCCAATGAAAGCGGTCATCACCAGGATCTTGAAGTCGAACCACAGAGACCAGTTCTCGATGTAGTAGACGTCGTGCTCGAAGCGCAGCCGCATCTTCTCCAGGGTGTCGGTCTCGCCGCGGAAGCCGTTGACCTGCGCCCAGCCGGTGATGCCGGGTTTGACCTTGTGCCGCCAGTGGTAGTCACCGATCAGCACGGCGTACTTCTTGTTGTGCTCGACCGCGTGCGGCCTAGGCCCGATCAGGGACATCTCGCCGTGGATGACGTTGAACAGCTGCGGCAATTCGTCGAGGCTGGTGCGCCTGAGGAAGCGGCCCACCCGGGTCACCCGCGGGTCGTCCTTGGTCGCCTGCGGCACGCCCTCTTCCGGCGGCCGGTTGTGGTACATCGAGCGGAACTTGTAGACGACGATCACCTCGTTGTTGAAGCCGTAGCGCTTCTGCCGGAACAGCACCGGACCGGGGCTGTCGAGGCGGATGGCGATCGCGATCAGCAGCATCAGCGGCGAGAGCAACAGCAGGGCGATGGTGCTGATGACCCGGTCCTCGACGCGTTTGAGGATCCCGCTCCAGCCGGTCAGCGGCGCCGAGGCGATCTCCAGGACGGACATGCCGGCGAGCTGCTGCTCGCGGTGCTGCTGGAAGTGGTACCCGATCAGGTCGGAGCCCAGGTAGATGTGGACCGGCAGCGCCCGGAGCTTGCTGATGATGTCGATGAGCCGGGAGTCGGCGCTCCAGGGCAGGGTGATGACCACGTCCTGGACGTGGCCGCGGCGCACGTAACTGACCAGGTCGTCGAGGTTGCCCAGCACCGAGAAGCCGTCGATCTCGTCGGTGATGCGGGTCCGCCGGTCGTCGAAGATGCCGATGATGCGCTTCCAGGGCGCTTCCTCGCGGCGCAGCCGCTCGACCAGGTGCTTCGCCTGGCCGCTGGCGCCGACGATGGCGATGTTGCGCACCAGGGTGCCGCGGCGGGCGAGCCCGCCGATGACCTGCTTCGCGGCGCCGCGCAGCCCGAACATCAGGACCGTCGAGCCGACGAAGGTGGCGACGAACCAGGCGCTGCGGTACTGGCTGGAAATCTTGAGCACGACCGCCAGCACGAAGATGACCAGCGCGCTGAGCAGAACCATCTGCCGCGTGCGGTCGGGCCAGGCGACCAGGGTGTTGAAGTCGTAGAGGCCGGCGTAATGGAAAAAGCTGACGGTGAGGACGATGCTCACCACGATCGCGTTCAGATAGACCTGAAAGAACCCGGAGTCCCAACCCAGCAGGAAATGGTAGGCGATCAGCCCGGCAAGGGTGATGGCGATGGCGTCGATCAGCCGGACGACCCCCGAGACGACGCTTTCGGAGACGGAGAACTGCCGCCGGGCCGGCGGAATGCCGGCGTCTTCATCGGCCTCCGCGCCGGGTCGAACGAACGTTTCGATGGAACTTACTCGCTCTGAGGTGGGATCAACCCGCTCGCGCAGAGCGGACGTGGCGTTCGGCATGATCTGAGGCCCGTTGTGACGCGCCGGGGTTTCCCGGATAGCGTGCACTCATTTTTATCACATCATCCTGAGCTACGCCAGACCCCTCTCAGTTCCCGTCGCAGTTGCGAAATGGCCGAACCAACGCAACACGATGCGCCACCGGTCCATTCCAAGCCGCACGATGCCGCAACTCCAGGCTCATCAAGGCCAAGTTGCGCCGCATCTGATCAGCGAGCGGGTGTTCTGGCCATACCTACCGTTTTTCGGCCCCTGCTTCAATTCCGAACCCGGATCGCCGCCCCCGGGGGCCGGGAGCGCCCTCATACGTGCTTCTTCGGCAACACCCTGGACCCCGGAACGCCATAACGGCCACAGCTCGGCGCGACCGACCGGCTTGGAGCCCGCGGCGGGTGGTCCGGGGAGGGGAGGCGGGCGCCGCTGGCGCGGGCAGCGGCGCCCGCATTGCCGCCTACCGCTTCACGAACTTGAAGAAGCGGCTGACCTCGCCGTCCTTGGTCTTCTCCTGGTGGAGAAAGGCGAGCTTGTTCTCCTCGAACTTGGCGAACAGCTCGTCCCAGCCGATGTCGTCCAGGCCGTCGGTCTCGCCCTGGAAGGCGATCCGGATGATGCCCGGGTCCTTGCCGCCGTGGGTGGCGGCAACGGCTGCCGGCCGCCCGCCGCGGCTTTCGGCCCACTTGCGGATGGTGTCGTGGTCGGTCGTCGTCTTCGCCTCATGAGCCATCGCGTCTTCCTTTCCTATGTCACTGTGCCGCACGCCTGAAAACGCGACGCTGATCGCGCGGTTCCCTGTTGGAGCAGCGCTCCAACTTTCGGCGGAACCATCGCCTTCGACGCACTGTTAGTGGCTAGAACAAGAAGAGGATTGAGCGGTGCACGTTCTCATCACGGGGGGGGGCGGCTTCATCGGATCCCATGTTTGCGACGAGTTGCTGCGCTGTGGCCACCGCGTGCGGGTCCTCGACAACCTGGATGCGCAGGTGCACGAGAGCCGGGCACGCCCCTCGTACCTCGCCCGTGAAGTCGAGCTTATCGTCGGCGACGTCCGCGACCGCGTCCAGGTCGAGCAGGCGCTCGCAGGCGTCGACGCGGTCGTGCACCTGGCGGCCTGCGTCGGCGTCGGGCAGAGCATGTACGAGATCGAGCGCTACACCGACGTCAACGACCTCGGCACCGCCGTGCTTCTCCAGGCGCTGAGCGAGCGGCCGGTCGCCCGCATGGTGGTCGCCTCGTCGATGAGCATCTACGGCGAGGGCCTGATGGGGGACGCCGCCGGCGCTCCCCGCGATCAGGCGGAGCGGACCGCCGAGCAGCTCCGCCACGGCCGCTGGGAACTCGAGGACGAGACGGGCGTGCCCCTGCGCCCGTTGCCGACGCCGGAGAGCAAGCGGCCGGCGCTAACCTCCGTCTACGCGCTCGGCAAGTTTGCGCAGGAGCGCATGTGCCTGATCGTCGGCCGTGCCTACGGCATCAAGACGGTGGCGCTGAGGCTCTTCAACGTCTTCGGGACGCGTCAGGCGCTCTCCAACCCCTACACCGGGGTGCTCGCAATCTTCGCCTCCCGGCTCCTGAACGAGAAGCCGCCGCTGATCTTCGAGGACGGCGAGCAGCGCCGCGACTTCGTCCATGTCCGCGACGTCGCCCGCGCCTTTCGCCTGGCGCTGGAGAGCGACCGGGCGGTGGGCCACGCGCTGAACATCGGCAGCGGCAGCAGCGTCACCATCCGCGAGGTCGCGCTGCGCCTGGCTCGGGCGCTGGGGAGCGACATCGCCCCGGTGACCACCGGCCGCTACCGGGTCGGGGACATCCGTCACTGCTTCGCCGATCCGACCCAGGCGGAGCGGCTGCTGGGCTTCAGGGCGGAGGTTTCGCCCGAGGACGGGCTGGCCGAACTGGTGCATTGGATCGAGAGCGAGGTCGCGGTCGACCGCGTCGAGACGGCGCAGGACGAACTGGCCCGGCGGGGCTTGGTCGCATGATCCGGGGGCAGTGGATGGCCCACCGCGGCGACGCGGACTTCGCCTCGGAACTCGGCCGAGTGGGCGTGGTGGAGTGGTTCCGGCCCGGCGAGCACGATCGGGTCGAGAGCGTCCTTGTCGGGCTCGCCGCTGTCGGGGTCGAGCGCCTGCGCACCGGCGTCTCCTGGGCGGACTACCACCGCGAAGGTGGCGCCGCCTGGTACGACTGGCTGCTGCCGCGCCTCGCCCGCGACGTCGAAGTGCTGCCCTGCTTTACCTATACGCCGCCGTCGCTCGGGATCGAGGCCAAGGCCTCGTCGCCGCCGCGCGATGCGAAGGCCTATGCGGACTTCCTCGACGTCATCGTCGGCCGCCACGGCCGCGGCTTCGAGTGGGTCGAGCTGTGGAACGAGCCCAACAACCTCAACAACTGGGACTGGCAGCTCGACTTCGAGTGGAACGTCTTCACCGAGATGGTCGGTGCCGCCGCCTTCTGGATGCGCTCGCTGGGGAAGAAGACGGTCCTCGGCGGCACCTGCCCGACTGATCCACACTGGCTGCACCTGATGTGCCAGCGCGGGGTCATGGCCTACATCGACGCAATCGGCGTCCACGGCTTTCCCGGAACCTGGGACTCGGAGGCGGCGTGGCGCGACTGGCCGGCCACCATCGCCGCCGCCAGGACGGCCGTCGCCGCCGAAGGCTTCTCGCCCGAGATCTGGATCACGGAAGCCGGGTTCTCGACCTGGCGCCATGACGAGGCGGAGCAGCTCCGCCGGTTCGTCGCTGCCATGCGCTCGGACGCCGAGCGGGTCTACTGGTACTCCTTTCAGGACCTTCGCCCGGACCTCGCCAGCGAGGAAGGCTTCCACTTCGACGAACGCCACTACCACACCGGCATGGTCCGGGCGGACGGCAGCGGCAAGCTTCTCTACCGCGCGCTCGCCCGCGGCTCCCACGGCGCGGAGGCGGTCACCCGCACGCTCGGCCCGACGCAGGTGCGAACCGCCCGGCCCGGCGTGCTCATCACCGGCGGCGCGGGCTTCATCGGCGCCAACATCGCCGACCGCCTCGCCCGCGCCGGCGAGCAGGTCATCATCTTCGACGCGCTCGCCCGCGACCACGTGGAAGAGAACGTCGATTGGCTGAGAGGCCGTCACGGCGGGCGGGTGTGCTTCGTCAGCGGCGACGTCCGCGACCCGTACGCCGTGCAGGACGTGGTGGCGCGCGCGAGCCGCATTTTCCACCTCGCTGCGCAGGTGGCGGTGACGACCAGCCTCTCCGATCCGCGCAGCGACTTCGCCATCAATGCCGGCGGCACGCTGAACGTGCTGGAGGCGATCCGGCAGAGGCCGCAGCCGGTCCCGCTGGTCTTCGCCTCGACCAACAAGGTCTACGGGCACCTGGAGACCGTGGCCGAGCTTCACACCACGGCGGAGCGCACCGAGGCCATCGGCGCCTTCGCGAACGGCTTCGACGAAAGCCTGCCGCTTGACTTCTACAGCCCTTACGGCTGTTCCAAGGGTGCCGCCGACCAGTACGTCCTCGACTATGCCCGAATCTACGGCATCCCGACTGCGGTGCTGCGGATGAGCTGCATCTACGGCCCCCGGCAGTTCGGGACGGAAGACCAGGGGTGGGTCGCGCACTTCCTCATCTCGGCGCTGCGCGACCAGCCGATCACCATCTACGGCGACGGCCGGCAGGTGCGCGACATCCTGTTCGTCGACGACGTGGTCGAGGCGTTCCTGCTGGCGCAGAAGCACATCGGCGCGATCAAGGGCCAGGCGTTCAACATCGGCGGCGGACCGGAGAACACGGTCAGCCTCGTCGAACTGCTCGCCCTCATCGAGACGCTGACCGGCGTGGCGCCGGAGGTGGCCTTTGCCGCGCCGCGGCCGGGCGACCAGCGCCTTTACGTCTCCGACACCGGCAAGTTCGCCGCCGCCACCGGCTGGAGGCCCCGCGTCCGCGTGCCTGATGGCGTTCGCAGGCTGCTCGAGTGGCTGGAACGCCGCTTCGCCGCCACGCCGACGGCGCAATCGAGCGGGCGCGACGACGCCGTCCCCGCGCTCGTCGCCAGCGGAGGCCGGGCATGAGGGTCGCGCTGATCAATCCGCGCTGGACCTTCGAGGGCAGCATCTATTTCGGTTGCCGCGAGCCGCACCTGCCGCTGGAGCTGGGGTACGCCGGCGCGATGCTCAAGGCGCGCGGCCATGAGGTGCTGCTCCTCGACGGCCATCTGCTGGATCTTTCCGCGGACGACCTGCGCCGGGCGGTCGCGGACTTCGCCGCCGAGATGACGGTGGTGACGACGGCGCCGACCTACCTGTTCTGGCGCTGCGCGCAGCCGGAGCTGCGGGTGCCGGCCGAGACCCTGCGGGCGCTGGCGGGGACAGGCGGGCTGAAGGTGGCCGTCGGTCCGCACGGCTCGACGACGCCACGCGCGGCCCTGCGCAAGCTTGGTTGCGACGTCGTCGTCATGGGCGAGTGCGAGGAGACGCTGGTCCGGCTGGCGGACGGCGAGGGGCGGGACCTTCCCGGCCTCTGCCACACCGACGGCGGCGAGGTGCGGGTCAACGGCGGGCCGGTGGCGACGCGGTTCGTCGACGCCCCGGCGCTGGCCTGGCCGGACGAATGGATCGCCCGCCACCATCATCACCACCACCGCTTCGACAGCGCGCCCGCCGTTCCCGGCGCCGAGGTCGAGGCCTCGCGCGGCTGCCCCTACCGCTGCACCTTCTGCGCCAAGGAGAACTTCCGCGACCGCTACCGCCGCAGGGCGCTGCCGCTGCTGCTGGCGGAGATCGACCGGCTGCAGGCGCAGGGCGTGGGCTACGTCTACTTCGTCGACGAGATCTTCCTCCCTGACAGGGCACTGCTGGAGGCGCTGGTCGCACGGGAGCTCCACTTCGGCGTGCAGACCCGCATCGACCTGTGGAAGCCGGAGATGCTGGACCTGCTCGGGCGCGCCGGCTGCGTCTCCATCGAGGCCGGCGTCGAGAGCCTGACGGCCGCCGGCCGGGAGCGCCTGGCGAAGAACTGCCGCGTCGAGACGGAGGAGCTCACCGAGCGGCTGATCCTGGCGAAGCAGCACGTGCCGTTCGTCCAGGGCAACCTGATCGCCACGGCGGAGGACGACCCCGCCATGGTCGCGGACTGGCGGGGCCGGCTGCGCGACCACGGGGTCTGGGCCAACGATCCGGTGCCGATGTTCCCCTATCCGGGCTCACCCGACTATCGCCTGCGCTGGGGGCTGCCGGACGACGACGCCTGGGAGCGGGCGCACGACGCCTACCTCGAGACGTTCGACCACTTCTCCGAGCTCCAGAACGAGCGCCCGGCGTCGCTGTGCGAGCTGGAAGGCGGGTGCGGGTCATGAACGTGATGCAGCCGCTCCCCGGGCCTCGGCCGTGGCCTCGGCGCGTCCTCATGACGGCGGATGCGGTGGGCGGCGTCTGGCAGTACGGGCTGGATCTGGCCGCCGGCTTCAGCCGCCGCGGCGTCGAGGTGCTGCTGGCGGTCATGGGCGACGCGCCACGCCCGCACCAGGTCGCGGCCGCGGACCGCATACCCGGCCTGCACCTCGTTTCTGCGCCCTACCGCCTGGAGTGGATGGAGGACGCCGCCGCCGACGTCGACGCCTCCGGCGTCTGGCTGCTGACCCTGGCCCGCCGCTTCAAGCCCCACGTCGTTCATCTGAACGGCTATGCGCACGCGGCGCTGCCGTGGGACCGGCCGGTGGTGGTGGCCGCGCACTCGTGCGTTCGCACCTGGTGGCGTGCCGTCCACGGCGAGGACCCGCCGCCGGTCTGGGACGACTACACGAGCTGGGTCGCGGCCGGCCTGGCCGCGGCCGATGCGGTCATCGTACCGACGGCCGCATTTCTGGCAATGCTGGAAGCGGCGCATGGCCGGATCGAGTTCGCGACGGTGGTGCACAACGGCCGGTCGGCGGCGGGCGCCCGCCCCATCGCCGACAAGGAGCCGCTGATCCTGTGCGCCGGGCGGCTGTGGGACGAGGCGAAGAACATCCCGGCGGTCGACGCCGCGGCGGGCTGCCTGCCCTGGCCGGTGTTCGTCGCCGGCGCGGCGGCCGGCCCCGACGGCTCGCCGCCCCCTAGGATCGAGCACATGCGCCTGCTCGGCGCCCTCGGCGAGACGGAGCTGCGCGCCTGCTACAACCGCGCCGCCATCTTCGTCACGCCGGCGCTCTACGAGCCGTTCGGGCTCGCTGTTCTCGAAGCGGCGCAGAGCGGCTGCGCGCTGGTTCTGAGCGATATCCCGACGCTCCGCGAACTTTGGGACGGGGCGGCGGTCTTCGTTCCGTCGCGCGAAGCGGACGCCCTGCGCCGGGCGCTTGCGGAGCTGATCGAGGACGGCGACCGCCGCCGGAGCCTGGGCGAGGCCGCCGTGGTCCGCGCCCGTGCCTACACGCCAGAGCGGATGGTCCAGCGCACCCTGGCCGTCTACGGCGAGGCGCTCGTGCGCTGGTCGGCGGCGGTGGGCGGCGACGCGGCCAGCGGTGTGACGCTCAGCCAGCCGGTGGGGACGCTCCGATGAAGATCGCCTTCTTCGGCTCGAGCCTCGTGTCCGCCTACTGGAACGGCGCGGCGACCTATTACCGCGGCCTGCTCAAGGCGCTCGCCGAGCACGGCCACGACATCACCTTCTACGAGCCTGACGCGTTCGACCGCCAGCGCCACCGCGACATCGACGACCCGTCCTGGGCGCGTGTCGTCGTGTACCCGGCCACCGAGGCCGACGTCGGTCGCTGTCTCCGCCATGCCGCCCGCGCCGACGTGATCGTCAAGGCCAGCGGCGTCGGCGTGTTCGACGCCCTGCTCGAAGAGGCGGTGCTGGAGCTGCGCGGGCCTGGCAAGCGCGTCGCCTTCTGGGACGTGGATGCGCCGGCGACGCTGGAGCGGGTGGACGCCGATCCGGCGGATCCGTTCCGCGCCCTGGTCCCTTCCTACGACGTGGTGTTCACCTACGGCGGCGGCGCGCCGGTCATTGCCGCCTACGGCGCCCTCGGGGCGCGCGCCTGCATTCCGATTTACAACGCCCTCGACCCCTCCACCCACTACCCGGTGGAGCCCGAGGACAGCTTCCGCAGCGACCTGACCTTCATCGGCAACCGGCTGCCCGACCGCGAGGCGCGGGTCGAGGAGTTCTTCCTCAACGTCGCCGAGCGCCTGGCGCGCAAGCGCTTCCTGATCGGCGGCAGCGGCTGGGAAGACCGGGCGATGCCGGCCAACGTCACCGCCCTCGGCCACGTCTACACCCGCGATCACAATCCCCTGAACTGCTCGGCCAGGGCGGTGCTCAACATCAACCGCGACAGCATGGCCCGCTACGGCTTCTCCCCGCCCACCCGGGTGTTCGAGGCCGTCGGCGCCGGCGCCTGCCTGATCACCGACGCCTGGGAAGGCATCGAGGCGTTCCTGGCGCCGGGCGAGGAGATCCTGGTCGCCGCCAGCGGCGCCGAGGTGGCCGAACTGCTCGACAGCCTTTCAAGGCGCAAGGCGCGGTGCATCGGCGAGATGGGCCGCGCCCGGATCCTCGCGCACCACACCTACGCTCGCCGGGCGGCGCTGGTCGACTCGGTGCTGAAGGGCGCCGCCCCGGTGGCCGCTGGGGTCGGGCGATGACCGGACCGTGGCGCGTCGTCATCCTCGGCCTGTCTCTCACCTCGTCGTGGGGTAATGGCCACGCGACCACCTACCGCGGGCTGGTCAAGGAGTTGTGCCGCAACGGCCACGAGGTGACCTTCCTGGAGCGGGACGTTCCCTGGTACGCCGGCGCCAACCGGGACATGCCGAACCCGCCGTTCGGCCGGCTGCATCTCTACCGTGACCTGGCCGAGCTGAAGCGCCGCTTCGCCGCGGTCGTGGCCGAGGCGGACCTGGTGATGGTCGGCTCCTACGTGCCCGACGGCGTCGCCGTCTGCCGCTGGGCGCTGGCGACGGCGCGCGGCGTGAGCGCGTTCTACGACATCGACACGCCGGTGACGGTGGCGAAGCTGGCGCGGGGCGACGAGGAGTACCTTTCGGCCGATCTGGTCAGCCGGTTCGACCTCTACCTGTCCTTCGCCGGCGGGCCGCTGCTCGACCACCTGCGCCGGGCGTTCGGCGCGAAGCGACCCAGGGTCTTCTACTGCTCGTTCGATCCCGAGCTGTACGCGCCGGAACCCGAGCAGAGGCGCTGGGACCTGGGCTATCTCGGCACCTACAGCACCGACCGCCAGCCAAAGCTCACGGAGCTCCTGATCGAACCGGCCCGGGCGCTGCCCGACCGGCGGTTCGTCGTCGCCGGGCCGCAGTACCCGGCCGAGATCGAATGGCCGGACAACGTCCAGCGCATCGAGCACATCCCCCCGCACGGGCACCGCGCCTTCTACAACGCCCAGGCCTTCACCCTCAACGTGACCCGGGCGGACATGACCGCCGCCGGCTGGTCGCCCAGCGTCCGCCTGTTCGAGGCGGCCGGCTGCGGCATCCCGGTCATCTCGGATCCGTGGGACGGCCTGGAGACAATCCTGCGGGCGGACGAGGAGGTGCTGATCGCCCGCTCCCGCGACGACGTGATCCGCTACCTCGCCACGATCGACGACGACCGGCGCCGCGCCGTCGGCGAGGCTGCCCGCCGGCGCGTCCTCGCCGAGCACAGCGCCGCGGCACGGGCCCGGCAGCTCGAAGACTACGTCACCGCCTGCCTCGAAGAGCGTGGGTCGGCGCAGGGGCGCGCCGGTCTCGTCGGAACGGCTTAAGCCGCGACACATTCGCTAGAAAGTAAGGGATACCATGAGCGTAAGAGGTCTAGCGACGGCATTGCCGAGCAAGAAAATCCTCGTCACCGGCGGAACCGGTTTCCTGGGCTCCCATCTCTGCGAGCGTCTGCTCGACCGGGGCGACACCGTGTTCTGTCTCGACAACAACTCGACCGGCTCGCTGGACAACGTGCGCCACATCATGGGCAACGAGCGGTTCCGCTTCATCTGCCGCGACGTCGTCCAGCCGCTGCCGCTTCGGGTCGACGAAATCTACAATCTCGCCTGCCCGGCGTCGCCGGTGCACTACCAGGCCGACCCGATCCACACCACCCGGACCTGCGTGCTGGGCGCGCTCAACGTGCTCGACCTCGCCCGCCGCTGCGGCGCCAAGGTGCTGCAGGCTTCCACCAGCGAGGTCTACGGCGAGCCCGAGGTGCATCCCCAGCGGGAGCGCTACTGGGGCCACGTCAACCCCATCGGCCTGCGCTCGTGCTACGACGAGGGCAAGCGCTGCGCCGAGTCGCTGTTCTTCGACTACCACCGCACCCACGGCATCGGCATCAAGATCGCCAGGATCTTCAACACCTACGGGCCGCGGATGCAGATCGAAGACGGCCGGATCGTGTCGAACTTCATCGTCCAGGCGCTTCAGGAAAAGCCGCTGACCGTCTACGGCGACGGCAGCCAGACCCGGTCGTTCTGCTACGTCAGCGACATGGTCGAGGCGCTGATCCGGCTCATGGAGACGGACGACGCCGTGACCGGGCCGGTCAACCTCGGCAATCCGCACGAAGTGCCGGTGATCGAGCTGGCGGACCGGATCATCGCCATGACCGGGACCTCGGCGCCCATCGTCTTCAAGCCGCTGCCCCCCGACGATCCGAGCCGGCGGCGGCCGGACATCGACTACGCTCGCAGCGTCTTGCGCTGGGAGCCCCGCCATCCGCTGGACGAGGGGCTGGCGGTGACGGTGGAGTATTTCCGCGCTGCCTTGGCCGAGGAGGCGCCGTCCGCCGGCCGCTACGGCGGCGGCCGGCTCGCCCATGCCGCCGCGGGCGGTGGCCGCGCGACCGAAGCGCCGACCGACCGCCCGGCCGCACGGCATCAGCCGCCGGTGCTGGCGGCGGGCGTCGGCCGGGCGAGACGCTAGAGATGCCGCCAGGCCTTGTCATTGCGAGGAGGCGAAGCCGACGCGGCAATCCAGTGCCCGACAGTGGATCGCCATGTTGCCTCGCGGCTCGCGGTGACGGCATGGTAGAGGCAGGTGCATCAACCTGATGACAAATCGCGTTAGCGGCATGCGCTTCGTCTATTTCACACACTCGCTGGTCTCCGACTGGAACCACGGCAACGCCCATTTCCTCCGCGGCGTGCTGCGGGAACTGCAGGCCCGGGGCCACCAGACGCGGGTGTTCGAGCCGGCCGACGGCTGGAGCCGGGCGAACATGGTCGCCGAGCAGGGCGAGGCGGCGGTCGCGCGCTTCGCCGAGCGCTTCCCCGGCTTGTCGTCGACGACCTATCCGGCTGACGCCTTCGACGTCGAGGCGGCGACGGACGGCGCCGACGTGGTGATCGTGCACGAGTGGAACGAGCCGTGGCTGGTGGCGGCACTCGGCCGTCATCGCCGCCTCTCGGGGCGCTCCCTGCTGCTGTTCCACGACACCCACCACCGCGCGGCCACGGCGCCGGAGGACCTCGATCGCTTCGACCTGTCCGGCTACGACGGCGTGCTGGCGTTCGGCGAGGCCATTCGCGAGATTTACCTTAGCCGCGACTGGGCCCGCCGCGCCTGGACCTGGCACGAGGCGGCGGACACGGCGCTGTTCAGGCCGCACCCCGAGATCGAGCCGGAGGGCGATCTGGTCTGGATCGGCAACTGGGGCGACGGTGAACGTACCGCCGAGCTGGAGACGTTCCTGCTCGGCCCGGTGCGCGCACTCCGGCTCCGCGCCCGGGTCCATGGCGTGCGCTACCCCGGCGAGGCGCTGGCGGCGCTGCGTCGTGCCGGCATCGGCTACGGTGGCTGGCTCGCCAACGACCTGGTCCCCGAGGCCTTCGCCCGTCACCGGCTGACGGTGCACGTTCCGCGTGGCCCCTACGCCCGGTCGCTGCCTGGGATCCCGACGATCCGCGTGTTCGAGGCCTTGGCCTGCGGCATCCCACTGGTTTCGGCGCCGTGGGACGATTGCGAAGGACTGTTCCGCCCGGGCCGCGACTTTCTGTTCGCCGCCGACGGGGCGGCGATGACCGAAGCGCTGCGCCGGCTCCTTGCCGAGCCGTCGGCCGCCGCCGAACTTGCCCGCAACGGGCTAGAGACGATCCGCGCCCGGCACACCTGCGCCCACCGGGTGGACGAGCTGCTGGCCATCTGCGCCGCCCAGGGCAAGCCCGGCACAGCCGAAGATCGCGCCGCCTGACGCCTCTTCTTTGCGCTCAGCCCCGTTAGCAGCGAACCCGGGCGAAGACTCCGCCGTGCGGCGGCATGCGGACGGCCCCGCTGTCCACGCTGCCGCGGAGGCCATGGCCATCGAGCGGCTCGACGTCGAGATCCGCGGACGGGGACGTGCTGGCGTCGCCGCTGCCGAGGTTGAAGGCGCAGAAGACGGCGCCGTCGCCGGTGCCACGGACGAAAGCGAGGACCGGCTCGGGCGTGTCGAGGAAGCGGATGTCGCCGGCGATCAGGGCCTCGTGGCCTTTGCGCCAAGCGAGGAAGCTGCGGGTGAAGGCCAGCACCGAACCCGGATCGGCCTCCTGGGCGTCCACCGCCAGCGGCGGATGGCGGGGGTCGATCGGCAGCCATGGCTCTGCCGAGGAGAAGCCGGCGTAAGGCGCTTCCTGCGCCCACGGCATCGGCGTCCGCGCGCCGTCGCGGCCCTTGTGCCTGGGCCAGAAGGTGATCCCCTCCGGATCCTTGAGCTTCTCGAACGGCACCTCCGCATGCGGCAGCCCCAGCTCCTCGCCCTGGTAGAGGAAGGCGGTGCCGCGCAGGGAGGTGAGCAGCGCGATCATCTGCTTTGCGAACGCCGCCGGATCGGCGGCGTCGCGGCCCCAGCGCGTCGCCACCCGGACGACGTCGTGGTTGCTGAAGGCCCAGGACGGCCAGGCCTCCGCCGACAGCGCCAGCATCCGCTCGACGTTGTCGCGGATGAAGCGGGCGCCGAACTCGGGGCCGAGGAAGACGAAGCTGTAGGCGGTGTGGTAGCGCTCCGGCCCCTCGGTGTAGGCGACCATGGTCGCCAGCTGATCCTCGGCGGCGATCTCGGCGACCGCCATGCGATCTGGGTAGCGGTCGAGCAGCGCCCGGAGCTTCGGCACGAACTCCAGCGTCTCCGGCCGGGTGCGGTTGTAGATCTGCCGCTGCAGGTAGGAGGGCTTGTCCGGCGCCGGATGCGGGCGGGCCGGGTTGTCGCGCAGCGCCAGGTCGTGCATGAAGAAGTTGGCGACGTCGAGGCGGAAGCCGTCGACCCCGCGGTCGAGCCAGAAGGCCGCCGTCTCCAGCACCGCCTGCTGGACCTGCGGGTCGTGTAGGTTGAGGTCCGGCTGCTCCTTCAGGAAGTTGTGCAAGTAGTACTGGCGGCGGCGCGGCTCCCACTCCCAGGCGACGCCGCCGAAGACCGCGAGCCAGTTGTTGGGCGGGCTGCCGTCGGGCTTAGGATCGACCCAGACGTACCAGTCGGCCTTGGGGTTGTCGCGGCTCTGCCGGCTCTCCTCGAACCACGGGTGCCTGTCCGACGAGTGCGAGTAGACTTGGTCGACGATCACCTTCAGGCCCAGACGGTGGGCCTCGGCCAGCAGCGCGTCGAAATCGGACAGCCGGCCGAACAGCGGATCGACGTCGCGGTAGTCGGCGACGTCGTAGCCGAAGTCCTTCATCGGCGAGGTGAAGAACGGCGACAGCCAGATCCCGTCGACGCCGAGGCCGGCGACGTAGCCGAGCCGGCTGGTGATCCCCGGCAGGTCGCCGACGCCGTCGCCGTTGCTGTCGAGGAAGCTGCGCGGATAGATCTGGTAGATCACCGCGCCGCGCCACCAGTCGCCCATGCCCTGCTCCCCCATGCCCTGCTCCCCGCCGTTGCGGCCGGCACGATGCCGCAAACAGGTGGCCCGAGGCAAGCCGGCGCGGCTAGGGCGGGTGCCTGTTTTTCCCCCGTCGGTTGCAAGGCACACAACGGTCACATTCGCCGCTTTTCTGGGCGGGGATTTCGCTGTAAGACTTTACGCACAGGATGATCACGGCGGCGCTGCGGCCGCCGGCAATGAAGCCCTTTCCGTTCGAAGGCGAAGGGCGAACACTGAGGGAGGAGGTTCATGCGACTTTCCGGTTTCGGGATTCTGCTTGCTGCCGCCATGCTGGCGGCGCCGATGGCGCAGGCGGCGAGCCCGATCGTCATCAAGTATTCGCACGTCGTCGCCGAGAATACGCCCAAGGGCCAATCGGCGAACAAGTTCAAGGAGCTCGCGGAGCAGCGGCTGCCCGGCAAGGTGGTCGTGGAGGTGTTCCCCAACTCGCAGCTGTTCGACGACGACAAGGTCATGGAGGCGATGCTGCTGGGCGACGTCCACTTGGCGGCGCCGTCGCTGTCGAAGTTCGAGTCGTACACCAAAAAGCTGCAGATCTTCGACCTGCCCTTCCTGTTCAACGACATCGCCGCCGTCGACCGCTTCCAGCAGGGGCCAGCCGGGCAGGCGCTGATGCAGTCGATGGAGAAGAAGGGCGTCGTCGGCCTCGGCTACATCCACAACGGCATGAAGCAGCTCTCGGCGCATAATCCGCTGCGGGTTCCCCAGGATGCCGCCGGCAAGAAGTTCCGCATCCAGGCGTCCGACGTGCTTCAGGCGCAGTTCGAGGCGTTGAAGGCCGTGCCGGTGAAGAAGCCGTTCTCGGAAGTGTTCACCTTGCTGCAGACGCGGGCCATCGACGGCCAGGAGAACACCTGGTCGAACATGTACTCGCAGAAGTTTTTCGAGGTGCAGGGCTACATCACCGAGTCCAATCACGGCGTGCTCGACTACATGGTCGTCACCTCGGACGAGTTTTGGAACGGCCTCCCGGACGACATCCGCGCGGAGCTCAAGACAGCGCTGGACGAGTCGATCGCCTACGGAAACCAGATCGCCAACGACCTGAACGAGCAGGACAAGCAGAAGATCATCGCTTCGGGCCGCTCCCAGGTCGTCTACCTGACCCCCGAGGAGCGCGCCAAGTGGGTCGAGGTGATGAAGCCGGTGTGGACGAAGTTCGAGAAGGACATCGGCAAGGACATCATCGAGGCGGCCGTCGCCTCCAACGGCGGCAGCTGAGCGAGACCGCGCGGCTACGGCGCCGCGCGCCCCGTCCGGTCCCGAGCGAAAGCCCGCGCCCATGATCGCACGCTTCGTGACCCACCTGGAGGAGGGAGTCGTCTCCCTCATCCTCGTGGTCATGACCCTCGTGGTCTTCGTCGAGGTCGTCCTCCGCTTCGGCTTCAACACCGGGATGATCTGGGCCGACGAGTTCGTCCTTCACCTGTCCGCCTGGATGGTGCTGCTGGGTGCCTCCTACGGGGTGAAGGTCGGCTCGCACATCGGCGTCGACGCCGTTGTCCGGATCCTGCCGAAGCCGGTGCGGCGGGGCGTCACCCTGGTCGCGATCGCCCTCTGCCTGGTCTACTGCTGGCTGTTCATCCAGGGGTCGTGGGTGTACCTGCAGAAGGTCCACCGGATCGGGATCGAGCTCGAGGACCTGCCGATCGAAAAGTGGATGGCCCACAGCATCCTGCTCATCGGCTTCGTCCTGCTCGCCATCCGCTTCGCCCTGCTCGGCTGGCACGTCCTGCAGGGCAAGTCGGACAGCTTCGGCTTCGCCGACGAGGCCAAGGAAGCTCTCGAAACGCTCGGCGCCGAAGCGACCGAAAAGGCGGAGGCCAAGAAGCCGTGACGACTGCCGCCCTCTTCCTGCTGCTCTTCGCCTGCATGCTGATGGGCATGCCGATCGCGGTCGCGCTCGGCTTCTCCAGCATCCTCACCATCCTGTTCTTCTCCAACGACTCGCTGGCCTCCATCTCGCTGAAGCTGCTGCAGGGGCTCTCCGGCCACTACACCCTGCTCGCCATCCCGTTCTTCATCCTCTCCTCGGCCTTCCTCACCACCGGCGGCGTCGCCCGCAGGCTCATCCGCTTCGCCATCTCGACCGTCGGCTACATCCGCGGCGGCCTGGCCATGGCCTCGGTGCTCGCCTGCATGCTGTTCGCCGCCATCTCCGGCTCGTCGCCGGCGACGGTGGCCGCCATCGGCTCGCTGGTCATCACCGGCATGGTCAAGGCCGGCTACCCGGAGAAGATGGCGGCCGGCGTCATCACCAACGCCGGCACGCTCGGCATCCTCATCCCGCCCAGCATCGTCATGCTGGTCTACGCCGCGGCGACGGAGCAGTCGGCGGCGCGGATGTTCATGGCCGGGTTCATCCCGGGCGTTACGCTGGGGCTGATGCTGATGGTGGCGATCTACGTCGTCGCCAGGATCAAGGGCCTGTCGGCGCTCCCGTTCGTGGGCTTCGGCGAAATCGCCGCCTCGGCGTGGAGCGCCATGGGCGGCATCCTGCTCATGGTCATCGTGCTGGGCTCGATCTACGGCGGCATCGCCAGCCCGACCGAGGCCGCGGCCGTCTCCGCCGTCTATGCCTACGCCATCGCCGTGTTCGGATACCGGGACATGGGGCCGCTGCGCGAGACGCCGTGGCGCTACGACGGCGAGTCGGCGGCGAGCGTGCTCGTGCGCAACACCGTGCAGATCCTCGTCGCCCTGCCGAAGACCGTCCTCGACCCGGAGGTCCGCAAGGTCGTCCTGGAGGCCTCCAAGATCTCGGTGATGCTGCTGTTCGTCATCGCCAACGCGATGCTGTTCGCCCACGTGCTGACCACCGAGCGCATCCCCCATCACATCGCCGACGCGATCTCCTCGTGGGGCCTGCCGCCGTGGTCGTTCCTGCTGGTGGTGAACATCATCCTGCTCGCCGCCGGCAACTTCATGGAGCCGTCGGCGATCACGCTGATCATGGCGCCGATCTTCCTGCCCATCGCGCTCCAGCTCGGCATCGACCCGATCCACCTCGGCATCATCATGGTCGTGAACATGGAGATCGGCATGATCACGCCGCCGGTCGGGCTGAACCTCTACGTCACCGCCGGCATCACCGGGCGAAGTATCGGCTGGGTGGTGCAGGCGGCGTTGCCGTGGCTGATGGTGTTGATCTCCTTTCTCGTGCTGGTCACGTACATCCCGCAGATCTCGCTGTTCCTGCCGGAGTACATCGACAGCCTGAAGGGGTACGGCGCAAGCGGCGGCGCGGTGACGGAACCTTAGCCCGGCCCGGCGCCCCGCCGGCCGCCCCGCCGACCGCGAACGAAACGACAGGAGACGGGCCTCATGCCGATCGCCGGCCGCCTGAACCGCTTCGCCGCCCTGGCTCTGGCCGTCCTGCTGGCGGCAGCCGCCGCACTCGCCGCCGCTACGGCGCCGGCGCTAGCGCAGGACGGGCCCATCGTCATCCGCTTCGCCCACGTGGTCGATGAGCGCACGCCGAAGGGGATCGGCGCTGAGATGTTCAAGCAGCGGGCCGAGGCAAGGCTGCCGGGCGGCGTCGTCGTCGAGGTTTACCCGCGGGCGCGGCGATACACGGACGAGGAGGTGGTGACGGCGATGGCGCTGGGCGACGTTGAGCTGGCGGCGCCGTCCTTCACCCAGTTCCGCGGCTTCAACAGGGCCATGCAGGTCTTCGAGCTGCCGTTCCTGTTTCGCGACGTCGATCACCTCCACCGCTTCCAGCAGAGCACCGTCGGTCGCCAGCTTCTCGACTTCATGCTGCCCCAGGGCATCAAGGGGCTCGCCTACTGGGACAACGGCATGCGGGTGATCTCGGCGAACAAGCCGCTGCTCGTGCCCGCCGACGCCAAGGGCATGCTGTTCCGCACCGAGCCGTCCACCGTGTTCCAGGCGCAGTACCAGCGCATCGGCGTCCCGGTGCTGCCGCTGCCGTTTCGCGCCGTCCCCGACGCCATTCGCGAGGGGCTGGTCGAAGGGCAGGAAAACAGCTGGTCGAACATCTATTCCCGCGGCATCCACACCCTGCACCGCTACTTCACCGAGCTCGACCACAGCTTCCTCGGCTACATGGTCGTGACCAACGCCGAGTTCTGGGAGGAGCTGCCGCCGGACGTTCGGGCGACGCTGGACGCGGTCCTCGCCGAGGTGACGGCGGAGGTGAACACCATTGCCCGCGAGCACGCGGAGAGCGACCGGCAGAAGGCCAAGGACGAGGGGCGGATCGACATCCTGACGCCGACGCCGGCCCAGATCGACGACTGGCGCGAGGCGTTCACGCCGGTGTGGCGGGACTTCGAGCCGCAGATCGGCCGGGAGATCATCGACGCCGCCCTCGCCGCGGAGAAGTAGCGGCGCCCCGGAGCACGGCGTGACCAGGCTCCGAACGCGTAGGGCGGATCAAGGCGAAGCCGGATCCGCCGGATCGGTGGACACCCATTCGCCGGATTACGCCTGCGGCTAATCCGGCGTACGTCGCCATCTATGCGCGCTACACCAGCGCCCGCTGGCGGAGATCCGCCTTAATCGCGGCGGCCGCGGCCTGCGTCAGCTTGTCGCGGATCATGCAGCTCGCAACCGTGCGCAGCATCTTGTTGACGAACAGGCCGTCGTCGATGCGGATGCGCTTGAGCAGGCCGCGGACCAGTTCCGGCATGATGACCGCGGCGCGCCGCTCGATCAGGCCCAGGACCGGCTCCAGCACACGCGGGTCGAGCTTCGGCCACGGCCGGAGCGGAACCGGCTCGCTCGCCTCTCCCACCAGCGGGATCAACTGGACGAACTCCCGGTCGACGGCGTGGCAGCCGTTCGCCCGGCGGATGCGCGGATGGCGGTCGGCGATGTCCTGGCCGCGGGCCCGCGCCCGCTCCACCCAGGGAGCGACGATCGGGTTTTCCACGTGGACGACGAAGTGGTCGCGCAGGAACTTCTGGCAGTTGCGCCGGCCGAGCTGGAAGTCGTGCATCCTGAGCTCCTCGTGGAGGAAGCCGGCGAAGCCGCCGAGCCCGACCGAGGCCAGGTTCGTCTCCGGCCCCACCTTCTCCGGGCGCAGCGGCGAGACCAGGAAGCGGCTGTGCACGTCCTCGTGCATGGCCAGCATCACCTCCTGCGGATTGAACCGCGCCTGCCGGCGAAGGGTCGAGAACATCGAGAACAGGGCCTCGACCATGTCCGGCGCGGCGCCCATTCCGTGATCGGCGCGCTCTTCGTCGTCGGGCAGGGGATCGATCATCAGCACCGCCCGGTCGCACTGCCTGGGATCGCGGGCGTTGTGCACGTCCCGCCCGCCGGCCAGGGCGATGCGGGCGAACTCCACCGGCTCGTTGTTGATCAGTCCGCCGTCGATGCACCAGAACTCGTAGGGACGCCCGGGCGTGCAGGCGACGTCGAGGTTGATGACGGGACCGGCGTTGCTCCGCTGACCGGCCGGAGCGCACCAGGGGGTCGCCTGGTAGAAGGCCGGCTGATTGGAAAAGGCCCGCGCCGGCAGCCCGCCCGGAAAGGCCGAGGTCGCCAGCGCGGCGTCGCGCAGCGCGCCCCAGCCGTCGAGGCGGTGGTTGCCGGCGGTTCCGGGCCAGTTGACCGGATGCACGCCCGCCGGCAGCGCCTCCGCCTCGCCGGCCCCGGCGCCGACCACGGCGAAGTGGGCGAAGTCGGCGTGGCAGGTGACCCGGTGGCCTCGCACGCCGCCGGCGGTGACCATCTCGATGACGTAGGGCAGGCCGCGCAGGTTGGTCAGGGAGAGATAGACCTGCAGCGGGTTGGCGAAGTAACCGGGCTTCGCTGCACGGGCTCCCGCGGCGATCGCGGCGCGGACGCTCGCCACCGCCCGGTCGGCCACGGCGGCGATCCCAGTGCCGTCCAGCAGCGAGGGAACGATGCCGGCCTCGCCACGGATGTCGCCAGTCTGCAGCAGCATGCGGACGTCGATGTCGCGCACCCAGCAACGATAGAGCAGGTTGCGTTCGGCATTGGCGGGCGACGCCGCCGTACGGGCTCCGGCCAGGTCGCGAACGGGATGATGGCCGGTGAACGGGATCATCCCGGTCAGCGCCGAGATGATGCCGCCGGCCGAGCTTCCGGCCGCCGCCCTGATCTGCACGGCGTGGTCGGGAACGTCGGCGCCGGCCCTTTTGGCGAGCTCCCATGCGTCCAGAGCCTGGAGGAGGAAATCGATCACGCCGGCGGTGTAGGCGCCGGCGGACACGGCGCCGGCCATCACCAGCCCGACCTCGAAGGTCCGGGCGGGCGGCTTTCGCAACATCATGACTTGAATGAACCTCGATGAAATGCGCGGCACGCCCGGCGCGGGCGGAAATGCACCGGCGCTGACGAGGGGCGATGCCGCGGCGTCAGAAACGTCAAAGCGACCGGACGGAGCGCCGGGGCCGCGGCAAAGCCTCCGGCCACACGCCCGGCCACGAAATCTAGGACTGTGTACCTAAATGGGGCAGAAAGTGCAAGGTCGGCCGAAGAGCTGCCCGGCCAGTGGATCGCCAGGATGTTGGATTTAGGGGTAGATGACGTCGAGCGAGCCGTAGCGCGGCCGGAACACGGCGAACCGGTGGACCGTCGTCTCCGTGACGATCTCCGAAAAGGCCATCGGCTCGTAGCGGAAGAAGGCCTCGCAGAGGATGACGTTCTCGCCGTCGCGAACGATGAGCCCGTCCGGCAGGGTGGCGACGGAACCCTCCGCGCCGAAGGCGCTGTCGCCGTCGCCGTCGCCGTAGCTGCGCTGCCACTTGATCCGCGCCGACCCGCCCGCAGCGGCGATGGAGGTGACGATCAGCCGCCCCTTCTGCTGCACGTCGAGCGGCTCCATGACGAACTTCGCCGCCTGGAACAGGTTGCTGACACCGCCTTCCGTGACCACCGCCGACTGGGCGACCAGGTCCGCCAGGCTCGCAGAGGTGCGCTCGACCTTCTGGTTGATCAGCACGAAGCGGGTGAACTCGATCCCGGTCAGGAGCAGCACCAGCAGTACCGGGAGGGCCATGGCGAACTCGACCATGAAGTTGCCCGCGTCGCCGGACCCGGGCCTCCACCACCGCCGCCGCGATGGGCGGGCCGGGCGGCTCAAAGCGTGCACGGCTTCGGCTCCGCGCCGTCGAGAGACGGGTTCCACGGCTCGTTGCGGACGGCGACGCTGGCGGCGAGGGGGAATTTACCGTCCTTGCCGATGACCTTGCCGACCATCGGCGTGATCAGCGGCCAGTCGTAGCGCACCCGGTACAACACCACCGACCCGGACTCGCCGGGTCCGGCCGAGCCGCGGTCCTCGTCGCGCTTGCCGTTGGCGTTGCAGTCCTTGAAGGTTTCGCCGCTGTCGTACTTGCCGTTGGCGTTGCCGTCGACGAAGCTCTCGCCCTGACCCACGTCGTCGAAGGTCGGGTAGCTCCGGATCTCCAGGACGGCCTTGTCGAAATCGACCAGCCCCAGCGTCCGGTCCTCGACCAGCTTGCGGATGTAGGCCTCGCGCTCGCCCATGGTCGACGCGCCGTCGGGAAGCTGGCCGGTGAGACCGTAGCGCGACGCGTCCCGCAGGCTGCTCTCCAGAAGCACGGTGACGAACATCACCAGGCCGAACTCGACGATGGCGCAGACCAGGAGGAAGAACAACGGGCCGGCGATCGCGAACTCCACGACCGGCGAGCCGCGCTCGTCGCGGTGAAGCACCCCGAAGGCGCTGATCGAAGGAAACATCCGCATCCTGAAGCCGAGGTCTCGCCGGCCGGCCTGTGCGCTGCACGATTTAAGCAACGGTTATTATAGGGCGGGTTCGAGAACCGCCCTAATTGCCATATTGACGGCAAGGTGCGTGCAATTCATGCACACTTCCGCCGAGCGTTACATGCCCAGGCAGGAGACGGGCGCAGGCGGTGCGCCGAGCGGTGTCGAGCCGCCCAGGGAACATTCGGGGGACGTCCGGGGGCATTGACGCCGGCATGGATCCGGATAGGCTCGGGGCCTCGGGTCGAGGAAGAAAAGGATCGGGCGATGAAGCTGGTGCGCTATGGGCCGAAGGGCAGCGAGAAACCGGGCCTCGTGGACGATGCCGGCCACATCCGCGACCTGTCCAGCCACGTCGGCGACATCGCCGGCGAGGTGCTGGCGCCCGACCGGCTGCGCCGGCTGGCAGATATCGATGCGACGTCGCTGCCCCTCGTCGAGGGCCTTCCCCGGCTCGGCCCGCCGGTCACCGGCGTCGGCAAGATCCTGGCCATCGGCCTGAACTATCGTGAGCACGCGGAAGAGACCGGTGCGACGGTTCGGACCGACCCGATGCTGTTCTCCAAGGCGATCACCTCGCTCAGCGGCCCCAACGACCCGATCATGCTGCCACGCGGCTCGGAGAAGACAGACTGGGAGGTGGAGCTCGCGGTGATCATCGGCAGCCGCGCCGCTTACGTCGACGAGGAAAAGGCGCTGGAGGTCGTCGCCGGCTTTGCTGTGATCAACGACGTTTCCGAGCGCGCCTTCCAGAAGGAGCGGGGCGGGCAGTTCGTCAAGGGCAAGAGCGCCGATACGTTCGGCCCGCTGGGGCCGTGGCTGGTCACCCGCGACGAGATCGCCGATCCGCAGAACCTCGCGCTTTGGTGCGACCTCAACGGCGAGCGCCGACAGGACTCGAACACCGCGCGGATGATCTTCCCGGTCGCCTACCTGGTCAGCCACATCAGCCAGTTCATGACGCTCTTGCCGGGCGACGTCATCGCCACCGGCACGCCCGCCGGCGTCGGCATGGGCTGCAAGCCGCCGCGCTTCCTGCGTGCCGGCGACGTGCTGGAGTGCGGCGTAGAGGCGTTGGGCCGCCAGAGCCACGAGGTCGTCGCGTTCTCCGCGGCAGGGTGACCGCCGTCACGCAGCCCGTGGCTCGATGGCCTGCAGCTCGGCCGTGATCTGTCGCCGGCGCTCCATCAGGTCGTAGTCGGTCTGCAGCCCGAGGAAGACGCCGTCCGACAGCCCAAAGTAGCGCGCGAGCCGGAGGTCGGTGTCGGCCGTGACCGAGCGCTTGCCGAGCACGAGTTCGTTGATCCGCCGCGGTGGCACGCGGACGGCGCGGGCAAGCGCATTCTGGCTGAGGCCCATCGGCTTCAGGAAGTCCTCCAGCAGGATCTCGCCCGGATGCGGATTCGGCAGCAAGTCGCACTCAGCCATGATAATCGACGACGCCGACATCGCTCGGCCCTCCTTCCCTCCAGACGAAGCAGATCCGCCACCGGTCGTTGATCCGCACACTGTGCTGGCCCATCCTGTCACCCTTTAGCGCCTCCAGCCGGTTGCCGGGCGGAACCCTGAGATCGCCAAGGACCTTCGCCTGGTTCAGCAAGCGGAGCTTCCGCAGGGCAACCGCCTGGATGTCCGACGGCAGGCGCCGGCTTCGCTGCCCGCTCCAGATCCGCTCCGTCTCCGGATCGGCGAAGCTCTTGATCATCGCCCAAACTATAACGCATCACGTTATAGCCTTCAAGCGCACGCTCGCGCTTGGCATGTCTGCGGCTCTCCCGTGGCGGCTCCGGGGCCGCTGCTTACGCCCCGATCCGGCGAACCTCGTCCCGCCTCGGCTCGTGGCCCAGGCCGTCGCCGTCGATGACGTACCTGGCCGGCAGCTTCCCGTCCCCGTGGAGCTGCGCCAGCGCCAGCAGCGCCGCCGGGTAGCCGTCGGGGGTGGTCCGCGCGGTGATGAACGGGCCGTCGACGACCGCCATGTACGGGCTGCCGTTCCGCGAGATGAAGCCGCCGTCGGGGCCGACGTACTGCTTGATCATCTGCTCCAGCGTCATCGTCGCCGAGCCGAAGTTGGGGCTGTAGGTGCCCTCGGCGATGACGATCGCGGTCCCGTCGGTGTAGTCGTCCTGCTCGGAGTGGCCGGTCACCAGCCGTCCCCAGACGAGCGGCACCTTCGTCTGCGGGTTGGTCGCCTGGATGAGCACCTGGACGCCGTAGCAGATCGCCACGACCGGCCGGCCGAGCGCGGCCATCAGCTCGATCAGCGGCCGGATCGAGGTGTTGCCGCCCAGGTCCATGTAGGCGCCGGCGCCGCCGACGATGAACATGCCGGCGTACCGGGTCGCCTCCCGCAGGCCCTCGAACAGCCTGCCGCGGAACGGCTCGCGCGAGGCTTCGCCGTGCTGCGGCCGGGGCGTCGGCGGCAGCCAGGCGTCGAGGTTGCGCGGCTCGTTCAGCCGCCCGCCCTCGGTCGTTCCGCCGTCGTTGTAGCGCGTGCCCAGCGCCGCTTCCCCGGGCGAGACCTGCCGGGCGTTCCACGCCTGGTCGCGAAAGCTCGTATCGACGCTGACCGGATAGACGAACGGCCGCTGTCCCCTCGGCGCGACGTAGTCCACCTCGTAGCCGGCGGCGCGGAACACCTGGTCGGTCAGGGTCAGCTCCGAACTCCAGTAGCCATGCTGCGGGATGACCGCGACGATCTTGCCCGGCCGCTCCGGGAGGTCCGTCTTGACGCCGGTGAAGCGCTCGATCTCGCCGATCAGGAACGCCTTGTCGAACTGCCCATCCACCATCCGCTGGGCGACGGCCCCCACGGGCGCATCGTCGGCGAACTCCATGGTCGGGAACTCGACGGCCGCGGCGTGGCGATCCGCGATCGTCCTGGCAACGGCTTCGGGTGACAACCCGCCTGTCGCTTGCGTCTGCACCATCACAGCCTCCTCAGGGATTCTGGCCGCCGCAGAACGAAGGTCCTGCGGTCCATGTCGCGGTGTCCTGTCTCGTTGCCTGCCGGCACGCAGGGCTGCCGCGTTTGCAACTGGATCTTACTCCGCCGACCTCCGCGGGACCAAGCCTCGACCAAACCTGGGCCAGTTCCAGAACCCGGACGCGTCTTGCGCGCGGGGTTGAGGCAGGCTTCCGGGCGCGCAGAGGCAAGCGCCAACGCCGGTATCAGCGCGAGGTAAACGCCGGCGGGCTCCGCTCGCAGCGCCCGAATAGCCAACCTCGAGGTGCCGGGCTCGAAGGCCTGATGCGGCGGTAGACGAGCCACATCGCCTGCTTGGGGCGCAGGTGGCGGACGGTGCGGACGAAGCGACGGACGTTCACGTCATGCCTGGACGCCGGGGCCGGGCCCGGCCGCCTCCGGCGCAGTCCCGTGGCCCGGCCCTACAGCCTGGTGGGCATCAGCACCGTGTAGTCGAAGTCGAGGACGACGGCGGGGTCGTACTTGCCGCCCGCGTCCTGGTAGGGGAAGTCGTGGCAGGGGCGGTCCTTGGTGGCGACGGTGCGCAGGCGGAGCGCGCCGATGTCGCGCCGGCCGGGCAGCTCCATCTTCGCCAGCACCTCGGACCAGGCGTAGATGGTGTCGCCGGCGAACGACGGGGCGGTGTGCCGGCCGCCGTTGATGGCGGCGATCTTGAAGGCGTTGGCGAGGCCGTTGAAGGAGAGCGAGCGGGCGAGGCTTATGACGTGGCCGCCGTAGACGATCCGCCGACCGAAGCGGCCTTCTTTCTCGGTGTGCTGGTTGAAGTGGACCTTGGCGGTGTTCTGGTAGAGCCGGGTCGCCATCTGGTGCTCGGCTTCCTCGATGGTCATCCCGTCGACGTGGTCGATCTTCTCGCCGACCTCGTAGTCGTTCCAGAGGTGCGGGCTGCCGGCGAGCTCGGTGTTGTAGTCGGTGATATGGAGCTTGTAGGGCACCATGAGCTGGCCCACGTCCACCGCGTCGGGCAGGTCGGGAACCACCGGCTCCGGTGCCGGCGACGCGGGGTCCTTCTTGCGCACCATCACCCAGCGGCAGTAGTCGAGGACCATCTCCTGGCGCTGGTTGACGCCGACCGAACGGACGTAGACCACCCCGGTCTTGCCGTCCTTGTTCTCGCGCACGCCGATGACGTTCGAGGTCGTCATGACCGTGTCGCCGGGGTAGACGGGCTCGCCGAAGCGCCCGGAGGCGTAGCCGAGGTTGGCGACGGCGTTTAGCGAGATGTCGGGGACGGTCTTGCCGAAGACCATGTGGAAGGCAAGCAGGCTGTCCACGGGGGGGCGGTCGAGGCCGAGCATGCCGGCGAACGCCGCCGAGCTGTTCATCGCGAAACGCGAGCCATAGAGCGCGATGTAGAGCGCGACGTCGCCCTCGGTGACCGTGCGCGGGGTGGCGTGCACGATCTCCTGGCCGACCGTGAAGTCCTCGAAGAAGTTGCCGGGATTGGTCTTGGTGCTGCTCATCTCGTCCCCGTCCTCGTCCCTTGATCTTTTTGGCTCACGCTCCCCGCCGGCGCGGCCGGGGTTCTCAGAACTCGTAGGCGGCGGCCAGCTCCGGATCCTTCCTCGCCACCAGCCTGGCCAGGTCGACGATGACCTTGGCCTGCTTCCAGGTGGCGTCGTCCTGCATCTTGCCGTCGATCATGGCGACGCCCGAGCCGTCCGGCATGGCGGCCAGGATCTTCTTGGCGAACAGCACCTCGTCCACGTCCGGGCTGAAGACGCGCTTGGCGATGGCGATCTGGTTCGGCGCCAGAGACCAGGCGCCGGTGCAGCCCATGAGGAACGCGTTGCGAAACTGCGCCTCGCACGCCGGCTCGTCCTTGATGTCGCCGAAGGGGCCGTAGAAGGCGCGGATGCCGCTGGAGACGCAGGCGTCGACCATCTTGGCCACGGTGTAGTGCCACAGGTCCTGCTGGGAGAAGGCGCGGGACGGCTTGTCCGGATCGGGGTCGGCGAGCACGCCGTAGAAGGGATGGCCGCCACCGACGCGCGTCGTCTTCATTCCGCGCGAGGCGGCGAGGTCGGCCGGGCCGAGGCTCAGCCCGTGCATCCTCGGGCTGGCGGCGGCGATCTCCTCGACGTTCTTCACCCCTTGCGCCGTCTCGAGAAGGGCGTGGATCAGGATCGGCTTGGTCACCCCGTGGCGCGCTTCGAGCAGCGCCAAGTACTGATCGACGAAGTGGATGTCCCACGGCCCCTCGACCTTGGGGATCATGATCACGTCGAGCTTGTTGCCGACGGCGGCGACGATCTCGCTCATGTCGTCGAGGAACCACGGGCTGTTCAGTGCGTTGACCCGGGTCCACAAAGCCGTGTCCCCGAAGTCGGTCGCCTTCGCCACCTCGATGAAGCCGGCGCGCGCCGCCTCCTTGGCGTCGGCGGGAATGGCGTCCTCCATGTTGCCCAGCAGCACATCGACCTGCCTGGCCATGTCCGGTACGCGCGCCCGGATCTTTTCCAGGTGCGGCGGGAAGAAGTGGATCATCCGCTCCGGGCGGACCGGAAGCTCGCGCATGGGCTCGGGCGCGCCGATGGCCAAGGGCTTGTAGAAGTGGACAGGCAGCTTCATGGGGTTCCCCTCCCGTGCTTCTTGTTCGCTATTGCACAACGTCCCGGCGGAGCTTACGACCTACACCGAAGCGCCCCCGAGGTCAAACACTAGGGCCGGCGAGAGGCCCCGGCGGGACGTCCGGCGACCGGGCAGCCGCCGCGTCGCGGCTGGGCCGGCGGCGTCGCCGCCTCCGGAGCGCAAGCGCTGCCAATGCGTCGAGCGGCTCGCCGGCGAAGCCTCTCCTTCCGGCTGCAAGACGAGCCCGTGCATCCTGCAGCCTCTTCCTGTTCAGGCCCGCGGTCGCGCCAGAACTCGCCCGACGAGACCTTCATCCTCCACTTGCCCGGCCGTCCCCTCGTTCAACCCAACATTTTTAAACTTTCCGCCGCGTTGCGCCGCTGTCGTTCCATGGTAGAATAAGGACCAAAGAAGATAACTTAATTGTCACACACGGTGTGGCGCCGGCGCGACATTCACGCGCGCCGCGGCACGTCGGCGGATGGAAGAGGATAAGCGGATGTCAGCCTTGCAGGACCGCGAGCGAAGTCGCTGGATCCCGATCTTCGAGAAGCATTTCGCGACTGCGGAATGCGGCCTCCACTTCGGCGAGATGCAGGAAACCGGGTGGCACACCATCCTGGCCGAGTTGATCGACAAGAAGGGCGACGTGTTCCTGCTCGCGGAGGTCGATTTCGACACGGAGGAACTGCTGCGTTGCCGCCGGCCGTGCGCGTGTGCGGCGCGCCCCTGAGGCTGGAGCAGTTTGCCGGAGACGATGCATCTGCCGCTGCCAGGCCGTCACCCTCGAGCCGGGAGCGGCGTGGCGATCCAGTGGTGAAGGCACTGGGCGGGCACTGGATCGCCGCGTCGGCATCGCCCCCTCGCAATGACCCCCCAGACCCGGCCTGGGCCAGGGTCGAGGGGCGGCTGGGGCGGCTAGGTTCGAGGAGCGGCGGCTGAGGCGAGCGTGCGAACCTCGGGGTTTTGCCCCAAGGGGTAGAGCCGGGTGACGTGGCCCATCTTCCGCCCGGGCACGGCCCGCGCCTTGCCGTAGATGTGGACGGCCGTGTCGTCCTGACGCGCGAGGCGGGGCCAAGCCTCGACCGCGTCCCCCAGCAGGTTCGCCATCACCGCGTCGGAATGGCGTAAGACCGAGCCCAGCGGCCAGCCGCAGATGGCGCGAACGTGCTGCTCGAACTGGCTGACGACGCAGCCGTCGAGCGTCCAGTGCCCCGAGTTGTGGACCCTAGGCGCCATCTCGTTGACGAACAGCCTCGCTCCCCGGCTCGTCTCCAGGAACATCTCGACGCCCATGACGCCGACGTAGTCGAGCCGCTCGGCGATGCGGACGGCGATGTCCCGGGCCGCCGCCTCCACCTCCGCACCGACGCCGGAGGGGACGACGGAGCGGGCGAGGATGTGGTTCTCGTGGATGTTCCAGGCCGGGTCGTAGCACCGGGTCTCGCCGTCGGCGCCGCGGGCGACGATGACCGAAATCTCCCGCTCGAAGGCGACGAACCCCTCGATCAGCAGCCCGCCGCCACCGAGGGCGGCGAGCGCCTCGGCGGCACCGGCCGCGTCGGCGACGAACGCCTGGCCCTTGCCGTCGTAGCCGAACCGGCGCGTCTTCAGCACCGCCGGCAGGCCGGTCGTGGTGATCCCCCGGGTGAGGCTGGCACCGTCGTCGACGGCGGCGAAGGGCGCGGTGGCGATGCCGGCGCCGACGAAGAACGACTTCTCCCGCAGGCGGTCCTGGGCGACCGCCAGTGCCTCCGGCGGCGGCCACACCGGGACGTGGCGGGCGAGGAACCGTGCCGCGGCCTCGGGGACGTTCTCGAACTCGTAGGTGACGACGTCGACCGACGCGGCGAACGCCTTAAGGCTCGCCTCGTCGCCGTAGGGCTCGGCGGTGCAGGCGGCGGCGACGAAGGCGGCCGGGCGGTCCTCGTCCGGGCAGTAGACGTGGCAGCGAAGGCCGAGCCTGGCCGCGGCCATGGCCAGCATCCGGCCGAGCTGGCCGCCGCCGAGGATGCCGATGACGGACCCGGGCTTCAGCGGGGTCATGCGGGCCCAGCGCCGCGAGCGAAAGATGCGCGGGTAACCCGCCGGCAGTTGATGGCCGGGACAAGCCCGGCCATGACGGTTAAGGAGCCGGTTTGCGCGGGCGTACCATATCGCCCGAAGGTGCCTTTTCCCGTCACCGCCGGGCTTGTCCCGGCGGTCCACGCCTTCATAGCGAGGGGAGCCGCCGCCTCGCGCTCATTCATCGGCCGGGGCCTCGGCGACCTCGGCGGTCCGTTTCGCCCGCCAGGCCTCCAGCCGCTCCGCCAGCACCGGGTCGCCCAGCGCCAGGACGGCGGCGGCCAGCAGCGCCGCGTTGATCGCCCCTGACTTGCCGATGGCCAGCGTGCCGACGGGAACGCCGGCCGGCATCTGCACGATCGAGAGCAGGCTGTCCTGGCCCCGCAGCGCGGCGGACTCGACCGGCACCCCGAACACCGGCAGCGTCGTCATCGCCGCGGTCATGCCCGGCAGATGCGCGGCGCCGCCGGCGCCGGCGATGATGACTTTCAGCCCGCGCTCCTTGGCGGAGCGGGCGTAGGCGTAGAGGCGATCCGGCGTCCTGTGCGCCGAGACGATCCTGGCTTCAAAGCCAATCCCGAGTTCGTCCAGGACCGCCGTGGCGTGGCGCATCGTCGCCCAGTCGGACTGGCTCCCCATGATCACGCCGACCATCACGCCGGCCATCACGCCGGCCTCGATGCGCCCCTCGCTCATCCGCTCTCCCCCGTCATGCGCGAAGCGCAGGACATTACGCGGGCGAAGCGGCGGTGAAAACCCAACAGCGTCGCGCTCGCGGGCGTCGGCCTGTCAGGCCTGCTTGGCGGCGAGGACGCCGCGGCGGATTTCGCGGGTGCGGGTGAAGCGGTCCTCGAGCGGTTCGGCCTCGCCCCAGCGGATCGCCCGCTGCAGCGCGGTCAGGTCCTCGCTGAAGCGGCCCAGCATCTCGAGGACGGCGTCGCGGTTGTTGAGGAAGATGTCGCGCCACATCACCGGGTCGGAGGCGGCGATGCGGGTGAAGTCGCGAAAGCCGCCGGCGGAGAACTTCACCACCTCGAGCTTGAGGTGCTCCTCGAGGTCGGTGGCGGTGCCGACGATGGTGTAAGCGATCAGGTGCGGCAGGTGCGAGGTGATGGCCAGCACCCGGTCATGATGCTGCGCCGCCATGATCTCCACCTGCATGCCCGCCTGCCGCCAGAGGGCGGCGATGCGGTCGACCGCCTCGGGGGCGGTGCCGGACGGCGGCGTGAGGATGCAGAAGCGGCCGTCGAACAGCTCGGCGAAGCCGGCCTCGGGCCCGGAGTGCTCGGTGCCGGCGACGGGGTGGCCGGGCACCAGGGCAACGCCCTCAGGGAGGTGCGGGGCAACGTCCTGGATGACGCACTGCTTCACCGAGCCGACGTCGCTGACGATGCAGCCGGGTTTCAGCGCCGGCGCCATGGCCTCGGCAATGGCTCCGTAGGCGCCGAGCGGCGTGCACAGCATGACCAGGTCGGCGCCGTCGACGACCTGGCGTGGGTCGGTGGTGGTGCTGTCGGCGATCCCCAAGGCGCGGGCGGTGTCGAGCGTGCCGTGCGAGCGGGCGCAGACGGCGATGTGCTCCGCGAGCCCGTCGCGGCGGACGACGCGCGCCAGCGACGAGCCGATCAGGCCGATGCCGATCAGGGCGATCTTGCCGAAGCGGACGGGGGCGGTGGCGACGTCGTTCATGGCTCAGCCGAGGACCTCGGCGAGGGCCGCGACCAGGGCGCGGAGCTCGTCCTCTTGGCCCACGGTAATGCGCAGCGCCTCGGGAAGATGATAGCCGCCCATCCGCCGGACGATGATGCCGCGGCTCTTGAGGTGGGCATCCGCGGCGTCGGCCTCGGCAGTGTCTGGGAAGCGGGCGAGGACGAAGTTGCAGAAGCTCTCCGGCACGTCGAGGCCCAACCCGCGCAGTTCCTCCGTAAGCCACGCCCGCCAGCGGGCATTGTGCGCCTGGGCCTGCGCGACGAACTCGCCGTCGGCCAGCGCCGCCAGCCCCGCCACCTGCGCCAGGCTGGAGACGTTGAACGGGTTGCGGCTGCGGTTGAGCACGTCCGCCACCGCCTCGGAGCAGTACCCCCAGCCCAGGCGAACGCCGCCCAGACCATAGATCTTGGAGAAGGTGCGGGTGACGACGACGTTGTCTGAGGCTTCGACCAGGCCGAACGAGCCCTCGTAGTCGGCGCGGTCGATGTACTCGGCGTAGGCCGCGTCGATGACGAGCAGCACGTCGTCGGGCAGGCCGGCGCGCAGCCTCGCCAGCTCTGCCGTCGGCAGGTAGGTCCCCGTAGGGTTGTTGGGGTTGGCGAGGAAGACGATGCGCGTGTGCGCGTCGACGCCGGCGAGGATGGCGTCGACGTCGGCGGTCAGGTTCGTCTCGGCCACCGCAAGCGGCGTGGCGCCGGCCGCCTGCGCCGCGATCGGATACATCAGGAAGCCGTGGCGGGTGTAGATCACGCCGTCGCCCGGGCCGGCGTAGGCGCGGCACAACAGCCCGATCACCTCGTCGGAGCCGGCGCCGCAGACGATGCGCTGGGCGTCGAGCCCGTGCAGCCGGGCGAGGGCCGCGCGCAGGGCGCTGGAGTGGCCGTCGGGGTAGCGGTGGATGTCGGAGGCGGCGTCTCGAACCGCGGCCACGGCGACCGGGCTCGGCCCCAGGGCGCTCTCGTTGGAGGCGAGCTTGATGACCCGTTCGTGGCCGGCGATGGCGGACTCGCCGCCGACGTAGGGGGCGATGGAGAGGATCCCCGGGCGCGGGACCAGCCCCGCGCGGGACAAGGGTGCGTCGGTCACGTCATTCATGGCGCATAGGCTTTGGCGTCGGCCGGGCGCGAGGCGGCGCCGGCATCCGCGGCCGTCTCCAACTCCGCCGGCAGCAGGGGCTCCGCGTAGCCACCGAGCAGGATCAGGCGGTGCAGGGCTTTGCCCATCTCGGCGCGCACCGCGTCGAGGCGCCGGTCGCCCGCGTCGACGAAGCCCTCCACCTCGGCCAGGCAGAGCAGCGATCCCGTCTCCCGGACCTGCGCGGTGACCGCCGACGGCAGGCCGGCCTTGCCGAGCGCCGCGGCGAGCGCGCCGGGGCCGACCTCCGGGTCGAGCTCTGCGGCGAGATAGCTGCGGTCGCGCCCGGTGGGGCGCAGCCCGACGGGGCAGATGACCAGGGCGTGCAGGTCGCCGCCGCGGTTGTTGGCCGGCCCGGCGAAGGGGAGCCTCGCGATGATCCTGGGCGCGTCCGGTTCGGTCGTCACCAGATGCCGCCACCACGGGTCGTCGTCGCCGGCGCGGGGCAGGGGCAGCACGCCAACGATCGCCTCGTGACGGCGCACCGCCTCGATCAGCGAGCGCGCCGAAGCGTGGCGCGACATCGGCGTGTAGGCGCCGTACTGGTCGCGCGCCAGGTCCCAGTATCCGGGCTCGCCCTCCGGCAGGTAGGCGGCGACGGAGAACGGCCCCTCGAACGACAGCGTCGCGTTGATCAGTTGGCGCCAGATCGCCACCAACTCGCGCTTGGGAAAGCCGCCGCGGTGCTGGCCGACGATGCGATAAATGATTTCGGCCTCGCGCGAGGGCTGGATCTTTATCGGCAAGTCGTGCTTGATCACCCGAACCTGCTCGACCAGTTCCGTGCGTCGAACGATCAGGTCGTGGATGGCGTCGTCGATGGCGTCGATCTGCGAGCGCACCGATGCCAGATCTTGGTCCAGGCTCATCCTCGGTTCCGGAAACACGCGGATCTCGGCGCCCACGTTCGATTGCGAGCCGCCAGTGATAAAGCGACGGGAAGTGCAAAGCAAAGAGAGTTTCGCCGGGCGGGCGGGCCTGACGCCGTGCCCGCGCCGGGCGCCGGGCGCGGCGCCGCGATGATCAACCCGCGCGGATACGTCGCGGCCCCAGCCGGCCTGGAGGCCGGAGCGGAGAGCGCGGCGGTCTTCGAGCTTCCCGGCCAACGGGTCATCCTCGGCCGTGAGCGCCCGCTCGGCCTCGACTGCGGCGTCGAGCTCAGCGCCTTTCCGCTCGCCTACCAGACCTACGGCCGGCTCGACGCCGACCGCGCCAACGCCATCCTCGTCTGCCACGCGCTGACCGGCGACCAGTTCGCCGCCGAGCCCCATCCGGTGACGGGCAAGCCCGGCTGGTGGGACATCATGATCGGCCCGGGCAAGCCGCTGGACACCGACCGTTACTTCATCATTTGCAGCAACGTGCTGGGCGGCTGCATGGGCTCCGCCGGACCGAGCGAGATCGACCCTGCCACGGGCGAGCCGTGGGGGCTGAAGTTTCCGGTCATCACCATTGCCGACATGGTCCGCGCCCAGGCGATGCTGCTCGACCACCTCGGCATCGGCCAACTCTTCGCCGTCATCGGCGGCTCCATGGGCGGCATGCAGGTGCTGGAGTGGGCCTCGCTGTTTCCCGATCGGGTGTTCGCGGCCGTCCCGGTCGCCACCGCCGCGCATCACACGGCGCAGAACATCGCCTTCCACGAGGTGGGCCGCCAGGCGATCATGGCCGATCCGGACTGGCTCGGCGGCGAGTACTGGCGCTACGGCAAGCGCCCGCACCGCGGCCTCGCGGTGGCGCGGATGGCCGCGCACATCACCTACCTGTCCGAGGGCAAGCTGCACCAGAAGTTCGGCCGCAGGCTGCAGGACCGGGAGATGGTTGCCTACGGCTTCGACGCCGACTTCCAGGTGGAGAGCTACCTGCGCCACCAGGGGATCAGCTTCGTCGAGCGGTTCGACGCCAACTCCTACCTCTTCATCACCCGGGCGATGGACTACTTCGACATGGGCGAGCGCCACGGCGGCGTCCTCGCCAACGCCTTCCGCGACACCAAGGTGCGCTTCTGCGTGCTGTCGTTCACCAGCGACTGGCTGTATCCGACCGTGCAGAGCCGGCGCATCGTCCACGCGCTGAACGCGGTGGCGGCCAACGTCAGCTTCGCCGAGATCAAGTCGGACGCGGGCCACGACGCCTTCCTCGTCGACGAGCCGGACTTCCACCGCGTGCTCCGCGGCTTCCTCGCCGGGGCGGCGCAGCATCGCGGCCTGGCGCTGCGCACCCGCACATGAGGGAGCCGGCGCGGACCCCGATCCGCATCGACCTCCAGCTCATCGCCGACATGATCGACCCGGCCTCCCGGGTCCTCGACGTCGGCTGCGGCGACGGCGCCCTGCTCGACTACCTGGTCAACCTCAAGGGCGTCGACGGCCGCGGCATCGAGCTCGGCGCCGACGGCGTGAACGCCTGCGTCAGCTCCGGGCTTTCGGTCATCCAGGGCGACGCCGAGACCGACCTGTTCGACTATCCCGTCGGCGCCTTCGACTACGTCGTCCTCAGCCAGACGCTGCAGGCCATGCGGGCACCGCGGAGCACGCTCGAGCAGCTCATGCGGATCGGCCGGCGGGCCATCGTCTCCTTTCCGAATTTCGCCTACTGGCCGCACCGCCTGCGCCTCCTCCTCCAGGGGCGGATGCCGAAGAGCACGGCCTTGCCCTTCGAATGGTTCGAGACGCCGAACATCCACCTCTGCTCGATCCGCGATTTCGTCGCGCTCTGCGACGTGCTCGCCATCGAGATCGAGCGCGGCTACGTCGTCGACCGCAAGGGCGCGATCCGCCCGCTCGGGCGCAGCCTCGCCCGCGCCAACCTGCTCGGCCAGCAGGCCGTGGTGCTGCTGCGCCAGAACGCGGGGTAGGCGGCTGAAGGGAAGCCGTTGCGGAGATATCCCGGCTGGGGTATGGCGCCCGTAACGCGTCGTTTTGCAATCGGGTTGATCCACCCACTGTGGCGCAATTGCTGTTTCCAGCCGTGGCCATACTCGTTACGGCCATCGTGCGTCCGTGGGGACGCTTTGTCTGTCGGGTGGGAGTCCTGACCATGTGAAGTCACTGAGCATGAAGCCGAAGGTAACTGCGTCGCCGTGAGGCGGGGTGGGGAGCGACCGGAGGCGAACGGGTGGCCCGTAGGAGAACGAACCCGGTTCGGCGGTCTGTGACGGCGAGCCTGCGATGGCCTGGTGAAGCCTGGACCTCGGTGAGGTCCGGCCGGACGCGCTGAGGTGACTGTGAAAGCGACGTTCGGGTGCGGGGCGTGGTTGGGGACGGGACGTCCGGAAGGCGAAGCGGAGGAAGCGGAGAGACCTGCCGGTCCGGGCGAGGGCGGCAGGGGTCAGAGCCTTCATAGTACCGCTGCGGCGTGAGCCGCGAGAGGTCCGGGCAGCAAAACCGGGCCGAGGGAAGGGGGGCAGGGAGGTGGAGCCGTGACGGACGGATCGCCGCAAGGAGGAGCGCCGGCAGTGCCCGCAAGGGCTAAACGCGGTGCAGAGGCCTGTGCCCGGTCGCGCGACTGGTCGTGGGCGGAAGCAGCGGTGTGGACGGAGCGGATGGTGTCGGCGCTGGAGAACGGCGTCAAAGGAGGACGTTGGTACAGTCTGATGGACAAGGTGTACGCGCCGGCGACGCTTTCGGCCGCCTGGGCCAGGGTCCGGGCGAACGGCGGCGCGGCCGGTGTGGACGGCGTCAGCATTGAGCGGTTCGCGGCCCGGTCGGAGGCGTATCTGGCCGAGCTGTCGACGGCGCTGCACCATCCGAAAGCCGTGTGCCGCTCCATCAACACGTCCAGCGGGTGCAGGTAGATGTTCGCCAACAGCGGGCTGATCACCGCGCCTTGCGGCGTGCCCGCCACCGGCGTCCACCGCTCCAGACCCTGCAGTACGTCCTGCCCGAGCCAGCCACGCAGAAGGTCGAGGACGCGGCCATCGCTGATCCGCTCCGCGACCCGGCCGAGCAGCCGCTCGTGCGGGATGCTGTCGAAGCATCTCGCGAGTTCTAGGTCAGGCCGGCCTGGAGCAGACCGTCCACTTCGCGCAGCGCGTCATGGCAGCTCCGTTTCGGCCGAAAGCCGTAGCTCTGCGGCCTGGAGCGGCACCGCGTTCGTCGAGGGCGTGCACGTCGATATGAAGTGCACGTGCGAGGACGCCATCAACTCCGCGAATGCCTCCGGAAGCACGGCCCGCGTCGTCATTCAGAACAGCTTCCTGACCGGCTTCGTGCAGTGCACTCCCGGGTCGCACGGCGACACGTTTCACGCGCAGGGGGGCGGCGGGCAGCGGCACGAACTGAAGCTGCAGAACGTCTGGTCGCAGATGACCTTCCAGGGGATCATGGTCGATCCGCGGATCAAGGCGACGCCGGCCGGTCACGGTGTTTCCAAGCTCGAACTCGATCGCTTTTACCTGGAACGGCATCCGACGTGCCAGAGCTTTGGGAAGCAGGGATACGGCTGGAGGATATACTGGCAAAACGAACAGGGCGATCCGCCCCCGGAGAAGGGCGTCTGGTTCAACGAGGCGTACTTCACCTCCTACAACGATGCCTACTTCTCGTCGCCAGCGCCCAGCTCGTGGGACGCGGACGGCTGCGCCGTGTACCCGCCTGAGGCAGGCGTCAGGGCCGGCAAGGCATGCCTTGGCGCGCCGCCGAACGGGCCGCCGGTATCGCTCGACAGGATCGGGCTGAACTACGACCGCAGCTATTTTACGGGCGGGCGGTAGGGGCGCGCGAACAACCGCGCCCCCGCAGGTCGCCCCGCGCCAGGCTGCTCTCGGGCGTGGCCCGCTTCGGCCGCACCGGCTCGCGTCAGCCGCCCATGATGTTGTAGCCGCCGTCCATGTACAGCACCTCGCCGGTGACGATCTTGGCGAAGTCGCAGGCCAGGGCGGCGGTGGCGAAGCCCACCTGCTGCGGCTCGACCAGCATGCGCGCCGGCGCCTTCGTCTTCGTCTCCTCCAGCAACTCGTCGAAGCGGTCGATGCCGGAGGCGGCGCGGGTGAGCACCGGGCCGGGGGAGATGATGTTGACGCGGATGCCCTTGGCGCCGAGTTCCCAGGCGAGGTACTTGGCCGCCGTCTCCAGCGCCGCCTTGGCCGGGCCCATGATCCCGTAGTGGGGCACGACCTTCTCGCCGCCGAAGTAGCTCATGGTGAAGATCGTCCCGCCCTCCTTCTCCATCAGCGGCTCGGCCAGCTTGGCCATGCGGATCAGCGAGTGGACGGAGATGTCCATGGTCTCGGCGAAGCCGGCGGCGGAGCAGTCGGCCACCCGGCCGTGGAGGTCCTCGCGCGGCGCGTAGGCGATGGAATGGAGCAGGATGTGCAGCTTGCCCCACGTCTGTTCGATCCGCTCGAACACGGCCTCGAGCTGCCCCGGCTCACGGACGTCGCAGGGGAGGTAGAGCGCCTCCTCAACGCCCAGCGCCTCGGCGAGCTGGGCGGTGTAGCGCATGGTCTTCTCGTTGAGGTAGGTGATCGAGACGTCGGCGCCGAAGGCGCGGAAGGCCCGGGCGCAGCCGTAGGCGATCGAGTCCTTGTTGGCGATACCGACGACCAGCGCCTTGCGCCCGGCGAGCGGGCTCTCCGGCATGATCAGCGGCTGCAGCGCGGGATCGGCGGGATCGATGGGCGGGGTCGCCATGGGAGGGGCCTCCTTCTGCTCAGTTGCCGGCGCTGATGCCGATGACGTCGCGGGTGTGGATCGCGATCATCCTCTCCTCGTCGGTCGGGATCACCCAGGCGGACACCGCGCTCCGTGGCGTGGTCAGGCCCGGCCCGTTCAGCCGGTTGGCCTCGGCGTCGAGTTCGATCCCCATCCACGCCGAGAGTTCGCAGACCTGGGCACGGATCTCGGCAGCGTTCTCGCCGATGCCGGCGGTGAAGACCAGGGCGTCGAGGCCGCCGAGCGTAGCCGCCAAAGCGCCCAGGTTCTTGGCGATGTGATAGCAGAACACGTCGACGGCCTCGCCGGCGCGCGGATCGCGGCTCGCCAGCAGGTCGCGCATGTCGTTGCTGATCTGCGAGATGCCGAGCAGCCCCGCCTCCTTGTAGAGCAGCCGCTCCAGCGCCGCGGCGTCGTAGCCGCGCTCCTGCAACAGGAAGAGCAGGACCCCGGGATCCAACGCGCCGCTGCGCGTGCCCATGGGCAGGCCGTCGACCGCGGTAAATCCCATGGTCGAGTCGACGCTGCGGCCGTCCTTGATCGCGCACATGCTGGCGCCGTTGCCGAGATGGGCGACGACGACCCGGCGGGCCGACGGCACCAGCCGCGGCAGCCTGCGGGCGATGTACTCGTAGGACAGGCCGTGGAAGCCGTAGCGGTGGATCCCCGACGCGGTCAGCGCCCGGGGCAGGGCGAAGATTTCGGCGACCAGCGGCTTGCCGCGATGAAAGGCAGTATCGAAGCAGGCGACCTGCGGCAGTGCCGGATCGACAGCGGCGACGGCGCGGATGCCGGCGAGGTTGTGCGGCTGGTGCAGCGGCGCCAGCGGAACGAACTCCGCCAGGGCCTGCAGCACCGCCTCGTCGACGCGAACCGGCCGGTCGTAGGCGACGCCGCCGTGGACGACCCGGTGGCCGGCGGCGACGATCTCGAGATCCGGGCGCGTCTCGTGCAGCCGCTTGAGGATGAAGTCGATGGCGCCGGCATGGTCGAGGCCCGAGCCGCGCGGCCACTCGTCCCACTCGTCGACCAGTTCGCCCGCGGCATTCTTGGCGGCGAAGCTCGGGTCCTGGCCGATGCCTTCGAGCTGGCCCTTGAGGACCAGCTCCGGCTCCTCGCCCCCGTCGGCGTAGGCTGCGAACTTGATGCTGGACGAGCCGGCGTTGACGACGAGGACCGCGGCCGTCACCGCCGTTACTCCGCCGCCGCCTTGAGCAGCGCCTCGCCGCGACGCTGGGCCTCGGCGAACAGCACGGCGACGGCGCAGGAGGCGAGCCGGGTGCGGGCGCTGTCGGCCCGGCTGGTGAGCACGATCGGCGCCCGGGCGCCGATGACGATCCCGGCGGCCTCGGCGTCGGCCATGAACGTGAGCTGCTTGGCCAGCATGTTGCCGGCCTCGAGGTTGGGCACGATGAGGATGTCGGCGTTGCCGGCGACCACCGAGGTGATGCCCTTGGTCCTGGCCGCCTCCACGTCGACGGCATTGTCGAACGCGAGCGGCCCGTCCAGCAGGCCGCCGGTGATCTGGCCGCGGTCGGCCATCTTGCAGAGCGCGGCGGCGTCCAGCGTCGAGGCGATCTTCGGCGTCACCGTTTCCACCGCCGAGATGATCGCGACCTTGGGAAGGGCGATGCCGACGGCGCGGGCCAGGTCGATGGCGTTCTGGCAGATGTGCGCCTTGTCCTCCAGCGTCGGGGCGATGTTGATGGCGGCGTCGCTGACGATGATCGGCCGGGCGTAGGTCGGCACGGCGAGGAGGAAGCAGTGGCTGATCCGCCGCTCGGTACGAAGGCCGCGCTCCTTGCTCATGACCTCGTGCAGCAGCTCGTCGGTGTGCAGGCTGCCCTTCATCAGCGCCTGCGCCTCGCCGTTGCGCACCAGGGCCACCGCCAGTTCCGCCGAGTGGTGGCTGTGTTCGGCGGCCACCAGGCGGTAGGGGGAGATGTCCACGCCGGCGCTCGCGGCGACCGCGCGGACGCGCTTTTCCGGGCCGACCAGGATGGGGGTGATCAGGTCGACCTTCGCCGCCTCGATGGCGCCGACCAGCGCGTCCTCGCTGCAGGGGTGCACGATCGCGGTGGACAGCGACGGCAACCCCTCGCACATGGCCAGGAGCTGCAGGTAGCGCTCCTCGCGGCGGAGCTGCACCTTCGGCAGTTCGCGCCAGGGAAAGCGCTTCTTCTCCTTGGGCGCCGACACCTCGATGGTGCCGGTGACGATGGGCCGGTCGGTGGGATCGCGCGCCTCGCAGTCGAGGACGATCGTGCCCGAGTCCTCGCGCTTGTCCGTGACCGTGATCGTCACCGTCACCGGCACCTCGACGGCGACGGGGCCGTGAAAGTGCATTTCCGCGTGGGTCGTGAGCGAGCCGAGGCCGGGCAGCTCGGTCCCGGCAAGGGTGGAGAACAGGGTTGCCGCCCACATGACCTGGCCGCCGCCATGGGCGAACATCGAGGTGTCCGCCGGCCCGGGGTCGAGGTCGATCAGGTTGACGTTGCCGGTGACCGCCGCCCAGGTCTCGGCGTCGCCTGCGTGCAGCATCCGCACCATGCTCGCACGGTCGCCGACGGCAATCTCGTCGAAGGTCCGGTTCTCGATCATCCTGGTCATGTCGTCCGTCCGTCTCGTGCCCGCGCCGCCGGCGAGTGGCGATGATGCAGCGCAGCATCGACCGGATGCCCGCCCCGTGCAACCCTGCACGCGGCGGCGGAGGCCGGGAGGGGGCGGTATCCGCAAAAGTTCATGCAACGCCTCGCTCGGGCGCGGCAGCCTCCGTCGTGGTGCGGTCTTGGCCGGCCCGTTGTCGTTGCCTGCCGCGGCCGATGGCTTTAGCGTCGCCCTGACCGCGGCCGCCGGAGTGCGGCCGCCACAGAGGAGCTGCGAGGCCGGCCGATGAAGTACGCGCTTGACGGACACCGGGTGGAGACCGAGGGCGACGCCTTCTGGATCGCGCCGAGCGCGGTCGTCATCGGCAAGGTGAAGCTGGAGCGCAACGCCAGCATCTGGTGGAACGCGATCGTGCGCGGCGACAACGAGTTGATCACCATCGGCGAGAACTCGAACATTCAGGACGGCTGCGTGCTGCATACCGATCCGGGCTTTCCGCTGGTCGTCGGCCGCAACGTCACCATCGGCCACCTGGTCATGCTGCACGGCTGCGAGATCGGCGACGGCAGCCTGATCGGCATCGGCAGCGTCGTCCTCAACGGCGTCAAGATTGGGAGGAACTGCCTCATCGGCGCCAAGGCGATGATCCCGGAGGGCCGCGAGATCCCCGACAACTCCATGGTGCTCGGCGCTCCGGCGAAGGTTATGAAGACGCTGAGCGAGGAGCAGATCGAGCGGATGCAGCGCGGCGCCGGCAAGTACGTCGGCAACTGGCAGCGCTACAAGGCCGGCCTCGTGGCCGACGACTGAGCGCCGATGCGCCGGGCGATGGACACGATCGGCATGTCCGGAGCGGCGGGGTGAGCACCCGCAATCTCAAGCGCCTGTTCGAGCCCCGGTCGATTGCCCTGATCGGCGGCGACAGGGACCCCCGCTCCATCGCCTACACGGTGGCCGGCAACCTGTTCCACAGCGGCTTCAAGGGCCCGGTGATCCCGGTCCATGACAGCCTGCAGGCGGTGCGCGGCGCGCTCGCCTGTCGCTCGGTCGAGGACCTGCCGGTGGTGCCCGACCTCGCCGTCATCGCCTCCCCGCCGGAGACCGTCCCCGGCCTCATCGACAGCCTCGGCGCGCGCGGCACCAGGGCGGCGATCGTGCTGTCGCCGGAGTTCGAGCGCGCCGGTGCCGAGACGGGGCGCCGCCTTCGCCAGGCGATGCTGGACGCCGCCAAGCCACACACGTTACGCATCGTCGGCCCGGCCTGCCTCGGCGTGCTGGCGCCGCGCCACGGGCTGAACGCCAGCTACGCCCACGTCGGCGCGACGGCGGGGGACCTCGCCTTCGTCGCCCAATCGGCGTCCGTCACCGGGCTGCTCCTGGACTGGGCGGCGCCGCGGTCGGTCGGCTTCTCGCTGGTCGCCTCCCTCGGCGACATGGCCGACGTCGATTTCGGCGACATGCTCGACTACCTCGCCATCGACCCGCGCACCCGCGCCGTCCTGCTCTACATCGAGAGCATCGACGAGGTGCGGAAGTTCATGTCGGCGGCGCGGACCGTGTCGCGGATCAAGCCGGTCATCGTCTTCAAGGCGGGGGCGGCGGCGGCCGGGCCGCCCCGGGCGCTCAACGACGGCGGCCTGATCGAGGCCGGCGCCGTCTACGAGGCGGCGTTCCGCCGGGCCGGCATGCTGCCGGTCGATACCGTCAACGAGCTGATCGCCGCGGCGCAGACGCTGGCGCGGGGCACGCGCGCCGCCGGCGACCGGCTCGCCATCGTCTGCAACGGCCGCGGCATCGGCACCATGGCGGCGGACATGGTCAAGCGCTACGGCGGCAGGCTGGCGAACCCGTCAGCGGACGTTCGCGGCAAGCTCGACGCGGTGCTGCCGCCGGCCTGGGCGGGGCGCAATCCCGTCAACGTCTTCGCCGACGCCGATGCCGGCCGCTACGCCGCCGTCGTGGCCGCCTTGCTGGAGGAACCCGAGGCGGACGGCCTGCTCGTCCTGCATGGGCCGTCGGCGGTGAGCGAGTCGGGCGAGGTGGCGGTGGCGACGGCGGCAGCCGTCGGGAAAAGCCGCAAGCCGGTGTTCACCGTCTGGCTGGGCGAGGAAGGCCGGCAGATGGCCCGGCGGGTGTTCGCCAACCGCAAGATCGCCAACCACGACTCCGCGGCGCAGGCGGTCGCCTCGTTCATGCAGCTCGTCAACTACCGGCGGAACCAGGAAATGCTGATGGAGACGCCGCCGTCGGTGCCGGAGCTGTTTTACCGCGACGACCTGGCGGCGCGGCGTATCGTCAAGCAGGCGCTGGCGGAGGGCCGCGAGTGGCTGAGCGAGCCGGAGGTGGAGGACGTGCTGCAGGCCTACGGCCTGCCGTCGGTGCCAAACCGGCTCGCCGCGACCACCGAGGAGGCCATTCGCCTCGCCAACGCCATCGGCTATCCGGTGGCGGTCAAGATCGTCTCGCCGGACGTGATCCGCAAGGCCGACGTCGGCGGCGTGGCCCTCGACGTGGAGAACGACGAGGCGGTGTTCGCCGCCGCCGAGCGCATGCGCAGGCGCCTGCACGAGCAACGGCCACACGCCCGGCTCGAGGGGTTCAACATCGAGCCGATGGTGCGCCGGGGGCATGCCCACGAACTCCGCCTCGGCGTCGCCGTCGACGAGAACTTCGGCCCGGTCGTGTTCTTCGGCCGCGGCGGCGCCATCGTCGAGGTGCTCCGCGAACAGGTCGTCGCCCTGCCGCCGCTGAACATCAACCTGGCGCTGCGGCTGATCGGGGAAAGCACCGTCGGCAACCTGCTTCGCGGTTACGGCCGGCATCTGCCGGCGAACCTGGACGAGGTTGCCCTGGCGGTGGTCAAGATCGCCCAGCTCGCCACCGACATCGGCGAGATCTGCGAGGTGAACCTCAATCCGTTGCTCGCCGACAGCGAGGGCGTGCTGGTCCTCGGGGCACGTATCCGGATTGCCCCCGTCTCCGGGCATGCAGAACGCCGCCTGGCGATCCGCCCGTACCCCAAGGAGCTGGAGAAAGAGGTGCGCTCGCGCCAGAACGACACGCTGCTGCTCCGCCCGATCCGCCCGGAGGACGAGCCGGCGCTGCAGGCGTTCGTCCGCCGCCTGACGCCCGAGGACATCCGCCTGCGCTTTTTCTCGCACATCCGCGAGCTCGACCACAGGATGGCCGCGGGCCTCACCCAGATCGATTACGAGCGGCAGATGGCGCTGCTCGCCGTGCACGGCGGGCAGGCGGACGCCGAGATCTGGGGCGTGGTCAGGATCAACGCCGACGCCGACGGCGCCGCCGCCGAGTACGCGATCGCCGTGCGCTCCGACCTGAAGGGTAAGGGGCTCGGCCGGCTGCTCATGGAGGAGATCATCGACTACGCCGAACGGCGCGGCGTCGGCGAGATCTGGGGCGAGGTTCTTGCAGAGAACAGGGCCATGCTCGGGCTGGTCCGCAAGCTCGGCTTCACGGTCGCCCCGGACTTCGACGAGCCCGGGGTGATGAAGGTCCGCCGGCCGCTGTCGGCCGCGACCGTCGCTTAGACTAGAGCAAGGTGCAATGAGGTTGAGTCAGACGTCATAGGCGCAATCGCCGTTCCAGCCGTCATGGCCGTACTTGTTACGGCCATCCGAGCATTGAATGGACCCCCGGAACAAGTCCGGGGGTGACGAATGGGGGTTGAAGGCTGCCATTCTCGGCTGGTGATGCTGCTCGGAGGTACCGGTGCGTCAACCTAATTGCAAGTTGCTCTAGAGCAAGATGCCGCCAGGTCGAACCAGGACCGTCATTGCGAGGAGGCGAAGCCGACGCGGCAATCCAGTGCCGCCAATACTGGATCGCCACGCCGCTTCGCGGCTCGAGGGTGACGGCGTGGTAGAGGCTGGTGAATCGACCTACTGGCAAGTCGCCTAGCCGCGTTGGTCGGGCGATGACGGCTTAAGGAGGACCGTGCCATGGGCGCTCCCGAGGGCGCGCGCGATCGCGGCGACGACGAGCGGCGCATCCTCTGGGCGATGGCGCTCACCGGCTCGTTCATGGTGGTGGAGATCGCGGGCGGCCTCGTCGCCGGGTCGCTGGCGCTGTTGGCGGACGCCGGGCACATGGCAACCGACACGGCCTCCCTCGCGCTCGCCTATGCGGCGTTCAGGGTCGGCCGGCGCGGTCACGACAGCCGGCGCACCTACGGCTACCACCGCTTCCAGGTGCTCGCCGCCTTCGTCAACGGGATGGCGCTGGTGGCGATCGTGCTCTGGATCGTCATCGAGGCGGTCCGCCGGCTGTTCGCCCCCGTCGAGGTGCTGGGCGGGCTGATGCTGGCGGTGGCGGTGGCCGGCTTGGCGGTCAACGTCGCCGCGTTCGCCATCCTTCATCGCGGCGACCGCGCCAACATCAACATGCGCGGGGCGGCGCTCCACGTCCTCGGCGACATGCTGGGCTCGATCGCCGCCATTGCCGCCGCCCTGGTCATCGCGTTCACCGGGTGGATGCCCATCGACCCGCTGCTGTCCGTCGCCGTCGCCGGCCTCGTCCTGCACAGCGCCTGGGGCTTGGTGCGCGACTCCGCCCACATCCTGCTGGAAGGGGCGCCGGACTGGCTGGACGTCGGCGCGTTCCGTTCGGACATGCTGGCGGCGGTGCCCGGCGTCACCGACGTGCACCACGTCCACACCTGGATGATCACGGCCGACCGGCCGATGATGACGCTGCACGTCGAGGTCGCAGCCGGCACGGACCAACAGGCGACGCTGGCCGCGGTCCGGTCGCACATCCGCGAGCGCACCGGGATCGAGCATGCCACCATCCAGATCGAGACCGCGGGATGCCTGGATCACGGCAAGGCCGGGCTCGCCGCGGTCGAAGCGCACCCGCAAGCGCGCGCGCCCGGCTCCGCCGCGTCCTGAGGCCGGCTCAGCTCACTCGGCGATGATCGCGTTCAGCATCCACGCGGCTTCCTCATGCACGCCGATCCGCCCGGTGAGGAAGTCGGCGGTGTAGACGTCTTCCACCTTCTCCGCCTCGCCGACCGCGTCGCGCAGCATTTTGGCCATGGCCTGATGATCGCGGGCCAGGATCGCCACCATCTCGTTCGCGTCCGGCATCTTGTCGGCGTCGGCGACGATGCTCTTCTGGATGTAGTGGCCGACGCCGCCCAGAGCCGGGAAACCCAGCGCGCGAATGCGCTCGGCGGTGGCGTCGACGGCGTCGGCGAGGTCGTGGTACTGGTCGTCGGTGAGCTTGTGGACGCTGTAGAACAGCGGCCCGGTGATGTTCCAGTGGTACGCCAGGGTCTTGGCGTAGAGAACGAAGGTCCCGGCGAGGGTGTCGTTGAGGATCTCGGCCAAGTGCTTGCGGTCCTCGCGCTCGATCCCGGTGCGGACCGGCATCTCCGCCGCCCGGCTTGCTACGCTTTCGGCCATCGCATCAATCTCCTCGTGTCGGATCTGCGGCCCCAACCTTGGCACGGCCCGCGACGAGCGGGCGGCCTGCTGCCGGAACGGTCGGGGAAAAGGGGCGGCTTGGGTGCCGGCGTCCGCGATCCTCGCGACGTGTTCAGGGTCGGTCCACGACCTATGTTAAACGGAGGACCAACGACCGCCGCGGCGGAGGACGACCCCATGACGAGCGCCCCAAGCCAGCACGCCATCAGCATCGAAGCCGAACCGGGGCGGGTCCGGGTGATGCTCGGCGGCGTCGCGATCGCCGACAGCACCCGCGCGCTGGTCCTGCGGGAGGGCCGGCTGCCGCCGGTGCACTACGTTCCGCGCGAGGACGTGGACGCCGGCGCCATCAGCCGCACCGCTCACCGGAGCCACTGCCCGTTCAAGGGCGACGCCAGCTACTTCGCCCTCAGCGGCGGCGGCGTGACGGTGGAAAACGCGGCGTGGAGCTACGAGCAGCCTTTTCCGGCGGCGGCGGCGATCCGCGGCCACCTCGCCTTCTATGCGAACAAGGTCGATGTGATCGAGGTGAGCAACGGCTGAGGTTGGTAACGCGGCGGAAGGCGCCTGCGTCAGACCCGCATGCCCTGGCGGGCCAGAGGTTGGGAGGCGCCGGTCTGGCCCCGGCAGCGCTCCCGGAGGTAACGCAGCGCCAGTTGGTGGTCGCGCTCCGGATCCAGGAGCAGCCGCAGCCGTTGGACCACCGTCACCTCCTCGGTTTCGAGGTGCATGATCAGGTTGGCGGCAAGCTCGAGGGCGGCCTCGCGAAAGGCCGTCCAGCGGGCGAACGAGCTTCCCTGCGTAAGGGTGTCGAGGGCGAGAGCCCGCAGCCGCTGCGCCAGCGGCTCGACGACGAAGTGCTCCTCGGCGACGAGCCCGGCCAGAGCCTCGTCGCCGCATTCGGCGATGGCCGGAAACAGCACCGTCTCCTCGAAAGCGTTGTGGCCGATCAACTCGTCGAGGCCGGAAATGACCTTCAGCAGCAGCGCCCTGTCCTCGGGGTCGCGGGCATCGACGGGCTTAACGGTGTCGGCCCCCTTCACCCGGTTCTCGAGTTCGCAGACCATGACGAGCATTCGGAAGTGCTCTTCGTGGATAACCTCGCCCAGTTCGGTCAAAAAAGCCATTGATGCGACGGTGTCCGCGCCCTCCAGGGGCGATTCGTATATGGTCCCGCTTGCTGCAGTGCAACAGTATACGTCGATTTTCGCCTCTGGCGACGGTCGAATGCGAATGCGGGCACGGCGTTTTCGCCGGGCGGGCTGGAGCCCGCCGTTATCGCCGTGAGCGCTCGGGTTTACGGCAGGAGACGCCTGAGCGGGATCAGGGCGGTGATGGTGAGGCCACTCCGGGCCCAGTCGTAGGTGATGGTCCCGCCGAGCTGCCCCTCGACGCTGCTGCGGGCGAGAAGGCTGCCGAAGCCGCGGCGCTCCGGCGTCGCCACCACCTCCGGTCCGCCGCGCTCGCTCCAGGTCAGGGCCATGCGCTCGCCGCCGTCCGCCATAGGATCTCGACGCGGCCCAGCGGCGACGAGAGCGCCCCGTACTTGGCGGCGTTCGTGGCGAGTTCGTGCAGGACGAGGGCCAGGCTGGTCGCCGAGCGGGGAGCGACCGGCAGCCTCGGCCCGTGGATGCGGATCCGTTCGCTCCCGTCCTGCAGATGCGGGCTGACCACGGCGGCCACGAGCTCGCCCAGGTCGCCATCGCCACCGGCGGCGGGATCGCCCATCACCGCCGGCAGGATCAGCTCGTGCGCCCTGGCCAGCGCCAGCAGGCGGCCCCTGAGCGCGCCGGCCATGTCGCCGGTGGTCCTGGTCGTCTCCGCGGTCAGATAGACGATGGCGTCCATGACCGAGAACAGGTTCCTGACCCGATGGTTCAGCTCGCGGACGAGAAGCTGCCGGGCGGCTTCGGCGCTCTTGCGCTCGGTGAGGTCGGCGACGACGCCGGCCATGCGCACGGCTTTGCCGCTCTCGTCGTAGTAGGTGCGCCCGAGCGGCGCGATCCAGTGGATGCTGCCGTCCGGCCAGCAAACCCGGCCCTCGAAGGCGAGCACGCCGGTCTTCAGGGCGCGGCCGAAGGCCTCGCGAAAGGCGGGCTTGTCCTCGTCGAGGACGTGCCTCTCGGCGATGGCCTGGCCCCATGCGGGCTGAGGCTCCGTGTAGCCGAAGATCTGGTCGTGGCGCAGAGAGCGGATGGCGGTGTCGCTGATGAGGTCGAGATCCCACGTGCCGAGGCCGGCAGCGTCGAGGGCCAGCTGCAGCCGGTCGGCGCTTTCGCGCAGCGCGTCCTCCAGGTGCCGCCGCTCGCTGAGGTCGTAGAAGTAGCAGACGACACCGTAGCGCCCGTCCGGGAGGCTGATGCGTTCGATCCGCCAGTCGTAGGCCTGGGTCTCGTCGAGGTCCCGCCGGTGCTCGGTGGTGCTGGCCGCGGCGTGAGCCTCTCCGCTGGCCAGCGTGTGGCGGAACCGGCCGATAGCCTCGCTGGCGAACGGCTCCGTCCAGATGCAGCGCATGACCTCGGCAAAGTCCCGCCCCAGCAGCGGGCGGACGGTCTCGAACACCTTCTCGGCGCCACGGCTCACCTCCCGCAGCTTGAAGTCGGCGTCGACGATGTAGATCCCGAAAGGATTGTCCCGGATCAGCCGGTAGAACGTGTCGCTGCTCCGCCTCAGCTGGTGCTCGGCCTCCTTGCGCCCGGTGACGTCCTGGACGGTGCCGACGAGGCGCACCGGCTCGCCGTTCTCGAAGACGACGTCGCCGTCGGCGTGGATCCAGCGGACGGTGCCGTCGGTGCGGTCGATGACCCGGTACTCTGCCTCGTAGCGGCCTTCCCCGGCGGGATCCAGGGCCCGGGTGACGAGGGCTTCAACGCGCGGCACGTCGTCGGGGTGCAGGCCTTCGACGAACATCTCGTAGGTGGCGACCTCGTCGGGCGGGATCCCCCACAACCGTGCGGCGGCGGCGTCCCATTGGATGACCCCGCTGCGAGGGTCGAAATCATGAATGCCGAGCCGTCCCCCCCGCAGCGCCGCGGCAAGCCGCTCCTCGGCCCGACGCTGCGCCACCGCCAGGGTCGTCTCGGTGCAAAGCAGCAGGACGCCGCCGATGCCCTGGCGCGCCTCAGAATCCTCGACCGGGCTGTAGCTGTAGGTCCAGTAGGCGTCCTCGCGCCGCCCGTGGCGGACGATGGGCACGAGCTGGTTCTCGTGCCACGTCGACGGCCCGCCGGACAGCACCTGCTGGAGCTGCGGGCCGATGACGTGCCAGGTCTCGAGCCAGGCCTCGCGCGCCGGCGCGCCGAGGATCGCCGGATGCTTCTCCGGGCCGAGCACGGCGGCATAGGCGTCGTTGTAGAGGCAGACGTGCTTCGGCCCCCAGAAGAGGAACGCCGGTTGCCGGGTGGTGAGCACGATGCCGACCGCGGTCCGCAAGTTCGCCGACCAAGAGCCGATGTCGCCGAGCGGCGACGCCGCCCAGTCGTGGCCGCGGATGCGCCCGGCCATCTCGCCCGGGTAGGCGGGCCAAGCTGAGAGGTCGGATCTTGGCTGAGCCGTCATCACTGGCTGGGCTCCCCCGCGTCAGCCCGTCTCGCTGCTTCCACCCTTGTACAGCAGAAGGGCAATTCACCATAGCAGACTAACGCCCGGATGGCTCGCGCCTGTCGGGTGGCGCCGTCCGCCACGGCGGGACGCAGGCAGCACGGTAGCCGGCCGACCGCCGGACCCGTGCCGAGACTTGGCTTTACAGGGAGACGAGCTCGCCGTTGCGCTCGCAGTTGGGGAGCGCGAGCGCGAGGATGGCGTCGGCCACTGCCTCCGGTGGCTTCAGGGCCTGCGGGTCCTCGCCCGGGTAGGCGGTGGCGCGCATGCGGGTGCGGGTCGCGCCCGGGTTGACGAGGTTCACCCGCACGCCGGTCTTGGCGACCTCCTCGGCGTAGGTGCGCACCAGCGCCTCCAGCGCCGCCTTGCTCACGGCATAGGTGCCCCAGTAGGCCCGCCCGCCGCTCACGCCCGAAGTGAGGAAGACGGCCCGGCCGGCGTCGGCGGCGCGGAGCAGCGGATCGAAGGCGCGGATCAGGCGGAAGTTGGCCGTGAGGTTGACGCCCAGGACCTGGTCCCAGACGGCCGGGTCGATGTGCGGCACCGGCGTCAGCGTCCCGAGGACGGCGGCGTTGCCGACGAGAACGTCGAGCCGGCCCCACCGCTCGAACACGGCGGCGCCCATGCGCTCGATGATGCCGGGCTCGGTGAGGTCGCCCGGCACCAGGCTGGCCCGGCCGCCGGCGGCGCGGATCGCGTCGTCCACCTCCTCCAGCGCGCCCTGGGTTCGCCCGACCAGGATGAGTTCGGCGCCCTCGGCCGCGAACCGCTCGGCGACAGCGCGGCCGATGCCGCGGCTGGCGCCGGTGACCAGGGCGATCCGCCCGGCAAGCCTGCCCGCGGCAGGTTCCGCCGGCTGCGCGTCCTCCGCCTGTCTCGGCCCGGGCACGGGTGCTGCCGCCACCGTCACTCCTCCAGGAGCGAGAGCTGACGCTCGGCCGGCTCGGCGTCGATCCGGTCGGTCAACCGGATCGGGTAGTCGCCGGTGAAGCAGGCGTCGCAGAACTGCGGCTTAATCGGGTCGCGCCCGGCTTCGCCGACGGCGCGGTAGAGGCCGTTGATGGAGATGTAGGCCAGCGTATCGACGCCGATGAAGCTCGCCATCTGCTCGATGCTGCGCGTCGAGGCCAGCAGCTCCTCGCGGTCCGGGGTGTCGATGCCGTAGAAGCACGAATGCGTCGTCGGCGGGCTGGAGATCCGCAGGTGCACCTCCCGGGCGCCGGCGTTGCGGACCATCTCGACGATCTTGACCGAGGTGGTCCCGCGCACGATCGAGTCGTCCACGAGGATCACCCGCTTGTCCTTGAGCCTCGAGGCGTTGGCGTTGTGCTTCAGGCGCACACCGAGCAGCCGGATCTTCTGCGACGGCTCGATGAACGTCCGGCCGACGTAGTGGTTGCGGATGATGCCGAGCTCGAAGGGGATGCCGGATTCCTGGGCGTAGCCGATGGCGGCCGGAACGCCGGAGTCCGGGACCGGGACGACGATGTCGGCGTCGACGCCGTTCTCGCGGGCGAGCTCGGCCCCGATCCGCCGGCGCACCTCGTAGACGTTGCGCCCGTCGATGTTGCTGTCCGGCCTGGCGAAGTAGATGTACTCGAAGATGCAGAAGCGCCTGGGCACCTTGGCGAACGGCTTGACGCTGCGCAGCCCCTGGTCGTCGACGACGACGATCTCGCCCGGTTCGACGTCGCGGACGTACTGCGCGCCGATGATGTCGAGCGCGCAGCTCTCGGAGGCGAAGATGTGGGCGCTGCCCAGCCGCCCCAGGACCAGCGGCCGCACCCCGTAGGGGTCGCGCATCCCGATCAGCTTGCGCCGGGTGATCGCCACCAGCGAGTAGGTGCCGTCCAGCTGGCGCATGGCGTCGATCAGCCGGTCGACGACGGTCGAGTAGTGGCTGGTCGCGACCAGGTGGATGATGGTCTCGGTGTCGGTGGTGGAGTGGAAGATGGCGCCGCGGCGAACCAGGTCGCGGCGCATGGCCAGGGCGTTGGTGAGGTTGCCGTTGTGGGCGATGGTCATCCCGCCGAACTCGAAGTCGGCGAACAGCGGCTGGATGTTGCGGACGACCGTTCCGCCGGTGGTGGAGTAGCGGACGTGACCGACGGCGACCTCGCCCGGCAGGTTGCGGATGACGTTGCCGCTGCCGAAGTTGTCGCCGACCAGGCCGAGCGCCTTGTGGCTGTGGAAATGCTCGCCGTCGTAGCTGACGATGCCGGCCGCCTCCTGGCCGCGGTGCTGCAGGGCGTGCAGGCCGAGCGCGGTCGCGGCCGCGGCGTCGCCATGGCCCCAGATGCCGAAGACGCCGCACTCGTCGCGGAAGTGGTCGTCGTCCAGGTCGGCTTCCGGGGCTTCGCCGGGAGCATCGTGCGCGTTCGCAAGTCCCCCCTCGGCCCGCGATTGGCCGGGGCAACCGGCGGGAGGACGCGGACGAACGCTAGCCATGCTCAGCACCATCAACGATCGGTTTGGAGAAGGCGTTCCAGCTCTTTTCGCTCCCGGTCCCCGTAGCCCTCGGCGGGAGGCTCGGACCCGACCGGCGGACCCTTCGGCTGCGGATTCAAGATGTCGCGCATCATCTGATGGGTTTCAAGCGCCTCGCGTGCCCGATCGCGCGCGGCGTCGGCGCTTTGGCTGGTCTGCTCGCGGGTTTCGCTGGGGACCAGGCCGCGCAGGGCGTCGGCGCCGCTCGCCACCAGCGGCAGCGTGCGGGCGTTGGCGACCCATCCCGGCTCGCGGCCGGCCGGCATGATCCATTGCAGGGCGATGTAGGCGAGGCAGACCAGCACCGCGCCGCGGGCGAGGCCGAAGACGAAGCCGAGCGAGCGGTCCAGGGCGTTGAGCGCGCTGCCCTTGACCCGGTCCGTCAAGAGCCGGGTTAGCAGCGACAGCACGATCAGGGCGACGACGAAGATGAAGGCGCCGGCGGCGATGTCGGCGATCAGGGGGGTCGCGATCAGGTCCTGGGCGTAGGGGCGGACGTAGGGGAGGCCATAGAAGACCGCGAAGATCGCGCCGATCCAGGCGACGACGGCGAGGACCTCGTGGACGAAGCCGCGGAGGAACGCGAGCAGGGCGGAGATGGCCAGCACGCCGAGGACGACCAGGTCGAAGACCGTGAACGGGAACTCACTCATGCTCGATCTTCTCCCGCGCCGCCGTTGGCCGGCTTCTGCGCACGCGTTCCAGAAGCTCCGCGACGTGGCGGAGTTCGTCCACGGCGATCCCCGATGCACCGCCGCCGGTCCCACGCCGCTCCGGCACCAGCGCCCGGACGAAGCCCAGCTTCGCCGCCTCTTTCAGCCTGGCATCGGCGCGGGCAACGGCCCGGACCTCGCCGGCGAGGCCGATCTCGCCGAAGACGACGGTGTCCGCCGGGAGCGGCCGTCCGAGATGAGCCGAGGCGAGCGCCGCCGCGACGGCGAGATCCGCCGCCGGCTCGCTGATCCGCAAGCCCCCGGCGACGTTCAGATATACGTCCGCCGCGCCGAACGCCAGCCCGCACCGGGCCTCGAGCACGGCGATGATCATGGCGAGGCGCCCGGTGTCCCAGCCGACCACGGCGCGCCGGGGCGTACCCAGCGAGGTCGGCGCAGTCAGCGCCTGGATCTCGAGCAGCACCGGCCGGGTGCCCTCCATCCCGGCGAAGACGCAACTGCCGGGCACGTCGCGCTCGCGCTCTGCGAGGAACAGCGCCGAGGGGTTGACGACCTCCTTCAGCCCGGCGTCGGTCATCTCGAAGACGCCGATCTCGTCGGTGGCGCCGAAGCGGTTCTTCACCGCGCGGAGGATGCGGAACTGGTGGCCGCGCTCGCCCTCGAAGTAGAGGACGGTGTCGACCATGTGCTCCAGCACCCGGGGGCCCGCGATCATCCCCTCCTTGGTGACGTGACCGACCAGGAACAGCACGAAGCCGCGCTGCTTGGCGAGGCGGATCAGCTCCTGCGCCGAAGCGCGCACCTGGGCGACCGTTCCGGGCGCCGACTCGAGGTTGTCGAGGTAGAGCGTCTGTACCGAGTCGATAACCACCACGTCCGCCGCGCCGGCGGCATCCAGGCTCGAGGCGATGTCGCGTACGGAGGTTGCGGTGGCCAATGCCACCGGCGCCGAACGAAGGCCCAGCCGGTCTGCGCGGAGCTTGAGCTGGTCGACCGCCTCTTCGCCCGAGATGTAGGTGGCGCGCGCGCCGCCGGCCAAGGCCGCCACCACCTGCAGCAGCAGCGTCGACTTGCCGATGCCGGGGTCGCCGCCGATGAGCAGGGCCGAGCCGGGGACGAGGCCGCCGCCGGTGACGCGGTCGAATTCGCCGATCCCGGTCGTACGCCGCACCACCGGCACGATCTCGCCGTCGAGCGGGGAAAAGGCGATCTTGCGCCCGCGCTTGCCGCTCAGGCCCGTCGGCGGGCCGCCGGCGGCGATCTCCTCGACCAGGGTGTTCCAGCCGCCGCAGGCGTCGCAGCGGCCGCTCCACTTCGGCTGGGAGGCCCCGCACTCCTGGCAGACGTAGCTCGACGCCGTCCGCGCCACGCGTCTCGTCCTCGCCTTCCGCCGGCCCTGCCGGTCGTTGCCGCGCCTCTACAGCGGTTCGCGGCAGGGTCCGCGCGTCAGAAGTTAAACAACGTCATCGCGAGCCGCGGAGCGGCGTGGCGATCCAGTGCAACATAGACTGGATTGCTTCGTCGGCTTCGCCGCCTCGCAAGGACAATTCCCTGGTTGCAATCCCACCCGAACCCCACTCTGGCTTCAGGCGCGGATCGCCATCTGGATGGGGCCTTCGGCGCGGCCGTTGATGAACTGGTCGACGCGCTCGTCGCCGGAGCCGTCGATCTCGCCGACCGGGCCGGCCCAGATGATCCGGCCTTGATACAGCATGGCGATCCGGTTGGCGATCTTGCGGGCGCTGGCCATGTCGTGGGTGATCGAGAGCGCGCTCACTCCGGCGTCGCGGGTGATCTTCACGATCAGGTCGTTGATGACGTCAGCCATGATCGGGTCGAGGCCGGTCGTCGGCTCGTCGAAGAAGATGATCTCCGGATCGGCGGCGATGGCGCGGGCCAGGGCGACGCGCTTCTGCATGCCGCCGGAGAGCTCCGCCGGATGCAGGACGCCGACGTCGGGGCCGAGGCCGACCTGCGCCAGCTTGGCCAGCGCCGTCTCCTTGGCTTTGGCCCGGTCCATCCGTTTCGTCGCCAGCAGGCCGAAGGCGACGTTCTCCCAGACCGGCAGGCTGTCGAACAGCGCCCCGCCCTGGAACAGCATCCCGAACTTCCGGTTGATCGCCTCGCGCTCGGCCGAGGTCGCCCTGAGCACGTCGACGCCGTCGATCTCGACGCTGCCGGCGTCGGCGCGGAGCAGCCCGAGGATGCACTTGAGCAGCACCGACTTGCCGCTGCCCGAGCCGCCGATGACCACGACCGATTCGCCGGTGCCGACGTCCAGGTCGAGGCCGTCGAGGACGACCTTGCGGCCGAACGCCTTGCGCAAACCGCGGATGCGGATCTTGGGCGCGGGCTCGCTCATCTCGAGAAGAACAGCTCGGTCAGGATGTAGTCGAAGCACAGGATCAGGATCGCCGAGGAGACGACCGCGTTGGTGGTCGCGGCGCCGACGCCCTGGGCGCCGCCGCGCGAGGTGTAGCCGTGGTAGCAGCCCATCAGCGTGACGATCAGGCCGAACACGGCGGCCTTCACCAGGCCGGAGACCACGTCCTCGGTCTGCAGCGCGTCGAAGGTGTTCTGCAGGTAATTGGCCGGGTTGAAGCCGAGCTTGTAGACGGCGACGAGATAGCCGCCGAAGACGCCGATGATGTCGGCGACGACGACGAGCAGGGGCAGCATCGTGACGCCCGCGATCAGCCGGGGCGCCACCATGAACTTCATCGGGTTGGTGGAGAGCGTGCTCAGCGCGTCGATCTGCTCGGTTACCCGCATGGTGCCGATCTCGGCGGCCATGGCGGCGCCGATGCGCCCCGCCACCATCAGCCCCGCCAGGACCGGGCCCAGTTCGCGGGTGATGGAGACGACGACGACGTTGGCGACGGCGCCCTCGGCGGAAAAGCGGGAGAAGCCGGTGTAGCTCTGCAGCGCCAGCACCATGCCGGTAAAGATGGCGGTGAGCCCCACCACCGGCAGCGAGTAGTAGCCGATCTCAATGAGCTGCCGGCCGAGGTTGCGCAGGTAGAAGGGCGGGCGGACGCAGTGGCTCAAGCCCACGCCGGCGAACAGCACCACCCGGCCCACCGTCGCCAGGAAGTCGAGCACCACGTGGCCGATGAGCTGCAGCGCTCTCATCCGGCGCGTCCGCGATCCACGCCAGGGAAGGTTACCGCCCTCACCCACCCGCTGTCGCGGGTCCCTCCCTCTCCCACGCTCCGCGTGGGCGAGGGCAAGCTGCCGACGACGGTGGCGATCGACTCCCTCTCCCGCGCGCCGAAGGCGCAAGTGGGAGAGGGTCGGGGTGAGGGCCAAGAGCTTCGCGCTTCAGCAGGCCTTGCCGCAGTACGCATGGAGGCTCTACGCCTCCGCCGTCATCGCTGCGCCGCCGCCGCGGTAGACCCGGTGGTAGCGGCGGCCGAGGCTGGTGAGGATCTCGTAGCCGATGGTGCCGCCGTCGGCGGCGACGGCGTCCACCGGTTGGTGCGGGCCGATGAGCTCGACCATCCCGCCGGCCCTGGCTTGGTGCTCGGGAACGGCGGTGGCGTCGAAGATGGTCAGGTCCATCGATACCCGCCCGACCAGCGGCATGCGGATATCGCCGATGTAGCCATGACCCCGATTGCTCAGTGAGCGGAGAAAGCCGTCGGCATAGCCGATGCCGATGGTGACCAGCCGCTGGCGCCGGCTGGCGCGGTAGGTCGCACCATAGCCAACGCTCATCCCACCGTCAATCGCCCGTGCCTGCAGGATTCTCGCTTTCAACTCAATCACTTGAGCCATGGGATTGGGCTCGCCCGGAACCGGCGAGACGCCGTAGAGGGCAGCGCCCGGCCGGCACAGCGTCCCGTGGTAGGCCCCGCCGAGAAAGATCCCGGACGAAGCGGCGAGCGAGGCCTGAGCGTTTGGGAATGCTCTGCGGAGCGCCGCGAAGGCCTCGCACTGCGCCTGGTTCAGCGGGTCGTCGGGCATGTCGGCACAGGCGAGGTGGCTCATGACGCAGGCGACGTCGATCCCCGCCAGCCGCTCGGGATTGCTCGCGAGGTGGTCCAGCTCGTCCGGCGTCAGGCCGAGGCGGCGCATGCCGGTGTCGGCGTGCAGGGCCACGGCCGGCGCCGCCGGGGTGCGCCGGGAGAAGGCCGCCCAGGCTTCGATGTCCGGCAGGCTGTTCAGCACGGGCCGCAGGCGGTGGTGGACGAATTCCGGCTCGCCGCCGCGGGGCACGCCGGCGAGGACGTAGATCTCGCCGTCGCCGAGGTCGGCGCGAAGCGCCAGCCCCTCGTCGATGCAGGCGACGAAGAACGTCCGGCAGCCGGCCGCGGCCAGCGCCGGGGCGACCCGGCCCGCGCCGAGGCCGTAGGCGTCGGCCTTCACCACCGCGGCGCAGGCGGCCGGGGCCACTCGGCGCGCAAGCTGGCGCCAGTTGGCGACGATGGCGTCGAGGTCGATGGTCAGGACGGCGCAGGTCCGCGTCGGCTCGATGGTCGTGATGATTCAGCCTTCCGGCACGGAGAGGTTGCGCGTCTCCAGGTCGCCGAAGCGGGTGAACTCGCCCTCGAAGAACAGCTTGACGTTCCCGATGGGGCCGTGGCGCTGCTTGGCGATCATCACCTCGGCCTTGTTCGCGGCGTCGTGACAGCGTTCGGTCCAGCCGGCATAGCGCTCGTTGAACTTCTGCTGCGACTCGTCGGCTTTTTGAACCGGCTCGCCGCGCTCAAGATAATACTGTTCGCGGAAAATGAACATGACCACGTCCGAGTCCTGCTCGATCGTGCCGGATTCACGCAGGTCGGCGAGCTGCGGCCGTTTGTCCTCGCGTTGCTCGACGGCCCGCGAGAGCTGCGACAGGGCCATGACCGGGACGTTGAGGTCCTTGGCCATGGCCTTGAGCCCACGGGTGATCTCGGAGAGCTCCTGCACCCGGTTGTCGTGCCGGGCGCCGTGGGAGGGGGCGATGAGCTGCAGGTAGTCGATGACGATCAGGCCGAGCCCGTGCTGGCGCTGCATCCGCCTCGCCCGGGTGCGCATGGCGCTGATGGACAAGGCGGGGGTGTCGTCGATGAAGATCGGCAGCCGCTGCAGCTCGCGGCTGGCGACGACGAGGTCGGTGAACTTGTCGTTGGGCACCATGCCCCGGCGGATCTTGTCCGACGGGATCTTTGTGTGCTCGGCCAGCACCCGGGTGGCGAGCTGCTCGGACGACATCTCCAGGGAGAAAAAGCCGACGACCGCGCCGTCCTCGGCCCGTTCCTGGCCATCCTCGCCCTGGCCCACGAGATGGCGGCGGGCGGCGTTGAAGGCGATGTTGGTGGCGAGCGCCGTTTTGCCCATGGAGGGGCGGCCGGCGAGGATGATCAGGTCAGAGGGGTGCAGCCCGCCGAGCTTGCCGTCGAGGTCGCGAAAGCCGGTGGCGACGCCGCTCACTTGGCCCTGGCGCTTGTGCGCCGCCTCGGCCAGCTTCAGCGCCTTGGTCAGCGACGCCGTGAAGCCTTCGAAGCCGCCGTCGTGGCTGCCGCGGGTGGCGAGGTCGTAGAGCCCCTGCTCGGCGACCTCGATCTGGGCTTCCGCCTCCAGCCCGTCCTCGTCGCCGTAGGCCCGGTTGACCACGTCCTCGCCGATGGCGATCAGCTCGCGGCGGAGGTAGAGGCCGAAGATCAGCCGGCCGTATTCGCCGGCGTTGATGACCGTGACGGCACAGTCGACCAGCCGGTTCAGGTAGCCGGGGCCGCCGACCTGGTCCAGTGCGCCGGCGTGGTCGAGGTAGCTCTTCATCGTCACCGAATCGGCGAGCTGGCCGCGCTCGACCAGCCGGCCGCAGCTTTCGAAGATCCGCCGGTGCTCGGCCAGGGCGAAGTGCTCCGGGCGGAGGAAGTCCGCGACCCGCTCGTAGGCGCGCGGGTTGACCAGGATGGCGCCGAGCAGCGCCATCTCCGCCTCAATGTTGTGGGGGATGCGGCGGAAGGCGGGAAGGCCGGCAAGACCGTCGAGATCGTCCGGCCGGGGGGCGACGAGGGGGCTGTTCATGCGGCCAGCATACGCCGCCGGGGCGGGGCCGGGGACCGGGGATAACTCAATACACCGGGCATAACCCGCGCCCGCCCGGGGCGCCGGCCGGTTAGCGGGGATAAGCCGGGACGAACCGGGATAACTCTGTGGATGAGCCGGCCGGCGGCGGGTGCGTTCGCCTCAGGCGGCACGCTCCCCCCGCCGGTCCTCGTCCGCCGCCAGCGCCCGCTCGGTTTCCACGATGTAGTCGCGGGTGAGCGGCACCGCCTCCTGCCGGCGGGCGAGCTGGATCTGGAAGACGGCGCAGCGCAAATAGCGGAACGAGATCTCGGCCGCGGCCAGGTAGAACTCCCACATCCGGCAGAAACGCTCGTCGTAGAGCTCGGCCGCCACCCGCCGGTTGGCGAGGAACCGCTGCCGCCACTGCCTCAGGGTGTGGGCGTAGTGAAGCCGCAGGATCTCCACGTCGGTCACCCACAGCCCGGCCCGTTCCACCGCCGCCATGACCTCCGACAGCGCCGGGCTGTAGCCCCCGGGGAAGATGTACTTGCGGAGCCAGGGATTGGTGCTGCCCGGCACGTCGACGCGGCCGATGGTGTGGAGCAGGGCGACGCCGTCCTCGGCGAGCCGGTCGTGGATCTGGGCGAAGAAGGCGTCGTAGTGGTTCACGCCGACGTGCTCGAACATCCCGACCGAGACGATGCGGTCGAAGGTGCCGGTCTGCTCGCGGTAATCGCGAAGCGAGAAGGACACCTGGTCGGACAGCCCGGCCGTCCGGGCGCGGGCCTCGGCGGTGGCGTGCTGCTCGCGCGACAGGGTGATGCCGGTGACGTGCGCCGCCGTGCGCTGGGCCAGGTAGAGGGCGAGGCCGCCCCAGCCGGAGCCGATGTCGAGGACCGACATGCCGGGCTCCAGCAGCAGCTTGGCGGCAATGTGGCGGCGCTTCTGCGCCTGCGCCAGGTCGATGCCGTCCTCCGGCTTCAGGAAGTAGGCGCAGGAGTACTGCTGGTCGCTGTCGAGGAACAGGCGGTAGAGGGCGCCGGAGAGGTCGTAGTGGTGGGCGACGTTGCGCTGCGCCCGGCCGCTCGGGTTGAACTGCTGCAGGCGCCTCAAGCCGATGTCGATCCGGCGCATGAGGCCGTTGAAGGGGTCCTGGCTGCGGGCCGCCTCGACGTTGCGCCCGACGAGGTCGAGGAAGTCGTACACCGAGCCGTCCTCGATCGTCAGGAGGCCGTCCATGTAGGCCTCGCCGGCGTACAGGTCCGGCCGCACGAACAGCTTCCAGTGCAGGGCGCGGTCATGGAGGCGAATGGTGACCGTCGGGCCGTCTCTGCCGGCGAAAACGTGGGTCCGGTCGTCGGCGTCGATGACGTCGAGACGCCCGACCTTGATCAGTCGCTTCAGAAAGCGCGCCAGCAACATGGCCCTGCTCCTGCTTCTGCCCATTCTCCTCCGTCAATAGTGGCGCTGCGCGAAAATGCGCTCACTGCCACAGGATAGTAACATGGGACTTGCAGGGTCGGACAGCGCCACAACTGCCCCCAAGCCGGGGCAGCACAGGGCAGCATCGGCCGGATGCGGGCGCTCCGGCTCGTCGTCAGGATGCCGAGGGCGAAAGTCCGGGCGCGGCGGCGGTCTAGCGGTCGTAGTCGTCCGTGCCCGTCGGGCCGGTCATTGCCGCCAGCTCTTCCTCGAGGCTGAGCTCTTCGTCTTCGTGTTCCTCGCGCTCGTCCTGGGGTGCGGCGATGTCGCCGCCGCGGGCCTGGATCTGGGCTTCGTCGGCGGTACGGGCGACGTTGACCTGCACCGAGACGATGACCTCGGGGTGCAGGCTGACCGACACCGTGTGCAGGCCGAGCGCCTTGATCGGCTGGTTGAGGCGGATCTGGCTGCGCCCGACGCTGAACCCGGCGTCGGTCACGGCCGCGGCGATGTCCGCGGCGGTGGCGGAGCCGTAGAGCTGGCCGCTGTCGCCGGCCTGGCGGATCAGCGTCACGCTCAGCCCGTCGAGCTTGGCCGCGACCGCCTCGGCTTCCTGCCGCCGCTCCAGGTTGCGGGCCTCGAGTTGCGCCCGCTGCGCCTCGAAGCGCTTGCGGTTCTCCTCCGTCGCCGGCGCGGCCTTGCGCTGCGGGATGAGATAGTTCCGGGCATAGCCGGGTCGGACCTTGACCACCTCGCCCATCTGGCCGAGGTGCTCGACGCGCTCCAACAGGATGACTTGCATGCTCTACTCCTTGCGGGCGACCGGCGCGGCGATGCGCTCGCGCAGCCCGACCCATTGCTCGATCATGCCGAGGCCGGCGACGATCGCCCCTACGACGAGGGTGAAGACGACGAGGATGACGTAAAACCCGGACAGCAGCGCCGGCTTGGCCGCGCTCCGGCGGGCGAAGGCATGGACCACGGTCAGGCCGAGGAAGAAGTACGGGGTGGCCAGGATCATGGCGACGTTGCGGGCGAGGTACTGGACGTCGCCGCCGGTGACGAGGGAGACGGCGGCGGCGCCGACCAGCGGCCAGGCGAGCCAGTCCGGCAGGCTGAACGCCGACCAGGGCGGCGTCTGCCGAACCGCCTGACCCCGGGCGGTGACGATGCGCTGGGCGAGCAGGGCGTTGCCGGCGATCAGGAGCTGCCAGCTCACCCCCGACAGGCCGACGAACATCGGCGCCGCGGTCTCGATGAACCGCTGGCGGGCATCGGCGGGCAGGCCGCTCATGGTCGTGGCGAGGCCCCCGTCGAGGAAAGCGCGAACCGCCGCTTCCATGCCCTCGTCGCCCCGGCCGATCAGCGCGATGGAGCCGGCGACCAGCGCGGCGAACACGGCGAGGCTCGCCAAGGCCAAGCCGGCGGTACGGGCGCCGTCGCCGCGGTCAGCGGTGTCGCCGGTGAGCGCCCGGTCGACGATCAGCGCCGAAGGCAGGGCGTGTAGGCCGGCGTAGACGGTGGCGGCGGCGATGCCGCCCACCGCGAACGACAGGACGATGCCGGCGCCCGCGGCGATCGCCGCGGCCTTCGGTCCGAAGGCCAGGCCGACGGCAAGCAGCGGCAACGGAGCGAGGCAGGCGACCAGGATCGCGCCCGGCAGGCCGAACTGACCCGCCAGCGAGGCGGCGGCACTGAGGCCGCCCCCGCCGACGGCGATGAGCATGGACTTGCTCATGCCTGCACGCGTTCCTCCGGTTGATCCGCCGGCAGGGAACGCCACGGCGTTCCCGCTTCGTCGGCCGCTACTTCAGGACGTACGGCAGCAGGGCGAGAAACCGCGCCCGCTTGATGGCGCGCGCCAGCTCCCGCTGCTTCTTGGCCGACACCGCGGTGATGCGGCTGGGCACCATCTTGCCGCGCTCCGAGACGAAGCGCTGCAGCAGGCGGATGTCCTTGTAGTCGATGGTCGGCGCGTCGGCCCCGGAGAACGGGCAGCTCTTGCGCCGGCGGAAAAAGGGTCTGCGTGTCGCCGCCATCATGCCCTCCCTGCGAGCTCGGGATCGGCCGGACGCGCCGGACGGTCCTCGCCGCCGCGGTCGTCGCGGGGCCGGTCGTCGCGGGGCCGGTCGTCGCGGCGCGGCCGGTCGTCACGCCCCCTGTCGTCTCGGCGCGGACGGTCGTCACGGCCGCCGCGCCCGCCGCGCTCGTCTCGGCCGGCACGGCTCTGCAGCATCGCCGACGGCCCTTCCTCCAGGGCCTCGACCCGGACCACCATGTGGCGGAGGATGTCCTCGCTGAGGCGAAGCTGCCGCTCCATCTCGTGGACGGCGGCGGGCGGCGCGTCGATGTTGAACAGGACGTAGTGGCCCTTGCGGTTCTTCTTGATGCGGAAGGTCAAGGAGCGAAGGCCCCACGGCTCGCGCTTGGTGACCTTGCCGCCGTTGTCTTCGAGAACCTTGGCGAAGGTATCGGCAAGCGCCTCGGCCTGGGGCGCGGAGATGTCTTGGCGTGCGATCAGCACGCACTCATAGAACGCCAACGATGAAGTCTCCTTTCGGATTGTCTCAGCCGCGACCGCCAGCGGCCACGGCATAGCCGGCACGGTTCCGGCAAGGAAACGAGAGGGCGGAGATAAAGCACGGTTGCCGGCGGAAAAGCAAGCGCCGGGCGGGGCGCGTTTTCAGCGGCGTGCGCTCGACCTTCCTGCGGTGAAGGCGCGAACGGCCGCGGCGGCGCGGGACGCCGAATGTTGCACCCTTGCATCGGTGATGTGGCGAGTGCTTGACAGCCCGAGGAGACGGACTATTCAGTGCCGCAACGGAAGGATCGCCGTCAAAGGCGATCCGCGGGACTCGCGAAGGGGCGGCATGTTCGACTTGTCTGGAAGGACCGCGCTCGTCACCGGCGCGTCCGGCGGCATTGGCGGCGCGGTATCGCGTGCCCTGGCCGCGCAAGGCGCCCGCGTGGTCGTGAGCGGCACCCGGACGTCGGCCCTGGAGGCCCTGGCAAGCGAGCTCGGCGCGGACGCCGCCGCCGTCACCGCGGATCTGTCGACGGCGGAGGGCGCCAAGGCCCTGCTCGGCGCGGCCGAGGAGGCGGTGGGCAGCATCGACATTTTGGTCAACAACGCCGGGCTGACCCGCGACGGACTGATGATGCGCACCAGCGACGCCGACTGGCAGACCGTCCTCGACGTCGACCTCACGGCAGGTTTCCGGCTCGCCCGCGGCGCGCTCCGCGGCATGATGAAGCGGCGCTGGGGACGGATCATCGGGATCAGCTCGATCATCGGGGTCACCGGCAACGCCGGCCAGGCGGCCTACGCCGCCGCCAAGGCCGGCATGATCGGTATGACCAAGTCGCTGGCCAAGGAGGTCGCGAGCCGCGGCATCACCGCCAACTGCATCGCCCCCGGCTTCATCGAGACGGAGATGACCCGGGAGCTCGCCGAGCGCGGCAGGGAAGGCGTGCTCGCCGCGATCCCGGCGGGCCGCTTCGGCACCAGCGACGACGTCGCCGCCTGCGTCGTCTTCCTCGCCAGCGAGGAGGCCGCCTACGTCACCGGCCAGACGCTACACGTCAACGGCGGAATGGCGATGATATGAGCCGCTTAGGCCACGGGAGGGTGGTCGGGCGGCGGCCTTTGCGGGAGGGTTGCGCACTGGCCAAGCTTCGGGAAGTATGCTACCGAACCTCGCTTTTCGCTGCAGTGCAGCGTGAGCGACGACCAGCCGCCGAAAGCCTTACAACTGCGGCATCAACGACACATTGAGGGACAAGACGATGAACGACGTGGCCGATCGCGTTAAGAAGATTATCGTCGAGCACTTGGGGGTGGAAGAGGCGAAGGTCGTCGAAAGCGCGAGCTTCATCGATGATCTTGGCGCCGACAGTCTCGACACCGTCGAGCTGGTGATGGCCTTCGAGGAAGAGTTCGGCATCGAGATCCCGGACGAGGCCGCGGAGAAGATCCTCACCGTCAAGGATGCCGTCGATTACATCAAGAACGCGACTGCTTGACGGACGGGGTCCGGCCGTGAGCCGTCCCGCGCGGGCGGTGGCACGGAACCATCATCGCGGATGAACGTTGGAGCGCCATGAGACGCGTCGTCGTAACCGGCATGGGATTAGTATCGCCGCTTGGGTGCGGCGTCGATGTCACCTGGGACCGTCTGATCCAGGGCGAGTCGGGCCTCGGAGCGATCCAGTCCTTCGATGTTTCCGATCTGCCGGCGAAGGTTGCGGCCTACGTCCCGCGCGGCGACGGCGCCAGCGGCTCGTTCAATCCGGACGACTGGCTTTCGCCGAAGGAACAGCGGCGGATGGACCCGTTCATCGTCTTCGGCCTGGCGGCGGCCGAGCAGGCGGTCAAGGACGCCGGCTGGCTTCCGGAGGACGAGGACGACCGGACCCGAACCGGCGTGATGATCGGCTCGGGCATCGGCGGATTGCAGGAAATCGCCAAGGGGTCGTTGCTGGTCGAGGGCGGCAACGCCCGCAAGCTGAGCCCGTTCTTCATCCCGGCGGCGCTGATCAACCTGATCAGCGGCTACGCCTCCATCCGCTACGGGTTCAAGGGACCCAACCATTCGGCGGTGACGGCGTGCGCGACCGGTGCGCACGCCATCGGCGACGCCGCCCGGCTGATCATGCTGGACGACGCCGACGTGATGGTGGCCGGCGGCTCGGAGGCGGCGATCTGCCGGCTCGGGATCGCCGGGTTCTCGGCGGCCAAGGCCCTGTCGACCAAGTTCAACGACACGCCGCAGAAGGCCTCGCGGCCGTGGGACGTGGACCGCGACGGTTTCGTCATGGGCGAAGGCGCCGGTGTCGTGGTCCTGGAGGAATACGAGCACGCGAAGAAGCGGGGCGCGGAGATCTATGCCGAGGTCGTCGGCTACGGCATGTCGGGCGACGCCTACCACATCACCGCGCCGGCTCCCAACGGCGACGGCGCCTATCGCTGCATGCGCTCCGCGTTCAAGCACGCGCGGATGAGCCCCGAGGACGTGGACTACGTCAACGCCCACGGCACATCGACGCCGCTGGGCGACGAGATCGAGCTCGGCGCGGTGAAGCGCATGTTCGGCGACGCCGCTTACAAGATCTCGATGTCGTCGACGAAGTCGGCCATCGGCCACCTTCTCGGGGCCGCCGGCGCGGCGGAGGCGATCTTCACGATCATGGCGTTGCGGACCGGCGTCGTCCCGCCGACGCTGAACCTCGACCGGCCGTCGGAGGGCTGCGACCTCGACCTGGTCCCGCACGTCGCCAAAGAGCGGCCGGTGCGGGCGGCGCTGTCGAATTCCTTCGGCTTCGGCGGCACCAACGCCTCGCTGATCTTCACCAAGGTCCACTGAAGCCAGAGGGCGGGCGCCCCGGGAGATGATCCCGCGCGTCATCATCGGCCTCGCCGCCGTCGCCCTGATCCTGGTGATCGCGTTCGCCTGGGCGGTGAACGCCTTCAACCGGCCCGGGCCCCTGACCGCCGAGACGACGGTTGTCATCGAGCCGGGCGACGGGCTCGCCGGGGTGACGCAGCGCCTCGCCGACGCCGGCGTCATTTCCGACCCTTTGCTGTTTCGCCTCGGCGTGCAGGTCCTCGGCGACGCCCGCGGCCTTCGCGCCGGCGAGTATGCCTTCGGTCCCGGCGCCAGCATGCGCTCGGTCGTCGCGAGCCTCGCCGCCGGCCGCACCCTGGATCGGCGCCTGACGATCCCCGAGGGGCTGACCAGCGCCGCCGTCGTCGAGCTGATCAACGCGGCGCCGGCCTTGAGCGGCACCCTCGCTGCCGTGCCGGCCGAGGGTTCGCTGTTGCCGGAAACTTATCACTACAGCTACGGCGACAGCCGCGCCGAGCTCATTGCGCGGATGCAGGCGGCGATGTCCCGGACGCTGGCCGAGCTGTGGCCGAAGCGCGACGCGGGCCTGCCGCTGGTCTCGGCGCAGCAGGCGGTGATCCTCGCCTCCATCGTTGAGAAGGAGACCGGGATCTCGGCCGAACGGCCCCGGGTCGCCGCGGTGTTCATCAACCGGCTGAAGCGCGGCATGCCGCTGCAGGCCGACCCCACCATCGCCTATGGCCTGGCGCTGGAGGGCGCCGCCCCCGGCCGGCCTCTGACCCGGGCGGACCTGGCGCGGAGGTCGCCCTACAACACCTATCTCCGCCGGGGACTGCCGCCGGGGCCGATCGCCAACCCCGGGCGGGCCTCGCTGGAAGCGGTGCTGCACCCGGCCGATACCGACGAGCTCTATTTCGTCGCCGACGGGTCCGGCGGCCACGCCTTCGCCCGGACGCTGGAGGAGCACAACCGCAACGTCGCCAAGTGGCGGCGCAAGCAGTCCGCGCCGACGCCGTAAGCCAGCTGGGCGTCGGCCCGGCTCGGCTCGGTTCGGCCGCGCTCCTTGTTGCCCGTCCGCCGCGCCGGTATAACGGCTTGATGAGAAACACCTTTGGGAGTGCGCGGTGACGCTGTCGTCGATGACCGGCTTTGGCCGCGCCGAGGGCCAGGACCAGGGATGCAGCTGGGCCTGGGAGTTGCGCAGCGTCAACGGCAAGGGCCTGGACGTGCGCTGCCGGCTGCCCGCCGGCTTCGAGAGCCTGGAGCAGCCGAGCCGCGAGCGCGCCGCCGGCGTGCTCAAGCGAGGCAACGTCTCGCTGACGCTGAGCGTGGAGCGGGCGGCGGAGGCAGGAACCGTCCGCGTCAATACCGCGGTGCTGGACGAGATCCTGGCGCTCCTGCCCCAGGTCGAGGCGCGGCTCGCCAATCCCGGCCCTTCCAGCGCCGACAGGCTGCTCGCCCTGCGCGGCGTGCTCGAGATCGCCGACGAGGTGCCGACCGGAGAGGGCCGCAAGGCCCTGGATGCGGCGCTGCTCGCCGGGCTGGACCGCGCGCTCACCGCCCTCGCCGGCATGCGCCGGCAGGAAGGCGCCAGGCTGGCGCCGGTCCTTGCCGGGCAGCTCGACGCCATCGGCGATCTTTGCCGCCGCGCGGAGGCGCTCGCCGGAAGCCAGCCGGCGATGATCCTGGAGCGCCTGCGCCAGCAGATCGCGGCGCTCGGCGAGGCGGTGCCGGCGATGCCCGAGGAACGGCTGGCCCAGGAGGTGGCGCTGCTGGCGCTGAAGGCCGACGCCCGCGAGGAGATCGACCGGCTCAAGGCCCACCGCCAGGCGGTCGCGCACCTGCTCGCCGGCGACGGCGCCGTCGGCCGCCGCCTCGACTTCCTCTGCCAGGAGTTCAACCGCGAGGCCAACACGCTCTGCTCGAAGTCGGCGGACGTGGAGCTGACCGCGGTGGGCGTCGAGCTCAAGGCTGTGATCGAACAGTTCCGCGAGCAGGTTCAGAACATCGAGTGACGACGGTGAGCCGTAAGAAAGCAGCGCAGGAACAGACGCCAGCGACGGCGCCAATCGAGCCGCCGGTCATCGCCCGAAGGGGGCTGATGCTGGTGCTGTCCTCGCCGTCCGGCGCCGGCAAGTCGACGATCGCCCACGCCCTCTTGGCGCGCGACGCCAACCTCAGCATGTCGGTGTCTATGACGACGCGGCCCCCTAGGCCCGGCGAGATCGACGGCAAGGACTACATCTTTGTCGACGTCGCCACCTACCAGGCGATGGTCGCGAGCGACCGCTTCCTCGAGCATGCGACGGTCTTCGACAACCACTACGGTACGCCGCGCGAGGCGGTCGAAGCGGCCATGTCCGAGGGCCGCGACGTGCTTTTCGACGTCGATTGGCAGGGCACGCAGCAGCTTCGCCAGAACGCCCGGGCCGACCTCGTCAGCGTCTTCATCCTGCCGCCGTCGCGGGCCGAGCTGGAGCGGCGGCTGCGTGCGCGGGCCCAGGATCCGGACGAGGTGGTCCGCCGGCGGATGGCCAAGGCCGCGGACGAGATGAGCCACTGGGCCGAGTACGACTACGTCGTCGTCAACGCCAGCGTCGACGAGGCCGTGGCCGGGGTGGAGGCGATCCTGGCCGCCGAGCGGCTGCGCCGCGACCGGCGGATCGGGCTCGCCGCGTTCGTCGCCGCCGTCAGCGCCAGGTGAGCCTCACCCCGGCGCCCGCCGGGTCGCCCACTGCCCCAGCCGCCGCAGGAAGTCGAGGCATTGCCGCAGCTGGGTTTCGGCCACGAACTCGTCGGGCTGGTGCGCCTGGGCGACGCTGCCCGGGCCGATGACGACCGACGGCACCCCGGCCTTCTGGAACAGCCCCGCTTCCGACGCATAGGCGATGCTCTCGGCGGCGTTCTGCCCCGACAGCGCCAGCGCCAGCTCGACGGCCGGAGACGACGGCACGACCAGAAGCGGCGGTGCCGCCACCTTGCGCACCGTCTCCACGGCCGCCTCCGGTGCGACCGCGCGCAGGGGCGGCAGGAGTTCGCGCCGCGCCCAGTCGTCCAGGCCACCGCGCAGCCGCTCCGCCGAGCCCTCGTCGTAGGAGCGGCATTCCCAGAGGAAGCGGCAGTGCCCGGCGATGATGTTGACGGCGGTGCCGCCATCGATCCTGCCGACGTTGACGGTGGTGCGCTCGGCCGGCGCTTGGCCCTGGCCGTCGTCGCGGGCGAGGCCAGCGAGGGCGCCGATGCAGGCGGCGGCGGCGAAGATCGCGTTGACCCCGGCTTCGGGCTTTGAGGAATGGCCCGCCCGGCCGGTGATGATGGTCTCGAACGAAGCGATCCCCCGGTGCGCCTGGACGACGCGCATCTCGGTGGGCTCGCCGATGACGGCGAACGCGGGCTTGGGAACCGCGGCCAGCAGCGCCTCGATCAGCGCCGGCGCGGCGAGGCAGCCGACCTCCTCGTCGTAGGAGAAGGCAAGATGCAGCGGCACGGCCAGCGGCAGGCGGGAGAACTCGGGAACCACGGCGAGGACGCAGGCGATGAAGCCCTTCATGTCGCAGGTGCCGCGGCCGAAGAGCCGGCCCTCCCTGGCGACGAGGGTGAACGGATCGCTGCTCCACGCCTGGTCCTCGACCGGGACGACGTCGGTGTGGCCGGAGAGCACGATGCCGCCGGGCACGGCGGGGCCGATGGTGGCGAACAGGCTGGCCTTGCGCCCGTCGTCGCTCTCGACCCTGAACGAGGCGATGCCATGGCGCGCGAGATACTCGGCGACGTGGTCGATCAGGTCGGTGTTGGAGTTCCGCGACGTCGTGTCGAAGGCGACGAGGCGGGCGAGATGGTCGGTGGCGGCGGTCAGCATCGGGTCGTCCTCATCCCCGCCAGAACGACGGGCTGAACAGGATCAGGATGGTGAACAGCTCGAGCCGGCCGAGCAGCATGCCGGCGGAGAGCAGCCACTTCGCCGCGTCCGGGAACTGCTGGAAGGTTCCGGCCGGGCCGGCGATGGGGCCGAGCGCCGGGCCGACGTTGCAGATCGCCGTCGCGGCGCTGGAGATGGCGGTGACCATGTCGAGGCCCAGCATGCCGAGGGCGACGGCGAGCACGGCGAAGCAGACGCCAAAGACGAAAAAGAAGCTGAGCACCGAGTGGACGACGTCCTCCGGGATCGGCCGGCCGTTGTAGTAGGGGATGAACACCCCGTGCGGCTGGTACAGGTGACGGAACTGGGTGTCCGCCGCCGCCTGCAGCACCTGGAAGCGGAAGATCTTGATCCCGCACGTGGTCGAGCCGGTACAGCCGCCGATGAACATCAGGAAGAAGAACGTCGGCCCGGCGAACGCGCCCCACTGCCAGTAGTCCGAGGTGGCGTACCCCGTGCCCGTCATTACCGACACGACGTTGAACGCGCCGTAGCGGAGCGACTCCGCCGGGCTGAGCCCGACCTCGGACCAGACGAAGACGGAGGCGATCGCGACGGCCCCGCCGGCGATGGCGAAGAACCATCGCACCTGGCTGTCGTGCACGAGCGCCCGGCCCTCCCCCTGAATCGTCCGCAGGTAGAGCAGGAACGGCAGGCTGCCGGCGAGCATGGCGATGGTGATGATGGCGTCGATCTGAGCACTGGCGAAGGCGCCGACGGACGCGTCGCGGGTGGAAAACCCGCCGGTCGCAACCGCGGTCATCGCGTGGACCCCGGCGTCGAGCCAGTTCATCCCGGCGAGATAGAGCGCCACCGCGCAGGCCAGCGTCAGGCCGGCGTAGATGAGGCTGAGCGCGGCCGAGATCTGCGCCGCCCGCGGCAGCAGCTTCTCCCCGGTCTCGAACGCCTCGACGCGGAACATCTGCATGCCGCCGACGCCCAGCATCGGCATGACCGAGATCGCCATGACGATGATGCCGAGCCCGCCCAGCCATTGCAGCAAGCCGCGCCAGACCAGGATCCCCGGGGGGGCGGTGTCGAGGCCGATGATCACCGTCGAGCCGGTGGTGGTGATCCCGGACATCGCCTCGAACACCGCGTCGGTGGCGCTGAGGTCGAGCTCGGAAAAGCGGAACGGCAGCGCCGCGAACAGCGTCAGCGTGAGCCAGCTCAACGCCGTCATCACGAACGCCTGCCGCAGGTTGAGGCGGAAGCGGTGGCTGCGGCAGCTCAGCACCAGGGCGAGGCCGACGAACATGGTGATGCCCGAAGACGTGGCGAAGACCTGCCAGTCCGGATTGTCGTAGCCGATATCGACCAGCGCCGGGATGACCATCGCCGCCGCCAGCGTCACCAGCAGGATGCCGACTACGAACAGAACCGGGCGGAAGGTGATCATGGCCTCGTCACGGCCCCGTCAGTAACCGCCCGGGTCCAGCGCAGGGGATCAGGCGAGCAGCCAGTCGCCGCCGGACGCCTTGCCGATCATCGCCAAGAGCTCCCGCCGGGTGGCCGCGTCGTCGCGGAAGGCGCCGAGCATCCGGCTCGTCGTCATCACCACGCCCGGCTTGTGCACGCCACGGGTGGTCATGCACTGGTGCGCCGCCTCGATGATCACCGCCGTTCCCTTGGGCTCCAGGATGTCGTTGATGTTGTTGGCGATCTGCGCCGTCATCTTCTCCTGGATCTGCAGCCGCTTGGCGTACGCCTCGACCAGCCGCGCGAGCTTGGAGATGCCGACGACGCGCCGGTGCGGCAGGTAGGCGACGTGCGCCCGGCCGATGATCGGCGCCATGTGGTGCTCGCAGTGGGACTCGAAGCGGATGTCGCGCAGCAGTACGATCTCGTCGTAGCCGTCGGTCTCGGCAAAGGTGCGCCGGAGGATCTCGGCCGGATCGGCGCCGTAGCCGGAGAAGAACTCGAGGTAGGAATCGACGACACGGCGCGGGGTGTCGCGCAGGCCTTCGCGGGACGGGTCGTCGCCCGCCCAGCGGATCAGGGTGCGAACGGCGGCCTCCGCCTCCTCGCGGCTCGGGCGTGCGGGAAATTCGGGCGCCACCACGCCCTTCGTCCCGGACCTGGTCTTGTCGCCGGCCGCCTCCGGCCTGAGCGCGGAACCGACGCCGCCCGCTGCACCCGCTGTCGTCACACGAGAGTCTCCCTTCTGTTCGTCAGGATCCGGGTCCGGCCCGCCGGAGCATATGGATTAGTGCACCGCTTGGGTCGAGTGCGGGCTATCAAGAGAGAAGGCCGGGATGCGCGCGTCGAACTGCTCGCCGTCCGGCGTCACCATCTGGTAGGTGCCGACCATGATCCCGGACGGTGTCGCCAACGGCGTGCCGCTCGCATACTCGAAGGACTCGCCCGGCTTCAGCTTCGGTTGCTTGCCGACGACGCCCTCGCCCCGCACCTCCTGCACCTTCCCCGCCGAGTCCGTGATCAGCCAGTGGCGGGTGACGAGCTGGACGGTGATCGTCCCCTGGTTCTCGATCTTCACGTGATAGGCCCAGACGAAGTGTCGGGCCTCCGGCACGCTCTGGTCCTCGAGGTAGAAGGGCTGGACGGTGATGGTGATGCCGCGGGTCGTCTCCGAGTACGAGCCTCCGGGAATGTCTTCGGGCGCGGTCAATGCTGTTCCCCATGGAATCGGCGGCGGCGGCCGCGGCGGAGCGGGCCACCCGGGCCCCTACATTACGGTCGCGCGCGCTTTTGTCCAGGGCAGCCGCGGCCCCTATCGGACCGTCTGGCCGATCACGAGGCCGAGCAGGAGGCGCCGCCGAGGACGCAGAACTGGGCGCAGAAGGGGTGGTTGAGCTTCACCGGCCGCAGGGCGTCGGCGAGGCTCGTCCCGAGCTCGAACGCCGGGTCATAAGGCAGCAGCGTGCAGGGCACGACCGCCGGAGCCGGCGCGTTCTTGCGCTTGATGATCATCCGCGAGCTGGCGCACATCATCGTCGAGGGTTCGACGCCGAGGATGTCCCAGCAGCCGGTGGTGATCTCGGGCACGTCGAGGTGGCCGTCCATCTCGGGGAAGAGGACGAGCCGGGCCGGATCGAACGCATCGACGGGAAGGCGCTCCGTGGCAAACAGCCTGGCGAAACCCTCCCGCAGCTCGTCCTCCCGCTCCGGCCACAGCGCCCGGCCGGCGACGGCGATGGAGAAGCCGTTGTCCGCCAGCCAGCGCAACCCCGCCATGGCCGGCGCCCAGGTGCCGGCGCCACGGACCTGCTCGTGTCCTCCGCGCTCATAGTGATCGAGCGAGACGCGGAAGGTCAGTGCCGCGGCGTGGTCGCTGAGCGCGAGCAGCCTGTCGCGGTAGCGCTGCATCGGCTTCATCGCGTTGGTCAGCACGATCACGCGGTAGCCTCGCGCCAGCGCCTCGGCCAGCATCTCCGTCAGCTCGCGGTTGAGGAACGGCTCGCCGCCGGTAAAGCCGATCTCCTCGACCGGCCAACCAGCGCCCGCGACCTCGTCCAGGTAGCCTCGGACCTCGCTCGCGGAGAGGTAGGCCAGCCGGTCGTTAGTGGGGCTCGACTCGATGTAGCAGTTGTCGCAGGCGATGTTGCAGAGGCTGCCGGTGTTGAACCATAGCGTCCTGAGCCCGGCCATCTCCACGCTCGCGCGCGGCTCGCCCTTGGCGGTGACGTCCGGATCCCGGAACTTGGCCGCAGCCAGCGGCGGACGTGGCGTGAAGTTGGTGTCCGGCATGCTCCTCCCTTTCGCCACTGCTCGTCGTGGGGCTCCGGCCTTCGTGCTCCACTTGGCGCTCTCCGGCCGCATGTCCAAGGCGAAGCGCATCACGACCGCGTGACGGCCTCGGCCAAAGGCGGCGGGCACGCCCCCCGCGCGCTTTCAGGAGAGAAAGCGGCGCCTTGCCTCGGCGGCGGCGGCGCGAACCAGCGCGGGGGCGGTGCCGCCTTCGCTGATCCGGCTGGCCACCGACTGCTCGATGCCGAGCACCGAGTAGACGTCGTCGGTGATCAGCGGTTCCACCGCCCGCATGTCCTCGAGGTTCAGCTCCTCCAGGGCGCAGCCGCGATGTTCGGCCAGCTTCACCAGCGTGCCGGTGACGTGATGGGCTCGCCGGAAGGGGATGCCGGCGACCCGCACCAGCCAATCGGCCAGATCGGTGGCGCCGGCGAAGCCCTTGCCGGCGGCCGCGCGCAGGCGCGCGATGTCGAACGCGGCCGTCTCGATCATTCCGGCCATGGCGACGAGGCACAGCGTCAGGCTGTCGACGGCGTCGAACACCGGCTCCTTGTCCTCCTGCAGGTCCTTGGCGTAGGCGAGCGGGAGGCCCTTGAGCACGATCAGGAGCCCCGTCAGGTCGCCGATGATCCGACCAGGCTTCGCCCGCACCAGCTCGGCGGCGTCGGGGTTGCGCTTCTGCGGCATGATCGAGCTGCCGGTCGAGAACGCGTCGGAGAGGCGAACGAAGCCGAACGGCTCGGCGCTCCAGATCACCAACTCCTCGGCCAGCCTGGACAGGTGGACGGAGGCCAGCGACGCCGCCGCCAGGAACTCGACGGCGAAGTCGCGGTCGGAAACCGCGTCCAGCGAGTTGGCGCACGGCCTGGCGAAGCCCAGAGCGCGGGCCGTCGTCCTTCGGTCTATGGGGAACGACGTGCCGGCCAGCGCCGCGGCGCCCAGAGGGCATTCGTTGAGCCGGCCGCGGGCGTCGGCGAAGCGGCCGCGGTCGCGGCCCAGCATCTCGACGTAGGCGAGGAGGTGGTGGCCGAGGGTCACCGGCTGCGCCGTCTGCAGGTGGGTGAAGCCCGGCATGATCGTCGCCGCATGCGCCTCCGCCCGGTCGATCAACACCGCCTGCAGCTGGGCAAGGGCCGTGTCGAGGTTGTCCTGCGCGTCGCGCAGCCACAGCCGAAAGTCGGTGGCGACCTGGTCGTTGCGCGAGCGCGCGGTGTGCAGCCGGCCGGCAGCCTCGCCGATCAGCGACGCAAGCCTGGCCTCGACGTTCATGTGCACGTCCTCGAGCGCGCGGTCGAAGGCAAGCTCGCCAGCCTCGGCCTCGCGGCGCACGGTCTCCAGTCCGTCGAGGATCGCCCGGCCGTCGTCCCCGCCGATGATGCCCTGGCGGACCAGCATCTTGCAGTGGGCCAGCGAGGCCGTGATATCGTGGAAGACGAGGCGGCGGTCGATGTCGATGGAGGCGTTGATGGCTTCCATGATCGCCGAGGGGCCGGCCTGGAACCGACCGCCCCACATGGGGCTGACCTTGCCCTTGTCGTCGTCGCTGGAGCCGCTCACGCCCGCTGCTCCGCCGGGTCGAGGCGGCGTCGGCGTTCCGGAATGCTGGAGACGGTCATGATTGCTCGCGTGCTCGTTGGTTTGCTGGTTGCGGCGCCCTTATTGATGATCGCGCCGGCCGGCGCAACCGCGGCAACGGCGGAGTGCGACGACCCGCCGCCGACGCTCGGCCGTTTCGAGGCCGGAACGGGGAAGGATGCGCCGGCGACGCCCTTCTTCGTCGATGGCGAGACCGAGCGCACGCTGGCCGACTTCAAGGGGCAGGCGCTGGTCGTGAACCTCTGGGCGACGTGGTGCGCGCCCTGCGTCACCGAGATGCCGGCGCTGGACCGGTTGAGCGAGACCGTGGCGAGCGACGGCATCGCCGTCCTACCGCTGTCCGCGGACCGCGAAGGCGCGCCGGTGATCGAAGCTTTCTTCGCCACCAACGGGATCGGCCACCTGCCGGTGATGGTCGACCGGATGGGGAAGGTCGCCCGCGCCCTCGCTGTGCCGGGACTGCCGACGACGGTTCTCTACGACCGTGAGGGCCGTGAGGTCGGCCGGGTGGTGGGCATTGCCGAGTGGGACGCCCCGGACGCCGTGGCCTTCCTGCGGACCTGCCTCGCGCCGGCGGCCTGACGGCCCCAGGGGCCCCCGCGCACCGGAGCCGGGTCGTTGCGCCTGCGCATCGCCACCTTCAACGTCGAGAACCTGGGCGAGCCGCGGAGCGGCGGTGCCAGCCTGGAGGAGCGGGTGCAGGTCCTCAGGCCCCAACTGCTGCGGCTCCGGGCCGACATCCTCTGCCTGCAAGAGGTCGATGCCCAGCACGAGGGCCGCGGCCGGCACCGGCGGCTTGCGGCTCTGGAGGCTTTGCTCGCGGGCACGCCCTACGCCGGCTGCGCACCGATCAGCACGACCAGCCGATCCAAGGGCGGCCCGCGCGACAAGCACAACCTGGTGATCGTGAGCTGCCTCGAGATCGCCCTGCACCGCCAGATCCTCCACGACTACGTCGCCCCGCCGCAGTTCCAGCGGAGCCACGCCGGCGGCCCTGAGGCTGACGAGGGTGCCGCCGAGGGCATGCCGGTCGAATGGGACCGGCCGTTCCTCTACGCCCTGATCGTGCTGCCGGACGGCCGCAAGCTGCATCTGATCAACGTCCACCTGCGGGCGCCGCGCGCCGCGTTCATGCCCGGCGGGAAGGGGTCCGGCGGGACCTGGCGGACCATGGCCGGATGGGCGGAGGGCTTCTTCGTCGCCGCCATCAAGCGCGCCGGCCAGGCCCTGGAGGTCAGGCTCTTCATCGACAGGCTGTTCGACGAGGATCCCGAGGCGCTCATCGCCGTCTGCGGCGACTTCAACGCCGCGGGGCACGAGATCCCACTCAGGACCATCCGCGGCGACGAGGAGGACGCCGGCAATCCTCACCTTGCGCTTCGCACGCTGGTCCCGGTGGAGCGCACCGTGGCCGAGTCGCGCCAGTTCTCGGTGGTCCACCACGGCCGGCCGCAGATGCTCGACCACATCCTGGTGTCGCGGCCGCTGCTCGCCTGGTATCGCGGCGTCGAGATCCACAACGAGGCCCTCGGCGACGAACTCGTCACCTCCCACGCCGTTCGCGGGACGCCGGAGTCGTTCCACGCCCCGATGGTGGCGGAGTTCCGCTTCGACGACCCGCCGGCGGAACGATAGCCGATCCCTTCGCGCCCCGAGCCAGCGCCCGCGGGGATCTGGCCGTTGCCGCTACGGGTGACGGCCGGTAGTGTCGCCGGATGGGCGCAAGGAGGGGGACCAGCGCATGCGCAAACTGACGACGTTCCTGATCGCGGGCCTGCTCGTCTCCGGCGCGTCCGGGATCGTCGCCGGCTGTACCGAGGACACCCGGGGCACCTGGGAGAACGCCAGCCTTCCGCGGGAGCGCTGGCGCGTCGATGAGAGCGAATGCAGGGACGCGGCCCAGGAGCGCGGGGAACGGGAGTTCGCACTGCGCCAGTTCGAGCAGCCGCAGAGCGGAGGCTACAGCCGCAACGAGCCGGTCGTCTCCTCGCTGAACCAGTTCGAGGCGCGACGCCATATCGAGCAGCTGTTCGAGCGCTGCATGCGTGACCGCGGCTACCGTTCCGTCGCCAGCAGCGACGACGACTGACGGCCCGGCCGCAGCCGGTCTCGCCCGCGTCTACTGTTCGGCCCGCGCCGTCCCGTTGTGCGTGCCGAGGCGCCTTAGGTAGCCCGTGAACGGCTTCTCGCGTTCATGCGGGACGATTGCCGCGCGACGGTTCCAGCCGAACGCCGGGGCGACCAGCGAGACGAGGATGTGCCAGAAGCGCCGTCCGCCGGCGCGCAGCATGCCGTCCAGCCGGCGCGCGCGCACGTGGCGCGCTTCGATGAGCACTTCATCGACCGGCGCCATGGGGCCGAGGTCGTAACGTTGGCCGGCGCCGGCAGAGCGGCGGGGCGGGGAACTGGCCTTTGTCATGAGGTCTCCGACGCCAAGTGGTGGAAGCAGACACGCTCCATCTAGCGCCACCGGACGCGTTGCAGCATTTACCCATGTTGCAGTGCAGCATCAGCGCATCCTGTCCTTGGGCGTGCCCCGCCTTCTGCCCGCTCGGCTGCGGCGCCTCGCCCTTGTGCCGCCTCCCGCCAAGGCATAGCTTCGCCGCCGGGGACCCGCCTCGCCCGTGAGGATGCCGTGAGCGACGCCGACAGGACCTTGGCCGACCTTCTCGAGGAGGCGGGCTCGACGCTCGATGCGGAGGCGCTCGACGATCTCGTTGCCGGGGTGGCCGCTGCACCGCCCGCCCTCGACCGCGACGCCTGGCTGGCTCTGATCAGCGACGCGCCGCCGGACGACGTTTCGCCGGCGCTGAAGCAGCGCCTGGGCGAGCGGCTGGCCGCGGCGCGGGAGCGCGTGGCGGTGGGCGTCCCGCCGGCGAACGCGGCGGATAGGCTGGCGGCGCTGCGCGCCGAGCTGCGTCGCCGCCGGCTGGCCGGCATGGTCGTGCCGAAGACCGACGAGCACCAGAGCGAGTACCTGCCGGCCCGTTCCGAGCGGCTGGCGTGGCTCACCGGCTTCACCGGGACGGCGGGGACGGCGGTGGTGTTGCGCGACAGCGCCGCGCTGTTCGTCGACGGCCGCTACACGTTGCAGGCGGCGACTCAGGTCGAGCCCAGCCTTTACGAGGTCTGCCACGTCACCGGCGACACCATGGGCAACTGGATCGCCGCTCACTTGGGCAAGGGCGCCCGGCTCGGCTACGATCCGTGGCTGCACTCCCAGCGGCAGGCCGATCTCCTGCGCGCCGCCTGTGGCCGCTGCGGCGCGCGGCTGGTGGCACTGCCGGAGAACCCCCTCGACGCCATCTGGACGGACCGGCCGCCGGCGCCGGTTGCGCCAATTTTCTCTCACGGGGAGGCCTTCGCCGGCGTGCGCGCCGAGGACAAGCTCAGCCACGTCGCCGATCTGCTGCGCGACGGCGGCGACGACGCCGCGGTGCTGACGGCGACGGACAGCATTGCCTGGCTGCTCAACCTCCGCGGCGGGGACGTGCCCTACGCGCCGCTGTTCATGGCCTTCGCGCTGGTCCACGCCGACGCCACTGCGGAGGTCTTCGTCGATCGGCGCAAGCTGCTGGCGGAGGTCCGCCGGCGGCTCGGCAACACGGTGACGTTCTCGCCCGCGGAGGATTTCGCCGCGGCGCTGGATCGGCTGGGTGTGGCCAAAAGGCAGGTCCGTGTCGATCCGGAGAGGGCGCCGGAGGCCGTGATCGCCCGCCTGCGCAAGGCCGGCGCCCGGCTGCACCTGGATCCGGATCCCTGCCTGTTGCCGAAGGCGCGGAAGAACGCCGTCGAGCTCGCCGGCATTCGCGCGGCGCATCGCCGCGACGGCGTGGCGCTATGCCGTTTTCTCGCCTGGCTGGCGGCGGAGGCGCCGAAGGGGCGGGTGACGGAGCTCGACGCGGCCGACCGGCTCGCCGCCTTCCGCAGCGACGGCGCCTTCTATCGCGGCGACAGCTTCCCCACCATCGCCGGCGCCGCCGCCAACGGCGCCATCGTCCACTACCGCGCCGATCTCGCCTCCAACCGGACGCTGGAGCCGGGCTCGCTGTTCCTCCTCGACTCCGGCGGGCAGTACCTGGACGGAACCACGGACGTCACCCGCACCGTCGCCATCGGCCAGCCGACGGAGGAGATGCGGAGCCGGTTCACCCTGGTGCTGAAGGGTCACATCGCCATTGCCAGGGCCCGGTTTCCCCGCGGGACGCTGGGCTCGCAGCTCGACGTGCTGGCGCGCCGGGCGCTATGGGCCGAAGGGCTCGACTACGACCACGGCACCGGCCACGGCGTCGGCCACTACCTCTGCGTCCACGAGGGGCCGCAGGGGATCTCCAAGCTGCCGAGCCGGGCGCCGCTGGAGCCCGGGATGATCGTTTCCAACGAGCCCGGCTACTACAAGGCCTCGAGCTACGGCATCCGCATCGAGAACCTGGTCGCGGTGGTGGCGCCCACGGACGGCGGCCCTTGTGGCGGCGGGGAGAGCGGCTTTCTCGGGTTCGAGACGCTGACGCTGGCGCCGATAGACCGGATCCTGATCGACCCGGCACTGCTCGACGGCGACGAGATCCGCTGGCTCGACGACTATCACCGCGAGGTGCGCGACGCGCTGGCGGGGGATGTCGACCCGGTGACCCGGGACTGGCTGGAAGCGGCCACCCGCCCGCTGGTGGGCTGAGCGACCGGGCTGAACGACTGCGCTCAGCGGCGGCGTGTTGGGCGGACGATGACGATCCGTCCGCCGGGGCGGACGATCTTCGACGAAACCAATGAAATTGCCATCATGTGCTCCGGTTGTGCTGGCCCCGGTAGGGGCGCTGTCACCCCACAGTATCGCCAGGACGATGACGAGAAGATGAAGACGGCGTGGCCGTCCGATGATCTTCACCGAACCGGCGGATAAGGCGACGCGGCTTCCAGCCTGTTCGCAGCCTCAGCAGGATTGCTTCAACAGCGCAAATAGATCCCGCCCGCGTTCTCTTGCGTAGGGGGACGATGCCGTTGCGCCGGCCATGCCGGCGCGTCGTCCAACTACATCTGCAAATCCGGATCAGCGGGGTGGGTACATGTCATTCATTGAAACGATCATACGGGAGCTCAGCCAGAAGTTCGGGCTCGGCGGGCACGCCGGCGCCCTGGCGATGGAAGCTCTCCGCTCCATCACCAACGAGCGAAACGGCGGCCTTGCCGGGATCATCGGCCGGTTCCAGACTGCCGGCCTCGGCGACCTCGTGAACTCCTGGATCGGCACGGGAGAGAACAAGCCGGTCGCTCCCGGCCAACTGGAAGCGGCGCTCGGCGGCGACTTCATCAACACCGTCGCCTCGAAGGTCGGCCTGTCGGCATCGACGGCCGGGCCGGCACTGGCCTTTCTCCTGCCCAAGCTCATCGACAAGCTCACGCCCGACGGCAAGGTGCCCTCGGTTCTGCCGGCGGAGGTGACCCGACTACTCGCCGGGGGCACGCCGCACGCCGCGGCGGCGGGCACGGCCGCCGTGCCGAGGCCTGCCTACGCGGCCGCGGCTTCGACCGAAACGAAGTCCGGCGGCGGCTTCCTCCGCAAGCTGATCCCGCTGCTCGGCCTTCTGCTTCTCGGCCTTTTCGCTTACTGGTTCTTCGGCCGCGGCGGCGACCAGACGGCAGAGCGCACTCCTGCTCCGTCGGCCAGCGCACCGTCCACGACGGCCTCCACCCCGTCGGCCACCGCCACCGCGCCGGCCAAGCAGGAGGCCGCCGCGCCGGCGGCGGACGCCGCAGCGGCACCCTCGCAACTCGCGTTGCAGAACGACGGCGGTCGGATCCTCTACGCGGGGACGGTTCCCGACGGAGAGGCCCGTAACGGCATCATCGAAGCCCTCACCAGCGTCTTCGGCGCCTCTGCCGTCACCGGCGACGTCGCGGTCGATCCGTCGGTGGCGCCTCCGGCATGGCTGGACAAGCTCTCGGCCGCGCTGGGCCAGTTCAAGATCCCGGGCGCCGAGATGCTGCTGAAGGGCGACAGCATCGACATCGGCGGGCTGCTCTCCGACGAGAACAGGAACAGCCTCATCGCCAGCCTCAAGTCGCTGTTCGGCGACGACTTCTCGGTCGGCAAGCTCACGGAATCCCTTGCGGGGACGCTTGCCGCGGCGAAAGCGATGGTGCCCGCGGGCGCCGCCACGATGTCGGCAGCAGCTCCCACGTCCGCCAGCGTCACCGAGCGTTCCGCGGCTGCGGCGCAGGCGACCAACGAGAAGGCCGCCGCGGCGCTGAAGGGCCTGCCCTCCGGCTACTCGGCGGACGAACTGGTCGAGGTGCTCAACGCGTCGGTGATCAACTTCGAGACCGGCAGCGCGGTCATCGCCGCGTCCGACGAGCTGTTCCTGCGGACGCTGGCGAGCGGTATTTCGGGTGCGCCCGCGGGTTCGCTGGTCGAGGTCGGCGGGCACACGGACAGCACCGGCAACGCCGATGCCAACCTCGCGCTCTCGCAGGCGCGCGCGGAGGCGGTCCGGGACGCCCTGGTGCGCTACGGCGTCAATCCTGCCAGCCTTGCCGCCAAAGGCTATGGCGGCACCCAGCCGGTCGCCAGCAACGAGACTGTCGAGGGGCGCGACGAGAACCGTCGGATCGAGTTCGCCGTCGTCAAGTAGCGCCGCAACGAAAGCGGGGCCGGATGATCCGGCCCCGTCGCCTGCGTTCCCTTGCAGCGTCCGCCCGGGGAACTTCCCCGGGGTCGCTCAAGCTGCCTGTTTAGTCGAGGCTTCGACGATATCGACGATGTCGCCGATGATCTGGGTGATGTCGAAGTCCTTCGGCGTGTACACCCGGGCGACGCCTACCGATCGCAGCGTCTCGGCGTCCTCCGGCGGAATGATCCCGCCGACCACGACCGGCACGTCGTAGAGCTCCGCCTCGCGCATCTGCCGCATCACCTCGGTGACCAGCGGCACGTGCGAGCCGGAGAGGATCGAGAGGCCGACGACGTGGACGCCCTCGTCGAGGGCGGCGGAGACGATCTGATCCGGTGTCAGGCGGATGCCCTCGTAGACCACCTCCATGCCGGCGTCGCGGGCGCGAAGGGCGATCTGCTCGGCGCCGTTGGAGTGCCCGTCGAGGCCCGGCTTGCCGACCAGGATCTTGATCCGCCGGCCAAGCGTGTCGGTGAGCATCTGCACCCGCGAGCGCACCGCCTTCAGGCCGCTGATGTCGGAATGCACCACCGCCTGGCCGACGCCGGTCGGTGCCCGGTACTCGCCGAAGATCTCGCGCAGGGCGCCTGCCCACTCGCCGGTGGTGACACCGGCATGGGCGGCGGCGATGGATGGTCCCATGATGTTGCGGCCGTCCTTGGCGGCGGCGATAACGTCGGCCAAGGCGGCTTTCGCCTTGGCATCGTCCCGGCTCGCCCGCCACTGGTTGAGGCCCTCGATCTGCATGGCCTCGCCGCGCGGATCGACCGTCATGATGCTTCCCTCGCCCGTGGCCAGTGGCGAAGGCTCGGCCTCGACGAACTTGTTGACGCCGACCACGATCTGCTCGCCGGCCTCGATCGCGGCAAGACGCGTAGCGTTGGACTCCACCAGCCGGCGTTTCATGTAGCTCGACTCGACCGCCGGAACCGCCCCGCCCATGGCCTCGATGCGCGCCAGTTCCTCGCGCGCCTGAAACTTGAGCTGCTCGACCTTCTCGGCGATGGCCCGCGAGCCGTTGAAGATGTCGTCGAATTCCAGCAGGTCGGTCTCGAAGGCGACGATCTGCTGCAGCCGCAGCGACCACTGCTGGTCCCAGGGCCGCGGCAGGCCGAGCGCCTCGTTCCATGCCGGGAGCTGCACGGCGCGGGCGCGGGCGTCCTTGGAGAGCACCACCGCCAGCATCTCCAGCAGGATGCGATAGACGTTGTTCTCCGGCTGCTGCTCGGTGAGGCCCAGCGAGTTGACCTGAACGCCGTAGCGGAAGCGGCGGTACTTCTCGTCGGCGATGCCGTAGCGCTCGGCGGTGATCTCGTCCCAAAGCTCGGTGAACGCCCGCATCTTGCAGAGCTCGGTGATGAAGCGGATGCCGGCGTTGACGAAGAAGCTGATGCGGCCGACCACCTTGGGGAAGTCGGCTTCCGGCACCTGTCCGGACGCCTTGACGGCGTCGAGCACCGCCAGGCCGTTGACGAGCGCAAAGGCCAGTTCCTGCTCCGGCGTCGCCCCCGCCTCCTGCAGGTGGTAGGAGCAGACGTTGATCGGGTTCCACTTGGGAACTTCCTTATAGGTGAAGGCGATCACGTCCGCTGTCAGCCGCATCGACGGCGCCGGCGGGAAGACGTAGGTCCCGCGCGATAGGTATTCCTTGATGATGTCGTTCTGCGTCGTGCCAGACAGCTTCGACCGGTCGACGCCTTGGCGTTCGGCCGCGGCGATGTAGAGGGAGAGGAGCCACGCCGCCGGCGCGTTGATGGTCATCGACGTGTTCATCCGGTCGAGCGGGATGCCGTCGAGCAGCGTCATCATGTCGCCCAGATGACAGACGGGGACGCCGACCTTGCCGACCTCGCCGCGGGCGAGGACGTGGTCGGAGTCATAGCCGGTCTGCGTCGGCAGGTCGAAGGCGATGGAGAGGCCGGTCTGGCCCCGCGCCAGGTTCTTGCGGTAGAGCGCATTCGACTCCTTGGCCGAGCCATACCCGGAGTAGGTCCGGATGAGCCACGGCGCTTCCCGTTTGGCCGCCGCTGCCGTTTTTGCGCCCGCTAACTGCTCGCTCATTTATCCCTCCCCGCGCGTTGTCCCGAGGCCACAGCGAATGCAACAAACTCGCGCGAAACGGCCATGTCTAGCCGTTCGCCTCTATCGACACTAGCAAATTGTGCGTTGCGACGAAAGGCGCGACGGTCTAAAACCGACGTTCGGCTCTAGATTACGTTGAGGTCCTGCGGCCGACGTTCAATCGCCAAAACCTCGAATCAATGATGATCAAGGCGATCCGGACGTGGCTGGGATGAAGCCGAGAAGAACCGGGATCGTATACGCTTGCGGAGGGAGAAGGATGGCTAAAGAAGTCTACGAGATTGGCGAAGCGCCGCCGCTCGGCGAGGTGCCGCCGAAGATGCACGCGTGGCTGATCCGCTCCGAGCGGTTCGGCCAACCCATGCAAGCGTTTCAGAAGGAAGTCGTCGACGTCCCGGACATCAAGGACGACGAGGTCCTCGTTTACGTCATGGCCGCCGGCATCAACTACAATAACGTCTGGGCCGGCCTGGGCATCCCGATCAACGTCATCAAGATCCGTAACAAGGCGGGAGAACCCGAAGACTTCCACATCGGCGGCAGCGACGCGTCCGGCATCGTCTATAAGGTCGGCAAAGACGTCACCACCCACAAGGTCGGCGACGAAGTCGTCATTCACTGCGGCATGTGGGACCGCGACGATCCCTGGGTCACCGCCGGCAATGACCCGATGTATGCCCCGTCGTTCCGGATCTGGGGCTACGAGACCAACTACGGCAGCTTCGCCCAGTTCACCAAGGTGCAGGCGCACCAGTGCATGCCGAAGCCCAAGCACATGAACTGGGAAGAGGCCGCGGCCTACGTGCTCGTCGGCGCGACCGCCTACCGCATGCTGCACGGCTGGCCGGAGCACGCGATGAAGCCGAACGACCCGGTCCTGATCTGGGGCGGCGCCGGCGGCCTCGGCTCCATGGCCATCCAGATCGTCCGCGCCGCGGGCGCGGTTCCGGTCGCGATCGTCGCAGGCGAGGACAAGATCGACTACTGCATGAACCTCGGCGCCAAGGGCTGCATCGACCGGCGCAAGTTCGATCACTGGGGCATGCTGCCGCACTGGAAGGACACGGTCGGCTACAACAACTGGCTCAAGGGCGTGCGCTCCTTCGGCGCCGCGATCTGGGAAGCTCTCGGCGAGAAGCGCTCGCCGAAGGTCATCTTCGAGCACCCCGGCGAGTCGACCATCCCGACCTCGATGTTCGTCTGCGACACCGGCGGCATGGTCGTGATCTGCGCCGGCACCACCGGCTACAACGCAACCGTCGACCTGCGCTACCTGTGGATGCGGCAGAAGCGCGTGCAGGGCTCCCATTTCGCCAACGACGACCAGTCCTACGCCATGAACGAGCTGGCGCTGAACGGCCAGCTCAACCCCTGCATGTCGCGCGCGTTCACCTACGACGACCTGCCGCTGTCGCACCAACTCATGCACGACAACAAGCACCCGCACGGGAACATGTCGGTGCTGATCGGCGCGCCGGATTTCGGCCTCGGCAAGACGGCCTCGGCGCCGAGCGGTGTTCCGAAAGCGAAGCTGCCGAAGGGCGACACCCACGACACGCCGCATCCCTATCCGCTGTCCGCGCCTCTGCCGGAGGTCGATGGCGAGATGGAGGAGATCGAGATCGTCGATGACGGCGCCAAGGTGCGCGAGCGCATGCACCCCGGCATCATCTCCTGCAGCCGCGACGACTCCCTCGGCAAGGCGGCGAAGACGATGATCGACAACGACATCCACGCGCTCGTCGTGGTCGAGGGTGAGAAGGCGGTCGGCGTCCTGTCGCAGACGGACATCGTGCTCGCCCGGCAGGGCCGCACGGTCGAAGATGCCCGCGGGCTCACGGTCGGCGAGGTGATGACCCAGGGCTGCGCCACCGTGGACGTCGATGCGCCGCTGTCGGGTGCCGTCTCCGACATGATGAAGCGGCGGATCCACCGTCTCGTCGTCTGCGAGAACGGCAAGCCGATCGGCGTCCTGTCGATGACCGACCTCGTGCGTCGCCTGATGGAATAGCTGCGGCGCGGTAGCTTGTACTCTCCGGCTCGCGGTTTAACTTAAATCAAGTCGCGGCCGGAGAGGCTGCTACGGAGAGTTTGCAAAGGAAGCTGCCGGGGCGGCAGGCGCCGGCGTGGCTGGGAGAAGGGGAAGCACCATGGACGTCGCCGTCGTCGAACGCGAAGCTCTGGTTCTGCCGGAGCTGACCGCGAAGTGCCTTGAGGCCTACAACGCCGCCCAGCACCTGCTGGTCGAAGCCCGGCGCGGCGTCTCCGCCATGGTCATCCACGGCGGCCGCATGGACAGCACGCTCCTCGACCGCCACCAGTTCGCGGTCCACGGCTATGCTTGGCTCGCGACCTACGTCAGCGGTCTGCAGCAGATGCTGGTGTGGGCCGAGCGGCTGGAGGAGGCCGGCGAACTCAGCGAGCTCGAAACCCTTATCCTTCAGTGCGCCTACGGCGAGTACCTGGCGCAGATCGTCGGCGGCATCCCGATGTCGCAGGTCGAGGTGGTTCGGCCGCGCGACATGGGTGTATCCGACGACGCCATCCATGCCTTCTACGTGCCGGCCGTGGCGGCGCTCATCAGGGGCGGCACCAAGGACGCGGTGCGCCTTCGGATCGCCGAGCTGATCGCCGACGGCAACTACGGCAAGCTGGGTCTCGACGAGACCCAGGAGATGATCCGCGACCAATTCCATCGCTTCTGCGAAGAAAAGGTCATTCCTTACGCCCATGGCTGGCACGAGCGCGACGAGCTCATCCCGATGGAGATCATCGAGGAGATGGCCGAGCTCGGCGTCTTCGGCCTGACCATCCCCGAGGAGTACGGCGGGCTCGGCATGGACAAGATGTCCATGTGCATCGTCACCGAGGAGCTGTCGCGCGGCTACATCGGCGTCGGCTCGCTGGGCACTCGCTCTGAGATCGCGGCCGAGCTCATTCGTCTGGGCGGGACCGACGACCAGAAGGAGCACTTCCTGCCGAAGCTCGCGAGCGGCGAAATCCTCCCCACCGCCGTGTTCACCGAGCCCAATACCGGCTCCGACCTCGGCTCGCTCAAGACCCGCGCCGTCCGCGACGGCGACGACTACAAGGTGACCGGCAACAAGACCTGGATCACCCATGCCGCCCGCACCGACCTGATGACCCTGATGGCCCGCACCGATCCGAACACCAAGGATTGGAAGGGCCTGAGCATGCTGCTGGCGGAGAAGCCACGCGGCACCGACGAGGACCCGTTCCCCGCCGAGGGCATGACCGGCGGCGAGATCGAGGTGCTGGGGTATCGCGGCATGAAGGAGTACGAGCTCGGCTTCGACGACTTCCGGGTGCCGGCGAAGAACCTGCTCGGCCGTCAGGAGGGGCAGGGCTTCAAGCAGCTGATGGCCACCTTCGAGAGCGCCCGCATCCAGACGGCGGCGCGGGCCGTCGGCGTGAGCCAGAATGCCCTCGAGCTTGGCCAGCGCTACGCCCAGGATCGCGTCCAGTTCGGCAAGCCGATCTACGAGTTCCCGCGGGTCGCCTGCAAGATCGCGTGGATGGCGGTCGAGACGATGATCGCCCGGCAGCTCACGTACGATTCGGCGCGGCAGAAGGACAGCGACCGGCGCTGCGACATCGAGGCAGGCATGGCCAAGCTGCTGGCGGCGCGTGTCGCCTGGAGCAATGCGGACAACGCCCTGCAGGTCCACGGCGGCAACGGCTATGCCCTGGAGTATCCGATCTCCCGGGTGCTCTGCGACGCCCGCATCCTCAACATCTTCGAGGGCGCCGCCGAGATCCAGGCCCAGGTCGTTGCCCGCGGACTGCTGTCCGCGCGCAATTGAGCCGCCGGGCCAACCGGCCCATCTCTATCTGGTAGGCTGGCCGCCGGTCCTCGGCGGCCGCCGTACCAAAGGTATCTTCATTATGGTGTCAGCCCTTCCCTATATGCTCGGCGCGGCCATGCTGGCCACGCTCGGGGTTTTGTTCGCAGGCGTCCTGTCGTTCGCCATCAACGGCGAGGCCAACCGCAAGCACGCGACGAAGCTGATGACGGCGCGGGTGGTTCTCCAGGGGATCGCCGTGGTTCTGTTCGCCCTGACCGTCCTTTTCAGCGTCCACTGACCCCGCGGAGGGTGCGCCCATGGTCACCCTGACGAAGATCTACACGCGCGGCGGCGACAAGGGCGAAACCTCCCTCGGCGACGGGCGGAGGGTGGCGAAGAACGACCTGCGCGTCGCCGCCTACGGAACGGTGGACGAGACGAACGCGGTGATCGGCTTGGTCCGCCTGCACGTCGATGACGCGGTGGACGCGATGTTGAGCCGGATCCAGAACGACCTCTTCGACCTCGGCGCGGACCTCTGCACGCCCGAGGATGGCCGCAAGGCGGAAGGTGCGCTGCGCATCGTCGATGCCCAGGTGGATCGGCTGGAGCGGGAGATCGACGCGATGAACGCGGATCTCAGCCCGCTCACCTCCTTCATCCTTCCCGGCGGCTCGCCGGCGGCGGCGTACCTGCACCACGCACGTACCGTCGCCAGGCGGGCGGAGCGGCTCGTCTGCGGCCTGGCCGAGGGCGAGGCGATCAACACCGCTGCGATCCGCTACATCAACCGGCTCTCCGATCACCTGTTCGTGCTGGCCCGCGTGCTCAACGACAAGGGCGCCGCGGACGTGTTGTGGGTGCCCGGCGGCAACCGATAGGACCATCGGCTGCAACCGTTCCCTCGCGTCCCGCGCGTGGTTGCCTTGACCTCCCAACGGGTTGTCCTTACTGTGCCGATCCGGGCCGCGCCCGATCGACGCCAGCGAAAGCAGAACCCAGCGCCGGCCGGACGATCGCCCGGTAGTTGATAATGAACCTCAAAAAGAGGGGGCAGGCGGGTCGCCCATGAAGGTCCTCATCGCGGTCAAACGCGTCGTCGATTACAACGTCAAGATCCGGGTCAAGTCCGACCAGAGCGGCGTCGAGACGGCCAACGTCAAGATGTCGATGAACCCCTTCGACGAGATCGCCGTCGAAGAGGCGGTGCGGATGAAGGAGGCAGGCGCCGCCAGCGAGCTGGTCGCCGTCTCGATGGGTCCGCAGCAGAGCCAGGAGACGATCCGGACGGCTTTGGCCATGGGCGCCGACCGCGGCATCCTGGTGCTGGCCGACGAGGAGCTGCAGCCGCTGGCCGTGGCGAAGCTGCTGAAAGCGCTGGTGGACAAGGAGCAGCCGCAGCTCGTCATCCTCGGCAAGCAGGCGATCGACGACGACAGCAACCAGGTCGGGCAGATGCTGGCCGGGCTTCTCGGCTGGGCGCAGGGGACGTTTGCGTCGAAAGTGGGCATGGCCGACGGCAAGGCCGAGGTAACCCGCGAGGTCGACGGCGGCCTTGAGACGGTCGCGTTGACGCTGCCGGCGGTGGTCACCACCGACCTGCGGCTGAACACCCCGCGCTACGCCTCCCTGCCGAACATCATGAAGGCGAAGAAGAAGCCGATCGAGACGCTGAAGGCGGCCGACCTCGGGGTGGACATCGCCCCGCGGCTGAAGGTTCTGAAGGTCGAGGAGCCGGCGAAGCGGTCGGCCGGCGTGAAGGTCGGCAGCGTTGCCGAGCTCGTGGATAAACTCAAGAACGAAGCAAAAGTGATCTGATGAGCGCCCTGGTCATAGCCGATCACGACAATCAAAGCGTCAAGTCGGCGACGCTGAACACCGTTACGGCCGCGGCACAGCTCGGCGACGTAACCGTCCTCGTCGCGGGCAGCGGCTGCCAGCCGGCCGCGGAAGCGGCGGCGAAGATCGCAGGCGTCGGCAAGGTGCTGGTCGCGGACGCGCCGGCCTATGCGCATCCGCTGGCCGAGGCCATGACCCCGCTGATCCTGTCGCTGGCGAAGGACTACAGCCACGTCCTGTCGTCGGCGACGACCACCGGCAAGAACTTCATGCCGCGCGTCGCCGTCCTGCTGGACGTCGCCATGATCTCGGACGTCTGCAAAGTCGTCGACGAGAACACGTTCGTCCGCCCGATCTTCGCCGGCAACGCCATGGCGACGGTCCAGAGCAGCGACCCGGTGAAGATCATGACGGTTCGCATGACCGCCTTCGAGGCGGCAGCGCCCGAGGGCGGCTCTGCGAGTATCGAGGCGATCCAGGCCGCGGACGATCCCGGGCTTTCCAGCTTCGTCCGCCAGGAGCTGACCAAGAGCGAGCGGCCGGAGCTGACCAGCGCCAAGATCGTGATCTCCGGCGGCCGGGGGATGGGCAGCGGCGACAACTTCGTGCTGCTCGAAAAGGTGGCCGACAAGCTGGGCGCGGCCGTCGGCGCCTCGCGCGCGGCGGTGGATGCCGGCTTCGTGCCCAACGACTACCAGGTCGGTCAGACCGGCAAGGTGGTGGCGCCCGACCTCTACATCGCCGTCGGCATCTCCGGCGCGATCCAGCACCTCGCCGGGATGAAGGACAGCAAGATCATCGTCGCGATCAACAAGGACGAGGAAGCGCCGATCTTTCAGATCGCCGACTACGGCCTCGTTGCCGACCTCTTCCAGGCTCTGCCCGAGCTCGCCGACAAGCTCGACGTGTAGCCGAGGACGCGGTGCCGCGGCGGATGTTGCGTCATGAACATTCGTAAGATCGGCGCCGTCGGCGCGGGCCAGATGGGCGCCGGCATCGCTCAGATCTGCGCCCAGGCCGGGTTCGAGGTGTTCCTCTGCGACATTGCCGAGGACGCCCTGAAGGCGGCGCTGCAGACCATCGAGGGCGAGCTGCAGCGCGCGGTGGAGAAGGGCAAGCTCAGCCACGAAGAGGCAGCGGTGGCGCTGGCGCGGATCACCATCGGCACCGGCTACGACGGCTTTCGAGACTGCCAGGTGGTGATCGAGGCGGCCGTCGAGGACGAGGCGGTCAAGAAGGACATCCTCCGCAAGCTGTGTGCGGTGCTTCCCGCCGATGCCATCATCACCACCAACACCTCGACGCTGTCCATCACCAAGCTCGCGGCGCAGACGGACCGACCCGGACGCTTCCTCGGCACGCACTTCATGAACCCGGTGCCGAAGCTGGAGCTGGTGGAGTTGATCCGTGGCATCGCCACCGACGAGGAAACGTTCCGTATCGTCCACGACCTGGCCCTGCGGCTGGGCAAGGTGCCGATCAGTGCCGAGGACTTTCCCGCCTTCGTGGTTCATCGCATCGTCATGCCGATGGTCAACGAGGCCATCTATACGCTCTACGAGGGCGTCGGCTCGGTGGAGAGCATCGACACCGCCATGCGGCTCGGCACGCATCATCCCATCGGGCCGCTGGAGCTGGCGGATTTCATCGGCCTCGACACCTGTCTCGGGGTGATGCACACGCTGCACGAGGGGCTCGCCGATTCGAAGTACCGGCCCTGCCCGCTGCTGGTGAAGTACGTCGAGGCGGGGTGGCTGGGGCGCAAGACCGGGCGCGGGTTCTACGATTACTCCGGCGAGAAGCCGGTTCCGACGCGCTGAGCACCCCCGGCTCCTCTCCGGGCCAAGGCGGCGAAATCTGCTTGAAGCCATTTCTGCCCTGAGCCATACCTAGGCTGCCGGCGTCCAATTCCGGCTGCGAGGGGCCCGCGAGCAGCGCACTCGCGCGGGGCGCGCCAGGAAGGAACCGTGGAGCCTTTACGCTTTAACGACTTTCAGGTCAGGCTGGCCGCGGCGCCCGGCGAAATCGAGGCCGCGCAGGCGCTGCGCTATCGGGTCTTCTATGAGGAGATGTCGGCGACGCCGTCGCCGGAGGTGAAGGAGCGCCGGCGCGACTTCGACGCCTTCGACGCGTTTTGCGACCACCTCCTGGTCATCGATCTCGAGAAGTCCAACGGCGAGCCGAAGGTGGTCGGAACGTACCGGCTGCTCCGCCGGTCCGTGGCCCTGCGCCACGGCGGCTTCTACACGTCGCAGGAGTATGACCTGTCGGCGCTGATGGCCTTCCCGGGCGAGATCGTAGAGCTCGGCCGCTCCTGTGTCGATCCCGACTACCGCTCGCGCGGGGTGATGCAGATCCTCTGGCGCGGGCTCGCGGCGTACGTGCGCGAGTACGACATCCACCTGATGTTCGGCTGCGCCAGCTTCCCCGGTACCGAGCCGCACCACATGGAGCGGCAGCTCGCCTATCTCCACCACTACCACCTCGCGCCGCAGCCTCTGCGGCCCCGTGCGCTGGCGCATCATTACGTCGGCATGGACCTGGTGCCGCAGTCCGGCATCGACGTGCAGTCGGCGCTGAGCGGCCTGCCTCCGCTGATCAAGGGTTACCTCCGCGTCGGCGGCTTCGTTGGCGACGGCGCCGTCGTCGACCACCAGTTCAACACCACCGACGTCTGCGTCATCGTCAAGACCGACCAGCTCACCTCGAAGTACGAGCGGCGCTACCGCAACCAGACCGCCGAGCCGCTGCGCGGATGACCTCTCCCGGCTCGCCGGTCCGGGCGGCGGCCCGGCTGTTCGCCTTCGTCCTGCTCAGCGTCTCCATGATCGTTGCGTATTCCGCTTGTGTCGGCCCGCTCGGCCGCTGGCGGAGGCCGCTGCAGGTCGTCTGGTCGAAGGGCTGCTACCGCTTGGCCGGGATCACGGTCCGCACCTTCGGCAGGCCCTACGGCGACGGACCGGCCCTCAGCGTCGCCAACCACGTCTCCTATCTGGACATCCCCATTCTCGCCGCGCTCGTCGACGGCGCCTTCGTGGCGAAGACCGAGGTGGGGCGCTGGCCGCTGTTCGGGACCGCGGCAAGGATCACCGGCACGGTGTTCGTCAACCGCTCGGGCGGCGAGGCGATGAGCCAGCGCGAGGAGTTGATGCGGCGCTTGAGCGAGGGGCGCCGCGGCCTGATCCTGTTCGCCGAGGGCACCAGCACCGACGGCAGCCGGGTCGCGCCGTTCAAGTCCTCGCTGTTCAGCATCGCGGAAAAGCCGCCGGCCGGCCGGGAGTTCGTGGTCCAGCCGGTCTCCATCGCCTATCCCCGCGACCTCAGCGATCGCCCGCTGACGGGGGAGCGGCGGGGCCTCTACTGCTGGTTCGGCGAGGCGGCGCTGGTCCCGCACATGTGGCGGATGATGGGGCTGAAGGGCGCCGAGGCGGAGGTCCGCTTCCACGCGCCGATCCGCGTGGCCGGAGCCGTGCGCCGCAAGGACTTGGCCAAGGCGGCGGAAGCCGCCGTCGCCGCCGGCGTCGCCGAGGCGTTCGCCGCGCCTCAGGCTGCGGAGCGCATTGCCGCCGCGTGACTTTGCGTTGTGCCGCTGACTTCGGCGGTTGCCTTTTGTCAGGAGTCAAAGGACAACGCCATCCGGCCGAAGACGAAAGAAGTTTCGTTTCAGCTTTTCGTCTTTGGTTGCTATAGATCCTGATAACGATGCATATACTAGGTACCTCAAATCATGAAGATCATGTTCAACGTCTGTCGGACGGGCAGTGCAAATCTGACCCTTGTGCGTGCTAAAAAGCTGGATACAGTACATAACTTTGGCCTGTAGCCACCTGAAGCTGACCCAGTTTTCATCTATCTTGTATTTTGGTGACGAACACTGATCCGCTATCTTGCCGTAGAAACTCTGTATAATCTCGCGATTATTTGAGACTTCATCCAGTAAACCTGTTGTGTAACTAGGATTACCTTCGATGTTCGGCCATAGGCGATTTATTGTTGTCGATAAATCGATAAGCTCTCCCACATCTTTAGCGACGGTTTCTTTCCACTCTTCAGCTTTTGCGTCGTAGATAGAGAAGTTGAAGCATCTTTCCCTAAACCTCCTGTTGATAGACAATATGCCTGGGATTCGATGTTCAGATAACGGGCTGGCGGGCCGCCCATGGGTGTTTTCATACCTTATCAGCGGCCCTATGCCTTTCAAGAAGATGAGCGCATTGCCTCCAGTCGGCAGTTTTGCAAAGCACTGCTCTCGATCCTGGGGATTATCTAAAAGCTCATACATAAGATCATCTATAATCAATACATTGTGATGGGTGCATAATTTATCTATTATGTCTGCGGACGAGCCCCTTAAAAAGGACTTGTCTAGCACGACTGCTAGCGGCTTTGTCATAGTGACATGAAGTCTTAATTCAGCTCTGCGCGGAGTTGCTGGCGGTAGAGGTCGATCGGCACGAGGCCGCCATCCTTCTGGGCGAACCAGAACTGCCAGCCGTTGCAGGCCGGCGCGTTCTGGACGTGGGCGCCGACCCGGTGGATCGAGCCCCTGACCTCGGCCGCGACGATCGTGCCGTCGGCGGCCACTCGGGCGGTGTGCCGCCGGCGCTGGTCGCAGAGCACGTCTCCCGGCTGCAGCAGCCCGCGCTCGACCAGCCAGCCGAAGGGAATGCGCGGCTGCGAGCGATGGTCGATGGCGGCGAGCAGCTCCGGCTCCTCCGGCCGCGGGGTCGATGCCAGCCTCGCCGCGGCGATGCGGACGTTGCCCGCGTCGCGCTCGATGCCGAGGCAGCGCCGGCCGAGCCGGATCGCCACGGCGCCGGTGGTCCCGGTGCCGAAGAACGGATCGAGGATCAGGTCGCCGGGTGCCGTGGACGCCAGGATGACGCGGTGGAGCAGGGCTTCCGGCTTCTGGGTGGCGTGGGCCTTGCGCCCCTCGGCCTTGATCCTTTCTGCGCCGGTGCAGATCGGCAGCAGCCAGTCCGAGCGCATCTGCACCTCGTCGTTGAGGTTCTTCATCGCCCGGTAGTTGAACCGGTAGCGGGATGACCGGCCGCGCGCGCACCAGATCAGCGTCTCATGGGCATTGGTGAAGCGCCGGCCGCGAAAGTTCGGCATCGGGTTGGACTTGCGCCAAATCACGTCGTTGAGGATCCAGAAGCCGATATCCTGGAGGATGGCGCCGATGCGGAAGATGTTGTGGTAGCTGCCGATCACCCACAGCGTGCCATCGGGCTTGAGCAGCCGGCGCGCCTGGATCAGCCAGTCCTTGGTGAAGCGGTCGTAGGTTTCGAAGTCCGCGAACCGGTCCCAGTCGTCGTCGACGCCGTCGACCCGGCTCTGGTCCGGGCGGAACAGCTCGTTTCGGAGCTGCAGGTTGTAAGGCGGATCGGCGAAGATCATGTCCACCGACGCCGCCGGCATCGCGGCCATGACTTCGGCGCAGTCGCCTTGAACGACCCGGTCGGCCAGGATGTGGACGTTGGATGCGACCATGGCGGGAGAATGAGTCACCAAGGACTCCGCGTCAAGCGTAGCCGAATCAAGGGCTTGCATTTTTCGGTGAGCAAGAAGGCGTCAGCGGCGGTGGCCCGAGCCGGCTCGCCGGGGGTCAGGCCTCGTGTCGGCGCGCCTGGGGCGGCGTGGGCGCGAACAGGTTGGCGATGGGGCGGAAGCTGCGCCGGTGGTGCGGTGTCGGCCCGAGCCTGGCGATCGCGTCGCGGTGGCAACGGGTGGCGTAGCCGGCGTTGTGCTCCCAGCCGTAGCCGGGATGGGCGCAGGCCAGGTCCGTCATGATCGCGTCGCGCCTGACCTTGGCGACGACGGAAGCGGCCGCCACGGACAGGCACAGGCCGTCGCCGCCGACCACGCAGCGGACCGGGCAGGGGAGCGTGGGCGGGATCTTGCCATCGACGATGGCGAGGTCGATGGCGATGCCGAGCGCCTCGACCGCCCGGGCCATGGCGAGGAGGCTGGCGCGGAGGATGTTGAGCCGGTCGATCTCGCCGACGTCGGCGATGCCGACGCCGACGTGGGCGCAGCCCAGCACCGCCCTGCTCAGGCGCTCGCGCACCGCCGGCGCGAGCTTCTTCGAGTCGTCGAGCTCGCGAGCCAGTGCCCGCGGCGCCCGGCAGCGGGAAAAGACCACCGCCGCGGCGACCACGGGCCCGGCGAGGGGACCGCGGCCGGCCTCGTCGATGCCGGCGACCACTCCGCCGGCCGCGCGCTCCATCTTGAACGTCGGCATCAGCCTGCCCCTCCGCTTCGCCCCGGCGGAACCGAGTAGGTGCCGGTGGCGTGGGCGACGCAGCGGTCTCGGCCCTCGGAATGGACCGATACCTGGACCACGGCGAGGCGCTTGCCGAGCTTGAGGATGCTGCCCTCGGCGAGGAGGTCCGCCGGGTCGGCGGGGTGAAGGAAGTTGATGTTGAAGCTGGTCGTTACCGCGAGCTTGACCTCGCCGATCCTGGACAACACCACGGCGTACATGCAGGCGTCGGCCAGAGCCATGATCGTCGGCCCCGAGATAACCCCGCCCGGGCGCAGCATGCTCGCGGCGAACGGCAGGCGGAGCGTCGCCGCGCCCTCGCAGATGCTGTCGGCGTGCATGCCGATCTCGTAGGCCCACGGCAGGTCGTGGCGGATGATGTCGTTGAATTGCTCGACGGTAATTGCGGCCATGATCCCTTCGCACCCTTGCCCCTCGATACGCGCGTTCCCAAACCAGCTCAAGCAGAGGGAGGGCGAACCATGGAGAGTGCGGCGGAACCGGCGGTTCAGACGAACGAGGACGTTCTCCTGAGGCGCGACGAGGCGGGAATCGCCACGCTGACGCTGAACCGGCCGGACAAGTTCAACTCGCTTTCGGTCGCCCTGCTCGCGGCCCTGCAGCGCGAGCTCGACGCCATCGGCGAGGACCGGAGCGTGCGCGTGGTCGTGCTCGAGGGCGCCGGCAAGGCCTTCTGCGCCGGCCATGACCTGAAGGAGATGCGCGAGAACCCGGGTCCGGAGGCCATCCGCGCGCTCTTCGACCAGTGCGCCCAAGTCATGCTGACGATCACCCGGATCCCGCAGCCGGTCATCGCCCGGGTCCACGGCGTCGCCACCGCCGCGGGCTGCCAGCTCGTCGCCACCTGCGATCTCGCCGTTGCCTCCGAAAAGGCGCGTTTCGCCGTCTCCGGCGTCAATCTCGGGCTGTTCTGCTCGACGCCGATGGTGGCGCTGAGCCGGGTCATGGGCCGCAAGCAGGCGATGGAGATGCTGGTGACCGGCGAGTTCATCGGCGCCGAGACGGCGCGGGACTGGGGCCTCGTCAATCGGGTGGTGGCCCGCGACCGGCTGGACGAGGCGGTGGCCGAATTCGCCGAGACCATCGCCGCGAAGTCGCCGGCGGCGGTAGCGATCGGCAAGAACCTCTTTTATCGCCAGCTTGAGCAGGGGACGGAAGCGGCCTACGTCCTCGCGAGCGAGGCCATGACCTGCAACATGATGACGGAGGACGCCGCCGCCGGCATCGACGCTTTCGTGGGCAAGCAGCCGCCGCCGAAGTGGACCGCACGCTGAACGGCGGCCTGCCCTCTTCCTGCTGCGGTTGCGAATGATCTTTGCCCGCAGGCGGCGCAACGGCTAGAGTGCGCCCGCGTCAGGACCGCACAGGAGGGCTTAGCCCGTGAGCGTCGCCAGCCGGCAGAAGCGCATCACCGTTCCCCAGATCTCGGCGATGAAGGGGCAGACACCGATCGTGTCCCTCACCGCCTACACCTCGCTCACGGCGGTCCTCCTCGACGACAGCGTCGATCTTCTCCTCGTCGGCGACTCCCTCGGCATGGTGCTCTACGGGATGGAGAGCACGCTCGGAGTCACCCTCGACATGATGATCGCCCATGGAAAGGCGGTGATGCGCGGCTCTAAGAAGGCCTGCGTCATTGTCGACCTGCCGTTCGGCAGCTACCAGGAGTCGCGCGAGCAGGCGTTCCGTAACGCCGCTGAGGTGATGAAGGAGGTCGGCTGCGCCGGCGTGAAGCTCGAGGGCGGCATCGAGATGGCCGACACCGTGCGCTTCCTCTCCGAGCGCGGGATCCCGGTGCTTGGCCACATCGGCCTTCTGCCGCAGTCGGTGAATACCGCCGGCGGCTTTCGCTCGCTCGGCCGTGGCGAAAAGGAGGCGGCGGAGATCGTCGCCGATGCCCACGCCATCGCCGAGGCCGGCGCCTTCGCCACGGTGATCGAGGGCACGGTGGAGCACGTCGCCCGCGAGATCACCCGACAGATCCCCATCCCGACCATCGGCATCGGCGCGTCGCCCGCCTGTGACGGCCAGATCCTGGTCACCGAGGACCTCGTCGGCCTGTTCTCCGACTTCAAGCCGAAGTTCGTGCGCCGCTACGCCGAGCTCGGCGACGGCATCGCCGCGGCCGGCAAAGCCTACGCCGCCGACGTCCGCGCCCGCCGCTTCCCGGCGCTGGAGCACTGCTTCGGCGTCAAGCCGCCGGCGGACGCCGAGGCGCAATGACGGCGTCCGAGGGGAGCCAGGGCGCCGCTCCCATCGATACGGCGAGGACGGTCGCGGATCTGCGCGCGCGGGTCGCCACGTGGCGGCGAGAGGGGCTTCGCATCGCCCTGGTCCCGACCATGGGTGCCCTGCACGAGGGGCACCTGTCGCTCATCCGCCTGGCGCTCGGCGAGGCCGACAGGGTCTGCGTCAGCCTGTTCGTCAATCCCACCCAGTTCGGCCCCAACGAGGACTTCGACCGCTATCCCCGCGACGAGGCCGCCGACGCGGCGATGATCGCTGCCGCGGGGGCGCACCTCCTCTTCGCGCCGGCAGCCGCGGAGGTTTACCCACCCGGGCACCTCACCCGGGTGCAGGTGACGGTTCTCGGCGATGACCTGGAGGGGTCCTTCCGCCCCGGCTTCTTCACCGGCGTCGCCACCGTCGTCGCCAAGCTCCTGCTCATGGCGCTGCCCGACGTCGCCATCTTCGGCGCCAAGGACTACCAGCAACTCCAGGTCATCCGCCGCATGGTGACCGACCTCGACATCCCGGTGCGGATCCTGGGCGCGGAGACGGTGCGCGAGGCCGACGGCTTGGCGCTGTCCTCCCGCAACGCCTACCTGAGCCCTGAGGAGCGGCGGATCGCGCCGGCGCTACACGCGGCGATCACGGCAGCCGCCGCCGCCGTCGCGGCCGGCGCCGATCCAAACGACGCGGAGGCCACGGGCGAGCGGACCCTGCTCGCCGCCGGCTTCGGCAAGGTCGATTACCTCGCGGTGCGGGACGCGGAGACGCTGCAACCGTGGACGGATCCGCGCCGGCCGGGGCGGATCCTGGCGGCCGCCTGGCTCGGGTGCACCCGGCTCATCGACAACGTGCCGATCCCGAGGTGATGACCTAACGGTCCGGCATGTGCGGGTCGCGGTCCCAGGGGAAGTCGATCCAGACGTCCTGGCCGACCTCGCGCAGGAACGTATCGACGAACGGCCGTGCCGCCGGCTTGACGTAGAGCGCCGCGTAGTGCGCCTTCGGCAGTTGCCGGCGCGGCGCCGCTGTCGGCGACGTCGTCGACCAGCAGCCAGCCCTCGCCCTCGCCGATGTCCGCCGGCGCTCCCTTGATGGTCTGCACCGGGCCCTTGACCTCGCGCTCGTAGCTGGCGAGGCAGATGGTATCGATCAGGCGAATGCCGAGCACGCGCGCGACGATCGCCGCCGGGACCAGGCCGCCGCGGGTGATGACGATCATGCCGGCCCACGGGCCGTGCGCCTTCAGACGCTCGGCGAGGTCCGTCGCCTCGCGGTGGGTTTCGTGCCAGGAACTGGCGTGGATGCGCCCGCTCGTTCGCGCCACCACCGTCATTCGGGGCCTCCCTCGCCTGTTGCTGCCTGCGCGCGCTCGTCCGGCGCGGCGCCGATGCTTACAGCAAGGCCGCGGGGCACCCAACGCTTTTTGCGGCCGTCAGCGGATGTAGAGGTGGACCTCGTCGATGGCGGCGACGTCGCTCATGGCGGCAAAGAGCGATATCCGATTGGGCTCGACGCCCATCGCCAGCAACGACGCCTCGACCTCCTCTGCGTGAAGCTGGGCAGTGGCCGGTCCGGCGTTCGCTGCGGCCGGCGTCACCGCGACCAGGTCGAAAGCGGCGTCCGGCAGCCGCGCCAGCGTCAGCGCCACCGCGTCTACGAGGGCGTCCTCATAGGCGACGTTCGGTCGGTCGTATCGGATGCGCACCAGCGGCCGACGCTCGGGACGTGCTGGAACGGTCGCGGGCGTCCCGTCGGCCTCGAAGGCGTCCTGCTCGGCGAGGAGGCGGTCGATGCGGGTCCGGGTGCTCTCGGCCTCGGCTTCCAGCCGGGCCAGGTGGCGGCGGCTCTCGTCGATGTCGGCGGAGAGCTGCGTTAAAGAGGCTCGAAGGCTGGCGATCTCGCTCGCCTTCTCATCAGCCGTCGCCGCTGGCACGGCCGGCACGCGAGGCGGAGGCGGAAAGAGCTCGTAGTCGATGACGGCGCCGGCGCCACCCGTCCAGGGAGACGACCCGTGGATGCTGCCGCAGGCGGCCAGTGCCAGGACCGCCGCGGCGGCCGCGGCGGTGCTCCCGATGCGGACCATGATCCTCGAATACCTCTGCCTCTGCGGTTGCGCTGCGGATGCCGTACCCGCGTCGCGGCTGGGGCCCGGCGGTGGTCATTAGAACCGGCGCGGCGTTAACGACGGCTTAACGCAGGGGCGACGGCGCTCGAACCGGCCTCACCAACAGGCGGCGCGTGATGGTCTTGCGGCGGCGCACCGTGTTGCGGTAGGCTCCGCCCTCCGTCGCCAGCCGGCACGGTGCAGCGCGCCCGTAGCTCAATTGGATAGAGCACCTGACTACGGATCAGGAGGTTAGGGGTTCGAGTCCTCTCGGGCGCGCCAGCAACCCACCGCTTACGGATCCAAGCCCGGGCCGCCGCCCGCGCCCCGGCCCGCAACCGAGGCGACAATAGCGCCTAGCGGGAGGCGCGCCACTCGGCCACTCCGGTGTGCCATCCAAGGCCGCTGCTCTCAGGGATGCGGGGCCACGTCAAAGCCGTCGCGGCGCATGGTCTCGACGATCGAGAACTTGTCCCGTTATATGTAAACACAATTAGTGGGTGTTAGAAGCGGCGGAGCAGGCGCTCGATGTAGTCCAATTCGGCTTCGGGGCGCGACCGTTCGCCGGCGCGCCGGCGCAGTTCCTCGAGGATCTCGCCGGCCCGGCGCAGTTCGCCCTGCTCGGGGAGCTCCACCTCGCCGACGCCGAGGCCGCGGGCGCCGCCGGGCGACCGACCGAAGATGTCGCCGCCGCCTCCGCTCCCGGGAAAAAGCGCCATCCCGCCGCCGAGGCGCTGGCCCATGGCTTGGCCCGCTCCCTGCTGCGCCTCGCGCAGGGCCTGCAAGGCCTCTCCCTGGGCGGCGCCGCCGGCCTCCAGGTCTCCTCGGCCCAGCGCCTGCGCGGCCTTGCCCATGGCCTCGCCGGCCGTGCCGAGCGCCCCAGGAACCGCACCCAGGAACGCGTTCAGGCGCTCCGCCACCTCTTCCAGCGTCCGGCGCAGCTCCGCCTGGGCGCCGGCACCGGCGGCCGCCTGGCCGCCGCGCTCCCGCGCCCCTGGCCGCAGGTCCGCCGGCGCGTTCTCGGCTTCACGCATTTTCGCGAAGGTCTGGTCCAGCAGCTCCTGCTGTCGCGCGGCGAGGTCGCGCAGCGCCTGCATCAGCGTCGCCGCTTCGGCCATGGCGGCCGGATCGCCTGCGGCGTCCAGGCCGTTGCGCAGGCCGTCGAGCATCGCCTGAAGCTGATCGAGGAGCTCCCTCGCGCCGTCGCGGGCACCCGTGCGGGCCATTTCGCGGACCATGTCGACGAGGTCGCGGAGCTCGTCCGAGCCCAGCATGGCGTCGGCCTGGAGCGGCGGCATCGTCGCTCCGCCCCTTCGCGCCAGTTCCTCGGCAACGGCGTTGATGTACTGCGTCAGCGCCTGCTCCAGGGCGTCCGCCAGACGTTCGATCTCGGCCTCGTCGGCGTTGCTCTCCAAAGCCTGCCGGAGCTTCTCCCGGGCCTCTGCCAGGGCGCGTTCCGCCCGGGGAACGTCGCCCTCGTCGAGCCTGAGCGCGGCGGCCCAAAGCAGCTCCCGAACGGACGCGGTGCCGCCGGCGTCATTGCGCAGCCGCGCGGCCGATATTGCCAGCGCGAGCGAGACGACGACGTCGCCGTCGAAGGCGTCCGGCTGCCGGGCGATCCGGTCCAGCGTGGCGGCGACGTCAGCGCGGACCGCCGGCGGCGATGCCGGATCGAGGCGCCTGCGTTCGGCCACGATCGCTTGCGCCACTGGATGGCGGAAGCTGCGCGCCGGCAAGACCGCCTGCACCTCCTCGCTCAGCCCCTCCTGGGAGAGGGCGTCGGTGGCGACGAGGCGGATGCGGACCGGCTCTCCCGCCCACGGATGCTCCGAGAGGTCCTCCGTCGCGCTGCCCGCAATCGCGCCATCGACGGAAGCCGGAAGCGCGAGGTCGATGCGGACGACCTCCTCGCCCAACTCGCCCCGGTCGCCCCCCGCCGCCGCCCGAATCTCCGCCGTCAGCGAGCGGACGCCGTAGTCGTCGTGGGCGGTGTAGGCAAGGCGGAGGGCGCCGTTGCCGCTGGGCTCGGGCGGCCTGGCGAAGGCGACGGACGGCGGCTCGTCGGCGACGACCCGTAGCGGCCACTCGGCCAGCGTCCGCAGCCGGGTGGCCACCTCCAGGCGGTCGCCGCCGCTGACCACGGTCTCGGCCCGGTAGGCGCCCGACCGTCCGCCGTCGCCACCGAGCGCGGCGAAGGCGGTCTCCTCCTGGCCAACGAGAAGGTGTGGCGGGTTGCCGACACCGCTCACCTGGGCCAGCAGCGTGCTGCCCGAGGGAACCGCTACGGGCGTGCCTTCGCCTTCGGCAGAGGGCGTGGCGGGGGGACCGGACAGCAGAAGCGGCGGTGCGCCGGTGTATGCCGGCGGCGTGATCCAGATCTCGACGCTGGTGCCCTGGACCGCCGCCATCGCGATGGGTGGGGCGAGCGCACGCCAAAGCCGCTCGGCGCCGGACCCGCCGCTTGCAGCAATCCCGATCGCCAGCAGGAGGACGACGGCGGCGCGCAGGCCCCATGGCTCCAGCCGCGGCACGCCCGGCGACGGCGGCTTGACCGTGAGGCGGCTCGCGGCCTCGGCCAGCCGTTGCCGGTGCAGGGCCCAGAGCGAGCGTGCCAGCGGATCGTCGCCGCCGGCGGCGAGCCGGTCCTCCATCGCCGACAGCGGCCGGTGGCCGAGTTCGCTGTCGCGCTCCAGCCTCCGTCGGCACGCCGCCCGGTCGGGCAGGCGGAAGCCACGGGCGGCATGGACCAGCGCTGCGACCGCCGCCGCGGCGAAGAGGACGAGAACGGCGAGGTGCAGCCACCACGGAAGCCGCGGCAGCACGTCGAGCAGGGCGAGGGCGAGGAACAGGCCGACGATGGTGGCGAACGGCCAAACGCGCGGCCAAAGGCGTTCCCAGAGGAGGGCGGCTCCGGCGAAGGCCAGCAGCCGACGGTAGGACGGGGGCGGTCCTGCCGTCACGCTTCTCCCCCGGCGGGGGCCAAGGCCATCTCGTCGTCCTCGCGCATCCAGCCGGGGATGCGCTCGCGCACCAGCAACTCCTCGACGTTCATCCGCGGCCGAATGACGGCGAACCGGTCGCCCGAGACCAGGACCTCGGGCACCAGCGGGCGGACGTTGTAGGTCGAGGCCATCACCGCGCCGTAGGCGCCGGCGCTGCGCAGCGCCAGCAGGTCGCCGGCGGCGACGGGCGGCAGCGGCCGGTCGGTGGCGAACGTGTCGCCGGTCTCGCACACCGGGCCGACGACGTCGACGTCGCGCAACAGCGCGTAATGCTCCGGCTCGGTCACCGGGACGATGGCGTGGTATGCGGCGTAGAGGGCCGGGCGCATCAGGTCGTTCATCGCCGCGTCGACGATGACGAAGGTCCGCGTGGAGCCCTCCTTGACGTACAGCACCCGGGTCAGCAGCACGCCGGCGTTGCCGACCAGCATCCGCCCCGGCTCCAGGATCAACCGGCAGCCGAGATCGCCGACGGTGGACCGCACGACGTCCGCATAGGCCGCGGGCGTTGGCACCGGCACGTTCTCGGTGCCGTACGGAATGCCGAGGCCGCCGCCCAGGTCGAGGGTGTCGATGCGGTGGCCGTCGGCCCGGAGCATGGCGACGAGGTCGCGCAGCCGGTGGAAGGCGGTGCGGTAGGGCTCGAGGTCGGTGAGCTGCGAGCCGATGTGCACCGCGGCGCCGACGACGGCGATCCCGGGCATGGCGGCGGCGCGGGCGTAGACGCGGTGTGCGCCCGTCCACTCGATGCCGAACTTGTTCTCGCTCTTGCCGGTCGAGATCTTCGCGTGGGTGTTGGCGTCGACGTCCGGGTTGATGCGGATCGCCACCCGCGCCCGGTGCCCGGTGGCGCGGGCGACGGCGTCGAGCGCTTCGAGCTCCGGCTCGCTCTCGACGTTGATCTGCATGACGCCGGCACGCAGCGCCGCGGCCATCTCCTCTGCCGTCTTGCCGATGCCGGAGTAGACGATCCGGTTGCCGGGGACGCCCGCGGCCAAGGCGGCGCGCAACTCGCCGCCGGAGACCACGTCGGCGCCGGCGCCGAGGCGCGCCAGCGTCCGAATCACGGCGATGTTGCTGTTGGCCTTGACCGCGTAGCAGATCGTCGCCGGCAGGCCCGCGAGGGCATCGGCGAACACGCGATAGTGCCGCTCCATCGTCGCCGCGGCATAGACGTAGACCGGCGTCTTGACCCGCTCGGCAATGACCTCGAGCGGCACGTCCTCGGCATGGAGACGCTGCCGCCGGTACACGAAATGATCCACGTGTCGCCTCTCGGCCTGCTCAACGAGACGGATATTGACGCGGATAATCGGCGCCAGGCGGAGGCTCCGGCGGGCCCTTCCGCCCGCAGCCTGCGGCAAGGAGCGCCACCGCCACCACAATAACGGCGATCAGGCCTCGCCGTCTCACCGCCATCCTCGCGCTCATGGATTGTAATATGCCGGCTCGGCCGGGCGGTTGCGAGGGGTAAAGAGGTGGCGGATCTCGCACCGCCTCCTGTTCGCGCTTATCTTGCGGCCATGGAAGCGGCACCCACGGCCGAGCCTGAAGAGGGCGCCGGCGTCCTGCAGCCCCTGACCATGGATCAGGCGGCGGCAATCGTCGAAGCCGGCATCGACCGCTACATCCTCTCTCGCCACGACAAGGTCCAGGCGTTCGTCGACGAGACCTACTCCTTCGCCGGGTCGCTGCGGCTCCACCGGAAGGCGCTGGGCTACGACGTCGTGCGCGCGCCGGCCAACGTTGCCCTGGCGGTGCCCTACCTGCTCAGCAGGATGGGGGCGGCGGGGCTGAAGCGTGTCGGTGCCGAGCGGGCCGGGACTTGGCTCGGCTCGCGCAAGATCTTTCTCGACACCGCCGTGTCCCGCGAGCTGGCCTGGCGGCTGCACACGCAACTGCTCGAGTTGCCGTACGAGGACGGCGAGCGGCGGTCGGAGCGGGACGCGCTGGCCGAAGCCATGCTCGCCGATCCGAGGCTCGTCAGCGCCTTCGCCGCCATCGCCGCGGCCATCGACCGCCACCGCTCCGATCCGGAGGTCCGCCGCCGGTTGACGGAGCTTCTCGCCAGCTACACCGGCTCACGCACCGCCGCGGCCGAGGTCGTGAACAATCTCCTCCTGGCCGGTACCGGCGCGACCGTGCTGAAGGAGCTGACGCCGGGCGCCCTGTCGCTGGGACCGGCGTTGGCCGCGGCCATCGCCCATCAGGCCGCGGTCGCGGGCTTCCCGCTGGGGGCGGGCCTCGGCGGTCTCTGGTACGGCGTTTTTGCCGCTGCGCCGTCGGCGGCACTTGTCGTCGGCGTCACCGGCGGGCTGATGGTCGTTGCCGCGGCGACGACGGCGTTCGCCGGCATCCTCAGCGACCCGCTGCTGCGGACAGCAGGTGTGCACCGCAAGCGGCTGCATCACCTGATCGACGTCCTGGGCGATCAGCTGAAGGGGCGCGACCAGCGCGCCTTCGCCGTCCGCGACCACTACGTCGCGAGGATCTTCGACCTGCTGGACCTGCTGCGGACGGCGTATCGGGTCGCGCACTAGCCGGCGCGGTCGTGGCGCACTCCGTGGCGTTCGAGCAGCCGGTAGAGGGTGACCCGCGACACGCCCAGCCGCTCGGCGGCCAGGGTGACGTTGTTGCCGCTGCACTCCAGGCTGGCGCGCACCATCCAGGCTTCGAGGTCGCGCTTGGCGGCGGCGAGCGTCGCCGGCAGGGCGCTCCTGAGCAGGGAGAAGCGCCCGTCGTCCCCGGCCTCGGGACGAGCCGACGCCGCCTCTGCCGGCCGAGGCGCGGCCCCATCGGCAGACGCCTCGGGCGCGACCGGGTGCAAGCCGGCCTCCGTGCGCCGGTGCCGTCGCCGCTCCGCGCGGGCGAAGCCGAGGTCGCCGGGGCGGATCTCGCCCTGTTCGGCCGTGACGGCGGCGCGGCGAACCCGCCCCATCAGTTCGCGGACGTTGCCGGGCCACGGGTGCGCACGCAACGCGTCCATCGCCTCCAGCGAGAAGCTCGCGGCCCGTCCGGTGCGGAACTCGGCGAGGTAGTGGCGGCTCAGCAGCTCGATGTCGCCGTCGCGATCGCGCAGCGGCGGGAGGTGCAGGCGCAGCACGTGCAGCCGGTAGTACAGGTCCTCGCGGAACCGACCCTCCTTGACCTCGCGGGCGAGATCCTTGTTGGTGGCGGCGATGACCCGCACGTCGACCGTGACCGGATGACAAGCGCCCACCCGCTCGATCGTCTTCTCCTGGAGGAAGCGGAGGAGGTGCGCCTGGATTTCGAACGGAAAGTCGCCGATTTCGTCGAGAAAGATCGTCCCGCCGCGGGCGGCCTCGATCCGGCCGAGCTTGCGCTGGTGGGCGCCGGTGAAGGCGCCCTTCTCGTGCCCGAACAGTTCGGAGGACACCAGGGCCGGCGGCAGCCCGGCGCAGTTGACCGCCACGAACGGGCCGCGCGCGCAGCCAGAGAGGCCGTGGACCGCCCTGGCGGCCAGCTCCTTGCCGGTTCCCGTCTCGCCGGTGATCAGCACCGCGGCGTCGGTTGCGGCGTACTGCCGGATCTCCTTTCTGACCCGGCGCATCGCCGGGCTTTCCCCGACGAGCGCCACGGCGAGATCGGTCGGCACCGGCGGTCGCCTGGGGGCGGGCAAGGAGGGCAGGGCGTCGAGCCTTCGACGAAGCTGGCCCGCCAGCACCGGGTTGCTGTGCGCCAGGTCGATGAGGAGGCGGGCCATGGCCTCGGTGCTGAGGCCGAGGAGGTCGCGCTCGCTGGGGATTACCGGGACGGGGCCCGGCAGAACGCCGGCGCGGGCCTGGCTGAGGGGCTGCATCGACCGCCTGAGGTAGCGTAACAAGTACAACATGCTACTATAGCGATAGCTGGAGTGGAACCCCCATTTGGGCGCCGCCGCGTTGAACGCGATGACGATGCGCCGCCGTGGTTCTCGGAGGGACGGCAGCCGGGACCGACGGCTCGGCTGGAGCGCGAGCATCGGCAACAGGCGTTGACAGTCCAGGTTGAACTTGAGACGTTCTTGGCAAGACCGCGCCAGCGGCAATTTGAGACGGCACTGGTTTCGGGGATAGGGACGTATGCCGCGCTTCGCCGCCGTCACCACTCTTTTACTCGCCGCAGTCATGGCCGCGGGCGCCGGGGCGCTTTGGTATGGCGGATGGGTTCCGGACCTGCGATTTCCGGAAGCGGCCAGTGCTCCGTCGCCCACGCAGTCTCCTGAACAGATGCAGCCCGTCGAGCGGGCGGCGCTGGCGATCCGGGCGCACGACGTCGGCGCCGTGCGGCAATACCTCGCCGCGGGCGGCGATCCGGACGCTGCCGACGGCGAAGGCGAGATTCTGCTGATCAAGGCGGTGCTGCACGGGACGCCGGAGATCGTCGACGTTCTGCTGGCGGCGGGCGCCGATCCGAACCTGCCCGGAAAGAACGGGCTCGGCCCGCTGGCCATCGCCGCGCTGGCCGGCCGCCACGCCATGCTCGAACGGCTGATGCAGGCGAACGCCGCCGGGGCAACCGCAGCCGAGGGTACGGCCGCCTACGCACCTTCGGCTGCTGCCGGCGGGCAACTAAGTACCCCGGACACGGCTGGCGCACCGCCGTCCGCTCTCGCCTCGTTCGGCGACGGCGAGCCGGCGCAGGCGCTGCTGCCGGTCGAACCCTTCGCCACCATGGCGGGACTGTCGATCAACCCGATCGCCCGCCCGGCCGCCGGCGCCGCCTCCGCGGCTGCGCCCTCGGCACCTGCTGCGGGCACCGCGGAACTAGCGGCCTCGCCGCCGTCGCCCGCGGCCGCCTCCCCGGCCACGGACAGCGCTTCGTCCGCTTATGCCACCACGACCGCGGCGGCAGGCGAGGTGCCGAAGACGTGGGTGAGCGCCGCGCAGCGCCGCCTTGGCCAGCTCGGCTTCTACCAGGGCCCCATCACCGGCTTTGCCGGCCCGCTGACCGCCGATGCGGTGAAGCGCTATCAAGCCGTCGCCGGGATCTCGCAGGACGGCTTGGTTTCCGCCGACCTTCTTCGCCGCATCGGCGCCACCGTCGAAGCCCCGCGGCCGGCACCGGCGACGGTTGCCACCGTTGCCGCGAGCAGCGCGGCCACTGGGACGGCGCCGGCCCCTGCCGCGTCGCCCGGTGTGGCGACCGCTGCTACTGCGCCCGTCGTTGCGGCGCAAGGCGCGCCGGTGCCGGCGGGAAGCCAGGATCTGCAGCAGGTGCGAAACGCCCTCGGCCAGGAGTTCAACAGCGCGACCCGACCGGACGCCCTGCGTCAGCATTGCCAGGCGAACGCCAACGCCTGGGTCTACGACGAGGCGATCGGGCGGTCGCTGTTCTGCCGCGACCTGATCGGCTCGCCGCCCCGCTGAGCGCCACCGGTTCTCTACAGGACGCCGCGCGGCGCTTTACCGGCGCTTGCTGGGCCGCGCTTGCCGTAGGGCTTCCGTTGCCTATACTGCGCCGCTTTCTCAACCGGGGCAGGGACCAGCGAACATGGCGCGAGAGCGGACGGCGAAAAAGGTGGTGCTGGCCTACTCGGGTGGGCTCGACACCTCCGTGATCCTGCGCTGGTTGCGCGACGCCTACGACTGCGAGGTCGTCACCTTCACCGCCGACGTCGGCCAGGGCGAGGAACTCGAGCCGGCGCGGCAGAAGGCGGAGATGATGGGGGTGAAGCAGATCTTCGTCGAGGATCTGCGCGAAACCTTCGTGCGCGACTACGTCTTCCCGATGCTGCGGGCCAACACCCTCTACGAGGGGACCTACCTCCTCGGCACCTCCATCGCCCGACCGCTCATCGCCAAGAGGCAGATCGAAATCGCCGAGGCCGTCGGCGCCGACGCGGTCGCCCACGGCTCGACCGGCAAGGGCAACGACCAGGTCCGCTTCGAGCTCACCTATTACGCGCTCAAGCCGGACATCAGGGTGATCGCGCCGTGGCGCGAGTGGGACCTCGACTCACGCGCGAAACTCGTCGCCTACGCCCAGTCGCACCAGATCCCCGTGCCGACGGACCGGCAGGGCGAGGCGCCGTACTCCATGGACGCGAACCTGCTGCATATCTCCTACGAGGGAAAGGCGCTGGAGGACCCTTGGGTCGAGCCCGGCGAGGAGATGTTCCTGAGCACAGTCTCGCCCGAGGCCGCACCGGATCGGCCGACGGTCGTCGAGGTGGGCTTCGAGGCGGGCGATCCGGTGTCGCTGGACGGCGAGGCGCTGTCGCCGGCGACGCTGCTCGAACGGCTCAATACGATTGCCGGCGCCAACGGCGTCGGCCGGGTCGACATGGTGGAGAACCGCTTCGTCGGGATGAAGTCCCGCGGCGTGTACGAGACGCCGGGAGGAACCGTGCTGCTCCACGCCCACCGGGCGGTGGAGAGCCTCACCCTCGACCGGGAGGCCGCGCACCTTAAGGACGAACTCATGCCGCGCTACGCGGAGCTGATCTACAACGGCTTCTGGTTCGCCCCGGAGCGGGAGGCGCTGCAGGCGCTCATCGACCACACCCAGCGGGCCGTGACCGGCACCGCGAGGCTGAAGCTCTACAAGGGCAACGTCATCGTCACCGGGCGGAAGGCGCCGAAGAGCCTCTACGACCAGTCCGTCGCCACGTTCGAGGCGGACACCGTCTACGACCAGCGCGACGCCGCCGGCTTCATCAAGCTGAACGCCCTGCGGCTGCGGCTCGCCAACAGGGTCGGATAGCCGCCAGTCGCCGCGCGCTCACGGCCTGGCGGCGGCGACCTCGGCGAGCAGGCGGTCGACGAACCGCGGCACCGACGTGGTGGCGGGGCCGTAGATCGCTTCGTCGAACAGGCTGGCGCCGGTCGAGGGCTCCATATTGAGCTCCACGGCGTAGGCCTCGGTGTAACTCTTGATGTGGCGGACGAAACCGGCGGCGGGATAGACGTTGCCCGACGTGCCGACGGACATGAACAGGTCGCAGGCGTCCAGCGCCCCGTAGATTTGGTCGATGGCCAGCGGCATCTCGCCGAACCACACCACGTGCGGGCGGAGGTCGCCGGCGCGGTGGCACGAGGGGCACGTGTCAGCGGTGCAAAGGTCGTCCAGCCACTCGATCAGGGCGCCGCAAGCTTCGCACCGCACCTTCTTCAATTCGCCGTGCATGTGGATCAGGTTCCGGCTGCCGGCGCGGTCGTGGAGGTCGTCGATGTTCTGGGTGACGACCAGCACCTCGCCCGGCCATTCGCGCTCCAGCCGGGCGAGCGCCAGGTGGGCGGCGTTTGGGAGGACCGTGGGGTCGGCAAGGGCGCTGCGCCTGGCGTTGTAGAACTGATGGACGAGCGCCGGGTCGCGAACGAACGCCTCCGGCGTCGCCACGTCTTCCAGGCGGACGCGCGCCCAGATGCCATCGGCGCAGCGGAAGGTGTCGAGGCCGGACTCCTTGGAGATGCCGGCGCCGGTGAGGATCACGATATTGCGGTCGGGCGAGATTGCGCTCTGCATGGTCGCGTCAGCCCTCTCTCAAAGCGCACGAGACATGAGCCAGCATCAAGGCTAAAGCGGTGGAAGCGATGATCAAGGTGTTATTCGTCTGCCTGGGGAACATATGCCGGTCGCCGGCGGCGGAGGCCAGCTTTCGCGCGCTGCTTGCCCGCCACGGGCTCGGCGACCGCGTCCTGGTGGACAGCGCCGCCACCAGCAGCATGCAGATCGGCAAGGCGCCCGATCCCCGCGCCCAGGCGGTGGCCCGGCAGCGGGGCCTCGACCTCGCCCGCCTGCGGGCGCGGCAGGTTCAGCAGGCGGATTTCCACCGCTTCGACCACATCCTGGCGATGGACCGGGCGAACCTCGACGACCTCCGCGCCGTGTGCCCCAGCGGGGCGAAGGCGCGGATCGGCTTGTTCCTCGAAGGCGCGGAAGGCACGGGATGCGGTGACGTTGCCGACCCCTACCTCGAGCGCGGGCTCGCGCCCTTCGAGCAGATGTTCGACCGGATCGAGGCGGGATGCGCCGGTCTGCTCGGCTGGCTCGGCCGCGAGCATCCGGACCTGCTCGTTCCCGCGAGCGGGCGACCGGCGCCGGCGGAAGCGGGCGAGCGGTGAGGGGAGCAGTGGCCGACCTCATCATTTTCGACTGCGACGGCGTCCTCGTCGATAGCGAGCCGCTGGCGGCGGCCGCCATGGCCGCCGAGCTGGCCGATGCCGGGATCGAGACCACGGTGCAGGACTGCCTCGACCACTTCACCGGCTTGTCGCTGGAGAGCGTCATCGCCTGTGTCGAGGACCGCTGGCAGCGCAGGCTTCCCGAGACGTTCCGCGAGCGGCTGAAGGTGCGCGACTACGACGCCTTTCGCCGTCACCTCCGCCCGATCGAGGGTGTCGAGGCGCTGCTGTCCGATCTGACGACGCCGAAGTGCGTCGCCTCGTCCGGCTCGCTGGAGAAGCTCGGGGTGACGCTGGGCGCCACCGGCCTGATGGCGTATTTCGCGCCCAACGTCTTCTCGGCCGAGGAGGTCGTCCGGGGCAAGCCGGCGCCCGACCTCTTCCTCTACGCCGCGGAGCGCATGGGCGCGCCTCCCGACCGCTGCCTCGTCGTCGAGGACAGCGTCGCCGGCGTCACCGCCGCGCGCGCCGCCGGAATGGCGGTGATCGGCTACGCCGGCGGCGGCCATGCCAACGGAGGCTACGGCGAGCGGCTGGCGGCGGCCGGCGCGACGCGGGTGGTCGCGCGGATGGACCAGCTGGGCGCGCTGCTCGCCGTGTGAGGAGATGGCCGTCGCTTCTGCCGGCCGTGTCGTCGTGCGCTCAGGATGCTGTTGATAACAAGTATCGCTGAAGCCGGTAATGATGCGCATAGTCCGCATGGGTGGGGACGAAAGATTCCGGCTTATCCTCTGCCTGCCGCGTGCTATAGTTTCCTTGTGTACTTGAGGAAGCGGACGGAGAACTTCTGAGAGAGCTCGTCCCGGGGGTTGAGGTAGGGGACGAGAGCGCGAGGTTGTCGAACGCGTCGCGCCGGCTCTCAGGGTCCGGAAGCTGACGCCGGGGGCGTCGCCTGTTTCACGGGGGGGTGAGGCGGCGCCCCTCTGCGTCCGGCTCCGAGAGGTCGTAGTCGGCCAGGTGCTCGTAGTGGGCACCCTCGCCTCCGAGGTGGCTGCGGAACAGGGTGAACTGGCTGACCCAGACCGGGCCGATCTGCAGCCCGTTGTGTCGCTCCAGGTACGAGCCGATCCTGGCCGAAGCGCCGTTCCTGAAGCGGGCGAGGGTGATGTGCGGCTTGAACTTGCGCCGCTCCGCCGGCAGCCCGACGCGGCTGACGGCGACGTCGACCTTGTCGCGAATGCGCACGAGCAGGTCGTTCTTCTCCACCCCCGCCCAGAGCGTATGCACCTTGCCGCCGCTCTCGAAGCAGCCGACGCCGGAGATCAGCAAGGGGAACGCTGGCGAGCGCAGCCGGGCCAGCGCCTGGAACACGTCGTCGGCGGTGGCGCCGTCCACCTCGCCGATGAAGCGCAGGGTGACGTGGAAGGCGGTGGTGTCCAGCCATCGCGCGCCGGGCAGCCCAGAGCAGATCCCCTGCAACTCGTCGGTGACGTCTTCCGGAAGCGGGATGGCGACGAAGAGACGGAGCAAGGCGCACCTCTCGGCGGCTGAAGAAGCCATCAGCGGGCCGAGCATCCCGCCGCGTCGCTCAAGTCTAGGCGGTCTTGGCGGGAGATGCTATCGGTTCGCGGCGGCGATGGACGGGCGCGCCGGCCGGACCGCGCCAGCCGCTCCTTCCACAAGTCTCTCAAGAAGCCGCACAATGTCGAGCGGGCCGGCCGGCGGTCATCCGAGCAGGCTTGAAGCGGAAGTGCCGGCGGCCATATAGACCTCGAGCCACCCAACCTGAGGATGAGAGGCGACAGATGGCAGTGGGACCTGACAGGAGGTTCGAACTCGGCACGCGGACGATGACCGGTGCGCAAGCGGAAGCTGCGGGCATCGACGTCGGCCTGCGCGAGTATATGCTGAGAGTTTACAATTACATGGCATTGGGCGTCGCCCTGACCGGCGTCGTCTCCATGCTCGTTGCGGCCAATCCCGCGGTGATGCAGGCGGTCGTCGGCGGGCCGATGATCTGGGTGCTGTTCGCCGGCATCCTGGGCCTCGGCTTCTTCGCGCCGCGGGTGATGATGACCAAGAGCGTCGGCGCCGCCCAGGCCTGCTTCTGGGTCTACGCGGCCATGTGGGGCGCGCTGATCGCACCGTACTTCTACATGTACACCCAGGCGAGCATCGCCCGGGCGTTCTTCATCACGGCGGCCGCGTTCGCAGGCATGAGCCTGTACGGGTACACGACCAAGAAGGACCTGACCGCGATGGGTCGGTTCCTGGTGATGGCCAGCTTCGGCATTCTCATTGCCCTGGTGGTCAACATCTTCCTGCAGTCGTCCGGCCTGCACCTGGCGATGTCGATCATCGTGCCGGTGGTTTTTGCCGGGCTGACGGCCTACGAGACCCAGCAGATCAAGTCCTGGTACTACGAGTCGGACGCGGCTGACGTCTCTCACCGTAAGGGCATCTTCGGCGCGTTCATGCTCTACGGCAGCTTCGTCACCATGTTCATCTGGATCCTGCAGCTCTTCGGCGTGGCACGCAGCGAGTAGTTCGCCCTGCCGTCGCCCGCCAGGTGCGGCCGAACCCCGGGAGCCCTGCTTCCGGGGGTTTTTCGTTTAGGTCCCGGCGCTGAACTGGTCGAAGGCGTCGACGGCATAGGCGCCGTAGACGGTGGAGGGGCCACCGCCCATCATGATCGCGACGCCGATCATGTCCATGAACTCCTCGCGGCTGGCACCCGCCCTGATCGCGCCGCGGGTGTGGAAGCCGATGCAGCCGTCGCAGCGAAGCGCGATCGAGATCGCGCAGGCGATCAGCTCCTTCATCTTGGGATCCAGGGCCCCGTCGGCCTTGGCGCTGTCGGCGAGGCTGCCGAAGCCCTTCATCGGGCCGGGGATATCGCGGTGCATCGTCCGCAACGTCTTCGTCAGGTGGCCCACGATCTCGGTGTAGTCCTTGTCGCTCATCGACGCCCTCCTCAGGCTGCGCGGCCAGTGAAGCTGCCGAGAGTATATTAGTGCAAGCTGATTTGCATAGGACGAGGTGCCACGCGGGCGCGACCCGGCGCCGCCTGCAACCTCACTTTGTCTTGCCTGCGGCTCTTCTTTGCGAGCAAAATCCCCAGGTCGTCGCCGCGCAGAGCGCCAAGCCGCAAGTACAATCTTCCGAAACGGAAAAGCCGGAGCAAAGGGACCAAGATGCCGTCCGACACCATCCAATCAGCATGGGCAGCGCTGGAAGATCATCGGGCAGGGTTGTCCGCCGTGACCATGCGCGATTTGTTTCGCGAAGATCCGATCCGGTTCAGCCAGTTTTCGAAAAAGACGGGGAACCTGCTTCTCGATTACTCGAAGAACCTGATGACCGAGGAGACGCTTCGGCTGCTTCTCGACCTCGCCCGGGCTGCCGGCGTCGAGGACTGGCGCGAGCGGATGTTCTCCGGCGAGAAGATCAACACGACGGAGGGGCGGGCGGTTCTTCACGTCGCCCTGCGCAACGCCCTCGACCGGCCGATCCGGGTGAACGGCAAGGACGTGATGCCGGAGGTGGGCCGGGTGCTCGCGCAGATGCGGTCCTTCTCGACCGCGGTGCGCGACGGCTCGTGGAAGGCGCATACGGGCAAGCGGATCAGCGACGTCGTCAACATCGGCATCGGCGGCTCGGACCTGGGGCCGGTGATGGTGACCGAGGCGCTCAAGCCCTACCGGCAGGCCGGCCTCGACGTGCACTTCGTCTCCAACGTCGACGGGACCCACATTGCCGAGACGTTGCGCGGCCTCGCCCCGGAGACGACGCTGTTCATCGTCGCGTCGAAGACCTTCACGACCCAGGAAACCATCGCCAACGCCAAAACCGCGCGGTCCTGGCTGATCGACGCGCTTGGCGAGGCGGCGGTGGCGAAGCACTTCGTCGCCCTTTCGACCAACGCCAAGGCCGTCTCCGAATTCGGCATCGACGTCGCCAACATGTTCGAGTTCTGGGACTGGGTCGGCGGCCGCTACTCGCTGTGGTCGGCGATCGGGCTGCCGATCGCTGTCGCCGTCGGCATGGACCGGTTCGAGGAGCTCCTCGCCGGCGGCCGGGCGATGGACGATCACTTCCGCACCGCGCCGCTGGAGGCGAACCTGCCGGTGCTGCTGGCGATGATCGGCGTCTGGAACTCGAACCTGCTCGGCGCCGAGGCCTATGCCGTCCTCCCCTACGACCAGTACCTGCACCGGCTGCCGGCGTACTTGCAGCAGGCGGACATGGAGAGCAACGGCAAGTCGGTGACCAGGGACGGCCGGACCGTCGAGTACGGGACCGGCCCAGTGCTGTTCGGCGAGCCGGGAACGAACGGCCAGCACTCGTTTTACCAGCTGCTGCACCAGGGCACCCGGATCGTCGCCTGCGACTTCCTCGCGCCGGCGAACAGCCACAACCCCATCGGCGACCACCACAGGCTGCTGCTGTCCAACTTCTTCGCCCAAACCGAGGCGCTGATGCGGGGGAAGACGGAGGACGAGGCGCGGGCCGAGCTGGAAGCCGAGGGGAGGTCGGCGGAGGAGGTCGAGTTCCTTTCGCCGCACAAGGTGTTCGCCGGCAACAGGCCGACGAACTCGATCCTGTTCCCGGTCCTGGACCCGTTTACCCTCGGGATGCTGATCGCGCTCTACGAGCACAAGATCTTCGTCCAGGGCATCGTCTGGCAGGTCAACTCGTTCGACCAGTGGGGGGTGGAGTTGGGCAAGCAGCTGGCCAAGACCATCCTGCCGGAGCTGGAGACCGAGACGCCGGTCGATAGCCACGATGCCTCCACCAACGGGCTGATCAACGCCTACAAGGAGATGCGACAGCAGGCAGGATGATCGTCCGCAGGCTTCCGGACGCCGTCGTCAACAGGATCGCCGCCGGCGAGGTCGTCGAGCGGCCGGCCTCGGTCGTCAAGGAACTGGTGGAAAACAGCATCGACGCCGGCGCGACCTCGGTCCAGGTGCTGATCCGCGACGGCGGCCGGGCGCTGATCTCGGTCAGCGACGACGGCTGCGGCATGGCCCGCGACGACCTGTGGCTCGCGGTCGATCGCCACGCGACCTCGAAGCTTCCGGGCGAGACCCTCGACGACATCCGCTCCTTCGGCTTTCGCGGCGAGGCGCTACCGTCGATCGCCGCCGTCTCCAGGCTCTCGATCGCGACGCGGCGGAAGGGGGACGAGGCGGCGTGGTCGCTGGAGGTGACGGCCGGGCGGAAGGCGGAGCCGGTTCCGGTGGCGCAGGCGGCCGGCACCCGGGTCGAGGCGCGGGACCTGTTCTTCGCCACGCCGGCGCGGCTGAAGTTCCTGAAGTCGCAGGCGACCGAAATCGGCCACGCGGTCGAGGCGGTGCAGCGGCTGGCGATGGCGCACCCCGCGATCGGCTTCGTCGTCACCGACGGCAGCCGGCGTTTGCTGAACCTGCCTGCAGGCGGCGGCGATCCGGCCGAGGGGCGGCTCTCCAGGCTGGAGCGGATCTTCGGCGATGAGTTCACCCGCTCCGCCGTCGCCGTGGCCGGCGAGCGCCAGGGCGCCAGCATCAGCGGCTTCGCCGGACTGCCGACGCTGAACCGTCGCCTCGCCTCGATGCAGTTCCTGTTCGTCAACGGCAGGCCGGTCCGCGACCGGCTGCTCTACGGCGCGATCAGGGCCGCCTACCAGGGGCTGCTGCCGTCGGATCGGCATGCCGTGGCGGCGCTGTTTCTCGACGTTCCGGCCAGTGAGGTCGACGTCAACGTGCATCCGATGAAGACGGAGGTGCGGTTTCGGGACGCCGGCATGGTCCGCGGGCTCATCGTCTCGGCGCTGCGCCACGCCCTCGGCGAGGCCGGGCACCGGACCGCCGTCACCTCGGGATTTGCTCCGGCCTTCGGGTCCGGCGCCGGAGGGTCCGCCCGGGGGTGGCCGGGGCCGGCAAGGCAGCCGGCTGCGGGAGCCTCGTTTGCCGGGCTCGGCGAGGGTCCGCGGGCATTCGACTTCGACGCGCCGATCTTTGCCGGCGGCTCCGCGCCGGCACAAGCGGGGGCGGAGACGCAAAAGGGGCAAGAGGCGGAAGGAGCCGCGGCGTGGCCTCTGGGCGTGGCGCGCGCGCAGGTGCACGCGACCTACATCGTCGCCGAGACCGCCGACGGTGTGGTCATCGTCGACCAGCACGCCGCCCACGAGCGGCTGACCCAGGAGCGGCTGAAGCGAGGCCTGGCGGAGAAGTCCCTGGCCCGGCAGGGCCTGCTCATCCCGGAGATCGTCGAGCTGGACGAACGGCGCGTGGCGGCGGTGCTTAGCCGCGCGGACGAACTCGCGGCGCTGGGGCTGGTCGTCGAAGCGTTCGGTCACGACGCCGTCGTCGTGCGCGAGGTGCCGGCGCTGCTGGGCGGGGCGGAGGTGGGGGCGCTGGTCCGCGATCTTGCGGACGAGATGGTGGGCGACGACCCGGCGCTGTCGCTGCAGGAGCGCCTCGACAAGGTGATCGGCACCATTGCCTGCCACCACAGCGTGCGCGCGGGCCGGCCGCTGAACGCCGAAGAGATGAACGCCCTGCTTCGCGAGATGGAGCGCACCAGCCACTCGGGCCAGTGCAGCCACGGCCGGCCGACGTACGTGGAGCTCAAGCTCGCCGACATCGAGAAGCTGTTCGGCCGGCGTTGATGTTCCTCAGGAGCGCCTCTGGGACAGGCACAGGGGAGCCAGAGGAAAAACCGGAGGGGGCCCGCGGCGCCCCCTCCTCCCAGGAACGGAACCTAGACGCTTGTTCTTATAGAAGATGACGCCTCGGCCGGAAGTGACGGTCATCACATCCTGCCGAGCGGAAGATCGGTTAACATTCAGCGTTTGTCGGGACCGGGTCTGCGCGCTCGGCCCCGTTATATTACCAGCCGGAAGGCGTCGAAGCCGTGATCTTCGCTCTGGTCCGGAACGTGGCGCTGGCAGCGCTGGCCGGGTGGCTGCTGTTTCAGGTTTCGGGACGGCTTCTCGTGCCGGGCGAGCCCCATTTGGCGCAGCCGGACGACGCCTACGCGGCGGGGCCGGCGATACCGCCCAGGGCGGCCGCGCTCGAGCACGGGGCGGGGCGGTCGATGACGATCCTGCCCGGCCGCAACGGCCACTACGAGGTCGAGGCCAGGGTCAACGGCAAGCCCGTTCGCTTCATGATCGACACCGGCGCCAGCGGCATCGTCCTCAACCGGAAGGACGCGGAGCGGGTCGGCCTGCGCCCGCGCGAGCACGAGTTCACCCAGGCGGCGCGCACCGCCAACGGCGTCGTCCGCTGGGCGCCGGTGGTCCTGCGCGATCTCCACGTCGGCACGCTGACGCTGGGCCAGGTGGAGGCCGCGGTCAATGCCGGGCCCCTGCACGTGTCGCTGCTGGGGATGGACTTCCTTCGCCGGCTGAAGGGCTACGAGGTCAGGAACGGCCGGCTCGTCCTCTACTGGTGAGCGCGGGCTGACGCAGAGGCCGCGAGCGCGAGGAACACGACGCGGCCGGCGCCGTAGGTCCGCTCGTCGAGGACCGTGTAGGCGCGGGGCACCGCCAGCGGTTCGGTGGCGGCAACCTCGACGACGGCGAGGCCGTCCGGGCGGAGCCAGCCGTGGGCGTGCAGGCCCTGAAGCGCGGGTACGGCGAGGCCCGAGAGGTAGGGTGGATCGAGAAAGGCGACGGCCGCCGGCAGCGGGACGACGCGCGGCGGCGACACCAGCCGGGTCGCGTCGATCCTGAGGACGGCGATGTTGCCGGCTTCGCCCATGCTCGCGGCGTTGCGGCGGATGCCGAGCAGGGCTGCCCCGTCCAGATCGGCGAAGGTGGCGAAGGCGGCGCCGCGCGAGAGCGCTTCCAGGCCGTAGGCGCCGGTTCCGGCGAACAGGTCGACCACCGGCTCGCCGAGGTAGGGGACCCCGCTGCTGCCATGGTCGAGGATGTTGAACACCGCCTGGCGCAGGCGATCGCTGGTCGGCCGCAAGGCCTCGGCCTTGGGGACCTGGATGGCGCGTCCCCGGTGCTTGCCGGCGATGATCCTCATGCGCCGCCGCGCCGCCCCAGCTGCTCGGACAGGACTTTGCGCGGCACCGAGGCGACCTCGCCGCGAGCAAGGCCGCCCAGCTGGAAGGGTCCGTAGGAGACGCGGATCAGCCGGTTCACCTTGAGGCCGAGGTGCTCCAGGACGACGCGGACCTCCCGATTCTTTCCCTCCCTCAGCGCGACGTTCAGCCAGACGTTGGCGCCCTTGGTCGTCTCGATCCGGGCCTCGATGGGGCCGTAGGCGATGCCGTTCAGGGTGATGCCGGACTTGAGCCGGGCGAGATCGGCGTCCTCGACGTGGCCGAACGCCCGGACCCGGTAGCGGCGAAGCCAGCCGGTGCTGGGCAGCGAGATCCAGCGGGCCAGGTCGCCGTCGTTGGTGAGCAGCAGCAGGCCCTCGGAGGACATGTCCAGGCGGCCGATGGCGATCACCCGGCCCAGCGCCTCCGGGAGCTGTTCGAACACGGTCGGGCGCCCCTGCGGGTCGCGGTGGGTGGTCAGCACGCCGGGCGGCTTGTGGTAGCGCCACAGCCGGCGCTGGTCGGCGTCGGGCAGTGGCTGGCCGTCGACGGCGATGCTGTGCTTGGCGGTCACGTTCAGCGCGGGACACGTGATCACCAAGCCGTCGACGGAGACGCGGCCTTCGCCGATCCAGCGCTCCGCCTCGCGCCTCGAGCACAGCCCGGCGCGGGCGATCACCTTGGCGATGCGCTCGCCCTCTTCGGCGGCGGGCGGCGCGACCGTAGCCATCACCGCGCACCGTTGCCGGCGGTGACGAAGGCGCGGAAGATCGCGCTGTCGCCGTCGCTCAACTCGAACTCCGGGTGCCACTGCACGCCGATGCAGAAACGGTGACCAGGGGCCTCGATGCCCTCGACCACGCCGTCCGGCGCAACCGCGTTGACGATTACGCCGGCGGGCACATCCTTGGCGGCCTGATGATGGGCGCTGTTGACCGCGAGCTCGTCGACCCGGACGATGTCGTGAAGCCGGGTGCCCGGGACGATCCGGACCGTGTGGCCCGGTTCGTTGCGCGGGGTGGGTTGCTCGTGGGCGATCGCGGTGTCGATCTCGTCCGGGATGTGCTGGATGAGCGTTCCGCCGAGCGCCACGTGGAGGAGCTGCTGGCCGCCGCAGATGCCGAGCACCGGCATGTCCCTGGCCATGGCCAGGCGGGTCAGGGTCAGCTCGAACGTCGTGCGCTGGTCCTTAGTGGTAACCTTCGGATGGCGGGTGCCTGCGCCGAACAGGGCCGGATCGACGTCGAAGTTGCCGCCGGAGACGATTAGGCCGTCGATCGTGGCGATGTAGTCCTCGATCAGCGCCGGCTCATGCGGTAGCAAAAGCGGCAGCCCGCCGGCGCGCGAGACGGCGCTGCAGTAGTTCTGCCGGAGGGCGAACCAGGGGAAGCGGGAGTAGCCGCCGGCGTCTTCGGCGTCGACGGTGATTCCGATGCGGGGCTGAGGCATTGCCAAACCTTATGTCGGGCCGGGGCCGCCCGCAAGCCGGGGCCTGATCGTGGCAGTGCGCCTCGGGCCGATGGGTTACATGAACCTGGCGCTCGAGGAAGCGCGCGCGGCGGCGCGGCGGGGCGAGGTCCCCGTGGGGGCGGTGCTCGTCGATCCGGCCGGCGCGAGGATCCTGGCCTCGGCGGGCAACCGGGTCGAGGAGCTGAACGACCCGACGGCGCATGCGGAGATGCTCGCGATCCGCGCGGCCGCGGGTGCCATCCGCTCGTCGCGGCTCGCCGGCTGCGACCTCTACGTGACGCTGGAGCCGTGCGCGATGTGCGCCGCGGCCATCTCCTTCGCCAGGATCAGGCGGCTCTACTTCGGCGCCTACGACCCCAAGGGCGGCGGCATCGAGCACGGCCCGCGGATCTTCTCGCAGCCCACGTGCCACCACCATCCGGAGGTGTACGGCGGCGTCGAGGAGGAGGCCGCCGCGAGCCTGCTTCGGGGGTTCTTCCGCGACCGGCGGTGAGCGCAGGCGCAGCTCAGCCGCGGGAGATGGCGCGCCAGCCGATGTCGCGGCGACAAAACCCCTCCGGCCATTCGATCGCGTCGACGGCGCGGTAGGCCAGCGCCTGGGCGGCCTTGACCGTCGGCGCGCGGGCGGTGACGCCCAGCACCCGCCCGCCGGTGGCGAGGACGTGGCCGTTGTCGAGCGCGGTCGCGGCGTGGAAGACGACGACGTCGTCGATGGCTGCCGCGGTGTCGAGGCCGCGGATCTCGGAGCCGGCGGTGAAGTAGCCAGGATAGCCGCGGGCGGCCAGCACCACGACCAGGGCGGCGTCGTCCGACCACTCAAGTGTCACCTCGCGCAGCCGGCCCGTAGCGCAGGCGTAGAGGGCTTCGAGCAGATCCGACTTCAGCCGAACCAGCAGCGGCTGGCACTCCGGGTCGCCGAAGCGGGCGTTGAACTCGAGCACCTTCGGGCCCGTGTCGGTGACCATGATGCCGGCATAGAGCACGCCTTTGTATGGGCGGCCCTCCGCCTTCATGCCGTCGATCGTGGGGCGGACGATGGTGTCCATGATCGCCTCGGCGAGCCGGTCGTCGACCACCGGCGCGGGGGAGTAGGCACCCATCCCGCCGGTATTGGGTCCCTGGTCGCCGTCGTAGGCAGCCTTGTGGTCCTGTGCCGAGGCCAAGGGCAGGATGGTGTCGCCGTCGGCCAGGACGAAGAAGCTCGCCTCCTCGCCCTGCAGGTATTCCTCGATGATGACCTCGCTGCCCGCCTTGCCGAAGGCGCCCTCGATCATGATGTGATCGACGGCGGCGTGGGCTTCGTTCTCGTTGTGGCAGATGATCACGCCCTTGCCGGAGGCGAGACCGTCGGCCTTGACGACGATCGGCGCGCCGTGGCGGTGGATGAACTCCTTCGCCGCGTCCGGCTCGTCGAACCGGCCGTAGGTGCCGGTCGGAATCCCGTAGCGGGCGCAGAGGTCCTTCATGAAGCCCTTCGATCCCTCGATCATCGCTGCCCGCGCGGAGGGGCCGAAGACGGCGAAACCTGCGGCCTCGCACAAGTCGGCGAGTCCGGCGACCAGCGGCGCCTCCGGGCCGATGACGACCAGGTCGACGGATCGGGCGGTCGCGAACGCGACGATTTCGCTGAGCCGGTCCACGGCGATGGGGATACACTCGGCCACGCGGGGGATGCCGGCGTTGCCGGGCAGGCAGTACAGCTTCCGGCACAGCGGCGACCTGGCGATCGCCCAGCACAAGGCGTGCTCCCTTCCGCCGGACCCAATGACCAAGACGTTCATGATGTTCCCCGCACCGTCCTTATGAGCAGCGATCCTAGCACCCTTGCGGCGGTGGACAACCCGCCGGTCCTGACCGTCAGCGCGCTGTCCCTGGCGCTCAAGCACCACGTCGAGCGGGGCTTCGGCCAGGTTCGGGTGCGTGGCGAGGTGTCGGGGTACAAGAGCGCCGGATCCGGGCACCTCTACTTCGCGCTCAAGGACGCGGACGCCGTGATCGACGCGGTGTGCTGGCGCACGTCGGCGCTGAGGCTGGCGATTCGGCCGGAGGACGGCATGGACGTCATCGTCTCCGGCCGGCTGACGACCTTTCCGAGCCGGTCGAAGTACCAGATCATCGTCGATACGGTCGAACTTGCCGGGCGGGGCGCGCTGCTGAAGCTGCTGGAGGACCGGCGGAAGGCGCTGGCCGCCGAGGGGCTGTTCAGCGAGGAGCGCAAGCGGAAGCTGCCGTACCTTCCGGAGACGATCGGCGTCGTCACCTCGCCCACCGGCGCCGTGATCAGGGACATCCTGCACCGCTTCGCCGACCGCTTCCCGCGGCACGTGCTGCTGTGGCCGGTGCAGGTGCAAGGCCAGGGGGCGGCCGAGCAGATCGCGGCGGCCATAGCCGGCTTCAACCAGCTACCGCAGAGCGGCCCCGTCCCGAAGCCGGACCTCTTGATCGTCGCTCGCGGCGGCGGCAGCCTTGAGGATCTGTGGGCGTTCAACGAGGAGGTCGTGGTCCGCGCCGCGGCGGCGAGCGGCATTCCGCTGATCTCCGCGGTCGGCCACGAGACCGACGTGACGCTCATCGACTTCGCCGCTGACAGGCGGGCGCCGACGCCCACGGCCGCCGCGGAGATGGCGGTGCCGGTCCGCGTCGAGCTGCTGACGCAGGTGCGTGGTACGGAAACGCGGCTCGCGAGCGCGATCCTGCGGACGCTGGCGGAGAGGCGCACGCACGTGGAGGGGCTGTGCCGCGGGCTGCCGAGGCCGGATCAGCTCCTCGGCGCGGCGACGCAGCGCCTGGACGACCGGAGCGAGAAGCTCGGGGCCTGGCTGCAGGCGCACGTGGCGCGCCTGGAGCGTCGGGTCCAGCACCTGGGCGACCGGCTGGCGAGTCCGCAGCAGCGGCTTGAGCGCGAGCGCGGTCACCTGCTGGCCGAGGAGCGCATGCTTCGCTCGGCCGTCGAAGGGTTCCTGCGCGAGCAGGGGCATCGCCTGACCAGGGCGGCGGACCTTCTCGACAGTTGCTCCTACCAGCGGACGCTTCGCCGCGGCTACGTCATCGCCTACAGCGAGAGCGGGCGGTTGGTGACGACGATCGACGCGGTGGCGACGGGGGACCGTCTGAACCTTCGGTTCAGGGATGGCGAGGCGTCCACGCGCGTCGAGGCGCGTTCGGGCGGAAAAACGAGGCCGCCCACACGCCGTCGGACGACGAGGCAGAGCGACGATCAGGGGCAGCTGTTTTAAGTCCGCCCAGGCGGGCGGCTGAGGCTCATGGCGATGTTACGGTAGTCGGCGAGCGAGCGGGACAACTCCGCCATCGCCAGGCGTTCCCGCTCGCAGTCTCCGCGCAGCGGAAGCAGCCGCGCACGGCGGTTGGCAATGGAGCGCGAGAGGCTCAGGGCCAGCCGGTCGATTTCGCCGCTGATCGCCCGCCGGCGCAGGACGTCGGCTGGTTCTCCGGCAAGAGCCGCCAACAGCTCATCGGCTGGCGGCGGGCCGTCGTGGCGGCGCAGCAGGGCGTCGAGTTGGGCGAGCGGATGCGTCGGGGAGTTGGGCATGCGCTATAGGATATTAATCCTGAAGCGGTGTCAACTCTGGGCGCCCGCATGCGCCAGCGGGGCCGGCCGGCGGGGCCGCTACTGGCTGACCCAGGTGATGCGCGCGATCCAGTCCAGGTCTTCCACCGCGATGACCCGGTCCTCGTGGGCCGGATTGAAGGACACAAGCTCGATCCTTTGCGCCGTCTGCCGGCGCAACAGCTTGGCCATGACCTCCCCCGCACGGGTCTTGACGACGACGCGATCGCCACGCCTCGGTCTGGCCAGCGGTGAGACGATGATCACATCGCCGTCGCGAAAGACCGGTTCCATGCTGTCGCCGGCGATCTCCAGCGCATAGGCATGCTCGTCGCGGGCGTCCGGAAAAACGACTTCATCCCAGCCTGAGCCTGCGGGATAGCCGGCATCGTCGAAGTAACCCTCGGCGCCGGCTTGTGCCATGCCGATCAACGGAAGCTTCTGGAAGCTCGTCTGGTTCGAATTCTCGTTCAGGAGCGAGATGAATTCACCCATCGTCGCCCCGCTCGCCTGCAGGATCTTGGAAATACTTTCCGTGCTCGGCCAGCGAAGCTTCCCGTCCCTGGTGATCCGCTTGCTCTTGTTGAAGGTCGTCGGATCGAGCCCCGCCCGCTTGGCCAAGCCCGACGGGGACATGCCGCGCTGGTCGGCAAGGAGGTCGATCGCCCTCCAGATCTCAGAATGCTGGAGCATGGGAACATTGTCTTACAGGGGCCCGGTCTGCGCACTAGGAATATAGGAACATGATGACGTTGACGAAGGCACATAATCCTATATCATGGCTGCATGTTCTTAATCTGTTCCGGGGGGAACGGTATATCATGCGCCGTCAACGCTACATTCCAAAAAGCCACGGTCAGCAGCCCGCGACCGCCTTCGAAAGCGCCGAAGAGGCCTGGTTCTGGTTCGTCCGCTGCCAGCAGGTCCGCCGTGATGGCGCCAGGCTGGACCCGGAGATCGGTTCCACCGGCCGACCCTGCGATCCCGACGACGTCTACTGCGCCGCGGACAGGCTCCTGCGTACGGGGGTCATCGGCTCGGCGCATGCCAGGGTCCTCGGCACCTTCGGGCTGCTGCAGCAGACGCCGGATCCCCGCTGTCCCGAACAAGCCGCGGCGGCCCGGTTCTGGACGGAGGCCATGGACCGGCTGTCGAGCCCGCTGCGGGCGAAGGGCATCGTAGAGTGACACGGGAAAGCGGCGCCCGCGTGCGCAAGGCGGATGTCGTCATGCCTGCAACGGCCCTGACCGCCATCGTTCTCTTCGCCGGCGACACGCAGCTCAAGTGGCTCCGGTTTCTCCGGCAAGGCTTTCGTCATTGCCTCGTCGCGGTGAGCGTCGGACGGGCGTGGGTCATCATCGATCCGCTGTCGCACAAGACCGCCCTGAGCGTGGTGGAGGGCTTGTCCGCCGAAGAGCTGGCGGAGTGGTTCGAGCGGCAGGGGATGAGGGCGGTTCGCACCTTCGTGCGCTCCGCGCCGGCGAAGCTGGCGCCTTTGGCTCCGGCCACCTGCGTCGAGGCAGTGAAGCGCGTCCTCGGGATCCACGCATGGTCGGTGGTGACGCCGCGGCAACTGCACGACCACCTGACGGCCGACAGGACTACAAACCTTGACATAGGTTATTGAACCTAGTATGGTGGATCTCGTCGCTGCTACCAGTACGTCCAGTGGAAACCGACTGGGGCAGCGACGAGATCCTCGCATCCCTCCGCAGGAGAGGCGCCGGCCGGCTGCGTCCGCATGGCCCTTTCCCGCTCCTCCTGGAGACGTTCATGACCCGGCTCGACCCCAAGCGCGTGCTCGAGCGCTACGCCCGGGCTCGCGCCCGGCGCATGACCTGGGAGGCGCACTGGCAGGAATGCTACGAGTTCGCGCTGCCACATCGCGACAGCGCCATCCGTGCCGGCCACGGTGGTGAGAAGAAGACCGAGCGGCTGTTCGACGGGACGGCACCCGATGCCGTCGATCAGCTCGCAGCGAGCCTGATGGCGCAGCTCACTCCGCCCTGGTCGAGCTGGTTCGGCTTCGTCCCGGGGCCCGATGCCGACGCCGGGCTCCGCCAACTCATGGCGCCGGACCTGGAGCGCATGACCCGCGTCGTCCAGGCCAACTTCGACCGGTCGAACTTCGTCGTCGAGATGCACCAGTGCTACCTGGACCTGGTGACCGCCGGCACCGCCTGCCTGATGTTCGAGGAGGCCGCTCCCGGAGAGGATACCGCCTTCAGGTTCACGGCGGTGCCCATGGCGCAGGTCGTGCTCGAGGAGGGGCCGTCCGGCCGGCTCGACACGACGTTCAGGCGCAACCGCCTGCCCGTCGCTCATGTGTTGGAGCGTTTTCCGGACGCCCCGGGCGCCGACCGGCTGCTCGAAATTGGGCGGCAGAACCGGGACGCCGCGGTGCCGGTGGTCGAAGCAGTCGTTCCGGACGGGCGGGAGTACGCTTACCTCGCCGTGGCGGAAACCGAGACGGCCGGCGACGGGATCATCGTCCTGAGCGAGGGCCGGTTCGCGACCTCTCCCTTCATCAATTTCCGCTGGTCCAAGGCGCCCGGAGAAAGCTACGGCCGCTCGCCGGTGATGAAGGCCCTTCCGGACATCAAGACCGCGAACAAGGTGGTCGAGCTCGTCCTGAAGAACGCCTCCATCGCCGTCACCGGCATCTGGCAGGTCGATGACGACGGCGTCATCAACCCGGCGAACATCAAGCTGGTCCCGGGCACGGTCATCCCCAAGGCCGTCGGCTCGGCCGGCTTGACGCCGCTCGAGACGCCCGGACGGTTCGACGTTTCGGAGCTGGTCCTGGACCAGGTCCGCAGCCGCATCCGCAAGGCGATGCTGGTCGATCAGCTCGGCCAGGTCGGCGGAGCACGGATGACCGCGACCGAGGTGCTGGAGCGCGCCGCCGAGACGGCGAGGCTTCTGAGCGCCACCTATGGCCGGCTGCAGTCGGAGTTGCTGACGCCGCTGGTCGTGCGCGCCCGGATGCTGCTCGCGCGCCGCGGCGAGGTTCCGGAGCTGTCGCTCGATCACCGGGTGGTGGCCCTTGAGCACCGCTCGCCGCAGGCGCGCCATCAGGCGCAGCGCGACGTGCAGAACACGATGATCTGGCTGGAGGCGGTTCGGGCGCTGGGAGCCGAGGCGATGGCCGCAGTCGATCAGGCCGCGGCGGCGCGCTGGCTGGCGCATGCCCTGGGAGTTCCCGGCGAACTGGTTCGGGAGCTGCCCGAGGAGATCGTCGAGGTGATCGATGTTCGCTAGAGGCGCGGCCCGGCGCGAGACTCGGGCGGGCGCATCATGCTGACCGAGCAGGATTGGCCCCAGCTGCGGGCCGCGGATGCCTTTTCTTCGGGGGAAGGCGAAGGGGACGAAGGCCGCGACGTCGCGGGCTGTTTCGCCCGCTGTTTCGCCACCGCCGACGGGCAGCGCGTCCTCGCGCACCTGCGGCGGGTCGCGTTCGGGCGGGTATTCGGGCCGGAGGCGTCCGAGGCGGCCTTGCGCCATGCCGAGGGGCAGAAACAGCTCGTGGCGCTGATCCTGGCGTTCATCCGCCGGAGCGGCAGCGACAGGACGTAGTTCAACAGGCGACATGGAGCATGAGGATGAGCATCGTCGAGCCCGAAGCCGGCGCCGGCCGCGCCGCCGGTCGTCCTGAGACGACCGCAGAGATGGCCCCGGGAACGGCTGCGGAGCGGTCCGCGGAGGCGGACGCAGACGCGGCCGCGGGTGCCCTAACCGCGTCGCTGCGGCCGGCGGACCTGCCGGCCCGGCTCTGGGATGATGACGCCGGTTGCGTGCGCACCGAGGCGCTGGTGGCAGCCTACCTGGATCTCCAACGCAAAGCCGGCGAAGACGGTCAACGGAACGTGCCCGCTCGTCCCGAAGACTACGTGATCAACGTCGAGAGCGACCTCTTCACCAGCGACGCGGAGGTGAACGAGAAGCTGCATGCCGCCGGTCTGGATCAGGAGCAGGTGCAGCTCGTCTACGACCTTGCGGCGACGCGTCTGCTTCCCGTGGTGGCCGAACTCCGTTCGCGTTTTGAGGCCGAGAGCCAGGTGGAGAGGCTGAAGCTGGACTTCGGTGGCGAAGACGCCTGGCGGGAGGTCGCGCGGCAGATCCGGCTTTGGGGCGAGAGCAACCTGCCCGCGGAGACCTTCGGCGTGCTCTCCAGCAGCCGCGAGGGGGTGCTGGCGATGCACAAGATGATGGCCGGCAACGAGCCGCCGCTGCTCGGTAACGGCGGTCGCGGCAAGACGTTGCCGACCGAGGATGAGCTCAAGGAGATGATGCGCGATCCGCGCTACTGGCGGGACCGCGACGCAGGTTTCGTGGAGAAGGTTCGCGAGGGCTTTCGCCAGATCTACGATCAATAGCCGCTTTTAGGGGTGAGCGCGCTCGGCGCGGCTCCCCCCGGGGCATCGGCAGCCGGCAGCCGATGCCCCGCTTTTTATTCCGCAGACGAGTCCGCTCAGGGTGCCGCGGCGTCGCCGCTGCGCCATGCGTTTTTTCGCGCTCAGCCCGGCGAAGTTGAACCCGGGACCGCTTCCGTCAGGAGAACAGCGTTGTCTCTCAGCATTCCTCAGTCGTTCATCAAGAATTTCGAGGCCCTCGTCCACGTCAGCTACCAGCAGATGGGGTCCAAGCTGCGGCCGACGGTCCGGACCAAGGACAACGTCGTCGGCGTGTCGACCACCTTCCAGAGGGTCGGCAAGGGCACCGCGAGCACCAAGGCGCGCCACGGCAAGGTGCCGGTGATGAACGTCGAGCACGCGCCGGTCGAGTGCGTGCTTCAGGACTTCTACGCCGGCGACTGGATCGACAAGCTCGACGAACTCAAGACCAACATCGACGAACAGCAGGTGGTCGCAAAGGCGGGTGCATACGCGCTCGGCCGGAAAACCGACGAGCTGATCATCGAGCAGCTGGCGCGCGCGACCAAGGCCGCCGGCAGTGACGACGACGGGCTCACCAAGGCAAAGGTGCTGGGAGCCTTCGAGTCGCTCGGGGAAGCAGACGTCCCGGACGACGGCCAGCGCTTCGCCGTAGTCGGCTGGAAGCAGTGGAGCGAGCTGCTCAACATCCCGGAGTTCGGGAGCGCCGATTACGTTGGCGACGACCAGCTGCCGTGGAAGGGGACCCAGGCCAAGCGCTGGCTCGGCACGCTGTGGCTGCCGCACGTCGCGCTGCCGCTCGAGGCCGGGGTGCGCGCCTGCTTCTGGTACCACAAGACCGCCGTCGCGCACGCCTCCGGCTCGGACGTGCAAACCGACATCACCTGGCACGGCGACCGGGCCGCGCACTTCGTCAACAACATGATGAGCCAGGGCGCCTGTTTGATCGATCCCGACGGCGTCGTCCGGATGCCGTGCCGCGAAGCCTAGTCTTGGAGATAGTCGATGTCTTTTACCCCGAAGGATTTGAGCGTCCTCGCTTACGCCAATGGCTTTACCCTTTGGCACTATAGAACCCCGGACCCGGCTTCGGCGGTCGATACCCAGGGCTACTTCAACACGGCCGGCGAGGTGTTCCGTCCCGGCGACATGATTCTGGCGAACACGGGCCTCGGCGGCTCGGCTGCCGCCGGCCTGTTCCTGGTGAACAACGCCCAGGCCGGGCTCGTCGATGTCGCCGATCTGCTCGCCGTTGGCGCGAGCAACTCCGACTGAGGCAGGCCCCGGCATCGCGTCATGGAGCCGATGGCGCTCATCCACCTCCCTTACCGCTCATAGAAGGACATGCAGCCATGGCCATGAGTCGCATCGACTTGTGCTCCCGTGCGCTCCTCAAGATCGGCGCCAACCCCATCGCCTCCTTGGGCGAGGGAACGGCGGAGGCGGACGTGGCGACCAACCTCTACGACTACGTCCGGGACGCGCTGTTGTCCGCGCATCCCTGGCACTTCGCGACGACGCAGAAGAAGCTCGCGGCACTGCCGGGCTCCGAAGCGGCCGTCAACGCCTACGCGTTGCCGAGCGACTGCCTGCGGGTCCTGCATGCGGGGAGCTACGAAGGCGGCCGCGGCCTCGTCTACCGTTTGTCCAACCGGACCCTGCACACGAACGCGGCAGAGATCTACCTCACGTACGTCTTCCGCGCCGACGAGGCCGACTACCCGCCGTACTTCGACAAGGTGCTCATCGCGCACCTTGCCGCGGAGTTCTGCATCCCCCTCACCGACAGCACGTCCCGCTGGGAGAGCCTCCGCAAGATCGCGGAAGAGGACCTGAGGCAGGCGAGGCTCATCAACGCGCAGCAGGCCACGCCGGCTGGCATCGACGACTTTTGCCTCGTGGAGACCCGCTTCTGATGGCCAGGGTACGGGCGATCAAGACGAACTTCGCGGCCGGTGAACTGTCGCCCCGGCTGCTCGGCCGCACCGACCTGCGGGCGTTCGAAAACGGGGCGGCGAGGCTGCGCAACGTTTTCATTCATCCCACCGGCGGCGTGTCGCGCCGCCCGGGGCTGCGCTTCGTTGCATCCGCCAGGGGACTTGGCCGCCTGGTCCCGGCGGAGTTCCGGACCGACGAGGTGTACCTCCTCGTCTTCTCCGACTACATGCTCGACGTCTACTCGAACGGCGCCCCGGTTGCCGCTGTCGCGACGCCATGGTCCTTGCCGCAGCTTGCCCAACTCAACTGGGTCCAGAGCCCCGACGCTTTCCTGGTCGTTCATCCGGACGTTCCGCCGCAGAAGATCGCAAGGCGGAGCGCGTCGGAGTGGGCCGTTGCTCCCTGGAGCTTCTCGCAAAGGGGCGGGCGGATTTACGCGCCGCACCGGAAGTTCGCCGACGACCAGGTGACCCTCAAGCCGAGCGCGACGACCGGGAACGTCGTCGTCACCGCATCGGCGGCCGTGTTCATGCCGGACCATGTCGGCGTCCGGCTGCGGATCGGGGGCCGCGAGGTGGCGGTTACCGACGTCGTGTCGGAAACGCAGGTTCGCGCCGACGTGAAGGAGACGCTGGTCGGCACGCAGCCGACGGAGGACTGGAGCGAAGAGGCTTTCTCGCGGGTCCGCGGATGGCCGGCGACGGTGTGCTATCACCAGGACCGCCTGGTGATCGGCGGGTCGAGGGATCTGGCAAACCGCCTGTGGATGTCGAGGACATCGCAGCCGTTCGACTTCGACCTCGGTGACGGGCTCGATGACCAGGCCATCGAGTTTTCGATCCTGTCGGATCAACTCAACGCCATCCGCGCGGTCTTCTCCGGGCGGCATCTGCAGGTCTTCACGTCCGGCGCCGAATGGATGGTCAGCGGCGACCCGCTGACGCCGAGCAACATCCAGTTGCACCGGCAAACCCGTGTCGGCTCCATCGTCACCAGGAGCGTGCCGCCGAAGGACATCGACGGTGCGACGGTCTTTGTCGCGCGGTCGCGGCATCAACTGCGCGAGTTCCTGTTCGCCGACACCGAGCAGGCCTACCAGGCAAACGATCTGTCGCTGCTGGCCGATCACCTGATCGATCGCCCGGTGGATATGGATCTCGACCAGGCGTCCCGCCTGCTGCACGTGGTGATGGAAAACGGGACGATGGCCACGTTGACCATCTATCGCAACGAGCAGATCAGCGCCTGGACCCTGCAGGAAACGCAGGGAGCGTTCATCTCGGTGGCCGCGGTGGGGGACGAGACCTACGTGCTCGTCGATCGCGCCGGCGGCAGTTTCATCGAGGTTTTCGACAGCCGGCTCGGAGTCGATGCCGGCAGGCTATCGCTCGCCGACGCCCCGCAGCTGACATGGCCCGGCTTCGATCACCTGGACGGGCAGACGGTCAAGATCGCAGCCGACGGGGTCCTTCAACCAGACGCCGTCGTCGCGGGCGGGGCGATCACGCTGCAGGAAGCGGCGACGACGTGCGCTGCCGGGCTCGGCTTCACCCACGTGGTCGAGCCGCTGCCGGCGACGATCCCGGGGACCGGTGGCAGCGGTGCCGGCACGCGCTCGCGGCCGGTCGCCGTGACCATGCGTTTCCTCGAGACGGCGGCGCTGTACCTCGACACCGGCCGCGGCCTCGTCGACGTCCCGTTTCGACGCTTTCGCGGGACCTTCATCGAGGACCGGGCGAACCCGTTCACGGGCGACATAATCGTCCGCGCCTACGGCTGGAGGGCCGATGCGAGCCGGGGGCTGTGGCGGGTTGCGCAAAGCGCGCCCGTGCCGTTCACGCTGCTGTCGGTGTCGACGGAAATCAGCGTGACCTGACATCGGTGCGCCAGCGTGAGAGCGGCGCCCGGGTGCGTCGCTGGTATCAACTAGTTGGGAGATCCTTTCATGGGTGGCTTCGTTCCAGCCGCTGCCCTGAGCGCGTTGCAGATCGGGATCAGCACGGCCCAGCAGGAGCGCCGCGCAGATGCCGCGAACGCCGTGGCAAAGGCGGACGCGAAGGCGAAGATCGCGCAGATGCAGCTCGCCGAAGCGGCCGATGAACGCGAAAGGAAAGCCCGCCTTCAGCGGGCGCTGGCGACGCAAAGGGCTCGCCTGGGCGCGCAGGGGCTCGGATCGGGAGGGTCCACGGACGCCGTGCTGGCCGGGTTGACGAAAGAGTCGGCCCTCAGTGCCCTTGACCAGCGCAGACTCAACGATCTGCGCATGGACCACATCAACGCTCAGGCGAGCGCACAGCGCCGCAATAATCTGCTCGACCTGGCAGATTATAGTACGAATGCAGCGCTACGCATCGGAAAGACTATCTCGCGGACGAACATATTAGATCTTGGTTGATTTTGAACTTCATTAGCGAGTTGGAAAATGATCGATACAAAGCCATGGTTTCTGTCCAAGGGTTTCGTTGGCCCGCTCGTGACCGTGATCGCGCTCATCCTGGAAAATCTCGGGATCATGCGGATTGATCCGGACGGCATGTCCGACATCATCCTACAGGTCATTGCGCTGCTTGGCGCTGCGGTGGGAATGGTCGGCCGAGCGATGGCGAGCGCGCGCCTCACGACGGCATAGGCCGCGCCGCTCGTCGCCGGGCTCATCAACATGGACATAGAAAAACGCATTGACCGCCTGGAGGCCGTTCAAGATCGAGTTCTCGGCAAGCTGGATGAGCTTCACGTGGAAGTCGTATCCCTGTCGTCTAAGGTGGGAATTGGGCTGACGGCCTCGACCAAAACAAATGCTCACGAGATAGAGAACCTCAAGAATGTCCAGAAAAAGTTGGCTGATGAGGTCGCTCTTAGATCCAAGGAAGCCGAAGTGCGCAATGTAAGGCTCTCGGCGGATCTGACGTTGCTACAGAATAACGTCGTCAAAGATATAGATCAGCTACGTCGTGCAATCAGCGAAGAGATCCGAACCGAAGGTGACGGTTTCATCGAAAATCTTCGTAAGCATCGCGATGAAGAGCGCGTCGAGCGGGCCAGCCTGGAGCTCGAGCGCAGAAACGAGATTGCCAAGCTGGCGTCGGAGAGGAAACTGTACATCATCATAGGTGCAGTCTCGATCGCCGTGTTTCTGCCTCTGCTTCTCCGTCTCATCGACAGCGTCGTCGTGAACATGTGACGCGGCATGACGATGGCCAAGGCACCAGGCTCTCGACCGGCGCACCGGGCGTGCAGCAAAACCGACGAATATGCAGAGATCGAGGCTCGACTGCCTCGGCTCATGCGGCTCGCCTTCGACGCCTACTGCGCTCGCGCATCTGCCGCGGGGGCGGAAAGCGCGAAGGAGTTCGTGGCGGGCCAGGCCGCCTGTCGGGCGGCGCTGGCCCATTTCATGCTGCTCGTGCGGCTCTCGGATCGACTGTCGCGACGGAGAGAGGCGGTTTCCGGCGCACAAGACGACGACGACATCGACAACATGATTCTTGAAGCGCGCGCCGCATTGGACAAGGAACTCGCGTAGCGCGACGGGGGAGCGCGCCGCTGGCGTCCGCCCAGCGGCGCGAACCGCAACGCTGTCATAAAGCAGAGTTTTTGATGAGAACCATAACAACTCGCCTGATTTGCGGGCTTGCCATTTCGGCTGTCTTAACCGGCTGCTCGAATATCGAGAAGGTTCGCGGCTTTTCCGATGCGGCGGTCGTCGGCAAGGAAACCTTGAGCCTCCAGGCACTGCGCCAGGGGCAGGTCGAGCGGCAACGGGTCCGCGCGGCGCGCTGCCACAGCCCGTTGCTGACGCCGGCGACGGTGAGCGCAGCGGCTGCCGAGGCGGACCTGGGCGACGCCTGGGTGGATGAGTTGCTGCGTGATTGCCCCGAGTTCTCGACGTTCTTGTCCAACCTCGTGGTCAAGCGGGCGCGGATGGCAGGCCTTTGTGCGCGTTGATGGCGTTCGATGCGAACCAGCAGAAAACCCGCACCGCTGTCCGGGAGGAGCATGACCTTTCCGGAGTTCGTATGGATCTGGAACCGAATTCAGGGGATGGCGACGCCGAACATCCATTTGCGGATGTCGCACTGGCTGCATGAGCGGTGGACGAAGGGCGATCGGGAACTCGTACTGCTTGCTTTCCGCAGTTGCGGCAAGTCCACCCTGACCGGCTTGTTCTGCGCCTGGCTGCTCTTGCAGGACGCGAACCTTCGGATCCTCGTCCTTGCCGGAGACTTTCCGCTGGCGAAGAAGATGGTGAGGAACGTCAGGCGGCTGATCGAGGCGCATCCGCTCACACGGCCGCTTTGGTCCGTTCGCCCGCAGGTGTGGGCGGCAGATCAGTTCACCGTTGCCCGCGACCTGGAGCTGCGTGACCCGTCGATGCTGGCGAAAGGCATATCCGCGAACATCACCGGCCTGAGGGCAGACGTGATCATCTTCGACGACGTCGAGGTGCCGAACACCTGCGACTCGGCACTGAAGCGGGAGATACTCAGGGAGCGGATCGCGGAAGCCGAGTACGTGCTGACGCCGAACGGTCTCAAGCTCTTCATCGGAACGCCGCACAGCTACTACAGCATCTACAGCAAGGTTGCGCGCAGGGAACTCGGCGAGGAGAAACCGCTCCTAGAGCATTATCAGCGACTTGAAGTGCCTATCCTGAACGACGCCGGAGAGAGCGCCTGGCCCGAGCGCTTCTCCCGGGAGCGCATCGACAGCATGCTTGCCGCCACCGGGCCAGCGAAGTTCCAAAGCCAGATGCTGCTCAAGGCGAGACCGCCGTCCGATTGCCGCCTCGATCCGGAGCGGCTTCCCGTCTACCACGACGAGCTGGTCTATCGCGAAAGCAACAGGACCGCGACCCTGACGCTGGGCGGCCGGCGCCTCGTCTCGGCCTCCTGCTGGTGGGACCCCGCCTACGGCGCACCTGGGGCCGGCGATGCCAACGTCCTCGCCGCCGTCTTCACCGACGAACTCGGCTTCTATTGGCTGCATCGGGTGGAGTACATCACCCACGACCCGGCGCTGAGGGAGGATGTCGATGAGGCGACCCAGCTTTGCCGTCGGGTGGCGGCGATCGTTCGAGAGCTCCACCTGCCGGCCGTCGTCGTGGAGAGCAACGGCATCGGCCGCTTCCTGATCGGGTTGCTGCGGCAGCAGCTCGGCCGCGCCGGCGTCCGCTGCGCCGTCGTCGAGCACACCTCGACGCGCAACAAGGACCTGCGGATCCTCGACGCGTTCGACGCGGTGATGGCTGCCAATCGGCTCGCGGTCCACGACGGCGTCCTTCGCACCACCTTCGTGCGCGAGATGAGAGACTGGAGGCCCGGCGCCAGCGGCCGCCGCGACGACGGGCTGGATGCCGTCGCCGGCTGCCTGCTCAGCGAGCCCGTGCGGCTGCCTCGGCTCACGGCCGAGCTGCAGCCCGAACCCGGCGGGCAGTCCTGGCGCGGCAGCGGAGCGCGGCGGATCGACACGGAGTTCGTGCCGTAGGCGCGTCGCAGAGACGGCACTGCTTCTCTTGGGCAGGTACACCCCGAAGGGTCGTGGGTGCTGCGCCGAGGCTACTATAAGTGGCGCGGGTTGCAGCCCGGCCTCATACATGTGGATAAAACGCGATATGTGGTAGCTCGTGCCGCACCGGTGCTATATACCTAGCGTCGAGTGTCCGACGGTTTCTGGAGCCTTTCATCTCCAAGAACGCCGGCTGGGCCACGGATTTACGACGCAAGACAGGGCAGGAAGCATCGGATGAGTGGCGGCGACTGGACACCTGAGCGCATTGCGGCACTGATCGCCCTTTGGAACGAAGAGTTGACCACGAGCGAGATCGGCCGGCGGCTGGGCATCACGAAGAACGCCGTCATAGGAAAGGTGCACAGGCTCGGGCTCCCGAAGCGCCGCTTGCCGGCCGAGAAACCCGAAGAGGCTCATGTCATCAGGCTCAACGAGCTGCGCGCTGGGATGTGCAGTTGGCCCGTCGGCGACCCGGGCGACGACAAGTTCCACTTCTGCGGCGAACAGGCCGCGTCGGGAAAGCCTTACTGCAGCAAGCACTGCGACGTCGCGTACGTCAAGATTGCCAAGGAGCGGAGCAAGAGCAGCGCCGCTTAAGTAGACCTTCGAACCGAAGAGCGCGTCTGACGAGGCAGCGGAAGACGCTCCTCCAGGCGCTTCAGGCTCGTATCAGTGGCAGCTGAGACGGGCCTTTTTCATGCCCGTATTTCCGCGGGCGGCGTTCCGGCCCGAGAGATAAGCAGTTGACGCGGAGGCCAACGGCTTAACCCGTGAATTTTTGCAAACCTCAAGCTTTATTCGCGTGTTCTTTTTGGAGTACTTCATGTCGAAGACGAGATCGTTGTTCGGAGTGGCCATGGCCATGGCCCTCCCTATTTCCATCGAGGCGGTTGCCGCTGCTGAACTGACGCCGCCGCCGGCGCCGCCGGTCCCGCAGGTCATGCCTCTCGATGCCACCTTTCCGCTTCTGATCGAGGCGGGAAGCACCAAGGCCTATACCGACACCCAAGGCCGCACCTGGCGCGCCGACGACGGCTTCATCGGCGGTAGCGTCGCCGACCGCGGCGCCATCGAGATCGACGGCACCGCCGACGACCGGATCTACCAGACCGAGCGGTGGGGGCTCAGCGGCTACGCCGCGAAGGTCCCGAACGGGAAGTACATCGTTCGCCTGCACTTCGCCGAAACCTACCAGGACGCGGCGGCGAAGCGCGTCTTCTCGGTGAAGGTCGAGGACCGCACGATCGCCAATCTGGACGTGTTCGCAGAGGCAGGCGGCAAGAACAAGGCGCTGGTCAAGACGCTGGACGACGTGACGGTCGCCGACGGCGAACTCAACATCGACTTCACCGGCGCCGGCGCGATGGTGAACGGCATCGAGGTCGTCCTGCCGTGGACGCCGCCGACCATCACCATGAGCGGCGGCTCGATCCAGGAGAACTCCGCGGCAGGCGCGGCCGTGGCCACGGTTTCGGCCAAGGGCGCCGCCACCGACGTGTTCAGCTACGCCTTGACGAACAACGCCGGTGGCCGCTTCGTCATCGGCGCCCAGACCGGCGCGATCACCGTCGCCCCGGGCGCGACGATCGACTTCGAGACTGCCACCTCGCACGGCCTCGAGGTGAGCGTCACCGACGCCAAGGGCAACGTCACGAAGCAGAGCTTCACCATCCAGGTCGTCGACGTCTACGAGGCGCCGGCGATCACCATGAGCGGCGGCTCGATCCGGGAGAACTCCGCGGCAGGCGCGGCCGTGGCCACCGTTTCGGCCAAGGGCGCCGCCACCGACGTGTTCAGCTACGCCCTGACGAACAACGCCGGCGGGCGGTTCGTCATCGACGCGCAGACGGGCGTCATCTCGGTGGCGGCCGGAGCCGTGCTGGACTTCGAGGCGGCTCCCTCCCACGGCGTCGAAGTTGCGGCGACGGATGCGAAGGGCGTGACGACCAAGCAGCAGTTCACCATCGCCCTGCTCGACGTCGACGAGAGCACCCCGACCCCGCAGGCCCTCAAGCTGACGCACCTGCTGGCCGAGAACGCGCCGGCCGGGACGTTCGTCGGGAAGCTTGCCCTTGCCGATCAGGGCGTCGCCAAGCCGGTGTTCTCGCTGAAGGACAACGACGGCGGCCGGTTCGTCATCGACGCGAACACCGGCGTCATCAGCGTGTCTGAAAACGCGGACCTTTGCGCCGAGACGAAGCCGAGCCATTCGCTGACCGCGCTGGCCGACGTCGGTTCCGGCCGGGTGGTCGAGCAGTCGTTCGAGGTCGCCCTCGCCGACGTCAACGAGCCGCCGACCGCGATCTTCATGAGCGCCCAGTCGGTACAGGACGCCGCAGCCGCCGGGACCCTCGTCGGCACGGCTTCGGCCCTCGATCCCGACGCGGGCGAGACGTTCACCTATGCCCTCGTTGACGACGCCCAGGGCCGCTTCACCATCGACGCCCGCAGCGGCGCAGTCAGCGTTGCCCCGGGTGCCAAGCTGGATCACAAGACGGCGCCGGCTCATCGGATCATCGTCAAGGCGACCGACAGCGCCGGCCACGCGCTGACGAACGGGTTCACCCTCAACGTCCGGCCCGTGACCACCACGTCGGCGCAGCCGATCCTCATCGAGGCGGGCGGCACCGCCGATGTCATCGACAGCAAGGGCCGCAAGTGGACGGCCGACACGGGCTTCATCGGCGGCGGCGTCGCCGACCGGGGCGCCATCGAGATCGCCGGCACCACCGACGACCGCCTCTACCAGACGGAGCGCTGGGGCATGACCGGCTACTCGCTGCCGGTCGCGCCTGGGCTCTACACCGTCAAGCTGCACTTCGCCGAAACGTTTGCGACCGCGGCGGGTGCACGGGTGTTCTCCGTCGATGTCGAGGGGCAGAAGCTCACCGACCTCGACATCTTCGCCGCCGTCGGCGCGAAGACGGCGCTGGTCAAGACGCTGTCGAACGTCGTCGTCACCGACGGGAAGCTCGACATCGGCTTCACCCAGAAGGTCGGCGGCGCGATGGTCAACGCCATCGAGATCGAGCCTCTGACGAACTGCCCCGCTACCGCGCAGTAACCCGAAGACGCGCATCGCCCGGCGGCCACCCCGGTCGCCGGGCGGGCGCAACCGTCGTGCCGACAGCGGCCGGGAGCCGCTACGTCGTGTCGACCGCGGCCGGGGCCGCTACGGCGAGGTCGGCGCGGCTTCCGACGCCGTGGCGTCCTTCAGCAGCCGAACCATGTCGGCGACGCCGTAGAGGGCGATGAAGGAGCCCATCCTCGGCCCTTCGTCCTGACCGAGCAGGATCTGGTATAGGGCGCGGAACCAGTCCTTGAGGCTGGGAAACACCGCCGCGTGGCTCTTGCCCGTGGCGTAGACGATCGCCTGCAGATCCTCCGCGCCGGCATGCTCCGGCGCCGCCTCCAGCTCCCTCGCCAGCTCCGCCAGGGCCGGGATCTCCTCCGGCCGGGCCGGCCTGTGCTTTTGCCTCGGCTTGACGAAGTCCTGGTAATAGGCGATCGCGTGCCCGATCAGCCGCCGGATGATGCCTTCGTTGGCGACGGCCTCGTCCCGGTAGTAGCCGGAGACGTAGTGCCAGATGAACTCCGGATCTTCGCTGTGGCAGGCCGCCACCAGGTTCAGCAGCAGCGCGTAGCTGACGACGCTGGACTGGTGTGGCGGATCCGCGCGATGGATATGCCAGACCGGGTTGTTGAGCTTTTGCAACTCCTCCTGCCCGACATACGCGTGGAGGTCGGCGATGTACTCGTCGACCGTCCGCGGGATCATCCCCAGGTGCAGCCGCTTCGCCGTGCGCGGCTTGGCGTACATGAAGTACGCTAGGCTTTCCTGGGGCGCGTAGCGCAGCCACTCGTCGACCGAGAGCCCGTTGCCTTTGGACTTGGAGATCTTCTCCCCGTTCTCGTCCAGGAAGAGCTCGTAGATCAGGTTCATCGGCGGCCGGCCGCCGATGACGCGGCAGATCCGGGTCGCCAGCTGGACCGAGTCGATGAGGTCCTTCCCCGCCATTTCGTAATCGACCCCCAGCGCCGCCCAGCGCATCGCCCAGTCCGGCTTCCACTGCAGCTTGCAGCGGCCGCCGGTGACCGGCGTTTCGACGCGGGCGCCGCCTTCCTCCTCCTCGTAGACGATCGTCCCGGCGGCGACGTCGCGATGCACCACGCGCGCCTGCAGGACCCGGCCGGTCTTCGCGCAGATCGGCAGGAACGGGCTGTAGGTCGCCCGCCGCTCGGGCCCCAGCGTCGGCAGGACGACGTTGGTCACCTCGTCGTACGTTTCCAGCACCCGCAGCAGGGTGCGGTCGAAGCGGCCGCTCCTGTAGTACTCGGTCGCGCTGCCGAACTCGTAGTCGAAGCCGAACCGGTCGAGGAAGCCACGCAGCATCGCGTTGTTGTGATGGCCGAAGCTGTCGTACTTGCCGAACGGATCGGGCACGGAGGTCAGCGGCAGCCCCAGATGCCGGGCGAGCATGTCTTTGTTGGGGACGTTGTCGGGGACGCTCCTCAGCGCGTCCATGTCGTCGGAGAACGCGAGCAGCCGCGTCGGCCGCCCGGTGAGGGCCGTAAAGGCGTTGCGCACCATCGTCGTGCGAACGACCTCGCCGAAGGTCCCGACGTGCGGCAATCCCGACGGCCCGTACCCGGTCTCGAACAGCACCGGCTCATCCTCGCCGCCGGACCGGCCGGAAAGACGCTGGGCCAGGCCGCGCGCTTCCACGAACGGCCAGGCGTTGCTGCTCTCCGCCAGCTCCCTGGTTCCTGCAGGCCCCGTATCGATGTCCGTCATCCTCTCTCACTTCCCGCCGCTGCGCCGTGCTGCCACCGGCGTCATGATCCCCAGATCGGCTTGCCACTGCCGGGCAACCCGTACCGCGGCCACTTCCGCGTGACCTCGTCGATGATATCGTCCGACATGCGGATGCGCCGGCCCCACGGCCGCGTCGTTTCCGGCGGGATCTTGGTCGTCGCGTCGATGCCGATCTTGCCGCCCAGGCCCGACACCGGCGAGGCGAAGTCGAGGTAGTCGATCGGCGTGTTCTCGATCATGGTCATGTCCCGCACCGGGTCCACGTTGGTGGACATCGCCCAGATCACGTCGGCCCATCGCCGCGCGTCGATGTCGGCGTCAACGACGATGACGAACTTCGTGTACATGAACTGACGCAGGTAGGACCAGGTCGCCATCATGATCCGCTTGGCGTGGCCTGGGTAGGCCTTGCGCATGGAGACGACGGCGACGCGGTAGGAACAGGCCTCGGGCGGCAGCCAAAAATCGACGATCTCCGGGAACTGCTGCACCAGCAGCGGCACGAACAGCTCGTTCAGCGCTTCGCCGAGAACCGAAGGCTCGTCCGGCGGCCGGCCGGTGAAGGTCGAGAGGTAGATCGGCCGGCGCCGCATCGTCACCGCCGAGACGGTGAAGACGGGGAACGGCTCCACCGCGTTGTAGTAACCGGTGTGGTCGCCGTAGGGTCCCTCGTCCTCGAAGCGGTCGAGGGCGACATGCCCCTCGATCACGATCTCGGCGTTGGCGGGAACCTTGAGCGGCACCGTCTTGCACTCGACGAGTTCGACCCTCGTTCCCCGCAGCAGCCCGGCGAACTGATACTCCGACAGGGTGTCGGGCACCGGCGTCACCGCCGCCAGGATCGTCCCCGGGTCGGCGCCGATGACCGCCGCGGCCGGCAGCGGCTCCCGGTGCTTCTCCTTCCAGCGGTCGTAGTGCTGCGCCCCGCCGCGGTGCTTCAGCCAGCGCATCAGCGTGCTGCGCGGACCGGTGAGCTGCATGCGGTAGATGCCGAGGTTGAAGGCGTCGCGCCTGTCGCCGCCCTGCTCGCCGGCCGTGGGGCCCTGGGTGACGACCAGTGGCCAGGTGATCAGCGGCGCCGGCTCGCCCGGCCAGCAGGACTGGATCGGCAGGCGGCGCAGGTCGATCTCGTCGCCCATCAGCACCACCTCCTGGCAGGCCGCGCGGCCCGTCGTCTTCGGCTTCATCGCCATGACGGTCTTGAGCAGTGGCAGCATGTCGAGAGCCTCGCGCCAACCGCCCGGAGGTTCCGGTTGTCGCAGGAAGGCGAGCAGTTCCCCCACCTCGCGAAGCTGGCCCGGCTCTCGGCCCATGCCCCAGGCGACGCGCTCCACCGTCCCGAACAGGTTGACGAGCACCGGCATGTCGAAGGGCGCGCCGTCCGGCCCCACCACGCTCTCGAAGAGGACCGCCGGACCGCCCTCGGCCAGAAGCCGCGTCTGGATCTCGGTCATCTCCAGCACCGGCGAGACGGGCTCGCTGACCCTCACCAGCCGGCCCGCGCCCTCCAGCCGGGCCATGAAGTCGCGCAACGAGCCGTAGGCCGTCATCTCTTCAGCCCGCCCGTTCAGCCCGTGGCCCGGGCGGCGACGATCCCCGCCAGAACGATGAGCCCGAAGTCGCGGTTGGAGCGAAACTTGGCGAGGCAATCGCCGGCATCGTCGAGATCGACCGCGACGACCTGCCACAGCGCGTGCGCACCGGCACCGGCAAGGGCCAGGAAGAGCAGGGGAGAGGCCGCTTGCGCCACGGCCGCCGCGGCGAGGATCAGGATCAGCGCGAGGCCGAAAAAGGCGAGGAGCCAGCGCTTCGTCGCATGGCCGAACAGGAGCGCCGTCGACTTGACGCCCACGCGGACGTCGTCGCCCTTGTCCTGATGCGCGTAGATCGTATCGTAGGCGAGCGTCCAGCAGACGCCGCCGGCGTAGAGCAGGAGCGGCGCCAGACCCAGATCCGCGGTGACCGCGCTCCAGCCGACGAGCACTCCCCAGTTGAAGGCAAGCCCGAGGACGGCCTGCGGCCAGTAGGTTATCCTCTTCATGAACGGATAGATCGCCACCAGCCCCAGCGAGGCGATCCCGACCCAGATCGAAAAGCCGTTGAACTGCACCAGGACGGCCAGGCCGATGAGGCACTGCAGCAGGAAGAAGGCGCCGGCGCCGCGCACGCCGACGGCGCCGCTCGGGATCGGCCGGGCGGCCGTCCGCGCCACCTGCGCGTCGATGTCGCGATCGACGATGTCGTTCAGGGTGCAGCCGGCGCCGCGCATGACGATCGCGCCGATCGCGAACAGGACGAAGAGCCACGGGTCCGGCCAGCCCGGCGAGGCGAGGGCCAGGCCCCACCAGCAGGGCAGCAGCAGCAGCCACGTGCCGATGGGCCGGTCCCAGCGCGCCAGGCGCAGGTACGGCCTGAGCGGCCGCGGCGCCCGCCGGTCGATCCAGTGGTTCGACGGGATGTCGGTGGCGGTGTCTGCCATGCCTGGGGCGCGCCCTATCTCCATGGGCCCGGACCCTATCGCGAGCGCGCCTCCGGCGAAAGCGGCGGATGATGTCCTTCCCCGTGCGGGCTGAGGCGAAGGTTCGCCTCTTCGTCTCCGCCGACCTCGATCCCGGCGGCGTGCTCGTGCTGCCCGATGCGCAGACGCATTACCTGGCCCACGTGATGCGGCTGGGCGTTGGCGCCACCATCCGCGTCTTCAACGGCCGCGACGGCGAATGGCGGGGCCGGATCGAGCGGATCCAGAGGACGGCCGCGACCGTCGCGCTCGACCGGCTCGTTCGCGCCCAGCGGTCCGAGCCGGGGCCGTGGCTTCTCTTCGCCCCGGTCAAGAAGACCGCGACCGATTACATCGTCGAGAAGGGGACGGAGCTCGGCGCCGGCCGGATCTGGCCGGTGACGACAGAGCGGACGATCGGAAGCCGCGTCAACGTCGCCCGGCTGCAGGCGACCGCGGTCGAGGCAGCCGAGCAGTGCGGGCGGCTGACCGTGCCGGACGTGACGCCCCCGGCCACGCTGTCCGCGCTCGTCGCCGAATGGCCGCGGGAGCGGCCGCTGCTGGTGGCGCACGCCCGCGCCGACGGGCGGGCGCTGCCGGTCCTCGATGCGCTGTCGCCCGTGGCCGCGCCTCCGGCCGCGACCGCGTCGGCGTCGCCGCTTCCGGCCGGCGTGCTGGTGGGGCCGGAGGGCGGCCTGACGGACCGCGAGCTCGATGTTCTCGCCACCTTGCCCTGTGCTAAGGTCGTGCACCTCGGTCCCCGTACGCTGCGGGCGGAGACGGCCGCGGCGGCGCTGCTCGCCTGCTGGCAGGCGGTCGCCGGAGACTGGCGAGACGGCGGGGCCCCGCCGCCATAGTTGAGCGGGAACCTGGACGACGCTATGGCCGATCATCCTTCTGAACAGGACGCCGTCGTCACCGACAAGCGCCAGCTCGTCGAGTACATGGCGGGCGGCTGCAAGCCGCCGTCGCAATGGCGGATCGGCACCGAGCACGAGAAGCTGGCCTACCACCTCGAGGACTACCGCCCGCTCGGCTACGACGAGCCGGGCGGCGTGCGGGCGGTCCTCGACGGCCTGATCGGCCTCGGCTGGCAGCCGGTGAGCGAAAACGGCCATGTCATCGCCCTGGTGGACGGCAAGGGCTGCTCGATCACCCTGGAGCCGGGCGGGCAACTGGAGCTGTCCGGTGCCCCGCTCGCAAACATCCATCAGACCTGCGGCGAAATCGACCGGCACCTCAAGCAGGTCAAGGCGGTCGCCGCGGAGCTCAACGTCGGCTTCCTCGGCATCGGCTACCAGCCGAAGTGGGCGCTGGACGACATCCCGTGGATGCCCAAGCAGCGCTACGCGATCATGCGCAGGTACATGCCGACCCGAGGCTCCCTTGGCTGGGACATGATGCTGGCGACCTGCACGGTGCAGGTGAACCTCGACTTCGACAGCGAAGCGACGATGGTGCAGATGTTCCGCATTGGCCTCGCGCTGCAGCCGGTCGCCACCGCGCTCTTCGCCAACTCCCCCTTCCGGCACGGCCGCCCCAACGGCTTTCTCAGCTACCGCAGCCACATCTGGACGGACGTGGACCCCGACCGCTCCGGCATGCTGCCCTTCGTCTTCGAGAGCGGCTTCGGCTTCGAGCGCTACGTCGACTACATGCTCGACGTGCCGATGTACTTCGTCTACCGCGACGGTCGCTACATCGACGTCGCCGGCCGATCGTTCCGTGACTTCCTCGCCGGCCGGCTTCCCGGCTTCCCAGGCCAGCTGCCGACGCTGCGCGATTGGGAAGACCACCTGACGACGGCGTTCCCCGAGGTCCGGCTGAAGCGCTTCCTGGAGATGCGCGGCGCCGACGGCGGGCCGTGGAACCGGCTATGCGCACTGCCGGCGCTGTGGGTCGGGCTGCTGTACGACGCCTCGGCGCGCGAGGCCGCATGGGACCTGGTCAAGAGCTGGAGCGAGGAGGAGCTGGCCGCCATCCGCGACGGCGTGCCCCGACTGGCGCTCAGGACACCTTTTCGCAACGGCACCGTCCGCGACCTGGCGCTGGAGACGCTCCGCATCGCCCACGAGGGCCTGACGAACCGGAAGCGGGAGGACGGCGTCGGCCTCGACGAGACCAAGTTCCTCCATCCGCTGTTCACCATCGCCGAGTCCGACTTCACGCCAGCGGAGGACCTGCTCGCGGCCTATGCCGGCCGGTGGAACGAAAGCGTCGATCCGGTCTTCCGCGAGTTCGCGTACTGACGCCGCCTCAGCCGGCCTCCGCGGCCTTCAGCCGGCGGAGCAATTCCTCGAGGTCGCCGGGAGCCCTGTCGCCAGCGCTCTGATCTGCCAGGTAGTCCTCGATGACCCTGATTGCCGCGGGCACGTCGCCGCGGCGGGCATGGAGGAGCGCCATCTCCCGGCGGAAGTCGCTGCGATCCGGTGCGACGATCGCCATGCGCTCGACGACCGCGAGCGCCCCGTCCAGGGCGCTGGAGCGCAGGGCGCGGATCCGAATGTTGTTCTGCAATCGAAGCAGGATTTCCCGCGAGCTGACCGGCTGATGGTGGACGGGCAGGATCTCCGCGTCCTGGTGCACGTGTTCCTTCAGCCTCTGGCGCAGGTCGCGGGCGCTGAGGATCGAGCCCTCGAAGGGATCGATGATCAGCCGCTGGCCGCGGGCCTCGACGCGGATGCAGAAGTGCGCGGGGAAGGCGAGGCCGGACACCTGGCCGCCGAACGCACGGAAGGCGTGCATGTAGAGGATGCCGAGCGCGACCGGCAGGCCCCGGCGCCGGTCGATCACGTCCATCAGGTCGGCGTTGCGCAGATCGTCGTAGGTCTCGGCATCGCCGCGATAGCCGTAGGTGTGGACCAGAAGGTGCAGCACGGCGTCCGTCTGCATCTCCACGCTGGCGGCGGCCGACGTCGCGCCCCTGGCCGCGTCCGCGAGCTCCCCGAGATGATCGAGATAGCCCCGCAGGTCGCGTTCGGGGTGGTCTAGGGCGGCGCACGCCAGCGCGGCGCGGGCGAGGTCGATGCCGTCTTCGTCCAGCTCGCCGACGGCCCTCAGGTAGTCCAAGGGGCCGAGGGTGGCGAGGTCCGGACCTTCGTCTGCCGGGGCCGGGCCATCGCCCTCCTCGACGGGCGCCGTGCCGCTCATCGCCGGGCCCGGCTGGCGACGAACCGCATGCCGGCGCCGAGCGCGCCCGTCAACGCCCGCCGCGGGGCCAGGAGCGGGTTCAGCGCCACCGGGCCGAGGATGCCCGTCACACTGACCGTCTGCCGCCCCAACGAGCGGAGCGCCTTGGTCGCGACGTCGATGGGCTCGGCCGCCCCGGGCAGCCGCTGCTCGTAACCGGCCCGACCGCCGAAGGAAGTGTTGGTCGCGCCGGGGCAAACCACCAGCACCGAGACGGGCTGGCCCCGCAGTTCCTCGGCCAGGGCCTCACCGTAGTGCAGGTCGAAGGTCTTGCTCGCCGCGTATGTCGCGAAGTACGGCACGGGCGCAAAGGCGGCCGTGCTGGACAGGATGATGACGCCGGCGACACGACCGTCGCCGCGCGCCCGCTCGATCATGCCGGGGACAAGCGCTCGGGTCAGGGCGACCACGGCGACCACGTTCACCATAGCGGTGGCGACCTCGGCCTCGACGTCGTGGTCTACGATCGCGCCGAGTTCGCCGATACCGGCGTTGTTGATCAGCAGGTCGATGGCGAACGCCTCCGCCCGCTCCGCCAGGGCGCGGACTTCGTCCGGCCTGGTGAGGTCGGCGCGGAAGATCTCCACCTCCCGGCCGTCGCCGCCCAGCTCGCCCTGCATCTCGGCCAGACGCCCCTCGTCGCGGCCGCTCAGCAGCAGGCCGGTGGTGGGCGGAAGCGCTCCGGCGAACGCGGCGCCGATGCCGCTCGTCGCGCCGGTGATCAGGGCCCGGCGGTACTCGCGCTTCGTCGTCCCTCGGCACTCCATGGTCGCTGCCCCGCTTTCCGCGCCGGCCCAGGCCCGCCCTGCGCTCTCTGCAACCGAGGTATGCGCTCGCCGCGGCAGTGCAAGGCCAGGAATGCCTTTCCTCCCGCCGGCGCGCCGCCTACGCTGATCGACTTGCTGCGTCATGAGCGAGAACACGCGGGACGATCTCCGCTCAACTGCGCGATGTCGCAGACGTCCCGGCGCGCCCCGCGCGTCGCAAAAGAAGGAGAGGCCGATGCCGTATGCGATGAACCTGGTCCTCAGGATGCAAATCGAGTGGCTGTGCACGTACATGACGATCAGCAAGCAGGTCATCGAGATGATCGTCGGTCCCGGGCGTAGCCCGGTGAAGTCGACGTTGCCCGTGCCAGTGGCGCCCGTCCCCGTGGCGCCTGTCCCCATGGCGCCCGTCGCCGTGGCGCGCGTCCCGGCGGCGGCGCGGAAGAAGGTCAGCTGCGTCGGGCCTGCCGACCTGAAGGCTTGAGGCGGGCCGCGGCGGCGCGTCAGCCCGCGTCCGCCTTCGCCTCCACCCGATCGCTTGTTCAACCGTTCATCGGCGGCCAGCGTGGCCGCCGCCCGGAGCGGGTCCTCGGCGCCGGGCGCGCTGGTATCCAGCCGGAAGTCTCGGGTCGCCCGCTCCTGAACGTGCCGTCGCCGGGAAGGCCTGGCGGCACGCGATGTCGGAAAAGCGACAAGGCGCGCCGCTGGAGTCGCCTTTCCAAAATCCGTCTATATATTGCTGCCGATAGGAGGGGAGCCCGCGGGCTCTTCGAACGACCGGCGCTGCGCGTTGCGCGAACGCCTGCTGCTTGTGGGACCACGATGGATGAAAACGTTGCAACCACTGCTCATTTCGGGCCGTGAGGTGCTCCCGATCGTCGAAGGCGGCAAGGGCGTCTCCGTTTCCACCGGCCTCAGCTGCGGCGCCTTCGCCGCCGCCGGCTGCGTCGGCACCTTCTCCGGCGTCAACGCCGACTTCTTCGACGAGGAGGGCCGCCCGGTCCCGCAGGTCTATCGCGGCAAGACCCGCCGGGAGCGCTACGAGGAACTGGTGAGCTACGCCATCCGCGGCGGGATCGCCCAGGCCAGGCTGGCCCATGAAACCTCGGGCGGCGCCGGCCGCATCCACATGAACGTGTTGTGGGAGGCGGCGGCCACGTCGCGGGTGCTGCACGGCGTGCTCGAGGGCGCCAAGGGCCTGATCCACGGGGTCACCTGCGGCGCCGGCATGCCGTACAAGGTGTCCGAGATCGCCGCCAGGTTCGGCGTCTTCTATTATCCGATCATCTCGTCCGCGCGCGCCTTCCGGGCGCTGTGGAAACGCGCCTATCACCGCTACGCCGACCTCCTGGGCGGGGTCGTCTACGAGGACCCGTGGCTCGCCGGCGGCCATAACGGCCTCAGCAACTCCGAGGATCCGGACCGGCCGGAACCGCCCTATGCGCGCGTCGTGGAGCTCAGGCGGACGATGCGCGAGTGCGGCCTGGAGAAGACGCCCATCTTCATGGCCGGCGGCGTCTGGTACCTGCGGGAGTGGGAGGACTGGCTGGACAATCCCGAGCTGGGTCCGATCGCCTTCCAGTTCGGCACCCGGCCGGTAGTGACCCAGGAGAGCCCGGTTTCGGAGGAGTGGAAGCGCAAGCTGCTCAACCTGAAGCCCGGGGACGTCTACCTCAACCGCTTCAGCCCGACCGGCTTCTACTCCTCGGCGGTGAACAACGCCTTCATCCACGAGCTCGTGGAGCGGAACGAGCGGCAGGTGGCCTACACCCGCGAGCCGGTGGGCGAGCATACCGAGCCGCTGCCGATGGGCGTGCGCGGCCGCCTCGTCTATCTCACCCCGCCGGACAGGGCGCGGGTGGACGACTGGGTCGCCGGCGGCTTCGCCGAGCCGATGAAGACCCCGGACGCCACCCTGATCTTCGTCACGCCGGAGAAGTCCGCGGAGATCCGCGTCGACCAGCAGTCGTGCATGGGCTGCCTCAGCGCCTGCCGGTTCAGCAACTGGGCCGAGGGCGAGAGCGGGACCACCGGCAAGCCCGCCGATCCGCGCTCGTTCTGCATCCAGAAGACGCTGCAGAGCATCGCCCACGACGGCAACGTCGACAACAACCTGATGTTCGCCGGCCACAACGCCTACCGTTTCGCCAGCGATCCGTTCTATGCCAACGGCTTCATCCCCTCGGTGAGGCAGCTGGTCGACCGGATTGTCACCGGCGACTGAGCGCAGCGCCGGGCACCGGTTGCGCCGCGGGCAGTGCGATGCATGAGCAAAACGCGTTGTAGCACCGGCGGATAGTTCATATATTCGCCGGCATGGGCAGCGAGCACGCGTACACTCCGGTTCTCGAGCGGCTTCGCGAGGTCGATCTTAGGCCCACGCGGCAGCGTCTGGCGCTGGCGCGGCTGCTGTTCGAGAACGGCCACCGGCACGTGACCGCCGAGCGGCTCCACGAGGAGGCCATCGCCGCCAACATCCGGGTGTCCCTGGCCACGGTCTACAACACGCTGCACCAGTTCACCGACGCCGGGCTGCTCCGAGAGATCGTGGTCGATTACGGCCGGTCCTACTTCGACACGAACACCAGCGACCACCACCACTTCTTCCATGAACCGTCGGGCCGGCTGGAGGACATTCCCCAGGGGGAGGTCGTGGTCGCCGAGGTCCCGGCGCCGCCGGACGGCACCCGCATCCGCCGGGTCGACGTCATCGTCCGCGTCTCAAGCGAATGATTATCAATTAGATCAAGCACTTGCCCGCCAGTTTAGACTTCCTCTAAAACAAGTTGACACCTTCCCGCACGCGCTTATGTTGCAAGAGGGACGGGCGATTGATGCCAATCGCGCGCGACCCCAAGCAGCAGCGATGACGGGAGAGAAAGATGGCTGAACTCAAAGGCTCGAAGACCGAGGACAACCTGAAGGAAGCGTTCGCGGGGGAGTCGCAAGCCAACCGCCGCTATCTCTATTTCGCGCAAAAGGCCGATGTCGAGGGCTACAACGACGTCGCCTCCGTGTTCCGTTCGACCGCCGAGGGCGAGACCGGGCACGCGCACGGCCACCTGGAGTTCCTCGAAAAGGTGGGCGACCCGGCCACCGGCCTGCCGATCGGCGGGACCACGTCCAACCTGAAGGCGGCGATCGCCGGCGAGACCCACGAGTACACCGACATGTACCCGGGCATGGCCCGCACGGCGCGTGACGAGGGGTTCGAGGAGATCGCGGACTGGTTCGAGACGCTGGCCAAGGCCGAGCGGTCCCACGCCGGCCGCTTCCAGAAAGCCCTCGACACGATGGACTGATTCCGCTTCGGCGCCCGTGCGCCGCTGATCCGCTGCGAGGGGCCGGCGCGGCCGGCTTCTCGGGGCGGGGTGGCGGGGGCGAAGGGCGTTGGCCGGGCGGACAAGAAACAAACATACCGGGAGCGGAACATGCGGGAAGGCGGGCTCGACGCCCCGACGCGCCACAGCATCGCGTGGCGCGACGAGGACTTTTACGACAGCGACAAGATCGACGCCGAGCTGCGGCGGGTGTTCGACATCTGCCACGGGTGTCGGCGCTGCTTCAACCTCTGCGACAGCTTCCCGCGCCTGTTCGACCTGATCGACGAGTCGGAGACGGGCGAACTCGACGCCGTCGACAGCAAAGGCTTCAAGAAGGTCGTCGACGCCTGCACGCTCTGCGACATGTGCTTCATGACGAAGTGCCCGTACGTTCCGCCGCACGAGTTCGACCTCGACTTCCCGCACCTCATGCTCCGCTACCGCGCCGCCGAGTTCCGGGCAGGCCAGCCGGGCTTCATCAAGCGGCAGCTCACCGAGACCGACCGCAACGGCAACATGGCCCGCTTCGTCGCGCCGATCGCCAACTGGTCGAGCCGGTGCGGAAACACGCTGACCCGGCCGGCGCTGGAAGCGGTCGCCGGCGTCCACCGGGAGGCGCACCTTCCCGAATATCACGGCAAGACCTTCGCCGCCCGGGCCAAGGCCTCGCCGCCCGCCGTGGACCGGACGGCGCCGGCCTCGGGCCGCAAGGCGCTGCTCTACGCCACCTGTTTCATCAACTACAACAACCCCGACGTGGGGGTCGCGGCGCAGTCGGTGCTGGCGCGCAACGGCGTCGAAACCGAGGTGTTCTACCCCGGCTGCTGCGGCATGCCGCAGCTGGAGTACGGCGACCTCGCCCGCGTCGCCGCCAGCGCCAAGCGCATCGCCGCCGAGGTCCGGCCGTGGCTGGACAAAGGCTACGACATCGTCTCGCTGGTGCCTTCGTGCAGCCTGATGATGAAGTTCGAATGGCCGCTGCTCGAGCCGGACGACGAGAACGTCAAGGCGCTGAGCGCGGCGATCTACGACGCGTCGGAATACGTCGTCGACATCGCCCGCAAGGAGGGCTTGGCCGACGGGCTCAAGCCGCTCGGCGGCGGCGTCAGCGTCCACATCGCCTGCCACGCCCGGGCGCAGAACATGGGCGCCAAGGCGGCGGAGATGCTCAGGCTGCTGCCGGAAACCGAGATCAAGGTCATCGAGCGCTGCTCCGGCCACGGCGGCTCGTGGGGGGTGATGAAGGAGAACTTCGAGGTGGCGCTGAAGGTCGGCCGCCCCGTCGCCAAGCAGGCGCTGGACGACGGCCAAGGCTTCGTCGTCTCCGAGTGCCCGCTGGCCCGCGACCACATCGTCCAGGGCATGGAGCGAGCGGCGGGCGAGCCTCCGGCCATCGAGCCGGTCGCCCATCCCATCCAGATCATCGCCCGGGCCTACGGATAGCCCAAGGGAGCCGAGAGGACAGCATGTCAGTCAGGACCGAGATCACCCGCGCCGATATCATGCCCATGGATGACTACGCCAAGGTTCGCGACGACCGGCGCCGGTCGATGTCGGCGGCGAAACGGGCGCGGCGGGTGCCGGTCGGGCCGGACGCCACGTTCTACTTCGAGAACTACGACACCATGCTCCACCAAGTGCACGAGATGCTGTACGTGGAGCAGGGCGGCGAGGCGCAGATCGAAGACGAGCTCAGGGCCTACAATCCGCTGATCCCCCGCGGCGACGCGCTGGTCGCGACCTTCATGATCGAGATCGACAACGCCGTCCGCCGGGCGCGGGTCCTGCGCGAGCTCGCCGGCATCGAGACGCACGTCGCCATCGGCATCGGCGACATGCGGGTCCAGGCCGTCTCCGACGACGACGCCGAGCGGACCACCGCCGACGGCAAGACCTCGTCGGTGCACTTCCTCCGCTTCCCGTTCACCCCCGAGCAGGTCCAGGCCTTCAGGGCCGACGGCGCCCGCGTGGTCCTCGCCGTCGAGCACCCCAACTATGCGCACATGACCGTGCTGCCGGAGGAAACCCGCAAGGCGCTGGCCGCCGACTTCGGCTGAGCCGGCCTGCCGGCGACGTCAGCGGCCCGCTGGGTTTAAGGTCGGCCGCCGGGCGGCGCAGCGGCCTCTACAAGCCGTCATCGCGAGCCGCGCAGCGGCGTGGCGGGGGGTAGGTCGCGTTAGCCGCAGGCGTAACCCGACGAATGGTGTGCCAAGCATGCGTCGGATTACGGCTTCGCCTAATCCGACCTACGGCCGCGTCGGCTTCGCCTCCTCACAATGACGGGCCTGATTTAGACCTAACGAGGCTTCGGCGGGGCAGCGCATTGCGCTCAGTCGTACGCCTCGGCCTCGCGGATGCCCCAGATCTGCGACCGGGGCGCCCAGCCGCGCAGCCCGTTGACCTCGATCCGGCACCAGCCTGAGTCGGCCGGGCAGCGCAGGAGCTTGCCGATGACCCCCGCCTCGGCCTGGGCCACCGCCGGGCTGGAGCCGTTGGGCTTTTCCCGGAGCGGCTGCAGCTTCGAGACGATGATCACCGTCCTGCGCGTGCTCAGCATGTTCGAGTGGACCCAGCCCTCCTCGCCCTGCCAGTCGCGGACCCGCCGCCAGACGTCGAACTCGGCGATCACCTCGAGCGGCAGCCCGGGCCGGCGGTAGACCCAGGCGACGGGGTACTGGTCGCCCGGGCCGGCGCGCAGGTTGACCTCCGTGGCGCGCAGGCTGACGAAGCGGGACGCCGCCGCCTCCGCCGCGCAGGCGGCGAGCGGCAGCATCATGGGTGCGAGAAGGGCGAGGCAGAGAGCGACGAGGGTGGCGCGGGGCATGTACGCTGGGCGATGACAATTGCGGGTCGGCGACTATAGTGACTGCCGGCGGTCGACGGTCAACCCGGGTTGCTGAAGGCGCCACCAGAGGTTCGGCGGACCTGCCGGCGGCACGGCGACTATGGCAAAGCAGAAACCCCTCGTCATCGTAACGCGAAAGCTTCCCGGCGTCATCGAGACGCGGATGATGGAGCTGTTCGACGTCCGCCTGAACCTGGACGACGCGCCGATGTCGGCTGAGCAGCTGGCCCAGGCCGCGGCCAGTGCCGACGTGCTGGTGCCGACGGTGACCGACCGGATCGACAAGAGCCTGCTGGACGCCCCCGGCTGCCGGCTCAAGCTCATCGCCAACTACGGCGCCGGCATCGACAACATCGACATCCGCGCCGCCCACGCCCAAGGCATCACCGTCACCAACACGCCGGACGTTTTGACCGAGGACACGGCGGACATGACCATGGCCCTGATCCTGTCGGTGCCGAGGCGGCTCACGGAGGGCGAGCGGGTGCTGCGCGCCGGCGGCTGGCCGGGCTGGTCGCCGACCTGGATGCTCGGCCACCGGGTGTCCGGCAAGCGGCTCGGCATCGTCGGCATGGGCCGCATCGGCCAGGCGGTCGCCCGCCGCGCCCGCGGCTTCAACATGAGCATCCACTACCACAACCGCAGGCCGGTGCATCCCGACGTCGAGGCCGAGCTTGAGGCGACCTACCACGAGAGCCTGGACCAGATGCTGTCGCGGATGGACTTCATCACCGTCCACTGCCCGCACACGCCGGCCACCTACCATCTGCTGTCGGCGCGCCGGCTCAAGCTGATGCAGCCGCACGCCTACATCGTCAACACCGCCCGCGGCGAGATCATCGACGAGGTCGCGCTGATCCGGATGCTCCGCAACAGGGAGCTGGCCGGCGCCGCCCTCGACGTGTTCGAGAACGCGCCCCGGGTCAACCCGAAGCTGCTGCAGCTCGACAACGTCATCCTCCTGCCGCACCTGGGCTCGGCCACGGTCGAGGGCCGCATCGGCATGGGCGAGTGCGTGCTGATCAACATCAAGAGCTTCGTCGACGGCCACAAGCCGCCGAACCGCGTTCTCCCCGAGGACGTGCGGTTCTAACCGACGCCCGGCGCCTGCCGGCCCCGCGCCTGGGTGCCGATGGCCAGAAAACGAAGCCGGCGGCACGCCCCGCCTGGATAGCGGCAATTCACCGCAACTGATAATCGACCGCTGACTTCACCGTCCGGGCAACGACACGCGCTCGCGCGCGGAACCCGGGGTGGGGGCGGAGCCGGCCGCGGCTCCCGCTTCGACAGGGACGAGATCCAAAGGACCGGCATGACCCGCCCAGCGCTGACCGACGAGGTCCCAATCATGCTGCGCCTGCCGCAGGCGCCGCCGGCGAAGACGGCCGGCCACGACGCGCTCGTCGAGCGGATCGCCGCTGACGGCGACGTGGACGCGTTCGAGACGATCTTCCGCTACTACGTGCCCCGGCTGAAGGCCGTCGGGGTCGGCGGCGGCATGCCGGCCGCGGTCGCCGAGGAGCTGGCGCAGGAGACCATGATCAGCCTGTGGTGCAAGGCGCCCAGCTTCGAGCGCACGCGCGGCGGCGCGTCGCGGTGGATCTTCGCCATCTTCCGCAACAAGCGGATCGACCACCTGCGGCGCAACCCGCCTTGCGAAACGGCGCTGGACGAGGTGCTTTGCCTGCGGAGCGGCGACGCCGATCCGGAAGAGGCCGCCGACCTCAACAGCATCGGCCGTATCCTCCGTTCTGCGCTCCAGGCGCTGCCGCCGAAGCAGGCGGAGGTACTGCGCGAGGTCTACTTTACCGGCCGCTCCCACAGCGAGGTCGCGGAGCGGCTGAACGTGCCCGTGGGCACGGTGAAGTCGCGGATTCGCTTGGCGTTGGCCCGCATCCGCAACGCGCTGGCGCCGGTCGGCGAAATGAACCGCTCGCTCCCGTCCGGCAGCCGTGGCGGCCATGGAGACGGGCGGACGTAACGCCGCCGCGCACGGGCCGGAACAGGAGAGTACGAGTCGCCGGGGGTCATGACGTCGAACCGGCGGCGTCATTGCGAGGAGGCGAAGCCGACGCGGCAATCCACTGCCCGCCCAGTGCCTTCACCACTGGATCGCCACGCCGCTACGCGGCTCGCGATGACGATGTCCAAGGCACGTTCATCAAGCCGATGCCGGGCCGCTTGAGCGCCGTGGCGGCGCTGCCGACGGCGCCGCATAAGAGTATCCGCCCGCGTCGTCCGTTCCCGCTGGTGTGTCGGCTGAAAACGTCGCAAGGTGGGTGCGCGAGGGAGGCACGAAAGTGCTCGCTGCTGGCCGCAAGAAACGAAATAACGCCGGCGATGACGTCACATGTGTTGAACGACCATCCGCTGCTGGTCACGAGCGACCTGGAGGAAGCGCGGCAGTGCCTCGCTCCCGTCTGGGAGCGCTACCGCTGCGTTCCGCGCGGCGCCAGGTTCGCCATTCGCTGGCATCAGGCGGATCTGCGGCGTTCGAGCCTTGCCTACGTCGATCACCCCTGCGGCGTCGTCGCGACGTGTGAGGGGCCGCTCACCGACAACTTCCGCCTGCTCCTGCCGTTCTCGGGGCGCATCGAGAACCGGATCAACGGCAGGCGGGCGGTGCTCACGCCCTCCTCCCTGGTGCTGCACGCGCCCGGCCAGGAGCTCGAGCTGGAGATCGACCGGTTCCGGCTGTTGCTGCTCAGCTTCGACGGGCGCTTCGTCCGGAGCGCCCTGGCCCGGCGGTTCCCGAGCCTGCCGCCGTTCGAAACCTGGGCCACCGAATTCGAGGCGGCGACCGGCGCGGCGTCCTCGCTGCTCTCGCTCGGCCGGTGGGCGGCCGCCGAGCCCGACCGGGCCGACAGCATGTTCCGCACCCAGCCACGGGCGGCGGCGAGCCTGGAGCGGTTGTTGCTGGCCGCCTTCATCGAGGTGTTGGCGACCCGGTACCCGCGTGACCGCTACAGCGCGCCGGAGCCCGCCCACCGCCAGATCGCGCTGGTCGAAGCGTGGATCGAGCACAATCTCGGCGAGGCGTTCGGCCTGGAGGAGCTGGCCGCGGTCGCCGACGTCTCCACCCGCTCCATCCAGCTGGCGTTCAGCCGGCTCCGCGGCTGCACGCCGATGCAGTTCGTGCTGAGCCGGCGACTGGAGAAGGCGAGGGCGCTGCTGCAGGCGGCGACGCCGGCGACCACCGTCACCGGCGTCGCCATGGACTGCGGCTGCTTCCACCTCGGCCGTTTTGCCACCGCCTACCGGACGCAGTTCGGAGAGAAGCCGTCGGAGACGCTGGCGCGCTCGCTACGGGCGACGGCCGCGCCCGCGGGGCGGCCGGCGCCGCAAGCCGGCTCTTCGCCCACCGCGCAGCATGCCGGCCGCGGCGACGATAGCCGGAAAGCGAACGACGGGACGCGCATCACGCGCGGATAGTCTTGCGCCCTTGGCTGTGGTAGCGCCTGCCGATGAGGATCGCCTGAGGGGAGACGTTCGCCGAAGCGGCCGGGGAGGGCATTTCGCTCCTCGGCCTGAACCTTTTGCCGACGCGACGCGTAGCCGTACCGCACGCTCCTCGTGCACAGCACTGAACCCATAAAACGCGGGGTAGGGACAGAAATGGCCAAGTTGAAGATCGCCAGGGGCCTCGCCGTGGGCCTCCTGGGGCTGGCGGTGTTCGTTGCACTGCCGGCCGCCGCCGAGGAGAAGAAACCGAACATCCTCGTCATCTGGGGCGACGACATCGGCCAGTCGAACGTCAGCGCCTACACCAAGGGCCTAGTCGGGTACCGCACGCCGAACATCGACCGCATCGCGAACGAGGGCATGGTCTTCACCGACTATTACGGCGAGCAGAGCTGCACCGCCGGCCGGTCGTCGTTCATCACCGGCCAGAGCGTCTTCCGCACCGGCCTGAGCAAGGTCGGGCTGCCCGGCGCCGAGTTGGGGCTGCGCAAGGAGGATCCGACCATCGCCGGCGTCCTGAAGCCGCTCGGCTACGCCACCGGCCAATTCGGCAAGAACCACCTGGGCGACCGCGACGAGCACCTGCCGACCGCGCACGGCTTCGACGAGTTCTTCGGCAACCTCTACCACCTCAACGCCGAGGAGGAGCCGGAGAACGAGGACTACCCGAAGGACCCGGAATTCCGGAAGAAGTTCGGCCCCCGCGGCGTGATGCACTCCTGGGCGAACGCCGACGGGACCCAGCGGATCGAGGACACCGGGCCGCTGACCAGAAAGCGCATGGAGACGATCGACGACGAAACCAGCGACGCCGCCGTGGCTTTCCTGCAGAAGGCCAAGGCGGAGGGCAAGCCGTTCTTCGTCTGGTGGAACGGCACGCGGATGCACTTCCGCACCCACGTCAAGGAGGAGTTGCGCGGCATCTCCGGCCAGGACGAGTACGCCGACGGCATGGTCGAGCACGACCGCCACGTCGGCAAGCTCCTGAAGGCCATCGACGACCTCGGCCTCGGCGACACCACCATCGTGTTCTATTCGACCGACAACGGCCCGCACTACAACACCTGGCCGGACGCGGCGGCGACGCCGTTCCGCGGCGAGAAGAACACCAACTGGGAAGGCGGCTGGAGGGTGCCGGCGGCGGTGCGCTGGCCGGGGCAGATCGAGCCCGGCGCCATCTCCAACGAGGTGATGCACCACATGGACTGGCTGCCGACCTTTGCCGCGGCCGCCGGCCAGCCGGACATCAAGGAAAAGCTGCTGAACGGCCACGAGGCCGGCGCGAGGACCTTCAAGGTCCATCTCGACGGCTACAACTTCCTGCCGCAGTTGACGGGCAAGGAAGAGGATGGCCCGCGAAAGGAGATTTTCTACTTCTCCGACGACGGCGACCTGACGGCGCTCCGCTACGAAGACTGGAAAATGATCTTCATGGAGCAGAAGGAGCAAGGCACGTTCCGCGTCTGGATGGAGCCGTTCGTCCCCCTGCGCGTGCCGCTGATCTTCAACCTGCGGCGCGACCCGTACGAGCGGGCGACGATCACCTCGAACACCTACCACGACTGGCAGATCGAGCGGGCGTTCCTGCTGGTTCCGGCGCAGGCCTACGTCGGCAGGTTCCTGGAGACGTTCCGGGAGTTCCCGCCGCGGCAGAAGGCGGCGAGTTTCTCCCTCGACCAGGTCATGGAGAAGCTGACCGGGCCCACCGGCGAGTAGCGGCGGCCGAATAAAGGCGCTGCAGAAGCAGACGGAGCGGGGCTTCGGCCAGGGCCGCCGGCCCCGCTCCCGCGTCCCCGATCAACCGGACGAGCAGACGATGATCAGACTTCGTGATTGGCTCAGGCCGCGCCGTGCCGCGGCGCTGGTGCTTGCGGCCGTAATTGGCGCGTGGCTTTTTGCGGCACCGCTCGCCGCCGCGGACGATCCCCTGCCGTCCTGGAAGGCCGGCGCGGCCAAGACCGCGATCACCGACTTCGTGGCGGCGGTGACGACCAGCGGCGGCGCCGACTTCGTGCCGGCGGAGGAACGCATCGCCGTCTTCGACAACGACGGCACGCTCTGGGTGGAGCAGCCGATGTACACCCAGCTGGCCTTCGCCCTCGACCGGGTGAAGGCGCTGGCGCCGCAGCACCCGGAATGGAACACCGAGCAGCCGTTCAAGGCGGTGCTCGAGAACGACCACGCGGCGCTGGCGGCGGGCGGCATCGAGGCGGCGGTGAAGATCGTCATGGCGACCCACGCCGGCATGACGACGGACGCCTTCGCCGACCTGGTGCGCGGCTGGATGGAGACGGCCCGCCACCCGCGCTTCGGCCGGCCCTACACCGAGCTCGTCTACCAGCCGATGCTGGAACTGCTTGCCTATCTGCGCGCCAACGGCTTCAAGACCTTCATCGTCTCGGGCGGCGGCATCGAGTTCATGCGGCCGTGGACGGAGGATGTTTACGGCGTGCCGCCGGAGCAGGTGGTGGGCTCCGCCATCAAGACTAGGTTCGAGATGCGCGACGATGCCCCGGTGCTGGTGCGCCTGCCCGAGGTGTTCTTCGTCGACGACAAGGCCGGCAAGCCGGTCGGCATCAACACCCACATCGGCCGCAGGCCGATCGCCGCCTTCGGCAACTCCGACGGCGACCTGCAGATGCTGCAGTGGACGACGGCCGCGCCCGGCCGGCGCTTCGGCATGATCGTCCGCCACGACGACGCCGAGCGCGAGTACGCCTACGACCGCGACAGCCACGTCGGCCGCCTCGACCAGGCCCTCGACCTCGCGCCCAAGGCTGGCTGGACGGTGGCGTCGATGAAGGCGGACTGGGCCGTCGTCTTCCCGCAAAAATGAACAGACCCGAGTGCCGGGAGGAACGCCGGTGACGCTCACGCTGAAGCTCGCGACGCCGTGGATCCTGGCGATCGCCGCGGCCACCCTTGGACAGCACCTGCGCCCTGCGCCCGTGCTCGCCGCCGAGCAACCGCCGCCACCGCCGGCCGCGGTGGACCCGGCCGAGGACGATCGCTGGCGGTTCACCGTCGCGCCCTACGTCTGGGGCGCGGGCCTCAACGGCGACGTCAGGCTCGGCCGGCTGGAAGAGGAGATCGACCTCGACTTCATCGACATCGTCAAGGACTTCGGCTTCGGCGGAATGCTTTACGCCGAGGCGCGGAAGCCTCGCTACGGCGTCTTCACCAACGTGTTCTTCGTCCGCACCAGGGACGACTCCAGCGGCCGGATCGACACCGACGTCAAGAGCGACACGGCACAGGTGGCCGTCGGCGGGTTCTACCGCGTGATCGACTGGCAATGGGGCGGAGACGAAGGGGAACGGGCGCTCCGGCTGGCGGTCGAACCCTACGCCGGGGTGCGGTGGAGCTACCTCCGCGCCGAAATCGAGCTCAGTGGCGGCGGCGGCACCTCCCTGCCGCAGGCCGACCGCAGCGAAAGCTTCGTCGATCCGGTCTTCGGCGTTCGCCTCAGCAGCGGCTTGTCGGAAAACTGGCTCGCGTTCCTCTCCGCCGACGTCGGCGGTTTCGGCGTCGGTTCGGACTACTCCTGGAACGCCCAAGGCCATCTCGGGTACCGAATGACGACGTTCGGCATCCCCGCGATCCTCAGCCTCGGCTACCGGGCCCTGCATCAAAAGTACGAAGACGGCGACTTCGAGTGGGACGTCACCCAGCACGGGCCGGTCCTGGGTCTGTCCTATACGTTTTAGCTATGGACGCCGGTCGTATTTGCTCAAAGCGGCGTTATTACAAGTGGATCGATCGATCTTGAGGAGCCGATCGAGGAGGAGCTGGACGCGGCGCGACGGCGCCATGATGGCGATCCCTCTAGCGACGAAGCCTTCTATTGGTCCGCGGGGTGCTGCCAGACGCGGACATAGTCGATGGTGATGATCTCGCCGTTCTTGGCGCCGATCAGGATCGGGTAGTCGCCGGTCTTCATCTTGTCGAAGAACGCCTGCGCCCTGAGGGCCGGCATGGACGTGTTGTTGGAGCAGGTATCGGTCCCGTTGCGCGTGTAGTAGACGGAGCCGTCTTTTACGAAGAGCTGCTGGCTGCCACTGTACAGAATCCCGGCGGTGAACCATGTGTTCTCGCCGGGCGGCATGATGTGCCCGCCGCCACAGCTCTGCTTGTTGTCGGCGACGAGCCGCGAGCCATCCATCCTGTACGCATACCAGTGCAGGCCCATGCTGTTGCCGGTGACGTACTCCCACCAATCCGGCTCGATGAACTCACCGAGGGCGCCCCCGGCGCAGGCTCCAGTTCCCTTAAGAAGGTAGAGGTGGCAGGCGTCCATGGACCAGAAAGCCGGCTGCCGCTCCGCCGACGTCCCCTTCTGGAACTTCCACCGGATCTCGGCGAACCAGCGGGGCTTCTTGGCGATCCAGAACCCCTTCAGGGCCCCGTTCCTGTAAACGGTGGATGACATGTTCCAGTTGAAACCGGAAAAGGACGGCGTCAGCGTCAACGTGCCGTCCGCGTTGTGGCGGAAGTCGGCGGCAGGGGTCACCGGCCCCCAGACCGCCGACTCCGACGTCCACTTCTTCCCGGCCGTCATGTCGCGTGCCGCTGCCGTGTCGCCGCGCGCTACCGTGTCTGTGGAGAAGTCGTCACAGAAGGCGAGACGGGTCAATCCAAGAGCGGCCGCTTGCGCCGGCACCTGACTTGCGTCGCACTGATTTACGGGCTCACTGCCGCAGAACCGCGTCCTGTCGTAGTTCAGGCCCACATCCCCCGCCGGCGCGAAGTCGCCCTCAGGCGGCGGGCCGAGGCAGACCTTGCCTGAGAACTTGTCCGAGCTGAAGGTCGCGCAGCCGTCCGGCTGAGGTTTTGGCTCCGCGTAGACGGTCTTCTGATATGGCAGTCCCCAATAGCCGCCGTCGGCATACACGTCAGCGAGGATCGTACCGTCCGGGGGAGCCTGGCGGGTCGTAGAGGTCGGGCTGCCGATGTAGTAGAGGCCCTTGGGCGGTGTCGTGCCGGCAGGCCACTTCGGGAACCGCGTATCGTACGCGGCGTTGACGCGGTCCAGTTTCAGTTTCCTGGCGCCGTGGCCATTGCTTGGATTGTAGTAAGCGTAGAGACCTCGGCCGCTGGTCAGCATCGTCACGTTCTGCAGGGTCAGGTCCGCAAGCGGACCACCTGTCTGTGCATCGACGGCGTCGCGAACGGTGCCGCCCGCCGACCCGCTGACGCCGCGGACCAGCGTATTCTGGACGAGCATCCGGCCGGTGTGGGCATAGGAGGAGATCGCGTTCGCATTCAAGCCGTTGACGTTGATGTCTAAGCCCTCGATAAAGGTCGTTCCAGACGAATACTGAACCGCAATTACATTGGGTGAGGTACTGTTGTAGTTGAAGGCTCCGCCGAAAATGCGCACGTTGTGAGCGTATTTGATCAGGAGTCTCTTCGTGCACTGCCTATCTTTCGGCAGTTTGACGTAGACGTCCCGGCCGCCAGCGCTCACGATCGTCGGGAAGCCGGCGTCACCGGGGCAGAGGTCGCGATAGACGATCGGATCGACCAGGAGCGGCGGCGTTTCGCAGGCCGGCGCGGCGCTACTCGAGCCCGAGGGCGCAGCGAACAGGAGGCCGGCTAAGCCGGCGAGCACGGCAAGCCGCCGCGCCCGACGGAGGAGGGAAAACGGGCACAGCCGCATGCCGGCAAAGCGCCCAGAGGGCGCCCGCTCGTCGAGATCGATGACCATCATTCGCCCCGCTCTTGCGCCGGTTAATCCGGCGTTTTCAGTCGCGGGGGGCAGTAATCCCCCGCACCCACAGGGGTACTCTAGGTGAGGACCACGCGCGGGTCACGAGCGATTTACCCTCAATGATTATCGCCGGGCGCGTGGTAGGAGAGGGCGATCAGGTGGCGCTCCTTGCCGGGCAGTCGGGCCTCCCTGGAGGCGGTGGACGTTGGGTCAGGTCTCTGGTGGTCGTGTAGCCGGCGGGCCGCGCCGCGAGCGAGCGGCTGCTTGTTCGGTCAGCCGACATAGTTGCTGGATTTAGCCTTGGCGCCGCCGGGAGCAGACGCCGATCCTTTTCGGGGGGCAATCGCTTTTCCGCCAACAGGCCGATGAGGCTGGAGACTTGGGGGGCTTGCCTGCGCCGGCTATGGCGAGAAGAGCCCGACGCGAGTAATGGGCGCATTCCTTATGGCATGCGCAGTGCCCCGTCGAGGCGGACGACGGTGCCGTTCAGCATGACGTTGCCGATCATGTGCAGAACAAGGCCTGCGAACTCGTCCGGCTCGCCGAGCCGGGGCGGGAAGGGCACGGCCTCGCCGAGCTGGCGCCGGGTCTCCTCCGGCAGGCCGCGCAGCATCGGCGTGGCGAAGGTGCCGGGCGCGATGGTCAGAACGCGGATGCCGTAGCGGGCGAGCTCGCGCGCCGCCGGCAACGTCAGCGAGACGACGCCACCCTTGGACGCGGCGTAGGCCGCCTGGCCGATCTGGCCCTCGAAGGCGGCGATGGAGGCCGTGTTGACGATGACGCCGCGCTCGCCGGTCTCGAGCGGGTCGAGGTCGCGCATCGCCGCGGCGGCGAGGCGCAGCACGTTGAAGGTGCCGACCAGGTTGACGGCCACGACCTCGGCGAACGCGGAGAGCGCCAGCGGCCCGTCGCGGCCGACGATGCGGGCCGGCGGCGCCACCCCGGCGCAGTTCACGGCGATGCGGGCGGGGCCCAGAGCTTGGGATGCGGCCGCGACCGCGGCCTCGGTCGAGGCGGCATCGGCGACGTCGCACTGGAAAGCCTGGCCGCCAATATCGGCCGCCACCGTCGCCGCCGCCTCGAGGTCACGATCGAAGAGCGCTACCCGTGCGCCCGCCGCGGCGAGCCGCCTGGCGGTGGCCTCGCCTAGGCCCGAGGCGGCGCCGGTGACGATGGCGGCTTGCCCGACGATCTCCATGTGCTGCTGCTCCCTGAGCCCGACGCGAAAGAGGCCACCGCAAGCGGTGGCCTCTCCTCAAGTCGCTCGTCGCCGCGCCGATCGGCGCAGCCGACGCGCTTTACGGCATGTGCTGGCCGCCGTTGACCGACAGCGTCTCGCCGGTGATCCAGTTGGCGCCGTCGCTGCAGAGGAAGGCGACCGCGTGGGCGATGTCTTCGGGGGTGCCGATGCGGGCGCAGGGAATCTTCTTCACCTCGCCGTCGAGGATCTCCTTCGGCATCGCCGAGGTCATCTCGGTGAGGATGAAGCCGGGGCAGATGACGTTGACGGTGGTGCCGCCCTTGGCGAGTTCGACCGCGAGCGAGCGGGAGAAGCCGATGATGCCGGCCTTCGAGGCGGAGTAGTTGGTCTGCCCGAACTGGCCGCGTTGGCCGTTCATCGAGCTGATGTTGACGATCCGGCCCCAGCCGCGCTCGGCCATCCCGGGGGCGGCGACGCGGCAGGTGTTGAAGGAGGCGGAGAGGTTGACGGCGATGACCGGATCCCAGTTCTTCTCGCGGGTCATCTTGACGAAGCGGGCGTCCCGGGTGATGCCGGCGTTGTTGACGAGGATGTCGATGGGCCCGACCTCCTCCTCGATCTTCTTGAAGCCCGCCTCGACCGAGGCGTAGTCGGCGACGTTGATGTTGTAGCCGGGAATGCCGGTCTCTTTCTTGAAGGCCTCGATCTGCTCGTCGACCACGTCGACGACCACGACGTTGTACCCGTCCGCCTTCAGCTTCTTCGCGATCCCCGCGCCGATGCCTCGCGTCCCGCCGGTTACCAGTGCCACGCGTGCCATGTTTCCCTCCGCCTTTTCGTTGTCCTAGAGACTCAATCTCGTGCGCTGTCCCCTCGCAGCCGCAACCGCGCCGCGCGAAGGGCGGGCCGCCAGGGTGATTGCGCAAGGCAAGGAAGCTGTCCCGGTTCGGCCCCTGAGCGGACGGGGTCGTTTAGACGCGCGCTCAAGCCTTGTCAAGGCGAAGGCCGAGCGGCGGATGAGCCCAACGGCCAGCGATGCTACCGGCAGGTGAGCCGGTTGCGCCGGCGAACGTGGCTGACCATGTCACTGGGGTTTGATCTTGATCGTGATGAACGGGACCGGGCGGATGCAGAGCAACGAGGTGTACGGAGCGCTGGTTCCTCTTGTCGGCAAAGAGGACGACGTCCACGAGAAGTTTTGGGGCAAGGTCCGCCGGACGCTCGGCAAGGTTCCGTTCACCGACCGCGCCATCGCCGCCTACTACGCCGCCACCGATCCGGCCACGCCCTTCCGCGTGAAGACGATCCTGTTCGCGGCGCTCGCCTATTTCATTCTGCCGTCCGACCTGATCCCGGACATCCTGGCCGGCGTCGGTTTCGTCGACGACGCCACCGTGCTGTTGACGGTGGTTCAGAGCCTCGCCCCATACATCTCCGAGAGCCACGTCGCCCGCGCCCGGGCGTACCTGAAGAGCCAGGCGTAGACGGGCGGATACCGTCGGCGCTGCTGCTTGGCCCGCCTCAGTGCGGCGGGGCGGCGGCAAGCCTCCTGCCCAGCACCGTCTCGCGGTGGGCGATGTAGGCCGCGGCGGCGACGATGACGCCGGCGCCGACCCAGGTCCACAGGTCCGGCCGCTCGCCGAAGAAGACGAAGCCCAGGATCGAGACGAAGACCAGCCTGGAGAAGTCGAACGGCAGCACCGCGGAGGCGTCCGCGGCGGCGAAGGCGCGGGTGAGGAACACCTGGCCGATGGTCGCCGACAGCCCCAGGCCCAGCAGCCACGGCCAGAGCTGGAGGCCCGGCGTCTCCCAGACGAACAGCGCCGGCAGCAGCGACATCGGCGTCATCAAGAGCCCCATCATCACCACGATGGCGTTGGGGTTCTCGGTGCGCGACAGCGACTTCACCGTCAGGAACGCCAGCGCCATCAGGGCCGCGGCGGCCAGGGCGATCAGGGCCTCGGGGCGGAGCGTCTCGGCGCCGGGGCGGAGGATGATCAGCGCGCCGGCGAAGCCCACCAGCGTCGCCGTCCAGCGCCTCGCCTTCACCGTCTCGCGCAGGATGAGGGCGGCGCCGATGGTCGTGAACATCGGTGTGGTGAAGGTCAGCGCGGTCACCTCCGCCAGCGGCAGCAGGCTCAGCGCGGTGAAGAAGGTGAGCATCGCGGCGAGCCCGGCGGCGGAGCGCAGGAGGTGCATCCCCATCCGGTCGGTCGCCAGGCTCTCGCGGCCGACCCGGAGCATCCACGGCACCATGAAGACGAGGCCGAACAGGTTGCGGAAGAACGCGACCTCGAAGGGATGCATGTCTCGCGCGAGGTAGCGGACGATCGCCATCATGACGGCGAACCCCGCGGCCGAGGCGATCATGAACAGGGCGCCCCGGCTGGACGCCGGCAGGGCGGCGAAGCGGGCGGAGAGGGATCCGGGGCGAGGGTCGGTCATGCGGCTGGGGTCTGCGGCCTGTGGCGGGGCTGCCACGGGTGGGCGCGAGCGCCGGCTGCGGGGCCCGGGCATACTGGCCGAGGCACGCCGGCGCGGGAAGAACAAGGAGCAAGCCCGTCGGGCGTTCACCGTGAACGCCCGCGGTAACGCACGGGTCGCTCAGTCGGCGGTGACGGGGCTGACGAAACCCCTGGGCTTGATCGCCAGCACCGAGCAGCGCACCCGCGACAGCACGGTCTCCGCGGTGTTGCCGATGAACAGGCCGGCGATGCCGGAGCGGCCGACGGTCGACATGACGATGACCTCGACCCCGAGCTCCTCGGCGATCTCGGTGATCACCGCCGCGGGATCGCCCTGGCGCAGGTGGGCGCTGAAGTCAGCCACCAGCGGCCGGAACCGGTCGACCAGCTCGTGGAAGCGCGAGGCATGGCGCTCCTCCGCGAGGATGCTGAGCTCGTCCAGGTCGCGGAGGTCGAGCTGCAGCCACGGCGACTCCGCCCAGATCTGCTCCAGCGGCGCCGACCAGGCGTGCACGGCGTGGCAGGGGACGCTCTCGCGAATGGCGAGCGAGGTGGCGAGCTCGAGGATCGTCGCGGCAACCTCGTTGTTGCCGTCGTCTTCGGAGGCCGGATCGACGCAGGCGAGCACGCCGTGCCGGGCCTCGTCCTGGTCGTCGGCGATCATCCAAACCGGGCACGGGCACTTGCGCAACAGGTGCAGGTCGGTGCTGCCGAAGCCGAATGGCCGGTCGAAGTCGGCCCGGTGGGCGAGCTTGACGACGAGGTCGTGGCGGGCCCGCAGCACCCGGCGAATGATCTCGATGAACGGCTCGCCGAAGACGATGCGGACGTCGACCTCCATGCCCCGGTCGCGGATCGGCGAGGCGAGGGCGGCGAGGCGCTCGGTCATGCCGGCGACGATCGCCTGCCGGATCACGTCGCCCTCGCCGCGCGGCAGCGACTCGTCCAGGCAGACGATGGCGGCGAGGCGGGCGTCGTTCTCGCGGGCCAGCTCCGCCGCCCGCGCCAGCGCCTGGTCCAGGTCTCGCGTCGGATCGACGACGGCGAGGATGTTCTTGAACCGCTTCATCGGCCGCTCCCCAGCATCCGCTTCCCATCTCCAGGGCCCCGAACGCGCCCCGGGGCGAGCATGGCGCCCGGGTGAGCATAGCGCCGCTCGCGGCTACGCCGCTACCGGCGTCACGAAGCTCGCCGGCTTGATCGCCAGCACCGAGCAATCGACCTGGTTGAGGACGGCTTCCGCGGTGTTGCCGATGATCAGGCCGGGGATGCCGGTGCGCCCGACGGTGGCCATGACGATGACCTCGGCGTCGGTCTCCCGGGCAACGCTGGGGATGACGCTTTCGGGTCGGCCCTCGCGGAAATGGACCTGCATGCCGGGCGCGATCGGCCGGAACGGCGTGACCAGGTCCTCGAACCGGCTCTGCCGGCCGCGCCTGACCTCGTCGCTCAGCCGCTCCACCTCCGCGCGCGGCACCTTGAGCCACGGCGAATCGAGCAGCGTGTTCTTGGCCGGCAGGTGCCAGGCGTGGAGGACGTGCAGCGGCGTCTCCTCCAGGAGCGACAGCGAGGTGGCGAGCTGCATGATCATCGTGTTCAGCGCCCGCTTGTCGGCGCCGTCGGGATCGGGATCGACCGCCGCCAGGACGCCGCCCCGGTGCGCGCCGGACCGCGGGTGGATCATCCACACCGGGCACGGGCACTTGCGCAACAGGTGCAGGTCGGTGCTGCCGAACAGCACCGCCGCCTGCACCGGGTGGTTGCGCGCGGTCTTGACCACCAGGTCGTGCTGACGGCGGAGAACGCGAACGATGGCCTGGATGAAGGCCCGGCCGAACAGGACCTCGGCCTCGGCGCGAAACCCGCGCTGGCGAAGGCCGTCGGCCATGGCGAGCAGGCGAACGCGCAGGCCGTCCACCACCGCCTTGCGGAGATCGTCGGTGGGCGGCTCCTCGCCGAACTCCTCGAGGCAGAGGGCCAGCGTGAGGCGGGCCTGGTTGCTGGCCGCCAGCGCCGAGGCCCGCAGCAGCGCCGGGTCGTTCTCGCTGACCCCGCCCAGGAGCACGAGGATGTTCTTGAAGCGCTTCATCGCTCCTCACCGGCTGCGGGCGGGCGCGGCTGGCCCTGCGGATGCCGCCGCCATTCGTCGATGGCGGTCGCGTGCCACAACGGCACGCCCTCGCGATAGGCTGCACGGCCGATGAGGTGCGCGGCGACCGGAGCGGTGATGATCAAAAAGGCGATGCCGGCGATGGCCCGGACGGTGATGCCGAGGTCGGCGAAGTTGACCGCCACCCCGGCCATGATCAGGCCGACGCCGAGCGTCCCGGCCTTTGTCGCGGCGTGCATGCGGATGAAGACGTCCGGCATGCGGGCCAGCCCGAGGCCGGCGATGAAGGCGAACAGCCCGCCGCCGATGAGGAAGGCGGCGGTGACGATCTCGCTCATGGCTTTCGCTCCCCCGCGCCGGAAGGATCGGCGGCCTGGTTCGCCGGCGGGTTGCGCCGGCCGGCGTAGCGGGCGAGCGCCACGGTTCCGAGGAAGGCGACCAGCGCCAGGGAGATGGCGATGTCGAGGAACGCCGGCTCGTCGACCTTGATGGCGTAGACGGCGCAAACGGCGACCAGGAGGATGGTGAGCAGGTCGATGCCGACCACCCGGTCGGCGAAGCTCGGGCCGATGGCGATGCGCACGAACGCCAGCGCCATGGCGGCGAGCAGGAGGAAGAACGCGGCGGTCGCGGCCCAGCCGACCAGCCCGGGAACGAACACCTCGGCGGTCATCTCCATACCTTGAGCACCCGCTGTTCGAGGGTCTTGATGGCCTCCCGCTCGGCTTCGGCATCGTCCACGAACATCAGGTGGACGAACAGCACGCTGCGGTCGGCGGCGACGTCCAGGCTGAGCGAGCCCGGGGTGAGCGAGATGAAGTTGGCGAGGATGGCGATCTCGCCCGGCTCGCGAGCGTAGAGCGGCACCGCCAGGATGCCCGGCACGGCGCGATGTCGCGGGGTGATCACGTCCCAGGCGACGCGGAAGCTGGAGATGAAGAGCTCGTAGACGAACAGCCCGCACAACACGAAGATCGCCCAGATCCGGTGCAGCGCCCTCCTCACGGCGCCCTCCCCAGCACGGCGGCGACGTAGACGCCCGGGTCGAGCAGCTCGGCCGCGGCCTCGGTCGCGACCGTCAGGAACGGCTGCACCCAGATGCCGATGACGAGCGTCAGCGCGGCCATTCCGGCGATCGGCAGCGTCAGCAGCAGCAGGTCGCCGCGCGAGACGGGGACCGCCGGAACCGGGGTGCTATCGGGGCGCGGCCGCCAGAAGGCTTGGTTCCAGATCTTGGTCATCGAATAGATGGTGAGCAGGCCGACGACCAGCGCCACCGCCGCCACCCAATAAGCCTCGATCTCGATGCTCGCCTGGATGAGGAGCAGCTTGGCCCAGAAGCCCGAGAGCGGCGGAAAGCCCGCGAGCGAGAACGCCGGGATCAGGAACAGGATGGCGAGCCAGCCGCGCTCGGCGTAGAGGCCGCCCAGCGCGTTGAGGTCGAACGAGCCGCCGAGGCGGTTGGCGACGCCGCTGACCAGGAACAGGTTCGCCTTAACGATGATGTGGTGGACCAGATAGAAGACCGCGCCCATCAGCCCGAGCGGCGTGAACAGGGCTAGGCCCAGGATCATGTAGCCGATCTGGCTGATGATGTGGAACGACAGGATCCGGCGGATCTCCGTCTGCGCCGCCGCCCCCAGGACGCCGGTCACCATGGTCAGCGCGGCGACGATCAGCATCGTCGTGTGGGTGTAGCCGACGTCGTGGGTGAAGATCAGGGTGAACACCCGGATCAGGGCGTAGACGCCGACCTTGGTCAGCAGCGCCGAGAACACCGCCGAGACGGCCACCGGCGGGGTGTGGTAGGCGGCGGGCAGCCAGAAGAACAGCGGGAAGATCGCCGCCTTGATGCCGAAGGCGACGAGGAACAGCATGGCGACGGCGCTGAGCAGCCCGGTGTTCTCGACCTCGCGCACGCGCACGCTGAGCTCGGCCATGTTGAGCGTGCCGGTCATGCCGTAGAGCAGGCCGACGGCGCTCAGGAACATCACCGTCGAGACCAGGTTCAGCGCCACGTACTTGACGGCGCCGTCGATCTGCGCCCGTTCGCCGCCGAGGACCAGCAGGGCGAACGAGGCGATCAGCATCACCTCGAACCAGACGTAGAGATTGAACAGGTCGCCGGTCAGGAACGCGCCGCAGATGCCGGTGAGCAGGATGTGGAACAGCGGGTGGAAGCCGTAGCGCTGGCGCCTCTCGTCGATGTCGGCCAGAGCGTAGACGGCGACGGCCACGGCGACGACGCCGGTGATCACCACCATGACCGCGGCGAGCCGGTCCGCCACCAGGCTGATCCCGAAGGGCGCCGGCCAGTCGCCCATCTGCGCGACCAGGATGCCGCCGCCCAGGACCTCGCGCAGCAGGACTACGGCCACGGCGAGGAGGGCCAGGGCGCCGGCGACGCTGACGGAGCGCTGCAGCGCCGAGGGGCCGCGCAGGGCGAAGCAGAGGAGCGCCGTCGCCAGCGGCACCAGGATCGGCAGGACCAGGGCCCAGCTCACGACCGCGCCCTCGCCACGTTGGCCGGCACCGGCTCGGCGACGTCGTCGGCCAAGTCGGCGGCCGGGCCGAGCGCGCCCGGCGGCGCCTCGCCCGCGCCCTCTACCGGCTCGGCAACGCGCATCCTGTCCGTCACCGTCGTCCCCAGCTCCTCGTTCGCCCGGAAGGCCAGGACCATGGCGAAGGCGAGCAGGCCGAAGCTGATGACGATGGCGGTCAGGATCAGCGCCTGCGGCAGCGGGTTCGCGATCGCCTCGTTCGGCACCGAAAGCCCGGACGGCACGATCGCCGGCTCGCCCAGCGAGAGGCCGCCGACGGCGAAGATCAGGAGGTTCGCGGCGTTGCCCATGAGCACCAGGCCGAACAGGTAGCGAACCAGCGTCCGGCTCAGCATCAGGTAGACGCTGGCGGCGAACAGAGCGCCGACGAGGAGGGCGAGGACGATGGTCATCTCAGGCCTCGTCCCCCTCCAGCGCCAGGATCAGCATCGCCACCGAGCCGAAGACGGTGAGGTAGACGCCGATGTCGAACAGCAGTGGCGTGCCCAGCGGCAGGCCGCCGATGAAATGCCACAGGCCGGTGAGGAAGGGCTCGGCGGCGAAGGCGGCGAGCACGCCGGCCGTCACCCCGATCGCCAGCCCGGCGATGACGAGGACCTGCGGCGCCACCACGAGGGCCCGGCGCGCCGCCGTGGCGCCGTTGGCCATGGCCACCAGAGCGACCGCGCTCGCCGCCACCAGCCCGCCGACGAAGCCGCCGCCCGGTTCGTTGTGCCCGCGCAACAGCAGGTAGATGGAGAAAACGACCATCAGCAGGCTTACCAGCCGGGAGACGGCGGTCAGGATCAGCGAGTTCATCGCCGCCTTCCCGTCTCCGGGCGGAGCCGGATCAAGGCGTACGCGGCGAACGCTGCGACGCCGACGACGACGATCTCGCCAAGGGTGTCCAGCGCGCGGAAGTCGACCAGGATCACGTTGACGATGTTGCGGCCGTGGGCCTCGGGAACGCTGTTGCTGGCGAAGTACTCCGGCAGGTGCTGGCTGGCCGGAACCGTGAGCACCGCCAGCGTCAGCGCGCTCATCACCGCGCCGACGCCGAGGGCGAGCAGCGCGTCGACCGGGCGCGGCCCGAGCCTGGCGACGCCGGTGTCGCGCAGCCGCGGCAGCTTGGGCAGCACGACGGCGATGATGACGATGAACAGGATCTCGACGAGGAGCTGGGTCATGGCGACGTCGGGGGCGCCATAGAGGAGGAAGATCATCGCGACGCTGGCGCCGACCGTGCCGAGGCCGCAGATGGCGGCGAGACGGGTCTGGGCGACGATGGTCAGCCCGCTCCCCAAAAGGGCGAGGAGGACGATGCCCCACGCCTGAAACGGCACCTCGACCGAGGGCTCCGGCCAGGCCAGACCGCCCAGCGCGATCAGCGTGCCGCCGCCGGCGACCGCGATGACGACGAAGACGGCGAAGAGGTAGTGGCGGAGGATGCCGGGCTGGACCACCCGCGTCTGCGCCTTGGCCACCCAGGCGACGGCGTCCATGACCCGGTCGTAACCGCCGTCGCCGCTGATGCCGATCCGGTCGCAGGCCGCGGCGACGGCGCGGCGGAGGGCGCGGTGGTAGCGCAGGATCGACAGGCCCAGGATGAACGTGACGATACTGAGCACGAGCGGCAGGTTGATGCCGTGCCACAGGGCCAGCTTCACCGTCTCCGGCGCACCCAGCACGGCGGTGACGGCCGGCTGCACCAGCAGGTTGCCGACGATGGGCGGCACCAGGCCGAAGACCAGCCCCAGCGCCGCCAGCAGCGCCGGGCCGAGCAGCATGGCCGTCGGCGCCTCGTGCGGCGCGTGCGGCGTCGGCTTGCGCCGCCCGATGAACGGCAAGAGCGCCACGATCGCCGCCAGCGCCACCATAATGGCGTTGGCGATGATCGCCGCGGCCGCCACCAGCACCGGCTCGGACGCTACCGCCAGAGCGCCCTCGTACTTCAGCTCCTTGCCGATGAAGCCGAGCAGCGGCGGGAAGCCGGCCATGGATAGGGCCGCGACCATCCCGGCCACGGCGGTCACCGGCATCGCCCGGCCGAGCCCGCCAAGCGTATCGACGTCGCGCGAGCCGCTGCCGTGGTCGATGTTGCCGACGACGAGGAACAGCGCGCACTTGTAGAGCGAGTGCACGATGAGGAAGGTGATCGCGGCGACGATGCCGATGCGGTCGTCGGAGCCCAGGAACATGGTGAGCAGGCCCAGCGCCAGCACCGTGGTGTAGGCGAGGACAAGCTTCAGGTCGGTCTGGCGGAGCGCGATCACCGCCGAAAGCACCGCGGTCACCGCGCCGACGATGGTGAGCGTCCAGATCCACACCTCGGTCGAGCCGAGCGTCGGGTGCAGCCGGGCGAGCAGGTAGATGCCCGCCTTCACCATGGTCGCCGAGTGCAGGTAGGCGCTGACCGGCGTCGGCGCCGCCATCGCGTTCGGCAGCCAGAAGTGGAACGGCACCTGCGCCGACTTGGTGAAGGCTCCGGCCAGGACCAGCATCAGGATGGCGAGATAGAGCGGATCGGCGCGCACCTGCTCGCCGCGCTCGATCAGCTGGGACAGCTCCAGGCTGCCCCCGGCCTGGCCGAGGAGGAGGAAGCCGGCGAGCAGCGCCAAGCCGCCGGACCCTGTCACCAGCAGCGCCTGCAGGGCGTTGCGCCGGGCGCGCGGGTCGTCGTGGTCGAGGCCGATGAGCAGGAAGGAGGTGACCGAAGTCAGCTCCCAGAAGACGAACAGGGTGATCAGGTTGTCCGCCAGGACGAGGCCCAGCATCGCCAGCATGAAGGCGAACAGGTAGACGAAGAACCGCCCGTAGTAGCGGTGGCCGGCGAGATAGGTGCCGGCATAGAGGGCGACGAGGGCGCCGATGCCGGTGATCATCAGCGCGAACAGCAGGCTCAGCCCGTCGATGAAGAACGACAGGGTGGCGCCGATGCCCGGCGCCCATTCCCAGGCCAGCCTGAACGCCTGCCCCGCGGCGACCTGCGGCACGAGGCCGGCGAAGCCCGTCGCGGCCGCAGCCGCGACGATCACCATCATCCACGCCGCGCTTCGCGCGAGCAGGCCGGTAAGCGCTGCTTTGGCCGCGCCTGCGGCCATCAACCCGGGCCCGGTCGGAGCAGCGCGAGCCGGTGGCTGGCCGCGACGTACTTCATTGTGCTGTCTGCGCCTCGCCGATTGGTCATCGCCGTTAAGAAAGCGGGTGGGCCCAACTGAGGCAAGCGCCGACTGCACGGAAGGTGCAACGAGGCGGAGGAGGCGGCGCCGTTTTTCCGGCGCCACCGCCCCCGAACGACTGCGTCAGGCCGCGTGTGGCTGCCGCGGGCTCTTCTCGCCGGTCTCGCCGAACTCCATCGCAGCAACCCGGTGCAAGCGCTCCAGTTCCGCGCCGAGCTCCGCCTCCGAGACCACGACGCCCCCCTTGGCGAGGTCGCGCGTGATCATCTTCACCAGGTTCGCATCCCCTGGGGCGACGATGGCCTCGCCGACGATGTCGGTCGCGTAGCCGGCGGCGTCCTTCTCGTCCATCCCCAACTTCTGTCCGGCCCAGAGGCCGATCAGGCGGTTGCGCCGGTTGCGGATCACGAAGTCCAGCTCCTGTCGCTTGCTGTAGCGGGCTTCGTCGATACGGTTGATCTTGCTGAGATCCACCATCAGAAACGTCCTCCTTGTGAGCCGATGTCCGAGAGCCGCTCGTGCAGCGTCTTCGGGTGCGGGCAGTGGGCGTACTCTTGATGCATCAGGGCGAGAAGCTGGCCGACGTCGAAAGTGTCGGCCGCGCCTGCCGAATGCGAGCCAGGGCCGAAGGGTGCCTCGGGGCGCCTCGATCCGGATCGTCCTTGCAGCATCGTGTCATCCCCATCCGTGTGATCTGGTTGACCGCGTCGATGATCTGCAAATGAGAACCGGCCGCTGATCCTTCCAATCGATTTGAAGCCGCTGACTGATAGCTTCTAGCTATCAGCCGCGTGGTCCAGCACGGTAACGCCGGCGACGGCTGCCCGCAGCGCGTCGCGGATGTGGCTGGCGAGCGCCTCGTACTCGCGGCCACGCGCCGACAGCCCGCGCCAGGCGAGGCCGATCCGCCGGCTGGGTGGCGGCGGCGCGAACGGGCGGACGACGATCTGGCCGTCGTCCATGGCCTCGGCGCGGACGTAGAGCGCCGGCAGGAAGGTGGCGCCGACGCCCATCGCCGCCATCTGCCGCAGGGTATCCAGGCTGGTGGTGGCATAGTCGAGCAGCACCCGCGCCCCGTGGGCCCGGCACAGTGCCAGGACCTGCGCGTGCAGGCTATGGCCCGGCTCCAGCGCCAGGATCGTCAGCTCGCGCAGGTCGTCCAGGGCGAGGACGTCCTTGGCCGCGAGCGGATGGTCTTTCGGCAGGGCCAGCCACAGCGGCTCGTCGAACAGCGTCGCCGTGCTCAGCGCCTCGCGCCTGAGCGGAAGCGGGAACAGCATGACGTCGAGGTCGCCTTCCTCCAGCCGCCGCATCAGGTTTTCGGCGTTGTCCTCGCGCAGGTAGAGGGTAAGCCGGGGATAGCGCTGGCGCAGGAACGGCAGCACGTGGGGGAAGAGGTAGGGCCCCAGCGACGGCAGGACGCCGAGGCGTAGCGTGCCCTCGAGGATGTGCCGGCCCTTCTCGGCCAGCTCGGCGATGTCGCCCACCTCGCGGAGCACCCGGCGGGCGCGTTCGGCGATCTCGGCGCCGAGCGGCGTCATCACCACCCGCCGCCGGTTGCGTTCGACGAGCTGCACCTTCAGCCGCGCCTCCAGCGTGCCGAGCTGGGCGCTGAGCGTCGGCTGGCTGACGTGGCAGATCTCCGCGGCGCGGCGAAAGCTCAGGGTGTCGGCGATGGCGACGAGATAGCGAAGCTGGCGGAGCGTGGGCACACGGTCACCTTACCGCGCGACCCTTGCACCGCAAGGGTCAATCGGCCGAAGGCGGTCAGGCGGCCGCCGTCCGGACCGGCTGCCAGCCCACGTCCGTCTCCCGCATGTGAACTGCCGCGGCGACCGCATCGTCGAGGCCGGCGAGATCCTCAAGAAAAGCGCGCACATTCCCGCGGGGCCCGATCTGCTCGGCGCACATGATCCTGATCATCCTTTCGGCCGAACCGTCGATCCTCGTTTTTCCCTTCTCCCAGCGCGCCACCGTCTGCTCGTCAACGCCGAGAAGCATGGCCAACGCCCGTTGCGACAGATCGAGTTCGTGCCGCAGGAACCTGATCTCCCGGCCGTTCAAGGGCCTCTTCCTGTAGACCAGATGCTCCTTGATGGCCGCGAGAAGCCCGTCGAGGTCGTCAACCTTGACGACCGGCCCCTGAGCCGTTTCCTGCCTCTCCACGCCGTTGATCAGGTAGACGTCGTCGAGCCCGCACTCGGTGAAGTGGTAGAGGAGGTTAGGGGCCATGACAGTTTCTCTTCAGCTAGAGCAAGGCGCGATTAGGTTGACGCACGAGAACCGGCGGGCAGCCTCGTAAGCTTGACATTTCGGCCCGCGAACCCCTGATCCCGTCGCCGGGGGGCCTGTTCCTACACGTCCGGGCATGGCAGGCGGAACGAGCTCCTGCACCACCTCCTCATCCGTCATGGCCGGGCGCAAGTCCCGGCCACGTCTCCCGTTCGCTAGGGCGACTTGTCACTAGGTCGATGCACCGGCCTCTACCACGCCGTCACCCTCGAGCCGCGAAGCGGCGTGGCGATCCAGTATTGGCGGCACCGGATTGCCGCGTCGGCTTCGCCTCCTCGCAATGACGCTCCTGATTCGACCTAACTAACGGCATCTTCCTCTAGTGCAGGCAATCCTCCCCCGAGTGGCACCAACTCCAGCCTATCACGTGGATGGCTGTAACAAGTACGGCCATGACGGCCGAGTTGTAATGGCCGGCGTCGCTTGCCTGAGGCAGCGGACGTGCACACTCTCCCGTCACCCGCGGACTTGTTCCGCGGGTCCACTCGAAGGCGGGGATGGCCGTAACAAGTACGGCCATGACGGCTGAAATGACGATGGCGCCATAGAAGCTGATTCAACCTTGCTGCAACTTGCTCTGAATCACGGTGACGACGGTCAGGAAGGCCGCATCGTCGGCGAGGCTAGCTCTTCAGCGCGATCCCGGCGGCGGCGACGAGCAGCAGCGCCGCCACCGTCAGCGACAGGCGGATGCGGAGCTTCAGCCACCATGGCGGGACGATGCCGGCGGCGGCGAGACGCCGGTCGAGGGCCAGCACGGCGACGAAGCACAGCGCCATCACCAACAGGCCGGAGGCGGGCGGCAGCAGCGCCGCGCCCCAGGCAACGAGCGCCGGGACGACGCTGGCGGCGAGCAGGCGGGCGTGGACTTGCTTCCACCGGCCGTCGGTGGCGGCGGCGGACGTCGCACCCCAGGCGAGCCCGCCGAGGAAGGAGAGGATGACCGCCGCGTAGACGACGACGGCGGAGACGGCGAACGCGCGGATGGCCTCCGGCGCCAACCAGATGGCGGCGGCGCCGAAGACGAACGGCGCCAGGCCCGTGCCGCCGAGCCAGGTCGCCATGGCGGGCGCCGGCGCGCCCGGCGGCGGAGCCGGCCGAGGCCGGCCGAAATGGTCGAAGCCGGTCATGCCCCGGCTCCGGCGCCGAACCCGCCGGATGGACCTGAGCTAAAGGGCGATGTAGCGGCGCAGGGCATCGACCTCGAACTGCGCCTCTTCGATGCGGCTCTTGACCACGTCGCCGATGCTGATCATGCCCACCAGCTTGCCGTCCTCGACGACCGGCACGTGGCGGAAGCGCTGCGACGTCATCATGCCCATGATCGCGGCCACCGGATCCTTGGGCGAGCAGGTGACCACGGTGGTGGTCATCAAATCGCTGACGTGCTTGTCGAACAGGTCCTTTCCGAACTTGTGCATGGCGCGGACCAGATCGCGCTCGGAGATGATGCCGGCGATCCCGCCTTGCGGCTCGGTCACCAGCACCGCGCCGATCTTGTTCGTGGCCATCAGCGACAGCGCTGCATAGATCGACTCTGTCGCGGTGATCGAAACGACCTCGCCGCCCTTGACCTTCAGAATGTCGGACACGTACATGGACGCCCTCCCCTGGATCATACGCTAAAGGCCGCTCACGGTCTCATCGACCAGCATGTCGACCACGCTGCACAGCGCTTCCGGACGGGTCCGCCCCGCGTCCACGGCGCCGGCAAAGGTCGCGAGCTGGCGATGGGCGCTCGTGCCGGTCGTCAGGATGTGGCGGCTGTGCAGGAGTTCGTCCACGCAATCGAGGGCTTCCGCGTCTTCTTTGGTGAGATCGATTAGCTCCTCGACGAGATCGGCGCAAGGGACGACTTCACCCTTGCCGAAGTCGATCAGCCCTTCGTCGATGCCGTAGCGCTTCGCCCGCCAACGGTTCTCCTCGATGAGCATGTTGTCGTAGGCGCGCCAGCGCTGGTTCTCCCGGCGCAGGCGCACGAGCATGCGGGTGATGCACTGGTAGAGGGCGGCGATCGCCAGGGCGTCGTCGATGCGCGGGCACACGTCGGTGATCCGCATCTCCAGGGTCTGGAACCGGCAGCTCGGGCGGATGTCCCACCAGAGCATGCTGGCGTCGTCGAAAACGCCGGCGTGGACCAGGACGTCGACGTGGCGCCTGTACTCGCCGTAGGACTCGAAGCGCGAGGGCAGGCCGGTGCGCGGCAGCTCGTCGAAGACGCTGAGCCGGTAGCTCTTCAGCCCGCTGTCCTCGCCGAGCCAGAACGGCGACGAGGTCGAGAGCGCGAGCAGGTGCGGCAGGAAGTAGCTGACCTGGTTCATCAGGTCGATGCGCAGCTCGTCGTCGTCGATGCCCACGTGCACGTGCATGCCGCAGATCAGCAACCGGCGCGCGACGGCCTGCATGTCGCGGGCGAGGATGTGGTAGCGGGCCCTGTCGGTGTGGCGCTGCGAGCGCCACTGCGAGAACGGATGGGTGGAGGCCGCGATGGGGGCCAGGCCGTACTTGCGGCTGACCTCGGCGACCGTCCGGCGCAGCCAGGCGAGCTCGCCGCGGGCCTCCCTGCAGGTCCGGCAGATCGGCGTCGCCACCTCGATCTGCGAGTTGAGGAACTCGGGCTTCACCAGGTCCGGAATGCGCGCCTCGCATTCCGCCAGCATCTCCGGCGGCGGGTCGGCGGCGACCTCGCGGGTCTCGAGGTCGATCAGCAGGTACTCCTCCTCGATGCCGAGGGTGAACGGCGGCATCGCCATCAGAAGAGCTCGATCCGATGCAGGTTGCCCATGGCGAGCAGCCGGCCGAGGGCATCGCCGAGGAGGCCGGCCCAGCGGTCGAGCTGCTCCGTCGTCTCGCAATGGTCCTGGCGCACCTCGACCGCGGCGTGGGCCAGGCCGGCCGTTCCGGCGTGCAGGTTCAGGGTGTAGGCGAGGTCGGTGCCGGCGTAAGGCTCGTTGTCGCCGATGGCCAGGCCTTCGGTTTCGCGGAGCATCGCGATCAACGGCACCGCCATCCGCGGGTCCCGGTTCCACAGCACGCCCGCGTCCCAAAAGCGGTCCTCGCCGGCGAACGTCGGGGTGAAGGTGTGCACCGAGAACAGGAGCGGCTCCGGGCCGCGCCGGCGCAGCCGGGCGAACAGGTGCTCGATCGCGTGGTGATACGGCCAGAAGAAGGTGTCGGCGCGGGCCTCCTGCTCCTCGGGTCCGAGACCCTGGTTGCCGGGGATGACGATGCCGTCGCTGGCGGCGAGAATCGACTGCGGGTCGCCGGGCTGGCGGTTGCAGTCGATGACGAGCCGCGAATAGTTCGACAGGACCGCGGGCGCGTCCAGCCGCGACGATAGCCTGCGGGTGAGGTCGGCGGCGCCGATATCGGAGGCGATGTGCAGCCCCAGCGCCGCCGGCTGCAGCCCGAGTTCGTCGAGCGCTCGGGGGATGCGGGCGCTGGCATGGTCGCAGACCAGCAGCAGCGGCGCCGTGCCCTCCGCGTTGAGCACCTCGAAGGCGGGCGGCTCGTCCGGGTCGATGAGCGGCGGCAGCGCGCCTGCGCGCGGATCGTCCCCGATCCGGGTCGGGCCGTGCATGTCCTGCTGTACCTCTCGTGTGCCCCGGCGCCGGCGGCGCGCCTGCCCTGCCGAGAAGGCTCGTCAGGTCTCGCCGTGAAAGCCCGTTGGTTATAGTAGTCGCCGATGCCGCCGCGTAGAAGCCTCGCAGAGACAGACAGCCTCCCGGGTGACACCGCCGCCGAGGAGCGGGCACGAAAGGCCGCTTCCGTGGGCGCCGACCGCTGGGCGCTGGCGGCGCTGCTGGCCGGCGCCGTCGGCATCGCCTTCGCCCCCATCTTCGTCCGCCTCAGCGAGTTGCCGCCGACGGCGACCGCGTTCCACCGGCTGTTCCTCGCCCTGCCGGCGCTCTGGCTGTGGAAGGCGATCGAGGACCGGGCGGCGAGGAGGCGGGGGCCGGTTCGGCACTCGGCGGAGGCGCGTCCGTCGACCGACGCCGGGGTCCTCGTCGCCGCCGGCCTGTTCTTCGCCGGCGACTTGGCGCTGTGGCACTGGTCGATCCGCTTCACCAGCGTCGCGAACGCCACCCTGCTTGCCAACTTCGCCCCGATCTTCGTCACCCTTGCGGGCTATCTCCTCTTCGCCGAGCGCTTCTCCCGGCAATTCCTGCTGGGCATGGCGCTGGCAATCGCCGGCGCCGGCATCCTCATGGGCCAGAGCCTCGCCTTCGATCCGACGCACGCCCTGGGCGACGCCCTCGGCCTGACCACGGCCATGTTCTACGCCGGCTACATTCTCGCCGTCTCCAGGCTCAGGGCGCGGCTTTCCACCGCGACCATCATGGCCTGGAGCGGGCTCGTCACCTGCGTCGCGCTCTTGACCATGGCACTGCTTCTAGGTGAAACTCTCGTGCCGGCAACGCTGCGGGGTTGGGGGGTGCTGTTCGGCGTCGCCCTCATCTCGCACGCCGCCGGTCAGAGCCTGATTGCATTCGCCCTTGCCCGCCTTCCAGCCGCGCTATCGTCCGTGAGCCTCCTGCTTCAGCCGGCCGTCGCCGCCATTTTGGCGTGGGCCATCCTTGCGGAGCCGTTGGGGCCGTGGCAGTTGTCGGGGGCCCTGGTGATCCTCGGCGGGATCTACCTCGCCCGGCGAAGCAGCGGATCGGTCAGGTAGTCCAGCGGCGCGCCCACCGGCAGGCTGGCGGCCTGGCCGGCGCGAGCAATTGGTAGAGGATGAAAGAATGCAGGAACGGCGGATCTCCGTTACCGGTCTCGGTTACGTCGGCCTTCCCGTGGCGGTCGCCTTCGGCAAGGAAGGCTTTCCGGTCGTGGCGTTCGACTGCAACGCCCGCCGCGTCGACGAGTTGCGCCGAGGGATCGACCGGACCAGAGAAACCTCCGGCGAGGAGCTGGCGGAGGCGAGGCTTCAGGTCACGAACGACCCGGCCGACCTGAAGGCCGCCGATTTCCATATCATCGCGGTCCCGACGCCGATCACCACGGCGCGGCGCCCCGACCTCGCACCGCTGTTCGGCGCGACCAACACCGTCGGCGGCCAGCTCAAGAAGGGCGACATCGTCGTCTACGAATCGACCGTCTACCCCGGCGTTACCGAGCTCGAATGCGCGCCCCTCCTGGAGCAGCGCTCGGGGCTCAAGTGCGGCGTCGATTTCTCCATCGGCTACTCGCCCGAGCGGATCAATCCGGGCGACCACGAGCACCGCTTCGACACCGTGGTCAAGATCGTTTCCGGCCTCGACCAGGAGACGCTCGAGGTCGTCGCCTCGGTCTACTCGCGGGTGGTCAAGGCCGGCGTGCACCGCGCCCCCAACATCAAGACCGCCGAGGCCGCCAAGGTCATCGAGAACATACAGCGCGACCTCAACATCTCGCTGATGAACGAGCTCGCGTTGATCTTCGAGCTGTTGGAGATCGACACCCACGACGTCATCGCCGCCGCCGGCACCAAGTGGAACTTCCTCCGCTTCCGCCCGGGCCTCGTCGGCGGCCACTGCATCGGCGTCGACCCCTACTACCTGACCCACCGCGCCGAGCAGGTGGGCTACCACCCCGAGGTCATCCTCGCCGGCCGGCGCATCAACGACCGCATGGGCCGGGTCGTCGCCCGCGAAACCATCAAGCGGCTGCTCCACGGCGGGCATACCGGCGGCTTCCGCATTGCCGTCCTCGGCATCACCTTCAAGGAGGACGTGCCCGACTGCCGCAACACCCGCATCGTCGATATCGTCCAGGAGCTGCAGGATTTCGGCGCCGTGGTCGAGGTTCACGACCCGGTCGCGGACCCCGCCGAAGTCGAGCATGAGTACGCGATCCGCCTCGTCGGCCTCGACGACATGCAGCCGGCGGACGCGGTCATCGCCGCGGTCGGGCATCAGGCCTTCCGCGACGGGGGCTGGAACCTCGTCTCGGGCATCCTGAAGAACGGCCACGGCCTCGTCATCGACGTGCTCAGCATGCTCGACCGCAAGACCATGCCGGCCGGCATCTCCCTCTGGCGGCTATGAGGGGCGGGCCCGGCTCTCCACCCGGAGCTTGGTGAGGCGCACGGCGTCGGCAGCCCGCGGTGAGCTGGCGTTGACGAACTCGGGATGCCGGCGCGACGTGAGCGTGCGCCTGGGGAGCTGCGCCCGCGGGCGCGCTTCGGCGATCAATGGCCGCTTCTATTACCCAAATGTACCAATATCGCTGAACCCGTGGTACCTTCCGCCGCGTGGTGGAACCGGCAGGAAGGGCCGTCTGACGATGCTCAGCGAAAGGAACACGCTCGGCGAGAGGAACACGCTCGTCGAGAAGACCCCGGGGCAGATCGAGGCGCAGGACGCGCACATCTGGTGGAACGACAGGATCGGCGTGGTCCGCGTCGTCCCCCTCGATCCGGGCTTGACGGCGAGGCTAACCCGCGAGGGCTACAACTACGGAACCGGCGCCTCGTTCAGCCGCTGGAAGGACGCCAGCGACGCCGCACGCGTCCGCGAGATGACCGAGGTGGCGATCAAGCTGATGGTCGATGGCTACGACCCCGGCATGGTGATGCGCGAGTTCTCCAAGGTCCGCCAGTTCCTGCAGCTCGGCGCCGAGAGCTTCGTCATGTGCCGGGCGCTGACCAAGGTGTTCGAGGGCCGCGCCAACGAGAACACCGAGCAGTTCCGCACCCGGTTCCTCAAAGCGAGCTGAGCGGGCGGCGCACACTCCGGACGCGCTGAGGCAGTGCGCCGGGCCACCGCGGCGCGGCGGGCCTCCGGTCGCTGGGCTTCCGAAGCCCGGCTGTGGTTGGAGTTGGCCAAGGGTGCGCAATCGCGCGGGCATGGCTGGACGATCAGCTACTATTGCAGCGGCTTCGCCGTGGAGTTGATGCTCAAGGCCATCTACTTGCGCCAGCAAAAGCTCGATGCCTGGCCAGCGGAGATGCGGGGAGGCAAGTGGCACGAGATCGAGCGCCTGAGCCGCTCATGCCGGCTCGCGCAGGCCGTTTCAGCGGCATCGCGTTCATCCAGGCCCTTCGCCGGCGCCTGGGCCGTCGTCAGGGACTGGAAGAGCGAGGCCAGGTACCCGGATGTGCGCGTTGACAGGACGACGGCCGAGGATACTTTTCTGGCGGTGAGCGACCCGGCCTGGGGAGTGTTCCAATGGCTCATGAGCCGCTACCAGAGGATTTGAAGGCGGACGGCGCTGCGGTGCTTGCCCTGGCGAGCAAGCTCGGGATGGCGCCCCGAGAAGCCGCATGGCTTTACGAGCACGACTTCGGGGCGTGGCGGTACTACCTCGTCACGCCGGTGGTCCGCGCCGTAGGCCCGATGGAAGCCTACGGTGCGCTGGCGGAGACGTTGCCGAGGACCAGCCTGCATCCGAGGTTCAACGTCATCGACGTTCATCTCGTGGATCCGTCGGAGGAAATGGCCGACCTGTTGGCATCGTGCCGGAGCGCGGCGGCGGGTGCGGATCCACTCGTCGCGCGCCACAACCGTAACGGCACCGTCTTCGACGCATACGTCTATCCCGTCGAGCCGCCCGGCGACACCGACGCGAAGAGCTTGAAGAAAACGTTCCGGCGGTCGCTTCGGGATTTCATGAGGGTGGCCGCGGCCTGAGGCGTTCACGACCGCCGCCGCCATGCGAAAGGGCCGCGGAGATCTCTCCCCGCGGCCCTCGACGTCAAGCGCGATGTGAGTTTCGGACCTAGAAGTCCATGTCGCCCATGCCGCCGCCCGGCATCGCCGGCATCGGGTCCTTCTTCTCCGGCCGCTCAGCCACCATCGCCTCGGTGGTGATCAGCAGCGCGGCGACGGACGCCGCATCCTGCAGGGCCGTGCGAACGACCTTCGTCGGGTCGATGATACCCGCCTTGAACATGTCGACGTAGGTCTCGGACTGGGCGTCGAAGCCGATCTCGGTCTCGTTGCGCTCCAGCAGCTTGCCGGCGACCACGGCGCCGTCGACGCCGGCGTTCTCGGCGATCTGCCGGCAGGGAGCCTGCAGCGCCCTGCGGACGATCTCGAGCCCGTGCTTCTGGTCGTCGTTCTCGGTCTCGACGCCGTCCAGCGCCCGCCCGGCGTAGAGCAGGGCGACGCCGCCGCCCGGAACGACGCCTTCCTCGACCGCGGCGCGGGTCGCGTGCATGGCGTCCTCGACCCGGTCCTTCTTCTCCTTCACCTCCGTCTCGGTCGCGCCGCCGACGCGGATCACCGCGACGCCGCCGGCCAGCTTCGCCAGCCGCTCCTGCAGCTTCTCGCGGTCGTAGTCGGAGGTCGTCTCCTCGATCTGGGCGCGGATCTGGTTGCAACGGGCCTGGATGTCGGCCTTGTCGCCGGCGCCCTCGATGATCGTCGTCTCCTCCTTGGTGATGACCACGCGCTTGGCGGTGCCCAGCATGTCGATGGAGACGTTCTCCAGCTTGATGCCGATGTCCTCGGAGATGACCTGGCCGCGGGTGAGGATGGCGATGTCCTCGAGCATGGCCTTGCGCCGGTCACCGAAGCCCGGGGCCTTCACCGCCGCGACCTTCAGCCCGCCGCGCAGCTTATTGACGACCAGCGTCGCCAGCGCCTCGCCCTCGATGTCCTCGGCGATGATCATCAGCGGCCGGCCCGACTGGACCACTGCCTCCAGCACGGGCAGCAGCGGCTGCAGGCCCGAGAGCTTCTTCTCGTGGATGAGGATGAACGGGCTTTCCAGCTCGCAGTTCATCTTCTCGGCGTTGGTCACGAAGTAGGGCGAGGTGTAGCCGCGGTCGAACTGCATGCCCTCGACGACCTCGAGCTCGCTCGACAGGCTCTTCGCCTCCTCGGCCGTGATCACGCCTTCCTTGCCGACCTTCTCCATCGCGCGGGCCAGCATGTCGCCGATCTCTTTTTCGCCGTTGGCGGAGATGGTGCCGACCTGGGCGATCTCGGCGTTGGTGGAAACCACGCGCGAGCGCGACTTCAGGTCCTTGATCACCGCCTCGACCGCGAGGTCGATGCCGCGCTTCAGGTCCATCGGGTTCATCCCGGCGGCCACCGCCTTGGCGCCCTCGCGAACGATCGCCTGGGCGAGAACGGTCGCGGTGGTCGTGCCGTCGCCGGCCTCGTCGGAGGTCTTGGAGGCGACCTCACGGACCATCTGCGCGCCCATGTTCTCGAACTTGTCCTTGAGCTCGATCTCCTTGGCGACGGTCACGCCGTCCTTGGTGATCCGCGGCGAGCCGAAGCTCTTCTCCAGGACGACGTTGCGGCCCTTGGGGCCCAGCGTCACCTTCACCGCGTTGGCGAGCACATCGACGCCGTGGAGCATCTTGTTTCGCGCCTCGGTGCCGAACCGTACGTCTTTCGCAGCCATTGTTCGTCGATCTCCGTATTCAGGATGTGCTGGTTAGGCTTCGAGGATGCCGAGGAGGTCGGACTCCTTCATGATCAACAGCTCTTCGCCGTCGATCTTGACCTCGGAACCGGACCACTTGCCGAACAGGACGCGGTCGCCGGCCTTGACATCGAGCGGAACGACCTTGCCGTCATCGTCGCGCCCGCCGGGGCCGACGGCGATGATCTCGCCCTCCTGGGGCTTCTCCTTGGCGGTGTCGGGGATGATGATCCCGCCTTTGGTCTTCTCTTCCTGCTCGATCCGCTTGACCAGCACGCGATCGTGCAAGGGCTTGAACTTCATTGTTTATCCTCCGCGAAACCTGGAATGAATATCGCCGGGTGCCCTCGGTGGGGCTTGTTAGCACTCGGGTGACGTGAGTGCCAGACAGCTAGTCGGCACGCTTGCGGTTGTCAAGTGCTGGAGCGCGGGCGCAAGCGATCGAGGCGCAGGCGGTGGCGGTCGTCGGTCAGCCTGCGGCTCGCTGCGACCACGGCGACGACCACGCCGAGCCCGGTGCCGCCGGCGATCAGGAACATGATCAATATCTGGTACTTGACCGCCTGCACCGGCTCGACGCCGGCGAGGATCTGGCCGGTCATCATTCCCGGCAGGAAGACGATGCCGGCGGCGGACATGGAGTTGATCGTGGGGATCAGGCCGCTGCGCACGGCCTCGCGGCGCAGCCCCGACGTCGCCTCGGCGAACGAGTGCCCGAGGCTCAGCCGGGCCTCGATGGCGGTACGCTCGCGCGCCGCGGACGACAGCAGGCGCTCCAGACCGACGCTGACGCCGGTCATGGCGTTGCCCAGCACCATGCCGAGCAGCGGGATGGCGTACCGCGGGTCGTGCCAAGGCTCGGGCCGGACCTGGGTGGTCAACGCGATCATGGTGACGGTCACGCCGGCGACCAGCATGCTGCTGGCGCCGATCCCGGGCAGCCACCAAGCGGTGAAGGTCCGGGTCTGCCGGGCGGTCACCTCGTAGCCGGCGAAGGCCACCATCACCGCCACCACCGCCGCCGTCAGCAGCGGCGAGGCGGCCGCAAACAGGCCTTCGAGGACGAGGCCGACGAGCAGGAGCTGCACGACCATCCTGAGCGCGGCGACGACGAGCCGGCGGACGAGCCCGAGGTCGTAGGCCATCGACAACGCCGCGTTGACGCCGATGAGCAGCGCCGCGGTGGCGATGTCGACGTAGTCGAGGCGGATGTAGGTCACGGCGCCGGGTCTCCCACGTCGTCCGCGCCGGCGCGTGCGAGAACGCCGTTGCTCATTTCCATGCGGGCGTCGGCCAACCGGGCCACCTGATCCGGGTCGTGGCTCACCAGGACCACGGCGGCGCCGCGCTCCAGCTCCCGACGAAGGAGCGCTTCCGCGGCCCGTGCGGCCGTCGGATCGAGCCCGGAGGTGGGCTCGTCGAGGAGGAGCACGTCGGGTTCCAGCGCGATCGCCCGCGCCAGCGCCAGCCGCTGGCGCTCGCCGGTGGACAGCCGCGAAACCGGCCAGTCGAGGGCGTCCTCCGGCAGGCCGAGGTCGCGAAGCAGCGGGCCGGCGGCGCACGGCGCCTCGAAGTGATCGCCGACGGCCTCCGCCCACCAGCCGGATTCGGCGGCGACGTAGACCACGCGCCGGCGCCACCGCGGCGCCGGCATCTCGCAGCGTCGGGTGCCGGCGAGCAGGACGTCGCCGCTGCTGGGGTCGAGGTCGGCGATGGCGCGCAGCAGCAGGGTCTTGCCCGACCCCGACGGGCCGGTCACGGCGAGGCAGCGGCCGCGTCCGATCGTGAACGAGGTCGCGGCGATGCCGGCGCGGGCGAGGCCATGGACGCGAAGCAGCGGCGCGGCCATCCCCTCGTCGGCCGCGGATCGATCCGGCGGGTCGGGTGCTGGCATCCTGGCTCAACCGGGCGTAAGACGAAGCCGTTCGGGGCGAAGGCGGGCGCGGAGGTGGCGACGGTGAGCAACGGCTGGCGACTGCATCGCGAGACGGTTCGCCCCGAGTGGGTCGATTACAACGGGCATATGAACGTCGCCTACTATGTCCTGATCTTCGACCACGCCACCGACGCCGTGCTCGACGAACTCGACATCGGCGAGGCCTACCGCGGCCGCAGCGGCTGCTCGGTGTTCGTCGCCGAGGCGCACGTCACCTACGAACGCGAGGTGCGCGAAGGCCAGGCGGTGGAGGTCGAAAGCAGGATCCTCGGCTTCGACGGCAAGCGGCTGATCGTCTACCACGAGATGACCTCGCCGGACGAGGGCGGCCTCGTCGCCAGCAACGAGGTGTTGTGCCTGCACGTCGACCTGGAGGCGAGGCGGACGGCGCCGCTGCCGGCGGACGCGGCCTCCCGCCTCGCCGCGGCCGCGGAAGCCCACGCCCGCTTGGATCCGCCGCTCCGGGCCGGCCGGGCGATCAGCCTCAGCGGCCGCCGCCCGCGCTGACCCTCGCCACGGCCGTTTCCGCGTGGAGAGCGTCCCGCTGCCGGCGGGGATGCCCCGTCTCTTCATTCGCCCTTAATCGGCGCGGCATAGCATCGCGCCAGTTACAGCGTTAGCGGCCGGGGCGGCGTCATGACAGAGCAGAACGCGCAGGATCAGGTGCTTTCCTTCGCGACCGCGGCGCTCAAGATCATGGACGAGCGCAACATCGCGCCGACCCCCAACAACTTCACCGTCTGGTACAGCTATTTCTGCGGCAACCGGCCGGACCTGAACCGCGCCCTCGCCATCATGTTGGACAGCGGCTGCGAGTTCACGCCCGAGCGCAACGCCCAGATCTTCGCCAAGTACTGCACGGCGCCCTACGAGGCCGTGCCGATGCACCTGATCGCCGAACGCATGGAGGCGGAACTGGCGCGGGTGCTGGGCACGATCGACAAGGTCGGCCGCGGCGCCGCCGATTATGGGCGGACGCTGGAGACGGTGCAGGTTGCCCTGGTCGACGCGACGCAGTCCGAGACGCTGGTCGACGTGCTGTCGCGGGTCCTGGATCAGACCCGGGCGATGCGCCAGCAGAGCCGCGACGTCGAGCGGCAGCTCAAGGACTCGCTGACCGAGGTCAGCAAGCTGCGCGACCAGCTCGAGGAGGCCCGCCGCGAGGCCATGACCGATGGCCTCACCGGGATCGCCAACCGCAAGATGTTTGACTTCGTGCTGCGCCAGGCGGCGCTCGACGGCATGGAGAGCGGCGACCCGCTGTCGCTGCTGATGCTCGACATCGACCATTTCAAGCGCTTCAACGACACCCACGGCCATCACGTCGGCGACCAGGTGCTCCGCCTTCTCGCCGCGGTGCTGAAGCAGTCGGTCAAGGGCCAGGACACGCCGGCCCGCTACGGCGGCGAGGAATTCGCCGTGGTCCTGCCGCAGACGGTGCTGGAGAACGCGGTCAAGCTCGCCGACGCCATCCGCCTGCGCGTCGCCCGGCGCTCCGTCGTCAACCGGGCGACCAGCCAGCGGCTCGGCTCGTTCACCGTGTCCATCGGCGTCGCCGAGTTCACCCCCGGCGAGCCGCTGCGCCAGTTGGTCGAGCGGGCGGACCGAGCGCTCTACGCCGCCAAGAGGGCCGGCCGCAACCGAGTGATGTCCGAGCCGGCGGAGCCCTGCGAGTCCCCCCCGGCGCCCGTCGTCACCGCAGTATCATCTTCCCAACGTTGACCGGCGCCGCGCGCTTGCGTCATGGTCCGGCGGCGAAGCTGAACCCGGACCCCCAACGCCTGCGGAGGTGCGCACGGTGCGGAAGGTATGGCCTGCCCGCGAGGTTGCCGGCGGCCTCCTCCCGGCGGCGCTCATCGTCGCCTTGCTGGCCACCGCCGGCCACCTCGACGGCGTCGCCGTCGGCACCCTGCTCGCGGTCCTGGGCGTCGCCGCCTTCTGGCTGGTTCGGCGCTGGCGGAGCGCCGAGGCACTGAAGCCGGCGGTGCAGCAAGCCCCGCCGACGCTGGTCACGCAGGAGTTTCTCGAGGCCGTCCCGGACCCGCTGATCGTGGTCAACGACGCCCGCGAGGTCATGGCCGTCAACGCGCCGGCGCGCGAGGTGCTCGGCATCGGCGGGCTCGGCCGCGACCTCGCAATGTCGTTGCGCCACCCGGAGGTGCTGGCGGCCGTCGACGCGATCGCGGCGGGGGCGCCGGCCATCAGCGCCGAGATCACCCTGCCGGTGCCGGTCGCGCGCACCTTCACCTTCCACGCCGCCCGCGTGCCTGCCGGTGGCCCGGCCGACCGGAGGATCGTCCTCGTCCTCCACGACGAAACCCGGGCGAAACGGGCCGAGCAGACGCAGTCCGATTTCGTCGCCAACGCCAGCCACGAACTGCGCTCGCCGCTTTCGGCGCTGATCGGGCTGATCGAGACGCTGCGGGGTCCCGCGGCCGACGACGCGGCGGCGCGCGAGCGCTTCCTGTCGATCATGCACACCGAGTCCGGCCGCATGGCCCGCCTGGTCGACGACCTGATGTCGCTGTCCCGGGTCGAGATCAACGAGCACGTCGCCCCGCGCGACGCGGTGGAGATCGAGGAGGTGTTGGCCGCCGTCGCCGCCACCCTCTCGGTCCGGGCGGCCGGCAAAGACATGACCATCGCGGTGGCCTGCCCCCCGGGCCTCTCGCGGGTCCGCGGCGACGCCGACCAGCTCACCCAGGTGTTCCACAATCTGCTCGACAACGCCGTGAAGTACGGGCGCCCCGGCACCGCCGTCGAGGTCGCCGTCGCCCCCGCGTCGCTCAGCGCCGGCAATCCGTCCGGCGGCGGCACGGCGGCGGTGGCAATCTCCGTTCGCGACCGCGGCGAGGGCATTGCCGCCATCCATCTTCCCCGCATTACCGAGAGGTTCTACCGCGCCGACGAGGGTCGCTCGCGCCGCCTCGGCGGCACCGGCCTCGGCCTCGCCATCGTCAAGCACATCGTCAACCGCCACCGCGGCCGGCTCCTGGTCGAGAGCACCAAGGGCGAGGGCTCGACCTTCACCGTCGTCCTGCCCGCGGCCGCCGACGAGCCGCAGGTCAAGATCGCGGTCTAAGCCGGCGCCAACCTCGTTCAGGGCCGCATTCACGCTGTCTTCTTGCAGGGCGAAGGGGCTGGTTTCCGTGGTAGCCCCCAGGGTACCTGCGGGGGCCTGCAAGGGCTATTACCGCTGCGTATACCGCCTCGGAGTGATAAGCGGCCCGCCAAGAGAACCAGAGGCAAAAGCAAAAACACGTGCGCCGCGCCGCCGCCGCCGTCGGTTGCTTTGTCTATATTGGCGAAACGGGCGCGCCGCACCGAGCGGGAGCGCGAAAGTCATGAACGCATTACCTTCGCCCGTCCGGGCGGCCTTGTCGGCCGTCGTCGTCGCGGCGGTGCTGGTTTTGCTGCCCTACCGTGCCGAGGCCTTCTCCCCCGGCAAGTGCCTGAGGCCGCCGCCGCTGGTCGATCCGATCATTTACTGGAACAAGTGCCCAGAGGACCCGGGCGGGCCGTTCAACGTCGACGCCGGCGGGCGCGACGTTCTGGTCCGGCTGCCCAGGAACAGGGTTTGCCGCAAGCGGCTCTCCGTCATCTATGCCCGCAACCTTCGGATCAACGGCGGCAAGTTCGTCTACGACGACGTCGAGCGGCAGGTCATCAGCATCGGCCATACCGGCGGCGCGACCTTCATCGACGGCGTCCACATCGACGTGAACGCCAAGTACGCCGACGCCATTCGCTTCTATCGCCACACCGGAACCGTGGTCGTCCAGAACACGCTGGTCGAGGGCGTAAGCGGCATCGAGAGCGGCGTTCACGGCGACATCCTCCACGCCCAGGGCGACGGCCCGCTGGCAAACCTCACCCTGCAGAACGTGACCGGCTACACCGGCTATCAGGGTCTGTTCGTCCCCTACCGGACCGCAACCCGCCATGGCACCCGCCGGCTGAAGCTGGACCGGGTCAACCTCGGCTACGACCCGGAGGTCATCGTCATCCACCCGCTGATGCTGCTGTTCATGGGCAACGTCGACGATCCGCTCGACCTGCCCCCGGATCTGGGCACCGAGTTGATCAACGTGTTTCTCGACGGCTCGGTCAGGAACTTCCCGTTCGAGCGGGCGGCCTACGCCTACCCAGTGAAGGACGACAACGGCTGCGCCTGGTTCGACGCGAAGCACGGCATCAAGGGTCCGGTGTGTTCCGGCAAGCCCCCCAGCGGCGACTACGCCCCCTCCAGCCGGGTCGGCCTGAACTACAGCCGCGCCGCCTTCTGCTCCAGCACAGCGACGGTCGCCGCCGGCACTAAGTAGCCCACGTGGGGAAAACCGGTCGGCTTCTCCCATAACTCGGCGCCGCTGTCATCAAAGTGTAACGTTTTCCTCATAAATGTGCATGCGCTGGCCCTTAGTGTTCCGGGCAAGCCGAAAGGGCATTGATGACTGGCGAGGCAGCGTCCCGCCGTTGGATCGGGGTTACGGGAGAGTTCTGAATGATGAAGCAGGTAATGGCCGGGGTGGTGCTCGCGAGCATCGCCGTGGCGGGCACGGCGCATGCGCGCGATCAAATCCGCGTCGTCGGCTCATCTACCGTCTATCCGTTCACCACCCGCGTCGCCGAGGAGTTCGGCAGGACCACCAAGTTCGCCACGCCGATCATCGAGAGCACCGGCACCGGCGGCGGCTTCAAGCTGTTCTGCTCCGGCACCGGCGTGGACACGCCGGACATCAGCAATGCCTCGCGGGCGATCAAGAAGTCCGAGATCGAGAGCTGCACCAAGGCCGGGGTCACCGGCATCACCGAGGTCAAGATCGGCTACGACGGCATCGTCCTGGCCAACTCCAGGCAGTCCCCGCAGATGGACATCACGCTGGAGCAGCTCTACCGGGCGCTGGCCAAGGACCTGCCGGACGGCAAGGGCGGCTTCGCCCCCAACCCCAACGCCAAGTGGAGCGACATCGCGCCCTCGCTGCCCGACAGCAGGATCGAGGTGCTCGGCCCGCCGCCCACGTCCGGGACGCGCGACGCCTTCGTCGAGCTGGCGATGGAGGGCGGCTGCAAGAAGATCGACGCGATCGCCCAGTTGGAAAAGTCCGAGCCCGACAAGTTCAAGGCCGTCTGCCACGGCATCCGCGAGGACGGCGCCTACGTCGAGGCGGGCGAGAACGACGTCCTGATCGTGCGCAAGCTTGAAGCCAACCCCAACGCCTTCGGCGTATTCGGCTACAGCTTCCTTGAGCAGAACCAGGACAAGATCCAGGGCAGCAAGATAAACGGCGTCGCCGACACCTACGAGAACATCTCGTCCGGCGAATACCCGATCTCCCGCTCGCTCTTCATCTACGTGAAGAAGCCGCACGTGGGCGTGATCCCCGGCCTGCAGGAGTTCGTCGTCGAGTTCACCAGCGACAAGGCCAGCGGCCCGGAGGGCTACCTCGCCGACAAGGGCCTGATCGCGCTCCCCGACGAGGAGCGGGAGAAGTTCCAGAAGGTCGCCAAGGAGCTTCCCAACAACGTCGCCATGTAAGTTGCGCCCGGCCGCCGGAAGGGAGGATCGCTCCCTTCCGGTCGCATCTACTCCTAAAGACTCCTGATCTGGAACCGCTGGCGCAGCGAACACCGGCCCATGACATTCCTGGTCCTCACCGCGGCCCTTCTAGCGCTCGCATCGATCGGCTACTACATGGGCCGCTCGCGGGCGTCGAAGTACGCGACGGCCGGCGGCGCCCGCCTGAACTCCTTGCCGTCCTTCTATGGCCACTACGTCGCGCTCTGGTGCGGACTGCCGGCGCTGTTGGTCATCGCCGCGTGGCTCGCCTTCGAGCCGTCGATCATCCGCGCGCTGGTCGTCGCCGGCCTGCCCGAGGCGGCCCGCGATCTGGACCCGGCGCGCCTGGACCTGCTGCTCAACGACGCGCGCAACGTCGCCGCCGGTGGCGCGGCCGCGCGCGCGGGCGGAGCCGATGTGCAGGCTGCCGCCGAGCGCTACGGCACGCTGCGCGCCGTCAGCTTCTGGGCAATGTCGGTCGCGGCGCTGGCCCTCGCGGTCCTCGGCCTGAGCTACGCCCGCAAGCGGATCAGGCCCGAGCTTCGCGCCCGCGCCCGGGTGGAGCAGGTCATCAAGGTGATCATGATCGCCTGCTCGGCCGTGGCGATCATCACCACCATCGGCATCGTGCTCTCGCTGATCTTCGAGGCCGGGCGGTTCTTCATCAAGGTCTCGCCCATCGAGTTCCTGTTCGGAACCGAGTGGAGCCCGCAGATCGCGCTGCGTGCCGACCAGGTGGGCGCCGCCGGCGTGTTCGGCGCCGTGCCCCTGTTCGTCGGCACGCTCCTGATCTCCTTCATCGCCATGTGCGTGGCCATGCCGGTCGGGCTGTTCGCCGCGATCTACACCGCGGAGTACGCCCACCCGCGGATGCGGGCGATCATCAAGCCGGTCCTCGAGATCCTCGCCGGCATCCCGACGGTGGTCTACGGCTTCTTTGCCGCGCTAACGGTGGCTCCGTTCTTCCGCAACGCCGGCGAGGGCATCGGCCTGCAGGTGTCTTCGGAAAGCGCGCTCGCCGCCGGCATGGTCATGGGGGTGATGATCATCCCGTTCGTCTCGTCGCTCTCCGACGACGTGATCACTGCGGTGCCGCAGTCGATGCGGGAAGGGTCATACGGCCTCGGCAGCACCCAGTCGGAGATGATCCGCAAGGTGATCCTGCCGGCGGCGTTGCCCGGGATCGTCGGCGGCTTCCTGCTCGCCATCTCGCGCGCCATCGGCGAGACGATGATCGTGGTCATGGCCGCGGGCCTGGCCGCCAACCTCACCGCAAACCCGTTGGAGGCGGTGACGACCATCACCGTCCAGATCGTCACGCTGCTGGTCGGCGACCAGGAGTTCGACAGCCCGAAGACGCTCGCCGCCTTCGCCCTCGGCCTCGTTCTCTTCTGTGTGACCCTCGTGCTGAACGTCGTCGCCCTGCACATCGTGAACAAGTACCGGGAGCAGTATGAATAACGGCGCCATAAGCACCGTCGGGCGGCCGCCGGCCGAAAGCACCCGGGAGTTTCCCGCCGCGATTTCGGCAAGGCTGAAGAAGCGCTACGCCGCCGAGCGGCGCTTCCGCCTCTACGGCCTGCTCGCCATCGTCTTCGCCGGCCTGAGCCTGGCGATCCTGCTGTTCACCGTGATCAGCACCGGCATCCCGGCGTTCACCCAGACGATGATCCGCCTGCCGGTGACGATCTACCCGCAGCTGGTGGATCCCGACGGCACCCGCGATCCGGAGACGCTGTCGCGGGCGGACTACCAGAAGGTCATTCGCGACGCGCTCGACGACCTGTTCCCGGACGTGACCGGCCGCGGCCAGCGCCGCGAGCTGTTCGCCATGCTGAGCCCGGGCGGTGCCTACGACCTGCGCGACCAGGTGATGGCGAACCCCGGGCTGATCGGCACCCGGATCGAGATGCTGGTGCCGCTCTCCGACGACTTCGACCAGTTCGCCAAGGGCGCGATCGACGCCTCGACGGCGACGGAGCAGACCCGCGTCTCCGAGGATCAGGCCCGCTGGTTCGAGCGACTGCAGCAGCGCGGGATGATCGAGAGCGTCTTCAACACGACGCTGTTCAGCCGGGCGGACTCGCGCTCTCCCGAGCTCGCCGGGATCTGGGGCGCGCTGGTGGGGTCGTTCTGGACCATGCTGGTGACGCTGGTCCTGTCGTTCCCGCTCGGCGTCGGCGCGGCGATCTACCTCGAGGAGTTCGCGCCGAAGAACCGCTGGACCCAGTTGATCGAGGTCAACATCAACAACCTTGCGGCGGTACCGTCCATCGTCTTCGGCCTGCTCGGCCTCGCCGTGTTCCTGAACTTCTTCGGCCTGCCACGCTCCGCGCCGCTGGTCGGGGGCATGGTGCTCGCGCTGATCACCCTGCCGACCATCATCATCGCCAGCCGGGCCGCGCTGAAGGCGGTGCCGCCGTCGATCCGCGAGGCGGCGATGGGGGTCGGCGCCTCGCAGGTGCAGACGGTGTTCCACCACGTGGTCCCGCTGGCCCTGCCGGGCATGCTGACCGGCACCATCATCGGCATGGCCCAGGCGCTGGGAGAGACCGCGCCGCTGCTCATGATCGGGATGGTCGCCTTCATCGTCGACATCCCCTCCGGGCCGCTCAGCCCGTCGACGGTGATGCCGGTGCAGATCTTCCTCTGGTCGGACGCGCCGGAACGCGCCTTCGTCGAGCGGGCGTCGGCGGCGATCATGATCCTGCTCGGCTTCCTGGTCCTGATGAACGTCCTGGCCGTTGTGCTGCGCAGGCGCTTCGAGCGAAAGTGGTAGGGTTGGAGACAGCAGAAGTGATGACGATGATCCACCCGCAGCCTCCGCAGGCGCCGACGCTGGCGAACGAGCCGGCGCCCGAACAGGCCGTGACCTTCGCCACCCGGGACGTGACGGTCCACTACGGGACGAAGAAGGCCCTGGACGGGGTCAGCCTCGACATCAACCGCAACGACGTGACCGCGCTGATTGGCCCGTCGGGATGCGGCAAGTCCACCTACCTGCGCTGCCTGAACCGGATGAACGACATCATCCCGGGCTGCCGGGTCAGCGGCCAGATCCTGCTGGACGGCGAGGACGTCTACGGCCGAGAGATGGACGTCGTGCACCTCCGGGCTCGGGTCGGCATGGTCTTCCAGAAGCCGAACCCGTTTCCCAAGTCCATCTTCGAGAACGTGGCCTACGGGCCACGGATCCATGGCATCGCCAGGGACAAGACCCAGCTCGAGGAGATCGTGGTCACCAGCCTCGAGCGGGCCGGCCTGTTCGGCGAGGTGAAGGACCGCATGCACGAGCCGGGAACCGGGCTTTCCGGCGGGCAGCAGCAGCGGCTTTGCATCGCCCGCGCCATTGCCGTGCAGCCCGAGGTGATCCTGATGGACGAGCCGTGCTCCGCGCTCGACCCCATCGCCACGGCGAAGATCGAGGAGCTGATGGACGAGTTGCGCAGCAACTACAGCATCGTCATCGTCACCCACTCGATGCAGCAGGCGGCGCGGGTGTCGCAGCGCACCAGCTTCTTCCACCTCGGCGTCATCGTCGAGACCGGCGAAACCGAGCAGATCTTCACCAACCCGGTCGACCAGCGGACCCAGGACTACATCACCGGCCGGTTCGGCTGATTGCGGCGGACGAGCCGGGGAGAGGAACGGCAACCATGAGCTCGGACCACACGGTCAAGGCGTTCGACGAGCAGCTCAAGCGGCTCGACCACCTCATTGCCGAGATGGGCGGCCTCGCCGAGACCCAGCTTGCCAACGCCATCGAGGCGCTGATCAAGCGCGACAGCGACAAGGCCTCCCGCGTCATCGGCGTGGACCTGCGCCTCGACGAGCTCGAGCTCGAGGTCGACCACCACACCGTGATGCTGCTGGCGTTGCGCCAGCCTATGGCCAGCGACCTGCGCGAGATCATTGCCGCGCTGAAGACCGCGAACATCCTCGAGCGCATCGGCGACTACGCCAAGAACGTCGCCAAGCGCACCAGCACGCTGGTTGAGATGCCGCCGGTGCCGCCGTCGATGACCATCGGCCGGCTGGGCCGGCTGGCGCAGGAGATGGTCAAGGACGTGCTCGACGCCTACCTCGCCCGCGACGTCGAAAAGGCGAACATGGTGCGCGAGCGCGACAAGGAGCTGGACGCGCTCTACACCAGCCTGTTCCGCGAGCTCCTGACCTACATGATGGAGGACGCGCGCAACATCACCGCCTGCACGCATCTCCTTTTCGTCGCCAAGAACCTGGAGCGGGTGGGCGACCACGCCACCAACATCGCCGAGATCACCCACTTCCTGGTCAAGGGGACCGTGCCGACGACGCAGCGGCCCCAGGACGACGAAAGCTACTACGCGGTTGCCGAGCCTCATGAACACTGAGGGCCAGACGATGAACATGATCCCGCCGGCCGGAACGATGAAGCCGAAGGTGCTCATCGTCGAGGACGAGGACGCCCAGGCCGAGGTGCTGCGCTACAACTTCGAGCGCGAGGGCTTCGACGTCGTGCTCGCCACCGACGGCGACGACGGCCTCTTTGCGGTGGAGGAGCACCAGCCGGACCTGGTCATCCTCGACTGGATGCTGCCCGGCACGTCGGGCATCTCGCTCTGCCAGCGGCTCCGCGGCCGCGCCGAGACCCGGGCGCTGCCGATCATCATGCTGACCGCGCGCAGCGAGGAGTCCGACCGCATCCGCGGCTTCGACAGCGGCGCCGACGACTACGTGGTCAAGCCGTTCTCGCCGAGCGAGCTGGTCGCCCGGGTCCGCGCCGTGCTCCGCCGCTCGCGTCCGGCGCTGACCGAGGAGGTGCTGTCCTGCCAGGACATCACCATGGACCTGGCCACGCACCGGGTCACCCGCGGCGGCCGCTCCATCCACCTCGGCCCCACCGAGTTCCGCCTGCTCCGGCTGTTCATGGAGAAGCCGGAGCGGGTGTTCTCCCGCGAGCAGCTCCTCGACAAGGTCTGGGGCCGCGACATCCACGTCGAGCTTCGCACCGTCGACGTGCATATCCGCCGGCTGCGCAAGGCGCTCGGCGAGCACGGCGACGAGGACGTGATCCGCACCGTCCGCGGCGCCGGCTACGCGCTGAACGCGAAGAGCAACTGACCCGACGCGCGGCGTTTCAAACGAGGCCCTCACCCCGACCCTCTCCCACTTGCGCCTGCGGCGCGCGGGAGAGGGAGCGCGCCTAGATTCCCTCGCCCGCGCGAAGCGTGGGAGAGGGAGGGGCCCGCGCAGCGGGAGGGTGAGGGCAGCGGGACCGCCGGCCGCGGGATCGACGCGTGCTTTTTCTCCCACCACATGTAGGCTGGAACGCGGAGTTCATACCGGACCTGGGTAGCCTATGACCGATCCGTTCGACCTGGCCGTATCGCCAGCGCCAGCGCCACCGCAGCCGCCGTCCCCGCCCTCCGCGCCCGCGTTCGCCGGCGGGGTGGCGCCCGTCGCCGACGGCATCGCCCAGCTCAACGAGATGCAGCGCCGAGCGGTCGAAACCGTCGACGGGCCGGTGCTGGTGCTCGCCGGCGCCGGCACCGGCAAGACCCGGGTGCTGACCACGCGGCTCGCCCACATCCTGGCCTCCGGGCGGGCGCGGCCGTGGCAGATGCTGGCGGTGACCTTCACCAACAAGGCCGCCAGGGAGATGCGCGAGCGGGTGGCCGGGCTGCTCGGCTGCTCGGTGGACGGCTGGTGGGTCGGCACCTTCCACGCCATTGCCGCCCGCATGCTGCGCACCCACGCCGAGCGGGTGGCGCTGAAGGCCAACTTCACCATCCTCGACACCGACGACCAGCTCCGGCTGCTGAAGCAGATCCTGGAGGCCCGCGGCGTCGACCTGAAGCGGAACCCGCCCAGGCTGCTATCCTCGCTGATCCAGCGGTGGAAGGACCGGGGGCTCAAGCCGGAGAAGGTCACCGAGGCGGAAGGCGCCGACGCGCTCGACGGCCTGGCGCTCGGCGTCTACGCCGACTACCAGGAGCGGCTGCAGGTGCTGAACGCGGCCGACTTCGGCGACCTGCTGCTGCACACCCTGACGCTGCTGCTTGCCGAGGCGGACGTGCTGGAGCGCTACCAGCGCCAGTTCCGCTACATCCTGGTCGACGAGTACCAGGACACCAACGTCGCCCAGTACCTGTGGCTCAGGGCCTTGGCCAGCGGCCATCGCAACATCTGCTGCGTCGGCGACGACGACCAGTCGATCTATTCCTGGCGCGGCGCCGAGGTCGGCAACATCCTCCGTTTCGAGCGGGACTTCCCCGGCGCGGCGGTCATCCGGCTGGAGTGCAACTACCGCTCGACGCCGCACATCCTCGCCGCCGCCTCCGGGCTCATCAGCCACAACCGCGGCCGGCTGGGCAAGACCCTGTGGACCCCGGAGGGGGAGGGGGAGAAGGTCGCCGTCCGCGGCGTCTGGGACGGCGAGGACGAGGCGCGGATGGTCTGCGAGGAGATCGAGGCGCAGCACGGCAAGGGCCAGGCGCTGTCGGGCGTCGCCGTGCTGGTGCGCGCCGGCTTCCAGACCCGCGAGTTCGAAGAGCGGCTGATCGTCACCGGCATCCCCTACCGCATCGTCGGCGGCGCGCGGTTCTACGAGCGCCAGGAGATTCGCGACGCCATCGCCTACCTTCGCCTGGTGGTCCAGGAGGACGACGACCTCGCCTTCGAGAGGATCGTCAACGTGCCCAAGCGCGGCCTCGGCACCGCCTCGCTGCGCACGATCCACGTGCTCGCCGGCCAGGCGGGGCTGTCGCTGGCGGCAGCCTCCGCCCGGCTGGTCCTGACCGACGAGCTGAAGCCGCAGGCACGGCGCTCGCTGGCCCGCCTGCTCGACGACCTCGAACGCTGGCGGCGGGGGCTCGCGACTGCGTCGCCGCCGGACTTGGCCCGGGCGGTTCTCGACGAGTCGGGCTACACCGAGATGCTCCGCGCCGACCGCAGCCCGGAGGCGGGCGGGCGGCTGGAAAACCTCAAGGAGCTGGTCTCGACCATCGCCGAGTTCGACGGGATCGGCGGCTTCCTCGAACACGTCAGCCTGGTCATGGACAACGACGAGGCGGCCGGCGACGACAAGGTCAGCGTCATGACCCTGCACGCCGCCAAGGGCCTGGAGTTCGACACCGTCTTCCTGCCGGGCTGGGAGGAGGGGATCTTCCCCAACCAGCGGGCGCTGGACGAGGGCGGCGCGGCGGCGCTGGAGGAGGAGCGGCGGCTCGCCTACGTCGGCCTCACCCGGGCGCGCAAGCGCGCGATCATCTCCCATGCGCTGAACCGGATGGTCTTCGGCTACTGGCAGAACGCGGTGCCGTCGCGCTTCGTCGGCGAGCTGCCGGACGGCGCCACCGACTACGTCGCAGCTCCCGGGCTGTTCGGCGGCCGGGCCCCGTCCCTCGACGCGATCGGCCGGATGGCAGGGCCCGACGCCTCGCCGGCCTCGGCGCCCTGGCACGACGCGCCGCGCCGCTCCGCGCCGCTGCTCGACGGCGTCCCCTATAAGGTGCAGACCCGCGCCGAGCCAGCCACCAGCTTCGCCACCGGCCAGCGGATCTTCCACCAGAAGTTCGGCTACGGGCAGATCCTGGAGGTCAGCGGCGACAAGCTGCAGATCGCCTTCGACAAGGCGGGGACCAAGACCATCATCCACAGCTTCGTCGAACCGGCCTGATGCCGGGCGCCGCCGTCGGCCTCGTGCGCATCGAGCTGCGTGTGCCGGCGGCGGCGGCGGACGCCTTCGAGGCGGCGCTGGCGGAGGTTGCGGCGACGGTGTCGCGGTTCGACGTGACGACCGACGGCGGGCTGGTGCGCATCGAGGGCATCGCGCTGGGCGAGCCCGACCCGGCCGAACTCGGCTGCGCCCTGGCACTCGCTGCCGCGGCGAGCGACGTTCCCGTGCCGCCGGTCGAGGCCGAGCCCATCGGCGAGCGCGACTGGGCGGCGGCGAGCCGGGCGTCGTTCCCGCCGTTCCGCTTGGGGCGCTTCCTGATCCGGCCCAGCGACGACGCCGGCGCGTTTCCGCCGGGCGCCATCGGGCTTGCGCTGGACGCCGGCCTCGCCTTCGGCTCCGGACGGCACGGCTCGACCGCCGGCTGCCTGCTTGCCCTCGACGCGCTTCGCCGCCGGCGCGTCGGCAAGGCCCTGGACGTCGGCTGCGGCTCCGGGATCCTGGCCATCGCCATGGCCAGGCTGTGGCGGCGGGCGCCGGTGCTGGCCTGCGACGTCGATCCGCAAGCGGTTGCGGTCACCCTGGAGAATGCGCGGGCGAACGCCGTCGCGCCCCAGGTCCGGGCGGTCTGCGCCGACGGACTGCGGCCGCCCGCCATCCGCGCGGAGGCGCCTTTCGACCTGGTCGCGGCCAACATCCTCGCCCCGCCGCTGCGGCGCATGGCCGGCGACGTCGCCGCGGTGCTGGCCCCAGGCGGCCGGCTGGTGCTGTCGGGTTTTCTCGTCCGCGAAGGGGGCGCCGTGCTCGCCGCCTATCGCGGCCGGGGCTTGCGCCTGTCGCGGCGGATCGTCGTCGACGGCTGGCTCACCCTGATCCTCGCCCGCTGACGCGGATAGGGCGCGTCACCCCGGCAGGCGCTGGGCGAGCAGCCAGTCGTAGAGGCCCGGTTCGGCGTAGGCCGCGTCACATGTGCGCACGTGCGGCCCTTGGCCGCCCTTGTGGCCCAGGCGATAGGGCTTCTCCACCAGCCGGCCGTGGCCGCCGAGCGCGGCGACGATCTCGCGCGAGCCGGCGGTGAGCTCGCCGATCTCGTCGTCCTCGCCGTAGGCGATCCACAGCGGCAGATGCGCGAGCCGGGGCAGCGCGTCCGGCGTGGTGCAGGCGCCGCAGACCGAGGCCAGGGCGGCGAAGCGCCGCGGCCGGCGGAGCGCCAGGCAGAAGGCGCCGACCCCGCCCATGCTGAAGCCGCTGAGATAGAGCCGCGCCGGATCGAAGCGCGGGAGCAGGGCGTCGAGGACATGGTCGAGGCCCAGCAGCATGTCCTCGTCGCACCAGGTGTTGGTCTTCGGGCATTGCGGCGCGGCGGTGAGGAAGGGGAACGGCCGGTTCAGGAGCCGCCGGCCTTCGGCCCGGAACTTCGCCAAGCCCCAGCGGGCCACCGCGGCGAGTTCGCCCGGACCTTCGCCCCGTTCGCCCATGCCGTGGAGGAACAGGATCAGGGGCGGCGGCGAGGCCTCGCCGCCCGCGGCTTCGCCGGCGCCCGCGTCCGGCGGATAGATCAGCAGGTTCTGGCCTTCGACGAAGCGCATGCTGACGCTCCTCCTCTCTACCGAACGATCCGGATAGAACCGCTGATACCCTCACCCCGACCCTCTCCCACTTGCGCCTGTCGGCGCGCGGGAGAGGGAGCGGCAGCGTACCTCCTCTCCCGCACGAAGCGTGGGAGAGGAAGGGGCTGCGAAGCGGGAAGGTGAGGGCCGGGGGTACGGCCCGCACCCAGGCCCGCCTCGCTCGCCCCGTGCCTCAGGCCCGCGACGGATCCAGCCGGATCTGCGGCAGCGACCGTGGGCTGGCGAACGCCTGGCGGATGACGTCTGTCTCGGCGTCGAGCCAGTTCTGCGCCGGATCCTGCTCCGGGTGCTGCTCATGCAGGTAATAGGCGCGCACGTGGATGAAGGGGCGCAGGGTCTCGACCAGGTCCTCGCGGGCGCCGGCGAAGGCCTCCCACGACGGTTCTGCGTCGGGGCGCGCTTCCCGGATGAAGGCAATGGCCTCGCCGGGCTCCATCGTCTCGACGAACGAGAGATAGCCGAGCACCACCAGGGGGCTGCGGTTGATCCCCGCCGTGCAGTGGACGTAGACCCGGCGACCGCCCGCGAGCAGCGCGGTCAGCGCCCGAACCGCCGTCGGCAGGTTGCGCCGCTGGTCGGGCGGGTCGAAGTCCAGCATCGGCGCGTTGACCATGGCGACGCCCGCGGCCTCGCCGCAGGCCCGGTGGGCGTCGTAGTCGATGGCGAAGGCGCTGCGGCAGGCGTCGCTTTGCAGCGACAGGATCGCCGTCGCGCCGGTATCGTCGATGATCCGCTCGACGTCTTCGACCGCCATCGGGCACGAGCCGATGAGCAGGTCGCTGCGGACCTCGCTCCAGCCGAGGCTCCACCGCCAGGCGTCGCCGGCGGCGACGGGTGCGCGAGCCGCTTGCTTTGCGCCGGCGACCGGATCGGCGCTGCGATCGTCGTCGTTCAGCGTCAGTACCATGCCCCGCTCTCCCTGCTTCGTCGTTCGGCCCAATATGTGCGCCCAGCTCCGCCAGGGAAAGAACGGCCTTCCCATTACGGCGGGGCCGGGCGTTCGCCGGAGCCGGCGTCGGCCGCGTCCGCCAGCCGGCGCAGCGCCGCGGCAATCTCGACCGGGTAGGGAGAGGCGCCCTCAGCGACGTCGTCGAGTGCGCGCAGCGCCTCGGGCAGGCGCGCGAGCTGTGACGCGGCGTGGGTGCGGACGTCCGCCAGGGACGGGCCCGGCGAGAGCCTGCGGCCGCCCCGCATCACCGGCACGAGCAGGGGCTCGCCCGGCTGCCGGTCGGTCCCGATGCTGACCACGTCGCCCGCCATCCGCCCATCCTCGCCGTAGCGGCGGAACACCTGCTTCGCCCCCGGCCACGTCGCCTTGCTCTCCGAGCGCTTGCGCCGGGGCCGGCCGCCGTAGGCCTGCAGCTTGTAGGCGCAGTCGAGCGCCGGGGCGTCCTGCGACGTGACCAGGCTGGTGCCGATGCCGAAGCCGTCGATGGGCGCACCTTCGGCGACGAAACGGGCAATCTTGTGCTCGTCGATGCCGCCGCTGGCGAAGATGCGAACGTTCGTGAGCCCCCCGGCGTCGAGGATGGCGCGGACCTTGCGTGCGTGGGCGGCGAGGTCGCCGGAGTCGAGGCGGACGCCGCGCACGGTGATGCCTTCGCCCTCGAGCCTGGGGGCGAGGCGGACGACCCGCTCGGCCCCGGCTTCGGTGTCGTAGGTGTCGATCAGCAGCACCAGGTCGTTCGGCCGCGAGCGGGCGAAGCTCAGGAACGCCTGGGTCTCGTCGGCATGGGCCTGGACGTAGGAATGCGCCATGGTGCCGTAGAGCGGCACGCCGAAGGCGGGCCCCGCGAGCACGCTGGCGGTGCCGGCGAAGCCGGCGACGTAAGCAGCGCGCGCCGCGTGCAGTCCGGCTTCGGCGCCGTGCGCCCGGCGCAGGCCGAAGTCGATCAGCGTCCGGCCTTCCGCCGCCAGCACCATCCGCGCCGCTTTCGCCGCGATCAGGCTCTGCAGGTGCAACAGGTTGATCAGCCGGGTCTCGACCAGCTGCGCCTCGGCGATGGGCGCGGTGACCCGGAGGATCGGCTCGTCGGCGAAGAAGACGGTGCCCTCGGGCATGGCGTCGACGTCGCCGGTGAAGCGAAAGGCGGCGGCGTAGTCGAGGAAGCGCCTGTCGAACCGGCCCGACGCCCCCAGCCAGTCCAGCTCCCCGGCGCCGAAGCGGACCTGCTCGAGGAAGCCAAGCGCCTGTTCCAGGCCGGCGGCCATGAGGAACCGCCGCTGCCTCGGCAGCCGGCGGGAGAAGAACTCGAAGACCGCGGTCTCGCCCATGCCGTTGTCCAGGTACGCCTGAACCATGTTGAGCTGGTAGAGGTCGGTCAGCAGCGGCGAGGTGGACGGGTCCATCGGCGGCGGCTCCCAGCGCGGCGGCTCCGAAGAGCGCAGGCGCGCGAGCATAACGAGCCCGTTCGCCGGGCGGCAAGGCAGGCCCGGCGGGCGATCTCGGACGGAGCAGCGGCGCGTGTCGGCGGCGGGCGCCCGGCGCTATAGTCGCGGCTCCGGCAGAGGTGCCGGGTCGAGGGAGAACGGGGATGGCCGGAGCGGCGTTGCGAACGGGCGGGGAGCTCATCGTCGAGGCGCTGAAGCGCCACGGCATCGACACCGTCTTCTGTGTTCCGGGCGAGAGCTTCCTGCCGATACTCGACGCGCTCTACGACACCGACGGCATCCGCGTCGTCACCTGCCGGCACGAGCACGGCGCGGCGATGATGGCCGAGGCCCACGGCAAGCTCACCGGCCGCCCGGCCGTCTGCCTCGTCACCCGCGGCCCCGGCGCCTGCAACGCCGCCATCGGCGTGCACACGGCATTTCAGGACTCCACGCCGATGCTGCTCCTCATCGGCCAAGTCGAGCGCGGCTTCATCGGCCGCGAGGCGTTCCAGGAGGTGGACCTCGCCCGGATGTTCACAGCGTTGGCAAAAAGGGCCGAGCAGGTGGACGCAGCCGAGGCCATCCCGGCAGCGATGGCCGGCGCGGTCCACGACGCCCGTGCGGGGCGGCCGGGGCCGGTGGTCCTGGCCCTGCCGGAGGACGTGCTGTCTGAGCGGGTCGAGGCCGAGGCGATACCGCCCGTCCCCGTGCACGAGCGGGACCCCGACGAGGGGCTGATGGAGCGGCTGCATCACCGCCTGGGCGATGCCCGCCGGCCGCTGCTGCTGGTCGGCGGCGGCTGGACGCCCACGGCCCGCGCCGACCTGCACGCCTTCGCCGTCGCCAACGGCCTGCCGGTCTGCTGCGCCTTCCGCCGTCACGACATCTTCGACAACGCTGATCCGCTGTTCGCGGGCGAGCTCGGGATCGGCGCCAACCCGGCGCTGCTGGCGCGCGTCCGGGCGGCCGACCTCGTCGTCGCCGTCGGCACGCGGTTGGGAGAGATCACCACCCAGGGCTACAGCCTGCTGCCACGGCGGGGAGAGGGGGCGGCAGCCGGCCCGGATCTGGTCCACGTCTATCCCGACGCCGCCGAGCCCGGCCGCGTGTTTGCCGTGGCGCTTGCCATTCCGGCGAGCCCCGGACCGTTCGTCGCCGCGGCCCGGCGGCTCGCCGCCGCCAATGCCGAGCGTTGGCGAAGCTGGGCGGCCGCGGCACGCGCCGACTACGTCGCCGACCGCGGCCGGGCGGTGCGGGGCGGGGCGCTCGACCTGCGCCAGGCGATGGCCGAGCTCGACGCGATGCTGCCGGCGGACGCCATCGTCAGCGTCGACGCCGGCAACTTCAGCGGCTGGCCTCAGCGCTTCCTCACATTCGGCGGCGGCCGGCGGCTGCTCGGGCCCTGCAACGGCGCCATGGGCTACGCGGTGCCGGCGGCGGTGGCGGCGAAGCTGGCTGCACCGGATCGCTGCGTCGTCGCCTGCGTCGGCGACGGCGGCTTCGGCATGACCGGGCAGGAACTCGCGACCGCCGTCGCCGCCTCGCTGCCGATCGTCGTCCTGATCTTCGACAACGGCATGTTCGCGACCATCCGGATGCACCAGGAGCGCTCCTACCCCGGCCGCCCGATGGCGACCGCGCTCACCAACCCGGACTTCGCCGCGGTGGCCCGCGCCTACGGCGCCCACGGCGAAACCGTGTCCCGGACGGAGGAGTTCGCGCCGGCGATGGCACGCGGTCTGGCCTCCGCCGGCCCGGCGGTGGTTGCGCTCCGGGTGGATCCCGAGCTCATCACCACCCGCGCCACCCTGTCGGAGCTGCGCTCCGCCGCCGTCCGCTGAGCACCGGCTGCCTGCGAGCCATTCCCGGAACCCGTCCGCCGTCGTTGCGTTTTTGCACCACCAGCAACCGGTGCTCTGAACCATCAACGGGAGGATCCATGATGAAGCGACTTTACGCCGCGATGTTTGCGACGGCGCTCACGGCGGCCGTTGCCGCGCCGTCCGCCTTCGCTGCCGACGACTCCAAGGAGTTCATCGAGAAGGCCGTCCGCGGCAACATCGCCGAGGTGAAGCTGGGCGAGCTCGCCGAGAAGCAGGCGAAGTCGGATCAGGTCAAGACGCTGGGCGAGACCCTGCGGACGGACCACGGCAAGGCCCTGGAGAAGTCGAAGGCCCTGGCCAAGGAGATGGACGTCGAGGTGAAGATGGAGCCCACCGACGACGCCAAGGAGACCTACGACGAGTTGGCGAAGCTGTCGGGGGCCGAGTTCGACCGCGAGTTCGTCGAGGCTGCCGTCGAGGACCACGAGAAGGACATCGAGCTCTACACCGAGCAAGCCGAGGAAGGCGACAACCCCAAGGTCGTGGAGTACGCCAAGGAGACGCTCCCGGTGCTGAAGAAGCATCTCGACGCCGCCCGCAAGCTCGAGGGCAACGTTGGCAACTAACCAAACCTGAGGCATCGGCGTTCGGCAGCGCCGGCGGCGCCTCCGCGTGCCTGCCGGCGCGCCAACCCGCGCCACCGCCAACCCGCGCCGCCGCCGGGCCCTCGCCGGTGGCGCGGGACGCGCCGGGATTGCCCGTGGTCGAGGCAGCCGCTACGTTAACCGGCCTGATCGGGCGAGGGGCGAGGGCGTGGCCGAGGCCGCAACGATGCGGGCGATGGTGCTCGACGCACCGGCGACGCCGCTCAAGGAGAGGGTGGTGCCCCGCCCGGAACCGGCGGCGGGGCAGGTGCTGGTCGAGGTCGCGGCGTGCGCCGTTTGCCGCACCGATCTCCACGTCGTCGACGGCGAGCTGACCCAGCCGAAGCTGCCGATCATCCCAGGCCACGAAATCGTCGGCCGCGTCGTCCGCGCTGGCCACGGCGTCCAGGGCTTCGCCATCGGCGAGCGCGTCGGTATCCCGTGGCTCGGGTGGACGTGTGGCGCGTGCCCGTTCTGCCTGGGGGGCCAAGAGAACCTGTGCCCGGAGGCCCGGTTCACCGGCTACCAGATCGACGGCGGCTACGCCGAGTACGCGGTGGCGGACGCCCGCTACTGCTTCCCGATCTCCGGCGGCTACGCCGACGCGGAGGCGGCGCCGCTGCTCTGCGCCGGGCTGATCGGCTACCGCGCCCTGACCATGGCAGGCGAGGGCAAGCGCCTCGGCATCTATGGCTTCGGCGCGGCCGCGCACATCGTGGCGCAGGTGGCGCGCCACCAGGGCCGGCGGCTCTTCGCCGTGACCCGGCAGGGCGACGCGCCGGCGCAGGCCTTCGCCCGCCGGCTCGGCTGCGTCTGGGCCGGTGGGGCCGCGGAGGAGCCACCGGAGCCGCTGGACGCCGCGATCATCTTCGCGCCGGTTGGTGCGCTGGTGCCGGCGGCGCTGCGGGCGGTTCGCCCCGGCGGCACCGTCGTCTGCGCCGGCATCCACATGAGCGACATCCCGTCGTTCCCTTACGACATCCTCTGGCGCGAGAAGCGGCTGGTCTCGGTCGCGAACCTGACCCGCCAGGACGGCACGGCGTTTTTGGCGCTGGCGCCGCAGGTGCCGGTGGTGACCGAGGTGGAGATCCTGCCGCTCGCGGCCGCGAACGAGGCGCTGGCGCGGCTGCGCGAGGGCCGGCTGACCGGCGCGGCGGTGCTGGTGCCGGGGCTACGACCGGCCGCACGGAGCGCCTGAGGCTCGGCAGCCGCCTTCAGGCGCTGGCGCCGGTGCAGCCGGCGGTGGAACCGGAGACGCCGGCCCACCGTTGTTGAAGCAAGACCGCGCACAGCGGAAACGGCGCCGTAAAGAGCGCAAAACAGCCCACAGCCGCCTTCGCTGCCCACCTGCTCTTCCAGAACCGCATTAACGCAGGATAAGGAAGCTGTAAAAAACCCCGATTAGCGCCTTCTTGTTAAGAAAAGATGGTCAGGCGGTGCGCTGCTGCCGCAGGCTATCTTGGATTAATGTTCGCCCCGTCCTTCGGATGCAGGTTGAACTCGCTTTTGCGAGACAAGATCACAGAAGGAGCAGACGGATGCGGGCCGAACTCACGGATGAATTGCCACACCTTCGCCGCTACGCCATGTCTCTCGCCCGGCAGAAGGACGAGGCCGACGATCTCGTCCAGGAGTGCCTGGTCAAGGCTCTCGCCGCCGCCGACAAGTTCGAGCCGGGCACCAACCTGCGCGCCTGGCTGTTCACGATCCTGCGCAACGCGTTCATCAACAAGACTCGCGACCGCGCCCGCGCCAACGCGCTGACCGACGGCATGGCCAAGCTTTACGGGATGTCGAGCCCGCCGGCGCAGCACTCGATGCTGGAGCTGCGTGAAACCACGGCGGCGATCGACCGGCTGCCTCCGAGCCAGCGCCAGGCGCTGATCCTGGTCGTCCACGAGGGCTGCTCGTACCAGACGGCGGCGAAGATCATGGGCACGCCCACCGGCACCGTGCGCTCGCGGCTGTCGCGCGCCCGCGAGGCTCTGCGCGCCGAGCCAACCTGCGCCGCATAGCGGAAGCACCCATGCGGGGCGGGCGCCGTGCCCTACGCCCGCAACCGCGACCTGCCCGATAATGTTCGCGGCGTCCTGCCCGAACATGCCCAGGAGATCTACCGCAAGGCGTTCAACAGCGCCTTCGACGAGTACGAGCACGCGGAGGACCGCCGCGGCGACGCGTCGCGTGAGGAGACGGCGCACAAGGTCGCATGGGCGGCGGTCAAGAAGGTGTACGACAAGGGCGACGACGGCCGCTGGCACCGGCGGAAGCGGTGAAGTCGTCGCTCCTGCCTGCCGCGGCCTACTCGTCGGCCGGGCGCTCCACCGGATCGAGGCGGCGATAGAGCCGCCGGTCGAGCAGCGCCGAAAGCGCCACCGTCGCCGCGTGGTGCGGCTCGTCCTCCCGGATCAGCTTGATGTGCTTGGGCAAGCCCGGAAGGTCCACCGGGTGGACGACGACCCAGACAGTCTGCGCCGCCTCCAGCAGATCGGTCACCTTGGCGAAGCGGTCGTCGGCGCGGACATCCCTGCCGGACCGGCGGCTTCGCGCCGCCGCTTTCGCTGAACCGGCCGAGCGGGGCGGGGTCGGACGACCCAGGGGATCGGCGTTGGCATCCATGGTGCGTTCCTCGTGGCGGCTGCCTGCGGGCTTGCGGTAGGCCCATCCCATCTTTTACCCCATGCGGGGGATTTTGCCCAGCGCCGTGATTGGCGGGCCGCCCGCGGCCGCGCGGCAGCGACGGGTGGGCGCTGCTGACGCCGGGTGGCGCCGCGCTTGCAAGCGCCGAGGCATCGTGTTCGGCGACAGGCAGCCCATGACCAGCCAGAGTTTCGTCTTCACCCCGATCGGCGTCGTCCGCTCGCCCTTCGACACGGCCGAAGGAATGCCGATCCAGCCCGTCGGCGCCACGCCGGCGACCGGCGAGGTGATCATTGACGATGCCTATGCCGAGGGCCTCCGTGACCTCGACGGGTTCTCCCACATCCATCTGCTCTACGTCTTCCACCGGGCCGGGCCGCCCAGGCTCAGCGTCGTGCCGTTCCTGGACACCGAGCCGCGGGGGGTCTTCGCCACCCGGGCGCCGAGCCGGCCCAACCCGATCGGCCTGTCGCTGGTTCGCCTTGTGGGCCGCGACGGCTGCGTGCTTCGCATCGAGGGCGTCGACATGCTCGACGGCACCCCGGTCCTCGACATCAAGCCCTATATCCCGAGCCTCGGGCCTTCGAGCGGCGTCCGCGTCGGCTGGCTGGAGGGAAAGGCGCAAGCCATGGCCGCGCGCACGGCCGACGGCAGGTTCGCCGGGAAGGACCCCTAGGCCGCGGGCAGGCTGCGCCGGCGCTGGCGTTCGCTGTCGGAGCGGAGCTGGCCGCAGGCGGCCAGGATGTCCCGGCCGCGCGGCCTGCGGACCGGGGCGGTATAGCCGGCGTTGTTCAGGATCTCGGCGAAGCGGCTCATCGCCTCCTCCGACGAACAGGCGTAGGCCGAGCCGGGCCAGGGGTTGAACGGGATCAGGTTGAACTTGCACGGCAGGCCGCTGACGAGGCGCACCAGCGCCTTGGCGTCGGCCGGGCTGTCGTTGACCCCCTGCAGCATCACGTACTCGAAGGTGATGCGCCTCGCGTTGTCGGCGCCGGGGTAGCTCCTGAGCGTCGCCATCAGCTCGGCCAGCGGGTACTTGCGGTTGATCGGCACGAGCACGTCGCGGAGCCCGTCGGTCGCGGCGTGCAGGCTGACCGCGAGCTTCACCCCGAGCTCGGCGCCGACCCGGTGGATCAGCGGCACGACGCCGGCGGTGGAAAGGGTGATGCGCCGGCGCGAGAGGTTGATCCCCTCCGGATCCATCAGGATCCGCACGGCGGTGGCGACGGCATCGTAGTTGAGCAGCGGCTCGCCCATGCCCATCAGCACGACGTTGGAGAGCAGCCGCTGGCCGTCGGGGCTCGGCCACTCGCCGCAGGCGTCGCGGGCGATCAGCATCTGGCCCACGATCTCGGCCGCGGTCAGGTTGCGCACCAGCCGCTGGGTGCCGGTGTGGCAGAAGGAGCAGGTCAGGCTGCAGCCGACTTGGGAGGAGACGCAAAGGGCGCCGCGGTCGTCCTCCGGGATGAACACCGCCTCGGCCTCGTTGCCGTCGGCGAAGCGCAGCAGCCACTTGCGGCTGCCGTCGAGCGATCTCTGGTCGCGGCTGACCGCCGGTCGGGCCAGGGTGTAGCGCTCGTCGAGGCGGGCGCGCAGGTCCTTGGGCAGCGACGTCATCGCCGCGAAGTCGGCGGCGCCGCGGTAGTAGATCCAGTGCCACAGCTGGCGGGTACGGAACGGCTTCTCCCCGGCAGCCGCGAGCTCCTCGGCCAGCGCCTCGCGCGAAAGCCCGATCAGGGTGCGCCGCCCGTCGGCAGCCGGCACCGCGGCCGGCTGCGGCATGGGCGCGAGGGCGGCGTCGGCCTCGGCCATCACCTCAGCAGCTCGCGCAGGGCGCCACCGGTTGCCCGGCGCCGAGCCAGGCGCGCATGCCGCCGCCGGCGTCGACGACGTGGGAGAAGCCGGCGTTTTCGCTCAGCATCCGGCTGACGGTGGCGGAGCGGTTGCCGGACCGGCAGATCACCACCACCGGCTCGTCCGGGCCGACCGCCTCGGCCAGCGCCTCGGGGAAGCCCGGAACCATACGGCCGTCGGCGTCGATCGCGGTGAGCAGGATGCTGCCGGGGATGACCCCGGTCTCGCGCCACTCGTCGGCGCGGCGGATGTCGACGACCTTCGCACCCTCGACGACCATGGCGCGGACCTCGTCCGGAGAGGCGACGCGAACCGCGTCGGCCCAGGCGGATCCGCCGCCGGCGAGCAACCCGAGGGTCATGACGGTGGTGGCGAGCAGGCGCCCGACCATGATGTTCACTCCCGGTGAGTTGATGCGTTCGGTGCAAATCTGGCGCGGGCCGAGGCGGTCCACAAGCACGGGCTCATGCCACACAATGCGGCGCGTGCCGGCGCGCCGGCGGAGCGATCCGTCAGTTGCGGCCGCAGGCCTTGTCGATGCTCTGCATCGCGGCGGTGAAGCCGGTGAGGGAGTAGGTGTCGGTCGTCAGCGTGCCGCGGGTCGAGGTGCCCTTGACGACCATCTGCTGCCCGGCGCGCATCGCGTTCACCAGCGCCTGGTCGGCCTTCTCGTCGTAGGCCCAGGCGTTGCCTCCTTGCGTGAACAGCTTGAACGTCTGCCCGTCGATGGTGACCTCGACCTCGCTGCCGGGCTTGTAGGTATAGCCGGCCTCGACGCTGATCTCGCCGAACACCTTCTCGCCCGGCCTGTGGGTGGCGAGGACGTAGGTGTCGCCGCGCACCGTGTAGTTGCCCTCCTTCTTCTTCGGAACGGAGCCTATGTAGCAGATGCGCCGTTCGGAGCCGTCGCTGAAGGCGGTCCAGTCCTGGAAGGAGCCCAACGTCTGCTGGGCGGCGAGGGTCGGGACGCTGGCGAGGCCGATGCCAGCCGCCACGAGGGCCGAAATGCCGATGTTGGTGAGATACTTCATGCCCAATAGTCATAGCCGCGCCGGGGGGAGTTGCCAAGAGTCGAGGACGGTTTGAGCAATGGCGGCGCGAAGCCATGACCATCCGTGGAGGACCTGCAATCCGGTCCTGATCGAGCTGACCCGCGGCCCGCGAATCGAAAGCGTCCACCGCGGCGCGGCCGCGGTCGCGACCGCCGACGGCGAGGTGCTGGCGGCTTGGGGGGACATCGACCGGCCGGTGTTCGTCCGCTCCGCGGCCAAGCCGCTGCAGGCGCTGGCGCTGGTGGAAAGCGGCGCCGCGGACGCGTTCGCCGTCACGGCCGCGGAACTGGCTTTGGCCTGCGGCTCGCATGGCGGCGAGCCTCGCCACGTCGCCGTCGTCGGCGGCTGGCTCGCCCGCCTCGGGCTCGACGCCCGCGCCCTCGTCTGCGGCCCGCACCCGCCGCTGGATCCTGCGGCCGCGGCGGAGCTCATCCGAGCCGGCGGCCAGCCGAGCGCGATCCACAACAACTGCTCCGGCAAGCACGCGGGCTTCCTCACCGCGGCGCGCCACCTCGGCCTGCCCGTGGCCGGGTACGGCGACGCCAGGCATCCGCTGCAAGACCGCATCCGCCGCGCGATCGGAGAGATGGGCGACGTCGCCGTTGGCGACGACATGCTCGGCGCCGACGGCTGCGGTGTTCCGGCCTTCGCCCTGCCGCTGCGGGCACTGGCGCTGGCCTTCGCCAGGCTCGCCCGCCCGGAGGGACTGCCGCGCCCGCGCTCCGATGCGGCGAGGCGCATCCTCGCGGCGATGGCCGCGCATCCCGCCATGGTCGCCGGCAGCGGCCGCTTCGATACCGCCGTCATCCATGCCTCGTCCGGCCGGGTGCTGAGCAAGGGCGGAGCGGAGGCGGTGCACGCCGCGGCGATACCCGCTCTCGGCATCGGCATCGCGGTGAAGATCGACGACGGGGGCAAGCGCGCGTCGGAGGCGGCGATGGCGGCGCTGCTGCTGGCACATGCCCGACCCGACGCGACGGCGGCAGTCTGCCTCGCCGGCTACGCGCGGCAGCCGTTGCGGAACACGCTCGGTGCCACCGTCGGCGAGTTGCGTACCGCCCCCGGCTGGCCCGCAGGCTAGGCGAGGAGGCGGGCCGCCGGCTACTCGGCGCAGGCCGCCCGCCGCGGGCCGGCGTCGCGTGAGGACAGGAACCTGCGGGCGCCGTCCTCCAGGACCAGGCAGGTCAAGGCGTTGCCGTAGCAGGCGCCGGTGTCGATGCCGATGCGGTGTTCGCGCAGTTGCGGCTGGTCGCTGACGGAATGGCCGTGGACGACGACCTTGTCCAGCGGCCGGTCGTAGTCGAGGAAGGCGTCGCGGATCCACATCAGGTCCTCCGGGACCTGGCGGTCCAAAGGCAGCTCCGGGCGGATGCCGGCGTGGACGAAGGCGTAGTCGCCGATCTCGCAGTAGAGCTGGGTGCGGGCGAGGAACTCGATGTGCGCCTGGGGCACCTTCTCCGCCAGCTCGTCGCGGATGTAGGTGAAGCGGTCCGCCGCGCCGACCGATCCGGGAATGCGCACGCCGTAGCTGTAGACGGTGGCGTCGCCGCCGTAGCGGAACCAAACCGCGCCGCTGCGCGGATCCTCGAAGAAGTCCAGGAACTGCTGGTCGTGGTTGCCGCGCAGGAACACCGGGTCGAACCCGGGTAGCGGCGGACCGGACAGCACGTCCAGCACCTCCCGGCTGTGCAGCCCGCGGTCGACGTAGTCGCCGAGGTAGACGATGATGTTGCGCAATCCGCCGCGCGCCGCCCTGGCGTCGGCGACGACGAGGTCGTGGAGCTGGTCCAGCAGGCCGATGCAGCCGTGGATGTCGCCGACGACGTAGACCCGCACGCCCTCGGGAACGCGCGCCGTCTGCAGACCGATGCGATGGCGCTTGCCGAACAGCCTCCCCAGCGCCCAGGCCGGCCCGCCGGAAGAGCCGCCGTCGACCCATTGCCGGGACCATTCCAGGCTTCGCGTCAGAGGGTTCGCCATGTCGTCGTCATCCTTGCTCGCGCCCGCACATACGCCTTCGCGGGCGCACACCCCGGCTCATTTATTACATCTAGCGGTTGCGGGCCCGAGTCAAGCGGCGGCCCCTCGGCCGTCGCCCGCGCAGACCGCCATCGCCTGTCAAACGTCACCGGGAAGATACTAGTCCCGCCCTGGTTGTATGGCAAGCCCACTTGCACGCGACGCCGGTTGTAGATGGAGAGCGGCCCATCCAGCCACGACCGGCTGCGAGGCGCCGCCAACGCCGCGGCGGGCCGCACATGCGTGACTTCCAAGCAACAGTCGCGGACCCTTCCCACCCGCATCCTCCGGGCAACCGCATTGCGTCAATGAACGGTTGAGAGTAGTAACGATCCGGCCGCGCCGTCAGCGCCGCGGCAAAACCATTTCCGGTTGCCCAGCCTCGTTTCATCATCTGGCAAGGAAGAAGGGGGCGCAAGATGAACAAGATCATCAAGACTGCCACACTCATGGCCGTTGCGCCCTGGGCGCTCGCCGCCTCCGCCTCGATCGCGCAGGCGCAGGTGCGCAGCCCGCTTCCCGAGGGCGCCGTTCCGCTTCCGGAGGCTCCGGCGGAGCCAGGACGCACGACGCCGACGCCGGACACGGTGTTGCCGAGAGGGGATACGGTCGCGACCCGCGCCCGGCCGGAGCTGGACCCGCTCGGGATCCGCACCGGCGCTTTCCTGATCTACCCCGAGCTCAGCATCGACGGGTTCTACAACGACAACATCTTCGCCGAAAACGGCGACGAAACCGACGATTTCATCACCGCGGTCCGGCCAGAGGTGAGCATCGAGTCGAACTGGGCGCGCCATGCCGTCGCAATCGCCGGCGGCGGCGACTTCGGCTTCTACGCGCAAAACAGCGACGAAAACTACCAAGACTGGTTCGGCGCGGCGAACGGGCGCCTCGACGTCAGCCGCGACGTCGCCCTCTACCTGGGCGGCGGCGCCGCCCGGCGCCACGAGGTGCGGGGCACTTCCGAAGACACCGGCGGATCCGAGCCGACCGTCTACTATGAGTACAACGCTTTCGGCCGCTACGATCAGGACTTCGACCGGATCGGCCTGACCGTCGATGCCATCTTCGACCGGGTCGATTACACCAACACGCCGGCCGAGGGCCCGGGCGACGTCCTCAACCACGACCGCGACCGGAACGTCTACTCGACGCCGGTGCGGCTGGGCTTCGAGATCAATCCCGACTACGAGGCGTTCGTGCGCCTGTCGCCCAACGTCCGCCGGTACGACCAGACGCCGGACGATGCCGATATCGACCGCGACTCCTGGGGCTACACGGCGGCAGGCGGCCTGTCGGTCGACTTCGGCGGCATCACCTTCGGCGAGATCTATGCCGGCTACCTGCAGCAGTTCTACGACGACGACGACCTCGACAACGTCAGCGCCCCGACCTTCGGCGGAGCGCTGACCTGGAACGCCACGACCCTCACCACCCTGAACCTGGCTGTCGAGCGCTCGGTCATCGAGACGACGGCCACGGGCGCCTCCGCCTACGTCAGCACCAGCGGCGAGCTCACCGTCGATCACGAGTTGCTGCGCAACGTCATCCTGACCGCGGGGGGGGCGATCACCAATAACGACTACGAGGGGATCAACCGGACCGACTGGTTCTATATCGCCAACGCCGGCGCCCGCTACCTGCTCAACCGCAACCTCTATCTCTCCGCCGGCTACCTTTTCCGGCACAGGACCTCAGACGAGGTCAACAACTTCGACCAGAATGTGTTTAGAATTGGGCTGCAAGCTCAGCTCTAACGTGTCAACGTAAGGGGTCTCCTTGAACATCATGCGTACGAGCAGGAACGCCGCGGACCGTGCGCCGCGGCAGGGTCGCGCCCTCGGGGAAGGGCTGCGCTGGCTTCGACGGTTCGCCTTGGTCGCGATCGTGGGCGTGGCCGTGTCGGCCTGCTCCGGTTCGAGCGACCGGGCGGCGTCGCCCGGTCCGGCCGGGCAACAGGCCGCGCCCGCCGGTTCCGTGCCGGGCAATCCCACGAAGGAACAGGCGGCCCAGGCCCAGGCCCAGTTGGCCAACTCCTACACCCTCGGCCCGGGCGACCGGGTCCGGATCACGGTCTTCGGTCACGAGGACATGTCCGGCGAGTTCGAGGTCGACGGCAGCGGCATCATCTCGCCGCCGCTGGTGCGCGACATCAGGGCTCAGGGCATGACGGTTCGGGAGGTGGAGAAGGTGGTCGCCGAGCGGCTGTCGCCCGACTACCTGAAGAACCCGAGCGTCAGCGTCGAGGTGATGAACTACCGCCCGTTCTACATCTTCGGCGAAGTCAACTCCCCCGGCAGCTACCCGTACGTGAACGGCATGACGGTGGTCAACGCCGTCGCCATGGCCGGCGGCTACACCTACCGGGCGCGGACGGGCTCGGCCAGGCTGACCCGGGCAACCGACAGGACGAAGACGCCGGAGACGGTCGATCGCGACACGCCCGTGCTGCCGGGCGACGTGATCGAGGTGCCGGAGCGCTACTTCTAAGCCGAGACGGTTCGACGCTTGAGCCGAGTGCCGCCGGTACGGGGTTCCGCGCCGGCGGCAGTCGCATGGGGCAGCCGAGGTGAATTCCCTCTTTCGCCGTTGCGTCGGCGTCGTCACCGGCCTTGCCGCCGCTCTCCTGATCGCTCTTGCGGTTCCCCGGCTGCTCGCCTCGCTGACCGTCCTGCCGTCGGCGCCGACGCTGAACCGGCTGCAGAGCCTGGAGCCGGTGGAGGAGCGCCATCTCGAGCAGCTCGTCCGCAACCAGCGCAGGGCATTGATCTGGCAGGCCGGCGGGCGGACGTGGACCGACCTCGGGCTGGCCCAGCTTCTCCTCGCCGAGCGCTTGGCCGACACCGATCCGCAAAGCCAGCAACGCTTCGCCGCGGCCCGCCAGGCACTGATCGAGGGGCTGTCGGTCGCGCCGGCCAACCCGTTCGGCTGGTCCAGGCTCGCCTACGCCGAGGCCGTCCTGTCCGGCTGGTCGGAGCGCGCCATCAGCGCGCTGCGCATGGCCTTCATCACCGGGCCCTACGAGCCCCGGCTCCTGTGGCCGCGGTTGCGGCTGGCGCTGGCGGCCTGGCCATACATCCAGGCGCCCGACCAGGAGATGGTCTTGCATCAGGTTCGCCAGGCGTGGGCCGCGGATCCCGAAGCGCTGACCGCCCTGGTCGCCGAGCTCGATCAGGTCGAGCTCGCACGAACGGCGCTGGCCGGCAGCCCGGGAGATGCCCGGGCCTTCGAAACCCTCCTCGCCGCCCGGCGGCCGTAGCCGCTGCACCGGGAAATCGCCTCTACCAGGCGTCGTCCTCGCGGCGGCTGCTCCACGATTGGGCGCAGGCGGCGCCGACGAGCAGGCAATAGGTGGCGGCGATTGCCGGCACCTTCAGGCTGTAGTCGAAGGAGGCGTGCGCTCCCACCAGCACCGTCGCGGCGAACCCGGCCGCCGCGTAAGCGCTGTCGCGCTGGCGTTTCAGCGCGCCCGACAGCGTCAGGACGGCGAAGACGGCGAAAAGCAGAAACAGCGCTCCGGCAGCGATCGCGCCGAGCTCGAGCACGGTCTCGTGGTAGCCGCTGCGCGCGTGCATGACCGTCGCCTGGAACTCGCTGGTCCGGTAGAAGCGGAACACTTCCTCGAAGGTCCCGGCGCCGGTTCCGAGAATTGGCGCATCGGCCATGGCGTCCTGGGTCAGCGCGTGTAGCCGCTCGAGCTGCTCGGCGTCGGCGCCTTGCGGCGGCGCCGGCGCCAGGCCGGAGGCGTCCATGACGTAGCCGAGGGAGGCCACCACCAGCACGCTCGCCAGCGCGAAGACCGTCACGCGCAGCCAACGGGCCAGCTTGCCCGTCAGGGCGAGGAGAGCAAGGACGCCCAGCGCCAGCCACAGGCTGACGACGTCGTCGCGCGAGCCGAACGACGGGACCATCGCGAGCAGCAGCAGCCAGACCGCGAGAAGCCGCCAGCTGACGCTGCTGCCGTCGACGAGCCTCCGGGCGAACTCGCGCAGGTTGAACCGTCGCGGCGTCGGCGCTCCCGAAGAGAGAATGAAGCTGCTGACGCAGATCAGCGCCAGGCTCACGTAGGTCGCGAACGGGTGGTGCGGGGCAGCGCCGCCGCCGATGGCCCAGCCGTCACCGGCCCCGGGGAGGCCGAGCCGGCTCTGCCAGCCGAACCACGTCTGTACCAGGCCGAGGGCACCGTAGACCACGCCGGCGGCGATGATCGCGTAGAAGATCTGCTCGGCGCGCAGCGTCCGCCGGCCGTACTGCAGCGCCAGCCAGAAGATGCCGCCGTAGGCGAGGAGCCGGGTCAGCGCCGACAGGGTCTCGTCGGCATTGAGCGAGATCCTGCCGGCCAGCGGCAGCGCCAGCGCCCGTTCAGCGCTGTCCCACAGCGGATGGTGCCATGCCGGCGGTGTCCAGGACACCGTCTGCAATGCCGTCCAGCCGGCGACCACGGCGAACGGCAGCAGGAAGGGCCAGGTGGCCCGGAGGCCGAACGCCGCCTTCTGGGCGCCGACGATGACGCGCACGCTCCACGCCGCGACCAGGGCGCCGGCGACGCAGGCGAGCAGGCTCCAGCTCCACGCGTAGACGGAGGCGAAAGGCACCGGCGAGAGGGAGACGGCGAGAATGAGGGTCCAGAAGATCACCGGCTGCTCGGCGCGCATGGTCTACCTTTGGCCGGCTGCACATCGGGACGCGCAGCAAGCATCCGCCCTGCCGCAGGCGAAACGGCCCGGCGGCACGGCGTCCCCAATAAGGCGCCGCAACGGCCGCCAAGGCAAGGGCGAGATCGGCGCGCGCTGCCACATAAGGGTGCCGATCGGACGTTTCATCCTAGGCCGGGGCTGGCCGGGGCCGGCCGCCCTCGACGGCCTGTGGGAATGTGATGTCCGAGCGGCGCCGCTCAGATCACCTTGCAGGGCGACATTCGAACGGCTCTCGCCCGGCCTCCGCGGAGGAGTTGTCGCAGCCGGACGCGATGACCGTCGCCGTCGAAGTCGTCAAGGACGTTCGCCGGAGAAAGCGTAAAGGTCGCCTTTGACAGCCCGGTTCTGTTCAGCGCCTTCCTCAAGGCTTCTGATGCAACCAGGCTCCCGATGACCATACGGCAGGCCCAGCTATACGTGTCCGAGCAGAGTCGGCAGGAAACCGCGGCCGCGCTGCTGCGCAAGCGAGCTAAGCCACGTCTCGCCGCGGAGGCAGACGTGCAGCCGACGCGGGGTCTCGCTCGTTTGACCGGGGGGTGGGGCGCACCTATCATCCGCGGCCACGGGAATGGGAGGGAGAGCGGAGATGGCGGAGATCGCGTACGAGGACATCCTCTTCGAGGTCGAGGACGGCGTCGCCACCATCACCATCAACCGCCCAGACAAGTACAACGCCTTTCGCGCCCAGACCTGCGAGGAGCTGATCGCCGCCTTTCATCGCGCCGGCTGGGACAAGAGCATCGGCGTCATCGTGCTCACCGGCGCCGGCCGCAAGGCCTTCTGCACCGGCGGCGACCAGTCCGCGCACGAGGGACAATACGACGGCCGCGGCATCATCGGCCTGCCGCTGGAAGAGATGCAGTCGGTGATCCGCGACGTGCCGAAGCCGGTGATCGCCCGGGTCCAGGGTTACGCCATCGGCGGCGGCCACGTCCTCGCCCTGCTCTGCGACCTCACCATCGCCGGCGAAAGCGCCGTCTTCGGCCAGGTCGGCCCGAAGGTCGGCTCGGTGGACCCGGGCTTCGGCACGGCCTACATGGCGCGGTGCATCGGCGAGAAGCGGGCCCGCGAGGTCTGGTACCTGTGCCGGCGCTACGGCGCGAGGGAAGCGCTGGCCATGGGGCTCTGCAACGCCGTCGTCCCCGACGAGCAGCTCGACGCCGAGGTCCGCGCCTGGTGCGACGAGATCCTGGAGAAGAGCCCGACCGCGATCGCCATCGCCAAGCGCTCCTTCAACGCCGATACCGCCAGCATCGCCGGCATCTCCGGCATGGGCCTGCAGGCGGTGAACATGTTCTACGGGACGGCCGAGTCGCAGGAGGGCGTGCAGGCCTTCAAGGAGAAGCGAAAGCCGGAGTTCCGCAAGTTCGTTCGCTGAGCTCGGGACCGGCGGGGCAGGGCGTCTACGGCGACGACGGCATCTGGATCCGTGGCCCCCAGTTCGCGCCCGGAAGGCCGCCACGCCCGGCGCTGTTCCTCGATCGCGACGGCACCATCGTCGAAGAAGTCGGGCATCTCCGCCGGCCCGGGGACGTCCGCCTGATCGAGGGCGCGGCGGAGGTACTCGCCCGGGCCAACGCGCTCGCCGTCCCGGTCATCGTCGTCACCAACCAGTCCGGGATCGGCCGCGGTCTGTTCGGCTGGAACGAGCTCCTGGCCGTCGAGGAGCGGATCGAGGCCCTGCTCGCCGACCGCGGTGCCCGCATCGACGCCGTGCTCGCCTGCCCGTTCCACCGCGAGGGCCGCGAGCCCTTCCGCCATCCGGATCATCCCGCGCGCAAGCCCAACCCGGGCCTGCTGCTTCGCGCGGAAGCGGAGCTCGGCGTCGACCTGGCGGCGTCCTGGATCGTCGGCGACCGCGCCGGCGACGTCGCCGCGGGACGCGCCGCCGGCCTCGCCGGCGGAATTCACGTCTGGACGGGCTGGGGAAACGAGCCCGGCGAACGCGAGGCGGCCCGCGCCTCTGCCGGCAACGGCTACCGGGTGTTTGAAGCCGCCAGCATCGCCGAGGCCTCGGCCCGGCTGCCGCTGCTCGCCGGAGCCGGCGGGAGGAGCGGGTAGGCTACTGGCGGCGGCCGTAGTGGACGTAGTCGCTCCAGGTCCGCTCGACCCGGCGCAGGGCGTCGCAGACGCCCTCGATCTCGGCGGTGCCGAAGTTTTCCTCGTCGAGCTGGGCAGCGATCTTCTTCTCCAGGTCGCGGATGTTGCCGACCACCGACAGCGCCTTCGTGGTGAGGCTGATGCTCACCGAGCGGCGGTCGTGGGTCGACCGCTCCTGGTCGAGGTAGCCCATCTCCGCCAGCTTCTTGACGTTGTAGGAGACGTTGGAGCCCTGGTAGTAGCCGCGCTCCACCAGGTCGCGGATGGCGATCTGCTCGTCGCCGATGTTGGCGAGCAGCAGCCCCTGGACGCTGTTGATGTCGCGGATCCCGAGCCGGTTCAGCTCGGCGCGGATGAGGTCGAGAAAGCGCCGGTGCAGTCTCTCGATCAGCCGGGTCAGCTCCAGGTACTCTTTCTTTACGATGATCATCCGTCGAGGCTTCCGCTGTTCCAATAGATCCACCGGCCCCGCGCCGCAGGACAGCGCTATTTTTAGCGGTGTTCGATTAAGCTTCTCCTAAGAGTGCCGGTGTTTAATGAGCCGTGGCCGCCAGTGCGGACCTCGGAGACTGTGCATGACGAACATCCGTGCCCCGCGACGCCGCGCCTTTGCCGCCGCTGTGGCCATGACGCTGGCTTCGGCCCTGACCGGCCTCGGCGGCTGCGCCGGGGTGCCGCAGGGCTCGGAGCGGAACCTCGCTGCCGACCACGACGGCCAGCTCGCCCAGCTCCTGCGCATCGCCGAACGGACCCGCGCCGGCGGCGACCCGGCGGCCGCCGCGTCGCTCTATGAGCGTGCGCATGCGCTGGCCCCGGCCGACCCGGCGCCGCTGATCGGGCTCGCCGAGACCGCGGCCGCCGCGGGCGCCTGGGATCAGGCCGCGGACGGCTATCGCCGCGCGGTGTCGCTGGAGCCCCGCTCGCTCGCCGCCCACCGCGGCTTCGCCGGCGTGCTGGTGAGGCTCAACCGGCCGGAGCTGGCGGCGAACCACTACCGCTCGGCCATCGCGCTCGATCCCGCCGACTTCCGCCTGCACAACGGCCTCGGCATCGCGCTCGACCTCGCTGGCAACCACGCCGACGCGCAGCAGAGCTACATCGACGCGATCGAGCGGGTGCCGGACAACCTGTCTTTGCGCAACAACCTCGGCCTGTCGCTGGCATTGGGCGGCGAACTGGCCGAGGCCGTCTCCCTCCTGCGCGAGACGGCGGCGATCCTGGGGGACACCCGGCGGATCCGGCAAAACCTGGCGCTGGTGCTGACGCTCGCCGGCCAGGAGGACCAGGCGGTGGGGGTGCTCCGCCGCGACCTCTCCGAGCAGGACGCGTTCGCCAACCTCGACTACTTCGCCAGCCTGCGCGGAGCGAGCGGCAGCGAGATCGCCGCCACCGTCCTTGGCCTGCCCGCGGCGATGTAGCGGCCGCCGCGCAGCGGTTGCTGCATAAGGTAGAACAAGGAAGCGTCGGGCCGGAAGGTCGTGCCCTCCCGGCCCGGCCTCGTCAGTGGGCGTCGTCAGTAGGCTTAGGCAAGGACGCGTGCGAGGAAGTCGCGCATCCGTCCGGCGATCTCGGCTCCGTGGGTTTCCAGGGCGAAGTGGCCGGTATCGAGCATGTGGATCTCGGCGTCGGGAAGATCGCGCCCGTAGGGCGCGGCGCCGGCGGCGACGAAGATCTCGTCGTTGGCGCCCCAGACGACGAACGCGGGCGGCCTGTGCCTGCGGAAATAGGCCTGCCAGGCCGGGTACAGCGGGATGTTGGTCCGGTAGTCGTAGAAGAGGTCAAGCTGGATCTCCTGGTTGCCGGGCCGGTCCATCCCGAGCTGATCGAGCAGGGCCGCGTCCGGGCTGACGAGAGCGACGTCCTTGACCCCGTTGGTGTACTGCCACGTGGTCGCCTGGATCGAGGTGAGCCAGCGGATGGCCTCCCGCTCGGCCTGGCCGCCGCTCGCCCAGTAGGCCTTGATCGGATCCCAGAAGCCGGCGATGCCTTCGTCGTAGGCGTTGCCGTTCTGGACCACCAGGGCGGTGACGCGCTCGGGGTGCCTGGTCGCCAGCCGCAAGCCCACCGGTGCCCCGTAGTCGAACAGGTAGAGGGCGTAGCGTTCGGCGCCCAGCGTCTCCGTCAGCTTCTCGATCAGGGCGGCATAGTTGTCGAACGTATAGGCGAAGCGCTCCCGGTCGGGCGCGGCGCTCTGCCCGAAGCCGGGATAGTCGGGGGCGATCACCCGGTAGCGGTCCGCCAGTGCCGGGATCAGGTTCCGGTACATGTGTGAGGACGTCGGAAAACCATGGAGAAGAAGCACGACCGGGGCGTCCCTCGGCCCGGCTTCCCGGTAGAACAGGTCGATGCCGTCGATGGAGACGGTGCGGTAGCGCACCTGCGGCTGGGCGAAGCCGGGGACGATGCCGGACGAAGCTCCCGGCGACGAGGGGGACGTGCCGGGCGCCGGGGTCGTAGCGACGGCTGGGTTGGTGGACATGCTGGCTCTCCTGCTGAAGGCCGGGACATCGGTCGCGTTTCTTTAAACCGAACGTTCGTTACAATACGGGATCGGCGGCGGGATGCAAGCAGATTCGCGCTCAAGCAGCTTAAGCACGCTTCGATCTTGGCAAGCGGGGCTCTGGAAGCTACCTTGGACCGAACGTCCTGTATGGAGGCATGATGCCGGCTGCCGTGGCTTCACGCGACGAGGTGGTCGACCGTCTGCTCACCGCGTTCCGGCGCAAGGGCTACGACGGCGCCTCGCTGGCCGACCTGTCGGCCGCGACCGGGCTCGGCCGGTCCAGCCTCTACCACTACTTCCCGGGCGGGAAGGAGGACATGGCCCGTGCGGTTCTCGACCGGGCCGACGCCTGGCTCGACCAGGCGGTCATCGCCGTGCTTCAAGCGGAGGGCGGCGGCCGCGATCGTCTGGCCGGGATGGGGAAGGCCCTGAACGACTTCTACGACGGTGGACGCGAGCGCTGCATCCTCGGCGCCTTCGTCATCGGCCAGAGCCGCGACCTCTTCAGCGCGAGGCTGGCCGCCACCTTCGAGCGGTGGGTGGGCGCCATGGCCGGCGTGGCGAGGGACGAGGGCGTCGACCCCGCCGCGGCGCGGGCACGGGCGGAGAAAGCCGTGATCCAGATCCAGGGGGCGATCGTGCTGTCCGCCGCGCTCAACGACCCGAAGCCCTTCAAGCGGGTGCTGGCGGACCTGCCCGACGACCTGCTCGCACCGGGGCCCGCGGAGCACCAGAGCGGTTCGTGAACGCGGCTTACGACGAGGTCAGCGCGAGCCGCGGGGCAGCGCGGCGACGTAGGTCGGGTTAGCCGCAGGTGTAACCCGACGGATCGATGGCCAGTCATGCGTCGGATTACGGCTTCGCCTAATCCGACCTACGGCTACTGCTCGCACCGGGGCCGCGGGCGGACGAGCGGCCCTCGTCTACTGGTTGATGAAGTTGTCGATGATGCCGATCGCGGCCGGGCCGATGATCACGACGAACAGCGACGGCATGATGAACACGATCATCGGCACCGTCAGGAGCGCCGGTAGCCGGGCGGCTTTGGCCTCCGCCTTGAGCATCCGCTCCTCGCGGTACTCGGCGGCCAGCACGCGCAGGGCGTTGGCAAGCGGCGTTCCGTACTTCTCGGTCTGCAGCAGCGTGTTGACGATGCCGCGCACCGCCGGCAGCGGGCAGCGCTTCAGGAAGTTGTCCAGGGCCTGACGTCGCTCGGGCAGGAAGCCGAGCTCGATGGCGGTGAGCCCGATCTCCTCGGCGATCTCCGGGCTCGCCCGCTGGATCTCGTGGGAAACGCGATTGAGCGCGGCGTCGAGCGACAGCCCGGCCTCGGCGCAGATGACCAGCAGGTCGATGGCGTCGGGCAAGCCCTGCTGGAGCAGCTTCTGCCGCTTGGTGATGGCGTTCTTGACGAAGGTCTCCGGCGCGTAGGCGCCGAGAGCGAGCCCGGCGATCGGCGCCAGCATCGCCATCGTCTCGTCGAGCTCGACGAGCTGCATCACGTTGAACAGGAAGAAGGCGCCGGCCGCGAACACGAACGGCAGGACCAGCTTCATGAACACGAAGATGACCAGCGCGTCCTTGCTCCGCCACCCGGCCTGGGCGAGACGTTCCACGGTCTTGCTGCCGGTCTTGGCCTTCAGCAGGTTCAGCCGCAGGGTAACGCGCCGCATCAGCCCCATGGCCGCGGCCTTGTGCTGCGCCTGGCGGCGCGTCGACAGCATGCCGGCGCGCAGCTCGTCCTGGCGGCGACGCAGCCGCTTCGCCCGCGTGCTCATCAGGTCGGGCACGACCAGCGCCGACCAGACCGCCCAGACGATGCCGAAGGCGGCGAGGGCGGCCATGACGGTGATCGCGGTCTCCGGCGAGAAGGGCAGCGCCGCCGGCCAGCTCATCGCGCTCATATCTCGAACCGGATCAGCTTGGCCATGATGCCGATGCCGATGCCGATGCTGAGCAGGCCGGCGCCGGCGAGGATCATGCCGCGGGTGTCGGTGTAGAGGACGGCGATGTAGTCGGGGCTCATCACCCCGATGATTCCGCAGAGCGCGAACGGCAGCGAGCCGAGGATGATGGCGCTGCTCTTCGCCTCCGACGACATCGCCTTGATCTTCAGCCGCATGTGCCGGCGGCGGCGGATGATGTCCGAGAGGTTGCCCAGCGTCTCGCCGAGGTTGCCGCCGGTTTCGCGTTGGATCGACAGGCTGATGACGAAGAAGTTGAACTCCGGGGTCTGCAGCCGGGCGGCCGCCTCGCCGAGCGCGTCGTCCAGCGGCTGGCCGAAGCGGACCGAGTCGCTGATGCGGCTGAACTCCGGGCCGACGGGAGCGGTGAGCTCCCGCCCGACGGCGGCCATGGACTCGGTCACCGGCAGGCCCGACTTCAGCCCGCGCACGATCAGGTCGATGGCCTCGGGGAGCTGGGCCACGAACCTCGCCCGGCGGCGGTTGCCGAGGAAACCGACGGCGAAGTGGGGAAGGCCGGCGCCGGCGACGATGCCGGCGAGGCCGGCGAGCGGCAGCATGCCGGTGGCGAGGAAGATCGCACCGCCGGTTGCGGCGGCGATGGCGACGCAGGCCGTGGCGTAGCTGCTGGGCGCGATCGAATAGCCGGTGCGCGCCAGCCGGTCGCGGATCGCGTCCTGCCGCGGCATCAGCCGGCGCGCGAGAGCCTCCAGGAGGGGCAGCGCGTGCGCTTCGGTGCGCTTGACGCTGTTGGCCGGCGAGCGGCCGGCTGTGGGCTTCGTCGGCACCCCGGCCATCGCCCGGTTGAGCGCCTTCGCCCGCTTGCGCAGGCCGGCCTGGGCGCCGTTGCCGTCGAAGGCGGCGATCAGGGCACCGGCGGCGGCCAGCGCGCCGATGAAGATGACCAGGACCGGCAGGCTCATCGGCTGTATCCGTCGTCGGCGCTCACCGCGTCGAGCAGGGCGCGGTCGAGCCCGAAGTACTCCGCCCGGGCGGTCAGGTGGGGTCGCAGGCCGGAGCCCTTGAACCGGCCGACCAGCCGGCCGGACGTGTCCTCGCCCTCGAACTCGAAGGTGAACAGGTCCTGGGTGGTGATGACCTCGCCTTCCATCCCGACGATCTCGGTGATGTGGGTGACGCGGCGAACGCCGTCGCGCATGCGGGCGATCTGGACGACCATGTTGACCGCGCCGGCGATCTGGGCGCGGACCGCCTCATGCGGCAGCTTGACCCCGGTCATCGCCACCATGTTCTCCAGCCGGGTCAGGGCCTCGCGGGGGCGGTTGGCGTGCAGCGTGCACATCGAGCCGTCGTGGCCTGTGTTCATCGCCTGCAGCATGTCCAGCGCCTCGCCGGCGCGAATTTCGCCGAGGATGATGCGGTCGGGGCGCATGCGCAGCGCGTTCTTGACCAGGTCGCGCTGGGTGATCTCGCCGTTGCCCTCGAGGTTCGGCGAGCGGGTCTCCAGGCGGACGACGTGGGGCTGCTGCAGCTGCAGCTCGGCCGCGTCCTCGATGGTGACGATGCGCTCGCCGTTGTCGATCATCCGCGACATGGCGTTGAGCAGCGTGGTCTTGCCGGAGCCGGTGCCGCCGGAGATGACGATGTTGAGCCGGCAGCGCGAGGCGATCTTCAGCACCGTCGCCATCGGCGCCGAGATGTTTCCCTGCGCCTCCATCTTGTCCAGCGTGATCTTCTGCTTGGCGAACTTGCGAATGGAGATGGTCGGGCCGTCGAGGGCGAGCGGCGGGATGATGATGTTCACCCGCGAGCCGTCCTGAAGCCGGGCGTCCACCAGCGGCGTCGACTCGTCGACGCGGCGGCCGATGCGGCTGACGATGCGGGTCGCGATGTTCATCACGTGGGCATCGTCGCGGAAGGTGACGTCGGTCAGCGTCAGCTTGCCGCCGCGCTCGACGTAGATCTGCTTCGGCCCGTTGACCATGATGTCGGTCACCTTGTCGTCGGCCAGCAGCACCTCCAGTGGGCCGAGCCCGAGGAGGTCGTTGAGCAGGGTGGTGACCAGGTCCCGCTGCTCGCTGCCGTTGAGCTGGATCTTCTCGTCGCCGAGGATCTCGCCGACCACCTCGCCGATCTGGGTGGCGAGCTCGTTCGGCGGCAGCATCACCGCCTTGGAGACGTCGATCCGCTCCATCAGGATCGGCTGCACCCGAGCCTTGGCCTGATCGATGATCTTGCTCTTGTTGGGATCGGCGCCGTCTTCGGTGTCCGCCGGCGCCCCCTGGACGTGCCGCTTGGCCTCGCCGAGGAGCCGGTTGACGACGGTGGTGACGACCCGCCGCCGCTCGTTCGTATCCAGCCCGAGGGCGTCGTCGTTGCAGACCTGGTCGACGACGTCGACCATCATCGTGGCGAGGTTGCCGCGGCTGATCCGCAACACCTCGCTGAGCTCGATCCGCTTGCGCGCCGCGGGCAACACCTTCTGGATCACGGCGTCGAAGTCGACCTTGTCGACGATGCCGGGCTCGCCGGCCAGGGCCGCCGTCAGCGTGCGCCGCTCGTCCTCGATCTGCGCGCCGCCGGCGGGCGAGGACGCTGCTCGTGGGTCGGCCGCGGTGTCGCCCTGCTCGCGGCCCGGGGCCGGCTGCGTCCGCCGTTCGTCCTGTTCACGCGCCGGCCGCTCGGGCGGCAGCGGCACGACGGTGTTGGGCCTGCGACCGAACATCGGCTCAGCTCTTCGGCTTCGGGGCGAACGACAGCCACTTCTGCCAGAACGGCGGCAGCCCGGGCTTTCGTCCTGGCCGCTGCGCCTGCGCGCCGCCGGCGCGGGCGGTGAGCGCCCTGAGCGCCGCCGTGCTCTTCGCCCCGTTCGCGACCTTCGCGAGCGGTTTGCCGGTCCCGGCCGTCGCGGCCAGGATCTTCGGCTCGAACGGGACGACGACGCTGGCCTTGGTCTCGGCGCCGGCCTCAAAGTCCGCCAAAGCCAGCTCCGCGCCCTTGTTGGCGCCGACGCGGTTGAGGACGACGCTGAGCTCGGCCTTGGGCGCCAGGCTGGTGAACAGCTTCGCCAGCCGCTGGGTGTCGCGCATGCCGGCCAGCGACGGCTCGGAGACCAGCACGATGGAGCAGGGCGGGGTCATGATCGCCGTCTGGGTGCGGGCGCCGAAGCGGGGCAGGTCGACGACGACCGCCTGGAAGTCCCGGCGCAGATGCTCGAGCAGCAACTCGATGGCGGAGGGGTCGAAGGCGATGGCGTAGTCCAGCGCCTCCTCGGCGCTGAGGACGAACAGGTTTTCGCTGGCGCGGATCATCGCCCGCTCGATGAACAGCCCGTCGATGCGCGACGGGTTCTCCAGCGCCTCGCGGAAGCCCCGGCCCATCTCCAGGTCGAGGGTGAGGCCGCAGCTGCCGAAGAACAGGTCCAGGTCGACCAGGGCCACCCGCTTCCCCTGCTCGTGGGCGAGCATCCAGGCCAGATTGACGGCGATGGTCGTGGCGCCGACGCCGCCGCGGGCACCGACCACGGCGACGACGCGGCCGGTGGTCGCGGCCGCGGGCTCCGCCGCCGGCTGCGGTCCGTCCTTGGCGCGGCCGAGGCTCGCCGCCAGCGCGGCCGGGTCCACCGGTTTCACCAGGTAGTCGTGGACGCCGAAGCCGATGAGCGCTCGGTAGAGGGCGATGTCGTTGACGTCGCTGATGGCGATGACGAGGGTACCCTCGTCGCAGACGTCGGCCAGGGCGCCGATGTCGGTCATCGGGTCGGCGCAGCCGGAGAGATCGACGACGAGAAGCTGCGGCGTCGGTGCGTTGGCGAGCCGGCGGATGGCGTCGGCGACGTTGCCGCTCGCGATCGCCGGGTTGGGGATGGAGGCCTCGGCGGCCGCCTGTATGACCGCGTCGCGGCTGTCGTCGTCGGCGACGAAGGCGGCGAACGGCTTGGCCTTGGCCGGCTTGCCGAGGACGCTGGCGAGCGCGGTCATTGTGCCTGGCTGCCCGAGCCGCCGGCGTCGGGGAACACCTCCGCCGCCGAGGCGTCGCGGATGATCGGCTTGGTTCTGCCCTCGCGGTAGGCCCTGACGCTGCGCGCGGCGCGCTCGCCGTCGGCGTAGCCGGGATCGCGGCCGCGGGCGAGGTCGCCCGGGTTGGCCAGCATCATGCCGAAGTTCACCGCCGCGGCGCAGCTCCAGTTGCTGGCCGGCTGGTTGTTGAAGTTGACGCCGGGCATGCCGGTCCAGTCCGGGCAGGGCGGCAGCACCGCGACGTAGCGGCGGACGGAGACGGCGACCAGGTCGCTTCGCCGGCCGGCGTCGGCGGCGACCTGCACCATGCTGGCTGTGACCCCCTCCCTGGCGAGGAAGGCCCTGACCGCCGCCGCCCGCCGCATGGCAATTGCGGCGCGCTGGCCGGGAGGCACGTCCTCGGCGGCAACGACCACGACGAAGACGTCGTCGCCGCCGTAACTCGAGCCGGCGCGGGCGAGGAACGAGCGCAGCCGCGCGGCCTCGGCGGCATCGACGTCCTCGCGCAGCCCGGCGAAGCGGACCTCGTGGCTGAAGGCGACGAGCTCGGGGCGCGGCTCGCGCGCCACCGCAACCTCGGAGAAGTCCTGGACCGGCAGGCCGACGTCGTGGGCCGCGTCCGACATCGCGACGCAGCCGGAGAGCGCGCCGACGGCGACGACGGCCATGGCGGCGCCGGTGAAGAGGCGCCGGACCCGGTGCGATCCGGGGAGGGTCCGCAGCACCGGCGAGGGGCTTTGGGGAACGAGGTGTTCTGGCATTTGAGGTGCTTCCTACTCGATGGCGAAGCCGATGGGGCCAGTCACCCGGGTCCCTGCGGGTGTCACCGTCGACGCCGGACCCGGCGTCGGGTTGCGCCGCCAGGGGCCGCCGGGGAACACGCGCTCCACGTCGTGCGGCGGCGAGAAGCCGTCGGTGGGCACGGCCAGCCGGGTCGACGACGGTCGGACGATGTAGGGGGTGACGATGATGACGAGCTCGCTCTCCTTGCGCTGGAAGCGGTCGGAGGCGAAGAGCCGGCCGAGGATCGGGATGTTGCCGAGCAGCGGGAAGCGGGTGATGTCGTGGGTCGTGTCGTTCTGCAACAGCCCGCCGATGGCGAAGCTTTGGCCGCTGCCGAGCTCCACCGTCGTCTCGGCCCGGCGGACGGTGAGCGCCGGGATGGTGATGGTGTTGCCGCTAATCCCGAGCGGCACCGAGACGGCGCCCTCGTTGGAGAGCTGGCTCACCTCGGGGCGAACGTGCAGGTTGATCCGCTCGTCGCCGACGAAGGTTGGGGTGAAGGCCAGCGAGACGCCGAACTTCTTGAACTCGACGACGACCTTGTCGTCGTCCGGCACCAGGATCGGGAACTCGCCGCCGGCGAGGAAGCTCGCCGTTTCGCCGGAGACCGCGGTCAGGTTCGGCTCGGCGAGGATGCTGATCAGGCCCTCGGTGTCGAGGGCGTCGATCACCGCGTTCACGTCCCAGTTCCCGAACGTCCCGCCGACGCCGACGGCGTTGCTGACGCCGCCGATGCTGAACGGGTTGATGGTCGAGAACAGGAAGCGCAGGCCGTCGGTGTAGGCGACCTGCCAGTTGATGCCGAGTTGCTTCTCGACGTCGCGGCTGACCTCGGCGATCCGCACCCGCAGGTTCACCTGCGTCGGCGCGGCGACGCCCAGCCGGTTGATCAGGTCGGCCTTCTCGCCGACGAAGCGAACGGCCATGCGCCGCACGTTCTCGGACATGGTCGCGTTGCCGACGACGCCGTCGATGATGATGGAGTCCTCGACGGCCGACAGGTTGATGTCGGCCTCCGGGTAGAGGCTCCGGACCGCCGCGTTCAGCCGGTCGAGGTCGGGGGTGACGGTGACGTCGAAGCTGGCCAGCACCCGCTCGCCGGCGTCCACCGCGAATAGCGAGGTGGCGCCGGCCTTCTTGGCGAAGAGGTAGACGAGGCTCGGCGACTTGACGTGGATGTCGCAGATCTCCGGGTCGGCGACGAACACCGTGTGCGCCGGCCGGTCGAGGCGGACCAGCGTGCCCTTGTTGAGGTCGATGCGGATCGGTCGGCCGCCGGTCGTGATCACCTCCGCGGCGCCGGCGGCGGCCAGTGCCACGCCGAGGGCGACGACGGTGGCCGTCAACGCCAGCATGCCCCGGCGCAGGCAGGCGAGCGCCGCGGGCCACACGAGGGAAAAGGGCATGGCGGTGCTCCTCATGGTCTCAGTTGGGAACCTGCTGCGCCTCGCTGCCGCGCAGGACGTGGACGCCGCCGGAACCGCTACCGGCACCGCCTCGGCCCGGATGCGGCAGCCCGTAGGGCTTGCCCATCATGTGCAGGACGTCGATCTCGCCGGTGTAGCTCTCCGGCTCGGCCGGTTCCGCAGGAGCCGCGGCGCCGCCCGGCTCGGCGGTGAAGCTCGCTTGGCGGATCAGCACGTCCACTTCGGGCTCGGGTGAGGCTATGGCCAGGCTGTGCAGGCTGAGCGACAGCGAGCCGATGTCCATGCCGATGGCGATCTTCTCCGCCTGCTTCGGCGTGACCTCGAGGGTGGCGGTGCTGGCGACCTGGGCCGCGCCCTTCTCGCCGCTGTCGACCGTCTGGTCGATCGCGAGCACGCGGACGCCGCCCAGCAGGGTTTCGCTGAAGTAGCGGGTCGAGCTGTCGTCGGAGCCCTCGTCCTTCACCGTCCGGTTGAAGGTCAGGAGCACGTCGACCATGTCGCCCGGGAAGATGAAGCCGGCGATGCCGGAGACGGCGTCGATCGGGATCGAAACCGCCCGGCGGCTGGGGTCGAGGACGGCGGCGAGGAAGCCCTGGTCGCCCTTGTGCACCACCCGCGAGCGGGTGATCGGCTCGCCGGCGAACAGCCTGGAGCGCGCCACCGCGCCGGTCAGCTCCTCCTCGGTCGCCTCGCCCCGAACAAGGTAGTCGTCGACGACGCCGGCATTGGGCCAGGCGCGCCACTCGACGCTGTCGGCGCGGAGAAAGGTCCCGGTCGCCATGTCGGCCTTGGCCACCAGCACGTCGACGGTCTCGAAGGCCTGCGCCGCGGCCACGGGCGTCTGATCCTCCAGCGCCGCCCGCTGGGAGGCCATCCAGCTGTTGGCGAAGTAGGCGGTCAGTCCCGCTGCCGAGAGCGCGACGGTGAGGAGAATGATCGGTCTCGGGTTCATGGCCGCGTGCCCTTCTGCTCAACCGATGCCGCGCACCAGCGGCGGGCCGATGGTCAGCCAGGCGCCGGCGGCGATGGCGACGGCGTAAGGGATGACCCGGCCCATGAGCACCGTGCCGATGTCGTCGCGGCCGATCCTCGACAGGCCGACGGCGACGGCGAACCGGTACGGGCTCACCATCACCAATGCCATGACGCCGCCTAAGAAAGTGGTAACGAGGACGAAGTCGACGGCTCCGGCCGGACCGGCCCAGAGTGCCGCCGCCGCCATCAGCTTGACGTCGCCGCCGCCCATCAGCCCGAGGCAGAAGGGGATCAGGCCGAAGGCGAACACCGCCGCCGCGGCAGCAACCGCCAGCGGCCAATCCGCCGGTCCGGCGGCGGCCAGGACGTGAACCGGATAAAGGGCGGCGATGGCGAGGCAGATGCGGTTCGGGATGCGCATCGCCTCGAGGTCGGTGACGACCGCGAGACCGAGCAGGCCTAAGAACAGAGTCACGACCAGGAAGTCGAGGGAGACGATGGCGTGCATGGCCGTGTCGGTGTGCTCGGTCTTTCGCGCACGGCGAGCGGCCGGGCGGCGCGTCGGCCGTCCGCCCGCAGCGCCGGGCGAAGAGGTTCAGGACAATGTCATCGGGCGGTCGGGGCGGAGCGGCGCGTGAAGACGCCGCCCCGGATGGCTTCCCGATCGGAGCTCTGGTACGCGCAGCCCAACGGAGCTACTGGGCAGCCGCGTCGAGTTCGGTGGATACCTTGGTGAACGTCGTCGTCAGCGAGGTGCCGACCAACTTCATGGCGGCGATGGCGGCGATGGCGACGAGGGCGGCGATCAGGCCATACTCGATGGCGGTGGCGCCGGACTCGTCGGAGACGATGTGAGTCATCGAACGAAGCTTCATTGGATCCTCCTGCGTTGAGAGCGCACCCCCCGATGCACTTCAAGCCTAGGATCGCGGCCCAGTATAAGCAAAAGCTTTATTTCAGACTATCTTACGAGCGAGTCAGGTAAAGTAAACCGAATACTTGATCCGAACTTGCTGGGAATTTGTGCCGATCCTCAGGGCGGAGGAAGCCCGGCTGGGGTTGCCCGAAGCAGAGCGGCCGGCAGCCGCGTGCCGGACGGGCGGCCAACGACACGGCCACCCCGAATGATCGGACCGCGAGCCATGCGCGCGGCGACGTCCATCGCGTCCAGCAGTCAGAAATGCATTCGGACCGGGCCCCCATGACGCTCCTCGCCGCTCGGCACGGGGAGTGTCAACCATCCATCCGGTCCAAAGTGTCCGGAATGTATCCGGATCGGACCACGACACGCCCTCACCCCGACCCTCTCCCACTTGCGCCTGCCGGCGCGCGGGAGAGGGAGGCGCTCCCGGCCCCGTCTTGCTCCTGCCCCGTCTTGCTCCTGCCCCTTCTTGCTCTCTCCCCGTCTTGCTCCAGCCCGTGTTTTGCTCCTGCCCGTCTTGCTCCTGCCCGTCTTGCTCCTGCCCGTCTTGCTCCTGCCCGTCTTGCTCCTGCCCGTGTCTTGCTCCTGCCCGTGTCTTGCTCCTGCCCGTCTTGCTCCTGCCCCGTCTTGCTCCTGTCGCCTCTGCCTGGTCGCTGCCGCCGTCCGGCGCGGTTCGTCTGCCGCTTGCCCGGAACCGTCAGCGGGTCGGCACGCAGACGGTGATCGCGGTGCCGCCGTCGCCGAGCCGGCCCGCCGGGACGACCACCCAGTTCACGCTTGGGCTGGGCGGGGCCGAGCCGCGGATGACGGTGACGCCGACCTGCGGCGCCAGCACTCCCGCCCGCCCGGCGGCGTCGAGGGCAACAGGCGACTGCACGCAGGTCAACGCCTCGGCGCCGGTGCCGATCACGGTGAGCGGCGGCATCGGCGTCACCGCGGCCGTCGCGGTGCCCACCCGGGCGGGCACCGGCGTTCTTCCGTCGCCGCTCGCCGCGGCGTTGGCCGAGCCGTCGGCGGCACCGGCCCCGCCGCCGAGGGCAACGGCCACGAGCAGCGCCACCAGGCCGAAAGCCCGGAAAGCGACGGCGGCCGCTGCGCCGCCTCGCCGTGGTTGCGCCATGAGGCGGCGCGCCGAGCCTTCCGGCCGCACGCTCTCGACAGCAGCCGGCATCCCGAGCCGCATCCCGAACTCTCCTCCGACGGACCGCCGTCCCGCGCCAGCCGCGGCGCATCCGACGTGTTATCGTTGAAGAATAACACGTTTTGCGGGAAAACTGAAGCACGAGTCCCTCGTTCCGCTCGGGTTCCGCCCACGGCGCCGAGCCGCCGTCGCCCGTCCATCCGGGCAGATCACCCCGAGCGGCAAAACCGCAGCAACTTGCGCGTAATCTACAAGTATTCGTTTTTATTGCCGCAGACGGGCCGCGGGATACCATAGACGGGGGTTCTCTTCTGTCCGTGGTGATCCATGCGCCCGTTCTTGCCCGCTCCGGGAACCGGCTGCCGAGGTCTTGGACCATGCCTGCAAGCGGCCGCTGCCCGGCTGCGCGGCGTCGCCGCGGATAGGGCCGGCGGCGTCGCCGTCTTCATGGCGGTGGCCGCGGTTCCGCTGCTGGCGATCATGGGCATCGCCACCGATACGGCGCGGGCCTACATCGTCAAGTCGAGGCTGTCCTCGGCGGTGGACGCCGCCTCGCTCGCGGGCGGCCAGAATTTCTTCGCCGCCCACCGCGACGACGACATCCGGATGTTCTTCGCCGCGAACTTTCCGCCGGGCTACCTGGGGGCGAGGATCGACGGGCCGCACATCAGCGCCGACGTCGCCAACGAGAAGGTGTCGGTCTCGGCGACCGCCACGGTGCCCACGACCTTCATGCGGCTGCTCGGCTTCGAGGACGTGGGCGTCGCCGCGGCGGCCGAGGTGACGCGGAAGATGCAGGCGCTCGACGTCGTGCTCTCAATCGACGTGTCAGGCTCGATGAACGACGCCGCGCCAGGCGGCGGCCGGCGCATCGACGCCGCCAAGGCCGCGGCCTACGAGCTCATCGACATCCTCTTCGGCGCCGACACCAGCAAGGACCTGTTGAGCATCGGCCTCGTCCCCTGGAGCTCCAAGGTCAACGTCATGATCCAGGGCAAGGCGTACGTCCCGAGCGCCACGACGAGCATCACCGTGCCGTCGTTCAAGAACCCGGAGAACGGCTTCGCCAACCAGAGCAAGCTTTGGTTCGCCAACAACTCGCCGGTGCCGCTCCTGACCCAGCCGCCGGCCGATTGGGACGGCTGCGTCTTCGCCCGCTACGTCCACAACGCCGCCAACGCCGACGACGGCGACATCCGCTACGGCCCGTTCGCCGGCGGCGGGGTGAGCTGGCCGGGCTGGCAGCCGATATTCCCCGGGACGCACGCCAAGTGGGGCGGCGAGCCCGTCGCGGGCTCGACCGACTGCACGCTGGCGATTTCGGGGCAGGAATGCGCGGCCTGCCCGAACGTCGGGATCACGCCGCTGCAGCACTCCAAGGCGGCGATCCGGACGGCGGTGGGCGCGCTGAACGCCACCGGCAACACCAACATCCCGGCCGGCCTGGGCTGGGCGTGGCGGGTGCTGAAGCCGGAGCCGCCATTCACGGAAGCGGTGAAGGATCCGCCCTACGTCCGCGACCAGGCCATCGTGCTGCTGACCGACGGCGAGAACTGCGGCAGCTCGGGCGACGCCTACAAGCGCGTGTTCGGCACCTGCAGCGGCGGCCGCGCCAAGATGGACGCACGCCTGCGCCTGCTCGCCGACAGCGTCAAGGCCGACGGCGTCATCATCTACGTGGTCCAGTTCGCCAACGCGGGCGCGGCGCTGCAGACCCTGCTCAAGGACGTCGCCAGCGGGCCGACGGCGCCCTACTACCACTACGCGCCATCGTCTTCGGAGCTGAAGAAGGTGTTCCGCGAGATCGCCAACCACCTCTCCGAGCTGCGCCTCTCCAAGTAGCCTGCCCAGGCCCCGGCCGCCGCGCACGGGGCCCGTTTACTCCGCCGTGCCCGCCTTCGGCTGCAGCTTCAGCGACGCGGAGTTGATGCAGTAGCGCTGGCCGGTGGGGTGGGGGCCGTCGGGGAAGACGTGGCCGAGGTGCGCGCCGCAGCGGCCGCACGTCACCTCGGTGCGGATCATGCCGTAGGAGCGGTCGACCTCGGCCTCGACCTTCTCCGGGTCGACCGGCTGGTAAAAGCTCGGCCAGCCAGAGCCGGAGTCGAACTTGGTCTCGGCTTCGAACAGCGCCTCGCCGCAGCAGGCGCAGAGATAGGTGCCCGGCTCCTTGGTGTTCCAGTAGGCGCCGGTGAACGCCCGCTCGGTGCCCTTCTGCCGGCAGACCGCGTACTGCTCCGGGGTCAGGAGTTCCCGCCACTCGGCGTCGGTTTTGCTGATCTTCTCGGTCATTCTCATTACCTCATCGTCTTCCGGGCTGCGTTCGTCGCAGACATTGCCCAGTTGAAAGTGAGGTGCGGGCGGCCTGCTAGTTTTCAAGCCGCAGGCCCAGCCGGCTCGCCCGTCGCACGGCGACGTGAACCCGAGAAGGAGACCGACCGCCATGGCCCCGAACTTCGATTTCTCCGGCTTCCAGGATCCGACCCTGCCCCGGGTCGTCATGCCCAAGTGCGCCACCGGACAGCAGCTCAAGGGGCAGAAGGCCCTGGTGACCGGGGGCAGCTCCGGTATCGGCAAGGGGGTCGCCATCGGCCTCGGCCAGGCCGGCGCCGACGTCGTCGTCAACTACCACTCGGGCGCCGAGGAGGCGGAGAAGGTCGCGGATGAGATCCGGGGTTTCGGCGCCAAGGCCTACGCGCACGAGGCGGACGTCGCCGACGAGGCCCAGGTGGAGGCGATGTACGCGCGGATGCAGGAGGAGTTCGGCGGCATCGACATTCTCGTCGCCAACGCCGGCCTGCAGCAGGACGCGCCGTTCGACGAGATGACGCTGAAGCAGTGGAACAAGGTGATCGGCGTGAACCTCACCGGCCAGTTCCTCTGCTGTCGCGCCGCCGTCCGCGCCTTCAAGAAGCGCGGCGTCGTGCCCGAGATCTCCTGCTCCGCCGGCAAGATCATCTGCATGAGCTCGGTGCACGACCTCATCCCCTGGGCGGGCCACGTCAACTACGCGGCCAGCAAGGGCGGGGTGTCGCTGATGATGAAGAGCATCGCCCAGGAGGTCGCGCCCTACCGCATCCGCGTCAACGCGATCTCGCCCGGCGCCATCCGCACGCCGATCAACGAGGACGCCTGGAGCACCCGCGAGGCTTACGACGAGCTGATGAAGCTGATCCCTTACAAGCGCATCGGCGAGCCGGACGACATCGCCCGCGCCGCCGTGTGGCTGGCCTCCGACGAGGCCGACTACATCACCGGGATCAACCTCTACGTCGACGGCGGGATGACGCTGTACCCGGGGTTCGAGTCCGGCGGCTGATATGATTCGAAGCGCCCTGCGATGACATCGACGCGAGCATTGTCGTCGGCCCGGTTGCGCGCCCCGAACCTTGCATTCCTTGCATTCGTCACCCTTGACTTGTTCCCACTTGTTCCCGGGGTCCGTTGAAGGCGTGGATGGCCGTAACGAGTACGGCCATGACGAGTGGTGCGATGACGACGGGCTGCCCTCCCGCGTCATGGCGCCACGCGCAATGCCGGCGCGAAAAAACAAAGCCCCGGCGGGAGGCCGGGGCTGCACATAGCGTCTTGAAGAAGGTCGCGATCCGCGCGGGCTTGTTCTCCTGTCCGCCCGCTTCCGTCGCGGCCCTGGCTGCGCGGGCTACTTGTAGTAGCCGACGGCGCAAACCTGGTCGCCGACCTTGGTCACGTAGGCGACCTTCTGCACCGGGTCGGTTCCGCCCGGCCTCGGCCACATGTACGGGACCTCGGTGATCTTGCCTTCCTCGGCCGACTCGTAGATCTCCTTGCCGAAGGCGTTGCCGCTCTTGTCCTGAAGGTCCTTCAGGCTCTTGCCGACCAGCGTCGGGTGGGCGGTGAAGTTGCCGTCGGCGCCGCCGCAATAGGGATAAAGATCCTTGTCCTTGAAGCCGCCTTCGCCCTTGCTGAACATCTCGAGTGCTTTTTGCTCGTCCTGCTTGACGGCAGCGACGGCCTTCTCCAGCATCGCCTTGGCCTCAGCGGGGGTGCCATATTCCTCGGCGGCCATGGCCGTGCCGAGGCCAGTCACGGCCAACAGTGCCCAGACGAGAATCCAGCTTATACGGAGCATAAACGTTTCCCCTCCTTGGAGTGTTTAGACTTTGTTTCGCGGTTCCCGCCCGTCCTCGTGTTGATCAGCACGGTCACCGCTGACTGTATTGTATATCAATTGGGGCAACCGGATGACCAGCATTATCAGCCGCTGAGCGTGAGATTTCCGGCCGCCTCCGTCGCACCCCCGGCCGCGCCGCCCGCCGAACCCTCCGCAGAAGACCGTTCCAGCATGGCCTCCAGCGTCTCCAGCCGGTCCGCCTCGGCCGCCGGCTTGTCCCAGCGGATCCGATGGACGCGGGGGAAGCGCATGGCGACGCCGGACTTGTGCCGGCCGGACACCTGGAGCGCGTCGAACGCGATCTCGAGCACCAGCGCCGGGGTGACCACCCGCACCGGGCCGTACCGGTCGACGGTGTTCCTGCGGATCCAGCGGTCGAGCTGAACCAGCTCGGCGTCGGTGAAGCCGGAGTAGGCCTTGCCGACGGGCACGAGCTCCGCCCCGCCATCCGCCGTGCTGCCGGCCCCGCCGTCCCGCCAGCAGCCGAAGGTGTAGTCCGAGTAGAACGAGGAGCGCTTGCCGTGGCCGCGCTGGGCATACATCAGCACGCAGTCGGCGGTCAGCGGATCGCGCTTCCACTTGAACCATGGCCCCTTCGGCCGGCCGGCGACGTAAAGGCTGTCGCGGCGCTTGAGCATCAGCCCCTCGATCCCCGACGCCCGGGCGCTCGCCCTGATCTCCGCGAGTTCGCTCCAGTCGTTGAACTCGACGAGCGGGGAGAGGTCCATGCGCGGCGGCCGCGTCTCCTCGAACCAGCGCTCGAGGCGCATTCGGCGCTCGGCGAACGGCAAGGCGCGCAGGTCCTCGGCCCCGTCGAACAGGATGTCGTAGAGGCGGACGTGCGCCGGGTAGCGCGACAGCATCGCCTTGCTCACCAGCTTGCGGCCGAGCCGCTGCTGCAGGTCGTTGAACGGCGCGACGACGCCGTCGCGGGCGACCAGCAGCTCGCCGTCCAAGGTCGCGGAGAAATCGACGCCGGCGAGCACGTCGGGGAAGCTCGCGGCGATGTCGTCGCCGGTGCGCGAGAACAGCCGCGCCTCGCCGCCGGCGGCGGCGAGTTGCACGCGGATGCCGTCCCACTTCCACTCGCACGCATAGGTCGAGGCGTCGAGCCGCGGCAGCTCGGCCTCGTCCAGCGGGTTCGCCAGCATCAGCGGCCGGAAGCCGATTTGGGCGCCGACGTCCGGCCTCGCCGCCCGCCCCTCGACCCAGGCGAACAGCTCGGTGTACGGCGGCCGCAGGCCGTGCCACAGCTCCTCCACCTCGTCCAGCGGCACCTTGCCGTAGACGGCGATCGCAGTCTTCGCCAGCCTGGCAGAGACGCCGACGCGCAGGCCGCCGGTGATCAGCTTGAGCAGGGCGAAGCGGCCGCTCGCGTCCAGCGCGTCCAGCCAGCGCGCGACCAGAGCCGGGACCTCGCTCCTGGACGCCGCCGTCAGCGTCTCCACCACCTCGGCCATGGCCGGCGCCGGCGGCGCCACGTCGGCGGCCGGCCAAATCAGCGCCGCCGTCTCGGCCAGGTCGCCGACGTAGTCGTAGGACATGGCGAACAGCACCGGATCGACCCGGGCCTCGACCAGCGTCCGGATCAGGGCCGGCTTCGCCTCGGTGAAGCTGAGCCCGCCGGTCAGCGCCGCCAGGCCGTAGCCCCGGTGCGGATCCGGCTCTTCGGCGAAGTAGCGGCCCATAAGCCGCAGCTTGGCGTTGCGCTGCGGGGCGAAGGCCAGGCTTTCGAGCAGGTCGGCGAAGGCCCTCACTCGCCCTCGCCCTCGTAGCCGGTAAGGGCCAGCGCCCTCGCCCGCAACCCGCGCTTGCTGGCATAGTGCACCAGCGCCTCCTCGGCGCCGTGGGTGACGAGCACCTCGGGCGCGCCCACGTCATCCAGCGTCGCCGTCAGCTCGTCCCAGTCGGCATGATCCGATATCGCCAGCGGCAGTTCGACGCCGCGCTGGCGCACCCGCTGGCGGATCCCCATCCAGCCGGACGCCATCCCGGTGAGCGCTTCGGGAAAGGCCCGCGCCCAGGGGTCGGCCAGCGCCGAGGGCGGGCACAGCACGATCTCCCCGGCCAGTTCCTTGCGCGCCGCCCCCTGCGCTTGGCGCAGCTCGCCGAGATCGAGGCCGGCGCGGGAGTAGAGGGTGCAGAGCGCGACGAGGCCGCCGTGCAGCCAGATCGGCCGGTCGTATCCGGCTTGGCGCAGCAGCATGATCAGCCGCTGGCACTTGCCCAGCGCATAAACGCCGATGAGGTGGGCGCGGTCGGGGAAGGTCCGAAGCGACGCGAGCAGCCGGTCGATCTCATGCTCCGCCGGCGGATGGCGGAACACCGGCAGGGCGAAGGTCGCCTCGGTGATGAAGACGTCGCAGGCCACGACCTCGAAGCCGGCGCAGGTGGGATCCGGGCGGCGCTTGTAGTCGCCGGAGACGACGACCCGCGTTCCGGCATGCTCGATCACCACCTGGGCGCTGCCGAGGATGTGCCCGGCCGGGACGAAGCGGACGGTGACGTCGCCGACCCGCCGTGGCTCGCCGTAAGGCAGCTCCTCGATCCCGCCGCTGTCGTTGCCGTAGCGCGCGCGCATGATCGCCGCCGTCTCGGGTGTGGCGAGCACGCTGGCATGGCCGGGGCGGGCATGATCGGCATGGCCATGGGTGACGACGGCGCGCTCGGCGCCGCGGTGCGGGTCGATGAAGAACCGCCCCGGCTCGCACCAGAGGCCCGACGGGGTGGGCCTGAGCCAGTCGCCGACGCAGCTTGCCGCAGCCTGTATCACGGGATCGCACCGCCTTTTCACCAGCATCCGAGAACCGGACCAACGGCCCGCAGCATTCGCGTCGCTGACACGGGTCCGCTAATGGTTATGTATTGCCTCATGAGCACGGAGCTACCCGCCCTCTTCCAGGCTTGGTTCGCCTCGCGCGGCTGGCGGCCCTACGATCACCAGCTGGCGATGCTGGAAGCGGCGCGCGAGAGCCGGCATGCGCTGCTGATCGCGCCGACCGGTGGCGGCAAGACGCTGGCGGGCTTCCTCCCCTCCCTCGTCGAGCTGGCAAAAGGCGGCGCCGATGGGCTGCACACGCTCTACATCTCGCCGCTGAAGGCGCTGACCGTCGACGTCCACCGCAACCTGGAGCAGCCGATCGCCGAGATGGGGCTGGACCTGCGCGCCGAGACCCGGACCGGCGACACGCCGCAGGGCAAGCGCCAGCGGCAACGGACCCGGCCGCCGCAGCTCCTGATGACGACGCCGGAGTCGCTCGCCCTGCTGCTCTCCTACCCCGACGCAACGGGGATGTTCGCTCGGCTTCGCTGCGTCATCGTCGACGAGTTGCACGCCCTGGCCGGGAGCAAGCGCGGCGACCTCTTGGCGCTGGGCCTCGCCCGGCTGCAGGCGCTGGCGCCGGCGTGCCGCAGGGTGGCGCTGTCGGCCACCGTCGCCTGGCCGGAGGCCCTGCGGACGTGGCTGTCGCCTCAGGCGGACGGCGCGGACGTGACGCTGATCCGAGGCGGTGACGGCCCGCCGGCCGAGATCTCGATCCTGACGCCCGAGGCGCGGATCCCCTGGTCCGGGCACATGGCGATCCACGCCATCCCGCTGGTCTATGCCGAGATCTGCAGGGCGCAGACGACCATCGTCTTCGTCAACACCCGGGCGCAGGCCGAGATCTGCTTCCAGCAGCTCTGGCGGCTGAACGACCTCAACCTCCCCATCGCGCTGCACCACGGCAGCCTGGCCCCGGAGCAGCGGCGCAAGGTGGAGGCGGCGATGGCGGCGGGCCGTTTGCGCGCGGTCGTCGCCACCTCGTCGCTGGACCTCGGCGTCGACTGGGCGGCGGTAGACCTCGTCGTCCAGATCGGCGCGCCCAAGGGGGTGAGCCGGCTGGTGCAGCGCATCGGCCGGGCCGGCCACAGGCTCGACCGCACCAGCCGGGCGATCCTGGTGCCGGCCAATCGCTTCGAGCACCTGGAATGCCGCGCGGCGCTGCAGGCGGTGGCGGACGGGGCGCTGGACGGCGAGCCGCCGCCCCCAGGCGGGCTCGAGGTGCTCGCCCAGCACATCCTCGGCTGCGCCTGTGCCTCTGCGTTCGACGCCGACGCGCTTTACGGCGAGGTGCGCCGGGCTGCGCCATACGCAGGCCTCTCGCGAGAGGACTTCGACGAGACCCTGCGCTTCGTCGAAAACGGCGGCTACGCGCTCGCCGGCTACGAGCGCTACCACCGCCTTGCCCGCCGCGGCGACGGCAGCTACCGCGCCGCCTCGCAGCGTGTGGTCCGCCAGTACCGGATGAACGTCGGCACCATCGTCGAAGCGGTGACGATGCGCGTCCAGCTCAAGCGCGGCCGCGTCCTCGGCGAGGTCGAGGAATACTTCATCCAGACGCTTCAGCCGGGGGACACCTTCGTCTTTTCCGGCGAGGTCCTGCGCTTCGAGGCGGTGCGCGAAACCACCGCCATCGTCACCCGCGCCACCGGCACGGACCCCAAGGTTCCGGCCTACGCCGGCGGCAGGCTGCCGCTCTCGACTTATCTCGCCGACCGGGTCCGCACGATGCTGGCGACCCCGGTAGGCTGGGAAGCGCTGCCGGCGGAGGTGCGCGAGTGGCTGGACCTGCAGCGGGCGCGCTCGGAGGTCCCGGACGCGGGCCAGCTCCTGGTCGAGATCTTTCCCCGCGGCGGCAAGTCCTTCCTCGTCGCCTACTGCTTCGAGGGCCGCAACGTCCACCAGACGCTGGGGGTGCTGCTCACCCGGCGGATGGAGCGGGCGGGCCTCGGCCCGCTCGGCTTCGTCGCCACCGACTACGTCCTCGCCACCTGGAGCGTGCGGGCACCGGCCTCGAACGCCGACGTGGCGGCACTCTTCGACCAGGACATGCTGGGCGACGACCTGGAGGCCTGGATGGACGAAAGCTCGGTGATGAAGCGGACCTTCCGCAACGTCGCCGTCGTCGCCGGCCTGATCGAGCGCCGTCACCCGGGCCAGGAGAAGACCGGCCGCCAGGTCACGGTCAACTCCGACCTGATCTACGACGTGCTCCGCCGCTACGAGCCGCGCCACGTGCTGCTGCGCGCCACCCGGGAGGATGCCGCCCGCGGCCTCGCCGATCTCGGCCGCCTGGCCGCCATGCTCGCACGCATCCGCGGCCGCATCGCCGTGCGCCGCCTTCGCCGGGTCTCGCCGCTGGCGGTGCCGGTGCTGCTGGAGATCGGCCGGGAGCAGGTCTACGGCGAGGCGGTGGACGAACTCCTCGATGTCGCCGCCCGCGAGCTGATCGAGGAGGCGACGGCGGAGGAAACGGCGGAGGAGAGCGCCGAGCCGGCGGCGGCCACGAGGCGGAGGCGGGCGTGAGCCAGGCCCGGTTCTCGTTCCGCGGCGAAGACCTGGTCGCCTGCGTTTCCGGCGGCCTCTATATCCCGGCGCTAGCGACCCTCGTCGTCTCCGACCTGCACCTGGAGAAGGGCTCGGCCGCGGCGAAGCGTGGCCGGCTGCTGCCGCCCTACGACAGCCGCGCCACGCTGGCGGCGCTGGCCGCGGCCATCACCCGGTTCGCGCCGGCGCGGGTCGTCTGCCTCGGCGACAGCTTCGACGACCGGACCGGGTCGAGCCGGCTGGACGGCGAGGACGTGGCGGCCTTGCTGGGGCTCGCCGTCGGCCGGGAGTGGATCTGGATCGCCGGCAACCACGATCCGGCGCCGCAGGGCATCGGCGGCACGCACGCCCGCGAGTTGACGCTTGGCCCCTTCGTCTTCCGCCATGCTGCGCAAGGCTCGGCCGAACCGGGCGAGATTTCCGGGCACTTCCATCCGAAGGCGACGGTGGCGACGCCCGGCCGGCGCATCAGCGGCCGCTGCTTCGTCGGCGACGCCGTGCGGCTCATCGTGCCCGCATTCGGAGCCTATACCGGCGGCCTGGACGTCTTCGCCCCGGCGCTGGCCAGGCTGTTCGCGCCGGACTTCTCCGTCCACCTTATCGGCCGGAGCCGCGTCCACACCTTCCCCGCCGCCCGCCTCGTCGGCGGGGCGGGGGCTGGCGCGGGCGGCGCTCCATATCGGAGTAACTTGTGATCGGGTTGATGCACTTTAGCGGCGTGCCTACGTAGGTCGGGTTAGCCGCAGGCGTAACCCGACGGATGGATGGCCAGGCATGCGTCGGATTACGGCTTCGCCTAATCCCGACCTACGGCTACGTCGGCTTCGCCTCATCGCAAATGCCACGTTGCCTACGCCCGCCGCCTCGTCCCGATCCCGGCGTTGACCTCCGCGGCGATGTCGCGGCTGAGCTCGCCGAGCAGCTGGCTCATCGCCGCGGCGATGGCGCCGTAGTCCATCGGCACGTCCTCGGCGCGGAACCCGGAGCGGCGCATCGCCAGCAGCCTGCGGCCGCTGTCGCCGATGATGGTCCAGCGGGCGAGCAGGACGACGTCGCCCGAGGCGTCGCGCTCGAAGTTGATGATCTCGACCGAGACCTCCCGGTCGATGGCGACGTTGGCCGGGATCGTGGCGATGCGGTCCGTCGGGATCAGCATCGACAGGTTCTCGGTCAGCACGCTGGTGA